>JAESGR010000056.1_pt1 | contig 385939 bp, 377 predicted proteins | sample 9269771 | NCBI WGS metagenome assembly JAESGR01 (sample SAMN15739572, study PRJNA653492) | algae metagenome | isolation source: Chroococcus sp. CMT-3BRIN-NPC107 and co-occurring heterotrophs from well... | place: USA: Clark Mountains Wilderness, California | collected 2010-04-18 | reverse complement strand
CGCGTGATCATCGCTCGTACCGCCACCAAAGCACGGACATCCTGATTGCCACTTTCAACACGGAAGAAAGGGTCGGCTGCCTCACTGGCGAGATATGGCGCCTATAGCTGGTCGCGGGATAATGCGGAGAAGGACTGTTGTCCGCTGATCAGGTCGTGAGCTGGCCAAGCGCCGCCGAGCAATGCGTAGAATGCCGATTATGCGATGGTGACCGTCTTCCAGACGGCCCGGCTTGGTACACAACAGTGGGAATAGACCGTAAGGCAGCGCTCTCGGCATAGCTCGTGCAGGCGGCATTGGTGATGCAACAGCACGGCAAGAACGCTGAGGGAGCAACAAGCATGGGTGAACCACTCGATTCCACGGTCGAGCACCTGTGGGCTGCGCTGGACGCCCGACATGACGAACTGATCGCCGTCATCGCTGATCTCGTGCAGCGCCCGAGCCTGCTCGGGGAAGAAGGGTCAGCGCAAGCCTACGTTGCGGACTATCTGCGCGGTTCCGGCATGGACACCCAAGTGTGGGACTTGGACGAGCGCGTGCGGTCGCTGCCCAACGCCGGGAACAGCGGCGTGCCCTTTGCCGGGCGGCCGAACGTTGCTGGCTCAAGACCCGGGCGTGGTGGTGGACGATCCCTGGTGCTCAACGGCCACATCGACGTCGTCTCGCCCGAACCACTCTCGGCCTGGACCTATGACCCGTGGGCGGCCGAGATCGTTGGGGATCGGATGTACGGGCGAGGAGCGATGGATATGAAGGTGGGTATCGCCACCAACCTCTTCCTGCCCCGGCTGCTGCGCGACCTGGGCATCGAGCTTGCCGGGGACCTGACGGTTCATAGCGTCATCGAGGAAGAGTGCAGCGGCATCGGCGCCCTGGACGCCGCACGCCGGGTGACGGCGGATGCTGCACTCGTCACCGAGTCGGAGCAGATGCGCTTTACCCGCGCCTGCCTGGGGGTGATGTGGTTCCGCGTCGGGATCACGGGCAAGGCCTGGCACGCGATGGAGGCTACGCAAGGCGTCAACGCCATCTCGAAAGCCGTGCCCATTATTCGTGCGCTGGAGCAACTCGACGCCGACTTGAATGCGACGGTCCATCCCGACTGGGCCGGCGTTGATCATCCCATCAACCTCAATATCGGCGTTATCCAGGGCGGGGACTGGCCCAGCACAGTCCCGGGTTCCTGCGAACTACGCTGCCGGGTCAGCTTCTTCCCTGGCACCACCGTGGAGGAGATGCGTGATCTGATCGAGGAAGCGGTCCTGGGCGCCGCGGGGGAAGAACCGTGGTTCCGCGAGCATCCGCCCGTAGTGCGGTACGAGGGGTTCCAGAGTGCAGGCGCCGGTATCCCGGCGGACGCGCCGCTGGTGCAGACGATGGGACGGTGGCACCATCGAGTGCATGGGCAGCCGATGCCGATCCGGGTCGCCACCTCGATCACGGATGATCGCTACTACACGCTCGCGGGAATTCCGGCCGGCTGCTACGGGGCATCAGGCGGGAATCCCCATGGGGCCGACGAGTGGCTCGATCTCACGTCGGTGGTGCCCACGGCCAAAGTCATCGGGGCCTGCATTCTCGACTGGTGTGGGGTGGTTGGGTAATTGCAGTGCTAGCTGTCCAAAGTGATTGCGGCAGCGTCCCGCCCGTAGGAGAGCCCCGATGTCTCACTCATCCAATGCATCCATCCACCAAGGCGATGGCACGTGGCCTCAGCCGTCGGCAGACGCTCTCGCTCGGCTTGCGACTCGGTCTCGCCAGTCCGGTCATCTCCACTTGGACGGCAATCGCTCCAGAGGGTGTCTCAGCCTAGGAGGCGACGCCAGCTGCCGAGGCAGCGATCAGCAGCGGCATCTTCACGGTGCTCGCCACTGGGGCCATTGCCACGCTCGACCCGCATGCCGCCTACGACAACCAGGCCTCGATGCTCTTTCTCGGTGCCTACGAGATGTTGCTACGTCTCAAGGGCGAGAGCACGAGCGAGTTCACGCCGATGCTCGCCGAGTCCTGGGAGCGCAGCGAGGATCAGACAACCTACACGTTCCGTCTCGCGCCCGATGCCCGCTTCGTGAGCAACCCCAACCAGATGACCGTGCTCGATCCGGCCAAGATCCAATTCAGCTTTGACCGCCCCAAGTCGCTCTTCCTAGCGGCAATAGCCTTGGAATACGGTCCCCTCGTGCTCAACGCGACGCCCGAGGAGGAGTACAAGACCAAGGATGACCCATTCGCTCCCGAGTGGTTTGCCCAGAACATAGTGGGCACCGGGCCGTACCGGATGACCGAGAACGAGCCGAACAGTTGCATCGCCCTGGAGTGGTTCGATAGCGACCACGGAGGATGGGCGGGCAACCACTTCGACCACATCGTGATGCGCATTGTGGAAGAAGGCGCCACACGCCGGCATTTGCTGGAGAGCGGGGAAGCGGATGCGGCTGCCTTCAGTCTGACCCCGGAGGATGTGACAGCTCTTCAGGAGAACCCTGAGCTGCACTACCCCTCGACGGCGGTCGGGTGGGCGCCCATGAACGCACCACGGCTCATCCCAACTGAATACCCCGCAGCGGGAGTACCACGGTGAAGGTACTGCCGTGTCCAGGCCTGGACTCCACCTCGATCTGGCCACCGTGGGCCTCGACGATGCGAAGCGAGATGAAGAGGCCCAAACCAAGCCCTGCTGCACGCTCCGCCGCCCCCGGAGCCCGGTAGAAGCGGTCGAAGAGACGCGGCAGGGCCTCTGGCGGGATCCCCACTCCCTGGTCAATGAAAGCCACGCGCGCCTCGTCTTCCGTGCGGCCGACGCGTACGACGATTTCCACACTGTCGCGCGAGTACTTGACCGCGTTCGCCAGCAGGTTGGCGAACACCTGACCGAGCCGCTGCCGGTCGGCCCGTACCAGGATGGGCTCGGCGGACGCCTCGACGCGTATGCCGGCCTCGGCCACACCCAGTGCGTCGGCCGCGGCACGGGCTTCGACGACTAGGTCGGTTTCCTCTGGCAGGAGTTCCAGGTGGTCGGCCTCGATCTGTGAGGCGAGCAGCAGGTCTCCAACGAGCTGGTCCAGCCGGTTCGCCTGGGCAATGATCGCGTCAACGGCCCGCTCGTTGTACGCACCCCGGCGTTGCATGAGCTGGGCATTCCCCTTGATCCCGGCCAGTGGGTTTCGCAGCTCATGCGTCGCCATCGCCAGGAACTCCCGTTGCAACCGTTCGATCTCCCGCCGTGCGCCAATATCCCGGATTATTGCTGAAACGCGGCTGAGTTCACCGAGCAATCCCTGGTGCGGCGTCCAACCGACGGAGATATCGACCTGGCGGCCTGTGGCGTGATGGCCGATCATCTCACGCTGGACCGGACGTCCAGCGCGTAGCTCAGCCATGAACTCCTGCCAGATCGCCTCGTCTTCACCCAGGCAAAGAATCGCCCGCAGGTGCTTCCCGACGATCTCTCGCTCGGTGAATCCGAACAGGCTCATGGCGCCCGCGTTCCAGGTCAGGATTTCACCCGCGGGCGTCGCGCTGAGCACGGCATCGCTCGCTGCCGAGAGCACGGCCGCCAGTTGCTCCGCGTTCCGGCGCGAGCGCAGCAGTTCCCGCTCGTACGCGCGGCGGTCGGTCGCGTCGACGATGATCGTCGCGGTCAGCGCGGGGCGGCCGTCCGCTCCAGTCCGTTGGATGGAGTCCACGAGTACCGGCAGCGGTTCGCGATCGCGGCGGGCAAGATCAAAGGCGACACCCTTCACGAACCCCTGCATCTGCAAGAGCGGGGAATACTGGTTCTCGTAGAAGATCTTGCCGGGGACTGTCAGGAGGTCCTGGAACCGGCGGCCCGAGAGCAGGTCGTCGCGTTCATGCCCGGTCCATGAGAGCAACGTCTGGTTAGCCCGGACAATCGTGCCGTCGGGGCGCGTGAACAGGAAGCCGCACGGGGCCTGCTCGTAGAGTTCCTCCATGCTTTCGTGCAGGAGTTCGTCGCTCATGCGGCCATCGTCACCTCCGCCCGAGCCGCGATCATGGGCCGAGGAAAGTCTTGATGGCGGCGACCGTCTCATCCGGCGCACTGAGGTGCGGACAATGGCCCGTCGCGTTCAGGACGGTCAACTCGCTGTCCGGCAGGCGGCAGTGCACATACTCCCCAACGGTCACCGGGGCGATCGCGTCCTCCCGACACTGCAGTACGAGAGCGCGCGCCGCCACGTTGGGAAGATCGACGCGGTTGTCGGACAGGAACGTTACCGCGGCAAACTGCTTGGCAATCTCAGGGTCAGTCCGGCAAAAGCTGGCGTGGAGCTCTTCCGAGAGTTCTGGCCGGTCCAGGTTCCCCATGATGACCGGCGCGAGGCTAGAGGACCATCCCAGGTAGTTGGCGTCCTGGAACTCGAGGAGGTCGTCGATGTCCTTGCGGGCGAACCCGCCGACGTAGTCGCCATCGTTGAGGTAGCACGGCGACGGGCCGATGAGGACGAGCCGGGCGAAACGATCCGGCGCCTCGATAGCGGCGAGTGCCCCGATTATGGCACTCACAGAGTGGCCGACGAAGACGACGTCTCTCAGGTCGAGCTCGGCACAGATCTCGACGACGTCCTGAGCGTACCCCTGGAGCGAGCTGTACTTCGCGCGATCGTACTGGGTCAGATCGGACCCTCCAGAGCCCACGTGGTCAAACAGCACGAGACGGTGGGTGTCGGCGAACGCAGGTGCCACCAGGCGCCACATGCGCTGGTCGCAGCCGTACCCGTGGGCAAACATCATTGGCGTGTCGCCGCCTCCTGAAATCGTGACGTTGTTTCGTTCCAGGACAGACACAGCCTTCTCCAGCGACACCAAGGTTCGGGATTATGATGCTTGAGAGATAACAGAACCTAGGATAGCCGATCGTCTCTCGCCGGCGGACGTCAGGGTGGCGGAGAACCTGACGTCGGCGGCACGGCATGGACCGGAGCCGGTGGCGTCACTTCGGGCGGCGGCGGTCGGCCGGGCGTGGCGCGGGCGAACCTCGCCCATGAGACCTCCTCCACAGCGGCCCCGAGTGTGAGCTCAGAGCCGCCGTGCTGATGGATACCGTGTCGGCGGTTTAGGTCGGTGGCAGCATCAGCAGTGTCCCCTCACCGAGGGAGCGCTCGACCTGCTCGACAAACCAGCGCATGCCGACGACATCCGGCGCAGGGATGGCTGCCTGCAACCGCACAACCTCCTCATTGCGACCGGCCAGCCTCACCGCCTCACCGGCTGTTGCTGCATTCGGGTAGCACTGAAACGCCTCGTCCATAACGTCAAGGGCAGCGAGTTGTGCCTGGACCCGGGCACCCTCGGCCAGCGAGATCTGCTGGCCACGGTTGAGCTCATCGAACGTGAAGTGACCGGGCACCCCGGCCGGCAACTCGTGGAATCGGCGCACGAGGGCCTCGATGTCGTCTGTGCTGTTCGTCAGTCTTCCCATTGGTGGAAGCGGCATGGTCATCATCTCCGGTGTGGTGCATCGTTCTGGTCGTGATGAATAAGAGACGGCCAACGGCAGAGGAGGATCGCGGCCACCACGCCGGTGCCAGCGCTCGCAGGCCAGGTCCACCGGTGGGAGGGCATGTCGGCAAGAACATGCCAGGCCGCGCATGTGGCCGTTCGGAGTCAGGACGTCGGCTTGGGCGAGACAAGCACTCCAGCCAACGCTGGCGGGGTTGGGCACGGGGCACCCCCTGATGCGCTTGAGGTTGCGAAGGTAGCTACCTACGAAGCCTCGTCTACTTCGTCACGTTGATCTGGTTCTGGCCGATGTTGACTTGCATGGGTGTCAGGAGCCGGCGCACCCTGGCGAGTGACTCGATTGACTTGAGCAGCTGCCGGTGCGACTGCTCGCAGCGCCGGGCCAGGAACTCCCCCTCCTTGAACGACACCCCCGCTTTCAGCTTGCGGGTGTACTGCGCATCGGCATAGGTTGCCGCGACCCAGCACAACGCGACCCGCTCCGCCAGCAGCCCCTCCAGCGGTGAGGGATCGGGTCCCGCCACCTCGACACGCTTGCGTCCGATCTCTCGCTCGGTCGCGCGGCGCGCAATCTCCTGGCCAGGTCCAGCGGGAGCAAGGAGGTCGATCCAGGACTGCACTGCGAACGTCGACAGCGTCGCGAGGGCCTCCCACAACCGGGGTGTGGCCTTGCACGCGTCGATCAGTGCCTGCGAGGCGCGTTCGTCCCCGGTCATGGCCAGCTGTGCCATTGCGGTTACCCAGCCGGCAAACTCGAGCCCGACCGTACCGTCCTCACTAAATGCGCCGGACGATGCCGGCAGTGCGGGGAGGGGACGTTCCTGCTTACGCCTGGGTGCCATGACGGCGCTTCCTCCACGCTCCCCGATGGTGCTGGTGGTAACCCGCCGCGATGAGCGCAGCCGCAGTGAGCCCGTCGAGCATCTGGGACAACTCCATCAGTGGAACGGTGGCAGCCGCCCATCGTGCCGCTTCCTGCTGGAGCCGCTCCCGCTCAGCGAGCCGCTGCACTCGTTCATCGGCGTCCTGTTGCGCACTCAGTTCAGCGAGTAGTCCCGTGCCGATGTACTCACGGATGATGCGGCCATCTACTTTGCGGCTTCGTGTGTAGTAACGGCCGCTGTTGCCGCGCGTCTCCCAACTCATGGTGTTGTGTAACCTCTCATTGCCTGCCCCGCTCCTCGTCGTTGCCATGCATCCCATCACATCCCCCGCGGATCGCACGCACGGCAGTACGTCTGCCCATCAGCAACGGACGCGCCACACTCTCGGCACTCGGCGGTTTCGAACAGGACGGCGCCTGCAGAGCGGGGTAAACCACCGTCAGCATCGTCAGCAACACGCCTGATGCCGTCCACATCCGCGTGGTGATGCCCGTTTGGTCCTGACGATTGCTGGGCGGCAACCGTCAGCCAACTGTCAGCATCGTGTAGCGAACCGTCAGCGCCAGTTCGTGCCGACGATTGGGACGTCCCCGCTGACGGTCGTTTCTCGGCATCCGTCAGCTCAGCATCCGCATCGATCTGACCTTGCTGACGGTGCTGTCGGTGCGGACGGTCGTTTCCGCCCTCGTGCACACTGAGGCTGATCAGCCGGTGTCCGGCGTGCCCTTCCCGCCGTCCGGTCTCGACGGCGTAGCCAAGCCGCCGCAGGTTCGGCGCAATCCGCTTGAGGCGTCCGGCCATGCCGCGCGCGCTCTTGGGCCACTCCTTCGCCTTCGTCGCCTTCTCACCGGCCAGATCACCCAGGGCCACGAGCAACTCGTTCGCCGTGCCTGTCCAGGAGCCGTGGGTATCGATGAACGCGATCAGGGGCGGTCCGATTGGCTCGCTGTCGGCCACAATCTCGTCCGCTTCGTTGCGATTCGTGTCGTAGTGCGCCAGGAAGGCTCCTGGTTGCCAGCCCAGAGCTGGCGCCCCGGCTTCGACCCAGCGCCCGAAGTCGGCCATCCGCGGCAAGGTCTCGGGTCGCGTCGTTGGCCAGTTCGCCAGCGACGCGCTCGCTGCCGTCAGTAGTGCCCCGAGTACTCCCGGTCGCATCGCTTCCAGGTCGACGTCAATCTCGGACTCAGTGCGACGCCGTGACTTGAGGATGCGCTGCAGTTCCACCATCAGGGCGCGATCCATGGCATCACCGCGCGTCAGGGCGCTCTCGATGCCGGTCAGGATCACCGGGCGTGTGGCATCCATGAGCGTTTCATCGATGTCGGTGTAGAGCGTCCGTTTGCCGAGCCCGCCACCAGTTGCCAGCCGGCAGAGGGCATCACTCATCGCCTCTGACACGCTCGAGACATTGTCGTAACAGATCGCCAGGCCGTGCTTGGCGGCAATGAGCAAGTCGCCCTCGTCGCGCGGCAGGGTTCGGAGGGGAGCGACGTTCGGATCGAGGAGGGAGCGCAGCGTGCGCGCCAGCGTGCTCTTGGCCGAGCCTTGCTCGCCACTCAGCGCCAGAATCGGATACGGCCCACGCGGCCGCAGCACTCCGAGCAGCCACGCAACAACCAACTTAAAGTCATCGGCGTTGGTGACGTTGACGAACGGCCGGAGCAACTCCATGTTTCCGCCGAGGATCGGCTGCGGCAGCGCAAGCATGCCCCCTGGCCGCCGGAACCGGACCGGCATGTCAGCGGCTGGCACAACCTGCCACCCTTGGGCGGTGACGTGGACCACCTGCCAGGCAGCGTCGCCAAGGTCCAGGTAGATGTTGTCGTCGTCCCCTGCGCGTCGGACATGAACTGGCCGGCACGCGCCACTGAAGGTCGCTTCGGCAGAGAGTTGCTCGATGGCGTCACGCAGGGCATTGCCGCTCAGTGCGGTCGCTTCCAGCTCATAGAACTTGTGCCGCAACCATTCCTTGGCGGCGCGGCTCCGGAGCAGGTGCGTCTCGCGGTGATCCCCGACACTGACGGTGAGGTACGTGTCGCCACTGGTGTCGTGAAACAGTTCGGCGTCGCTGTCGCGAACCATGGCCGTGAGCTTGGTCGCTTGACTTGGCTTGGGATCCGGGCCGACTGCAACGCTGGCACTGACACCTGCTGGCGCATTCGGTCCCGTCGATGGTGTTTGCGTCGCCGGTTGTGGTTGCCACGGTTGGGCCGAGCCTCCCAGGAGCGTCCTGAGCTCTGCCCTGGTCCCGCCGCGAGCAACGAAGTCGGCTGCATCACCCTTTGCTGGCGCGTCCGCCCACGCAAAGAGAAAGAGGTGGGCCTCGGGCTGGCCAAGCCGGCGCAAGCTTGCCCCAACGCGGTCCATGTGCGCGCGGCCGGCGTCGTCGTTGTCGGGCCACAGGATCAGGTTCAGCCCGAGCAACGGCCGCAGGCTGTCGTCACAGGGACAGCTGGAAGCGCCCGTGACAGTGCCCACTGCGGTCACGCCCATGTCCCGCAGCGCTTTCGCTGCCTTCTCACCTTCGCAGACAACCACCGTCGATGCGGTGCCGAGTTGGTGAATGCCAAACAGCGGCAGGGTATCAACCCGTATACCGGCGAGACCTGACCTGCCGTCCGGTTGCTCCCAGTGCACCGACTTCGTGCCATCGTCGTAGTCCCGCCGCACATGGACCGCAACGACGCTGCCGGATTGGTCACGAAGCTCATCGCGCGTCGTACCAACAACGTGTGCAGGGGGCTTTGGAGGTTCATCGACGGGTGGATCTGGCGGAGGGTCAGGTTGTGGTGGAGGCTGGGGGCGTTGTCGGCTCTGCCCGTTGCGCTCGGCTGTCTGAGTGGTCGGCTGGTACAAGTCCTTGAAGGTCAGGTCTTTGTGATACAGCACCATGCCGGGATCGCAGCCTGTGAAACAGTTGACGAGGACCTGGCCGTTGTCGCCGATGCCAATGGAGAGGCTGTTCTTGCGGTCCTTGTGCGCTGGACAGCGCGCACTCCAGCCAGTCGGTGTGGCGCGCACGCTGTCGAACCTGTCCAGAACGCGCTGGACATGTGCGGGAGCGTCCGCACTCATCGCAGTCCGGCCTTGATTTCCACGCGCATTTGAAAGTCATGGTGCCGTACCAGGAACGACAGAAGAACCTCGGTCCAGATCGACGGAGTGGCAGCGTCGTGGATCCCAATGGGGAATTGGTTAGGGGGCGGCATCAGTTGCCTCCTTCCGAGCTACGCCATGTCAGGATCATGTCGACGAAGACGAACTTGGGCTCCTTCACTGCGCACGCCCGTCCCGCTTTTTCGCCGTCCTTCCACTGCTCGCCGCCCTGCGTGATCATCGACAACCTTCTCCGGGATGGTTGTCTTTCGACACGTCTAGGCAATCGCTCCTCGGCCGCGCCGCGCGAACTACGTGTACGCCGGAGTCTCTGAGGCCGAGCAGCAAGAGCAGCGCCTGAGTTTCCCGTTTCGGATCCGGGAGATATTGGCGCTCGATCCGCAGTTCCCCGCTCATCACAACCGGCCCTCTGCCAGACCGCACTCTGGCCAGATTGCCGATACCTCCACGCCAAGTGCGTCGGCGATGCGCTGGCGCACAGGAGCGCTCGGCTTGTAGTCCCAGCGCTCTATAGCGCTGACCGTGCTCGCCGACACCCCCGTGCGTGCCGACAACCCCCACTGAGCCAAGCCGCGCTCCTGTCGCAACTCCTGGAGTCGATTTGTTCCACTTCCCATTCCTCATCCTCTCTACGTATCTTTTTTTGTTTCTGGTACTATACAAACTACACTTCAAGAGTCTCTGATGGAGGATCAAGGCGTGAATGAGAGCGAGTTGCGGCAGGAGGTGGCGAGACTCCGCCGCAAGGACGTATCCGATCTGCTCTGGAATCGTCTTTGGGCTACCGAATGGGTCACGGACTTCTTCAAGGGCCGGTTGTCAGTTGAGGACCTGGTCGACGAAGCAAATGCGTTGGAGCAGTACGCTCGGGAAGAAGTCGCAGCGAAGCGACAGCGAACCCAAGAGAAACCACAAACTATTTCAGCGAATCATGGTGAATATGTGGTCGAGCGTGGGCGGGCACACGACGAAGCACTTGCCCTCAAGGCTGCATGCACGACGGAGGTCCGAGACCTCCGCGCACGAATCTTGGGAGGAACACCGCTGAGTGTCCCGCTGGCTCGACGCCTCCTCGACTCAGAAGTTGCCCGGGTGTGGTCACTCCGGGAGTTCGAGCGGCGGGGTATTCCAATCGTCGGGCACCGAGCCGTGGCCACGGCTAACCGGGTGACGGATGAAGATGGCCGTGACGTCCGCACGATTGACGTGAAGGTGACCTGGGGAGATCAGGTGCTGGACACGACGTTGAGTCGGGTCTTGCCAACGTCCCTCGACCATGTGCTGCAGGATCCGGTCCTGCATTTCGTAGATGAGCGCGGTAAGAAGTTCTCGGAAGACGTTCGCCAGGGATCAGTAATGGACCGTCTGCGCCAGCTCAGCGAGCGGCTGGTTCGCACTTTCGGCTTCGATGCCGCCCAGGCGACATGGTTCATCCTGACCGATACCTCGCCTCGCCGTTCCCCTCTGGACGGCAACATCGCTGTCCAAAATCATCCGACCCACGTCGATGGGCGTGTGACACTGTCGATGGACTTGTGGGTGCCAGCGGACGTGGTGCTCCGGGTTTACCGCGATGTGCAGCGGCAGCGCCTGGGACGCGAGAACCGCCCACTTTCCCTGAGCAATCTCGCGGTGTATCGCTCGGTTCTCCAGGATGCCCGGGACGCTGAACGCGCAAATCCCGGCTGCTTGCCTCCCACCCGCGCCCAATCGATGGCCCGCTGGAATCGTGAGCATCCCGAGAAGCAGTATCAGCAGGAGTGGGAATTCAAGCGCGACGTCGAGCGCGCCGAGCGTTTGGTGCTCTTTCCCGGGTATTTGCCGAAACCGGCGGACGATAACCAAGGAGCAACATCGTGACGGTAGCGGCCTACGTGCGAGTTTCTACTGAAGAGCAGAGGGAGCGACAATCGATCGAGACGCAACGCCAGGTGGCCGAACGCTACTTTGCCCAGCACGACATCTATGCGGTCGAGTGGTATATCGATGATGGGGTCTCTGGCACGCTGCCCATGATTGAGCGACCAGACGGGCGGCGACTGATGGCAGATGTCCGTTCAGGCCGGTTCGACACGGTCTACGTCTACAAGGTGGATCGCCTTGGCCGGGACCCGCTTGTGACCCTTCAGGCGGCAACAGATTTCGCCAATGCCGGCGTAGCTTTCCACTCGATGACCGAGTCCATCGATAACCTGACGCCGCACGGTCGGTTCAGCCTGGTCATGCTCTGTGGGGTGGCGGGCTTCGAGCGCGACAACATTGTTGCTCGGTCAATTGAAGGGACGAACCGACTCGCGCGAGAAGGGGCATGGCTGGGTGGCATCGTTCCCTTTGGCTATCGCGTGGAGGGACAGGGACGCCGCGCTCGCTTGATCGTCTCCGACGAGCTAATCCCTGGTTTGCCGATGAGCGAAGCGGGCGTCGTACGTCTGATCTACCAACTCTCGGCGGAACTGGGCCGATCTTGCCAGAAGATCGCGGATCACCTGAACGAACTGCAGGTGCCCACGGTCTATATCCGCGATGAGCGGATAATCCAGCGAGGCAAACGCACGCAACGCACCTCAGGACTCTGGCGAGCGAGTCGGATTCGCAACCTCATCATCAATTCCACCTACAAGGGTCTCCATGCCTATGGGAAGCGAGCGGCCAAAGCGCGCGAGGTCATTGAGCGGGATGTCCCGGCAATCGTGAGCGTCGAGCAGTGGAATGGCGCGCAGCAGACCTTGCAGCGCAACTTGAAGTTCAGCCCACGCAACACCCGGCGTCAGTACTTGCTACGGGGGTTAATGACGTGCGGTCTGTGCGGACTGACCTATACCGGTGCGTATTGGTCGCGAGTGGACGGGAGTGAATCGATCTACTACCGGTGCAATGGCCGGTCTCAGGGTCGCGGGCTGTATGGCAAGCAGGCCCAACTCTGTCCCTCCCCGGGTGTCTCCGGAGAGATCGAAGCGCTGGTCTGGGCCGATATCGAAGGGTTTCTCCGGAATCCAGGGGATGTCATCAAGGAGCTGGTCAACCAGGTACAGCAGACCAACGAAGACGCGGACGAGATCAACCGCCAGGTGACCGAGTTAGAGGGAGCAGTCCTGGAGCTGAACACGCAACGCGATCTCGTCATCGGTCTCTTTCGACGCGGCCGAATTGATGGCGAGGCACTCGAGCGCCAGCTTGATCAGATTGATGGCGAAGAAGTCGAGAGGCGGATCGATCTCGAGAGTATGAAGGCCAAAGTACAAGCTGCTGGGGAGAAGATCGTCCGGCTACGAACGGCAGAAGACTTGCTACAGGAATTGAACGATCGACTGGACGAAGAACTGACCTGGGAGCGCAAACGACAGATGGTGGAGCTGCTGGTCGATCAAATATCCATCAGCCCCTCAACGGACGATGGAGGAGATGTTCCAGTCGCAGAGGTAACCTATTCCTTCACCCCGATTACTAAACGCACGGGCAGGGGTTCATCGCCGCGATCATCACAAAGACACCACAAACGACCCTCGGCTAACTTCGCCTTGGTCGTCCATCTGCCGCCTAACCACCCAAGTGGCAGGAAGAACAGCGTCTAAACTTTCTGCATGAGACGAAAAGCGCGCCCACCGTTGCACCGGTAGAGCGCGCAGGCGATCGACGGGAGAGGTCGAACGCAATGGACGAGAACGTACCACAGGAGATCATTGACCTTCTGATTGAGAAGGCCAAGATCACAGACCTCATCCTCCGCTTGGGCAAAGGTGATGGAATCTGGGTCGGTGATGGCCCTAGCCCCATAGCGATTCGTACGCTCTACAACGCGCTGAATTCAGATGAGTTCGTGGAGATACTGGATAGTCTCTGGAATGCGTGTGCACTGTGCATAAGAAGCGCCGCGTTTGACGAAGCTCTCGCCGCGTGGACCGCTCAACACGGGCTAAATGTCGATTGGTTCTTGGCGGACGCCAAACGTTCACTGCATTCGAGCCATGGTCGTTCTAAGTTCCACTTGGCCCCCTCGCCGATGCTCGCATCTCATACAACGATGGCGCAAATCGCGAATTACTCGACGTCAATAGAGCTAGATGGTTACGAGATATGGAATCCCCTGCGCACCTCGCGCGTCACGGTAGAAGCAGCATTGATGAATCGAGCCTGGGACATCATCTCCATGCAGTTGAACGGCATAGAGGCCAAGCTTGCAGAGAACAATCTAGATCGGGTGGTGTTCGAGCAGTCCACTATCGAAGGCGACATGCCGTACTTTGTCCGGCGCCACATGCTGAAATCGCGCCCCAGAGACATTGCACTTCGCAAGCACTTTGAGACAGTTGAGGGTAAGCAGGAATTGGCAGATTGGAAAGAGTCAAACATCTCCTACGAGACAGGAGCGAAGGGCATCATCACGAGAGATGACGAGTCCGAGATATCGACCGCTGCTCGTAAGATCGCTCGTCTCCTCGGTATTGACCTCACACCCTTGCCAAGGGGCCCCCAGCCGAAGAGATCCAAATAGAGTTGTTGGGTACGAAATAACTAACTCCGTTCCCAACAACTCATCTCCGCACTAGCCATACCTTCTTAGAGAAGCGACGCGCTTCGCGCTTCTTAGGTAAGGAGGTTCCATGGCCACCCTGACCCCAACTCCCCAAACGTCCGCCGCTGATTTACGCGCCGAGATTGCGCGACAAATGGTGCCGGTTTATCACCTCGCCGCTCGCGTTGGTTTGCATCCTACGCATCTGGGCCAGATGCTCCGCGGCAGGCGCCGACTTACCCCTGAGATAGAAGAGAGGCTTCGTGAGGCGCTGAAAATCCCCGCTTCCGGTGATCGGAACCATCGTGCAGCGTGAAGCGGACGAACGCGAAGTGACTGCGGCCCTCGCTGCAGCCTATCGATTGCTCCAGGAAATCAGCCAACGATCCCGCAGCGAGTCTCCCCGCACCTAACCCCGTGACTCTCGTTTGTCTTCAAGAAATGCGAATGCCGGGCGGCGTCTACTCCATCCCGGCATTCGCTGAGGAGATCAATTCGTGATTCATCCTACCACCAAGACAGCCGACATCGCACGGCCACCGTTGGGCGATCTCTCCACCCGATACCTTGCCCACTGGATGGCCACGGTCGCCCTCAACGGCAGATGCCCCGCTGGCCCGCAAGATGTTGTTGTCCAGCGCGGCGCCGAGCTCGGGGATATCCGAGCGGAACTCCGTCGCCGCGAGATGTTGGGGGTGGGCGTTCGATGACCATCCTTACGCCTACGCAGGATCGGCGCGCCTGTGAAGTCCTACGGCTCGACGCTATCGAGCGAGTGACGCGGCAAGAAGATCTCTTGGCCGAATACGAGGACCGGATGACGACGCTCCTGCTCCTTGACGGAGACAAGCAGGCTGGTGACTCTGGCTTGCCGCTGCACATCATTGACAACGCCATCGCTCACGAGCGGGAAGCTCTGTCCCTCGTACTGCGTCAGATGAAGCGGGTCGAGCGGGTGAAGCGTATCGCTCGCACGACCGGTCGCAACATCGAAGCCGACAACCAGCGTCGGATCGATGCCGTCCGTGAATTGGACATCGTCGAGGCGCTCCAGACACTCGGCGTCGACCTTCGTAAGGGCTCCCGGGAGTGGCACGGTCATTGTCCATTGCACGATGACTCGAGCCCCAGCTTCTCCGTTAACCAGCACCATGGCTTGTGGTGCTGCTTTGGATGCCAAGAGGGCGGCGACCTGCTGACGTTCCTCCAGATGCACTTTCACCTGAACTTCCTGGAGGCCGTCGACTACGCCGAACTCCACCTCGGCGCAGCGGAGGCAGCGTAATGGACGACTTCCTTCGCGAAGCAGAGCGAACGCGTCAGGCGTTCGAGGAGGCGACGTGGCCAGCGGTGCATCCCAAACTCGTCGTTGTGCCTATGACCGAGATCGCCGAAAGCCAGACAGATTGGCTGTGGCCTCGATGGTCGGCACGTGGCAAGTTGCACCTCGTCGGCGGACATGCAGGAGATGGCAAGTCCACGCTCCTGGCTGCATTAGCCGCATCAGCGTCGCGCGGCCGGTGTTGGCCGGACGGCACGCCGGTACTGCGGCCATTGAACACCATGTTCATCCTCGGCGAAGACTCGGCGGGGGATACGCTCAAGCCCCGGCTCTCCCTGCACGGCGCCGACATGTCACGCGTCTTCGTGACCCAGGCCGTGCTCGATGAGCGCGGTGAAGAGCGCTTCTTCAACGTCAAGGCGCACCTGACCCTGCTTGAGCAAGCGGTCATTGACAACGCTATTGACCAAATCGTGATCGATCCCCTCACCACGGTGATGCCGGGCTCTGATCGCAATGCCGAAGGTGACACGCGAGACCTGCTCACCCCGGTCATCAAGATGGCGGAGCGACTGAACGTGGCGGTCGTCGGAGTAGTGCACGTTGGTAAGAGCGACAGTAGCCGCCGCGCCGCCCAGAAGATCCTCGGGGCAACCGCCTTCGTCGCGATGGCCCGCATCGTCTGGATGATCGCGCCGGATGGCGAAGATCGCATGGCGCTCGGCGTGGCGAAGACCAACCTGTCAATGAAGCCAGAGCCGTTGTCTTGGTCGCGAGAAGAAGATGGCCCGATCGTGTGGCATGGCGTTGCCAGCCAAGGTATTGAAGAACTGCTTTCCAACCTGCCGGTGTCATCGCCACGTGCTGATGCGGAAGGTTTTCTGCGCGAGTACCTGGCTGCAGGTATGAGGCCAGCAGTGCAGGTTGAAGCGGCTGCGAAAGAAAAGGGGATCTCCAAAGCCACACTACGAAGGGCGCGTGAAGCTATAGGCGTACGCCCATGGAAGCATCAATCGTCAAACGGCGCTTGGTTCTGGCGACTGCCAACAGACCCTGATGGTCCAGGTGAAGATGCTCAATCGAAGATGCTCACTCCTAAAGACACCCAGGTGAGCATCTTGAACACCTTCGATTCAGAGAAGATGCTCATCCCCTCATCGCCTGAGCATCTTGTTGCAACCACGCCACTTTCTGCGAATGACGTTCCCTGGGCCGACACGGGGGAAATCGAAGATGCTCAAGATGCTCACCTGGACATGTATAGAGGTGAGCATCTTCGCCCATCCCCCAACGGCCACCACCCAGAACTCATCGACGCCGAGTACGTGGAGATCCTGGTATGACCGTGAGCCACCTGCTCGCCGAGTGCGCCGCGACTGGGATCACGATTGTTCGAGACGGGGATGATCTACGGGTTCGCGCCGCACATGATGCCGACCTTACGACCGTTGCCCCTCGCATCCGTGAGCACAAGCTGGCACTGCATGAAGCCCTCTTGCAACGAGAGATCATGGCGCTGGCCCACGGATCAACGGAGACCTTCGACCGCTCTCGCTTTGATGCCCTGTTCGCAGAATGGCGAACGCGTTACGACCTGCCCTGGGGTCAGGAGGAGAAACAGTCATGTCCGGACTGATCGTCAGCTGCATCACCTGCCAGCACTCGTACGAACCCGCGTCCCGCGTCATCCTGACCGGTACCTGGCGCATTTGTCCCGCCTGTGCACCGACCCCACCCAGCGATGCTCCTACCACCCGCTGTGAGCAATGCGGCCGGCCGTTGCGTGCTGGCAACCATACGCTCTGTGCTCGCTGTCTCGGCGTCATGATCTAGCTACAAGAGTTCTAAAGACGGACCGGCATCCGTCCGTTTTGGTGGAATAGATCGTGACAGGTCTTACACAGAACTACGAGATCGTCAATCCGTTCATCACCAAGTCGCTTGTAGGAGCGGTGATGGACATGGAGTGCGTCCTTGCTGCTGCAGACTTGACAGCGATGGCGGCCGGCAGTGAGGATGTACTTTCGTCGTGCCTTCCACTGCGAGGACTGAAGATATGTCTCGTACCGCATCCCTGCCGCAGATGGTATTGAGTCCCATTCGGCATTGAATCGAGAGGTCCCTCCCAGTCCCTCGATCCACTCGCGAAGGTTCTGGAGAGGATTCAGGATCGAACCGACCATGTTGGCGGTTTCTCGCAGGTACTCCTCACCGCGCAAGGCGAACGTGGCCAGCAACAACCCGATTCCCCAGATGCCGGCGACGACTCCAGAGAGCATTGCTCCCAGAACACTCCACCCTAGAAAATCGAAATATCCCTCCCACGTTCCCCATCGTTGCTCCACAATCATCCCTACGAGCACGATGAGCCAGAACCCCACGAACCACAGCGCGGCGAGAGCGCACCATCCTACGAATCGACTCAGGTCCCAGGCACCCTCACGAGCCGAAACGATGATGGAGTACCGCGAGAGACCCACTGGTTCCTCAGGCGGTCGATAATTTTGTGCGCAATCGATCATTTGCATAGCGTCGTCATATTGGCTCGGTAATCCGGGTGCTTGCATGCGAGCCCGACGCTTCCAACCATCGTCTTCGAGTTCTCGAAACGTGCCTGCGCTAAAGGTTGCGATTGTTTTGAGACCGCTCGTGATCCAGTACGTAGCGCTTGATTCTAGCGACAGACGCCGAGCGTCGCGACACGCGATTTCGAAGTCCCAGTAGGTTAAGCGGACGGCGCCGTCGTGTCCGATGTGACCGACAGTAGCGGCGAGTTCGAATTCCCAGTCCTCAATAGTGCCAGACTTCAGGATGGAAAATGGTCCGCAATCGTCATCGGCTTGGCGGGTAAGCCCAGGCGGTGGTGGTGGACAAAGCGCGCTGGTTCGCTCACGTCGTCCCATGCTTATGCTCCGATACCTGCCAGGAACCAAACAATTCCACGGTGACTGCGCCGGCCTGCATCCCACGCGATGATCAGCGGCGGCAGGAACCAGAAGGCCTAGACGATGACGACGGTGTACAGCAGATCCATTGCCAGACTCCCTGGTGCTGCGTCAACACCACGCCCTACGTGCCAGAACGATCCATGCCAATGGCGTCCAGGTCCTCACCCCTGTAGAAGTGAACCCGCCGGTCAAACGGCGAGCTATACGAGTCCAACTCTCCACGCCTCGTCATGCGCTGTACCGTCCAGCGCGTCACGCCCAGGTAGTCAGCGGCCTCTTGCGTCGAGTACCAGCGCTCAGTTTCTTCGACCATTTCCTGTTGAGACATAGCGCAAACTCTACCTCCGCGGGGCGCTCCAGATGTCCCCTTATTCTACGACACTTGCCCCGGAGTTCCTCGTAGTATTGGGGCGCAAGACTAATTGATCTCTCACGTCATAGGGGGTGCACAGCAATGAACGACACGCAAAAATATCGCTTTAGCGAACTCAGCCACATCAAGCAGCAGAACATCATTACTCTCTTGGCTTGCGCGATTCGTGATCCTGATCACCACATCATCCACGCTGGCAGGAGTGGCCATCCAAAGAAGGCATACGGGTACTACGTAGAGCTTCCGGGGAAGCAATCCACTTGCGGCCAGATCGCCGAGGACTGGAACCTTGGCAACTGGCTCATCCACGAGGGGTTTGTCGAGCATGGTCCCATCTCCTGGAAGACGTTCCGTTTCCGCCCCACCATCCTCGCCTGGTATCGCCAGGCGTACCCATTGTCTGATGCAGATGCCAAGGCCGCGATCGGGAAGTATTTCCACGAACTTGCGGTAGGTGATGATGACGATGAGATGTTCAACCCTGACAACATCTCAGTGGCGACAGACCTGCCGGTCGAGCGCGTCGTGTCCCTCGTACGGTCGATGGTGGGCGCCGGCATTTTGATGGACGCCGGCCGTGGACGCTCCTTCTCGGAGAAGCGCTACAAGTTCACCCAGGACGGACATCGCTGGTTCAGCGGCGGGTGCCGTCCTGACTTCAGTTTCGGCCCATCAGTAACCGTAAACGTCGAAGTGCACATTCAGATCGATCAGGTCATTCACGCGATTGCGGAACTGCAAATCCCCGAGGAACAGAAGCGAGCCTACGAGCTCACAGCACTGAAGTTGCAGCGAGAACTCGAGCGAGACAATGTCACGTGGGACACCACGAAAGACGCACTCGACATGGCGGCCAATGCAAAGGAGGTCGCGGTACCGATCATCACACTGCTGGCAGCCCATGCGGACAAGATCATGCACGCGATTTCTCAGATGCCCTTGCTCTAAGCAGCAATCAGGCGAACTTAATGCGCGCGCCCACATACGCGGGAAAGACGGCCGCGCCAGCCTTACGCATCACTCATGCGTTCCCACTTCCGTCGCGTCATCCAGCCACAGCCGCGACCCGGAAACCGAAAGATTGGGGTAGTTATGTTTATCATCATGCGGGACGGTGACGGGGTGTCGTCAGGGTGGAACGGGAGTCTCGCGAAAAACTTCTGGTGGGGTGTGTGAACTCGTGGGGAAACTCGGGCGAATCGGGGTACCAGTAGCACCCCCCAATAACTAACCTACCAACCAATAAATCACCTACCCTATCTCCCACCCTATTAACCATCTTCAATCTCTCTATCTCCCTTACTCTCTATTCCCTATTCGTCCTTTGCTCTACCTTCTTGCTTCTCTTGCCTGCCGTCCCTGTCTCCCTGCCCTGCTGTCCCCTGCTCTCGTGCCCTGTGTCTGCCCGTCTGCCTGGTGTCTGTGCGTCCCGTGTGTCCTGCCTCCCTGTGCCCCGCGTTGTGTTGCCCGTGTGTCTCTTGTCCCTCTTTGCCCCGTCGCCTTGCTCCCTGTCCCTTGCGTACCTTGCCTGCCTGCGTGAGCCCTATTGCCCTGCCCCTCTGTGCTCCGTTCCCTGGCGATCTACTGCCGTGCGTTCCTTGCGTGTGTCGTCCGGGCGTTGCTGGCCTTGCTCCCTGTTGCCCCTTGTCTACCCTGATGTGGCGTGCCGGCTCTGCCTCACGCACAATTGCCTGCGCTCCGCATGCGTTCCCGGAGGTACTGATGGCGTGCTACGTGGCGGATGGTTGGCTCCGAGCTGGCCGAAAGTTCACCGACCCGGATGCATTTCTTGCGTGCGATAACCCTACGTGTGATGCGCCCTGGGTGATGGCGAGTGCGCTCGTGACATGGTCGCAGGGGCGCGCTGCTTCACAACCTGGCCTGTTTGCTGATCGCTTCCTGATCGGGTGTAACGCGACGTGCCTGCAGGCCGCGCTGGCGAAGCATCCCCGCATGGAGTGGTCCCAGCCGGCGCCGGTCGGTCAATGGCTCGATGCGCTACGGGCGTCGCTCAGCGTGGATCCGCGCATGACGCCCATTGGCGAGTTCGTCACCTCTGCGGCCGACTAGATCAGGCACTGTCCGGCACTTTAGTCTGGCTCATGCAGGTGATGTGATCCGGTCCCGAACTCACGCAGGTCGTCTCCGGTGGACACCCCCAGCCAGACGGACAGCACACAGATCCTGGCTTCGTACAATCTCGCTGACCCCAGGGCGTGAGACAGCACACCGGGCTCTCCGGTGGGCATGCGCCTCCTGTCGTGTCCTCAGGCGTTATCGGGCAGCACGTGTAGTTCTTGCGGTACACAGCCTTGTCGCTTGTTCCGCGCGAGCAACATATCTGGCGCTTTCGCCGGTAGCACCCATTTCGGCACCGGGAGTGACTGTGCCGGCAGCGCTGCCTCCTTTTCGCGTTAATCGGAGTGACGCCAGCAATTCCACTTGCTACCGCGGCGAGGCCAGCGAGTGCGACGCGGCGAGAGTGAACTGCTGACCGTAGAAGGACATCAAATCGCCGCCTGTCCATGACAATCCTCCCAACGCCAGTATGATGAGAGCAAGCATGCGCCGAAAACCCTTCTGTCAGGCATCACACCAGGTACTGCCCGATCCCGATCTCTGGCGCCATTAACCACACCAGCGTCCACGCGAGTGCCTCTCCCAGCGTGCGGCCGTGGAAGGTTTCTTCGTCCGGATGGTGCAGGAACACCAGCCAGCCGGCATAGTCGATGTCCCAGCTGAGATACCCACCCCGGTCCGCAATCGCTGACAACAACGCGTCCTGCAGCGCACGGCCCTCAAGCGTGGGATCGACGCCGGCCTTGGCAACGGTGCTGGCGAGGTCAGGGGCGAGAATCAACCGCGCACTTACCCTGGCAAGCGTTGTGCGGCCACCAGCAGCCCGGAGAGCAATGCAAAGAGCACAAGGGTACTAACGACCATATCCGCCACCAAGCGCACTCCTGAGGGACCAGAGTGAACACGCGGCCAATACAGCACGAGTGCCAACAGGCCAGAGGTGATCACGAGGGGGAGCAGGGCAAGCATGGGCACTTCGACTATGTGTACTAGCATTCAGATCTGGACCTCGCACAAGCAATCGGGAAGCCCGGAGGGCAACAGACTGCGTCAAGACGGCACGTCTTACCTCCTTCGCAGCACTGATGCCCTGCTGGCCCACACATTCGCGTGTCATCCGGGTATAAGCAACACAACGGCAAGTTCCTCGGACAGCTGCCCCCGAGTGGATCTTCGCTCGTAATCGGGCACTGAGGCCGTCCACTCTCTTCGCAGCCGCGCACTGGTGTTCCTTCGAGAACATAGGGGACACAGACAGGGTGGTCGGCCGTGCATGCTCCGCCTGCCGGATCAGTCTCTGTGATCGGACAGCATGGGTTGCCCGATGCATGGCATGTGCGAATGTAGATCCCGTTGACTAGCGTCTTGCAGCACACTGGTGACTCTGGAGGGCACGCACCTTGTAACGAGTCTTCCGGTGTAGCTGGGCAACACGTCCACGACTTCGGAATTGGAGCGGGGTGTTTGTTGCCTGTCAGCATGCAGCACGTTATGCGCTTCTTCTTGTAGCAACGTCCCCAGCAGTGAGTCTGGCTCTTGCGGCATTCACGTCGGCGCTTGTGGGGATAAGTCCTCGCGTCAGTTTCCTCAAAACCTAGGGCGCTCAGCAATCCCAACTTAACCGCTGCGCGTCGAGTTAGCGTCGAGGTGTCAGGCAACGCGGTCCCTCTGAGTCTACCGATGAATTACGGACGTCAAACATGCATCTGCTGCAAGATTCCCGTGGCTATCCGCTCTCGCACCCAATCCCATCGAAATCGCCATCGAAGCGATGCGGGTCAGGCTGCAGGACGGTGAAGCGCCGCGCACTTACATCGCCGCAATCTAGATCAGGCGGTGACGGCAGGATGCAGGCATCGGGATAGCTGGGGTCGCAGGTCCCGCTCTGTACCTGTTGCACGGGTGCTTGCGCTGGGATCTGCTGCTGCGGCGGGCTTACGATGCCTTGAGCCGCCGTCAGTTCGTTCGTGTCCCCGTTCACATCCGTCGAGCATCCCGACCACAGGCCCAACCCGTGCTCACGGGCAAATGTCTGAGCTTCGCGGATCTGATCGATGTACTGCACGTCGGGCGGATAGGTGGAGAGCGCAGCATGCCCAGAGCGCACCATCGCCTCGTTCACCAGGTACACCTCGTCAGCCCCGAAGTCGAGCCAGGCATAGCGCAGCAGCCGGTCATACCGGTCCCGGTCCGTGACATCCATCTCGAGGTAGAGATCACCACCGAGCGAGAGCAACCACGTCAGGTAGTCGGTCGCTTCCTGTCCGTAGCACTCGGGCGGGTCATTGGGATCACGGGTTTCCGGCGTGTCGATGAGGATGAGGCGCACCGCCTCGGCCTGCCCGTTGAGCAGGACGTTGATCGTATCGCCATCCGTTACCCGAACCAACTCGGCCGGCTCTGCGTTGACCGGGATGGCATCGGTCCAGAGAGCAGGGGAGGCTCCTGCTGGCATCCCGTCACAGGCGATGCTATTGCCATCGGGATCGAGTGCGGCGTAGCGCGCGGGATCAGCCTCGTAGACCGACTGCGCCCAGATTTGGCTGTCGTAGCTGGCACAGTCGCGCGTCTGCGCCGCAACCAGGAGTGCCGCTCTGGGTCCTGTTCCTGTCGCCGGCAGCCGAGTAACGGTGGCACGGGACGGCAGCGACGTACAGGCAAAGCCGTCACCACTCGGGTCGAGGTTGTAGGGATCCTGCGGGTTCTGGTTGAGGACTGCTTGAGCCTCTTCCTGGAACGCGAACTCGATGCAGTCCCGGTCTGCCACAACCACGACAGACGGTACCGCCGTCTCGACTGGTTCCGATTCCTTTGCGGGGCGATTTGCTTGGGGCGCGGGAGAGGGCTCTTCTGTAGTCTCTCCAAAGAACTCCTCGCACGCCTCACCATCACTGTCGGCATCGAGGCCGTTGGGGTCGGATGGATCGCGATCGAGGAGCCGCTGCGCCCTTGCCTGGGTTAGATCCTCGCAGTTGAAGCGATCCGCCGAAGATTGCTCAGAGTCAGGCTCGGGCTCGGGCTCCGGGACGGGTTGCCCGGGTGGTTCGACGGCGGGATCCGGGGAGCCACCAGGTAGATCCTCGCAGGCAATCCCGTTGTTGTCGCCATCCAGGCGATTCGGGTCGGACGGGTCACGGTCGAGCACACGCTGGGCTTGGGGTTGCGTCTGGAAGTCACCACAGTCGCGGTCCTGGGCACCTGCTGGAACCGCACCGAGTGCCACGAGCACCACCAGGACCAGCGCGATGACACTCCGAGCCACGGAGTACTCCTTCACGAACCACCCTTCATCCGCCGTTTAACTTCTGGCAGTCTATCGTGCATACAGATGCCGTCAAGTGAGGAACACGGCGATCTCTAAACGCCTGGAAACGCGCACAACTGACGGTTGGTGCCACCTAACCTGGATCGAACGCAGTAACCATCGCCGGGTGACGAATCCGCTGCGCTACCAGGTCCAGTGGCAGGTGGATACGGGCGAGGTGCGCCTGCAGCAGGAGCAACAGAGTCACGGCGGAGATGCTGGTACCTTACTCGGCTGACGACTTCGTTATAGGAAGACGCGCGCCACATTCAGGGGACTCCGCACATGCCCTCGGATCAGATGGAAGACCGGACACAAGAGGGGCGTAAACACATCTTCGTCATCAATGGCGCCCCCGAGTTTCTCAACCTGATGCGCGATATCTTCCAGGACGCGCGCTACAACGTCACGACCACCAACTTCGTCCCCAACTCCTTCGACCAGATTGCCGCGTTGCGGCCCGATGCCCTGGTTGTCGATATCGTCGTGGGCCAGCAGGCTGGCTGGGAGTTGCTGGAGCGGCTGCACGAGGGCGTGAGCACGACCGGCATCCCGGTGCTGGTGGTCTCGACCAGCTCGCGTCTGCTGGACGAAGCCCGGGAGCAAGCGGCGCGCTTCGGCACCCACCACTATCTCGTGAAGCCGTTCAATCTGGACGAGTTGATGGCGTGCATCCAGGAGATGATCGGGGCAGCGTAGCCGCGGCCGCAAGCACTGGCCCTGCTTGTGCAAAAGCGAGTGGAGATCGTCGCCTGAGACCCGCGTCAGGAAAACGCTTTCGATGTCTCGCTTCCCCCCAGAGGGTGCGTCACCCGATTCCGATCAGAACGATCACCTGAGTCACGAGGTCAAGAACCCACTCGCCATCATCCGCGGGCATGCGCAACTCTTGCAGCAGCGCCTGCAGCGGCCGGACGCCTTGAACGAGCTGACATTGCCCTCCGTGTTAGCGCACCTGGAGGCAATCGATGCGGCGGTCACGCGGGTGGTGATGGCCATTGATACCTTTGAGCAAGCTGAGGCTGAGGAGCGGGAAGAGCAGAACCCTCCGCCATCATCCTGACGAGCACGCGAGCTAGGTGAATCGAGCCCATCGCGACCGCCATGCTTTTGGTCAGTCGCGGCGTTCCGGAAACCACCGGGACCCGGATAACGCTCCCGACCTCACCTGGACGATTGCCAAACTGCCACACGCTCTGCAGTATGCCGATTCAACGAGCGCCTTCCCCGAGGTGGCAGCCGTCTCCCGTGAGATGCACCTGCAAACGCCGGAGCGACCGCTCCCGTGAGCTCCGGCATTCTTGTGTCTGAAGCATCTCGAACAACCTCGCGGCGGGTCATCGGCGAGAGCTGATTGAGCATTGCTCGGCGTCGATTCGCGCACGAAGCCCGGTGCGAAGCCGGGAGCGCGTACGTGCGGACATCCCGCTTCCGGACGACTATGCTTCGATCGTGCAAGCGGGTGAACGCCCTAACGCTCACCGGCTCTGCACAAGCGACGACCGCTGTGCGTGTTGGATACCACTCGCAGCGGTCGTTTGCATGATTCCGGCGCGCCAGGAACTGTTCGATCCCGAGCTCTTCCGCCATCAACCACACTACCGTCAGCAGTACCAAAGAAATTCACCCATTGGTCCTCAAGCGGTGTCACAGGCGACCAACGTGACGAGACATGGCCTTATCCATGCGCTGTGATCGAGGCAACGACTGTGGCACACATCGCGTTGCACGGACCAGGACGCTCACATCATGGCTCACATTCTCATCGTCGACGACAGCACTCCACTCCGACTTTCCCTGATTGAGTTGCTCCGCGATGCCGGCTATGAGGTGCATCAGGCGGGCGACGGTGAACAGGCGCTGGAGGAACTCGCGAACGCACCTCCAGATCTGGTGCTTAGCGACATCCACATGCCGCGCCTCGACGGGCTGTCACTCCTGCATCGGGCGCAATCTGAAGGCATAACATCACGGTGGATCTTGATGAGTGGCACGCTACGCCAGCCCCCGAACGTGCCGGTGCCCTTCCTGCGCAAGCCCTTTGACGCCACGGTGCTGCTCGACCTGATTGAATCCCTGCTTGCCGCTTGAGCACCATGTCGCCGAACGCGCAGGGGAAGGTCGGCTACAGTGGGATCATCACCGTCCTCCGTACTACGCTTGACGCTTCTTCCCTGTGACATCCCCGTACCCACGTCCAGTGGCCTGCTCGTCACTGTGTCGGTCGGGGTTGTGGCGCGGGTAATCAGGCGTTACTTGTAACCCATGCTCGAAAGGCGACAACAGATGTCCGATACGCCGGCGCTCCACGTCCTGGTCATCAACGACACGCAGGAGATTCTCAACCTGTTTCAGGAACTCCTGGAGGAGGAGGGGTACCGGGTGACGATCTCGCTGGCGCTCCTCGACACGGCGCGGCTGCGGCAACTCGCTCCGGACATCATCGTGCAGGATCTGGTCTTCAACGAGAGCAGTGACGTCGGCTGGAAGTTCCTGTGGATGGTCCGGCTGGATCCCCGCCTGCGGCACATCCCGCTCATCCTGTGTACGGCGGCAGGCGACATTACCAGGGACGCGGACCAGATGGCGCACCTTGAGCAGTTGCAGGTCCGGGTGGTCGTCAAGCCCTTTGATCTCGACGTGCTGCTGCAAACGCTGACGTTGGCTCTGGCCGATGCTCAGGCGGCTCGTGAGCAATCCAACGCATAACTGGATCTGATCGTTCTGCATCGCCGTCACACCAGGAACGGCCCGATCCCAATCTTCGGCGCCATGAGCCACACCAGGCACCATGCTAACGCCTCTTCGAGCGTGCGGCCGTGGAAGGTCTGCTCCTCCGGGTGGTGCAGGAACACGATTCAGCCAGCATGGTCGACGTCCCCGCTGAGGTATCCCCGGCGATCAGCTATGGCGGATAAGAGCGTATCCAGCAGCGCACGTCCCTCGAGCGCGGGATCCACGCCAACTTGAGCTATTGCGCTGTCAGGACGCCATTAGTTGTCGCTCGTCTCACCAGTTGACATCAGTTCGTTGAATCAATATCATGCGAATCCCACAGCCTCATACGCAGTAAGCGAAAGGGCACCCCATGGTGGCGGATATCAAGCTCGACGACGGCGCCGACCGGATTGACGTACAGGGTGGCCAAATTGACTTGCAGGGCAATCAGATTGACTTGCAGGGTAGCCAGATTAGTTTGCAAGGCGACCGCATTGTGTTGAAGGGTCGTGTCAGCATGGCCGATGGTCGGCTCAACCTACAGCCCGCCGAATTCCAGGGCCCGCGGTCATTGCCCACCGAGGCCGAAATAGGTGACCTCTGCCTGCTTATGAACACGGTGGAGGCCCTGGTGGGACCGATTACTACGACAAGCCTCTGGATCTGCGTTAAACCGGAAATACCCTCTATCTCAGGTGGGCCGGCCGTGTGGAGGCAGATTCAGCTCGGTGATGAAGTAATAAGCCCCTAGACTATCGTCCCGCAAGCCGAAAGTTCACGGAGCGCCGTTCTTCACCGCGTGAACATAGCTTCTTGTCGTCGGACACCCGCTTTCACCGATTGGGATCACCATGGCGGCAATCTCCCTGCGTGACATGCTCGAAGTCGACGACCGCCTCTATAAACGATACGGCGTTGAATCCCCTGGGAACTCACTGCGCTCCAGGATTGAGGCGTATGAAGTCCACTCCGTGCGCGAACTCATCGCCTCGATCACGGCGAAAAAGCGCCACTTCGATCTGTTTGGCAACTTCGGGCTCCTCGGCGCGCCACTGAGCAACGGTGTGGTCGCCACCGAAAACGGCTACAGGCAGGAGTTCGATTTCGGGTCCATCGATGTCATCATGGACCCCTTGAATCCCCCGGGAACGAAGACGCGGACCGAAGTCTGGATGGGGGCAGAGGTCCGGTACATTGGTCTCCGGTGCAATGAGCCGAATGAAGTCTACGACGACCCATATGTGATCTTTACCGTAATCAACGTGAACCCGCATCAGGACGGCCGAGACAACCTCGAGAAGGTGGTAAAGATCGGTCCTCTCGACGACATCGACGAGGGCGTCGTGATCGGCGATCCTCAGACGGTCTGGGACGGTCGAGTTGCCGGATCAGGGTTGGGAATTGGCGCGCTCGTCGTCGAGCACGACTCCGGTGATCCGGACGCCGTGAGAGAGGAGGTCGCGTCGAAAATACGGGAGTACGTCCAGGAAGGGGCGGCCATGATCGCCCAGGCCTTCGGCGCAGGAGCCGCAGAGGCACGAGACATCTCGGACATCGAACCGGTCAACTGGGTCTCCGACGCGATCGCCTTTCTCTCCGTGGGAATCCTCGACTTAGGGGACGACGAGATCGGCAAGAAAACGTTGGAAATCTGGCCGGCCACACTTCGTCGCTTGGCCGACGGGGAGGAGTTCCAGCGCTCGCTGACCACCACGACGGAAGGCTACACGTACAACCACAAGATCGATGTTTCCTCCAACAAGGGGGACTACTCAGTCTACTGCCTCGTCCGCCCGTGGAAGATAACCGTCGAAATCCCGGACGTTGAGCCGCCGCCGCCGTAGGCGCAGCCAGGCAACGTACACGCCTTCGAAAGTCAAGTGCATGCAAAGACCGTAAGAAAGAGCTGGTTGGACCTGAGCGGCGTCAATCTTGCAGTGGCGAGCTGCGACAGCTGCCATATCTCCCTACGCTTTGGTCCAAACATCGCGTGGGATTCTTTCGTCATTAGCGTTCGCACCCCACGCGATCGAAGTCCCCATCCAAGCGATGCGGATCCGGCGGAAGCATGGTGAAGCGCACATGTGCAATGGATCCTCATGCAAGTTAAATTGCAATAGATCGCAAGTGTGCGGGAATGGCCTGTGGCAATGAACGTGTTTTCGCTCTACATCTCTGCCTGTAGAGCGACAATTACGTGACGAATGTACTGAGCGACTACTCGCGTGTTCACCGTTGGAACTGACCTCGCCTCTTCCAGTGCGCACCCGTGGAACGTCCGCTCCTCTGGGTGATGCAAAAACACGAGCTAGCCGGCATGGTCGACGTCCGAGCTGAGGTAGCCGCGGCGATCAGCGATGGCGGATAAGAGGCCAGCCCTAGATGCGCTGCCTGGCCCAGGTGTAGCGATCAGGTCCGTAAGGCAGTCTGGCACTCTGGTACCTCGCGTTCCGCACAGACCCAAATACCGCCGCGAATGTGTCCCGTGAGCGTTCGGTCTTTTCCCGGGTGTATGATGGGTCTCTGTCTTCTCTATCCAGTTCTGCCGTGATACGGACCGGAGGTACGACCCGCGAAGGAGCACCTACAGTGCCAGACACCTTCAGGATCGCCGTCGACCCGCGCTCGGATGGGATCGCAGTGGTGCGCCTCACGGGCCGCCTTGATTTCACCTCGGTCACGGAGGCTCGCGACCAGTTCGCCTCTGCTATCGCCGACGGCCATCCCACCCTCATCGTCGATCTGAGCCAGGTCGCGTTCGTCGATAGCGCCGGGCTCGGCTCCCTCATTGGTGGTATGCGTGCTGCCCGCAAGGCCGGCGGGGATCTGCGCATTGCCAACCCGAGCGAGCAGTCGCGGATGCTGCTCTCCCTGACCTCGCTGGATTCGGTCCTCAAGATCTCCCCTACGGTCGAGGAGGCGCTCCGTGACGTCTCCTGAGGAGCCTCCACAGCTGGTGCTCGACCTGCAGGTGCCGGCGACTGTCGTGGGGATGGATGCCGTCCATGCCGCTCTGGCTGGCTGCTGGTCATCCCTGGAGACCGTGCGTCCGTTGCCGCAGCGCTGGCGCGACGAGTTCTCGTTGGCGGTGGCCGAGGTGGCCGCCAACATCATCCAGCACGCCCATGCCCCCGACCCACCCCTGGTGGAGTTCACGTTGCTGCTGGAGCACGCCCCGGACCACCTGACCGCACGCTTCGTCGATGGCGGGATCGTAGCCACCCCGCCAGACAAGCCCGTCATGCCTTCCGTGGCCGTCTCCTATGAGGAACTGGGGGAGCGAGGGCGGGGCTTGGCTCTGGTGCAGCTGGTCGCGGATCGCTTCCACTATCAGCGCACCAGCAGCGGGGAGAATGTCTGGGTTGTTGCGAAACACTTTCCCGGGTGAGGGGTCAAGCCACACCGGCACGGGCAGGAACGTCAGCGACCACGGGGTCGCCCATGATCACTCCCTCCTCGCGGCGATGCAGCAGGACCAAGGTCAGATCGTCGGGCCGGGTCTGGATGTCGGAGACCAGGCTCACCAGCCGCTCCAGCTTGGCTTGGGCAGTCGGCAACTCCTCAATCTGGGCCCCGACCCCCACCGGATCCAGGCGCAGTTCCGGTCGCGCATCCGGTAGCCCGTCGCTGTAAATCACCAACGTATCTCCCGGCTGCAGCGTGATCGTCCCGGCCGGATAGGTGGCATTGGGCAAGACCCCCAGCGGGACCCCGTGTTGGCGCAACGGCTCCACCGTCCCGTCTCGGCGTTGAATGAAGTCCAGGCCATGCCCGGCGTCGACATAGGTCAACTCTCCCGTTGCTGGCTCCAACGCCGCATGAAAGAGCGTCACGAAACTGTCGGTGTGCATCAGATCCGGCGAGAGCGCCCGGTTGACCGCCTCGACCGCTGCGGACACTGGGAGGTCTTCCACCACCCGTAGCGCCGCGCGTACCGTCGCCGTCAGCAGCGAGGCAGGCATCCCCTTGCCCATCACATCGCCAAGCGAGAGGCGAATGGCGTCATCGCCCGCGAGCCAGTCGTAAAAGTCCCCACCCACTTGCCGTGCCGGCAGGCAGATGCCGGCGAACTCATACCCCGGGAGGTCCGGGGCGGCATGGGGGAGCAGCTGCGCCTGGATCTCCGCTGCCCGCGCGAACTCTGCCTCCAGCTCCGTGTGCAACCGATTCCGCTCCTCCTCCACCGCCTTCCGGTCCGTGATGTCCTCGACCTGACCGATGAAGGCGAGCGGTGTCCCGTGTTCGTCACGGACGAGCGCGGTGTTGAGCCGGATCCAGATGACCGCACCGTCCTTGCGCAGGTAGCGCTTCTCCCGCTGGAACGCGGCGGTCTCACCGGCGAGGAGGTGCTCGACCTGCACCAGTTCTGACCCCAGGTCATCGGGATGGGTGATGTCCTGAAAGGTCCTGGCCAGCAGTTCCGCCTCGGTGTAGCCGGTCAGTGCGCAGAGCGCGGCGTTGACCTGCAGGTACTGCCCGTCGACGTCCACCACAGACATGCCGATGGCGGCCTGGTCGAAGGCCGTGCGGAAGCGCTCCTCGCTTTGCCGCTGCGCCGCCTCGGCCTGCACCAGGTCGCTAATATCCCGGGAGATCCCGACTAATCCTGTAACGTGTCCCTCCGTGTCCATGATCGGCACTTTGGTCGCGAGGGTCCAGCGCTGCACATCACCGGCATCAGCTTGGTGCTCGAGCCGATTCACCAGTGCCGTCCCCGCCTCGATGACGGGTCGCTCATCCTCCCAGAACTGCCGCGCCTGCTCCTCCGGAAAGACGTCGAAGTCCGTCAACCCCACCGCCGCATCCGGATTGTCCAGACCGTACAGGGCCGCAGCCGCGGGGTTGACCCGGATAAAGCGGTGCTGCGCATCCTTGAAGTAGACCGCGTCGGGCAGGTTGGCCAGCAGGGCATGGAGGAGAAAGCGCTCCCCCTCCAGCGCCAGTTCTGCCTCCTTGCGAGCCGTGGCATCCCGGATCAGGGCGAGGACGAACCTGCCCGGCACCCTCGTCTCCTCGAGCGGATTGAGGGTCAGTTCGATGGCGATCTCTTCGCCATCGCGGCGCAACGCCGGGACCTCGATGGGACGCGTGGCGTTGATCAACGGCCCAGACTCGCCAGCGGCGTAGCGCGCTAATCCAGCTCGGTGCGCCTCGCGCAGGCGTTCCGGCACCAGGTCCTCCATCAGCATGCCAACGGCGTCGGCCCGGGAATAGCCGAAGAGCGCTTCCGCCGCCGGGTTCCACAGTACGATCCGCCCGCTCTCGGCGTCCCCCACGATGACCGCGTCCCGGATACTCCCGAAGAGCACGCCGAGACCGAGATCTTCCAGAGTGGGTGGGGAAAACGCGCGTTCCATGATCTCTGTTCCCTCAGTCGTCATCAGGCCGAACGACCACGCGTCCACCCACCAGCAAAGAAGAGGGTGGCACAACGCAGCACAAGCGACCCAGGGGCTACAAGGCCGCCAGCAGGTTCCAGAGCAGGGCGACAAGACCTCGCGTGTGCAGGAGAACCTCGAGCGCCAGACTTGGTCATGGACACCTGAACGTCATTCGACCCAATCCTAGATGACCGGAGCCGTCCCTGTGAACTGGCCGGCTTAGCCCTTGATGGGGAGGGGCAGCAGGTGGTGCACCAGGTCCATGAGGGCCGGCAGGCCAAAGGGGATCGCGAGGAACGAGATGGACTCGGGGTCTAGTCCCGCGGGCACCGTCTCCCGTTGCTCCAGCACATCCGGGACCGCACTCATGGCGATGACGGGCAGGTGCGGATCCTGCTGGCGCAGCGTGTCGATGACCGTCAGCCCATCCATTTCCGGCATCAGAACATCAGCAATGACCAGGTCCGGGAACTGGACAGCTGCGGCGCAGAGAGCTGCCTTGCCATTCGGCGCGGCGGTGACCTCGTAGCCCTGCGGCCGCAGCGTGCGCGCGATGAGGGAACGTGTCTGGGGATTATCGTCAACCACGAGGATCGTCGGCGCCACGGGGCATACTCCGGCTATGCGATCACCACGAGGAGACACAACCCGCCCCTGGCCATCGCTGAGGTGCGTTCACGGTTCCGTGCTGCACACGGGCGCGGGGATGCACAAGCCGGTCTATTTCAGACGATGTCGTCGTAGAAGCCCTCGCAGCCTGGGCATGATACGCCCTCTCCGGCAGGTGAAGCATAAAACTCGAGCCGACGCCGGGTTCGCTGCTGCCACTCAGGCTTCCCCCCATCTGCTGCGCCAGCTTCCAGGCGATCGCCAAGCCCAGCCCGGACCCGCCCTGTTGACGTGTCAGGCTGCTATCCACCTGGTGAAACGCCTCAAAGACGTGCGGCAGCGCGTCCGCCGAGATCCCGATCCCCGTGTCGCTGACGGCCACCTCCACCCCACCGATACTCATTGGTGTGACCGTGATGCGTACTGAGCCCTCCGTCGTGAACTTCACGGCGTTGCCGGCCAGGTTGAGCAGGATCTGGCGTACCCGCTCTGCATCCCCGACGACCGACGGGAGCGACGGTGGGAAGGCGATCTCCACCGCGAGTCCCTTGGCTCCAGCCTGGGGAGCGATATCCTGGCGCACCGTTTCGATGACCCGGGCCAGGTCGAACGGCTTGACGGCGAAGTCGATGCCGCCCGCCTCCATACGCGACAAATCGAGCAACTGATCAATGAGTGCGAGCATGCGCCCGCCAGCCTGGTGGATGGTTCCGATGTCCTCCCGCTGCGCATCCGTCAGAGAGTCCTGCGGGGCGATGAGCAGGAACTCGGCATAGCCGAGCACCGCTTGTAAGGGCGTGCGCAGCTCGTGGCTCATCAGGTCAAGGAAGACCCCCTTGGCCCGGTTCGCCGTCTGGGCCACTTCCATCGCTGAGCGCAGCTCCTCCTCCGCCGCTTTGCGGTCGGAGATGTCCAGCATCACCCCCTGCCAGGCGAAGATCTGTCCCGCATCATCACGGAGCGGGACACACTCATCTCGTACCCACACGTAGCTGCCATCTCCACGTCGATGCCGGTACTCGGCCTGGAACACCTGGTCCAGGGGCGCGGTACGGTCGACCTCCGCTGCGATGCGTTGGCGATCCTCGGGATGGACCAACTCCAGCCAGTGCATGGTCCGTCTCAGCCCATCCTCGCGGTGGTGGCCGATCAGGGTGTCGTAGTAGGGACTGAAATAGAGGGGCGTCTGCACGGCGTCTGCCGCCAGCAGATAGACGAACGCCGGCAGGTGCTCGACGAGGGTGCGGTACTTTGTCTCCGCCGCCTGAAGGGCCGCTTCTCCCCGGCGCCGGTCCGTGGTGTCGCGCAGGAACGAGGCGTAGAACGACCCCTCGGGGCCTGGAACCACAACGGCACGTACCTCTGCCGGCACCACCCGCCCTTCCTTCGTGCACAGCTCGACGTCACCCTGCCACATTCCTTCCTGCAGGAAGCGGGCGTACTCCTCGGCGGCCCAGATGGGCCCCGGAGCAACGATATCGCCGACGCTCAGGCGCAGCAAGTCCTCCCGCGTGTAGCCGAGCAGGGCGAGGGCAGCCGGGTTGGCCTCGACGTAGTGTCCGGCCTCATCCGCAATCAGGATGGCATCGGGCGAGGCGGCGAAGAGGGCGGCGAACATGGATGGCAGCATGGGCACTCCTCTGCCTCCTGCAGGAATCGATACAGCGACATCGCATAACGCGATGCGGATGTTCCTCTACAGATCGCCCACGCTGTGGTAGCTCGAGCAGTCCCTTCGCGGGCCAGCCGGCGCCTGAAGCGGTCTGTCAGGCTATCCCGGCAGTATGGGTGCGAGGCTATGTCAGGTAGGTGACGGTTTCGGTTCGTAGCGTTGCGAAAACGTGACAATGCTGCAGATGTACTACTTTAGTGCGCAGAACACACTGAGGGTTGAGAGCCTTCGCTCTCAACCCTGGTCGTGTTGTCGTAAATCCGCTGAGAACGGGATCTCTACGTTTGCACCACCCGTACCGGCAACGGCAACACTCCAGCTACTCCACCCATCACCAGCACGTCAGGCGTGATGCTGACGACACCTTCCCCGTCACACTCAGGACAGACAGGAACGTCGGTTTCGCTTTCCGTTTCCTGCCGGCCGTTGCCACGATCCGTGAGGACCTGGTAGCCGCGGCACTCCGGACAGACTGCCGTCTCCGGCAGCCGAACAGCTACGCCACCCTGTGCCAGTGCTGGTGCAATCGCCATCGCTAGCCGAAAGCCCGCTCGCCATGCATCCCCAGCCAGGGCAACGGCTTCCTCATCCAGCCGGCAGAGGGGAGTCGTGACCGTGGAAGGGACCGGACTGCCCTCTGCTCCGCCTTCGGTCGCCACGAGGTGCCACGCGCTCTTGTAGCGACTCCAGGCCTCGGCGACATACGCGATTTGGTGCAGGCTCAGCGCATCCTCCAGCGCACTAGTGACATCCCGCGGTCCGCGGGACTCGATGAACTCCACTTTGTTGACCGGCAGATCGCCCGCGGCAAGCAGGGACGCAACGCCCTCGGAGGCAGGCTGTGCGACGGACGACGTCTGGACGGTGACGTAGGAACCAGCATCGTTGGTGGTGCTCATGGTGCCCTTCTTTCTGTGTACATAGTGAATTGCGTGTACGGGTCCGGGTACTGTTGTGTGGCATTCGTCCTGGGACGGAAGCGGCCGGAGGAAGCGGACTCTCCGCCGGCCCTTTTTGTGTCTAGGCGGCAATGCGTCCCGTGCCCTGGCAGGCAGTGCACTTGGGATTCCACCCGCCGTACTTCAGGGCAATGGGGTCGTAGATCACGCGATCGCCGTCACAGACGGGGCAGATGCTGGGAGTTGGCGGTTCCGGCTCGGGGCCGAGATCGATCGCACCAACGAGCAGGTAGTACGCCGCGCGGTGCTTACACACGCCATCACCATTGAGACCAGCTAGGCAGTCGCAACCATGCGCTACGGCGCCGGTGACCGCGATCTCATAAGCGGCAGTGTGGTCGCTGCCCGATGTGGCGACCCATTGTCCGGTGCTCTGCAACTGGCGGATCTGGATGCCCTCCACAACGGCGCGCTCAGCGGCCTTCTGCCAACGAGCTGGATTCTCGACGCGAGTGCGAGTTTGCAGTGCCATTCGATTACTCCCTCTAGTCCAAGCGGTTCCAGCCACCTGAACCCTGTCTCTGCGGTTGGGGATCACCGTTTCCAACCTGCTCATACCTTATCATGCCTTAGCATCAATGTCAATAAGGCAAGGGCAGGCATGAGCATCTATACTCAGGCATGAGGAAAGGAATTGGCTCATGGAAGGCGAGCGTTGGTATTCCGTACAGGACCTGGTCGAACGACTCGGCGTGCACGAACAGACGGTTCGACGGTGGATCAAATCAGGGGAACTGACGGCCTACGCATTGGGTGACCGTGCTGGCTATCGCATTGCGCCCGAGGATCTCCAGACATTTCTCGATGTGCGTCGCGTGCAGGCGGATGGAGACGACGCAAAAAAACTCGCCGCGTGAGCAAGCCACGCGACGAGCGGTGATCCCCAACCTGCTGGAACAGGTACGAGGGATCAGAAGTCTAGAACACCAGGGTACGCTGCATGGCTGCTGAATTGATTACATCGATCATCTACGCCCGCGTCTCTACGGAAGAGCAGACAAAGGGTTACAGCCTGCAGACGCAGGAGGAATCCTGCCGGCGTTACTGCGCCGATCATGGTTATGAGATCGTTGGCGCTTTCAAGGATGCCCACTCAGGTAGGGAGCTAGATCGTCCTGGTCTCACCGCTGCCATTGAAGCCGTCGACACGCTGCACCCAGACGTGATCGTTCTCCACGACGTCGACCGCCTCGGCCGCGAGATCATTGTGCAGGCGATTGCGGAACGAGATCTCACCCGCCATGGCGCCCGCATCGAGTACGTCCTTGGTGGTGGAAACGCAACGCCCGAGCAAGAACTGCTCAAGATGGTCAAGCAGGGCATTGCCGTCTATGAGAATCGCCAGCGCGTGGAGCGCTCGCGTCGCGGCAAAGAAGGTCGTATCAAGGATGGCAAGCCACTTGTTGCCGCGCGGCCGGCCTACGGCTACCTGTACCTCGGTGGAAATCGAACAGGCGCCCTGGAGCCACACCCGGATGAAGCTCCCATCGTGCAGCGCATCTTCGGGTGGTGTGCGAATGACGGATTGACTACCTACGAGATTGCGAAGCGCCTCTATGCAGATGGCATCCCGACACGTGGCGATGCGGATGGGTCCATCGTCCGCAAGAAGACTGACCACCATTTCTGGGATCCCAGCACGGTATCCCGGATCCTGCGCAACGAGACGCATAAGGGTGTGTGGTACTGGCGGAAGACGAAGAAGGTGCAGCGCGGGGATAAGCGCGTCCAGGTAGCACGCCCACGCGAAGAGTGGCTCTCGATCCAGATCACCCCGATCGTCGACGAAGCGACCTGGGATCGTGCTCAGCAACAACTGAGCCGCAATAAGGTGCAGGCGAGCCGTAACGCCAAGCGCGAGTACCTGCTGCGCGGGCTCGTCTTCTGCCCCTCATGTGGTCGGCGCTGGACGGGTCGCTACAAGAACCATCTCAACCGTGCCTACTACCGCTGCCCCACCACCGAGGGTGAACCGTGGCGCCAGGACTGTAAGGCTCGATTCGGATTAGAGCAGCAGAAGCTGGAGACTGCGGTTCTCCATGCGGTGAAGTCGTTCCTGCTAGATCCTGAGACGCGCGCGGCTGGCGTCACCGCAGAGCAAGAGCGCGTGAGCGTAGAGCGCGCTCGCCTGACGGGAGATCTCGCTGCCGTCGATCGCCGCATTGCAGACGTCGAGCGCCGACTGGGGGCACTGCTCGACCAGGCTCTGACGGGTGGGTTTCCTGCAGACCTGATCGACCGTCGCAAGCGAGACCTCATGGCCGAGCGCGAGGCCCGGTCCCGTGAGCGAGAGGTTGCATTGGCGCGCCTTTCTGATACCGGACTCCCTGATATCGACGCGGCGATTGCAGAGCTCGCCCCCACAGTTGAACAGGCATTCGAGTACGCCACGCCGGCGGAATTGCGCCGGCTGCTGGAGTTGCTTCGAGTAGAGGTCTACCCGGTGGATCGCACGTCGATACGCCTGACAGGCATTATTGCTGCGGCAGATGGGTCAGTTCTGACTCTTTCATCATGGTGAAGTTCGCCGGGAAGCTCAGTGTGCCGGCGGCGCGGGCCAACGTGACGCTGCGATCCTCCAGTGGCTGGCGCAGGCCCTCCAACTTGGTCGCGCCGAACTCGGGCAACTCATCCAGGAAGAGCACGCCCCGGTGCGCGAGGCTGATTTCGCCCGGCCGTGGCCAGGAGCCGCCGCCAACCAGGCCGACGTAGCTGGTGGTGTGGTGCGGCGCGCGGAAGGGACGCTCCCGCATCAGCGGCGTCTCTGGCGGCAGCAGACCGCGCACGCTGTAGATCTTGGTAACTTCCAGGGCTTCCGGGATCGTCATCACCGGCAGGATGGAGGGGAGCGCACGAGCCAGCATCGTCTTGCCAGAGCCTGGGGGACCGCTCATGAAGATGAATGGAACAGAACACCATCCAATGACACCGGCACCCCGAGGTTCAGCCGCCACGTCTCCTGCTTCTTACCCGCCACCACGTCCTCGACCAATGCCTCCACCGCGAGTCGCTGCTCATCGAACCCGGCATTCCGCAGCCGCGCCTTCACCTGATCGAGCACCTTCCCGAAGGACGCCACACTCACGTGCTGCTGCTCCCCCGATGCCAGCGCAGCCACAGCCGCATCCGCTCGTGCTGCCGCCGCCTTGCGCTCGATCTGGACGGCTTTCAGCTTGGACGCCACCACGTCCATCGGCAGAGCTTCGTCGTCGCTGGTCAACAGGTCGAGCAGCTTTGCCGCCTTCGCGTCAAGCTTCTTCAACGCTGCCACTGCTGCATCCCGTTCCGCATGAAGCGCAGTATTCGGGCTGCTCGCAACCGCATCCTTCAGCATCTTCATGACGTTCTGCGGGTGGTCGAGCATGTCGCTCAACCGCTGCCACGCCCACGCTTCCAGCTTGTCTGCGCGCACCATCGGCGCACCGCAAGTGCCTTTCAGCGTATGGCGAGATCCGCAGCGGTAGTAGACGTGGCCCTTCACATGCTCCACGACCATCGGATTTCCGCACCGCTCGCAGTTCACCACACCGCGTAGCAGTCGCGGCTCACGCACATTGCGCGTCTGGGCACCTTTGTTCGTTGCCAGCCGATGCTGCACCACGTCCCACAGTTCCGGGGTCACGATTGCCGGCGTCACGCCCTCGGGCAGTTTGATCCGCTGCTCATACGGCAGCAACACAGCGCGTCGTGATCGCTCGCCGGGCACCTTGGACGTCTTGAACCGGAAGGCCGTCGCATCGCCCTTATACGTCTCGTCGCGCAGGATGCGATGCAGGCCAGACGTTGCCCACTTGCCGCTCTTGCCAGCCACCCGCGCACCCGGAGATGGGATACCCTCAGCATTCAGGCGTCGAACGATCTCGCGGATCGGCACGCCATCAGCGCACCACTCGTAGATGCGCCGCACCGTCGCGGCCTCGTTCTCACGGATCGTGCGGATACCCTGCTCGCGGTCCTTCACGTAGCCGTAGAGGTCGAGGCCACTGGCAGGCACGCGCCCTGCTTCCGCCTTGGCTCGCTTGCCGCGCATCGTGCGCTCGCGGATCTTCTCTCGCTCCATTTCGGCCATGATGCCCCGAAAGGCTTTCATCAGCTTGCCCTCGGGCGTGTTGTCGAATGGCTCGCTCACGCATTCCAGAGAGACGCCGTGGTAGTCGCACTCCGTCACGATCAGCCCGGTGTGGTCGTTGATCCGGGAGAGCCGATCCACCGCGTAGAAAATCAGCGCGTCGATCTCGCCCGCCTTCACCGCTGCCCGAATCTGCGTCAGCTTAGGGCGGTCAAACAACTCCGCTCCGGTGTGCTGCTCCAGCATCACCAGCGACTCGATCACCTCAAACCCGTGCTTGGCGGCGTACTCGCGGCACGCTTGCTCCTGTGAGCCAAGCGAGGTGCCCTTCTCCTCTTGCTTGTCCGTGCTCACCCGGCAGTAGATCGCTGCCCGCTTCATCGTTCACTCCCTTCAACCTCGATCAACGCATCTAAGGTGCAGTCGAACTCCTGCGCCAGACGCAGCAGCGTGCTCACGGTCGGCTCCTTCTCCTGCCGCTCCACGAGCGAGAGATGCGGCTGAGTTGTGCCCACCCTTCGCGCACACTCTGTCTGCGTTAGCCCTCGCGCTTCCCGCTCGACCCGGATGCGGTTGTGCCAGCGAATGCCCTCGCTCATTCCGCACCTCCGAACAAGCCCAACTGGTGTGACTCTCTCTTGGTCAGCGCCTCGTCTAGCTCGATCACCTCGACGCCCAGCCGCTCGCGCAGCAAAGCCCCCACAACGGCCCGGTGACAGGTCGCACCATCGTTGCACTGGCACATCAGCACCACGCTCGACTCGGCCAGCAGCGCGGCAACCTCGGCCACGCCCGTCTCGGGATCCGCGAGCCGGATGGTGCTGCTCTGGTAGTCCGCGTTCCCGAACGCCCGGAGGTGCAGATACCGCTCGCCAAACACCTCCCGGAGCCTCGCTCCGGACCACTCCGGCTTCCGCGAGCGCGGGCTAAAACGAATGTCCACGAGACGCGCTGCTAGCCGCGCACAGGCGGCTAGCAGTTCGCTCGGTTGTCGGCCCGCGTAGCCGACCAGATAGACCCGGTTCTCGATCACTCGCCTACCACTCCCAGCGTTACCGCCTCGATCAACTCGCCCCGCAGCATCGCCACGAAGCGGTCGATCAGCGGCGTCACCACGTCGGCCTCATCGCTGTCCAACTGGCCCAGCGCCGCATCGATCAGCGGCCCAGCAGCCACCTCCACCACGCTTGCACACGTCAAATCCAGAACCTGCTCCGTCGCCATTGCTCAGTCTCCTTACGGGACCGGCTGTCCGGTCCCGCTCGCTCGCCTAGACGCTTGCCAGTAGCCCGTGACGCTCCATCCACCGCGCCTTGTGCTTGCAGAGGCCGTCCCAGTTCGACGCCGCGCAGGAGCACGTCAGCGTCCCGTTGCGAAGCTCTAGCTGGTAGCCCATACCCGGCTTGGTCCCGGAGTTCGCCACCCACGCGCCGGTGACGTTGATCTGGACGATCTCCACGTTCTCCTTGTGCGCCCGCTCCAGCGCCTTCAGCCATCGCTCCGGCTGTTGCTCGATCAGTTCGGCTGCGGCTTCAGTGGTCATCGCTCGCTCTCCTTCTCGCTCTTATCTGCTCACCTGTTTCACTACATATATCTTAGCGTATATACACGCTACGTCAATCATTTCGGCACATAAGACACGGAAAGGAAGCTCGCTACGAACGAACGTCTCACTTACTGAACTGGTGGAGGGGAGAGGACCGGGATCCAGAGAGCGCCGCACACGCCTCCCGAGCAAGCACGCACTCACTGGCCCCAGTGGCCTCATTATCCGGCGAGACGACTCTGCTGCGCGGCGTTTTCACGCTGGTTGTGCAGCTTGATCGCCTCTTCCTGCTCCGCGTCGGCAAGCTGCTAGCGCGTTTTCGGAAGGAGGTTCCGCCAATACTCCAACTCACCGGCGACACGACTCACGACCCGGTCGGCGTTCCTGATCGCTTCGCGCTGGGAGAACTCGCTGTTGCCCGCTCGCTGCTGCTCGATTCTCAGGTTGGCGAGTTCGATCTCCATCGACTTGATGCGCTTCGCCAACGCCTCGCGCTCGGTCACGGTCGTGGTCGCGGCCTCCACGACCTCGGCCCTCATGCGCTCGGCCTCGGCCTGCGCTTCCTTGTGCTGGATCTCGCCCAGTCGGATGCGGCGCTCGACGATCTCGATTTCCAGCGACAGCTTGCGCTTCGCCGGGGCGTAGTCCATACCCGGAGTGTGCGGAGACGGCACCAGCTTCGTTTTCACCGACTCCCACTGCTCATCCAGTTCCGCAATCTCGGCAGTGAGCCGCACCTTCTCCTCGGCAATGCTCTCCACAACGGCCACACCGGACTCGTACACCTCGGTCAACTCGGGACTGGTCTGCTTCTTCATCGGTGCCCTCCTTGGGCGGCTAGTACGCGCTGTCGGCAGCGGCGCTGCGTCGTGCAGCCATCGCGGTCTAGACGTTGGCAGACGGAACCGGCAACTCGTCTGCCATCCGCGCCCGCTCGCGCACCACGCTCTGCTTCTGCGCCAGTTCGCGCTCGGCCAGACGCACCGCGTTCCGCAGCGCCACAGACGGCGCTTGCAGCGCACTGACCCGGTGCGACTCCAGATCGCGGGCATCCTGCGCCTTGCGGCGTTGGCGCTCCAACTGCACGAGGTCGCTCTTGGTGGCGTCGATGCGGACTACCGCCTCTGCTAGCTCGGCTTCTAGCTCCGGCAGCAACTCGGCCTTGGCCTGCTCGTACTCCGCTTCCCACGCCGCGAGGGCGCTCTGCGCGTCGTGCAGCGCACGTTCGGCCATGCCTACGGCCTCAGATTCGGCGTTCAGGCTCGGCAAGATATTGGTGGTCATTTCGGCTACTTCGGCCCACCACGCGCCACAGAACGCGCTCAGAGTGCATGTTTCGTTGCGATATTCTCTTACTGCATGTCAATTTGCGCTGTGAATACCCTTGGCGTGAATAAAATCCACGCTCTCCGGTCCCAGCAGGCGCTCAAACATGCGCTCTGGTGGCTCTGCGCCCTCGCCGGTCTGCATCTTTTCCAGAGCGCGATAGAACCTCCCAAGTGCCCGCGCCGCCTCATCGCTTAGGTTCTCGAAGTCGATTTCGACGTTCGCGTTCACGCTCACGCTCACGCCGGTCTGCACCACCACGCTCTTAGTCTCTTGGCGTGTCGGCGCATACAGCCCGAACAGCTTGCACTCTTGGTCTTGCAGCTTGATGAGCATGTCCATTGCCCGGAGGTCGCCCGCCAGTGCCCGCGCCCAGAACGCATTGATCTGGACGTCGATCCGCCGCGCCATTCGCAGCCTGCGGCGGTCGATGTCCTCTAGGCGTAGCTCACGCCACTCGGCCTCGACCTCGGCTAACAGGCGGGACACCGTGGGCTGCGAGATGCCCAGCATTCGGGCGATCTCGGTCTGGTTTGCGCCAGCGAGGTAATTCGCGGCCACCTTGGAGCGCAGATCCTCGCGCTCAACCGCGCTCTTGCGACGTCGCCAGTTCACGGCTTACTCCTCGATCAGCCGCCCGCGCTCGTCAAAGCGCAGCGACTCGTCGTCGTTCGATAGGGCCGGCTTCGTCTCCTCGACCGGCTCGCCGCGCATCCACTGGCCCAACTTGCGGCTCGTATCGCTCTGCTTGGATGCGGCCACCGTGACGGACGTGCCGCCCTGCTTGCTGCTCTTGGCCTCGCGGATCCTCTGGTTCATGCACTTGGGTGCGTCGGACATGTTGGCTCCTGACTGGTGATCGGTGGAACGGGGAGGTGCGGAGCGGGTCGGCCCACGGCAGCGCATCACTCGACGCTGGGACCGGGGAAGGGCGCTTGCAGGCTCAGGGGTGGGGAAGGCAGCCGGTTCCCCTTTAGAGGCAATGTGGCAATGTGCCACGCATTGCCACTCTCACACACACTTCCACCTTTTTTCCTGTAGGGATCTCCCTTGCAGGTTGCCAGATTGCCACTTTGCCACTAAAGGAAAGTGGCATCATGGCTGGCTCTCTGGCACCGGCTTGGAGGTGCCCGGAGGAAGCCAGTACCAAGGCTCGTCTGGGAGGTGCCGTGGTCGCCACGACTCCACACCCATGTCTTTCTTCGCCCGGTCCAGCGTTCGCTTGGCAATGCCTCGCTCGGCGGCGACTTTTTCAATGTCCGCCGCCAGCTTCATCCCGGTGCTCAGGTACTCGCTGAGAAACGCCTTGGCGGAAGATCGCGGCTTGGTCGGTTGGACGTCCTGCTCCATTGAGTTCACGTTGTCGCTTGACTGGTCGAGCCACTGAATCGGGCCATCCACATCTCGCTCCCAAATCAGGGCAGGTGGGAGGGCTGACAGGTTGCTCTTGCAGGGTCCAAGCGCCCGCTCGCCGTCCTTACTGACCGCCGACACCCACACGATGCGAGGCACGGCGGTGAACGCCGTCGATCCCATCACCCGCTGCTGCAGCGTGCGGTTGTTCGATCCCGGCTTGCCCAAGTGCGCGACACCCAGAATTGCGGCTCCGCTGTTCTCTGCGACGTTGCGGAGCGTCGTCAGCATGTCGCGGACATCGCCCTCCGAATTGCGGTCGGTGCCCTGCATGAAGCTGCCAATCGGGTCGATCACCACGAGATCGAACCTCCCGGCCTCGATCTCTGATTCCAGATCGGGGTAGTCCTCCCGGAGGTGGAACATCCGCGCTCGGCCCTTCTCGTCACGGGCGCTCAGGATGTCGATGGCATCGATCATCCGCACGTCCGCACCGTGAAGCTCCAGCCGGGGTTTCAGCGTGTCCTCGATCCCGTCCTCCGCCAGCAGGATCAGCGTGCGGAATTGCGGCGCTTGTGAGCCATCGGGCCACTTGCCGCCAGTCGAACCAATCGCTGCCAGTGCCGCCGCGATCGTGCTCTTGCCATCGCCGGGCGCACCGGCAAACAGGTGCAGCTTGCCCTTGGCTAACCACCCCGGCCAGAGCCAGCTAATCGGCTTCGATTGCACGTCGGCCATCGACACCCGGCGCAGGCGCGAGGGCAGCGGCGGCAGCTCATCCCGGATCAACGATGGCAGTTCGTCGGCGCTGTGGCCGGCCACGCCGAGGAAGTCATCCAGCCCCATCTTGGAACCGTCTGCCATCGCTGGCAGCATCAGGAAGCGCACACGCGCACCCTTGCCTCGGAGGTACGCGGTCTTCTGGTCGAGCGAATCCCGCACGCTCTGCTTGGTCATCACGTCACTGTCGAACGCGATCACCACGTCTCGGTCGTTGACCGGGATTTCGCGCCAGTCGATCAGGGCAACGCCCTTGCCGCCACCGGGGTCAGTGCCGCACCACCCCCAGACGCCGGACACCCCGATGCAGCACAGGCCAGCGGAGACGGCGGCATCCACCTTGCGCTCGCCCTCGGTAATCCAGAGCGGCACGCTTCGGTCGCGCAGGAGCGGCAGCATGCGCTTGGGCACATCCAAAGCCAACCGCGCCCCGGTAGGCGTCTCGTACTTAACCGGCTTGCCGTCCTTCAGCCGTGGCCGGTCCGGGCGGTAGTGGCAGTTGCCATTTCTGCCATGCACGTCGTAGCTCGGCATCAGCAGCCCGGGTACGAGGCGCTGGTACGGCGCGAAGCCCAGCATCGTTAGCTCCGCCGGATCGGTGACAGTGCGGTATCCGCGCTCTCTAGCAATGTCAGGGGCAATGGCGCTCTCCCGGAGCAATCGCTGGTGCTCTGGTGACAGGCAAGAATCAGCGTCGTAGTGCGGCGGATCCTGATACTCTGGACTCGCTTTGTAGAGCACGGTGCCGTCAGTCATCGCCCGCCCCTCTGGTCTGGAGAGGGAGCGGGCGCTGCACTTGCCTTGCCCTGCTCCGGCTCCAGTGGAGGTGCGATCAGGCGACGGCACAACTCACTCCACGCCCTCCTGCGGGCGGCGGTAACGGAGGTTTGCTGGGGAGGCTTGCGGGCAGTCATGCCATAAGCTCCTTGCCCCGGCGCTTGGCTGGCTGTGGCGTCAGGAGGATCTGCGCGTCCTCCTCGCGGAGCAGTTTGTTTCGCCTGTCAGTCGGGTCCGCGTAAACGATGAATCTGCGTTCATCGAGACGTCGCCAGAACGTGGGTACAGAGATGCCCAGCTTTTCACGGATCAGTTCCGCACTAACGAAGCCCGGCGGGGCGTTCCCGGACATTGCAGTTCCTCTCTGTTTTTGGGCGTTGCCAGCGGGTAGAGCGGGATACACGGACACTAACACCTAGTTATGAATAATGCCAATTGGTGCCATATTGGCACTCTTTCATTCGGAAATTACCTGATAGCACAATCAAAACTAAAGTCATCTGGCCAGAATAGGACAGGCACGACTAGTCCAGAGGTGGGGCAACCGAAGCCACCCCACTGAACTCTCCACCTGTGGCCGGCCTAAACCAGTAGTCTTGGAGAACCCGAACTGAACGACTCGTTTGGGAGTGCTCGGTAGATCGCCTCCAGAATCGCAATCGTCTCGTACAGATCCCAAGAATCCGGTAGTTCGATGGGCCTGCCGCGATTGTCATGCTCAGTCTGCCGATTCACGATCCAATCGACATACAACGCGCCAATCTCGTCATAGTCGTTGATCCCTGTGCCGTCCTCTTCCTCAAACCCTTGCACCATCGGCTCGTCGGAGATCATCGAGCAGAGCGTTTCTAGGGCCTCTGCGTACCGGCGCATCCGTGCAACTCCACCCAAATCCGAGATGCGCGACGGGAAGCGCATCGCCCACGGCTCCACGCCGAGCACCTCTTCCAGTTTCCGGGCAATGGAGGGCTGTACGGGAGCTTGCCAATCACGCTCTGCCAGTGCGATGGTGGACACAGAAACACCAGCAAGCCCACCCAGCGCCTCTTGCGTGTAGCCCTTTATGACTCGCCAGTCCGCGAGGAATGCCAGTCGCGGGTATCTCTCTGTCTGATCCTTGGCTTCGCGGCATTTGCAGACAACCCCGTTACGGCTCATCGTCTCGACCGCTGGTGTGTCGTCTACCTCTGCCATCCGATCCGCTTGTGTCTGTACCTCGCTCACGACTTGCCCCCTCTGACTGAATCGCTGTTCAAGCACCTCGCTTGACCATCAACAGCATGGGGCGCAGGCGGCGGTGAAATGCGTCACAATCCCGCCAATAGGAGGACAACAAGAGACAAATGGCGAGATCGAGGGCCACTACGATCAAGCAAGAGCAGATGATCTTTCTGCTTGCTCGCGAGGGATATGGGGCAGCGCAGATCTCGCGCTATTTGGACAGCGAGGGATTGGCCGACCCAGACAAAGTCTCACTCCGAACCATTGAACGTCTCGTTCAGAAAGCTCGCCAGCAAGACACCTCCGGCACATGGAATTTGGAAGAAGCAGACCCTTCTACAGCCAGCCTCGTCCTCGACCACATCGCTCGCCTTGTCGGTGATCAACGGGCTTCACGTTGGCCGTCGCGGGATCTTGCGGCGTGGGTAGTGCGAGTGCGGACGATCTGCCCCACCATGAAAGTCCACGATACGCACTGGATAGCCAACGAATATCTCCGGCTGACCTACGCTAAGGAAGACACGCGCCATCTCGATCTTTTCCTCGCAACTCGGCCGTGGGAAGGGCAAAAACAGGTCAGTCTGTGGTTCGCCTGCATCGGCGCATTGATTGCAGAATACGAATCGGAAGATGTGGATGATGCAGAAGAACTTTATTTCGGAATGGGATTCAGCGCATACAGTGGATTAGACATGACTGTGTTCGATTCCGCATGGCAAGCTGCGAAAGAGCGACAGAACACGGTGCCGCGCCCTGCCGCTCCCTCTCCGCGTTCTTTCGACGACGAATTGGCTTAAGAGTTGCACTCATTCGCTATTTCGAGATAATCCGGGCACTCACTGTCTGGTTGAAGTATCGGCAAGGTTCTCAATGGAATTGCAACTGCCCTGCCGGATGACCTAAATCGACTTGCCGATCAAATAGACGAGGTTGTTCGCAGTCGAGAGCCTCAATCCAACTAAGCTTCATTCCGTGACCAGTGACAAAATGCGTGACGCCTCCCCTCCTGATTCCGGTCTACGGGTTGTTGCCAGTTGCCACGAGTAGATCGGTCACTGGCCCCGTGCCCTCCGGCGGACCGTACTGCCCGTAAATCACGATAAAGTTGCCCGGCTCACCACCAGTCCAGTTCTCGCCCGGAAGCTGCGCGATGAGCGACGGACTGAAGTAGAGCTCGACTGGCAAGCCGAACTCGGCAACATATGACCCCACCAATTGCGCGTCGGCGGGCATAAGGGTCTTACTCAGGGTACGAGCATCTTCAAGGCTTTGCGGCTGGATTTCTTGCTCGATATGCACGAGCTTCCCATCATCTCCGGAGACAGTCCAGTACTCGCCGTCGTTGTAGTGCATTCCGAAGGAATTCGGAGTGCCGGGGCCGTGCTCTTTCTGCCACGCCGCGACCGATAACCCGAGGCCGCCCGAGGCAAAGGATGGCGAAGCTGAAGATTCTGCCTGCTGCGCCTCAACCGAGGCCGCTGCCTGACCTTCCCCGATGACTGCAAGCGGGTTAGCTGCCTGCTCAGAGTCACTTAGCTGCGCGGCTGCTGTATCTCCTTCGGGCACGGGAGCCACAAATACGGATAGGTTTACCTGCGAAGGATCAGCAGCGGGACTCATGACCGCGATGCCAGAAACCCCACTATCTTCTACCGGCGAGAGCCCAAAAATGAGCGAGCCAGAGTCTGTGAGTGGCCCACCCACTTTGCCACAGGCCAATGGCGCGCCGCTTGCATCGGAAACAAGGAGAGCATGGTCAGCTCCAGCGAGGATTTCCACTGACCAAGGAACTACCGAGAAGGAACTAGCGGCTGGTATGGCATCGAATGGCCCGACCGTCTCGCCCGTTCCTACTGTGAGATCAGTCAAGACGGTATCTGTGATTTCGATGTCACACGCGCCGTTGCGTATCTCTGCTGAGAGCGTCGCCTGAGCACTAGCACCCAACCCACCAGAGCTACACGTCAGCGCCGTTACTGAGAACACCGCAACCCATTGCCACAGTCGCATTACCACTGCCTTTCGTGATTTGGCCGACTACGCATTCAAACCACCGACGTTCGCCTCGCAATCAACTTGTTCAGTTCATCTCGCAGGTGCTCAAACGCCGGCTGCTGCTTTCGGTTGAAACTGAACTGGTTAACATCGGAAAAGAACGCATCCTGCGGCCCGCTCGACGTCATAAACAGGATTGAGCCATCCGTGAATCGTCCCGCTGGATCGATTGAAACGGAAGCGACGGAAGAAATGTAGATGTCGCGCTCGATGCGTCCATTCACTCTAATCCGATTCTCAAAGAGTGTGACTCGCGCATGCTTGCCCTCCGCTACAGCGATAGGCATCTCCTGAGGAACCGATGGTTTCTTGCGTCCGAACAGTGCCATCGTCCTACTCCCGGTACTTTCCAGTGCAGTCTGACAAGGGGGAAGGGAGCAGGCTCGCGGCGCTCCATGCGCTGCAATCGGCTCAATCCCCTGATTCGTGATGCACCGAAATTCTACAAGTGATGCACTGTTTTGTGTGTAGCAATCAGGTCGAGCGGCCAGCACGATCAGAGGCGTGGATACGCTCGCACTTGGCCTCGGACAAGCCATTCGCCGACGGCGATTGGAAGCTGGACTCTCTCAGGAGCAGCTTGCAGAGAGGGCGGACATCCACCGCAATCACATCGGCTTTGTAGAACGCGGCGAGCGGTCTCCCACTGTAGAGGTGCTAGATCGGATCGCTCAAGGACTTGGTTTGCCGGCATGGGCATTGCTCAAAGAGGGAACGGAGCTTCCCGTCTTGGAGTCGCCTGACGCTTAGCACCGCGCGATAGGCCGGCGTTTTACGGCAGGCGCATTCCAAGCCAGTGCAGCCCGGGCATCACGGCAAACTGTGTCAGCACGACGGCCACGATCACACCTAAGAACACTTCCGCACCTAGCGCAGCAGTGGCTCGCGTCGTTGCTGGACGTGGCCGCATCACCACCAATGCGAACAGCGGCCCAAAGATGCCGAGGGTCAGCGGGATAATGACGGTCGGGTTGTTAGTCATGCCATCCCCCTAGCCGAACAACCTCATGAATATCGACGGGTCGAATTGGCCCGTGATGACTTGGCTGATCGCGGTCTTCAACGACTCCTCTACGATCAGCCTTCCCCCTTGCACGCTAGCCGCTTTGACACGTCCCATCCAGCGACCAACACCGCTGTCTGGCTCGTCAACGTCCTCGACTGTAGCTTCCTCAATGACTTCACCGAGGTTGTCGATCTCGACACCGTTCTCTCGAAGAAAGTCCGTCAGCCGTTCTGCGAGGATGACCTTCTGTTCGTTGAAAACGGTAGCGGCGAGCGGGTTGTTACCAACAGCAACGGTTACTGATTGGTTATCCCAGAAGTATTGATTGTTCGTGACGAAACTCGCGGCCTCAGCCGAGCGGCGCTCTGATTCGGATGGCACTTGCGGTTGTTCAGGTTCACGAGGCAACGCCGCTTCAATGCGCTGTGCCGTGGTAAGCGCGAGATCGTTGATGTCAAGCAACAACCGCCGTAGCACAACAGGCGGGTAATAGATCTGCCATCGGTAGTTCTCGATCATGAGCGGCCGACCGTCTGGATACTTCGTGTCAGACTCCAGCCGAATCCAGTCACCCTCGGCGTGCGTGATCCCGCTCTCTGCGTGAGCCTCAATCTCCGCTACACCGACCGTGAACTGCTTGGCAATAGACTGCGGCGGATCATCGATTTGCGGATGGAGCATCCCGAATAGATCAGTCACCTGACGTACTGGACCGTGGCGCATCTGGAGAGATGGGTTGTGCGGAGCGAGGTAACGCCAACCTCCGACTGCTTGTCGATAGAAGGGAAGCCGCGCAAGGTCACCCCTGTACCCAGTTACTTCTTGCCCAAACCACACGGCCTCGTCATCGAGTCCAAGTCCGGCGCAAACAACCCGACAGGTGGTGAGGAACTGCGACAACCTAATTGATTCTGAGAGTCGGTCGTCTATGGCTCTCCGGATCCGATCACCGGCATAGTGTCTTTGCTCAGACATGACCGTCTCCCAACCGACGAAATCGTAATGGCAGCAAGTAAGAGGCGACATTATTGCAAGGAATATCGACGGCAGAGGAGACCACGACTTCGTCTACCCTGAATCGAATTCAGACGCGAATACGGCCGCGAGAGAGCTTCATTGCAAAGTGCTTCCCAGCAGGGGAGAACGGTCGTGAATGGAGGAAGTGCGAAGGATCTATTCCGTAGCGGCTTGCAGCTGCTACGGCGATTTTCCCTGCTAGGCCGCGTCCCTCATACTTAGGCGCGACCCATGCACCGAGAATTGCGTAGTGCCCATTACAGTCGATTGGGGCGGCGTTCTTCTGGTTCTCTACTTCGTCCAGCCAAAAAGCGCAACACTGCGGTCTTATTGATAAGAATCCGACGGCAACACAATCTTCGATCCAAAGCCACGCATCGACGTCAGGCAAATCTTGCTGATCCGCAGGAACAGTTGGTTCACCTACCGGGCCTGCCAACCCACTTTCAGAAAGCGTCGTTTGAAGACACAAACTCAGATCATGGGCGACGGCCCAGAGCTTGGAATCTGCATCAATAGCGGCCACCCTAAGAGGTCCATCAGCAGCCAGATAACGGAAAGGCAATTGGAGACCGTTATCACAAGTAGCCACTGAGACTGCTCCTCCGAACTTGCGCTTCCAGTTTTTGCGGCAGGCCGTGAGGAAGCTACGCCAATAGCAAGACAGTCGTCGTGCCATCCTTAGGACGATTCCGCCCGGCTTCGGATGTGCGCCTTCAACGCTTCGACCGACAATACTTCCCTACTCCGATGCACCATGCGGTGACAGTTCGCATATAGCAGCGCCAAGTCGCTCAGATGCGTCTTGCCTCCGGTCCAATGGTCAGGGCACGTCCAATCACCTTCTTTAGAGGCGGATCACGACGCAACGATCTACGTCTGCCCACAGCACTTCTTGAACTTCTTGCCGCTGCCGCATGGACAGGGCACGTTCCTGTGTCGGCCCTTTAGGCGGGTGGCAGGCGTTCTAAGCGGCGAAGTCGTGGGCTCAGGATACTCTTGTTCTACCCCGGCGAAAAACTCCACTTTTGCGAATAGACCGAGATCCTCCATAAGGCTCTGCGCCTCCACACGATCCTGCTCGGAAAATGACCTCGCATCGTAATACACCGCATCCTCAGACCGGTACTCGTTGGTGCCTGTTTCCGTAGCGATCCCCACTATATCTTGCGCTTTGGGATACTTGAGCTTTACCACCCGGCAGTACTCCGAAAGCAGATGTCTCCGAACTTCGCGATATTCCTCATATTGCACACCATCCAAATGCGGCAGCAGCATGAACACGTAGTACGGATCTCCCGGCCGTGAAGGAAGGATGACCCGCGTGGCGCGATAATTCTGAGGTGTCTTAGAGATCAGCTCGTGCATCCCACGTGCGAGCATCCGCCGCCGAGTGCGAGGTTCGCGTGCGAAGAATCGCAGGATCCTTTCCCCATCCCGAATCTCTTTATGGGTCGTGAAGTGCTGGGTTCCGGCGAGGATGTGCCTACTGAACGACTCAATGAGTCGGTCCCAGCTATAGCTAATTTCGTCGGCTTCAGTTTGAGCGAGCCTTTGAGGGTTCCGCTCAAACGCCTGCCAGAAGCCCTCGAAGATGCCAATTGAGTCGGCATCATGCGGTACCACAAAGTCGTGCTCGCCGCCATCAGTGAGGTACTTCAGGTAATGCGCAAGCAACTCCTCCTCGCCGGCTGCGAATCCGAGGCGACCTCCAAGAACAAACTCTTCTTTCTTGACGAGGTACGAGACGAAGTCAGTGATCGTATCGAGCGTATTCATCAGAATGTCGAGTGAGGTGTCATCCAGAACGTGCACAAAGCCTTTTGCGGGATTGATCTGGCCGATTGTGAAAGGATGGCCATCATCGCCTGCGGAAGCGCAGTGTTGCGCTCCGGTGACGTCCGGCATGATCATCAAACTGCCGCTGCCACCTAGCTCCCGTTGACACCGCTCTGAGGCTCTATGCGCCACCACGATGCGGTGAAATCTGGCCGTATTGGGATCTGGCAAATCAATTGGGAAAGGACGTGTGCAGGCTCGGTCGAGGAACAGTCGGTCTGGATGCGCCTTGATCCACCGCTCAGCTCCCCACACCTGCTTGGCCGAACGATCGACTGCCTTTCGATACCATCTGCACCAGTCACGCTCTAGGTCACCACTGTCCGGAAACGCGCAGTCCTTATCAGAGAAGATGATGATGTGATCCTCGAACACGACGAGGAGGTCACACAGCTCTTTTCCTTCTCCTTTGCCGCCACCGCCTCCTTGGTCTCGGTAAAGACATGAGTAACTCCACAGGGACAGGAACGATCGGTCACAGAGTCGCTTTAGGTAGCGCTCAGCAGTTGTAACCCCGTCTGATCGCACAGTCGAATACTCGTGAGGCATATGGAGGATCTCAACTTACTCTATTGACAGCAGAATTCGAGAACGGAATCTGGCGCAAAGGATTCAGGGATCCTAGGGCGCTTCTCCATCCACCCCCCGGAACTCGGCAAGTAACAACTCTCGCAACAATTTGCGTGAACCATCGGCGAGCCCTCCCCCGAGTGTCCCAACACTGCCATGCAGGATCGGTCCTCGTGCCTCCGCTGCCGCGCGAAATGTCGCTCGTGTTTGCTCGTCTAGCCCGTAGCCTTCTACGACGTTGCCAAATCGATCCTTGAAGGACGGATTCTTGTCGCGGAGCCGACTCAACAGCCGGTTGACGTGGTCGTCAGGGTAGTCGTCGCGCAACGGGGCCAAGAGTTCAGCCACACGAGCATCACCGAGCAAATCTGCGATGGGCGAAACAAATCCCAGCCGTTTCGATCGATTCGTCACAATCGACTCGATCCCAATGACCGCGGCCATGTAACGATCAACTTCGGATCCAGCTCGAAGAGCACGCTCAAACCACCGCAACGCCAACATCGTGTCTTCACGAATTACTTCGTTCTCAAGTAGCAGGGTAAGCAGGCGATCACACTCTCGAAGTTCTTCCCCACGCAACGGGATTGGCATTCTCAAGGTGCCGCTAATTGCTGATGGAACAGGTCGCTGCATGACGTTGGTTTCGTGCATGCCTAAGATCTGACCATCGACCATTTGCGGGTAAATGTGATCAATGTGGGCGACATCACCGATCGCGGCATCGCCAAGTGCAAGGGCCAACACTCCGAGAACGCTATAGGTGATCTCAGCGTGCTCGCCGACGCTCGTAGGAGCAATGATGTCGATGAAATGACCGTCGAGTTGGTGAGTGGCAAACATCTGCGTAAACGTCGAGTGGTGATCACTCCCGTGAACTGCCTCGATAGCCCCGCCGCGATCAAGCACCATACGATGCGTAAAACGGACTAAGACGTCTGCGACACGTATGACAGCGCCGTCGGTCCATCGCAGGTAAGGAACAGAGACGACGAGGCGATCTGATGGTATCGGCGCGACCATATCTGTGAGTTGAAAGATGCCGGCGCTGAAGTCACAACCTCGGCACTCAACTACCTCATTCACGACACGGTCCCAAGACACGATCTCAGGGAGTTCCGGCTGCGCGGCAGGCAACAATTCCGTCTCGACGGCTCCGCCCGGCGGCAAAAAGGTATCCGGCACATTGCCGGCGGGATTTGTCATCGGAGTTGAAGAGACTGAATCGTCTGCCGCCTTCAATGTAACTTGCAGGGGACTTCCTCCCCGCCATTTCACGAGCCCGCGTCCATATGCTTCGGTGGTCAACAACACTTGCCGGCCTCCTTCTACACCGTCTGGCAAGGCACGATTTAGTCCGAACGCATATTGTGCATAATGTCGTAGATTCCGTTGCAACTTGCTTCTCAAATGGACATCAGTTGCTAGCTTTGAGGGCAAGGGGGGAGCAATAGTGCGAGTTGCTTACTGCCAGAACTGCGGCGCCTACGTGCCAAAAGACAGCGTGCGTTGCCCTAAGTGTCACGAACTCCACATTTGAAATGTCAGTACGCTAGGGCAGGCGCATTCCGAGCCAGTGCAACGCGGGCATCACCGCGAACTGGGTCAGCACTACAGCCACTATCACGCCGACAAACACCTCCGCGCTAAACGTGGCAGTGGCTCGCGTCGTTTCTCGTCGTGGGCGCATCACCACCAACGCGATTAGTGGCGCGAAGATGCCGAGGGCAAGTGGGATGACGACGACAGGATTGTTGGTCAAGGTTGTGTGGCAGTCGAGGGGTGCGGGGAAGTGATTGTCAGACCCGCGGGCGGAATCGTTTTTTGGTCGGTCTGCGCGCTGTTGATTTGCTGTTGAGTGAGCCCCTCGCAGTTAGAAAGATTAACGCCCCTGAAGTTGGCATGTGTAAGGATCGCATCTCTAAAGTCCGTTCCATTGAGCGTCGCACTCGTGAAATCTGCTAAGGTCAAGTCAGTTCCCCAGAAATGGGCGTAGTCAAGATTACACCTGTGAAAACCTACGCGCCGCATCTTGGCCTCCGAAAACATGCTATAGGCGAAGACTGTTCCAACCACATTAGCTCCCTCGAAGTCCACTTCGGTGAAATGGGAGCCGATGACAACCGCGTGCTGTATCCAAGACTCTCTCAGGCAGGCTCCAGCGAAGGTTACGTTGCGGATATTGCTGCTGCTCAGATATGCGCCGGTCAAGTCGCAGAATTTCATCCACGCGCCTTCTAAATCACAATTGATTAGAGCAGCGTTTGGCAAATACGCGCCTTCCCAACTAGCGCCACGCAGATCGGTCTTATTGAGATCCAGTTCAATGGGCTCTTGTCGATCGGGGCCGTGTTCTCGCCGACCAAGCACAGTGATCACCGCTTGTACATCAGGTTGGATCTTCTTCCCATCCCACTTCCACTCCAAGAAGGTGTAGCGCGGTTCGGCATCACCGAGCGCAATTTCAGTCCACGCCTCCAGACGACTGCTTGAGACCGGAGCCGCCTCGCGCACGAAAGCCGTAAGTACCTCGATGACTTGCTTCTGATCCCGGCTGGAATCATGTGCGATCCGCTCCAGTCCGTATATGCCACCGAGTCGGGTCGAAAATTCTTTGGAGCTGAGTTGATCAATAGCTCTTGTAAAACGTTCGGTGATTTGCCCTTCGCGATTGGTGAGATAAGTCTTCGCTGTGAAGAAAAGACCGAGGACAAGAATAAAGCCGCCTGCGGTTTGGGCAATTGTCGAGATCAAGCTCGTACGTTGCTCTGCTCCCTGCGGCTGAACGAAGTCATAGACGCGATTCCATGCCACGACTCCAGCGATTCCAAGCACGAATGAGAGCAGGGGCACCCCGAAGAGACGGTAGCGTCGGAAAACAAGATGTCGCCAATTCTGGCCGGATTGCTCTAGCCGATGATGAGCCCTATCAAGAAGTTGAGGTAGATCACCTCTGGTTTGCCAAGCTTCTCGAATACTGGCCTTGTCGCTCTGGAATTGCGCGACGAGTTGTGACTGCTTCGCTCCGCTCAATGCTCGAAACCTCTTCACTAGAGGTACGAACCGTGGGTCTAGAAAGTGGTCCTTATAGTCATCGATGTTGTTTGGTCCAGCACCGTCAGCATTCACCCCCGCCTCCTAGGCCCCCTAAGCTTCGGTCTCAGTTGAATTAAGACTGTTCAATCATCCGCTTGCAGCAAACCGCTGGATTCGCGCCCTTAAGAGTTCCACCGAAAGCACTTCCCTGCTCCGATGCACCATGCGGTGACAGTTCGCGCATAGCAGCGCCAACTCGCTCAGGCGTGTCTCGTCACCGGGAGCCAGATCAGAGACTGGCACCGTGTGATGGCACTCGATGAAATCCTCACCCAGTTCGCCATACACCGCGACGAAGTCGAAGCCGCAGGCTTCGCACAACAGCTTGCCCGACTCCTTCTTGGCTCGCCGCTTCTTCGCTTCGACCAGTGAACGGTTCCGCTCTCTGATCTTGTGAACGCGCAGCAGCACCCGACCCTCCGGAGCGCTCTCGTCAGGAAGCTCAGTTTCCGCCTCGATCTCTGGACGAGGTGCATTGACGCGGATCAATTCCACGACCCGACGCAGGCGCGGAATGTCTCCAGCGAATTCGTCCCAGACTTCCCGATCCATCTGGGACACGCTCGACAATCCACCCGGCCTGTCAGGATCCAAGTGCCGGAAGTTCGCGAGCTTGGTATTGATACCCGAGGGATTGCGGAACTTACTGTCCCGCAGTTCTTGCGGATGAATCGGCAGCGAGTTCATGAGTTCACTGAGTGCGATGACCTCAGGATGATTCCCGGACAGCACGCGGTAGCCAACACGGATATAGAGATCGAGCGCGAGAATCGATTCGTCCTTCGTCCAGTTGGGATTTCTCGCCATGCCCACGCCTCGTCGCACTCAGGTGACGTCTAGACACCAAGCTGCGGTTGTTAGAGGCTGGTCATTATCCAGATGTGGCGAATGAGGTCAACTGCGCGTTTTGGCGCGGCATCACGCAGACTGAGCTCAATGGTTACTGCCGGTCGCGAATTTTCCTGATCTCGTCAAGTGCGTCGTTGATTGGCGCGACAAGAAATGCGTCTTTGGGTTCGGCCTTCTTCACAAACCCTAGAGCTTGCTCCATTTCGTCTAGAACCGTCTCATGCACCTCGATTTCAACAGGGATTCTTTGGAGCGCGCCGATAAGGTCCAGAACGACCCCTGCTGTGGCCATTTTTTGGTCCATCTCTGCTTGGAGTTTAGCTACTCGACTCCAATTCACAGCTGCTTCCATAAAGTCAGGATTTGGGCCAAGTACTGCATTGTGCGCTAGACGAATGGATTCGCTCAGCCGGAGAGGCTTTAGGGCGTTCTCAATATCACCCCTCATAGTGTCAAGGTTCGCCCCTAGTTCGTTCGCACTGCTTTGGAGGGTGGCAACCTCTTGCTTCAGGTCGTCGGTACTTCGATTGACTACCTCTCTCGCTTCGTCGAGCAGCCTCGATCGCTCGTTGGTGAGGTTGTAATTCGAGATCACGATGACTCCGAAGTTGATCAGAGTAAGAAGCCCGACACCTGCCCCAAACGATGCCAAAACAACGTTTAATATCCGTTCCTCAGATCGCTGCATCTCGGCAAGTTGCGCACGAAGTTCCGCGATTTCAACACTGGCGCTTGGATAGACCACCAATTGTCTTGCTGACTGGCTGGCATCACCTGAATACCCAAACTGACGGCCAAGCAAAAACGCGCTTACTCCAATCACAAGCACTATGACTGCCACGCTCGTCCACAACTTGTATTGGTTTTGCATGTGCCAATCCTATCGGGGCCAGAAATGAAGCGGCAACTCTAGTCACTAGAACACGAACGCCGTTTGGCTTAGCGCCGATTGCGCTGCTTGCCTCTGTGATGGTCGCGCTTACCGTGGCGTTTGTTCCCCCGGTCGGCTTTCCCGTCCTTGCGTGCCTTTTCCCTCACGCTGTCTCGGGTGCCATCGTTCCTACCGGGGCGTGCCTTCTGTGCAAGTGCGACTTGGGAATCGCCTGTGCTGTCGGCAGCTTCTTGAGTCATGTCAACGGATTGCCTAGAAGTGGAGACGATAACCGTGGATCCCCGCCCGCCAGTTGTCGCGCTACCAGAGTCGGGAAAGTTGCCGAAGCCGTTTTCCGCTCCTGCTTCGAAGTCGGCAAACCGATTTTCTAGTGCGAGGAAGTGCGCGTCCAACCGGGCTTCAAGCGTCTCGCCAGAGAAACCGGTACGAGCAATGACGACGACGTTGCTGCCACCTGTGTTCCGGGAGCCAGCGTCTGACTCGCTTTGGCCAGCGCCAGAAGGTCCCTGCTCAACACATGCGGCAAGGTCGTACTGATCGGCGTTGTACTTTCTCAGCGAATGGTCGTAGAGCGTCTGAGCGATCCCCGGATCATCCCGGAGATCGTCGCAATTGACGAGAGGCCGTTCGGATCCAAAGCTACCGCCAAAATTGTCACACGCTTGATTGTTGCCTTCACCCGATGCATCCAAGCCGAACGGATCCGACGGATCAGCATTGAAGACGACTTGGGCGTCTTCTTCGTCGAGGAAGTTCGCGCAGTTAGGCCGCTGCTCTTGGGCAACGGCATCGACCGGAGTCAAGGCTGGCCCTGCCGCTCCCAAACATAGGACGATTGAAAGTCCGAGCAGTAGTAAACGGTTGCCGCAACCTAGACTAGGCATCGACCCACCTTCACACCGAATTGCCAAGCAGATTGCTGTGCCTCATCTCGTAGCTGGCATTCCCGCTTGCTCTCATCCGTGCGTGCATAATGTCGCTTCTTCCGTCGCGTCTTACATATTACAGGAGTCGAGCTTTGCCACTGACACGCCGTAACACTTCCGCCCTATTGCTCGGCATCGCGAGCAACGCCGCTGCTGTCGTTGGTCTGCAAGCTGCCGCAGATGGGAACAAGGGAAAGAATGGCGTCGGCGCTCAAAAGAAGAAGGGCAAGCCCGGCCCGGCTGGTCCGACAGGACCGACAGGTCCGGCTGGCCCGAGTGGAAGCTCTACCGTCACGACTGTGGAGAACAGAGCGGACATCACGACTGGCGAGTTCTCGCTCACTGCCGAGTGCGGCCCCGGTCTTGTGGCAATCGGCGGCGGCCTTCGCAACGCAGGCCCCGCTAAGTGCGTCATCTGGCAAAGTTACAAGTCTGGTGATCGAACGTGGTTCGTCGAAGGGCAGTGCAATGGTGGTGTCCAACTCTTTGCTCAGGCTGTGTGTCTCGAATAAGGCCATTGGCGACAAGACACTGGAAGTAGCTTGGTCCTAGGAACTCGCAGTTCGTGACAACAATGACTTTCCGGCTGCAGAAACGGAGTCAGCAACGATGCTGTTTCGCGTCTTTTCCGCCTTGCTGGTTCTTGCCGTGTGTTCAGCGCCCAGCACTACGCGTGCGTTCCAGAGTCTAGGAACCGAATTGGTGTGTGTTGGCCTCGGGGGTGACGGCCTGACCTTGGCCGAATGGACCGCCGAACAAATCAACGAACTCGAAGCTCGGTCAGGGCGTCCTGTGACCCGGGCGAACCCACAAACCGGATCCTGCGTCGAACCAAGCGGCTTGCCAGTTGAGGCAGGCGGCGTCGAGTGGGTTGATTTCGTCTGCCAACAAGATGGTGAAGGCAGTTGGTACGGACCAATATGGGTCTTCAAGATCTATGAAGCCCCGTCCGCCATTCCACCCGATCCGAGCTCTGGCGGCTGCCCCACGCCGACGGCGTTTCCGAATCTCTTCGCGGCGCAATCCGAGTTAGAACGAGCTGCCGCAATTGCCGCGTATCTCTCGCTTCTCGAAGCTCGCGGTGAGTACGACGTCCTGCACCAATGGATGCATCCGGATTCGCAGTCCCTAGTTAGCTCAGATGTCGTCGCCAACTGGTACGCCAACGAATGGGCACCACGTGGACCAGACCTCATTCACGTTGAACGGGTCGCTCTTGTGGATTGGACGTGGGGCGTCACCGGAAAACACTATCCCAGTACTGCCGAAATTACGTTCCGGCAAGCCTTTGCCGATGGAACAGAAATCAAGGACGTCGTTCGCCTCGTGAGGGACGATGGAGTATGGCGCTGGTTCTTCGGGCGCGATCGTGACTTCATCGACGCCGTGAATGCCCAATACGGTGATGGTGAAGCGTCACAAGTCGTCGCAGTTCCTGCCTATTCAATCACTGACCTTGGAACGGGACAGGGAGATTGGAGTGCCGCGCGGGCTCTCAACAATCTAGGGGACGTGTTGTGGACGTGGGGGACCGCTCTCGATGCGAATCACGGCCTCATTACTGATGCCCAACAGGTGCTGCGGATAGCAAGTCGTGATCAAACGCTCGAAGTTCAATCTCCAATAGCACTCAACGACTCAGGCACGGTCCTCGTCAGCCAAGGCAGTCGTGGACTCTTGCTCGATCCAGCGGTCGGAATCCTTGAGCCCATACCGATGTTTGAATCAGACGGTTGGCCGGCCGATCTTAACGACGCCGGAGTAGTGACGGGACATTCCGGTAGTCAAGCGCTCGTGGTCGGCGATCAAGGCGCAAAGGTCTTACCCATCCCAAATGGATACGGCTACGCGTTTCCGACAGCAATCAACAATTCGGGCGACGTTGCCGGCAGGGTGCAGCTAAGTCGTACTGATGACTCCGATCAGCGCGCGGTGTTGTATGACACGAGCGCTGTAATGGTGCTCGACGGTGCACCCGGTGCTTCGACAAGTTCAGCAACCGATCTCAATGATTCAGGCCAAGTCGTTGGTCATGCAGGCAGGGTAGGGATGCACAGCATCCAGCTCCCGGGTCGGGCATTCGTCTACGACGCAAACACAGGCAGGATGATCGACCTCGGAACACTGCCGGGTGACACCATCAGTGGGGCCCTCGCGATCAACAACTCGGGGCAAGTCGTCGGATTCTCTTGGCGACCAATTGAGGGGCTGCCAGCGATTCGCCGCGCCTTTGTCTATGACCTCTCCACCGAGACGATGTTGGATCTGAACACGTTGATACCCGCCGAGAGCGGCTGGGAGCTCCTCGAAGCGCGGGACATCAATGACGCGGGCCAAATCGTGGGCGAGGGGCGAATAAATGGCGAAACGCACGCCTTTCTACTCTCGCCAATCGGGCTCAATTGAGTGCCGTGGTTATTGGTATCGCCCTTAGGAAGTCACAGACTGCGAGACAGGCGTATTTGCCTCTCTCGACAGCCACTTGAAGAGTTCAGGAGCCGAACTGCGTCGGCTCCGACACCAATTTGAGATCTCCCTACGTTAAGGCCAGCGACTTGATGCACTCGTCCAGATGGGTGGCGACCACACGGTCTTATCCTGCGATGCCACTCCCTGCAACTAGGAATGCTGGGCATCCCGCGCCGCCTACTGCCCACGAATTGACCGTAACTTGGAATTCCTCACTCGCGTTAGGTTCTAGGTCACTCGTGTTGGCGGTCCCCACATCTCCACCAAGGATATTGCCGTCCAAGTCGAAGCAGATCACGCCAAAGCCGAGAGGACCGGCGACGGGCCCATCGTGTCCATTGGTCGCCACACCGACCACACGGTCCTCGAACAGCGAGGCTTCATCAATGTCGAGGTCTCGAAAGATGTTAAACCTCGCGATGTCGGCTGGCGTGGCCTCTGCCTCCAATTCGAATTGGGCGTCTGCAGGAAGGTTAATTCCTCCGAAGTACGCATAGCCAAATGCCACGCCGCCTACGGGAACAAAGTGAGGACGAACCTCAAGTGAATCTGCTCTCCCTGCAAGATTGCCGGCTCCATCTCGAACGATGACCGCAACCTTCACATCGAGGACATCAGTCGATGTGTTGTTTCGAAGGACGAACGGGAGGCGACCGATAGTGTCCAGAGAGCCAACGCCGACGATTGAGAGTTCGCCAGAGTCCCCCATTGGAATCAGCGGGAAGGCGTTACCGCCAACGTATCCACGTCCCACGACGATCTCGAGTTCCTCCAACACCGAGAATAGCGCCAAGGTCAACTCGTCAGCATTCGCTGCTCCAAGTAGAAGCCCCTCGCCTTCATCCGCGATTCCCGACAACATCTGCTGCTCTTCTTGCGTGAGCGCGAAGCCGATCACATGTGTGCTCGCGTGGACTTCACCATCACGCAACGTGGCTGCTGCCGCTGCCGGATCGCCACCGCACGTCTCCAGTCCATCAGTCACGAGTACAACCGCATTCACGGCATCGTCTTGGTCCGTCGGGAAGTCACCTTCGGCCTCTTCGAGCGATAAGGCAATCGGAGTCCAACCAGTTGGTTGCAACGCCGCTATCTCTTCGCCAAGCCGTGCTCGATTCACGCCATCAACGTCCACGATGAGATCGGAAGACTGACAACTGACGGCCTGTCCTGCCTCCGTGTTGTCTCCCTGATGACCATAGATACGCAGCCCAACGTTTATGCCCTCTCTGTCTGGAATAGCAGTAAGCACGTCATTCAGGACGCGCTTGGCCGCATCCATCCGCGTCTCGCCGGTGTCGAGAACCTGACCCATCGAACCTGAGACATCAAGAATGATCTCGATATTGACATCGTTGGCTTCACCACCTTCTGGCTGAGTCATTTCCCCTGTCGCAACCGTTGGTGTCGGGAGTGATGTCACTGGCGTTTCTGTGGAGGATCCCGCCTCCAGCTCGGCCACTTGTGTCTGCAGTGCACTAATGGTGGCTTCAGGCGAACTGACGACCTGCTCTACCTCAGGTGCTGCGCTCAGGCCAGCGTCTGCAATGAGTCTTCCGACCATTCCTGCTTCACGATGGCCCGGCTGACTGCAGAAATACTCGTAGATCCCATCGGGAGCAGTCACGACGACATCTAACGTGGTACCGGGCTCAACATCTACATCGATTCCGAGATCCGGAATAGAGAAGTTGTGGAGCACAACGCCTTCGTTTGAGAGATGGAACGTTATGCCTGTATCTGCTGCAATCGTGATCTCTCGTTGGTCATAGAAGATGTCATTGAGGATGAGGTCAGCCTCTGCGCTGCTCTGCGCTGCCGCATTTGTTGCACGTAGATCAGTCGTTACCTGAGGAGAGGCGAAAAGCCCAGACACGATGCCGCCAAGGGTGAACAGCACTGCAAACAGGAACCGTTGAAGCATCATCGCCTCCACTACTCGACAGGGTTGCCTCAGCACTGCGACATCTGAAGCTTTCAGAACTTGATTGTGTTCGATGTGCAAGAAGCAAGCAAGTTGCCAACGCTGAACAAGAGGCCAGAAAGCCCCGACACAGATGAACTGGCGGTGCAGCTCAGTCCACCCCGAATACCGACAAACCGAAGCAGAATTCAAGGCTACCTCCATGAGCCCCAGAGAGCGTCTAAGAGTGCCAGATGTAACTTCTATGGCGCACATCAATCCTGTGCCGACTGAGATCGCTTAGGTCCCATGCCTCTTATCACGAGTGATATCAGTCAATTCTGATGGGACATCACAGTGTCTCGATCTCACAGGATTCGGAAAAGCCCTGCAAGAATGCGGGGGTCAAGTGCGGCACAACGCGGGGATCGGTCGGAAGTTGTTCGCGTAGCACCGAGAAGGCTAGATAGCGACAAGCGTGCTTGAGTGGCGGCGAAAGCCGTGAAAAGGTCGGCCGGTTGACCTCGGAAAGAACTTTGTTTCGCCGTTCATCGGGTGCAACCAAATAGAGAGGGATCGAGAGATTCGGCTGCATCGCTAGCAGATCTGCCATCCGCAATAAGCCTGAGTAGATGCTCGTGGTGCTCTCGATCTCGAAGGCCGCAACAAAGGCGTTACCCTTTAGCCAGAGTACATCGATCAGTTCCACCGTCCGATTCGTCGCCTCGTCAAACTGGTTCGGAAGCGTCTGCCGTAATCGAGGTATTTCACTGAACCGGCGCCCCTCATACTCACGACTGCGGTCGTTCCGAGCCACCCACACGTCCAAGCCCATTTCGCTACCGAGCTTAAGCAAACGCCACTGAATCTCGGTATGTGCGCTGGCCTCCGGTACGGTTCCTACGACCGCCTCGGGAGCTTCGTCGTCTGATGGGACCGTCACGGAACCTATCTCGGCTTCAACTACCGCCGGCTTCTTGGCAAGCTTGCGCGGATCTACTGGTCGTATAACCGGATGAGATTGGGCATCAAGTACTGCTGCCGCTACGGCCTCGCCGTCGGAGTCAGACCACCTAGTCGGAGAGCCGCGCACCCGACCGGTCCAAGCCAAGGGGCTCTTCAAGTTCTGAAAGAAGGACAGGTGGTCGGAGAGTTCCGTGATCGGGATAGCCGCCTCCACTGGCACCGATGCAATCACCTCGACATTAACGCGGCAGGGGAAATGCTCGTCCTTCCAAATGCTCGGCGCCGTATCGAGGTAGGGCTCGCTGACGACCTCCAGTACCCCGATGAAGCGCGACACTTGGGTCAGATAGCAGAGAAGATAATCACCCGGCTTAATCTGCCGGACAGTGTTCCAGCGGCTCTCGCGGAAGCCAGAAACCCCGCCTCCTGATTCGAGGAACTCCTGCCACGTTGTCGGTGAAAAGAGATCCAGCCAATATGTCCGCGTCGACACGTCCGCCTCCCGACTCTTCCAGTCGGTAGTCTCGCACGTTGCGCTTCTATGGAAAACACAGAGCTGCCAGAGCACCACCCCGCCTCGCAGAAACGGCCCATAGTGTTATCGATGCCCGTTATGCATCGGCACACCGGTCAACAGCACGTGAGGCAGAATTCGATCTCCGTCGAGCGACTCGCCCTGCGGCCCTCCCAGACTCAGCACGACCCTCCGCAGTGCCTTACTCTGTCAAGCCATCGCATGAAGCACAAGAATGGAGGAAGCGTGGCCAGCACATCTATCCCACCATTGGGCAAGCTCACACGTATAGATGCGAGGACCGTATGGCGGCATGAAGCGTTGGACTTCACGCCGTGGATCAGAGCCAACATTGATACGCTCTCCGAAGCGCTCGGCATGGAGTTAGAGCTCCCGGAGACGGAGGTGCCGGTGGGCGATTTCTCGTGTGATGTCGTGGCCCGAGAAGTTGGCACTGGCCATCTAGTGATTATCGAAAACCAATTGGAGGCGACCGACCATAGCCATCTAGGGCAACTGCTCACTTATGCAGCGGGCTTGAATGCGCGGGGCATCATCTGGATTTCCCCTCAGTACCGCCCCGAACATCGGCAAGCGATCGACTGGCTCAATGTCAACACCGGTGAAGAGTTGGTGTTCTTCGGAGTTGAAGTGGAACTGCTCCAAATCGGTGACTCCCCCTTTGCGCCACACTTCAAGGTTGTCGCGCTGCCAAACGATTGGCAGAAAGCCGTGAAATCAAGAGCTCAGCCCCAATTGAACGAACGGGGGCTGGCGTACCAGCAGTTCTTTACCGATTTGATCCAAATTTACAAGCAACGGTTTCCGTCGCAACGGACCGCGAACAAGGCCGGCGTCCACTCGTGGCTTACCTTCGCCAGCGCAGGCCGCTCGGGGTTCTCGTTTGCCGTCGCGTTTGGCAAGGACGCTCTCTTACGGGTCGAGTTGTACATCGACGTCGGCGACGGTGTCTCGAACAAGGAAGCGTTCGACGCACTGTTCGCCCAACGAGACGCCATTGAGTCAGAGATAGGCGAATCACTCACGTGGCAGCGATTGGACTCAGCTCGAGCATCACGCATTGCTGTGCAGCGCAAGGCGCAGGTATCAGATGGTGAGCCGGTTCGAACACAGCACTTGAACTGGTGTGCAGAAATGATCAATAAGTTTCGACACACGTTCGGCGGCAGAATCAAAGAGCTTCAATTCACTCAAGTGGTGACAGCCCTCCAAGCCCCAACTGAAACTAAACTTCGTGAGAGTTGAGTCAACACTGAGAAAAAATATGAATGCCTGCCCAGATTGGATACACAGTTCATGTTGAAGACCGAGACCAACACGCATGACCCATGACGTGAACGACTCCGGCAATCTAATTGCTTGGCTGGAGGCGGACGAGGCAAGCAGTCGACCATTCCGGGCCGGGCGCCTCCGCCTGCTCATCGACGAATATGGAGATGAGGGGAAAATTCGGCTATTCCCCGGCGGTTCCGCCAGCGCCATCGCGTTCGAAGAGGCCCGGCTGGCCTATCTCCACGGGCTTTTTCTTGGCTGCATCGTGCTGTGCCAAGCGTGCGTTGAACACATGCTCGCCGGTATTTTCCGGATGAGCGGTCGGGACGACCTCAATCGCGCCGGGTTCCAAACACTTCTCCGAGAGGCGCGGGAGGAGCGGTTACTGTCTGGGACTGAATTTGATCTCTTCGACCGGTTGCGCGTGCTGCGCAACCCGTATGCGCATCCTCGTGCCCCTGAACATCCGAAGAGCATTCTTAGTCGGGTCATCACCACCACGACGCCGTTTGAGGACTTGTTGGCGCAGGATGCGGAGCTGGCAATAGTGGCACTACTGCGCCTTTGCCGGCGAGCCCCATTCGCTCTTTGAGGGTCGGACGGAAGCTCCGACGAACTCCGACCCGCCAAACTTGGTCGTTAGCGATATTTGGACGGGTATCGGAAGGCCAATTCCAATGGCAACTCTGGGGGGCAAGCTATCACTCATGTGCCGCGCGAGAAGTTCGGCATCCAGAATTGCTCTCCCCAGCGATTCCCTTTCGGAATCAGCCGTTCCTTTCGTTCGGCTCCATTCAAGATTTTGTTGATGATTGGATGAATTGGTTTGTGCGGCGTGTGTTCCGCCAAATACATGTAGCCAATCCCGTCCGTGGAAAGTGCATTGAACCGACTAGTCAGCGTCGTTACCATGTCCGCTGTGTTCGGGTCTGCGAAGTCACCAAACATCGCTTTCGTCGACCACACTGCAGCAAGCCCCTCGACTGACGAGTCGAACAGGGCGCGGACGTTTCGTTCGCAGCGCTGGATCCAGTAGGGCCAGATCACGCACTCATCCCCGAAATACGCTTCCACCACCTGCTTCCGCTCTAGTGGCGTTAAGAGAGGCCGGGAATACTGTGGGATGAAATGCGACGGTCCAACAAATTCGACTAGCACCCGGTGCGGTCCCCGTCTCACGGAGAGATCGACGCGCTTCCTGCCAAACGCGACCTGAGGGTCGACCTGCGCATCAGGCCAGACAATTTCTACAAGCCGCTTGAGAATCAGCTCGTCTAGGCTTCGTGATGCGGCTCCTATTCGATGGGCGTGAGGACTTTGAAGCCTGCCGCTGGACCACGCTCTGTGCAGATCCAATTCGCTAACGAACCTCTCTCCGTCACGTTCAACCACTTTGAAGGTGGCAAGCACGGTCTCGTGTACATCAAGGATCTCAGCCGCGTCCGCTAGGCTGAGATACGACCCGCACCACTGATCAGAGTCGTGCAGGCGAAATATTCCTTGGGACTCTCCGATCCAAGCCATGCCGAGTTCTACTTTCCTCAAGGTATCCGGATATGCGGACTCCGGCACATCAACGTTCGTGTGAAGCTGGTTCGGCTCCGGCGTCACGGCGCGGTCGAAACCGGTGCTAATCAGCAGGAAAATAGAACGCTTCGGTCTCAAGCGCGACATCATCAACGATTTCGGTCACTACGTCGACCTGAAGGCGTCCATCATCTCGGCCGCTGAGCAACATGTCAGTACCCGGGTCGAAACCGTCACCATCTCGTGACACAGACGCGCTGCCTACGGTGTAAAAACTCTCTGTGTTGTCCCCCGGTCGATAGGCAAATACCACCGAGACAGTAGCTTGTGGATAGTCCTGTTGTCCTTGACGCGCGACGTTTGCGAGCGTTGCCGCAACGATCTCTGGAGTTCCACTCTCGGGAATCACGATGCGCTGAACTATCCGTGTTCGGCCATTTGGCGCTTCGATCAAATCCTCTGCAGCGACTTCATAGGCGAGGACTGCCGTTTCTGGTGCAGTGCCAGCAACCTGAGTGGGTGCGGTTTCCGCCTTGGCGTTCACTGCACTTCCTGACCCGCCATCGTCTGGGGTGACAGCTGAGGTCGTGGATATAGCTCCATCAAGTTGAGGCCCAACGACGAAGAGCGAAACATTCGATTGATTCGGGAGATCGGAAGGGGTCAAGACAACGACGCCTCCCAGTTCGTTCGCGGATCCTTGATGCAATCCAACGATCAGTGCACCAGAGTCGGTCATGCGACCACCAATCTCTCCGCATGCTACGACCTCACCATCCGGCCCGGTGACGACAACAGCATGGTCTTCCGCCGTCAGTGCGTCCATGCCAACGGCGACAGTGGTGAAGGAGTTCGCGCCGGGAATTGCGCGCTCTGAGCCAATTACAGAGCTAAGTGGGACAGAGGCCGGATTGAGAGCAGCGACTTCTTCGCCGTCCCCAGAACAATCGCTATTCACGATTGCCGCGGGCAAGCCGCCTTGCTGGGCTGCGATCAGGAGAGCGCTGTCTTGAACTTGCTCGGCGGGCGCAGACGCATCAGCAGCGGCGCTTTCGGGATCCCGAACTAGGACGGTGCTAAGCCCTGCGTCTCCATAATTATCGATGTATACGTACTCTCCTTGCTGTTGATATGTGTAGGAGAAAGACTCTCCAAAGTCGATCCCGAACGTACCGGAATCATCGCCATATGCTGGGCCACTTTCTGGAAAAACCGCGTGGATCTCGCGATCAACGTTGGTCCAAGTAACAGTCGTTCCGACATCGACCACAATCTCTGCGGGGTTGAACCCGCTATCCGTGATCTCAATCTCTATCTCTCGCCCAGCTTGTGCGAATGCTGTCCCTACAGGAGTTCCTAACGCAAGCAAGGTGCTTAGAACGATCCAGTAAGCGGCACGTGCCAGAGTTCTGTTTGCCTTCACTGCGCTTCAACTCCTTCTTCAATGCTGAAGCCCATCGAGTGTATACGCGAATGGCGACAATTCAGCATAAGCACTGCGCCACAGGTCACCTTGCCAGCAGCGCGAGCCAGACTAGCCTTCACAGTGCCGACGCTCCTCGGTTATCACCCGAATTTTCCCTGTTTTCTCAAGTTCTGACATGCATAATGTTTCAACTTTCCTTCGAGACCAAGGAGACAATGTGAAGAGAGTCCTTCGTGCTTGCGTGGCCCCTCTACTACTTCTCTTTGTCAATCCGTTTCTGCTCAGCATCAAAGCCGCGCAAGTTGACCCTGTGGTTCGGGACAGCGTTCTACCTGCGGCGGTTCAGATCGCGATTTTGGTTTCTTCGACGGAAAATGGTGTTGAGGAGCCTTTGTATATCCCAGTCGGCAGCGGAACAGTTGTATCTCCTGATGGACTCATTCTTACCAATCAGCACGTCGTAGACATGACAGCTCATGCTGAGCAAGTAGCTCGGTGGGAGGTGGATGCTCGGAGTCGCGGTGAGGATTTGCGCCTCAGCCTTAACTCTGAGGAGTTCCTAATTCTGGGCTCCGAAAATGCTCGTCCGCCCTCTCCAATGTATTTAGCTCAGACAGTAGACGAGGACTCAGCGATTGACCTTGCAGTCCTACGAATCACTAGTGATTCGACTGGAACACCAGTCGACTTCGCTGGCTCTCCTTTGGCATTTGCTCGGTTAGGTGACTCCAATGCACTCTCGCTTGGCGAACCGATTGACATCTTTAGCTATCCCGTCGCTGGAGGCGACTCGCTGACGTACACCGTAGGCGTCGTCAGTGGGTTCAACTTTGACGACGGGAGCGACGAACCTGCGTGGATCACAACCGATGCCACAATTTCGGGTGGTAGTAGTGGAGGAACGGCGGTTAATCGACGGGGCGAACTCGTAGGCGTACCCACGCAAGGATCAGCGCTGGATTGCCGCCCGGGAGATACCAACATTGATGGAGTTATTGACTCTGCTGACGTGGGTTGCATTCCTGTTGGGGGATCCATCGGACAGATTCGGCCCATTAACCTCGCATTGCCCCTAATGAATCGGTCTGGGATTCGACTGACCGATGCTGAACCAACGGAGACAGTGCAAAGTACAGACCTTCCTCTTTCTGCCTCCATTACCTCTCCAACCCAAAGGTGGAGTATTGACCTCGGAGCTCGTGTCGGCGTACCAGCAACGTCCGCAGGAATCGTCTTCGCTTCTACGAGGAACACGGAAACCGAAGCGGAGAGCAGTGTTCTCTATGCTCTAGATTCCGTCTCCGGGCTGACGTTGTGGTCTTTACCCTTTACGGAGCTTGTCACGGACCCTGTAGCGGCCAACGGGGTCGTCTACGTCGGAGGCAAGGGCGGAAATCTTTATGCATTAGACGCAGCGACCGGACAGGAACGGTGGCGATTCGCTGGTGGTTTTTCAGCACGTAAACCTGTCTTATCAAACGGACGAATTCTTGGATTTTTTTCAGATGAGGCAGCTATTGGCCTCTCAGCGTTTGATCCAGCTGCATGGCCGGGCGAGGTCGGCGAAGTGCTCATCGCGATTGATGCTGAGACAGGTCAACAGGTCTGGCGGTTTGACGCTACGGGATCAATTGGCTCACCCGTGGCAACGCCCAACATGATCGTTGTCCGTTCTAGCGGCATTGGAAGTCAAGAGGTCCCAAGTTGCGCTCCGCGAGTAAAGGCCGCCGCGTCAAATCGAGGTTCACAGGCAAATGCAGTGGTTGGAATTGCTCCCGAAACCGGCGACGTTGTCTGGCGCTGTTGGGTTGAGCAAGGGGCACTGGCAACGGTGGCTGCAGACAGTGCCATGGTCTTTGTCAGCGAGGCGTTCTACGGGGCGAATGTCGCTCCTATCGTCGCATTGGACGCGCTCTCAAGCAAAGAGCAGTGGACGAACACCACCAGATCGACGTTTGATCTACTTCCAGCAGGAGAGAAGTTGATTTTTCGGGAATCAGCTATTTTCGGAGAGAGCAGCGACATGATCTCCGTTGATAAAAGGACCGGAGTGGAGGAATGGAGATTTCCGACCAGTTCGGGCACTTCAAATCCAGTTCTGGCGGCCGCGAACTTGTACTTCGTCAGCGACCGAACTCTTTACGTCGTTGAAGCATCTTCGGGCAGACAATTGTGGGCACTGCCCTTGCAAGATGACTTGTGGCTAAAGCTTTCTGCCGACGAAAGTGGGCTCTACATTGGGAGCGACTCGGGTTACTTGTATGCATTCAACATCGCATGATCGAGCGACAAATTCGGAATCGTGTCTATCAAATGCCTAACACCTTCTTGTCAGGAACGATATTCTCTTCAAGGCACTTGATCAATGACCTTCGTAGATAGTGCTCGGTGTCAAATACATGGAGTCGGAAACGTTGAGGCTCTACTTCGCGTCCATGGACCACGCTAGACCGTGATGCATAGGCGTTTCGACATCTTTGGTAAGCGTCGGAAAACTCCTCTCGACTACCGGCGTTGAATTCCGCGAGGCGTCTGCACAACTGATCCTTTACGGCTCCTCTATCCGAGCTATCCCCAAAGAGCGACTCGAGAGCTATCCAATGGTCAACAAATCGGTCAATCAGTGAATCACGTTCAAACGATGTCCGAAATCGGCGTAGAGCAAGTTCAACAACAGGTTGACTTGGTGGTATGTCGTACGGATTCCATAGCTTGGGTAGTTTTTGAGCGATGTCCGCTGTCATGCGGTATGGTGGAGAATCAAGACCTACGACCGGGTCGTTCCCAAATCCAAATGAAGAAATCGGTGACGTAAAGATCTTCCGCCATATCTGCGGGCTAGACATGTCCTGATCCTGCCTTTGATCGATGAACCGATTGGAGGAGTGGGAAGACAGGGTTCCCAACCAGATAAGTCCCTCGCCAAGTAACCGCAACGTAGACAATAGCTGAACACCGATTTGCGCAGCCTTTGGAAATAGCGACGTTGTATACCGTTTTCGACTTAGTCCGTTAATAGAGAGTTCTGAAGCAAGTTCTTCAATCCGGTACGCAATCTCGACCAGAAGAGGTGGCGCTGGCGGCTTGGTCACGGCGCTATCAAATCGGCCTAGCGCGAGTGACGAATTACGTGATCGCGCTTCCTCAGATTCTGTCAGAGGTCGAATCGTGATATTTGGTGTTACTGAAATTTCCGAGACCTCAGGACGGACATGCCACAACTCAATCGTAGAATGAATGGAAATGTTCTCGAACCTATAGAGGTAGTCTTCAAGCTCTTCGTACACCTCTGCAAATGTTGAAGGTTCTATGAGCAAGCCTTCTGAGTCAGCAACACAAAACTCGAGCAGTCGTCCAATCAACTTCAGCGCATGGGTGGAACCGTCACTGACTTCTTCATTTCCAAAACGCCAACCACGATTAGCATGCCATTTGAATGCAGGAGACTGTTCGATGACGCCAAGAAGGAGTCGCGTCTCGTCCATTCCAGAGATATTCGAGTGTGGGAGCAAGAGTTCCATTTGCAGTTGACGTATAGACGTCTCTTTGCTTTGAAACGCGGTTCTGGGAGCTACATGAACTGCTACCGCTTGCGTCCAAGCTTCGAGGGTTTCACGAAGTTCCGGATTGAGAATGCCGTTTCCCATTGCTCACCTCAGACTGCAGCGGCTTGTGAACGATCCTCGGTCATTATGCCGATATATCGTTCGTCTTGATCCTCTCGCTGTGGGCATGACGGAGGGCTAAGCCGAGAGGGAGGTTCACGGATTCGAGACGACTGAAGCAAGAGCGCCTTCGCACCGTTGCTCGCCTGTGGCGCACTGCGCCCTTAACCTCCTCAGTGAGCAAATCGCTCACATGGCTTCCCACGCCGCCTTGTCGAAAAGGCAAGGAAACTACCTCGTTGAGAGCCTCAACGAAACGAGAAGAGGTGGAGAGTCTCGACGCACTGCAATACGGGGTGGCGAATTAGTTTGGTTACGGAGGTCATCTGTCTCAAATAGCGGTGTCCAGATACGCGCGGAGGCGGAAGCCAACGTCTCCCCTTCCTGAGCCAGTCGGTCGCTGAAAAACTACGCGGCCTCGTCGGCGTTATCACGCAGCCGGCATCCTTCCGACGTGACCACCAGTCGTATGGTGTTGTGTCCGTAATGTGAACACATTGTGGGCGCCGGCGGCGGCGATCTCCAGCCCGCGCTTGACGTGCTCCTGCCCCTTCACATCGGAGAAGTCGTTGCCCCGGTAGAGGGGTTCCGCCATCTCGGCGTCCGCGCTCTGCGGCAGAATTGGGACTTCGCCGGTGAGGTGATTCACCAGGTCAGCCAGGGTGTGAACGGGGAAGACCTCGATTGCCCCCACCATCGCCGCCTCGGGTGCATCGACGGCTGGAACAAAGGCCCGACTGAGCCCTTTCGCCGCGCAGGCCGTAACCATGGAGATGATGCCCGGCACATGCCGCACCACCCCATCGAGCGCCAGTTCACCGACGACCAGGGCGTCATCCAGCAGCGGCGAAGGCGGCGCCTGCTTGCCCGCAATAAGGACGCCGAGCGCAATCGGCAGATCGTAGGTGGGGCCGGCCTTCTTCAGGTCAGCCGGGGCAAGATTTACCGTCACCCGGCCGAGGGGGAACTTGCCACCGGAGTTGCGGACGGCTGCTCGCACGCGGTCCTGGCTCTCGCGCACAGCGGCATCTGGAAGACCGACCACCACCATGCCGGGAATCCCCTGGCCGACATCCACCTCGACCTCGACCAGTACGCCCTCCAGCCCCACGACGGCGCACGAGAGTATCTTCGCCAGCACGCTGCTCCCTGCCCTTGTTCGGTGATTCGGGCAGCGATTGTCGCACAGGAACGATTGAGCCCGGGGGCGCAAGGGGAGAGGCGGGGCCCTGCAGGACTGCCAGGCCGACGCCGTGCTGGGCACCATCAGTCTTCGGACGGATCTCCCTCGGTACGCCGTGCTCGTTTCCAATGGCACGCAGGAACCACTACCGATGCCAAAGGACTTCCAGGTCCTGCGCCTGCGTTGGGTGGTGGAACGCACGTTTGTCTGGCTCGGACACTCCCGCCACCTGAGCCAGGACTTTGAGGAACTCCCCCTCACGGACGAAGCCTGGATCTCCCTCGCCTTGAGCATGCGCATGCTCGCGAGTTTGGCGAAATGAACCTTTTCAATCACCCCCCGGTTGCCAAGGAGTGCCATCGTTCCCGCAACGTGCGGTTGGGGACGGTACGTCGGGTTGATGTGGACAACCTACCGATGGATCCTGGCGAGGACCTGGCCAACTCATTTTCTCGTACCGCATCTGACGCATTGAGCAGGGCACGACGAGACACGTGAGGTAGCTTGGTCCATTGCATCAGAATGAGTTCTCTTCAGGTGAAGCCCCGACGACTCCGCCACTCGGGCGAGTCATCAGACCAGCGCGACGACGAGCGCGAGGAAACTCACCAGCCCAAGCGCCGCCCGCGCGACGTGCGAGTACTCCCACCGGTCACGCAATCTCGTCCAGTCCGTCACCTCGGTGTCGCCGCCGCTCCCTGACCGCCCGCCTGGATCCGTCGCGAAGAATTCCGTCCCCGCGCTGCCCAGCACTTCGTCCCGGAGCCAGAACCGGTTGACCGGGTGCGTCACGATCCAGTAGACGGCCTGCATCCCGATCAGACCGAGCAACGCGACCACTTCCAGCCAGAACGGCTCGCTGCCAACGGGAGTGAGAACCAACAGAAACGCCGTGGCCAGCAGACCGAGCGGTTCGGCTACTCCACCGATGGTGAAGCCCGGGTAATAGATCGGCTGCACGACGAGGTACTCGTCGCGCGTCAGCCGCCGTTTGCCAGGCAGCTCCAGGGCATGGGCAAGGGCGAGCGCCATCGCCACCGCGGCGAGGATGATGCTGAGCACGTGAATCAGGTCACGCATCGGATCGGTCTCCTTAGCAGTACAACACTCCTATGCGAGAGGCAGGAAGATGCTTTCGCTCCTTCCTTGTCTGCCGGCAATCCTGACCCTGCGCAAAGCCGGCCGTGGCATCACCGCGCCAACAGCACATCCTGTTGACTTACCTCCCGAGTCTGCTGGCTGGCTGCCACGTTGACTTCCCCCAACTGGGTGAATCCAGATTGGTGGTCCTGCACCAGCACGACGCTCGCGCCCGTACTTCGCAACGCATGAGTTCGCATTGGAGAAACAACGTCGTTCGATACCCACTTCAGGGCGTCGCGAATCCAGTTCATTCAGGGTGGCGCAGGCCGCCAATCGACCGCACCGCGAGACAGGCATGCCGACTGGACAGGGATGAGCACGAAGTCAGGGGTGCGGCGGAGACAGCATCTTACCGAGCAACGCGTTTCTGCCACGCGCGTTCGATCTCCCGCATCATTGCCGGGTACACGATCCAATACCGGAACGGCTTGATGAGCGCCATGTATCCCTTCCCCAGCAAACCGCGAGGCTTGACGTAGACGGCCATCTGCCCCTGGAAGCGGTCTTCGCCCTGATCGACCCAGGCCAGGTGCATCACGTCGTGCACGGTCCGGTTCGACATCTCTGCTGCAAATTCGACATTGGTGCGATAGACGGGCGCGAACGGCACGGAGTCGAACTGCAGATCCGCCGCGGTGTTGCGCAGATCGTCTGGCAGTCGCTCGCTCAGCGACGTTTCGGTCGTCCCGGGAATCAGCAATTTGCTTTTGGCATCACCCCCACCGTGGTCGACCGGGACCGAGATCCGACCGAGGCCGAACCAACTGCCGAGGAGGTCACGGAGGCGCCACAGAACGCGAGTTGGGAGGGACTCCCAGTTATCCGGATCATGAATGCCGGAGGTGGTGATCTCGAGCAGCATTGAGAAGTCCTGGGGGCCACCATGCGCAGGAAGGGCCCAGACATCCTCCAGCGTGAAGTCCGGCACGATTTCGCGAATCCGCCAGGGGCGAGACTCATGTGCTGCGTTAGGAATCCTCATGCTGATCCTCGATCCGTACGGCATGATTCAGGTATGGCAGGAGATCCGCAGAGCGCGGGCATCATTCGTATGCATATCGATGCAGTAGGCACAGCATTGAGGTCAGAGGCGCACGGCTTGCCCAGCGCGATCAGTGAGCGACGGCGTGCGAGGGACTGAGCTGGCGCTGCAGGAACGCCAGCTTGTCCGGGTTGGAAATAGACCGCACCGTCTGGATACGTTCCGCGTCCACGTCCAGGATGGTCACCGTGACCAGCTCAGCACCGACCCAGAGTAAGGCACCAACGCCACCGTTGACCCCGGCAAAGGTGGCGCGGGCATCGGCGTACAGGATGCGGTGCACGCCGACCTGCCAACGAGCAACCGCATCGTGCCCTCGGATTGGGCGACGAGCCGCGCGCGCCTTCGCTCCACCATCCGCCCAGCCGATAACGTCCTCAGCAAGCAGCGTGGTCAGCGCCGGCATATCCCCTCGGCGGGTAGCAGCGAGGAACTGCTCGGTCAGACGTTGCTGATCCTGTGGGGAGGCGTCGAATCGTGGCCGTCCCGTCAAATGGGCCCGTGCCCGGTGGGCAAGTTGGCGGGTGGCCGGGACCGACTTGTCCAGCATCTGCGCGATTTCGCGATAGGGATAGTCGAAGGCTTCACGCAGCACGTAGGTGGCGCGCTCCTCCGGGGTGAGATGTTCAAGCAAGACGAGAAGCGCGAGCGAGATTTCGTCCCGCCGTTCGGTCGCCGCTTCCGGACCCGGTTCAAGATCCTCGGTCAACACTGGTTCCGGGAGCCACGGGCCGTGGTAGACCTTGCGTTCTCCTTTTCTCGAGGCCAGGAGGTCGAGGCAGAGGCGGGTGACAACTGAACTGAGGTAGGCCTTGGGCGCTCGTATGTCTGAATGCGACACGCGTGCGAGGCGTAGGTAGGCATCCTGGATGACATCCTGAGCATCACTGGCACTCCCCAGCATGCGGTAGGCAACCCTAAAGAGGTACGGCCGGAGCGCCTCGAACGCCTGCGCATCGATACCTTGCGCGACTTCTCGATCTGCCACTGCAACATTGCCTGGCATCATCACGATTTACCTCCGACGCAATCTGACTCAGTACTCATATCGTCGATCATCTGAGCCATCATCATGCGGCGAGGGTCGAGTCCCCCCGTGGCACGAGGCACGACAGCTGTTCTGAACTATTGACAGATCTGGGGCGAGAAACGTGACACCGATCTTCTGGCTCAGACGGGACTCGAGGCTCCGAGCCGATGACCGCCGGGCCAGGTCAAGGTTCTCTGCATCTGGAGATGCGGGGGCAGCCGAGACCGGAATCTGCATCGGTGATCTCCCTGGGCGTGATTGATCGCGGGTTACCCCAGCCCGTGCCGCACCGCCATGGCGGCCAGTTCGGCCCGCGAGTCGGCCTGCAGCTTGGTGAGGAGCGAGGCCACATGCGTCTTGATCGTGTTGGATGAGACAAAGAGGCGCTGCGCGATGACCTTGTTCGTGCAGCCCTCGGCCACCAGTGCCAGGACCTGGTGTTCGCGAGGGCTCAGGGCCGCAACGCCCGGTGCGAGATCCTGCGCTGGGGACCGTGCGGGGCGCGTGCCGGCCGCATCGGCGAGCACGGCGAGAGCTTCGTCCAGGACCGCGGCCAACGAGAACGCGCGCTCCACCGCCACGCTTGCCGCAATCGTTGCGTCCTCCAGAGCCGTCAGTGCCGCGGTCGTCGCCTCCCCCACGTCCATCCTGGCGTGCCGGGCCGGCGCAAGTGCCGTCGCTGCGGGCTCGCGTCTCAGCCGGGACCGCTCGGCCTGCACCTCAGTTGGCCCCGGCGTGAAGCTGGTCAGCGTGGCTGGGTGTCGCATGATCGTTGCCTGATTCGCGGTCGTGGTGTGGGTCATGGTCTTCCGCATCTTCATTCTGCCAAGGGATCACTTTGGAGACGCCTGAGGTGCACGAAACGTGACATGTCGTCGCCACATAGTGCCCATCTACACAGTTGCCGGGCACAGGAGGAGTAATGAAATCTCCCTCCTGGTTGTGCGCTGGTACTTGATGCACGCCGGGAACTGGTGAACGACGTACTTCCAGAGGCGTGCTAGCTCGTTGGCGGATCCCCGTCGATCCAGCCGTCCCTCGTTGTCGGTCCAGATCTTCCCGGCATGTCGAATACTTTCTGCGTCGCCATCGACTGAAGTGGCAGACTTCCTCAATGCCCGGCTGTCGGGCGTACAGGTACCTCGGGTCGCCATGGAGCGGACTCTCTCCTCGTTTAGCGCATTCCACCCGTTCCCGAGTAGGTCTGCTGTCATGATCAGGCCGGACTCGGGCGGGTGGTGGCTCCCACAGGCACGCCTCGATCTTGCCCCGCCGCAGTGCGCGGCGCGTCTGGAGGACGACGAAATCCTGGGACGGATCAGTCGACGTTGGCTTCTGTAGTTTGGACCGACGCAAGTTCAGGCAAGGTCGGCTTGGAGTGGGCTCTCGTCCCGGGCCACACGGAGGCTGAACAGACCGATGGCGATGATCAGCCAGCCGCCAGAAGCCGGCTCGGCGATCGTCAGTGGCACCGCGACGGCGAGGAGCCAGGCGCCGAGGCTCTCGGGCAGGCGACCCGATTCACGGAGGGACCAGCGGGCAAGTTCGCCAAGGCCCAGCCAGGACACCCCGGTCAACATGAACCAGAGCCACGCCTCCCGCTCCGGGTAGCCGCCAACGGAGGCGACGAACCCAGCATTGGCAATCTCGCGGAGGGCCTGTGCCATCGTCGGCACCACCACGCCGTAGGTGAGGTGGATGATGGCCGTACTGGTGATCAGTCGCGGCACCCATTTGGTCAGCGTGTTCATCGCGTGATCCTCCGCCAGAACTAGCTTGCAGTCTCCATACGCCACCGTATGTTATTGGTCATTCAAGGGATTGTCAATACGCTGGCGTATGGTGAATACTGTGGGCATGGCGAGAGATAAGCGGGCTGCTCAGTCAGGCAAACTGACCGGATCAGATTGGATCGATGCGGCCTGTTTGGTGATCATGGAACGGGGCGTCAGCGCGGTCGCTGTTGAGCCCCTGGCACAGCGACTGGGCGTGACCAAGGGCAGCTTCTACTGGCACTTCCCTAACCGCGATGCGCTCCTCCAGGCGACTCTTGAGCGCTGGGAGCAGATGGACACTGAGGCGGTTATCTCGGCTGTCGCCCAGATCGACGACCCGCTGAAACGCCTCAGGCAATTGATAATCGAGGCCATGTCCTATGTTCTGACGTCCGGTGGGGAAGCTGAATCAGGTTTCACGTTCGGCCCTGCGTTCGATCTGGCCATCGCCGACGCCGGCAGTGACCCGATCGTCGCGCCTATCCTGCAGCGCGTCTCTGAACGCCGACTCGACTACCTGGAGCAGTGCTACCGCGCGGTGGGGCTTGCCGCAGACAAGGCCCGTTACCAGGCCCTCCTGGCATACGCCGCCTATACCGGCACACTGCGTCTGGCGAGGGAGGCTCCGAGCCGTTTGCCCCAGGACGGGGAGTACCTGGCGTACCAGCAGCACCTGATCGCGACGATCCTGCCCGAGGACAAGAGGAGTGACCCTGCGAGGGAGGATCCAGTTCAGCCCGGAACCACCACCTAACGCAGCGCTGCCTCGAAGTCACGGTCGCGGCACGGTGCGCGAAGCCCTTTGTTCTGGTCGTCAGCTGCTGCCCTTCGCCGACCCACGAAACCGATTACCGTGCCTATCACTCGACCGGCGCAGGGTGCTCGATGTGGGGCTCGGGCCTGGTTCTGGAGGAGTCAGCCGTCTCGATCCAGGCTCGCTTTGGGTTGACCCAGCTGCCAACCTACCCGGGAAAGGCGGGCTCGTCGACGCCGCCTCAGTCGCCAGACATGAAGGCGGTGATGCAATGTGTCCCCGGTGCGTCCTGTAGTCAGCCAGACGGGCCCTTCCAAGGTGCACGTATGAGGAAGAGGGAATGGGGTAGATAGGCGACGCTGCTCTCGATGGATATCGAGAGCAGCGTCGCGGTGTTTTGCTCGTAGAGCCGATAAAGTGAATCGGTGCGAGGGCCGAACCGCAGGTGACGATGACGAGGCGCAGCGCCCGTCGGGTACTGGCCAGCGGCGCCTACCCGAACCCCTCATAGGGGACTGTACAGATTCCGCCCAGACACCGGAGACTGCCACAACAATGGCGGTCGCTCACACACCCGAAGCCATAGAATGTGCAGCAGACGCCGCCGTAGTCGATCCCGTTGGCGGCGCAGGTCGTTTCGGTTCCGCTGCCGGAGTAGCACTGGGCCGCGTCGATGCATGGCTGCCCGAGCCCAAGTGTGCCCACGCCGCCGGTGAGCCCGGGCAGGATGTCGTCGGTCAGATCCCCGAGTGTCTCGTCGTACGGCCCCCACGAGCCACAGAACCCGTTGACACAGGACCAGCCCCCGCAGCATTCCTCGTCGTAATCGCAAAATCCGCCTTCGTAGCGACAGCAGTTGAGCTCACCGTCGTACCAGAATCCGTTGTCCCGGCAGTAGACCTCCTGCAGCAGCGGGTTGAGCCCGGCGCCACCTGGGGCGTAGTAGTCATTGATGCATTGCCGGTCGTGGTAGCAGACGCCGCCGCGCGGCACCGAGTTAGGCGCCGCGTCTAGGTCGCCGCGTCCCCGCACGAAGACCGCCGCCGCCAGCCCTCCGGCCACAGCCCGCAGCAGTGTGCGCCGCGACCCTGCGCGGGCCATCCGACGAGTCAAGGTATCGAACCGCGTCGCCTTCACCGGCACCCTCCTCACCCTGCTCCCCAACGCTCTCCTACGTCCAGGCCGTCAGCACGTCCAACTGATTGGTCGCGGAAGCGCCGTCCGCGAGGTAGGCAACGCGCCACATCGCCCCCGAGCGATCGACCTCACCGATCACCAGCCCACTATCGTCGCACTCATAGTTGATGCGCTGCCCTGCCAGCACTGCCGTCGCTCCAGTCACGAGGCCGCAGCGCGAACCGTTGGCGAGTTCGAGCGCCCAGGGAATCTCCAACGGGTCAATCACGGCGTCCGCCCGCTCATTTGGGGCGGGCAGAGGTATCGAGGGTTGCGGTGCGTTTCGTGCCGGCTCAGCCCCTGAACCATCCTCCGCCGAAAGGTCCTTCAGGCGTTGCAGCGGTTGGGTCAAGCTGAAGCGCCGAACATCGGGGGAGAACGGCGAGGCCGCGCACACCAGTTCCCCGAGCTCGTCGCTCGGGGCGAACGGATTCTCGAAACACGGGTCGAAGATTTCGTTCGTGTCGAGGTCCGTACAGACCCACGCATCGGGCCGACCCACGTCGGCCAGTGACGGGACCAGGCAGACACCGCTCGTTTCCGCGACCACGTTCAGGTCGGCCGCGAGACCATCCGGACTGTACGGGAGGAAGTAGCGAAGATTGGTGCGCGCCGCCGTAGCCGTTTCAGCGACTGGCGTCGCATCCTGAGCTGATGCCGGGAATACCCCACTGAGACTGATCAAGCCAATCAGCAATGCGAACAGCGCGCGCATACCCCTCTCCTCGATGATTGCTCACGACGACGGAAGCGCCGGGGAGACCCGTACCCAACAGGCCACGGGTCTCCCGGACAGTTCGGCGTGTCTCGAAGACCGGCGCGCAATACCTGTGCCATCAATGGGACTCGGGGACCCCGATTTCCTGATCGACTCCACGCGTTGATTCCGATTACTTTGGAATGCGGTGCCGGGGCGAGCGTCGGGGCCAACACCAGCACTTGACACTTCGGACACGATATTTTCGCCTGTGGCGAATGCGAAGTGTCCGGGTAGCTTGCCTGCCAGATCACCACCGCCACCACCCCGGCATAGCTGGTGGTATGGCGCGGCGCGCGGAACAGCCGTTCCCGCGTCAGCGGTGTCAGTGGCGGCAGCAGGCCGCGCACGCTGTAGATCTCCGTCTAGATGAGCGGGCCACGCTTATCCCAGCCTGTGAAGTCCACATTGTCTGCTTCAGCCATCACGATCACTGCAAATGTCAGAACGCGGCATCCTTCCTCAATGTGCCCCCCGAAAGCGCTCTCGGTGTTGCTGAACGCGACATGCGCGTGCACTTCGCCATTTACGATCAGGCCCGTGATCGTCAGGATGTCGAAGGGCCCTTCGCCCTCGACGAAGACGTTGCCCGGCGGCATGTTCGTGCTCTTGACGACGTGGTAGTGATAGTGGGATAGCGACCCTACCCCGGAGAGAATGGCCGCATTCTGGATGTTCTGCTCCTTCGCAGCCTGTCGTAGCGAAAGCAGCAGATCGTCACCCGGATCGAGACGCAGGACGCAATAACGGGACGAGCTGAAACTCTGAGCCTTCATGGACGACTCCCTGATGGTCTGGCACAGGGGTCTGCGCCCGACGATAGTGCTAGATGGGAAGCATCTGCTTGATGAGTAAACCTGCTCCCTGATCCCGAACGGGTAGTTCAGCACGGCCTGAGGGATCCCTCCAGCGCTTTCACGTGGGGTATCGCGTGACACCGTGCAGGAATGGATAGCCAGTTCATGACTTGCCGCGTCCTCGCCGGTCATTGCCGTCGTGGACTTCCCCAACCGCACCAGGATTGAAATCGATGTCACTCACTCCCGCAAGAGGGGTTGAAACGGTTGTGTTCCTTCGGTCTACGTGCGTCCGACCTTGTGCCCAAGCTGCCTGCCGAGTCATGCGCAGAGCGTACATGCGGCTTGGAAATTCCCAAAGGGAGGACACGGAACACGAGAGCCGTCGGCGCAAGAATCAGTTTCGTTTTTCTGGATACCGCGCCATTCTGGCAAAGAAAACAACCGGCCAGAGCCCACACACACCTGCGCGTGAGCCCTGGCATTTCTCCTGCTGCATTGATGCGGCCCGAAACTCCTGGAGCCGTCTAAAGTTCGATCTGTGCCCCACCGGTCGGCGCGGCTGGGCGCCCGGCGAGCCACTGGCGAATCTCCGCTTCGTGCTCGTCACGCAGATGGCCGAAGAATTCGCCGGAGACAATTGCATCGCCCAGGGCCTGACCTTCAGTCCATGGGAAGTACGCCGAATCCGTCAGTGCTTCATCTGGAAGCTGCTGCACTGCTTCCGACAATCGGGCATAGGACTCCCGAGATTCGTCCAGCACTTCGCCTAGCAACTTGTCAGCAGACTGCTTCTGGAACCACGCGTTGATGGCATCGACGTCGTCATCATTCTCGTCGTTGAGTTCAGCCGGCCAGGGCGCCGGCGGTTCGGGCTGGCCGTGGGCAGCCGCTTCCAGGCGCCGGACGCTACGCTCTCGCCAGGCGGTCAAGTGGGCGGCCAGATCCTTGAAGCTCCACTCCCCCATCGGACCCGGTTCCAGCATCCGGTTCTCGCCAATCTCGGCCAGCAGGGCGTCCCACGCCGCGCGCTCTCGATTGATCGCTGCTACGGCTTCACCCTTGGTCACGCCAGTGTCGCTCACTCCAACTTCCCTTCCTTGCCTCGTTGCCACGCTGTGCACTGACAGAACGCGTCATTGTCCGTACTGGGAGGTAGAGAGCGCAAGGAGTGTGCCGCGCTACAGCGGCCTGCGGTCTTGCGCGGAGAGGAGCGGCAACCGCGCAACCTCCACGAAGGTTTGCGCCACCGCCGGAACGACAATGCCAAGGAGCGCCCGGCCAGCCTCGGGCGTGGCCTCCAATGGGCTATCCGTATGGCCACCGATCGCCGCCCAGTGTCCGCTGCGTTCGAGGCGGTAGGGCGTACTGGGCACCGCTGCCGCCGCTATCTCCTCCGCGCTGCGCTGCGGTAGCGGGGTGCGGATGAGATCAGGCCGGATCGCCATCAGCATGGCCGTCTCGAAGTACCCGGCGTGGCCTGGTAGCCGTTCGATAACCTCCGGCGCCTGCTCGGCGAGCGCCGCGCGGGCCAGGTCCCAGTAGGAAGCGGCTGCCAGGTTCGCCTGGTATTCCAGCACCAGGTCCCGCACCACCACCTGGATCAGTTCGTGGTTTCCACCGTGCCCGTTGATCACAAATACGCGCCTGAAGCCATCCCGGATCAGGGAGATCACCAGGTCGCGCACGGCCCGGTAGTACGTCTCGGACGCCATCGAGAGCGTGCCGCCGAACGGGAAATGATGGTGCGATGCGCCAACAGCCAACGTTGGCGTCACCAGCACATCAATCTGGTCCGCAGCCAGCGCCGCTGCTTGCCGCGCCACCTTCTCAACCAGGAAGGTATCCGTACCAAGCGGCAAGTGCGGTCCATGCTGCTCCGTCGCGGCGACGGGCACCACCGCCAGTGCCCCCGGCGCACGCTCGGCAGCCTCGCCCCGCGTGATCTCGTTGAACAGGAGCGGCCGGCCGCTCACCAGCTAGAGCACGCCGAAGCGGTCGTAAACATCGCGCAGATACGCGCCCTCGCGCAGCATGTCGCGGCTGGCGTTCTCGCTGGTCACCTTGTCGTGCGCCTTGCTCACGACTTCAGCCAGGTGCTGCGGCGGCACCACCACAAGGCCATCATAATCCCCGAAGATGATGTCACCGGCATTCACGACGACGCCGCCCACCTGGACCGGGCAGCCGTAATCAACCACGGTGCCACGGTAGGAGGAATCAACCGGGCGGAAGCCAGTGCAGAACAGGGGGAAGCCCATTTCCATGATGCGTAGGGCATCCCGCGTGTGCCCGTCGATGGCACACCCCATTGCACCTCGCGCGACGGAGGCTGTGGAGAGCAGTTCTCCCCAGAAGCAGGTGCGGGCGCTGCGATTGGTATCCGCCACCATGATATCGCCCGGTTTGAGCGCATCAACCGACTCAATCTCCAGGCGGTACGGCTCGTCCGAGCGCTGGTAGACATCAGCTGTCATCACGGTATGGGCGCGTCCAACGAGGCGCATCTCCGGACTCAGTGGGCGCAAGCGATCATCCATGGCCTGGTGCAGGAGCCCGATGGAATCAAGGACATCAGACACGACCGCCACGTACAGCTCGTTGCGCATGATTTCGAGCAGCCGATCCTGCTCGGCGCGGGTCGCGTCGTCCATGAGCCCCCTCCCCCAGGTTGTTTCGATGTTCGCGATTCGTACCGTTCACACCAGTTGGTTCAATCAGAGAACATGGTATCACGCAAGAAGAAGCACCCCTGACCCTGCGCGCGATCCGGGGGCATGGACCGCGGAGCACTGAGGCAATCATCGAATGTTCCGCATTTGGCAGAGGCACTGACGCCGAGTTGATCGCCGGAGGCAGGTGTCTGTGCCAGGGTGGTACTCCCCGGAGAGGACCGGACGGGGCGCTCTCGCCACAGGAGGCCCAGATGAACCGTTTGCCATCCCACTCATCACCAATCTCCGATGCGCAGGACCTCGCCTTTGATTCGCTGACCCGCTCGCTCTCAATGTCCCTACCCCGTCGCGGGGTTTTCGGCCTACTCGCTGCTGCGCTCGCAACGGGTGGTGTTGGCGCCGTGGCAACACCAGTCAGCGGCGCCCGACGGCGCAGGCGTGGGAAGCGGCGCCCTGCCCAGCACGGTGTGCCCGTTTCCGAACTCGCCGCGACCATTGGGCCGAATTGCATCTACGTGTGCTGCGACGGCACCTGCGATTCCTGGAAGATGTGCATGAAGTGCGTCAAGTGGCCAAAGCCAACGACAACCGGAGCGGTGCTTGCGCAAGGGTAAGGCCCCAGGAAGGACAGAGGGCACGGCCGCCGCTGCGGCCGTGCCCTCACTCAACCCAGGTCTGTGCGGTTACAGGTCGAGGTTGACGACCTCGCGCGCGTGGGTCTGGATGAACTTCTTGCGCGGTGGGACCGCCGCGCCCATCAGCATATCGAACGTCTCGTCCGCTTCCACGGAGTCGTCGATCGTCACCTGGAGCAAGGTGCGCACCGCCGGGTCCATGGTGGTATCCCAGAGTTGCGTCGGGTTCATCTCGCCGAGACCCTTGTAGCGCTGAATCTCGGCCCGCTCACCCAACTCGGCTTGCGCCGCCCGCAGTCCCGCGTCGTCATATGCCCACCGCTCCTGCTTGCCGTTACGCACGCGGTAGAGCGGCGGCTGGGCGATGTAGACATGGCCATCCAGGATCAACTGCTCGAGGTGGCGGTAGAAGAAGGTCAGCAGCAGGGTGCGAATGTGGCTGCCATCGACATCGGCATCGGTCATCAGGATGACGCGGTGGTAGCGCAGCTTGGAGGGATCGAACTGCTCCCCGATCCCGGTACCCAGCGCTGTCAGCAGGGTGCGAATCTCGTTGTTCTGCAGCATCTTGTCGAGGCGCGCCCGCTCCACGTTCAGGATCTTGCCGCGTAGCGGCAGGATGGCCTGGAAGCGGCGGTCACGCCCCTGCTTGGCGCTGCCCCCGGCGCTGTCACCCTCGACGATGTAGAGTTCGGCCTTCGCCGGGTCGCGCTCGGTGCAGTCGGCCAGCTTGCCCGGCAGGCTGAAGCTGTCCAGGCCGCCCTTGCGCTGCACCAACTCCCGGGCCTTGCGCGCGGCCTCACGCGCCCGAGACGCGGTAAGGCACTTCTCGATGATGCGCCGCGCGACCTGGGGATTCTCCTCCAGGAAGGCGCCGAGCGCGTCATTGACCGCAGCCTGGACCGCTCCTGCCACGTCGGCGTTGCCCAGCTTGCCCTTGGTCTGCCCTTCGAACTGCGGCTCAGCCAGCTTCACCGAAATGATCGCCGTCAGGCCCTCACGCACATCCTCGCCGGTGAGCGCTTCGTCCGGCTTCAGGAAGCCGTTGCGCTTGCCGTACTCGTTCATGGTGCGCGTCAGCGCGGAGCGAAAACCGCTCAGGTGTGTGCCGCCGTCAATGGTGTTGATGTTGTTGGCGAAGGTGTGGGTCGATTCCCCGTAGGTGTCGTTGTACTGCAGGGCCACTTCGACCAGGCAGGAGGGCATCTCTCGCTGCACGTAGAACGGCTTCTCATGCACCGCCGTGCGGTTGCGGTTGAGGTGGCGTACAAAGGAGACGATGCCGCCTTCGAAGAAGAAGGTCATCTCCTTGTCGTCACGCTCGTCGATCAGGGTCAGCTTCAGGCCGCGCGTGAGGTACGCCGTCTCCCGGAACCACTGCACCAGGTAATCGAAGCTGTAGTCCAGCCCGGCAATGAAGATCTCGGTATCGGCCAGGAACGACGTCGTCGTGCCGTGATCGTCATCGGTCGTGGTGCCCACCACCTTGACGGGACCCGTCGGCACACCGCGCTTGTACTCCTGGCGGTGAATCTTGCCGTTGCGGCGCACTTCGACCCGGCACCACTCGGAGAGCGCGTTCACGACAGACGCGCCCACCCCGTGCAAGCCGCCGGAGACCTTGTACCCGCCGCCGCCGAACTTGCCGCCGGCGTGCAGGATGGTCATGATCACTTCGAGCGCGGACTTGTTCTGCTTGGAATGCTTGTCGACCGGAATACCGCGGCCATTGTCGGTCACAGTGACGACTCCATCGACGCCAATCCTGGCGACGATCGTGTCACAGTGCCCGCCGAGCGCTTCATCGACCGAGTTATCGACGATCTCGCGCACCAGGTGATGCAGGCCGCGCTGATCCGTGCTGCCGATGTACATGCCGGGGCGGCGGCGTACGGCTTCCAGGCCTTCCAGGATCTGGATGGAGGAGGCATCGTACGAGGGGGTTCGAGTCTTTGTGGTCGCTGCCACCGGCGCTTACTCCTTCAGTGCACTGCGTGATATGGTTGTCAAACCATCGCCGGGCCTAGCCCAGCCCAAGCTCTTCGAGCCGGTCTTCCCCGAAACCGAGGTGATGACCGAGCTCATGCATAACCGTGATCCTCACTTCACGCGCAATAGCCTGGGGCGAGGCGCATGCCCGCTCCAGCGGCCCGCGAAAAATGGTGATTCGGTCTGGCAGAACAAGGTGGTACTCCCCACCACGCTGGGTGAGTGGCACCCCCTCATACAAGCCGAACAGGGAATCCTCATCCCCTGCAGGGGGACCATCGAGCCCGGCCGCGGCACGAGCTTGAGCGATTTGATCAGCGGTTGGCTCGTTCTCGACGATCACATGCACGTTGTCGAGCATGGCCGCAACCTCAGGCGGGAGGCCATCCAGCGCACGGGCAACGATCCGCTCAAACCGCTGCCGCCGCGCGTGTTCGACACGGTGGCGCACCCGTTCCTGCATATCGCTAATGATACCAGTTTTGGCGTCATTGCGCCAATTTATGGTGAGCAAAGAGGTGTACGTACAAGGCCAATGCTCCTGTTACACCGGAGGCTTCCCCCTCGTCTCCGCGCGAACCAAGAGAATCCGGCGCTACACTCACCGTTATGACCAGTGAGCCATTTCCACAAGGCATCGTCACCTTCCTGGTGACGGACATCGAAGGCTCCACGCGCCTCTGGGAGCGCGATACCGATGTCATGTGGCGCGCCGTGGAGCGCCACAACACGATCCTCAGCGATGCCATCCGCAGCCACCATGGTCACCACTTCAAGACCATCGGCGATGCCTACCAGGCCGCCTTCACTGACCCGGCGCACGCCATCGCGGCTGTGGTGGAGGCGCAGCGCGCCCTCGTGGCCGAGCCGTGGCCGGAAACGGGCCCGATCCGCGTGCGCATGGCCCTGCATCTTGGCGAGGCGTCGCCGGGTCAATCGGGGGACTATCAGGCGCCCGCCCTGAGCCGCGTCAACCGCGTGATCTCCGCCGGGTTTGGCGGGCAGGTCATCGCGTCGGATGCCGTGCAAGCGGCGACTGTGGATCGCCTGCCAGAGGGCGTGAGCTTTCAGCCGCTGGGACGGCACCGGCTGCGAGATCTCCTGGAAGCGGAGACGATCTGGCAGCTCAACATCGCGGGCCTGCCGCAGACGTTCCCACCGCTGAAAAGCCTGGAGATCTTCCCCAATAACCTCCCCCTCCAGCACGCCCCACTGATCGGGCGGGAGGTCGAGCTGCAGGAACTTTTGCACCTCCTGGCCGACCCTGCCATCCGGCTCCTCACCCTCACCGGCCCCGGCGGCGTGGGCAAGACACGGCTGGCCCTGGCGGTTGCCGCGGAAGCGCAGGACCTCTTTCCCCAGGGCGCGTTCCTGGTCGCGCTCGCGGGCATTGAGGATGCCGCGCTCCTCCTGCCCGAGATTGCGGCGGTCCTGGGCGTGCGCGAAGGCGGAGGACTCACGCTCGAACAGAGCGTGGTCCACTACCTGACTGGCAAGCAGATCCTGCTGCTGCTCGACAACCTGGAGCAGCTACGTCCGCTGGACGACGCGGCGGCCGTGGTGAGCTCTCTCCTGGAGCAGGTCCCCGCACTGCGGGTGCTGGGTACCAGCCGCGCGCCGCTTCGCGTGCGCGCCGAGCGGGAGTGGCCGGTCGCTCCGCTCCAGGCGCCAGGCCACACGAGCGCGGACACTGACGATGCGGCCCTGGCCACCCTGGCCGCCACCCCGGCGGTGGCCCTCTTCATTGACCGCGCCCGGGCCGCGCGGCCCGCCTGGAACCTCCTGAAGTCCAACGCGCGGGATGTCGCCGAGCTGGTGCGCCGCCTGGATGGACTCCCCCTGGCCATCGAGCTCGCCGCGGCTCGCGTGCGCGTCATGACCCCGGCCGCAATCCTGGAGCGGCTCGGCGGCGCGCTCGACGTGCTGGCCACCGAAGAGGGTAGCCGGCCCGACCGTCAGGCGACGTTGCGCGGAGCCATCAACTGGAGCCACGATCTGCTCAGCTTTGAGCACCAGGCCGCGATGCGCCGCTTGGGGGTGTTCGCGGGGGGCTTCACGCTGGAAGCGGCGGAGGCCGTGCTGGCGGAATCCCCTGATCCATGGATCGATGGCCTGGATGCCGTCGCAATCCTGGCGGAGCAGAGCCTCATCCGGACCGAAACTGATCCCCTGGGGGAGACCCGGTACCGCATGCTGGAGACGATCCGCTCCTTCGCCCGGGAGCGCCTGGTTGACGTTGGCGAAGATGACCCGGTGCACCTGGCGCATGGCCACTGGGTGAGCGACCTGACGCAGGATATCTACAAGCATGTCACCAGTCGAGAGGCCGCCCACTGGCTCGATGTCTGTGAGCGAGAGCATGACAACATCCGCACCGCGCTGAGCTGGGCGCTTGAAAATCACCGCGTCAATGTCGGCACTAACATCGCGGACCGCTCGTGGCGCTTCTGGGAGATTCGGGGGCACTACACGGAGGGGCGGACCTGGCTGGAGCGCTGCCTGGAGGCCTTCCCGGACGCCGTTCCGCACCAGCGTGCGCTCCTGCTGGACGGACTTGGCAACATCACCTGGAAGCAGGGAGACATCGTAACGGCCGCCCGCGCGCTGGAAGAAAGTCTCGCGATCTGGAGGGAATCCGGGAAAGAGACGGGATTGAATGCCACCCTCTCCAACCTGGGAGCGGTCATGGAGCGCCTGGGCAACCTGGACCGCGCCGAGGAACTGCAGCGGGAGGCGCTTGCCATCGCCCGGAAGCTTGGAGATGAGCAGGATATCTCCCTGACCCTCAACAATCTGGCCACGGTGCTCTGGAACAAGGGCGACCTGGACGGCGCACAGGACCTGCTGGAGGAGAGCCTGGTCATCAAGCGCCGCATTGGAAATCTCTTCGGCCTGGCCGTCAGCCTGACCAACCTGGCGATTCTCAACTCCGGCAAAGGGGACCTGGACCGGGCGATCAGCTACATGGAGGAGGCGCTGTCACTGGATCGGCAACTCGGGAATCTCGATGGCATTGCCGACTCCCTTGGCAATCTCGCCGCCATCGTCGCGCAGACCGGCGACCTGGCGCGCGCGGCCCAACTCGATGGCGAGGCACTGGAGATTCGCCGCGACCTGGGTGACAGCATCAGCATCGCCTATAGCCTGGAGAGCATCGGCGGGACTGCCGCTCGTGCAGGCAGCTGGGCGGACGCGTTGCGCATGTTCTCTGCCGCGAACCACCTGCGAGAAAAGATTGCCGCCCCCCTCCCCACCGCCGAGATGGAGTCCTACGAGCATGGTGTCGGCCTCTGCCGCGACGGCCTCTCCAGCGACGCATTTGACCAGGCCTGGGCTGAGGGCCAGAGCCTCTCCCTGGATGACGCCATGGACCTGGCCCAACGGGCGGCGACGGAAATCGCCGAAGGCAGAGCCTAACCTTCGCCAGGGCCAGCAATGTTGACGTTGCCTGGATTCTCATCACCAAAGCACATACGCGGTGCACACAGGAGGGCCAATCCGCGTCTCAATCACGCAATGACGTGGCTCTTCGCCGTGGGACGGTATACCGACAGTAGCTCGTCACGGCGATGCGGGCAAGCGCTCCGCCAGCACCACCAGTCCGTAGCCGCGTCCCATAAAGGACCAGCTACTCTCGTGCCGGGCCGCTTCCGCTGCTCGGCGCTCCGTATCCTCATCGCGGCGCTCGTCACAGCGCAGCCACCGCCAATACAGATTGCCCGCGAGGCGCACAGCGTCTTCCAGACCAACCCCGGTCGGGGCGAACTTCAGCACGCGAAAGCGCGGCTCCAGGAGCGCACCCAGATCGGGGCGTGGGTAGTGCCTTCGCCAGCCTACCCCGGCGACGGCGGGGTGGCGCTTGCCACGGCGGCTCGTTTCCTGCAGGTATCGGTACGCGTTGAAGCCGTCCAGCCAGGCCAGGCGCCCTGCAGCGGGGACGCGCAGCAGGAGCCGGCCTCCCGGACGCAAGACACGAGCCGCCTCCGCCAGCGCCTCTTCCTCCTTGACCGTGAGGGCCAGTTGATCCAGCAGCACGACGGCATCGAACCCAGCATCGGGGAAGGGCCACTCGACGACCGGCGGCGTGAACGGGATACCCGCCAGTTGGGCCAGCGGCCCCATATCCAGCGCGTGCCGGGTTACGGCGAAGCCCGCCTGCTGCAGGTCACCGATCATGGCATCGTCGCCACCGAGGAGCAGCACGGCCCCACCAAGCGGCAGATGCTCGGACATAGGGAGGCCTGGGACGGACATGCGGTGCATCATGCTGGCTATGATAGTGAGCAGGAGTGTCAGGAGCCGATGTGAGTGAGTTCGCCACATTGCATCCCTATGATCCGCAGTTCGTGCGCGCCTACGTCGCGGCGATACGGGGTGACATGCCTGCCGCCGAACTCCTCCCAGCCGCCCCAGACTGGGCCAACCGGGAGCTGGCGCGAGCGCGGCGCGGGTATCAACGAGCCCTGACTGGCGATGAGACGGGCGCGAATATGGTCAGCCACGAGTTGGCTCGCCTGCTCGGCGCCGGGATGCCAGTCTACTTCGTACCTGGGGCCGGCCTGACGCAAATCGAGGCTCGCTTTGATCGCGGCCTGGGGATGCTGCTGCGGCCGCCCTCACGCCTGTTCATGGACGCCGGGCTGGAATCGCGGGCTGCCCGGCGCATGCCGATCCGGCTTGATGCATCCGGTGGCAGCATGGGCGGCGCGTTTCTCTCCCCTGCCCTCGTCCCCCAGTTCCGCGCGCAGATCGAGGCCCGGCTGGAGCGCCTGGCGCGGCGCATGGCTGAGGCCGAGATGGATGCGCCAGCCTACGTCGGCATCCTGCTGGAGGCCGCATCGTTCGCCGAGTCGCGTGGCCTCGGTCTCTTCGAGGCTGCCGACGTCGTGGTACCCGGTGTTGCCGAATCCGAGCCACCGGGTCTCACGCTTCTGCAACCCGACCGCAAGCGCCTGGACAAACCGCTGCGACTGCAACTGGAGGAAGCCGCCAGGCCTCCGAAGGAGCCCGGGCTGTTCGCGCGCGTCTTCCGTGGCGCGAAACCAGCCCAGACCCACGTTGCCCTGGATGATCCCCGGCTCTGGCGCGGCGTGAACGACGTTACGCCGCCGCCAGAACCGCTGGACGCGCACGAGGAGGCACCCTGATGAGCCAGGTCTGGGCACGGGATCCGTATCTGCCACAAACCTGGCCTCACCTCTTCACACTGCCCGAGGCCAACAGCCTGCTGCCGGAGGTCATGCCTCTCCTGCTGGAGCTGCGCTCATACAAGGTGACGCTCGATTCGGCACTCAGGGCGCTCTCCGAGCTGACGCCGGTCATGCGCCAGAATGGCCATGCAGCACAGGCGCGGGAGCTGGAGGCTCGCATCCAGGAGTTGACCGGGGAACTTGCCGCAGGCATTGACCAGCTCACCACGATGGGGATCGATATCAAGAGCCTCGAACACGGCCTGATCGACTTTCCCTCGCTCCACGAAGGGCGGGTGGTCTTTCTCTGCTGGCGTCTCGGGGAGGGCCCGGCAATCCGCTTCTGGCACGATATCGACGCTGGTTTTGCAGGCCGGCAGCCGTTGGCCAACTAGCCATGCTACCCAAGCTTCCCGTTGCAGTCATCGGCGCCGGAATCGTCGGCGCGGCTATTGCCGCACGCCTCGCCGAGAGGAATGCTCAGGTTCTGCTGCTGGACAAGGGTGAACCGGGGCAGGGCACAACCAACGCATCCTACGCCTGGGTGAACGCCAACCACAAGTTGCCGCGCGCGTACTACGACCTCAACGTTGCGGCCATGGAGGCGTACCAGCGCCTGGCCTGGCAGCACGCACCAGCCACCTGGTACCACCGTGATGGCAACCTGGTCTGGTTTGCCGATCCTGTCCAGGCCGCCGCGCTGGCCGAGCGAGTGGCGCGCTTGCAGGAGTGGGGCTACGCAGCTGACTTGATGCCTGCCACCCAGGCCATCGCCGACCTCGAACCCGCCCTGGGCGGCGGGGACACGAGCTCCGACTCGCAGATCGCCTGGTTTCCACAGGAAGCCTGGGTAGACACGCTGGCAATGACGGAGCGCCTGGTGGCCGCGGCTCGCCACGGCGGTGGGCGCGTGGTGACTGGACCGGAACGAGCAGTCGTCAACATTTCGCGCGACGAAGGCCGGGTGATCTCCATCACCTTGCGTGGCGGGCAAACGCTGCCGGTGCGGGCCGTGGTGAACGCGGCTGGAGCGGCCGGAGCCGAAGTCGCCGCCATGGTTGGTCGCGAACTCCCCATGCACGATTCTCCTGGCATGATCGTCCGCGCCACGCTCCCGGGGGGCGTGGAGACGCTGACCCGGCTCAATGACCGGGACGTGATCGCCATGCGGCCAGATGGTCCTGGCCGGGTCCTGATCGCGCTTGATGTCGATGCTGTTGCCGAATTGCAGGACCTCCCCCATGGTCCGCTGCTAATAGACCATCCGCTTGTGGGTCGCGTTATGGCACTGGCAGCAGATGCGGCGCCGGGACTGGCCGTGGCCCAGCCCACGGAGGCCATCATCGCCCCGCGTCCCATGCCGGCCGACGGCTATCCGAGCGTCGGCGGCGTGCCTGCCATCCCCGGCTACTTCGAGGCCATCACGCACTCCGGCGTGACCCTGGCCCCGCTGATTGGCCGTTCCCTGGCGGCAGAGATCCTTGGCCAGTCACCAGACCCGCTCTTCGCGCCATACCGCCCGGACCGGTTCGCATCCTGATCCCCAAAGGCATTTCGCGCAGGGATCACGGTTCAAATCATGCTTTCACCCTGAGGTTACTCACCGCGCCGTGTGGCGCTTAAGGAATGGCACCACAACATCGAGAAACCGCGCCGTGGCATCACGGTGCAGGCCGTGCCCCGCTTCGGTGATTTCCACCACCTCGCCGTGGGGCAAGAACTGCGTGAAGCGTGCCGCGTCATCCAGCGAGGCCATGCCGCCCAGTTCCGGGTTGCCGCGCAGCAGCAGGGCCGGGCTCTGGATGCCCGCCAGGATCGGCGTGCGGTCGGTGTCGCCAGTCTCCAGCGCGTGGGCAGACGCGGCACGCAGATCCTTGAAGACTCCTGGCGCTGTGCCGGTGATCGCCTCCGCGCGGCGCTGGCAATCGTCCGGCGTCCAGTGCGGGTATTCCTGCTGGTACCAGGCTGCCGCCTGCTCTGGAGTGAGTGACGCAAGCTGAATCCAGCCATCGAAAGCGGACAGAATCTCCGGCAGCGTGTGGAGCGGAGGGTCCTCCAGCACCAATGCCGCGGCCGCGGTCGGGTGTTGGCTGGCCCAGAAGAGCGTGACCAACCCACCCAGTGAGTGCCCCATGATGGCGGGCCGCTCCAGGTCCAACGCCTCCAGGACTCCCTGCAGGTCCTCGGCAAAGACGTCGACGGCATAGCCTTGCTCCGGCTTGTCGGACGCGCCGTGGCCGCGCAGGTCGATCTGGTAGAGGTGGAAGTCTTGAGCAAGGGCATCGATGACCGGCCACCACGAACTGCCCCTGCTCCCAATACCGTGGAGCAACACGAGCGGCGGCTTGCCAGGGGCAGGGAACTCCGTGACCGCGATGGACGCTCCATTCGAAATGATGGTGTGCTGGCGTGCGGCCGCTGCCGGTGTGCTGGTCACCTTGCCCTGATCCTTTCTGCTGACAATCACACTGAACAACGATAGCCCGGACCACCCAAAAGGGTAGGGAATTTGGCCTCATGGCCGCGGGCAACGGGGTAAACTTCGTGGTTGGGATATTGGTATGCCCACCAACGCTGCTGAGGCATATCTGGTTGCGCAACGCATCGCGTGACGGCTCACCGAGCGTGGCGCGCCGTCTGGCGAGAAGCCGCGCTCTCTTTAGATGCGGAGGAATAAGTTGATACGAGGAACGGGACGTCGCTCCAGCGCGCTAGGCGTGGTAGCGACAGTTGCCATACTGCTGCTGTCTGCCTGCGGCAATACGAGCGACAACGCGATGACCCGGGACGCCGTGACGCGCGTGCCGGAGATGAGCGAAGCCGCCGCACAGGCGACGCGGACGGCCGGCACCCCTGGCGCGGGCGGGGAAGGCGGACCAAGTGCGCCGGCTGGCGAGGCCGCCCAGGAAGTGACCGTCGCCATGCACGACATCTACTTCGAGCCGACGGAGATCACGATCCCGGCCAACACGAACGTCAAGTTCATTCTGCCGAACGAAGGCGCGGCAGCCCACAACTTCGCGATTCCTGACCAGGAGATCAGCGTTGACGTCGCCCCTGGGGAGACCAAGGACGTCGTCCTCAACCTGCCGGCAGGCGAGTATGCGTTCGACTGCAACGTACCTGGCCACAAGGAAGCCGGCATGGTCGGCATCCTGAAGGTGGAAGAGGGCGCTGGTGGGGCTGCGCCGGCCGCTCAGGGCACTCCTACGACTGGCGCCGAGGCCACGCCGGCCGCGGCAGGCGAGGCGACCCCGGTTACGGCCACGGAAGGTACTCCCGCTGAAGCAGCCGCTCCCGCTGCTGCGGCAGAACCAGTAACCGTCGTCTCGCACGACATCTACTTCGATCCCACAGAGATGACGATCCCGGCCAACACGGACGTCACCATCTCGCTGCCAAATGAGGGCGTGACGCTCCACAACTTTGCGATTGACGCGCTGGGCATCAGCGTGGACATCGAGCCCGGGGCGACAGAGCAGGTGGTGATCAATGCCCCGGCCGGGACCTACGAGTACTATTGCAACGTTCCAGGGCATAAGGCGGCCGGGATGGTTGGGACGCTGACCATCACGGAAGATGCGGCCGCTCCCGCAGCAGACGCCGCGCCGGATGCCGCCGCCGAGCAGGCAGCGTCTACCCCGGCCGCGGAGGAAGCAGCGCCAGCCGAGGAAGCCGCGCCAGCCGAGGAAGCCGCGGCTCCTGCAGCTGCGGAGCCGGTGACCGTCGTTTCGCACGACATCTACTTCGATCCGACAGCAATGTCCATTCCGGCGGATACCGACGTGACCGTCTCGCTGCCGAACGAAGGGGTGACGCTCCACAACTTCGCGATCGATGCGCTGGGCATCAGCGTGGATATTGATCCCGGCGCCACTGAGGAGGTCGTGATCAACGCACCGGCCGGGACCTACGAGTACTACTGCAACGTCCCAGGCCACAAGGCAGCAGGCATGGTGGGAACACTTACCGTCGAGTAGCAGGACCTGTTGCGCACATCACGCCCCGCGGCCCGGTTCACCCCAGAACCTGGCGCCACGGGGCGTTTTATTCTGGGACAATGTTCACCGGAGATATTCGCGCCTTTTCACCGGTCAGGAGGCTCCTCATGACGTCGACCGAGTCTGCAGCAACGACTCAAGCACTTGCCCCGTTCGACACCATCCATGATCTGTTGACGGGCATCGACGGAGCCCTTGCCATCGATCCTGCCGGATCGGTGACGGTACAGGATGCCGGAGCGCTCCGCGCCACCTTGATCGACCGCCTGGTGGCAACCTCCGTCTTTGCCGATGGCGCCGCGCGGGATGCAGCGCGTTGGATCATTCGCCTTGCCGCCGCTGAACTCGGCGCGTGGCCGGCCTCGATCCAGGAGGTCTACCTGGCGGCAGGCCGCGGCGAGTACACGCACCGCACCGCGCCCGCGATCAACGTGCGCGCGCTCAGCTTCGACACCATGCGTGCGGCGTTTCGCGCTGCGCTGGCCAACGACTGCAAGATCATGCTCTTCGAGCTCGCCCGATCCGAGATGTCCTACACGCAGCAGCGGCAGGGCGAGTACGTGAGCAACGCGCTCGGGGCGGCCATCAAGGAAGGGTTCACGGGCCCAGTCTTTATCCAGGGCGATCACTACCAGGTCAGCGCCAAGAAGTGGGCGACGGATCCAGATGACGAACTGGCTGCGATCAAGGAACTGATCAGCGACGCCATTGCGGCCGGGTACTACAACATCGATGTCGACGCCTCGACGGTCGTCGACCTCTCGCTGCCGACGCTGGAGGCCCAGCAGGAACTGAACGCCGATCTCACAGCCCAGCTCACCGAGTACATCCGCGAGATCGAGCCGGACGGTGTGACGGTGTCGGTCGGCGGCGAGATTGGCGAGGTTGGCCTGCGCAACTCCACGGTGGAAGATCTGCGTGCCTTCATGACCCAGTACGAAGCCCATCTCAAGGATCGCATTGGGAAAGCTGGCAAGGAGCTCGTGGGGATCTCCAAGATCAGCGTCCAGACCGGCACCTCCCATGGCGGCGTGGTGCTCCCGGACGGCTCCATTGCGGACGTAGCTGTCGACTTCGACACCCTGCGTGACCTCTCTGACGTGGCTCGCGACGACTACGGGATGGGTGGTGCCGTGCAGCACGGCGCATCCACGCTCCCGGAGTCCGCCTTCGGCAAGTTCGCCGAGGCCGGCGCGGTGGAGGTGCACCTGGCCACCGCCTTCCAGAGCATGGTCTTCGATCACCCGGCATTCCCGGAAGCACTGCGCGACGAGATTTACGCCTACCTGACCGCCAATCACTCCGACGAGCGCAAGGCGGGCCAGACGGACGCGCAGTTCTTCTACAGCGCGCGCAAGCGTGGCATCGGCCCCTTCAAGCGCGAGATGTGGGGCATGCCGGCCGAGACGCGCGACGCCATCGCGGCCAGCCTGGAGGCGACTTTCAGCCAGCTCATGCAGCGGCTCCAGGTGGCGGGCAGCGCCGGCATCGTCGATAAGGTCGTGCAACGGGTTGATGTCCCCGCGCCGATTCCGGCTAGCCTGGTCGCGGCATTGAAGGGTGAAGCCGTGGAAACGGGCGGCGCGGAGGCCGCCATTGAGGAAGTTGAGGGCGAGTAGTCGCCGGAGAGGGAGGCGAGCAATGATCTCCGCATGCAGTCGGCCCTGGCCGCGCCTGCTCCTCGCGTCACTGTTCGCCTTGGCCCTCTCACTCCCTGTGCTGCCGTTGGCAGCACAGGGGGAGTACACCTGCCAGGGTACGGCGCTCGTGGATGACGAGCTTTCCTCGGCAGCGATGGGCCTGACCCGGGGCGAGATCGAAGCCCTCTACGGCACCGGCATCGCCACACAGACTGGCTGGCTCTGGGAGTTCCAGGATTTCGACTTGCTCCAGACCAACTGCGACCTGATCGTGAGCATCGATCCCGACAGCAGCTTCTCGGATCCCACCCAGGCCGCCAGCCTGGTCCGCTCGCTCCTGCCAGAGGACGCCGAGCGCGCCGGCGCCTGGCAATTCGGCACCCTTCAGAGCAGCCCCCAGGACGCCGAACTCTGGATCAGCACGGGGTTGGACAACCGGCTGGAAACCCTGAACGAGCCGTACCTTGGCCAGATCCTGGCGCTCTACACCTACGACGGCAACGCCTACAACGCGGGCAACGTCATCCGTGTCGAGTTGCGCGCCTCACCGCTCTCGGCAGAGTAACGCAGCGATCCTGGCTCGAATTGCCGATACGTTAGATTCTTGCGGTTCACACTCTCGTGTCTCGAGACACGATGAAGAGACGGGGCATCATCCCGTTTACCGGCCCATCGCCGCCACCAGCATATCGCGGCCGATTGGCAGAGCTACCTGGCCGCCGCCGCCGCCCGCTTCCAGGATGACGGCGACCGCATAGCGCGGGGCCTCGCCGGGGAGACCAATAAAGCCGATGAACCAGGCGTGTGGGACCTCGCCGGCGGTCTCGGCGGTGCCCGTCTTGCCACCGATCGTGTAGCCGGGCACATACGCGCCGCCAAGCCCACCAAGCTCGACCGCGTTCTGCATCAGGGCGGCGGTCTGCTGCGCCACCTCGCGGTCAAGGGGGCGCCGCCACGTCTGCGGGGAGACCGTGCGCAGGGTCTCGCCATCGGGCGTGGTGATGCGCTGCATCAGGTAGGGCCTCATCACTTCCCCCTCGTTCGCGACCCCGGCGGCCACCAGCGCCATTTGCAAGGGTGTCACCAGCAACTCGCCCTGGCCGAAGGCCGTTTGCGCGACGGCCAGTTCGCTATCCAGGAACCCGGGCGTGACCGAGACGCGGCTCGGCTCCGAGGGGAGGTCGAACGGGATGGCGCTCTCCCAGCCCCAGCTCCGTGCGGCGTCCGCCATGGCTGGGCCGCCGAGCTGCAGTCCAACCTGCGCGAAGACCACATTCAGGGACCAGGAAAACGCGTCACGCAGGCTCCACTCCGTCACACTGTCATCCGGGCGGTTCGCCTCCAGCAATGTATGGTCATCAATCGTGATGCTGCCGGCATCCTCATAGAATGTGTCCGCCGTCGCGATTCCGCGCTGCAAGGCCGCCGCCACGGTGACGGTCTTGAACGTGGAGCCAGGGGCGTACAGCCCGGAGGTCGCGCGCTGCACCAGAGGCGTGCGCGGATCGGTAGTCAAGGTGTTCCAGGTTGCCTGCGCCGTCGCACGGTCGTTATCAGTCAGGGCAGTCAGCGCATTGGCATCGAATGTCGGGTTGGATGCCAGCACCAGCACCGCCCCGGTCTGGGCATCCAGCAGGACCACCGCCCCCGGCCGGCTCCCCAGGGCCGCGTGGGCTTCCTGCTGCAGCGTCGCGTCCAGGGTCAGGTGCAGGTCGTTCCCCTGTGGCGGCAGGCCGCGCAACGTCTGCAGCGCCTGCCAGAACGGGTTGCCCCCGGCATCGCCCATCAGCACATCGTCCCACGATGCCTCCAGGCCCGTGGCGCCGTAGAGAAGCGGCGAGAAGTAGCCAGTGACATCCGCCATATCTGGCGTGAGATAGCGGCGTTCGAAGACCCCGTCCTGCATCACCGATTCCGCAAGCACCACGCCGTTGCGATCCAGGATGGACCCGCGTGGTACGCGCAATGCGGCATCGGCCAGCAACGGATTGCTGACCACTGCTCCTGTTTCGGGATCTACCCCCACCCGGTGGCTGATGATATCGCTCATGACCACCTGGACCCGCAGCAGTTGCACCGCGCAGAGCGTCATGACTGTCAGGAAGATGGCGACCATACGCAGCGTGGCACGGTTCAACTGTGGCATCTGGGGAGAGAGCTGCGGCCAGAGCGCCAGCGCCAGCGGGAGGGCACTCAGCCAGAGCAGCGCAATCCACTGCGCGTCCGTAATGGCATCCCGCGCGGCCAGGCCCAGTCCCGCCACCAGCAGGAAGAGCACCCCGCCAACATGCTGACGGACACCTGGAGAAAGCAGCGATACCCTCTGGTTGGCATCTCGTGAAGAGGGGAATGCACGTCGCGCTGGCCGCATGCCAGGAGTCTACTGTGTCACCGCCGCCGGCAGGTTGCCTGAAGAACGCGGCTGCCTGGCTGGAGCATGTTCCTCTTGTCCAGCCCACGCATCAGTCAGGCACTGTCCGCACCGGCGCCTGGGTTCACTTCAACGATATGCAGATCCACGTTGTCCAGGAGATCCAGAAGTTCATCAACGAGCGACGGGGTGAACGCGCGTCGCCAGCCCGCGTTACGAATGTGCCGCATGACCACCAGGGTGGCGTGTTCATCGTGGACGGCGTCCGCGATCACCGGCGCCCGGCTCGTCGTCTCGATCAGGCGAATACGCGCGCCGAGTTGGCCCTGAGCATCCTCAGGACGCCCGTCGCATGCAAGGCTGACTCGAACAATACCGCGTTGATCAATGGCAAATGCCGCGTTCGTCGCCGAGTGGCACAGGTTCTAACAGGTTTCTAACGCATTCACTCAGGACTCTTACATCGCTCTAACACGACCGCCCGTAGGCTAAATCGTGGGATAGAGGGCGCTCAGGCACGCGCTGGGAGCCAAACTCAGACAGGTCTTCGAATCAGCCATGGTCACCATGCAGGTTACGGCGAATCTTCCACATCACCACTCAGGCACCGTCACGCACTGGCTCCTTGAGGACCAGCCGCACGAACCCGAGGGTCCGTATCAGCAGGAAAAACCGCATCACCAGCACTCCTGGTGGAAGGTAATGTGCCTCACCGGTGTGGACTACTTCTCGACCCTCGGGTACCAGCCGGGGATCGCCGCCCTGGCTGCTGGGCTCCTCTCCCCCATCGCGACCCTCATCCTGGTCCTGCTGACCCTGCTGGGCGCGCTGCCGGTCTACCGCCGTGTCGCCGCGGAGAGCCCACGTGGTGAGGGCTCCATCGCCATGCTGGAGCGCCTGCTGCCCTGGTGGCAGGGGAAGCTCTTCGTGTTGGTCCTGCTGGGCTTCGTTGCCACGGACTTCATCGTGACGATCACGCTGTCCGCTGCCGATGCCACCGCCCACGTGCTGGAGAACCCGTACGTTCCCCATGTCCTGGAGGGTCACCAGGTTGCGGTCACGCTCTTCCTGGTCGCGATCCTCGCGGCAGTCTTCCTCAAGGGATTCAAGGAAGCGATCGGCATCGCGGTCGGGCTGGTGGCGGTGTATCTCACGATGAACTTCATCGTGATCGTCGTCGCGTTCCAGCACTTCCTGGCGAACCCGCATCTGCTGATTGACTGGCGAGACGCCCTCTTTGTGCAGCATGGCAGCCCGGTGATGATGGTGGCCGTTGCGCTCCTCGTCTTCCCCCGCCTGGCCCTGGGGCTCTCCGGGTTCGAGACGGGCGTGGCCGTTATGCCGTTGGTGGCGGGCGATCCTGGCGATTGTGCGTCGCAGCCCACCGGACGTATCCGGAACACCAGGAAACTGCTTACGTCCGCTGCCCTGATCATGAGCGCCTACCTGATTACCAGCAGCTTCGTCACCACCCTGCTTATCCCCCACGAGGAGTTCGAGGAGGGTGGCGCGGCCTCTGGCCGGGCCCTCGCGTACCTGGCGCACGAGTTCCTGGGTGACGCCTTCGGCACGGCCTATGACATCTCGACGATCCTCATCCTGTGGTTCGCGGGGGCGTCAGCCATGGCGGGCCTCCTGAACATCGTGCCGCGCTACCTGCCTCGCTACGGCATGGCCCCGGACTGGGCCTCAGCCACACGCCCCCTGGTCCTCGTCTTCACCGCTGTCGCCTTCGCGATCACGGTGATCTTCCAGGCGGATGTCGAAGCCCAGGCTGGCGCCTACGCGACGGGTGTGCTGGTGCTGATTACGTCTGCCTCAGTGGCCGTGACCCTGGCGGCGCGCAGCGCTGGTCAGCGCCTGCTCGCGGTTGGCTTCGGCATCATCGCGCTGGTCTTTACCTACACCACCGTCGTCAACGTGGTCGAGCGGCCGGACGGTATCAAGATCGCCTCATTCTTCGTCCTGGCCATCATCGCCGTGTCCCTCATTTCCCGGGCCCTCCGCTCGACGGAACTTCGCACGTCCGCGGTCGAGTTCGATGACCTCGCGGAACGCTGGGTCGATGGGGCCAGCCACCGCGGCGCCATTCGCTTCATCGCCAATCATCCCGACGAGCGGAACACCCGCGAGTACCTGCTCAAGGAGCGGAGCGAGCGCCAGACGAGCCATATCCCGAGTGGTCAACAGATCATCTTCTTCGAAGTGACGGTCCGTGACGCATCCGAGTTTGCCGCGCCCGTGCGCGTATCCGGTGAAGAGATCAGCGGCTTCCGGGTGCTGCGCGCGGAAGGCACCGCCGTCCCGAACACGATCGCCGCGGTGTTGCTGGCCATTCGTGACCGTACCCGGAAGCCGCCGCATGTGTATCTCGGTTGGGCCGAGGGCAACCCACTGAAGTATCTGGCCCGCTTCATCTTCTTCGGCGAAGGCGACATCGCTCCCACCACGCGGGAGATCCTGCGCAAGGCCGAGCCTGATCCAGACAAGCGCCCCGTGGTTCACGTCGGGTGACGCACTGATTCGCGCCGCTGGGACACCGGTCCGGCGCGGCCTGGAGTGCAGTTCCCCGCGCACCAACTCCTCCAGCGGCGTGACTACGCCTCAATGACGTGGATGCAGCAGTTTGCGAGCACCGCCTCGCTGCTGCTGGCATCATGTGCACCGGCGGGCGCGCGTGGCGTTGGCTGTATGTCAGGAGCTCGCCATGCCGCAGGCGCAACCCGGTTCCGTCCAGCAGATGTCAGCGGTGGACTGGGGTTTGCTCCTGCTGCTGGGCCTGGTCTGGGGAGGGTCGTTCTTCTTCGGCAAGGTGGCGCTTGAGATGTGGCCGCCCTTCACGGTCGTGCTGGGCCGGATCGTGATCGGCGCGCTCCTGCTGAACGTCGTGGTCGTCCTGACTGGCCACCGTCTCCCGCGCGATCCTCAACTGTGGCGCTCGCTGCTCGAGATGGGCCTGCTGAACAGCGTCGTTCCGTTCTGTCTCATCGTCTCCGGCCAGACCCAGATCTCCTCCGGCCTCGCCGCGATCCTGTACGCGACGACCTCACTCTTCACGGTGCTGCTGGCGCCGCTCTTCGTCGCGACCGAGCGGCTCACGGCGCCCCGGCTACTGGGCGTGCTGCTGGGCCTGGCGGGTGTGGTCATCATGCTCGGCCCGGAGGCCCTGCGAGATACGGGCAGCGCTACCTTGGCCAAGCTAGCCGTGCTGGGCGGCTCCGTCTCCTACGCGCTGGCCGCCATCTGGGGGCGCCGCTTGCGCGGCATCCCCTCGCCGGTGGCCGCAGCCGGTCAGCTCACGGTTGCCGCGATCATCATGCTGCCCCTGGCGCTGGTGGTAGATCGACCCTGGACGCTCCCACCGCCATCACCGCAGGTCATCGGGGCCATCCTTGGCCTGGGGCTGTTCAGCACCACTATCGGCTACCTGCTCTTTTTCACCATCCTGCGCCGCGCCGGTTCCGTGAACGTTTCCCTCGTCACCCTCCTGGTACCACCCAGCGCGCTCCTTCTCGGCGGGCTCTTCCTGGACGAAGCCACAACCAGCCTGGAGTTAGTCGGACTGGCGTTCATCGCGCTGGGACTGCTGGTGATTGATGGCCGTGTGTGGCGAGTGGTAGTCCGCCGATTTTGACATTGATGCCTGGATCGATTCCGCTCTGACCGATTACACCTGGATAGCGATTGATCTGCGGATGTCTTTCATCAGCAGGTACAGATGCAACGGATCGGTCGGCGATGGCAGGAAATCGAAGTGCTCGTAAAAGGCGCGGGCGTCGGCATCCTTGGCATGAACGGCGAGCGCACGGATGCCGGCAATGTCGGCAGCGTTCAAGGTGCGCAGCATTGCATCCTTAAGCATCCCCCTACCAATGCCCTTGCCTTGCCAGCACCGGTCGGTAGCCAGGCGTGCCAACACCATGAGCGGCACAGGATGATGTGCCATACCCTTGATCAAACGTTCTGGAGCATCTTCATAGGCAACCTGGCCAACGACGAGGGTGTAGTAGCCAACGACTTCATCGGCTGACAGGGCGACGTAGGTCGTTGATGCGTTGGCACGTTGGTTCTGCAGTGCATATCGGGAAAGAAAAAGGTTGAGATCGCCCTGCCCGCAATCGAATCGCTCAATTTCATGTTGCCGATCGAGTTTGGCAATTCGGAGCGATGTCACTTGACCTCGCCGAGATCGAAGACACTTGGCTCCTGCAGGAGGCGCTCCAGGCGGGGCAATTCACGGCCCGGCGCGTCAAGCGCCTCCATGAACGCGGCCCACTGCTCCGCATCAAGCCCAAAGTGCTGACGGTCGGCCAGCAATTCGTTCGCCTGGGCAAGTGCGCTCGTCAGGACGAAATCACTGATAGAGCGCTGAGACACGGCAGCCGCAGCAGTCAATCTTCGCTTGGCCTCTACTGAAAGCCGGAGGTCCAGTTTCTCGGTACGTGGCGCAATAGCCATCTCTTACATCTCCTTTACATATCGACGCTTACCGTAGCACGTCCGCCAGACGATGTCATGACAATTAAAGGCAGTGCTCAGCCTGCAGCAGACCGTCCCGAACGTCGTTGGTGCCATGCAGCAGGCTCCTGCCAATGCGGGTACTCACCTTAACTGGGTGTGGTCAGCTCGACTCGATCTTGAGGATCCGGCCATCCGGATCAACCCGTGTCGTCCACAGGTGCGCCAGCACGCCGCCCGCTTCGCGCAGGGTGTAGGCGAACTCGCCGCCTCCACCGACCACGATAGGACTGTCCGGCGCGGGGGACCCGGCCGAGGTCAGGCCAACATCGTTCGCCATCATGCGCGAGCGGTAGAGGTGGAAGCCGTCGCTGACCAGGATCACGTCGGAGATCCCCTGCGGTTCGAGGATTGCCGCCACGTTCCGCATGCTCTCCCAGGTGTTGGTGGCCTCGGTCTCCATGATGATGCTGCTGGCAGGCACTCCGGCGTTCACCAGGTAGGCCTGCGCGGCCTCAGCCTCGGTAAAGCCATCACCAGGCTGCTTACCACCTGTAACCACGATCGATGGCGCGTAGCCATCCCAGTAGAGTTGCAGCGCGTGATCGAGGCGCGATTGAAAGACTGGCCCCGGCCAGCCGTTGTACTGCGCCGTGCCCAGGACCACGATCGCCTGCGCAGGACGAGCGCCCTCGTTGCGCGCCTGCCGGTAGATGGACACCATCAGGATGGCGCCGCTCAACAGCAAGGCCACCGCGCCGAACCAGAAGGCGGTCACCAGCCAGCGCCACAGTTCACTCCAGAAGGAGCGCCGACGCCGCAGCGGGGCTTTTGGACGGGATGATTCCGCTGGAAGAGGAGCGACGGCAGGGCCATCGCGGAGGGTGATCATGGCGCGATGATGACATCCCGGCCAGCGCCGTTCAAGGCATGGCCTGTCCAGGTAGATTTCGCCCGCCGCTACAATGCGGGCAGAACGGCTGAGCGGCACGCGAGACAGAGGGGATGCTCCATCCATGGCGCTGGAAGTACGGGAAAGCTCGGGCATGAACGTGGTCGGGGAAGCTGCGCACGAGCAGACCCTCGCCCGCTACCGCGACTATGTCGCCACCTCCTTCGTTGCCGCCGTCGAACCGATTGCGGTTGGCAAGGCGGAAGGCGCCACCATCTGGGACCAGGATGGCAAGGAGTACATCGACGGCTTCGCCGGCATCGCCGTGGTCAATGCCGGGCACGGCAACCCGCGCGTGATCGCCGCCGCGAAGCGCCAGATGGATGACCTGGTCCACGCGGCCTCGTACATCTACCACGTGCCGGTTGTGGGTGAACTGGCGGAAAAGCTGGCCCAGATCACACCCGGACGGCTGCACAAGACCTTCTTTGGCAACAGCGGCGCAGAAGGCATTGAGACCGCGATGCGCCTGGCCAAGGCGTACACGGGAAAGCGGGAGATTATCTCCCTCACCCACTCCTTCCACGGACGCACGGCGGGCACGCTCTCCATCACCGGCAACAAGGGCCGCAAGACCAACGGCGGCCCCTACCTCTCCGGCGTCGCCTTCGCCCCGGCGCCATACGTCTACCGCAACCCCTTCGGTACCGACGACCCTGAGGTGGTGGCGGAGCGCTGCGCCGAAATGGTGCAGTGGGCCATCGATTACCAGTCAGCGGGGGACGTCGCCGCCTTCATCGCGGAGCCAGTGATGGGCGAGGGCGGGATCCTGGTGCCCCCGGCCAGCTACTTCCGGCGCGTCAAGGAGATCCTGGACCGCCACGGCATCCTGTTCATCGCGGATGAGGTGCAGTCCGGCTTCGGCCGCACCGGCGAGATGTTCGCAATCGAGCACTACGGCGTCGAGCCGGACATCATGGTGATGGCCAAGGGCATCGCCGATGGCTTCCCGCTCAGCGCCACCACTGCGACGGCGGAGATCGCGGACAGCCTGAAACCAGGTGAGCATCTCTCCACGTTCGGCGGCAACCCCGTCTCCTGCGCCGCTGCCCTCGAGAACATCGCGGTCATGCAGGAGGAGCGCCTGCCCCAGGAGGCAGCCCGCAAGGGAGAGATCGCCCTGGCGCGCCTGCGCGAGATGCAGGAGCGCCACGCCCTGATCGGGGATGTGCGCGGACTCGGCCTGATGATCGGGATTGAGCTGGTCAAGGACCCGATCACCAAGACGCCAGCGGGCGCGGAAGCCGCCGCCGTGAAGCGTCTGGCGCGCGAGGCAGGCGTCATCATCGGCGCTGGCGGCCCGGCGGGCAACGTCGTCCGCCTGCAGCCGCCGCTGGTCATTGACGACGCCCAACTGCACCGGGTGCTGGACGTCATCGATGAGGCACTTGGAACAGTGAGCGCAGGGTAAACGCCTGCCTCTCAGGGATTCCCTGGTCCCGACTACTGACCGGGACCAGGGAATCGGTGTATGCACTCTGACGCGAGATTCAGCGTAGAAGTGTCATCGCCGACTCCGGCTTCAACACACCTGCATATGCCAGTTCATCATCGAGCCGGATCTCGACACGCACCGTTTCACCAGCAATTGTTGGAGGAATCGACCTTTGCACCGCTCGCGCTGTGTGTTCCGGCCGCGTTGACGTTGTCAGATCACCTGTTTCCAGACCAGTTACTGACACCTCGATCTGAAATGGCCCGGTCACTCGCGCATCTGGATTGAAAATGGCGCGTACCACATTGCCCACTCGCACCACGGACTCCGCATAGGGCCGCAAGCAGAAGAACCAGCGATAGTTCTCGCCTACGTACCGCACAGTCTCAGGAATGGCAACTAGCTCATCCGCAAGCAGGGTGCGAAACGTTGTCAACTCCGCGGAAGAACGCACCGCGATCCCGCGCAACGCCGACAATGAAAGCGATTCCGGAACGAAGATTTCTGATTGCCGTGCTCGGCGCAACTGCTCATTCTCGCCCCCATCCCAGGACACATCGTGGTAGATGTCCCTGAAGTTCAGCGTGCGAAGAAAAGCAACACTCTCGCCGGTCTCCTGAGTATTCGCTGCCAGGTTGCCTCGACTGAAACGAACTCCGGACTGACCAGCGACTTGCGCAGCATCAAAAAGCAATGCCACCGGCAAGGGGCAGTGTGCCTGAAGCGTTGAACCAACGGTCCGAGGCCAGAATCCTTCGTTGTGCCAGAATGTCGGGGTACGAGGTCGGAAATAGAGACGAGCGCAATCCAGAAACTCAGGACTGGTTCGGTCCAGAATCTCTTCACTTGCGCTGCTTTTCTGCAAGCGGCCTGCAGCAAGAACTCGACGCCGGCTCAGCAGTTCCCCGTCTCGGAGAATGGATACGGCATTGTTGACATCCGTGATGTGGAAGAAGAACCGTGGCCAATCCCGGCGTCGCCGATCAAGCCATGGCTCCTCGCTCAGTTCGCGAAAGAAAGCGCCAATTGCCTCGTCGTCTGGCTTCCGCTGCATCCCGGATCAAACTCCACGTTGCGCGAATCTGGCGCTCCGTGCAGCTGCCAAAACAGCGGCGGCACAAACTGCACGCCCCGGACTTCTGCGTTCTCGAATAGCGCCTTTGTTGTCGCATCATACGCCATAGAACAATAGATGCGCGCGGAGTTGACTGTGTGGATGTACGAAAGCGGTTCCTGTGCTCCAAGCATGTCACTTACGAACACTTTACAAGGTCCATCAAGGTCTTCTGGCAGTGCCACCCCATTACGTCGAAACTTCCGCCATATCTCCCAGAGTGCATCGTCATCTAAGCCACTCGATCCAGGCAGGGCTGCGGCATCCTCGCGGAAGGCTGCGAAGCCGGCAAGTTGGCCATCGCCTTGCAGCCACTCCGTGATCAGCTCCTCGTCCACAAAGATACCGGCTTCTTGCTCTGGCGCGATGAAGACTTGCACGTCTAGAGGCAGATCACACAGATACTGCTCCATCAGCGGACGTACCTGCGCCTCCCACTCCAGTCCGCCATTGCCGCAGCCAAGTTGAGGGAAGGCCACGCTACTGATTCCCTGCTCGGCGTACGTACGGACAAACGTCTCCAGCCCAGCTTTAATGTCCGCCAGGCGCGACGGCTGACGCCAGTGACGCTTGGTCGGGAAGTTCAGCACCCACTTGTGGGGCGTGCGGTAGAGCAACAACTGACCGGTCGCAAACTGCTTCTCTGCGCAGCGCTTTGCGTACTCGGCAAACATCTCGGGGTAGTAGGTCTTAAACGCCTTGGCCAGCCCCTTGCCCATCACGCCTGCGGTGTTAACCGTGTTGACCAGGGTCTGCGCCGTCGAGATGAACAGGCTGCCTTCGATGTAGGTGATCATCAGTGTTGCTCCCGACACAAGAACGTGTGTTCTATTCTGCCACACGAGTGACAGAAAGGGAATGCGGGAACAGGGGCAGTATGCGGTGAAGGTCCGTCTGCCGTCAGGGCATCCTCAGTGGAGCTATTCAGATCACGTTCGCCGTTCCCGACTTAAGGAATGCCTGACAGATTCGACTGCTGCATCGCGAGGGATGGGGCGCGCCTGAGCTCGTTTTGATCCTGAGTGACTACCCCGCGTCCTCCAGCGTCGTCTCGAGGCCGCTGTCGCAGTTCGCGCCCGGCTCCGGGCCGTTGCCGGCGAAGCGCTCGATGAACTCGCCTAGTCGGGGGTCATCGGCGGCATCAAGGCGGAGCTGTGCGCCCCAGGCGGAAGCCACAATCGGGTCGTCCAGATCCGGGTACGGGCTGACCAGCACGTAGCGGTTCTCGGTCAACTCCGCCAGCGCCTCCACCTCAGCTTCAGGCAGGTCTTCCTGGTACGTAATCCAGACCGCGCCGTGCTCCTGCGAATGCACAGCGTTCTCGTTCCTGATTGGCGCGTCGTACGCGGCGCACTTTTGCCAGGCCGGAGCATGTGGACCGCCCGCGGGAGGGTCTTGCGCGTACTCCACAGGGTCTTCCGTGTGGTCGGCAGACTCAACTTCGAAGATCTCGATGTCGGCAATCGGCGTTGCTTCGGCCACCGCCGGATCAAAGATATCCGTGGAGGCGCCCGGCGCTGGCGTTCCCGCATCCTGGGCCAGGCCACCACTCAGGGAGAGCGCAGTGACCAACGCGGCCACGAGCAGCGGAGCGTATCGGCGCGTCATGAGAGAAACCCTCCAGGTGTACTTAACCGGCGAGATGCTGGATCACGGCGACCCAGGCGACCAACTGCGCGGCGATGGCAGCGCCCAGCGCAAAGCGGGCGGCAAAACGATCAATGGGATGCAGGAACCAGGAGACCGCGAGAAACATCACGGTCAGGAAAAGGGACATCAGCGGCAGCCGCCAGAGCACGCGCGGCGGCCCCCAGAGATTGGGATTCCCCGCCGCATCCAGGCGCAACAGGATCTCCGGTGGCATTGATCCCAGCCGGATGCCCAGCAGCAACGCCATGATCAGGACGCTCAGCAGGTTCACGCCCAGCAGCAGCAACGCCGCCGGATCAGCCACCAGCGACGCATCTGTCACAGCACGCGGCGCGCCAATCGAGACCTGCATGTTCGGGAGGCGTGGTCCGCGGGTGACTGGAGCATTGGCGGCGGCACGTCGTGTGGTGCGGTGACGCCCCGTGGCGCTTCCGCTAGCTGGGGCTTGCCGCCGTCGGACACGGGGCGGCGCAGCCGGACGTGGCTCCGCAAAATCAGCCTCGTAGGACTCGTCGTACGTCGCATCAAGCACATCGACCTCGACGTCCTCGTCTAGGCCCCACGCGGCGGCATTCAGGGGGTCATCATCTTCCAGGAAGGGGGACTTGGGCGTGCGGGACACGCGGCGTAGGGCCTCGCCGTCGGCGGCGACATTGCGTGATGGGCGCCGTGGTTCTTCTGACTTGCGATAGGGATCGTACGGCTGGATCGGGCGGGCAAAGGATTGGTCGTTCGGCCGATCCCGTTCCTCGGTTCCGGGATCTTCCGGCCCCGGGCCACGACCACGCTGCGACATGTTGCTCGTTCCTGCTGCCCCAACGGCGCGGGGACTCTGCCGACCGCAGGAGCAGGATAACACGCGCTCTTTCCCAGGCTCTCAGGCAGACAGCCCTCCCGCTGGGACACACGGAGCATGGGTGGCCTTCTCCCTAGCCGGCCACCGCCCGCACCGCTGCAACCGCCGCGTCGTAGTCCGGCTCCTGCATCTGGTCGGCAACGTAGTCCGCGTAGGCAATGCGTCCATCACGGTCGATCACGAAAACCGCGCGCTGCAGCAGCCGCCACTCCTTGATCAGCGTGCCGTAGTCGCGCCCGAACGCCTCGTCCTTGTGCGCGGAGAGGAGCGCGTGCCCAGCACTCTCCGCGCCGCGCCAGCGCTCCAGCGCGAACGGAAGATCCATGCTGATCGTGTAGAGCACCACGTCCGCCGGAATATCGACGCGCAGGTTGTCCCACTTGCGTGTTTCGATGTGGCAGACCGGGGTATCGACGGAGTTGACCACGTTCAGCAAACGCACCCTGCCCGAGGATTCCGCCAGGGTCACCTGCCGGATCGCCTGCGTGTCCGGTTCGAACTGCTCCAGGGCGAAATCCGGGGCGGCCTCGCCCGCGGCGAGTTGACGGCCAACGACCGTCAATTGCTCGCCAAGCTCAAATGCCTCTCCCATGCGCTCCAAGACACCCTCCCTCATCGTCTCCGTCAGTGACCCGCGCCGTAGTGCAGGGCGGCAGCCGTGAAGATGTGCGGCGCTTGCTGCAGCGAGCGCAGGCTAATCCACTCATTCGGGCCGTGCGCAGGTGGCAGCAAACCGGGGCCGAACGCCGCCAGCGTCGGGATTCCTCCCTGCGCGTGGAAGGGGAAGGCATCGGTTCCGCCCGGGAACGCCTTGAGTGGCGGGGCTTCACCCAGAACGTCACGCGCGGCCCGCTCCACGGCCGTCACCATCGGGTCACCCGGCAGCACCTCGGAAGGCGCGATCCAGCCCAGGGTCGGGTTGAACTCCCAGGTCACCTCGGCGCCTGGAACCAGGGGACGAATCTTCACCAGCGCAGCTTCGATATCCTCCGCCATCTCATCCTGCGTCATGCCAGGAATGGTGCGAACATCGCTCCAGAACTCGGCGTGACCAGGGAGCACGCCGTACCCCACGCCGCCCATCGTCTTCACCCCGAGGTTGATAGTGGGTCCGGTTGGGCAGAGCGGATGCTCCGGGTAGCGCAGCTTCAGGTCACGCCGCAGGGCGACCAGCACGTTTGCCATCGCCTCCACCGCGTTGATCGTCGGCAACTGGTCAGAGATCGAAGAGTGCGTCTGCGTCCCCTTCACCACCACCCGGAAGCCACTCACGCCGCGCGAGACCACGCGAATGGCATCCCAATCCTCGTGTACCCCTGCTGGTTCGCCGAGCAGGATCTCGTCCGCCTCGATCGCCTTCTGCCGCATCAGGTAGCCAGCGCCGTAGTAGCTGCCATACTCCTCGTCTGCGGTAAAGACCAGCGAGAGGGAGCCCGCCGCCCGGTCCGCGACCTGCTGAAAGGCAGCTCCGGCAAGGACCATGGCCGCGCAGGCGCCTTTCATATCGGTCGAGCCGAGGCCATACAGGCGTTCACCGTCGATGACTGGCTCGAACGGGTTAGTACGCCATTCGTCCGCCGCATCCCCTACCGGCTTGGTATCGAGGTGCCCACAGATGGCGAGGTGAGGGCCCGGACGTGCGCCGTCGATGCGCACGATGAGGTTCGGGCGATGCAGCTGTTCCGCGAGGACGCGCGGCGCCGGCAGGTTGTAGTGCGAGAGAGCCCGCTCGATGACCTCGGCCGCTGCCGTCTCATCGCCAGGCAGGTTGGGCGTGGGCGCGGCGATCAGCGCCGAGGTGAGCGCAATGACCTCACCTTCACGCACACCCAACCACACTCGCGCGTCGTTCAGCACGGCAGAAACATCCATCGCCTCTGTTGCCATGAACCGCTTGTGCTCCCTCTCGTGTCCCGCCGGTTTACTACTCGTCCACCTACCGCCGTGTCTTCTCGAGCTTGTCGAGAGATCTCGGCCCACGCTACCACCGCAGTGCGATTCCCGCGCGGAGCCCTTGATGAGGCAGTGCCACTCCGGCTGGCGGCGCCGAGATCGCTCGATTTCGCTCGGGATGACACATGTGGGTGGATGACACCGCGACGCCCGATGCAGCCGTGGAAAGAGATCAATCCACCAGGAGCGCCGCCACCGCCGGATCGAAGACCAGCGTCAGTTCCTCGCCCACGCGATGCTCGCCCTCACCCACCGCCCGGTTCTGCCGGTGCACGGTCACGATCTGGCCTTGTGGCAACGCCACCAGGTAGTGCGTGAAGGTGCCGACGTAGACGATCTCATCCAGCCGCCCCGAGAGCTGGTTCCAGCCAGCCGGCACACCGCCCAGCACGTCCTCCAGCAGCGCGATCTTCTCCGGGCGGACTGCCAGCACGGCCGGACCACTGGCCGGGCCGTCAGCCGGGCGCCGCACCCGCATGCTGCCCACGCCCGGAAGTTCCACGACGGCGGTATTGCCGCTGGCTTCGCGCACGGTCACATCCAGGAAGTTGGTTTGCCCGATGAAGTCCGCCACAAAGCGCGTGCGTGGCCGTTCGTAGATCTCCTCCGGTGCACCCAGTTGCAGGATCTGCCCCTCGCTCATGACCGCAATGCGATCAGACATCGTCAGCGCTTCTTCCTGGTCGTGCGTGACGTAGACGAACGTTGCGCCAACCTCGCGGTTCAGTTGCTTCAGCTCCAGCTGCATCGCCTTGCGCAGCTTCAGGTCGAGCGCGCCGAGCGGTTCATCGAGCAGCAGCACGGAAGGGCGATTCACCAGCGCGCGCGCGAGGGCCACGCGCTGCTGCTGTCCGCCGGAAAGCTCGCTCGGCTTGCGCTTCTCCACGTGCGGCAGCCTCACCATCTCCAGCGCCTGCGCCACCCGCTGCTGGCGCTCTCCCTTGGGCACCCCCGACATCTCCAGGCCGTAGGCCACGTTCTGGCCGACGGTCATGTGCGGGAAGAGCGCGTAGTTCTGGAACACGGTGTTGACCGGGCGGCGGTATGGAGGCCGGTCTCCCATCTCCTGGCCATTTATGAAGATTGCTCCAGAAGTGGGGTGCTCGAATCCGCCGATCATGCGCAGCGTCGTCGTCTTGCCGCAGCCGGAAGGCCCCAGAAGTGTCAGGAACTCCCCGTCCCGCACATCGAGCGAGATCCCGTTCACGGCGGGTGTGTCCCCGAAGTACTTGTAAAGCTCACGGAGCTGGATGCTGAATTGGTCAGTCAGCGTGCGGCCCCCGCCCGTTCGTGAACCTGCCGTTGCCGTGACCATACCGTTGCTCCTGCCAGGTTAGCGGCCGAATGTCGAGCCCTTCGAGAGACGATTGGAGAGAAGCACACCCGCCAGTGACACCAGGATGATGACCGTCGCCGCGGCATTGATCTCGGGGGAGATGCCTTGCCGTAGACGCCCCCAGATCAGCAAGGGCAGCGTTTTCTCGCGCCCGATCAGGAAAAACGTGACTACCACTTCGTCGAAGGAGAGAGTGAAGGCCAGGATCGCCCCGGCGATGATGGCGGGCCGCACGAGTGGGAAGGTCACCCGCCAGAACGTCTGCTGTGGGGATGCACCCAGATCGGCCGAGGCCTCAGTGAGCGTGCGCGGGATCTGCCCCAGCCGCGCAATCACGTTGTTCAGCACTAGCGTCACGCAGAAGGTGGCGTGCGCGATGATGATCGTCCAGCGTGAGAGCGGCCACCCCAGCAGCGTGAAGAAGGCCAGCAGCGCCACCCCGGTCACGATGCCAGGCAGCACAATTGGCAGCACCACGAAGAATCGGATCGCCTGTTTCGCCCGGAAATCGTAGCGGTCCAGCGCAAATGCCGTAAGAGTTCCCAGCACCACGGCAATCGCCGCTGCGCAGAGCCCGACGATGATCGAGAGCTGCACCGCTTGGTGGATATCCCGGTCCGCAAGCAGTTCGCGGTACCAGTCCAGGGTGTACCCCTTGATCGGCCAGGCGTTGACCTTGGTGGAGCTGAAAGAATAGAGCACCACCACCAGCAGCGGGGCGTACAGGAACGCGAAGACCAGCGCGGACGTCAGGCCAAGCCAGGGACTACGCCGCCTGCGTCCTTGCTGACGCAGGGGAATAGCAGCCGGCGGGACCGTTTCGGAAACCAGGGTGCCGGCGGTGCGGGCACTCATCCTGGCTCACCTCGCCCCAGGGCGCCCGCTCTGTTCGCAATGAGCAGGAAGATGGAGATGATGGCCAGGACGGGCAAGATGAGCGCTGCTCCCAATGGCCAGTTGTTCGCCATGCCAAATTGATCAGCCACGATCCCACCGATCAGCTCGGTACCTGGGCCGCCTCCGATCAGGCTGGGGGTGATGTAGTCCCCCATGGTCAAGCTGAACACGCTCAGGCTGCCCGCCAGGATGCCCGGCAGGGAGAGCGGGAGCACCACGCGGCGGAAGGTCTGGAACCAGTTGCTGCCCAGATCAGACGAAGCCTCCAGCAGGCTATCAGGCATACGGTCGAGAATCGTGTAGAGCGGCAGGATCATGAAGGGCAACCAGACCTGGCAGAAGGTGATGTACATGGCCGTATTGGAGTAGAGGAACGCGGAGACGGGCTCATCAACGATGCCGGTCCAGAGCAGGAGAGAGTTGAGAATCCCGTTCGTGCCCAGGATCGTCTTCCAGGCAAAGGCCCGGACCAGGTAGGAACTCCAGAGCGGAAAGATCACCAGCATCAGGAGCAACTCCCGGTGCTTCGTAGCGCGCTTGGCAATGTAGAAGGCAACCGGAAACGCCAGGAGGATATCGGTGATGGTCACTGCCGCGGCAATCATCACGGTCCGTGCCAGGACCGTGGGGTAGAGCGGATTGGTTGCGATGGTGCGGATGTTGTCCAGCGTGAACGTGCGGTCGATGGTCAGGTAATCCACGGACCAGAAGGCATGGATAAGCAGAAGCGCCAGCGGCACCAGGTAGAAAAACGACATCCACGCCAGTGGCGCGGCCAGCAGCGCCGCCGGAGCAGCGGAAATGCGCGCCCTGCTTGAGGTGGAACTCGGAAGCGCCGGGACAGCCATGGATAGTACTCAGAGACCGAAAGACAGGCAGCAGAAATGGAAGCCGGGGCAACGTTGCCGTTGCACCCGGCTCCCTGGTGCGAGCTAGGAGGCTGTGGCCTCCTGCCAGACCTGGACCCACTTGTCGTAGTTCGGGACGAACTTCCACATGTGGATCTTGGCGTACTCCGCCGGCACGTCCGTCATGCGGAGCGCCTGGCGCACATCGTCCGGCAGGGTCTCGACCACCTTCTTGTTGGTGATGCTGTAGTTGAGATTCTCGATCACCCCCAGTTGCCCTTCGGGGCCGATCATCCAGTCGGCCCACTTGAGCGCCAGGTCATAGTTGGCGGCCTTGTTGGAGATGCACCAGGAGTCAGACCATCCGGTGACGCCCTCGTCCGGCGTGGCCTCGGAGACAGCGCCCTCCGAGTCCTGCACCTGCAGCGTGATCCATGACCAACCATCCCCGATGACGACTTCGCCATTCAGGAAAAGCTCGGCCACCTCGCCACCCAGGTCCCAGTACTTGCGCACCAATGGACGCTGCCTGATGAGAATGTCCTTGACCTGCGCCAGTTGCTCGTCGTCGAGCATGAAGGGATCTTCCGGCTTCGGGTCCAGCAGCAGCGCGTACTGCGCGATCTGCAGCGGGTAGTTCCACGTCGTGATCTTGCCGGAATACTGCTCGTCCAGCAGCGCGTTCCAGGAGGTTGGCGCTTCCGCGATCTCGTCGGGGTTGTAGAGCATGATCGTGGGACCCCAGCAGAAGTTCACGCCGTAGAGTTTGTCGTCGAACGTGGAGTACGGCGGCTTCTGGAACTGCTCGTACAGGTCGGGAAAGTTGGTCAGCTTCGAAGTGTCGATCTCGGCCAGCAGCCCGGCGTCGTAGAGGCGTTGCGGCAGGTCAGAGGACGCGGAGACCATGTCGTAGGTCGTACCGCCGCCACCCTGCATGGACGCGAACATCTCGTCACCCGAACCGGCGAACGTGGATTCGACGTTCGCATCGTTCGCCTCTTCGAACGGGATGGTGAACGAGTCTGAGGTGAAGCCCTCCCAGATGATCATGGTCAGGTCATTACTCTGCGCCAGTGCTGGGGCCTTGCCGATAACCGGACCCAGGGCCGATGTCAGACCAATCGCCGCGAAGAGCTTGCTCATATCGCGCCGGGTGATCTTCCCAGACCGGTAGCCTCGCATGACCTCGCGCGGCTCCATCTGCGTGAGCTGGGCAATGCGTGCTGCGTCCGTATCGTGAGATCCCATGCACATTCTCCTCCACTCGATCACCCGGCCAGCCCGGGCGCAGCCGCACTCATGCCGTGTCCGCCCCTACGGGGCGCACCGGGACACGAGAGCTGGATCAGCGCACGGTAACGGGTGTCGATTCGTTCGTCAAGACGGAAAGCTGGCTCAGGCGATCCTGTCCATGTCCCGCAGAATCGGGCGAGTCAGGCAGGTGGGGCCACCGGCACGATTGTGCGAAAGCTCATCACCCTTGTAGACCAGCACCTCGCACCCAGCAGCTTCCAACCGCTGCCGGGTCACGGGGCTGCCGTCACAAACCAGCACCTTGCGCGGAGCCAGGGCCAGCACGTTGCAGCCGTGCGACAGGAACTCTTCTTCCGGGATCTCGATGAACTCCCAGCCGCGCGCCTGCAGCTCGCGCACGAAGGGCACCGGCATCATCGGCAGGTGAACCACCGCCAGCTTCTCGGCCACCGGGCTGATGAAGGACATCAGGTGCAGGCACTCGCCCGGGCCGCGCCAATGGGGCAGATCGACCGTAAGCACACGCACACCCTGCGGCTCCAGGATGGCTCGCAGTTGGGCAATTCCCTCGTCATTCGTGCGGTAGCTGCGCCCCACGGCAAGCGTCTGGGGGTCGATCCAGAGGGTATCACCGCCATCGACCGTTCCCGGCGCGGTGATGCGCCCGGCAATGGGGATACCCAGCTCGTCGTAGGTCTGCGTGGCGGTATCCGCTTCCGGCAGACGCAGGTCCTTGCCAGAGCGCAGGATGATGGCGCCGGCGTCGGACATGATCGAGGAGTCGAATGCAAACATGGCGTCAAGTAAGCCGTCGGGATCAGGGCCAGCGGCGATCACCTCCACCCCTGCATCCGCGAGCAACTGGCGCAGAGCAACGTGTTCCGCCGCCGTCCCCGCGATGTCGATGGGGCGCTCGTACGCGAAGTCACGCCACTGGTTGTCGTTCTCCGGCGTGGCTGGCTGCCGCACGATCACCCGCTGCAAGGGTGCGGACATGCTGTGCCCGCCCCATCCCGCTGCCGTAGCCGCGTGCTTCTCCCCGATTGCTGTCGCCATGATCCCCTGCCTTCTGGATGTGTCCTCAGTTCATGGGGCTCGATGCTAGCACGGTGGTTGGGGTGGAACGGGGTTATGCTTTTGAGACTGACCCTCACCCCAACCCCTCTCCCTGTGCGCAGGGCGAGGGGCTCACGGTTGGGATGGCTGTGGCGCCTCTGGCCGTGCCTTCCGCATCCATGGTGAGCCGGTGATGGTTGCCCACACGAGGGCTCCGCCAGGATAGCCCCTCTCCCTGCGCACAGGGAGAGGGGTTGGGGTGAGGGTTTCTCCGTGTCACGCATCATCGTCTTCGATCCCGCGTCCGGCGCTAGTGGCGACATGATCCTTGGCGCGCTACTCGATGCCGGCGCACCGCTCTCCGCGATGCAGGAAGCCGTCTCCCGGCTGGGGATCGCCAGCGTGCGCATCCGCAGCGAGGCAGCCAGCACCGGGGCGGTGCGGGGTACACGGGTGACGATCGAGGCCGCACCAGATCAACCCCAACGGGACTGGCAGGGCATCCAGCAACTCCTGTCGGAATCAGCGCTGACACCACCGGTGCGGGACGCAGCCCTGGCGGTGTTTCAGTCGCTCGCGGAAGCGGAGGCGCAAGCCCACAACGAGCCAATAGAGCGCGTGCACTTCCACGAGGTTGGCGCCGTCGATGCCATCGCCGATGTCGTCGGAGCCTGCGCCGGGTTGGCCGCGCTGGATATCGAGCGGGTGGTCTCGTACCCGGTCGCGGTCGGGGCCGGGTGGGTCACGGCCAGTCACGGCATGATGCCAGTCCCGGCTCCCGCCACTGCGAACCTGCTGGCGGCGAAGCAGATCCCGATTCGCTCCAACCCGTCCGGCACTGATACGCCCGGCGAGCTTCTCACCCCGACCGGGGCCGCCATCCTGGGCACACTTGCCGAGTGGCAGGTCCCCACCTTCACCCCGATACGCGGCGGTTACGGCTTTGGCACGAAGCAACTTCCGTGGCCGAACGCGCTACGCGCGTGGCTAGGCGAGGTGGACGATGAGGTGGACGCGGGCGGCGAGCTCCTGCTGGAAACGAACATCGACGACATGAACCCGCAGTTCTTTGAACTGCTGACCGAGCGCCTGTTTGCCGCCGGGGCGCTGGACGTCTGGTTGAGCAGCGCCACCATGAAGAAGGGGCGTCCAGCCACCATCGTCTCAGTGATTGCCCCGGAAGCACGACGGGACGCCATTGAGCGCACGCTCATCCTTGAGAGCACCACCATCGGTATCCGCGCCACGTCCATATCCCGCACCCGCGCGCCACGTGCCTTCCGCACTATTGCGACCCGCTGGGGCGACGTGCAGTTGAAGCTGCGCGGCTGGGATGGCCGGGTGATCTCCGCCGCGCCCGAGTATGACGACTGCCTGCAGCTCAGCCGCGAGCACGGCGTTCCCATCCGCGAGATCTGGGCGGAAGCGAATCGCCTTGGCGAGGTCTACGCTGGTCAGCGATGGGAAGAGATCGAACGCACCAATCCCTGAGGCTGCCCGTGGCTCCCTTCACGTGCCATCCTGTGTACCGCGCCACGGGCAGTTGTCTGGTGACTGAACCTGCCCCTGCTGACGTCAGCGAAACCGGATAAAGGCGATCACGATGGGGAGCAGGCAGAAGAGCAGATCCGGGATGGGCCGGAGGTACAGCGCGCGCTGCACGGCGGGCCGGAAGTCGTTCAATGCCCCAAGGTCGACACCCAGGCGCTGCGCCACCACGACGCGGCTAATCACCATCCCGATGACGACGACGCCGATGGCAATGGCCTGCAGGTCCGGGCCTGTCCGCCCGCGCAGGAACCTGGCCATCATCTCCACGCTGCCAAAGCCGAGGATCAGTGCCCAGTAGAAGCCCCAGCTGGGTGCGAGTCCCCAACCAATCCCTGCCAGGACGGAGACCAGCAGCCCTGCGCCCGCCGCAGTGAGCACGACTCGCGGCGCTGCCTTACTCGCGGCGCGGGTGCCAGCGCAATCCGGGCATCGCATCCCAACCGGGGTGCGCACGGCGCAGCGAGGGCAGATCGGCTTACCACACCGCGAGCAGCGAAGCCGCGTTTCCACGTCCGGGTGCTCAGCGCATGGCACCGCGCTGGTTGTTGTCAGACTCGTTGCGAAATCGCTCATCGACAGGTAAGTGGGGCGCTAGGAGAAGCCGCCGCCACCGCCGCCGCCTCCCCCGCCACCGCCGCCACCGCCACCGCCGCCTCCCCCGCCGAATCCGCCGCCACCAAATCCACCACCGCCACCAAAGCTGGAGCCACCACTCCACCCACCACTACTGCCGCTACCACTACTACTCCAGCCGCCGGAGAAGGCGTCGCCCGCCGTGTTGAACAGATCAAAGAGGGAACCGGAGGAGGACTGAAGCGATTGCGCCGCACTGTCGCTGAAGTCCTGCAGATCAGGCGCGCTCCAGTTGCCGCCACCCCCGGTTGGAGCGCTGCCGCCGCCTCCACCGGAGTAGTTGCCCCAGCCGCCGCCTGTGGGAATAATGACGGTGCCACCACCCTGTGGGTAGTAGCCCCGCCCGCGCGGATACCCGCTGGGCCCGCCTGACCAGGGGCCGCCCAGCCAGGGGCCAACCCCGCCTCCGCCGTACCACTCCGGCGCAGCGGTCTGAACGCCAGAGAACTTGCTGACCCACGACTGCTCAAGGCCCATGGCAATGGCGTAGGGCAGGTACGCGTCGAAAATGTTCTGCGCCCGGTCGAGCTTCTCATAACGCTCGATCGATTCCAGGTACGCCTTGAACGCCCGCCATTTCGCAGCTGCTTCGGCACCGGCATGGGTCTTCTGCGGCATGAAGCGCGAGATAAAGATCAGCAGCACGGCAATGAAGATCAGCGCCAAAACCGGGAACCAGGCTCCAGCAGCTACCCCAGAGAACATGGTGATGGCGATGCCGCCGCCGACGAGTGCCAGGATGAACAGGAACGTGCCGATTGATTTCCACTTGTCACGCGTGGACTGCGGCTCGTGATGGAAGAAGCCCCGCTCAACCAGTTCGTCATACATCTTGTGGCGGATCTCTATCTGCGCCGCGGCAAAGCTGCTCTTCACCTCAGAGAGCTGCACCTGCTCTCCCGCTTTCAGGCTGGAGCCAAAGAGCGCCTGCAGGAGATCCTTCTCGAACGGGCGCATCGGCGCGTCCGGATCGAGCATCGTGAGCGTGTAATCACCACCCTGCCTGAATATCCCCTCGCTCTCCTTGCGGTCGATGCGCAGGATGTGGCGCCGCCCCAGGTCAACCATGGTGGCCACGATATCGCGCTCATCGACATCTTCATCCAGGAGCGCGCCGACGACGCCAGGGGGCGTGTCATCCGGCGGTTCCGGCAGGAAGGCTGCCACTGGCCCCATGACGGGATCCCGCCCCTTCGTCCACCACACGGCCAGGAGGGCAGGGATACCTGCAACAAGAATCAGGAGGCCCAGCCCGACAAAGGCCAACGTCAAAAGTGGTCCCTGTTCCGCACGTTGCGCCGCGAGCGCCTCTTCTTCATCAATGGACGGCTGCCAGGCAGGGGGCTGGGCATCGACGATCGGCTCAAACCGGAGGCTCCCAGTCAATTGGTCACCCTGCCCCAGGTTCTGCGCTTCCCAGATCCACGTTTTCCCACCGTCCGGCGTGTGTTCCGCTGGATCACCGGCGCCGGTACCTCGGATGAAGACCCGTCCCGGATCAACAGCTTCTGGCAGCACAACGGTCAACGTGGCGTTGTTGACCGGCGCATTCTCGGTAATCTCCCGCCCCACACCGATCCAGTCAATCTGCTGGCGCGGACTCTCGGCAGTGTCATAGACGCGAAGCGCACCGACGGCATCGAAGCCAATTTCAAAGGTGCGCACCTGGTTGCGCGTGGGCGAAAAACTCCAGTCGACGCGGAGCTGACCCCCGACTTCCTCGAAGGTGTAGGTATTGGGGACATCCCGCGCGAACTGGTACCGCGGGACAAACTCGTACGGCCGCAGTTGGCTATTCACTACCTCGCCGACGGTGATATTCCGCACGTCCTCGACCCGCGTCATGGGAATCTCGCGGAAGCCGGTCTGGAATGGCCCGCCCCGGAAGATAATGGCATCCCGTTCAGTGACGCCCAACACGCCATCCGGCTGTAGGTTCAGCGTGACATCAATGGAATCCCAGGTGACCGACCGCGTTTGTTGCGCGGAGGCTGGCCCCGTGAACACGCCTCCGAGCGGCAGGGCGAGCGCGGCCAGCAAGGTCAGGATAAGCGCTATGACCGGCAGGAGCCGCGGGCGTGATCGAACAACCGAAGGCACAGGGGGGTAGGCAGTGTTCATGCAGGTGAGGATAAGTCAACCGGCCACGCCCTCACCACTTTCAGCGCCCAAACCGCGAGGTGCTAACCTTTATGTATGAGCCGCAATCCGGTCCTTCCAGCATCCCCACCCCTTCCCGGCGAATACTCCCCGGCCGAGGCCATCACTGCTCTCAGCCGCCAGGGCTACCGCGTGACCGCGCCGCGCCGCGCCGTAGTGACGGCAGCGTTGCGCCAGGAGAGGCCGTTCACCGCCGAGCAACTGGTTGCCGAGACGGCGAGCGGCGAAGGCGAATCAGGCCGCTCCACGGTCTACCGCACGCTGGAAATCCTCGCATCCCTCGGGATTCTCAGCCGCATCCTGAACGAAACCGGCCGCCCGGTCTACGTGGCCGGCGCCCCCGTCCACCGGCATCACCTCATCTGCTCCGGCTGTGGAGCGGTTGTGGCCTTCAGCGCCTGCCCGGTCGGCGATCTGGCGGCCACGCTGGCGCGAGAAAACGACTTCGAGGTGCATGGTCACATGCTGGAGATCTTTGGCACCTGCCGCTCCTGCCAGAGCAGCCAGCCCTGACCCCTATTGACACACGGTTTCAATAGCTGGTAGGGTCCGGCCGCGCCCGTAGCTCGCGGAGATGGTCTCCGGTGCCCAGCGCACGGCAAGGTCACCGGGAATGGCTGCTCAGGCAACACGTACGGAACCGATAACATCGCGCCTCACACCAAGCGTCCAGCCTCGGCTGCGCACTGACCACCTCGGCGTGCACTTCGAGGATCGCCCGGCGCTGGACGATGTCTCGGTTGCCTTCTACGAGGCACAGACGACCTCGCTTGTCGGGCCGAATGGCGCTGGCAAGAGCACGCTGCTGCGTTGCCTGGATGGCCTGCTGGAACCGACCCATGGCGCTGTTTACCTGAACGGCGTGCAGGTGCATCGCCCCAGTTCGCGCATCGCCTACGTTCCGCAGCGCTCGGAGGTGGACTGGAACTTCCCGATCAGCGTGCTGGACGTGGTGCTGATGGGGCGCTCCCTGCGCCGCCCGCGCTTCCGGCTGCTCTCCGCCACTGATCGCGCGGCGGCACTGCAGGCGCTGGAAACAGTGGCCATGCAACGCTTTGCCCACGTCCAGATCGGAGCGCTCTCAGGGGGGCAGCAGCAGCGTGTCTTCCTGGCGCGGGCGTTGGTGCAGGATGCCGAGGTCTACCTGCTGGACGAGCCCTTCACAGGGGTCGATGTCCCATCGCAATCCCTGATCCTGGATGTCCTTCGCCAGTTGTGTGAGACGGGGAAAACCGTCATCTTCGCCACGCACGATCTGGCGATGGCCGCCGAATCCGCGGACAACTGCCTGCTGCTCAACCGCAGCGTCGTGGCGAGCGGCCCACCGCGAGACGTGCTAACGGCCGGGAACTTGCAGGCCACGTTCGGCGGCGCGGCGCTGATTCCCCTGGCGGGCGTGTCTCGCCCATGAGTGACCTCCTGGCGCTGCTGGTGGAACCCCTGCAGCTCTCCTTCATGCGCAACGCCATGGTGGCCATCGTGCTGGTCGGCATCGCCTGCGGCGCCATTGGCGTTTTCGTCACGCTCCGGGGCCTGGCCTTCATGGGCGATGCCATCGCCCACGCGGTTTTCCCAGGCCTGGTGATCGCGTACGTGCTTGGTGGGAACTTCCTGATTGGCGCCCTCATCGCCGCTACGCTCGTCTCGCTGGCCATCGGTTTCGTGACCCAAAGCACTCTCCTGCGGAACGACACCGCCATCGGCGTCTTTTTTGTCGGGGCGTTCGCGCTCGGGGTCGCCATCATCTCGACGCAGCGCTCCTACGCGCGGGATGTCACGAGCTTCCTCTTTGGCTCCATTCTTGGCGTGTCTTACGGGGATCTGCTCTTGACTGGCGTGGTCGGCGCAGGCGTCCTGGTCACGCTCTGGCTCTGCCGCAGGGAGCTGGTTGCCGTCAGTTTCGACCGCACCTTCGCCCGCGCGCAGGGGCTCAATCTCTGGCGCTGGGATCAACTGTTCCTGTTGCTGCTGGCCATGACGGTGGTGATTTCGCTGCAAACAGTGGGGAATGTGCTCCTGCTGGCCATGCTGGTCACGCCCTCCGCGACCGCGCGCCTGCTCACCGTCCGCCTCGCCCCGATGATCGCCGTCTCAGCGGCGCTCGGCGCCTTCTCGGGGATCACCGGTCTTTATATCTCGTACTTCCTCGGCGTGTCGTCCGGCGCCAGTATCGTTCTGGTCGCCACCGGCATCTTCATCGTCGTCTTTCTCTTCGCGCCACGCACCGGCGCGATAACGACACGCATTGCCCGCCGCCTGCACTATCACCACCCGGAGCGAGATCAATTCGCCGAGGGAACTTGACTTCGGCTCCCCCCTGATCTCGCCGTCCGCCCTACGGTTCACGAAAAATCGCACATCTCTGCGGTCGATGGAGTTTCTCCGTGTTGAGTGGTGCGGCGACTCCTGGCCCGAGGCTGTGACGAGATCCTTCCCCTGCGGACTCAGGATGACATCTAATTATGGACGCTCGAATGAACAATGTAGAAGCGATAGGACCGCCCCCTACACCGTCCAGTACTTCGACTGCACCTGCCGTGCCTGCTCGATGGCCTGCTCCGCATCGAGGCCCACGACGTTGGACGCGGGCTGCCGTATCGCCCGGTCACCGTAGGGCTCGGGGACGCGCTGGGCCTCGTCGGTGACGCCAACGAGGGTCTGCCCGATAGTGGCGGAGCAGTACGGGGCGTACTCGGCGGCGTAGCCGCCTTCCTGGGTCACGACCAATTTGCCCTCGCAGCAGGCATCGGCGATTCCCAGCATTGCCTCGCACATTGCCCGGTACCCATCCGTCGTAATCGACATGCGGGCCAGGGGATCGAAGACGCTGGCGTCCTGGCCGGCGGAGACGATCACCAGATCCGGGTTGAACTGCATGGCAATCGGGATCACCAGGTGCTCGAAGGCCGCCGCGTACGCCGCGTTGCCAGCGCCGGCCGGGAGCGGGATGTTCACCGTGAAGCCTTCACCATCACCCACGCCCACCTGGTCCACCGGGCCCCACCCAGCCGGGTAGAGATCGTCCTGGTGCAGAGAGATGAAGAGCACGGAGGGATCCGACCAGAAGGCTGCCTGCGTACCGTTGCCATGGTGCACATCCCAGTCGAGGATCAGGACCTTCTCTACGCCGTGGTTCTGCTGCGCGAGCTTTGTCGCGACGACGGCGTTGGCGTAGACACAGAACCCCATGCCCTCGTCCGCCATGGCATGGTGTCCGGGTGGGCGCACCAGCGCGTAGGCAGCGTCTACATCGCCCCGCAACACGGCCTCCACCGCGGCGATCGTGCCGCCTGCAGCCAGGCGCGCCACGCGGTCTCCGCCCTGCCCCATCGGGGCTCCCGATCCGCTATCGCCGCCGCAGCCATCAGACAGGGTCTTCACGCGCGCCAGGTGTTCAGGCGTGTGATAGGTCAGCAACTGGTCGTCCGAGGCGATGGCCGGCTCAATGCGCACCATCTGATCGGTGATGCCATAGAGATCCATCAGGTGCTTGGCGCGGCCGACCAGGCCGGGACGCGAAACATGCTGGACGGGTTCCGCATAGGGGTACGGCGTTCGCTCGCCGAAGAGATCGAGCCCGGTGTTGTGCGTCAGGTAGCGATCGTCGAAAACCAGCCCGACCCTGCGTGCAGCCGCCACGTCCATCCCCCTGCCTGATTGTCCGTCGAAGAGGTGCGGCCTAGAGCGGCCCGACCGCGAGGCCCATGCCGTTCAGGACGTTCCAGTACGTCATGAACGTGCCCCAGTCGTAGTAGGTCTTGCCGCCAGTGGCGGGATCAGAGACCCACACGCCGCCGCTGTCGTAGCCGTAGGCCACCACGACATGCATGCCAGAGACAAGCTTGTACGGCGTGCCTTCCGCCGTCCACTGGTAGAATCCGGTATCGCCCCAGAGGCCGAGCCAGACGATGACCGGAGCACCGGAATCAATACGATTGGTCAGGGTGGAGGCATCGCCCTGGGCATAGAATTCCTCGGCCCAGAACCCGAAGTTGCGAATGGCTGGAGCGAGGGCACTGGCGTATACACCGTAGTCTTCGGTGTTCCCCCACCAACCGGTGATGTCGCCCCGGTAACCCCAGTGCGGGTTCTCCGACCAGCCAACCAACCCATCGAAGTCGTATTCGTTGACCCAGACGCCGTAGGCGGCCATGGCGATGACGGCAGCGGCATACTCGCAGGAGAGATTGCGCTGCTGGACGTAGCTGGGAACCCAGACACTGCTGCCGTCCTGCTGGTACAGCATCTCCTGGTGAGCCAGCGCACGATCAGGGACAGCCTGCGAGCCGGCAACCACCGACCCTACAGAACCGCCGATCATTGCTGCTGAAACAGCCAGACTTGCCAGCACGGTGGCGGGTTGCCGCACGTCCTTCCCCCTCTACATGCCTTCCAGCATGACCACGCGCCCTCCGGGCAACGCGGTTCCTTCCACATTTGATCCTACCATAAGGGGTTTTCCAGACCGGACTGCCAGAAGCATGATTTCCGTTACAGAGGCCACAATTCAGGACCAGCGGCGGTTGCATTTGGCGCCGCGCAAACGTAGCAGGCCCACTGGCAGTCTCCTGGCCAGACTGCCAGAAATCGCTTGACGCTCCAGATATTGTCAATGTATCGTCGCACTGTGACGCAGGGTTGGCCCCACACCGTTGTGCTCGCGTTCGGAACCAGATGATCGGGATCACGCCGCCTGCCATCCCGCAGATAGGCTACTGTTCCGCCTCCAGGCGGTTTTCTCTTGGATAGTGTATGCCTCAGGACACCATGAGCGAAAAGCGCGATTACTACGAGGTTCTTCAAGTCTCGCGGACATCCTCCGGTGAGGAGATTCGCCGCGCATATCGGAAGATGGCCCGGCAGTACCACCCGGACCTCAACAACTCCGAAGAGGCCGAAGAGCGCTTCAAGGAGGTCAATGAGGCCTACGAGGTTCTCTCCGACACCAACCGACGTGCCCACTATGACCGCTTTGGGCACGGCGCCAACGGCTTCCCGGGTGGCGGCGCAGGTGATCCATTCGGGTTCGGTGGCGCGGCGGGCTCGCCCTTCGCGGATATCTTCGAGACCTTCTTTGGCGGCGCGGCGCCTGGCCGCCGCCAGCGCGGACCATCTCGCGGGGCGGATATCCAGGTTGGCCTGACCGTGTCCTTTGAAGAAGCGATCTTCGGGACGGAGAAGGATATCGAGATCTCCCGCCTGGAGACGTGCGAGACGTGCGATGGCAGCCGAATGCGGGGCGGCATCACGCCTCCCACCTGCTCTGTCTGTGGCGGTAGTGGCCAGGTGCGCCGCGCCCAGCAGACCATCCTTGGTCAGTTCATGACCACGACGCCGTGTACTGCCTGCGGTGGCGAGGGGGTCAGCGTCACGGACCCCTGCCCGGACTGCCGGGGTCGGGGCCGCATCTCCCGCACCCGCAGCATCACGGTGGCCGTGCCGGCCGGTATCGACGACAACTCCTCCCTGCGCCTGACCGGCCAGGGTGAGGCCAGCCCGGATGGTGGGCCTTCGGGCAACGTCTACGTTCGCATCGATGTCGCGCCGCACGAGTTGTTCACCCGCCGGGACCGCAACATCCTGCACACCATCCGCGTCAACGTGGCGCAAGCCGCGCTTGGCGATGAACTGGAGGTGGAAACCATCGACGGCGCGGTCGCCTTCCGGCTGCCAGAGGGCACCCAGGGCGGGCAGCAGTTCCGCATGAAGGGCCGAGGCGCGCCATCTATCGGCAGCAAGGACCGGGGTGACCAGATCCTGACCGTGAATGTGGTGACGCCGAAGAAGCTCACGCCCGAGCAGCGGGAACTCTTCGCGCAACTGGCGGACTCACTGGAATCAGAGCAGCCGCGGGTGGAAGAAGAGAAGAGCTTCTTCAGCCGGGTCAAGGACGCGCTCCGGGCGTAGGTGGCGGAACGCTTCCAGACGGAACGGGGTGGAGATTTGCCCTCCACCCCGTTCCGCTTTCTTCTGGAACCTCATACTCCGGGCAGCTTCGACCGGTTGCCCGGCTCTGGCTGGTGATCCACACTTGCCGGACCTATTCTGGTGCGGCAAGAACGTCTCTCCATGCGTAGGAACCGGGACTTTCTGAAGACCAACGTGCCCGGCTGCTATACTCGCTGCAGCCGGGCAGGCGCATCTTCGTGCTGCCGCATGGGGATCTGTCCACGCTGATGGCGGGTGGTGAAATGGTATCACAAGGGTCTTTGGAACCTTTGTTTCAGGTTCGAATCCTGGCCCGCCAGCCCTCCTTGTATCTGCCCTCACACATGATCAGAGCCTGCCTCCTCCGTGCCTGACATCCTCCCTGCCGCTACCCTGACGACTGCACTGATTGTGCTGGCGGCTGGCAGGGGCACCCGCATGAACTCGACGTTGCCCAAACCCCTGCACCCGGTAGCCGGCGTGCCCATGGTGCAGCGAGTTCTGCGCGCCGGGATGGGCGCTGCCCCTGAGATCGTTGCCATCGTCGTGAGCCCGCACACCAGCGAGATCCTGCCCTTGGTGGATACCATCGTGCCAGTCGTGGCCGTCATGCAGGACCCGCCGCGTGGTACTGGCGAGGCCGTGCGCCTCGCCCTGGAAGCCCTGCCGGAAATCGATCGTGCTGTCGTGCTCTTCAGTGATAACCCGCTGCTGGAAGCGCAACACATCCGCGACCTGCTGCAACGCTCAACCGAGACCGGCGCCCTGGTCACCATTCTCACCGCCACCGTTCAGGATGCCGCGCACTACGGGCGGATCGTGTGTAATACCGCTGGGCAGGCGATGGCGGTCGTCGAGAAGAAGGACGACGACCCAGCGCTTCGCACGGGCCAGGACATAGAGATCAACTCCGGCATCATGGTGCTCGATGCCACCTGGGCGCGACACATCCTGCAGACGCTCCCGCCAAATCCCGTCTCCAGCGAGTACTACCTGACCGACCTGGTGGCTGCCGCCGTGGCGGCGCGACCGGATGCTGCCCACTGGCCTGTTGCAACGATGAAGGCCCCCATCGCGGCGGCTCAAGGGGTCAATGACCGGCTGGAACTGGCCGAAGCCGAAATGCTGGCCTGGGCTCGCAATCGTGAACGTGCCATGCACGGTGGGGTGACCATGCGCCTGCCGGACACCATCATCATGGAAGATGACGTGGAAATCGGCGTGGATAGCGTCATCCTCCCGAACACCATGCTCCTGGGGCGCACGCGCATTGGCCGTGGCGCGGTTATCGGTCCTGGCACGGTCATCAAGGATTGCACCCTGGGGAACGATGTGGTGGTGCGCAATTCGACCCTGACCGATGCCGACGTTGGCGATGGCTGCGATGTCGGCCCCTACGCGCATCTACGCGGCGGCACACGGGTGGCCAGTGGCGCGCACATCGGGAACTTCGCGGAGATCAAGAACAGCGAGTTGGCCAGTGGGGTGAAAGTCGGACACTTCAGCTACCTTGGCGATGCGCGGATCGGGGCGGAAACCAACGTCGGTGCTGGCACGATCACCGCCAATTTCGATGGCGTCCACAAGCACCGCACCGAGATCGGCGAGCGCGTCTTCCTGGGTAGTGACACCATTCTGCGCGCGCCTGTCCGGCTGGGCGATGACGCCCGCACGGGCGCCGGATCAGTGGTCACAAAGGACGTCGAGGCAGGCGCGACGGTAGTCGGCGTGCCGGCACGTCAGGTTCGCAGGAAACCGGCAACAGCAGCGAATGGCGAGGAGGGTTGATTGGACGGGCGGCTCCAGGTGTTCTCGGGAAGTGCGCACCCTGCGCTAGCGGCACAGATCATGCGCGAACTGGAGGCGCCCCTCGGGCGGGCCGTCATCGGCTCGTGGCGCAATGGGGAAACCCGGGTCAAGCTGGAAGAGAACGTGCGTGGCTCGGATGTCTTCGTCATCCAGTCTATGAGCGATCCGGTCAACCATCACCTGATGGAGCTGCTGCTCATCATCGATTCCCTGCGCCGTGCCTCGGCTGCTCGCATCACGGCGGTGATCCCCTACTTCGCGTACGCCAAGCAGGAGAAGAAGACGTCTGGCCGCGAACCGATTTCCGCCAAGCTGGTGGCGAACCTCCTCACCACCGCTGGAGCAGACCGCATCCTGACCATGGACCTGCACTCTCCGGCCATCGAGGGCTTTTTCGATATCCCGGTCGATCACCTGCGCGCCGCGCCGATCCTGTCCCGCCACATCAACCGCCTGAAGCTCGATGACCTGGTTATCGTCAGCCCGGATGCCGGTGGCGTGGCTCGTGCGGAAGACCTGCGTGGGAGGACTGGTGGCTCGCTCGCCATCATTTCCAAGCGGCATCCAGGACCAGATGTGACGGAAGCATTGGAGATGGTCGGCGACGTCAACGGTAAGCCGGCCGTCATCGTCGATGACATGATCTCAACCGGTGGCACGTTGGTCGTGGCGGCCGAGTTGCTGCAGCAACGTGGCGCGGGCGAAGTGCTATCCGCCGCCACGCACGGCATCTTCGCCCAGGACGCCCTGGGGTTGATCGATCGGTCGCCCATCAAGCGGCTCTACATCACTGACACCCTACCCGTGCCGCAAGACGGACCAACCGCGAGGATCGAGATCGTGTCCGTTGCGCCGCTGCTGGCAGAAGCCATCACGCGCATTCACAAGGACCTCAGCATCAGTGCACTATTCACCTGACCGGGAGGCATCCCACCCGTGAGCGCTACAAGTTGGAGCCTGGCCGCTGTCGCCCTCATCAGCTTGTTGCTGATGACCATGGCGGCCGTGGTCGAAGGAAGCGCCGGGGTGATTACCCGGGAGCGCTTCCGGCAAACAACGCTTCCACGTGAGCGCAGCCTGCAGGCATTCCTGGATCCTCGCCGCTCACTCATTGCGGCGCTCCACCTTGCGCAGGTCGTCGCGGTCGCGGTCGCGGCGACCACGCTCACGCTCATGACGCTGCGAGAACCCAGGCTGGATCCGGTCGTGGTGGTCATCAACATCATCGCCGTGTTGCTGCTCATCATCGGTCAGACCCTTCCGCGCGCCCTGCTGCGGGCACACCCGGAGATGAGCTCTGGATCACTGCTTGGGTTTGCGCGGGTGATCGCGGTGCTGGTCAAGCCAATCGAGGCGCTGGGGGATATCTCGAATGACCTGCTGACGCGGTTGCTGGGCGGAGAAAAGACCGATACCACGCCGGCGGGCGCGGAGGAAGAACTGCTGCTGCTCAGCCTGGAGGCCGCCGAGGACGATGCCATCGAGCCCGAGGAGCGGGCGATGATCGATAACGTCCTGCAGCTCGAAGAGACGATGGCGCGGGACATCATGGTGCCCCGCATGGACATCGATGCCGTCGCCGAAGACGCCTCTCCACGCGAGATCGTGCGCTCCATCACCACGAATGGGCACTCGCGGATTCCGGTATACCGCGATTCGATCGACCAAATCGTCGGGATGCTCTACGCCAAGGACCTGCTCCCGTTTGTTATTGGCTCCACCCGCTCCCTGCCCATCAAGGCGTTGGTGCGCCCGCCGTACTACGTGCCCGAAACCAAGCGCATCGACCAGTTGCTGACCGAGCTGCGCCGCAACCGCGTGCACGTGGCCATCGTGGTTGACGAATATGGCGGAACAGCCGGGCTGGTCACCATCGAGGACATCCTGGAGGAGATCGTCGGCGAGATTGACGACGAGCACGATGCGCCAACGGTGATGATCGAGCAGATCAGCCCTGACGAAGTCATCGTCGATGGCCGCGCAGCTATCGAGGAGGTCGAGGAGGCGCTCCAGATGGAGCTCGTTCCCGAGGACGCTCCCTTCACCACCGCCGCCGGCTTCGTGCACGAGCACCTGGATCGCCTGCCTCAACCGGGGGATACGTTCGAAGCGCAGGGCGTTCGCGCGGAGGTGCTCTCTACGGAAGGGCACCGGCTACGCCGCCTGCGGCTACTGCGCCTTTCCGACGACAACTCACCGCCTATGGCTGTGCTGCCACCTGGCGCCATTGATGGAACCGCGTCCGCATCTGCCCTGGACGAACCTGCTCCCGTAACCTCCGCCGAGGCGTGACGACGCCACCGCGCTGGGTCATCCAGCGCTACCCGACCGTGACCAGCACCATGGACCGCGCAGGGGTCTTTGCCCGTGCTGGTGGGCCAGAAGGGATCGTGGTGGTCAGCGACCAGCAGACCGCCGGCCGGGGCCGGGGAGGCCGCGCCTGGCATTCGCCTCCAGGCGCGGCGCTCTACGCGACCCTGCTGCTGCGCCCGTCCGTCCCTCCCCCGTCGTTGGCAACACTGCCGCTCGTGGTTGGGATTGCGGTCGCCGAGGCGTTGGAATCACTTACGGCCATGCCCATTCAATTGAAGTGGCCGAATGACGTCTGGATTGGCAGCGATCCCGAGCGGCAGAAAGTGGCGGGCATCCTGCTCACCTCAGCCGTTGCCGGTCAGCAGGTGGATCACGTCTTGTGCGGCATCGGCGTCAATCTGACCAGTCCAGCGGAACACCTCCCGCCAGGAGGCACCAGCATTCTCACAGCCACGGCCCAGGCGTTCGCCCCACCGGTGGTGTTGGACGCGCTGCTAGCGGCGTTCGCGGCCCGCTATCTGGAATACCTGGAGAGCAATGGCCAACCGGTGCTGAATTCCTGGCGTGCTCGCGCCGCGCTGCTTGGGGAAATGGTGACGATCGAAGATGCAGGGCAAACTCGCACCGGGCGGTTTATCGATATTGACACCGACGGCGCCCTGCTTCTGGAGCAGGACGGCGAGATGCACCGGGTCGTGGCAGGGGATCTGACGCGCGGTCCGAGGATGGCTGGCCTATGAGCGTGTGCCAAGAATGCCAACTTTGGCAGGCAGGGCGGCCCGGCAGCGCGTCGCAGAGCACAACTGGAACTGTGTACGGGAGATACGCGTCCCGTTGCGGCCGCTGATGCCCGACCGATCCCTTGTGCACGACCCGGGTGCAAGGTGTCAACCCACCCGTGTCATCCCGACGAAGGAGGGATCTCGACCTCAATGTCAGCACCGTCAGTCCTGTAAGCCACGTTTGTCAGGATCGCTTTACCACTCCGCCGCAAGATCCAACCAATCCGGGTTTGATTGCGTGATGAGGGCGAGCTTCTTCTCTCGTCGCCAGCCCTTGATTTCCTTTTCGCGTGCGATTGCAGCCAAGACATCGTTGCATGACTCGGCATGGATGAGCCGGGTGATCTTGTACCGAGAGGCAAACCCCGGATTCTCCCCTTGGCGGTGCTCAGAGATGCGGCGCGCAAGGTCATTCGTCATGCCCACGTACAGCCTTCCGGAGCGGTTCGTCATGATGTAGACCCAATAGGTGCGTTCCTTCATATCGACTGTCTGCGTTGTCCTGACACCCGGAGTCAAAGCGAATACCCGGCCTGTTGGTTTCGTACGTGCCAGTTATCGCCATGCCCTTGCCGGCCCACCATCCCCGTGTCATCCCGACGAAGGAGGGATCTCGGCCCCACCTCCAGCACGGTTCGAAGTGCCGCCCATCGTCATGTATCACCGGCGCAGGTCCAGCCGGCCAGCATTGCAGCGCCTGTCAGTTCCGTGTATTTGAGGCCGAGATCCCTCCTTCGTCGGGATGACATTGGGGGGTCGGGATGATAGGGTGCGGCATCGGGATGACAATGTGGAGGTTGGGATCAAGCGCACACCGAAGTGGCACAAGGTTGAGGGCGTGAGGACATCCTGGGAAGTATGAGCCGCCGAAAACGGTATTGGGTAAGGAGCTGGGCAATGCGCTCCTACCCTACACCTTACGCCCCAGCGGAATCGTCGTAGCGGGTCAGGTTGCCGCGTAGCTGCCGTTCAGCGGCGTTGAACGGCGGGTGGAGCGCCAGGTCCAGCGCCATCCAGATTCCACGCGAGTACGGGAACAGGAGCACCGGAAAGATCACCGCCAGGGCGAGAATAAGCACCCATTGCACTATGAAGTCGGCATTGCGCAGGCTCGTCATGAAGATCAGGACGAGGGCCAGCCCGAGTCCCAGGAACTCCGCGAAGATCAGGTTGAAGGCGTACGCGCCGAGGAAGTAGCCGTCTTCCCGCTCGAACGCCACGCCGCACGTCGGGCAATGATCCTTCAGAACCCAGAAGTTCTGGAAGATGCCGCCGTTTCCGCAGTACGGGCAGCGACGCGTGAGCGCGCACGTCAACGCAAAGCGGAAGCGACCGCCGGGAGTAGCCGGCAACACCCAGAGATCTCGTCGCTCCGGGACAGCCAGTTCGGGAGGAGGCATGGTCGTTACGCTTTCACGCGGGCGATTTCAGCATTGAGAGCCGGTAACACCTCGAACAGGTCGCCGACAATGCCAAACGAGGCCAGCTTGAAGATGGGGGCGTCCGCATCGCGGTTGATGACCACGATGGCGTCCGATCCCTGCATACCGACGTTGTGCTGCACGGCGCCACTCACCCCGACGGCGATGTACAGCTTTGGCGAGACGGTGCGGCCGGTCTGGCCGATCTGCTCGTGATGCGGGCGCCAGCCCATGTCCACCACGGCACGAGTTGCGCCAACCGCGCCACCAAGCGTTGCCGCGAGCTGCTCGACCAGCGCGAACTTGTCCGGCTCCTTGAGGCCGCGTCCACCTACGACCACCACGTCGGCGGAATCGAGCCGTGAGCCCTCGCCGCCCTTCGCCTCAGTGCCCTCCAGTGTCACGCGCAGGTCATCAGCAGACAGGGAGACGGCAAGTGGCTCCACGGAGGGGCTGGTCGCACCAGCCTCGGCCCGCGCGTAGCTGCCGGGGCGGATCGTGACCAGCGCTGGCTGGCCGGGCGCGAAATGCACACGGGAGACTGCTCGTCCCCCCAGCACCGGGCGCAGGGCAGAGATCTGGCCGCCCTCTGCGGTAATCTCCGTGCAGTCCGCAGCCAGGCCTGAGCCAAGCCGGGCCGCCACCACAGGTGCGTAGTCACGCCCGGCCGTGGTACCTGGCGCCAGGATGACCGCAGGCTGCACCGCTGCGGTAGCTTGTTGCACCAGGGCCGCGGCCGGCCCCGTCAGCAGGCCGACCAGATTGGCATCGTCAACCAGCAACAGGCGATCCGCGCCTGCTGACGCCCAGGACTGTGCGTTGGCGGCGTCGACACCGGCAACCACGGCCGTCACTGTCCCGCCCAGCGCATCGGCCAGGGTGCGGGCGGCCGTTAGCAGTTCCCAGGAAACCGGGCGCAGTGCTCCATTCGCGGCAGCCTCGCCGACGACCAGCACCCCTCCAGAACCGCTTGATGACATGTCTGTGCTCCTCGTGGTGCGGGTAGCCCGCGTTAGATCAACTTCTGTTCCTGCAACCAGGCCACCAGTTGCTGGGCAGCATCACTGGACGGCACATCCTGCACGATGATGCCGCTGGTGGTCTTCGGTGGGACGTAAGGTGTTTCCCAGGTGAGGCGAGTCGCCGCAGGCAAGGTGACAGGCGTCACCTCAACCGGCTTCTTCTTGGCGCCCATGATCCCCTTCACAGATGGAACACGAGGCTCGCCCAGCCCGGTGGAGGCCAGGATCATCAGGGGGAATCCGGCGCGTACGCGCTGGTAGCCATCTTCCGTATCGCGGCGTACCAGTACCCCATCCCCTTCGCGGTCGATGCTGACCACGTTGGAGATCACCGGCAGGTTAGCCAGCGCGGCAACCTGCGCCCCGACCTGTCCTGCTTCGTAGTCATCAGAGGCCTGGCCGGCGAGGACAAGATCGGCATTCACGGGTGCGATGGCCTCGGCGAGGGCCGTCGCGACAGCCAGGGTATCGGCGTCGTTGGCATCGGCGGTTTCCAGGTGGATACCGCGGTCAGCCCCCATGGCCAGCGCGCGGGAGATGGCGTCCTTCACCGCGGCTGGGCCGAGTGCCACCACCACGATCTCGCCGCCGCCCGCGGCTTCCTTGAGCCGCAGGGCCGCCTCGATGGCGTAGCGGTCATAGGAACTGATACCGAGTTGGCCGCTGGCGACGACGCTTCCCGACGCCCGGTCGATGCGCGCGGCATTCATATCCGGGACTTGCTTGATCAGGACCGCGATCGTGAGTGGTCGCAACGCTGCCATGGCGTTGGGCTATCTCCCTGCCTGCCGCTTCGAACGGGTGTGCGTGCGCCACGCGGCGGCATTCTCGCGCGGGCCCAACGGAGAAGGATACCAGCGTGTCCGCGGAGAGAGGGGCTCAGGCCTGCGCGGAGCCCATGGCTTCGCCGAGCGCCATATGGATGTGCAGAGCCAGGTGCAGCCGCATGCGTATGCCCGAATCATCCAGGTCGTAGCCGGTGATCTCGCGGATACGGTCCAGCCGGTAGAGGACAGTGTTGCGGTGCACGCCGAGGCGCTCGGCGGCCTCCTTCGGGCTGCCATTGGCGGCGAAGAAGGCATCGAGCGTGTTGACCAGACCGGCGTTGTTCTGCTTGTCGTAGGCGAGGAGACCGCCCAGTGTCTGCTGGTAGAGATCGCCAAGCTCCGGCAGTGACTCAGCGGCGAAGATCAGGCGGTAGACCCCGAGCTCCCCAAAGAGGGTGAGGTGGCCGGGGCCGCTCAGGCGTCGCCCAAGCAGGAGTGCCTGGCGGGCCTCGGCGTGAGAGCGCCGGACGCCGTGCAGGCCATCGCGAACGGTGCCGACTCCCACCGATACGGCGCCGTCACCACCAGGGCGCAGGATGCCGCGCATATCATCGCGCAGCGTTTCCGCCATCCTCCGCTCATCGCGGGCGACGTCCGCGGGGAGGACGAACTCCGCGACGTTGTTGCGAATACGCCAGAGCACGCGGCCACCCCGGGTGGAACCCAGGCGGGCAATCGCCTCCTCCAGGCCGTCCCAGCGGTCTTCAGCCGACGCGGCCCGGACGGGACCAGCCGAGGCGTGATCGATCCGCGCCACGATGACGACATAGGGCGCCTGCAGATCATGGCCAAGGCGGCGCGCCTGCTGCAGCAGCGTCGCTTCGCTGCGCAGTGCGCCATCCAGGACCTCGTCCAGGACGTGCAGCTCAACTTCGCGGCGGACCGTGGCGGCGGCCTGCTCCCGCGCCAGCACCACCGCGCAGGCAGCACTGCCCCGGGCGGTGATTTGCGCGTCCTCCGGGTTCACCCGGCCGCGAGGCACGATCAACGAGACGCTACCGAGCAGGCCATCCCGGCCGATCACGGGGGCCACGATACGGGACCAGGCGGCATCCAGTTCGTAGACCGCGGTCGGGGGATCGGCCGGGCTGGCTTCGGCCGTGGAGCGCAGCCAGCGCGCAGCGATCGGCCGATCCCGCTGGATCATCGGCTCGATGACCTCACGCGGCGGCGCGGAACGCCCGGAGGCGTGGTACGCCAGCAAGCGGCCGTCACGCCCCTCCAGGGCCACCGGGCGGTCACTGATGCGCGCGAGTTCGCGCACGATATCGCCCAGCGGCTCGCCGGCGATGGCGAGGTCCATCAACTGGCGCTGCACCTCCTGGCCGCGGTAGGTCACCTCGCGCCGGCGGTCGCTGATCAGCCGGGCGGCGTCCCGCTCCAGGGCACTGACATCGGACTTGGCAGGGAGGGCGAGCAGCGGCAAGCCAGCGGCATCGGCGGCATCACGCGCCGCCTTGCCGATCGTGCCGAGCACGGCGACGCCGGCGACGCCGAGCGCGGCCAGACGGGCAATGACTTCTTCAAGTTTCAGGCGCTCATCCAGCTCGGCCAGCACGGCTACCGGCAGCAGGACGAGTTCGCCGCCCGCCAGGTGCCCGAACGCGGGCGGGCTGGAGCGGATGCGTGCCGCCCAGGTCACCTCGCGGTCGAGCCCAGCGCGGCCGGCTACGACATTGGTGCCTTTGGGCAGGGCCAATTTGATCACGTCGTCAACGGTCAGCACCGTAAATCTTGCCTCAAGCCGCTCGTTCGCGGGTACCGTTGCGGCCATCATCAGTCCCCGTAGCGCTCACGTTCCCAGGGGCTGACATACCGGCGGTAGTCGCTCCACTCGGCGCGCTTGACCTGGAGGAACTGGTCGCAGACGTAGTCGCCCAGCGCAGAACGCACGAGGTCGCTGTCCGCCAGTAGATAGAGCGCGTCACCCAGGGTCTGTGGCAGCGAGGGGATACCCAGGCGGACCAACTCCGCTTCGTCGTAGCGCACCAGGTTCTCGTCCACCGCCAGCGACGGCTCCTCTCCAGCGCGGATGCCCTCCATGGCGGCGGCCAACGCGACCGAGAACGCCAGGTACGGGTTCGCCATGTTGTCTGGCGAGCGTAGCTCCAGCTCGATTGCCGGTTCAGTGGAAACCCCAATAGATGGCACCCGGATCAGCGAGGCCTGGCTGAAGCGAGCCCAGGTCGCGTGGCGCGGCGCGCGGTGCCCGGCAGCAAGCCGCTTGTAGGAGTTCACGGCCGGGCACATGATGGCGCTCATTCCCCGCGCGTGCTCCAACTGCCCGGCAATGGCGTAGCGGCCCAGCGCGGACAGCGCCTCGCCTTCCCCGCGCAGGGCATCCTCCCCGCCCTCTGCCCGCCATACCTGCTGGAAAATGTGCATGCCGGATCCAGGCGCATCCGCCAGGGGCTTCGGCATCAGGTTGGCGCGGAGGCCGTGGCGCTGGGCCGCCGAACGGATCACCTGGCGTACCGTCAGGACCGTGTCGGCCATGGTCAGCGCGTCCGTGGGCAGGAGGTCGAGTTCCTCCTGGCCGGGGCCTGTTTCGTGGTGCGCGCCGCCGACCGCGATGCCCATTTCGGCCAGGGTTGATACGACATCGTCCCGGACACTCGTGGCCAGGCCGGGAGCCATCCCGAAATAGCCGGAAGCATCCAGCGTGGTCACCGATCCGTTCGGATCAGGTCGGAAGATGTAGTACTCCAGCTCGATTCCGACCCGGTAATCGAACCCGGCCTCGCGCGCCTCCTTGAGGTTGCGCTCCAGCACCGATCGGGGATCCCCGGCGAAGGGAAGCCCATCACGCCGCTGCACCGAGCAGGTAATGAGTGCCCGCCGCTGTGTCCCACCAGTGTCCTGATAGATGATCAGGGTGCTGGCATCCGGGATCAGGAAGAGATCCAGTTCCACCTCGCGCTGACCACCAGTGACCGCCGAGCCATCAAAGCGGTAGCCATTGCGGAGCACACCCGGCAGCAGATCGACCGGGATCGTCATCGCGCGGGCCCCACCCGCGAGGTCGCTGAACTGGAGGTCGACAAGACGTACGCCTTCGCGGGCGACACGATCCAGCGTGTCACCAAATGACGCCTGCTCCTCCATCACCGCATTCACGATCAGCACACCCTCTGAGTCCGCACTGCTCCTCTTTGGGCGGCGCGCCCAAACCAAGTAGGCCCAGAGTAGCGCGGACTCCAGCACAGCGACAACATGTCAGGAGAATCCCGAGGGTGTTAAGGCGATTTTTTCTGTCTAACGGCGTGGGGATCGGCATTCCGAAGGAGTTGCCAGACTTGGATGATCAGTACAACTCACCGCTCGATCAACCATGCACTCAGGCTCTTGGGCAGCGAGATGCGACGGGATAGGCTGAAATGCCCCGATCAGGAAGGGTTGGGGTCTGCCTGTGTGCATGGCATTGCCGCCAGTGACCTGACGAGCCGGAGCGTCGCCATACGCCGCCGGTACGGGAGAAGCCGATGTTCAGCGCGTCCCGCCCCGTGGATCGCATCGCTCCACTCTGGAACTCATCCTACGAACGTGATTCCTGTGGCGTTGGCCTGGTAGTCGATATTGCTGGCCGTCCCTCACGGGAGATCGTTTCCCGTGCCCTGGCCGGCCTCGTCAACCTGACCCACCGCGGCGGCGTTGGCGCGGATTCGCGCACAGGCGATGGTGCGGGTGTCCTGACCCAGATTCCCCTCGGCATCTTCGCGGAGACGCTGGCCGAGGCCGGCGCGGGCGAGGTCGCTCCTGGCGACCTCGGTGTGATGATGCTCTTCCTGCCCACGGACGAAGCGGATGCCGCTGTCGCCCGCACGGCGCTGGAAGACGGGCTGCGCAGCCGCGGCCTGGCGCCGCTGGCATGGCGCGTGGTCCCGACCGATCCCACCGCCCTTGGTGATCAGGCCATTGCGTCCATGCCGCGCATCGAGCAACTGCTCACGCTCCGCTCGGAAGGGATGGAGGAGGACGCGTTCGAGCGGGAACTCTTCCTGGCGCGCAAGGCGGGCGTGCGTGCGGTGAGAGCGGCAAGTGTCGCTGACGTTTTCGTGGTCTCCAGTTCCGCGCGCACGGTCATCTACAAGGCGTTCTGCCTGCCGCGCGACCTGGCCGGCTTCTACCTAGACCTGCAAGATCCGCGTTATGAGAGCGCCATCGCCCTCTTCCACCAGCGCTACTCCACGAACACGATGCCGACCTGGGCGATGGCCCAGCCGTTCCGCTACCTGGCGCACAACGGCGAAATCAACACCATCGGCGGCAACCGCCAGTGGATGCTGGCCCGCGCCCCGGAGCTGGCGTTTCCGGACGGTCTGCGTGCTGAAGCCCTGCAGCCGCTCCTCAGCCTGGATGGGAGCGACTCCCTGAGCCTGGATGACGTGGTCAGCCTGCTCTACCACGGTGGGCGTTCCCTGCCGCACGCGCTGATGATGCTAGTGCCGGAGCCATGGGAACAACTCCCGGACATGGACCCGGCACGCCGCGCCTTCTACGACTTCCACGCGGGTCTCGTGGAGCAGTGGGATGGGCCAGCGGCCCTCGGCTTCAGCGACGGCGTCATTGCTGGCGCCACCCTCGACCGCAACGGCCTGCGTCCGCTGCGCTACGCCATCACCGAGGACGGTCTCTTCGTAGCCGGCTCCGAGGCGGGCACAGTCGATATCGACCAGGGGAAGGTGATCGAAAAGGGTCGCCTCGGCCCCGGCCAGATGATCGTGGTCGATACCCGGCGCGGCGTGGTGCTGCACAACGACGAGTTGAAAGCGGAAGTCTCTGGCCGGCAGCCGTACGCCAAGTGGCTGGCCGAGGGGCGGATTGATGTCGCGAGTTGTGACGAGTCGCCAGAAGTGGTCGACGTTGCCAGCAACGGCCAAGCCAACGGCAATAGCGCTGCCCCAGTGCGCGTGAAGGCGGACCCCGGCGTGGTTGCCCTGCAACGCGCGGTCGGCTACACCGCCGAGGACACCCGCCTGATCGTCAACCCGATGGCTGCCGGCGAGGAGCCGACGTGGTCGATGGGTGACGACGCGCCACTTGCCGTCCTCTCCGAGCGCACGCGGCCGATCCATGCCTTGTTCCGTCAGCGATTCGCCCAGGTCACCAACCCGGCCATCGACTCGCTGCGTGAGCGCCAGGTCATGGCGCTGGACAGCTTCGTCGGGCGGCGCGGCAACCTGTTAGAGGAGACTCCGGCGCAGGCGCGGTTGGTCCACCTGCCGAGCATCGCCGTTGACGATGCTTGCCTGGCATCCCTGCGGGGCCTGGAGCAGGAGGGACTGCGCGCGGCCATCATCTCGACCATCTTCGCGGTCCCCGCGGATGGCGCAACTCGTTCCGGCACGCTGCTGGAATCGGAATTGCGCCGTGTTGTTGCCGAAGCCGAGCAAGCAGCGCGCGACGGCGTGGGAATCATCATCCTGTCAGATCGCGGCATCGACGCCAGACATGCTCCCGTCCCGGTGCTGCTTGCCACCGGCGCCGTGCACCACGCGCTAATCCGCGCCGGGCTGCGCAACAAGGCGGACATCGTGGTCGAGAGCGGCGAGGTCTGCGATGTGCACGCCCTTGCCTGCCTCATCGGCTATGGCGCTTCGGCTGTCAATCCGTACATCGCGCTGGCGCAGGCAGCCAGTCTCAGCGGCACGCGAGGCTACGAGGCGTTGACGCCGCCGATGCTGCGCGCCAACTACCTGCATGGCCTGGAAAAGGGCTTCCTCAAGATCTCTTCCAAGATGGGTATCTCGACCGCCATGGGCTACCGGGGGGCGCAGATCTTCGAGACGCTGGGCCTGGCCCAGGAGATCGTGGACGAGCACTTTACGGGCACCCCGGCCCGCCTCTGCGGCATCGGCTACGCCGAGCTGGAAGAGGACATCCTGCACCGCCACAACGAGGCCTACAACGACCCGGCCCCGAAGCTCGTCGATATGGGCTTTGTCCGCTACCGCAAGGATGGCGAGGCGCACGCCTACGAGCCGCCCATGGTGAAGCTGCTGCAGGAAGCAGTCAACACCGGAAGCACGGAGGCCTACCAGGCGTACCGTGACCATGTCGCGTCACACCCGGTCACTGCCGTGCGCGACCTGCTCCAGGTGACGCCGCTCGGTGAGCCGGTGCCGCTGGATGAGGTCGAGCCAGTCGACAGCATCGTCAAGCGCTTCGTGGTCACCGCCATGTCCCTCGGCTCGCTGAGCCCGGAAGCGCACCGCACCCTCTCGACCGCCATGAACCGTATGGGAGCGCGCTCCAACGGCGGCGAGGGCGGCGAGGACCCACGCTGGTATGACGAACCGGGTCCGGATATCGCGCACTCCAAGGTGAAGCAGGTGGCCTCAGGCCGCTTCGGCGTCACGGCGCGCTACCTGGCGATGGCCGAGGAATTGGAAATCAAGATCTCCCAGGGCAGCAAGCCAGGCGAGGGCGGCCAGATTCCGGGGCACAAGGTGACGCCGTTCATTGCGGAACTGCGGCACGCCGTGCCGGGGATCTCGCTGATCTCGCCGCCGCCGCACCACGACATCTACTCGATCGAGGACCTGGCGCAGCTCATCTACGACCTGCGGCAGATCAACCCGCGCGCGAAGATCGGCGTCAAGCTCGTCGCCGAGGCGGGTGTGGGCACGGTTGCGGCGGGCGTGGCCAAGGCGCGCGCCGACTACGTGCTGATCAGCGGGCACTCTGGTGGCACCGGGGCGTCGCCGCTGGCCTCGATCAAGTTTGCCGGGGCCCCGTGGGAACTGGGCCTGGCCGAGACGCAGCAGACGCTGGTCAAGAATGGCCTGCGCTCGCGCGTTCGCCTGCGCACTGACGGGGGCCTGAAGACCGCCGAAGACATCGTCATGGCGGCGGTGCTCGGCGCGGAGGAGTACGGATTCGGCACCTCAGTCCTGATCGCCATTGGCTGCGACATGGCTCGCCAGTGTCACCTGAACTCCTGCCCGACCGGCATTGCCACCCAGCGCGAGGACCTGCGCGCCAAATACACCGGCAACCCGGAGCAGGTCATCGCCTACTTCACCCACCTGGCCAGCGCCATTCGTGAGGAACTGGCCCGCCTAGGCGCGCGCTCCATCGATGAGTTGGTCGGCCGCACGGACCTGCTTGCCTCCCGCGATCTCCCCGGCCGTGCCGGGATGCTCGACGTCTCCAGCTTCTTCGCGGAGCCCGCACCCGAGGCGCAGCGACGCAAGCACATCGATATCGCGCCGCAGGGCGCGACGCTCGACGACGCCGTGCTGGAGCTGGCTGGGGCCGCCATCCCCGACGGCAAGCCATTCGAGGTCGAGATGGAGGTCAGGACCGAGAACCGCACGGTTGGGGCAAAGGTGGCCAACGCCATCGTCCTGCGCCACCCGAACGGCCTGCCGGCAGGCACGGCCTCGATCAAGCTGAAGGGGAGCGCTGGCCAGAGCTTCGGCGCGTTCATCACCAGCGGTATGCAGCTGCATCTCGAAGGCGAAGCAAACGACTACGTTGGCAAGGGGATGTCTGGCGGCGAGATCGCCATTCGTCCACCGGCGGACGCGCCCTTCACCACGCCGCAGGCGATTGCCGGCAACACGAACCTCTACGGCGCAACAGGCGGCAGCTACTTCGCCGCCGGGTTCGCCGGCGAGCGCTTCGGCGTCCGCAACAGCGGGGCAACGGCGGTCGTTGAGGGGATCGGCGATCACGGCTGCGAGTACATGACCGGCGGCACCGTCGTGGTGCTTGGCCCGACTGGCTACAACTTCGGCGCGGGCATGACGAACGGCACCGTCTTCGTCTACGACCCGGAGGGCGCCTTCCCACGTCGCATCAACGGCGAATCCGTCCTGCTGGAGACCATGCATGGTGAGAGCGCCTCAGCGGCCACCCTGCGCGACCTGATCGAGCGGCACATCGCGGCAACCGGGAGTGCCCATGGCACATCTCTGCTGGAGAACTGGAACGAGTCGCTAGGCGACTTCTGGCTGGTGATCCCACGCGCGGCGCTGGCGCTACGGGCCGAGGAAGCCGAGGCTGCGGCCGAGGCAGAGCCGGTGGTCTCCCAAGGCGTGGCGGACTGAAGCGCAGTGCAAGACGCTTTGTCGTCTCGAGCCTGTTGAGAGACCTCGTCTGGCTGGTCTCCACATAGGAGACCAGCTCCCTCGACAAGCTCGGGATGACACGGTTTCGGCGTGACAGACCAGCCTTCCGCGCTCGCTCAATTCACGGCACAATGCAGGACCGCGTGGCAATCTGCCACGCGGTCCTGTCATTCATCGCAAAGGACAAGCATGGCGCGGGTCTACACGCTGGCGAAAGGGAGGGCGCTCTCCCACAGTGAAGAGCGTGGCGGTAAATCACCGCACTTCCAGATCCTGCTCGACTGCGGTGGTGTCCGGTTGCGCCTGGCGATCAACACGCGCTCCGGCTCCAGCAGGGGCCAGGAGGCGGAGTTGCTCTTCCTGGCCAACGATGATTTCCAGCACCCGCTCACGGATCGCCTGATTGAGATTCCTGACGGTATCCACGAGGTCGCCTCGAATCCGCAGGGACTCGCCCTCGACTACCAGCGCGGCCGGATGTTCAACCCACGCGAGATGCGACGCATCCCCGCCAGCCGACCAGGGGCCCACAACGACCTGAGCGACGAACTGCTTTCACGCGTGACACGCGCCATCAACGAACCGGCCGCGCGGGTCTACGCCTGGGGCTCGCGCTGGGGCCCCGAACGCAACAGCATTGACCACATCTTCCACTTCATGCCCGGCAACGGCATCCACGACATCCACATGAACCAGGGCAACATGGATGAGCACCGCCACGACAACGGCACGTGGGCCGATGGCGCGATCATGTTCTCGATCGGTGATGGCGCGCATTGGTGCGCCGTGTTCCTGGCCTTCCAGACGCAATCCTGGGAGACGGACGATCACGGAGATCCGCCTGGGGCGCCAGAACCCATGCTCCAGCGCCGTTAGCTCCTGGCGGCACCTACAGGCTGAACTTCGAGGCCTGTCCAGTGGGCGGCAAAGGCCCACATGTCCGCGATTTCCGCTATGACCTTGTCCAGTGGCTTGCCCGCACCGTGCCCGGCGCGCGTCTCGATGCGCGCGAGGTGAGGCTTCGGACCGACCTCAGCGGCCTGGATGGCCGCGATGTACTTGAACGTATGGCCGGGCACGACCCGGTCATCCGTATCGGCGGTGGTGGCAAGAATCGCCGGATAGTCCTGGCCTGGCGCGATGTTGTGATAGGGCGAATAGGCGAGGAGCGTGCGAAAGTCAGCTTCCACCGAGGGATCGCCGTACTCCTCGACCCAGAGCTGCCCACCGGTGAACTGGTTGAAGCGCAGCATGTCCATCACGCCCACGCCGGGCAGCGCTGCGGCGTACAGCTCCGGGCGCTGATTGACGACCGCGCCAACGAGGAGGCCGCCGTTGGATTCGCCCTGGATGGCCAGCCCATCCTGCGGCGTGATGCCTTCCGCGATCAGGTATTCGCCAACCGCAATGAAGTCATCGAAAACGTTCTGCTTTCGCTCTCGCCGACCTGCGTCGTGCCATGGCTTGCCATACTCGTCGCCGCCGCGCAGGTTGGCCACTGCGATGACACCACCCTGCTCGATCCACGCCAACTGCGGAGGCGAGTAGAAGGGCACCAGGCTGATCCCGAATCCGCCATAGGCGTACAACAGCGTCGGAGCGGGGCCAGTGACACGCTTGTGCTTGACGATGAAGACCGGAACCTTCGTGCCATCCCGAGACGTAACGAACTGCTGGTCGACCATGATCTGGTCGAGATCGACCGAAACCGTAGGATGCGCCCATGTCGTCCGGGTATTGGTCGCGACGTCGTACTGGTAAATGACCGTCGGCGCGTTGAAGCTCGTGAAGATGAAGAACGCCTCATCACGCTCCGGATCACCGCGAAATCCGCCGGCGGTGCCGATACCTGGCAACGCAACAACGCCATCTGGCGTACCGTCCAGCGTGAAGCGACGGACCTCCGTCGTCGCATCATCCAGGTACGCGATCAGCAGTCGCCCACCGAGCATCCAGACGCCATTCAGCACATTGTCGGTTTCACCAATCACTTCGGTGAATGTGGGCTCCGCACTGGCGATATCCACCGAGACGATACGCCGGCGTTCTGCCCCGTTCGTGGTGGCGAGATACAGCGTGGTTCCCGTGTTCCCAACAAACCCCCACTCGTCGTCCAGGTTGTCGACAAGCGTCCGGGGCTGCCAGTCGGCCGTGGCAAGATCCACGATCACCAGGGTGTTGTTGTTCGTGCCAGGGGTGGAGCCGATCACGGCGTATCGCCCGTCGTCCGACACGGTGAATCCGTGCAGCAGGCCGGGCTGGTCAGGCGTGGCGTAGAGCAGGCGGTCCTGCGATTGCGGTGTGCCAAGCGCGTGGAAGTAGATCGCATGGTTGGTTACCCCGGTCAGGTCTGACGCTCCCGGGTCGGGGTCTGGGTACCGGGCGTAGAAGAAGCCGGAGCCATCCTTCGCCCAGGCAATCGACGTGAAACGTGCTCGCTCAACCTGGTCTTCTGGTATCTGCCCGGTTACGACGTCCAGCACCCGGATCGTCCGCCAGTCGGAGCCGCCATCCTGGATGGTATAGGCAAGGAGTGAACCGTCTTCTGACGGCTCCCATTCGGCCAGCGCTGTCGCACCGTCCTCCGACCACGTGTTGGGATCGATCAGCAGGCGCTCCGCACCGTATGCCCCCTCGCGGACATAGAGTGCTGGCTGGTTCTCGAGCCCGGAGTTTCGCGTGTAGAAATAGCGCCCGCCACGCTCGTACGGCGCGGCCAGTCGCTCGTGGTCGAACAGCGCAGTCAGCCGCGCCTGAAAGACATCGCGGCCGGGAAGCGTGCGGAGATAGGTATCAGTGACCGCGTTCTGGGCAGCCACCCACGCCGCGACAGCTTCGTCATGACGGACGTCATGCTCGAGCCAGCGGTAGGGGTCGGCGATCTCCTGGCCAAAGTGAACATCGACGACATCGCCCCGGTTGGTTTCGGGGTAAGACAGATCAGTGTCGGGCATTGTTTGAACCATCCTTAGTTACCTGTTGGCACGTGGCGCGGCCGCGAGCAGTGGAAGCGCGAGCGGTGCGACGAACAGTGCTATGTTGCAAACCGTTCTCCTCCTGGGAGGTGATCTCCCGGCCAAACGGGCTACCCGGGACGCCCACGGGGCCGGAGCCTATGGACAGAACGGAGCCCGAGTCTCTCCCATCTGTCCCGGCGCCATGCCAGGTCCCATAGCACCGCCAGCATGCCCCAGCCGAACAGGTAGCCGCCGGCAACATCACTTGGCCAATGCACCCCAAGGCGCATGCGGGACCACGGAATGAGCAGTATCAACACCAGGCATACGATGCGCACGGCCCAGCGTGCCACAGGCCAGGGTAGCGTGTGTGGTATCGCCAGGAGTGCCCCGCCGAAGACCAGCGCAGCGCCCAGGGTGTGCCCGCTGGGATACCCCAGGCTATCCACCGGCTCGATGACAGAGTGCAGGTCCAGGGGCGGGCGGGCGCTATCGAAGAGCCACTTGATTTGCGGCCCCACGATACGCAGGGCTGAGGCAACCGCCAGGAAGAGGGCCAAGTCTGGTCGGCCTCGGCTGATGCACCACAAGGTGGTCAGGATGGTGACCGCGATGAGGCCGGTGTAGGCATCACCGAGACGGCTCGCCCACCAGGCGATGCGATCCAGGGTTTCGTTCGGCGGCTGATGCATCCATCGCAGCAGGGCGAGCTCGCCTGGGACCACGCGGTCCCCGTGGACGACGACTCCCAGGACGCAGCCAAGCAGCACCAGCACAAACCCCGTCAGGAGCCATGGTCGTCCCTGGTGATGTGTGCTTCCGCCATGCGAATCTGCTGAAAAATCACGCTGCGACGTGACATCTCTTCGAGCAGGCACATCATCGCTCATCGCGTGATCTGAACCTGATCGAGCGCAAGAATTGCGAAATCATCGTCATAATTGCATTTGAATATGTCGCGAACTCTTGACAAATCTCGGTATCCCCCGTAAGGTCAATCTCGTTCAACGGCGAACACAGTATCTGTCGTGTGACTTGGTGAAGGTTAGCCGCAATGACGGCACGCTCGGCCAGGAACCTCCGAACCCCTATTTGCCGAACGGGGCGTACCCGTTCGGCTTGAGACGCAACGCTCCAACTCGGAGCGCGTTTGGTTCGAGTGCACACTGTCTGGGAGCCTGATCCACAATGTCCGCGACTTCTGACGATTCTCAACCCTTAACGCTGCATTTCGCGACGCTTGGCGCCGATCACTTCGGGGCGTCAGCCACCCGCATTTGGCTTGCTATGGCTCTGGAGGTCATCTGATGCTTATCGCCGTTCCGGGCGGGGAGAGGCTTCTCTCCCGCTCTCCATTCCGGCGGCAAGCGCGTCGGTCCCGTCCGACGCGCTGACGGCCGCCATTCTGCGGATCGATCAGCGCATTGCTGCTCACAATCGAATAGCCAACAGTTCGCCACGTGGCTGACGGATTTCAGCCAGTGGTTTCCCGCGAAGACGGGGAGCAGTACAGGCAGTGACCGCGCAAGCGACTCGGGGGTGGTGGGAGCCCGGGACACGCGAAACAGCCTGGAACGGGCCCCGGAGCGGCTGGCCGAAGAACGCCGTCACGTACGGCAAGTAGGCCCAGGTGGGTGGTTCCCACGAGAGCAACAACCGAGAGATGCACGGCTCTCGCAAGTGCGAGGGTTCTGCAAGAAGGGTGGTACCGCGGGAGTTGACGCCTCTCGCCCCTTCGGACCGGTCACCGCGCACGTTGCGCAGGCCGGTACCGGGCGTCTGTACGACGTCAGGAACCGAAGGGGAATGCAGATGTCCTTGTCTGAAGCCGCGCACGCCACGGGAAATCCCGTTTCGAAATACCCGAATCTGACTCGCGTCGAGCCGGTGAGCGATCCGTTCACCGATGCGCTGGCGCCGCGCGCCATCTCGCTGGGTGGCCCCGGACCGGGCAACCTGCCCGCGTTCACCATCAGTGGACGGCTGCTTGGCCGCAGCGTCATCACCGACACCGATCTCACGCGCGATGAGATCTTCGAGGTGCTGGACACCGCGGTGCGCCTGAAGAAGATGCGCCAGGCCGGGCAGAACCACAGCTACCTCGCCGGCAAGTCGCTCGGCATGATCTTCCAGCATCCCAGCACGCGCACCCGCGTCTCCTTCGAGGCGGGCATGGCGCAGCTTGGCGGCCAGGCGATCTTCCTCGGCGTCCACGATCTGCAGATCAAGCGCGGCGAGACCCTGGCGGACACCGCCCAGGTGCTCAGCCGCTATGTCGATGCCATCGTGGCCCGCGTCGGGGACCACGCCGACATCGAGGAGATCGCCGGCGCATCGAATGTGCCGGTCCTGAACGGCCTGAGCGATCGCTGGCACCCCATGCAGTCGCTGAGCGATCTGCTGACCATGCAGGAGGCCCTGGGTGGGCTGAGTGGGCGCAAACTCGCGTACCTCGGCGATGGCAACAACGTCGCCAACTCGCTCCTCCTCACCTGCGCCGTCATGGGCGTGAGCGTGGCGGTCGCCGCGCCGGAGGGCTACCAGCCCGACCCGGAAGTGGTGAACCACGCGCGGTGGCTGGCGGCGGCATCCGGTGCTGATGCGGAGATCACCGTCACGGACGATCCCTACGAAGCGGCACACAGCGCTGATGCGGTCTACACCGACGTCCACGTCAGCATGGGGATGACGGATGCCGCCACCCGCGCCGTCGCCCTGGCGCCCTACAAGGTGACCCCGGAGGTGATGAAGCAGGCGAAGGGTTCGGCTGTGTTCATGCACTGCCTGCCGATGCACCGCGACCAGGAAGTGTCCGCCGTGGTGGCGGATGGACCGCAGGCGATCATCTTCGACCAGGCCGAGAACCGCATGCACATGCAGAAGGCGATCCTGCTGCACACGCTGGCGCCGGTGGTGGCGTAACGACATGGCATCGGCGATGTCCAGCCGCCCTGAGCTGGGAACCTTCACCTGGATCGATGATCCGGCGGCGCAGGCGGCCGCGCCCGGCCTGCTCGGGCGCAGCGTGCTCTCCGACCTGGACCTCTCCCGGGCGGAAGTGGATGCCCTGGTGGAAACGGCGCTCTGGTTGAAGCTGCAGCGCGAGCGTAACCAGCCCCACCCCTACCTGGCGGGCAAGACACTCGGGATGCTTTTCGAGCACCCCAGCACGCGCACGCGCAACGCCTTCCAGGCTGGTATGGAGCAACTGGGCGGGCACGCCACGTTCCTGGGCGCGAACGAACTGCAACTGACCCGTGGCGAGACGCTGCCGGACACCGCGCAGATCCTCAGCCGGTACGTGGATGGGATCGCTGTGCGGTTCGGTGAGCATCGCAACCTGATCACCTTCATGGGCGGCGCTACGGTGCCGGTGCTGAATGGGCTGACCGAGCGCTTCCATCCAATCGAAGCCCTAGGCGACCTGCTGACGCTGCACGATCGCTTCGGGGGCCTGAAAGGCCTGAAGCTGGCCTACCTGGGGGACGGCAACAACGTCTGCCACTCGCTCATGCTGAGCGGCGCGGCTGCCGGCATGGAGGTGGTCGTGGCCTCACCGGAGGGGTACCAACCCGACCCCGCGCTGGTCGAGCGCGCGCAGGAGATCGCGGCGCAGGCAGGCGGCTCCGTGACGCTGACGGGCGATCCCCACGAGGCTGTTGCCAACGCCGACGCGGTCTACACCGATGTTCACGAGAGCATGGGCCAGCCGAACAACCCGGCCAAGCGGGCGGCACTGGCGCCCTACAAGGTGACCACGGGCCTGATAGCCGAAGCCAAACCGTCTGGAGTGTTCATGCACTGCCTGCCGATGCGGCGCGAGCAGGAAGTGGAAGCGGCGGTTGCGGACGGCCCGCAATCGATCATCTTCGAGCAGGCAGCCAACCGCCTGCATATGCACAAAGCGATGCTGTTACTCACGCTGGGGCCATCCCAGTAAGAACAGATGCGTGGCGGGGCACGGGTTCCGTCGCAAACGGACAGGGACGAGGGAGGAACGGATCAATGAACGCAACGTGCCCGGAGTGTGGCGCTGAGTGGGAACTGAGCGGCGTGGAGCAGGGCGAGATCGTGGTCTGCCCAGACTGCGGCGTGGAACTGGAAGTGCTCAGTGCCGATCCCCTGAACCTGGGGCTTGCGCCTGAGGAAGGCGAAGACTGGGGCGAATAGCTCGGGAGCGCAGATGCGCTCTCCGGGATGACACAACGATCAGGAAGGAACAGGAACCATGGCAACGGTGGGCGTGCTCTGTGCACGCGGTCGGGTTGAAGAAAAGGCGCTCATGGCGGCGCTGGCGGAAGCCGGCATCGTTTCCGCGCTCTTCCCCCCTGCGGACGAGCCGCTCCCCGTTGGCCCGAGCCCCGTGTCCCCGTGCGGCAATCAGTTCGCGGTCCCGCAGATCGTGATCGATCGCCATCCGAACCGGCAAATTGCGCGCGCGGTGCTTTCCGCCTGCCGTGCGCTCGGTGTGCCCGCCCTCAGTGCGGGCATTGCGGCCATGGGCGATCGCCTGGACGTGGCTTCCGCCCTGGAGCGCGCAGGCATTCCGCGCCCGCGCACCGCGCTCTGCACCTCGGAGGCCGCGGCGCTGCAAGCGGTGCAGGCCATGGGGCTGCCAGCGACGTTGCTGCCGCTCGACCTGCAATCGAACGGGATCACCCTGCTGGATGAGGACGCTGCGGAGGCAATCCTGGAGCACCGGGCAGTACTTGGCGGCACCGGGCAGTCTCTCAACCTGGTGCAATCCGGCGCGCCACAACCCGAAGAACTGGTCACGGTCATGGTCATCGACGGTGTCGCCTGGACGGCCCAGAATGGACATGCCCCGGTTGCCAGCAGCACGGTGCGGCGCCTGGCGGAAGAGACCGCGCTGGCACTGCAGGCAGAGCTGATCGCGGTCACACTCGTCGTGCGCGCCGAACAAACCCTGGTCTGGGACGTCACGCCTGTCCCGGAGTTCCGTCACGCAGTGCCGCTCTTTGGGCCAGATGTGGCCCATCTCATCGCCATGGCGGTGGAACGTCGCCTGGAAGCACAGGCCACGAAGGCGTCGCAGGGCACGCCGAACGTCCTGGTGGAATCGACACCGAGTTGGATCTCGATCACACCGGAGAGGGTGCTCGGTGATGTCGTTGTCAGCGCCTGAGACTGCGCTCATAGGGAGCGAGCCGGCAATTGCGGACATTGCGCTCCTGGAAGGGCTGGTCGGCATCCAGAGCCTCTCCGACCAGGAAGGCCAGGCCGTCGCCTGGCTCTGTCAGGAGATGGAGCGGCGCGGCTTCCGCACCCGGATCGATGCGGCAGGAAGCGCCATCGGCGAGATTGGCTCCGGGCCGAAACGGGTCGTCCTGCTGGGGCATATCGACACCGTGCCAGGGCATATTCCGGTGCGCATCGAGGATGGCGTGCTGTGGGGCCGCGGTGCCGTCGACGCCAAGGGGCCGCTCTGCACGTTCGTGGCGGCGGCCACGGCGGCGGCAGATCGCCTGAATGCCACGGTCACCGTGGTTGGCGCGGTCGGTGAGGAGCGGCTGGGCTCCCCTGGCGCCAATGCGGTCGCGAAATGGGACGCGCCCGACTTCTGCGTTATTGGCGAGCCGAGTGGCTGGGATGCCGTCTGCCTTGGTTACCGCGGCACGTTTGGGTTCCATTTCCGCCTGACACAACCCTCGCGGCACACTGCGGGACCGGGCGAGTCCTCCGGTGAGCAGGCGATCACCTTCTGGAACACGCTGGTGGCCGAGGTCAACGCGCAGAACGCGGAGCGCGGCGCGTCCTCGACCTACACCTCGATCACGCCGACCCTGCGCGAGATGCACGCCGCCAACTCCGGGCTGGAGGATGAGGCGGTGATGTCGATTGGCCTGCGGCTCCCGCCAGGGGTGGATATCCCACGCATGACAGCGCAGTTGCACGAGTTGGCTGGCGCTGGCGAGATCGAGATCAACGGCATCCAGGAGGGCTTCCGCTCGCCGAAATCGACGCCGCTGGTGCCGCCCTTCCTGCGCGCCATCCGCGCGCAGGGCGGTGATCCCCGCTTCACCCTGAAGCTGGGCACCTCGGACATGACGGTGGTCGGCCCGGCGTGGGGTTGCCCAATGGTGACCTACGGTCCAGGAGACGCCTCGCTGGATCACACGCCGGAAGAGCGCATCGTGCTCGCCGACTATGGCCGCGCCATCGCCGTGCTGCGTGACGTCCTGGTGTCCCTGTGAGCGCCACGAGCCTGAACGGGCACCTTGCCCACACTGCGCCCAAGGTGCGACTTGGCGTGCTGGTCTCCTACGTCCGGGCTGAGGAGAAGGCGATCCTGGCGGCGGCACGGGAACGCGGCATCGAGGTAACGCCGGTCTTTGACCGGGAGATCATCATGGATCTCGCCACCCCGGATGCCAGCGCGAACGGCCTGCCGTTCGATGTCCTGCTCGACCGCTGCGTCGCGCACTCTCGGTCCGGGTACATCCTGAATGTGCTCAAGCACTGGGGCGTGCCGACGCTCAATACCGCCGACGCCGTGCGCCTCTGCGACGACAAGGCGGAGAACAGCCTGGCGCTGGAGACGGCAGGGATTCCCACGCCGCGCACCATCCTGGCGTTTGATGTGGACTCCGCCATCCGCGCGTGCGAGATGGTCGGCTACCCCGCCGTACTCAAGCCTGTCACGGGCTCATGGGGACGCCTGCTGGCCCGCGTGAATGGCCCCGAGCAGGCTCGCTCCATCCTGGAGCAGAAGCGCGACCTGGGCTCCTTTCACCACGGCATCTTCTACGTGCAGGAGTACATCGAGAAACCGGGGCGGGATATCCGGGCCTACGTCGTGGGTGACCACGTCCTGGCGGCCTCCTACCGCAGCGCGGACCACTGGGTGACCAACGCCGCGCGCGGCGCGCAGTCGATTCCCTGCCCGATCACCCCGGAGATCGAGGAACTCTCCCTGCGCGCCTGCAAGGCCGTTGGAGCAAGATTGGCGGGCGTCGATCTCATCGAGACAGCGAACGGACTGGAGATCATCGAGGTCAATACGGGAGGCGAGTTCAAGGGATTGGCAACGACGACGGATGTTGATATCGCCGGGGCAATTGTGGACGAAGCGGTGCGCACCGCGATGGTTGGAGTGCAATGAGCGAGCAACTTGTCGTCGGCGTCCTGCTCTCGCGCGTGCGCGTGGAAGAAAAGCTGCTGATCGGGGAACTGGAGAAGCGTGGGGTCGAAATCGCGCGCTTCGATGACCGCGAGCTTGTGCTCGATCTTTCCCGGCCGGATCCCGCCATGCTGCGTTGTGATGTGGTGCTGGAGCGCGCTATCAACCACCTGCGCGCCCTGTACACCCTGAAGGTGCTGAACGACTGGGGCGTGCCGACGGTCAACACCTACGAGGTGGCGAACACGTGCGGCGACAAACTGCTGACGACCGCCGCCCTGGAACAGCATGGGGTGCCTACTCCACGTACCCTCGTGGCCTACACACCGGAATCGGCGCTGGCCGCCTGTGAGGAACTTGGCTACCCGGTAGTGATGAAGCCAGCCGTTGGCTCCTGGGGCCGCCTACTGGCCCGCGTCAATGACCGCGATGCGGCCGAGGCGCTGCTGGAGCACAAGGTCACGCTCGGCTCCTTCCACCACGGCGCGTTCTACCTCCAGGAATATGTCAATAAGCCGGGCCGTGATATCCGCTCGTTCGTGGTCGGTGGCGAGACGATCTGCGCCATCTACCGCGATTCGCCGCACTGGATCACGAACACCGCCCGTGGCGGCGCGGCCAGCAATTGCCCCGTCACGGACGAACTCGATCATCTCTCACGCGCCGCAGCCCGGGCTGTCGGCGGCGGCGTGGTCGCCATCGACCTCTTCGAGAGCGAGCGCGGCTTGCTGGTGAATGAGGTCAACTACACGATGGAGTTCCGCAATAGCATCGACACTACCGGGGTGAACATTCCGGGACGCTTCGCGGACTACGTCGTCTCCGTTGCGACGACGGAACGGGCGCGGCGGAACGCGCTGGCAGACGCTGACCTGGCAGTAGCCACGTGATGTCCGCAACGCTCACGCCGTCCCGCACCGACTATGAGGCTGCCGCCGTCGCCTACGCCCGCAACCGTGCGGTGCATCCCGGCGTTGTCGCCGACCTCATTCGCGAAGCCGGATTGCACGCGGAATCGCGCGTGCTTGACGTTGGCTGCGGCACGGGGAACTACGCTCGTGCGCTGCAGCAAGCGACCGGCTGCGACATCTCCGGGGTTGAGCCATCAGACCAGATGCGGCTACGAGGCGAGAGCGCGGCAACCTGGACCTCGTTGGTGGCTGGATCGGCGGAGGCGCTGCCCTTTCCGGACAGATCGTTCGATCTCGTCTACTCGACCGATGTGATCCACCACGTTGGGAACCGCGATTCGTACTTTGCGGACGCCGCACGAGTGCTTGCGCCAGGCGGCCGTATCGTCACAGTCACGGATTCGCGGGAAGACATCGCGCGGCGACGCCCGCTTTCCAACTATTTTCCGGAAACGGTCGCGATCGAAGAGCAGCGCTATCCCACGATCAGGACGCTCCGTGCCGAGATGGAAGCTGCTGGACTTACCGGTATCCATGAGACGCACGTGGAGCTGGAATACCCGCTGACCGATATCCGTGGGTATCGCGAACGCGCCTACTCCTCGCTGCTGCTCATCCCCGACGACGCGCTGGAGCGGGGATTGGCGCGGCTGGAACGCGATCTTCTGGTGGGCCCCATATCGGCCCTTTCGTTGGACACGTTGGTTTGGGGTACAAGTGCCCCGGATGTGAATTAGGGAGCAGGCAAGGTTTCATGGTTGATGTCGCCATTGTCGGAGGAAGCGGGTATGCAGGGGGCGAGCTGGTCCGCCTGCTCATGGGGCACCCGGAGGTCACCATCAAGTACGTGACCTCGGAGCGCAACGCCGGGAAGTTCGTGCGCTCCGTGCACCCCAATCTCCGCAAGCGGTCGGAGCTCAAGTTCTCCTCGGTCAAGGATATCGACAAGGTCGATGTCCTCTTCAGCGCGCTGCCGCACGGCGTCGTCATGGGCCAGATGAACGAGCTGCGCGAGAAAGCGCCGATCATCATCGACCTCAGTGCTGACTTCCGCCTGCGCAATGCCGCCGACTACCCGAAGTGGTACGGGCACGAGCATGAACTGCCTGACCTGCTCGACGACTTCGTGTACGGCATTCCGGAGCTGCACCGGGAGGAACTGAAGCAAACGGACCTCATCTCCAGCGCCGGCTGCATGGCCACCACTACCATCCTGGGGCTTTACCCGCTCTACCAGGCGCAGGTGGTGAACCTGGCCAAGCCGGTCGTAGTCGAGGCCAAGACGGGTTCCTCCGGTTCCGGCGGCTCCCCCAACCTGGGCTCACACCACCCGGAGCGCAGCGGCTCCATGCGCTCCTTCAAGCCAACCGGCCATCGCCACTCCGCTGAGGTCATCCAGGAACTGACCGTGGATGGCGCCGCGCCGGAAGTCGCCTTCTCCGCCACGGCTATTGAGGCGGTGCGCGGCATCCTGGCGACCTCGCACGTCTACCTGAAGGAGCCACTCGCGGACAAGGATCTGTGGGGCATCTACCGCAAGGCATACAAGGACGAGCCGTTCATGCGGCTGGTCAAGGAAGCCTCCGGGGTGCACCGGTATCCGGAACCGAAGCTGCTCTCCGGCTCCAACTTCTGCGATGTCGGGTTCGAGCGCGATCCAGATTCCAACCGCATCGTGGTCATGGCTGCCCTGGACAACCTGATGAAGGGTGCTGCCGGCCAGGCCGTGCAGGCGTTCAATATCCGCATGGGCTACGAGGAAGACACCGCGCTGGAGTTCACGGGGCTCCACCCCATTTAAAGGGGGTGCCGCTTCGCTCAGGGGGAGTCGGCCTGACGGCCTCAGGGGGTGAAGGAGTACGAAGGATTACGAGGTGGTCAAGATGGATGACTGCTCGCATCTTGTCCTTCGTCACCCTTCCCTCGTCCCTCCGTCCACTCGTACTCCTTCACCCCCTGAGCGCGCAGCGCGACACCCCTTGAGCGAAGCGGCACCCCCTCGCGACGAAGGAGCACAATAATGTTGGTCATCAAGATTGGCGGCGGGGCCGCCATCGGCGAAGGCGGGTTCCACAATTTCGCACAGGATCTCGCGGGCTTCACGGAGCCGGTGGTCATCATCCATGGCGGCAACGCCGAGTTCAGCGAACTCAGCCGGCAGTTGGGCATGCCACCACGCATGGTCACCTCCTCCAGTGGACGCGTGAGCCGGTACACGGACGCCGCCACCATGGACGCCATGCTGATGGCGTACTGCGGCAAGGTGAACAAGCGCCTGGTCGCGACGCTGCGGGCTGCCGGCGTGAACGCCGTTGGTCTCAGCGCCATCGACGGCGGTATCGGGGTGGGGCGGCGCAAGCCGATGCTGCGTGGCACGGAGGATGGAAAGACGCGCATCTTCCGTGATGACCATGCCGGCACGCTGGAGACGATTGACCCCACGCTGGTGACCCTGCTACTGCAGAACAGCTACGTGCCGGTCCTGACTCCACCCGCCCTCGGTGAGGAGGGCACGCCAATCAACGTTGATGGCGACAAGCTGGCCCTTGAACTGGCGACTGTCCTCGGTGCGGACGGGCTGATCTTCTTTTCGGATACCCCCGGCCTGCTGGCTGACGTGCGTGATGAGTCATCGTTGCTTAGCGAGATCGACGCTGACGCGCCAGAATCTGCCCTCGCGTCCGCGGGCGGCCGAATGGTGGTAAAGGTCGAGGCAGCGCTCGGCGCGGTCGAGCGCGGCGTGGGCCGCGTCGTCTTCGCTGACGGCCGCATCGATGCGCCGGTCAGCGCCGCGCTAGCCGGGCGTGGCACGACCGTTCGCCGCTCGGCATCCGCCGCTACTGTTTAAGGAGCCCACCATGTCAACCGTAACCCTCGATCTTGCCGAGATTCAGCGTCTCGAAAGCGAGCATCAGCCCGCGCTCTACGCCAAGCGCGACATCGCGTTGGTGCGTGGTGAGGGCGCCTATCTGTATGACACGGATAGCAAGCGCTACCTGGACGCTATGAGCAACTACGGTGTTGCTGTCCTCGGCCACGCTGACCCGGAGTTCGCTGCCGCGCTCCATGATCAGTTGCAGACCCTGACCACATGTCACCAGAGCTTCTACAACGATCTGCGCGCCGAAGCCCTGGCCGAAATCAGCGCGATTGCGCCAGAAGGCCTGACCCGCTACTTCCTGACCAACTCCGGTGCGGAAGCAATCGAGGCGGGGATCAAGTTCGCCATTGCCGCCACCGGGCGCCAGAAACTGGTCGCGGCGAAGCGCGGGTACCACGGGCGCACCCTCGGCGCGCTGGCTGCCACGCACGACCCCAAGTACCGTGGTCCCTTTGAACCTCTCTCCCCCGTTACAACCCACGTCGCTTACAACGATATCGACGCGCTTGAGGCAGCGGTTGATGGCGAGACCGCAGCGATCCTGCTGGAGCCAATCCAGGGCGAGGGAGGAATCTGGCCGGCGTCAGCGGAGTATCTCCAGGCCGCGCGATCTATAGCAGACGCTAAAGGAGCGCTCTTAATAGCCGATGAAATCCAGACCGGTCTCAGGACTGGAGCACCGTTCGCCATGGCGTCCTCGGGCGTCATTCCTCACATCATGGTCACTGCCAAGGCGTTGGGGAATGGCTTCCCGATTGGCCTGACGATGACGACGGATCAAATCGCTGGCGAAATCCCATCGGGAGCCCACGGCACGACGTTCGGAGCCAATCCCCTTGCGGCCCGCGCGATCGTCACCACCTTGCGGGCACTGCGTGATCGGGGGCTTTACGATCAAGCGGTGACTATCGGCAATGCCCTTATTTCTGGATTGCATGGGTTGAACAGCCCGAAGATTCGCCAGGTACGCGGGCGCGGCCTGATGATCGGAGTGGAGCTCAAGGAGCGCGTCACACCCGCGCTGCGTGGCCTCCAGGAGCGCGGCGTGCTGGTGCTTCCTGCTGGCGCCACGACCTTCCGCCTGCTCCCCCCTTTGATCTGGCAGCAGGCCCAGGTGGATGAGTTTCTCAGCGTCGCCAACGAGGTGCTTGCTTGATTCAATCCAATTGTGTAGTTGTAGCGCAACAAATGATGAATGTTTCAGCAATGAAACATTGTTCGTCTTCATCGCTTATGGCACACAATATGCATACAGTGCCTCTTAACAGCCGGGATAGAGTTACGCAGGATTGCGTAGACTCGCCGGCCACAGGAGGCCGTAGTGGAACAGGATCGTTTCGACGCTCTCGCCATATCCCTCGCGGATGAAGGCGCCAGCCGCCGCTCGGTACTTGGTCGCATTGCGGCCGGAGGTGTTGCCGCTGCACTCGGCATCACGGCGTTTACCGCTTTCGAGGATGACGACGCTGAGGCCAAGAAGAAGAAGAACTGCAAGAAGCGGTGCAAGAACAAGAAGAACAAGCAGAAGCGAAAGAAGTGCAAGAAGCGGTGCAATAAGGCCAAGACCTGCACGGCTACTAACCAGTGCGGTGGCGGCCAGCAGTGCATCAATGGCCTGTGTGCTACAAGCTGCACCAGTAACGCCCAGTGCAACACTGGTCAGACCTGCCTGAATGGTGCCTGTGCGGAGGAATGTGCCTCTACTGCAGAATGTGGAGATGGGGAAACGTGCGTTAACGGTGGCTGCACCAGCAACTGCACGTCCAGTAGCACCTGCACCGGTGGTCAGGAGTGCATCGACGGTGTCTGCTCGTTCCCGCCGGTTGTCGGTGTGGCCTGTACCAGCAACGCTCAATGTACTTCCCCCCTCGTCTGTGCTGGGAGCATCTGCGTGGCTGGATGTGCTACTAACACGGACTGCCCTGAGGGCCTGATCTGTGGCAGCTTGCTCGGCACCAAAATCTGCGTCGGAGCGCCGTGTGGACCGCTTCTGCCGTGCCCAACTGATGGCGGCCTACTCACGCCCGCCTGCCTGTTGGGCATCTGCGTCGAGCTCTAATCCCGCAACTCACTTTGAGCCTATGGGGAGGGCGTTCGCGCCCTCCCCATTTCCTGTCTTATGTTCCGGTCATGGATGCGCTGTCGAGAGCTGCGGAGGACGCCCCGAGTCCTCCAGCGTTCTTCTCAGTAGATGGAACGGGACATGGCTTCTCCGAAATGTGAGCTCCGTCAGGTAGCTGACGAGCACGCGAACAAGACCCCTGAACGACCCACCGGTGACGACTACAAAGCCGATTTGCTACAACGACTCACACCTCGCACGGTCAACAGAGTCACAAATGATGCGTACTGCGCGCCGGCTGCCGCGCAGCGCGTTCTTCCAGGTGGAGGAATCATCGCGGCAGGAGAGGCAGCAAGCCGCGCGTGAGTGGATGTTATGACGGGCGTGAGCGTCAGGCCTGAACAACAGCTCAGTCTACGCTGGGTGCCTCCTTGCCATCAGGGCCGAAGGTATCCGCCATGGCGATGTGGACCCTTTCGATCACCCTTCTGCGCACGTCCTACCTATGAGTAGATGGCATTGATTGCGGCTCGTTCTTCCGGCCCCAGGACATTGGTATCGCTGACCATCGGGGTCATGACGCATTTGCAATTCATCTCGCCCAAGCCTAGCGCGTGTCCCAACTCGTGCGATGGGATGTAACGCAGGATCTTCTCGTTCGTCCAGCGAGGCTGATACAACCAAATCACCGTTGCCTGGATCGCCGGTTGGCTGGACTGCTTGCTGCGCTTGGTCACGAGCGTGTAGTTGGCGGTGAAGCCCGCGATGCCACTGGTTGAAGGTCCGGTCCAGGGCTCGGCGTCGCACAAGATGACCGCATTCTGCATTGGCACGACGTCACTGCACAGCATCGGCGACTCGTGCTGCACCGACAATGTCGGAGCACTGGTCGTGGCCCAGAGTTGTGCGGCGAATTCCACCGACGAGCGGTTGTAGCTTGATCGGTTGATGACCGGAATCGCCCCAGATTGCCACCCTGCGCCGACCAGGACCCGGTTGACCAGCTGCGGCTTCTTCCGGTGACCCTTCCCCCCCTTGGCATCAACACCAACAGTGCCAAACACCATTCCCGACGTCAACAGAACTAGCAAGAAAATGTGCAACATATCTCCTCCGAGAAGAGATCGCCAGGAAGCGTAAGTACCGACACGGGACCGTGACATTGGTATAAAGAAGCCACTACCTGAAGGCTGATCACGACGCTTGGCTCTTGAGACCGGCGTAGTGGTCAACCCTGTTCGTGCTGTTTCGACAAACCGCATAACGACTGCCCCCTTGCGCAAAGTTCGTTGTTCACGCTGTCCCGGCAGTATGGGTACGGGACGATGTCAGGAGGGTGACGATTTCGTTGTGTTATGTTGCGAGAACGCGGCAATATTGCAGACATGCGCACGTAGACAGCGGGTGTATGTAGTTGATGAGAACAGTACGTCCACCCTGACGAAGGAGCCATCTCGGGGACGATTCGCGCTCGCTCGACCAGCAGGATGTTTGCACGCCACCGGAACTCGACCCCGTGGGGAGTTCACGTGAACGGCAATCAGCTTGGCGAACCTGTTACGGGGCGGTGCCATGTGCACCACATCTTCACCAGTGTTGGGACGGCACCGCTCGACCCCTGCCTCTCGTAGCAGTCCAAATACTGAGAAGAACGCTGTAGAATCTGCTAGATTTGGGACTCACCCGCCTGAACTCCCGCCACCCGATGCCCCGGGGACTGTCTGTCCATGCGGGTGCAGCGCCTCGTCGATCTGCTCGCGCGTCAAGCCAGATTCAGCGTAGGCCAGTTCACGCACCGTGATGCCAGTGGCATGCGACTTCTTGGCGATCTTTGCCGCGTGCTCGTAGCCGATCAGCGGGTTGAGCGCGGTCGCCATGCTGATCGAGCCCTCGATGTACCCCTCGGCGCGCGCGCGGTTTGCCTCCAGACCCAGGAGCAGCTTGTCGACGAAGACGCGGGAAACGTTCGCCAGCAGGCGGATGCTCTCCAGGAGGTTCCGCGCCATCATCGGCAGCATCACGTTCAGGTCGAGCTGGCCCCACTGCCCGCCGATGATGATGGCCTGGCTGTTCCCGGTCACCTGCGCGCCGACCATGATCACAGCCTCGCTGATGACCGGGTTCACCTTGCCTGGCATGATCGAGCTGCCCGGCTGAATCGCCGGCAGGATCAGTTCGCCCAGGCCCGCCTGTGGTCCCGAGCCGAGTAAACGGATGTCGTTGGCGATCTTCATCAGGGAAGCCGCCACCGTGGTCAGGGCGCCGGAGGTGAAGACATAGGCGTCCTGCGCGCCCTGCGCCTCGAAGTGGTTTTCGGCCTCCCGGAACTCGCTGCCGGTTAGCGCCGTCAGTTCCGCCGCCACGCTCGCCCCGAAATCAGCCGTGGTGTTCAGGCCAGTCCCGACCGCCGTCCCGCCGATCGCCAGCTCACGCAGGCCTGGCAGCGTCAGCTCCACACGGTCCGCGCCGAGTTCGACCTGGCGCGCGTAGCCGCTGAACTCCTGGCCGAGACGGATCGGCACCGCGTCCATCAGGTGCGTCCGCCCAATCTTGACTACATCGTCGAAGTCGACCGCCTTCTGCTCCAGCGCCTGCTGCAGGTAGCGGAGGGCAGGCAACAACTCGTGCTCGATTTGCAGCACAGCCGCCACGTGCAGCGCGGTCGGGAAGGTGTCGTTCGAGGACTGCCCCATGTTGACGTGGTCATTGGGGTGCACCTTCTGAGCAAGAACGCGCGAGGCCAGCGTCCCGATGACCTCGTTCGCGTTCATGTTCGTCGAAGTGCCAGAGCCGGTCTGGAAGACATCGATGGGGAAGTCCTCGTAATACTCCCCAGCGGCCACGGCGGCAGCGGCAGTTTCGATTGCCGTCGCAATCTCCTCATCCAGCAAGCCCTGCGCGCGATTGACACGCGCGGCGGCTTGCTTGATCAGGCCAACTGCCTGGATCAACTCCGGCGGGAGCGGCTGCCCGGAGATCGGAAAATTCTCGACCGCGCGTTGGGTGGAGGCGCCATACAGGGCATCCTTCGGCAGCCACATCTCGCCCATGGTATCGCGCTCAACGCGCATGTTCTCCACGTTCTGCTCCCTCCCGGCAAACGAGATCTGCTCCGTTGCCAGCTATGCGGCCGGAGGATCTCCGCTCAGCGCGGCGTACATCTCGTCAAGGTGCTGGCGCAACGTCGGCAGGAGGTCAGCCAGCGGTACGAAGAATGCCTCGCTGGCAGTGCGCAGCTTGACCTCTGCCTCTCCGCGTTCCAGGGTGCGCTTGCTTACGGACACACGGATCGGGTTCCCGATCAGGTCAGCGTCGTTGAACTTCACGCCCGCGCGCTCGGCCCGGTCATCGTAGAGCACCTCGATCCCCGCGCCGGTCAGTTCACTGTAGAGGGTATCGGCGGCGCTGACGGCAGCGTTATCCTCCGCCGAGCCAATCCACATGAGCGAGACCTCATACGGGGCAACCGAGACTGGCCAGATGATCCCCTTCTCGTCGTGGTGCTGCTCGACGATGGTCGCCGTGACCCGACCAGACCCGATGCCGTAGGAGCCCATCATTACCGGGTGGCTGTTCCCCTCTTCGTCCAGGTACTCCGCGCCGAGCGCCTTCGAGTAGCGCGAGCCCAGCTTGAAGATGTTGCCGACCTCAATGGCGCGTTCGGTGCTCAAGGGTTCGCCACACGTCGGGCACGGGAAGCCAGCTTCTGCCGCGGCAATATCCGCTACGACGTCCGCGGTGAAATCGCGACCCAGGTTCGTGTTTCGCAGGTGCCAACCGACCCTGTTGGCGCCGGCAACGAGGTTCGGCGAGTTCTCGATGCTGAGGTCCACCACGATGAAGGCGTCGTGCACGCCGACGGGAGAGCCGTACCCCGGTTCTGCCCCAATAGCGCGAATCTCCTCCACCGTCGCCGGCGTCAATCCACCCTCGCCCGCAACCTTGCGCAGCTTCGTCTCGTTCACCTCCAGGTCACCCCGGATGACGACGAAGATGAAGCGCCCGGAATCCCCCTTGAAGAAGACCGCCTTGGCTGTACGCGATAGTGGTACACCCAGGAAGTCGGCCAGGGCCTGGATCGTGGTGGTGTTCGGGGTCTCCATCTCTTCGACGGGCAACAACTCCTCGGCCGGTGGTGCGTCGCGGATGAAGGTGGCAACTTCGCGGTTATCGGCGTAACCACAGTTGGCGCACATGAGCACGATGTCCTCACCATAGGGGGAGAGGGCCATGAACTCATGGGAGGCGGTGCCGCCCATCATGCCGGTGTCCGCGCCGACCACCACGAAGGCCAGTCCTGCGCGGCGGAAGATACGCTCGTAGGCCGCCCAGTGATTGCGGTACTGCACATCCAGCCCGGCCTCATCGCGGTCCAGGCTGTAGCTGTCCTTCATGGTGAATTCGCGCACGCGGATCAGGCCCCCGCGCGAGCGCGGCTCATCACGCCACTTGGTCTGGATGTGGTAGACGAGAGCTGGCAACTGGCGGTAGGAGTTGATCTCCTGCCGCACCAGGTCGGTGACGATCTCCTCATGGGTCATGGCCAGCACCATGTCGCGCTCGCCACGGTCGTGGAAGCGGGTCATCTCCGGGCCGACCTGGTAGAAGCGGCCCGATTCCTTCCAGACGTCGGCAGGATGCACCACGGGCATGAGCATCTCCTGCCCGCCAATGGCGTTGATCTCCTCGCGGATGATCTGCTCCACCTTGGTCACCACGCGCCAGCCCAGAGGTAGCAGGCTGTAGATTCCTGCACCAAGTGGCCGCATCACGGCGGAGCGCAACATCAGCCGGTGGCTGGGCAACTCGACGTCGCCCGGAGCCTCACGCAGGGTCCGGCCGAAGAGATGGGACATCCGCATACGTTCGCAAACCTCATCTTTCCGCAGACAACGGGTTCGTCATACCGCGGTGAGGATACCAGCAGTCAGGCGGTTGTCTCGCCACTTTTCGCCTGCCGCACCCCTGCGCCGCTGCCAGCATCCTCCACCCGCGCGGCGATAAAGAGGAGCGATGACAGCCGGTTGAGGTAGGCCAGGATGGCGGGGCTAAAGGCGTACCCGCTGTTGGCAACCGCGACGACCCGCCGCTCCGCGCGCCGGGCCACGGTGCGCGCCGCATCGAGCGCGGCCCCTGGCACGCTCTCTCCCGGCACGACGAACTCACGCGGCAACGTGACGGTATCCGCGAGCGCATCCGTCTCCTGCTCTAGCCAGGTGACGCGCTCCGCGCCCAGGGCGTAATCCGGCGGGCGCACCTCCGGCGTGAAGGCCAACTCCGCCATGATCCGGTAGAGATCGCGCTGCGCCGCCAGGATGGCGGCCTGCACCCGCTCATCGGATGCCAGGGCTCGGGCCAGGCCCATTGCCGAGTCGGCCTCGTCCAACGCGCCGAGCGCCTCGATCCGTGGGTCATCCTTGGAGGTGCGCTCGCCCAGCAGATCCGTGCTGCCGGTATCGCCGCGGCCGGTGTACATGCGCATGGAGAGTGCCCTCATTCGCAACTTCTGGATATGCCGCCCGCACGCCGTGGTAGCATCGCCATCCCTATATACGCGACACGCGCAGTTGCCATCACGCCGCACTTACCGGCGGCGCCTCGCAGGAGGGGCCTTGAGTTTCGCAGGCAATGCCCCGACGGCTGGGCAGCCGGTTGATGCTGACACCATCCGCGTCGGGGTGATCGGCACAGGGTTCGGCGCCTCGCTGCATCTCTCGGCCCTCCGCGAATGCCCTGGCTTCACCACGGTCGCCATCGCCTCGCGTCGCGTGGACCGCGCCCGTGCCGCCGCCCACGACCACAACATCCCCGCCCACTTCTCCGACTATCGGGAGATGGTGCGCCACCCGGAGATTGACGCCGTCATCGTGGCCACACCGCCCCACCTGCACCACGCCATGGCCATTGCCGCGCTAGAGCATCACAAGCACGTGCTCTGCGAGAAGCCGATGGCGCGCAACCTGGCGGAAGCGAAAGACATGCTGCGCATCGCTGAGCGCACGACAGCGATTGCCATGGTGAACAACCAGTTGCGTTTCCTGCCGGCGCGCGCGCGCGTTTCGGAACTGATCCACGAGGGGTACATTGGAGAGCCGCATGCGGCGTCAGTCATTGTCCACCGCTCTAGCCTGAACGACCCGCACGACCGGCCCTGGGGCTGGCTGATGGAGGCGGAAAAGGCGGGCGGCATGCTGGGCGCGACGGGCGCGCACTATATGGATGCCCTACGCTGGTGGTTCGGCGAGGTAAAAGCCGTCGCCGGAGCCGTATCGACCATGGTGCGCCAGCGGCGGCTGCCTGACTCCTCGGCGATGGCCCGCGTTGACGCCGATGACAACTTCGCGGTCCTGCTGCGGTTCGCCAACAACGCGCTTGGCTCGGTCCACGTCTCGGCTACGGCCGGTCACGAGGGCGAGGAGCAGATTACCCTCTCTGGCGCCGACGGCACGCTGCTTCTCCGCGACGGCGTGCTCCTGGGTGCGCGGCGTGGTGACTTCAGCCTGACCGAAGTGCCCATTCCGGACCGCCTGATGGGCGGTCTGGTGCCGGGCGGCCACTTCCTTGTCCAGCCAACCACGCTGCTCCTGCGCGCCTGGGGCCAGGCAATCCGCGAGGGGTCGCCGGTCTCCCCGTCTTTTGCTGACGGCATGAAGACCCAGGAACTCCTGGACGGCGCGCTCCGCTCCAGCCAGCAAGGGCGCTGGATCGACACCAGTGGGGCGCGCTGGCCAAAGGCAGGATAAAGGAACGCAGCATGCTCTCAGACGAGGAAGTCACGTACCTGCAATCACAGCGGTTGGCGCGGCTCGCTACTGTTGGTCCGAATGGCCAACCTACCGTTGACGCTGTCGGATTCGAGTTTGACGGTGAGCAATTCTTCATCGGTGGCCATAACCTGCCGGCTTCGCGAAAGTATCGCAACATCATTGCAGGGAGTCATCAGGTCGCGCTGATCGTCGATGACCTCGTTGCGACCGATCCATGGACACCACGAGGAATCAAGATCCACGGAGTGGCCGAACTCGAATCCCGTACTGGCATGTTCGGTCTGGGAGACTATTTCGTGATTACGCCGACGGTTGCCTGGAGTTGGGGTGTCCTGGCACCAACCTTCGGTGAGCAAGGGCCTTTGTGGCACAAGACCGTTTGGCCTGCCACCTCCTGAGGCCACGATCGCAACAAATAGCCCCTTCGTCCTGTGTTCAGGACGAAGGGGCTTGATGAACGATTGATCCCCTACCGCACGAACTGCGCTTGCTCGCTCGCGATGACATTTCCCCGGTTATCTTCGTCCACGTATTCTTCGTCGTCCTCGTCATCCTCGTCGTCCGCATATTCACCAAAGGCGACCGGGCCGTACTCGGCGGCATACTCGCCTTCAACGTCATCGAAGCCGAAGCTGTATCCATCAAAGCCGGGAATGGCGTCCTGCACGAGGGGGTGATCCGGGTTGAGTTCGGTCATGACCAGCTCCTGGCCCTGGCCGTTGATCGTCTGGCGCTTGGTCAGCACGCCCTTGCGCAGGAACTCCATGACCTTGGCCTCGATGTGCTCCGAGGGCAGGATGTCCCGCGGCACGAAGCGCCAGAGCGTGCGGCTCATATGGCTCTGCGTCGGCACGAAACCGTCGTGCAACTGGCGCACGTACTTGTCGATGGCCTGGATGAACTGGCGATCAACATCCGCCGACTGCTGGAAGGTCAGCATGTCCTCCGCGCCGGCCGCCACCACGAGGTCCGGACTGACCGACCCGGGGACGCCGCAGATGACCACTTTCTTGCCGAGGCGATTCCGCAGCGTGGTCACCAGGCGGATGAAATCCTTGTCCCCGGTGAAGAGCAGGAACGTCTCGATATCCGGGCGTGTCAGCGCGGTGTTGATGACATCGATCACGAAGTTGAGATCAGCGCGGGACTGAATTTTCTCACGGCCCGCTCCGTCCGAGGTGCGCTTGGCCGGGTAGTGCTGGGCCTCGAACCCCGCCACATCCAGCCGCATGCGCACCGGAGGTGGATGCTGATCGAAGTCCGCGTAGGCTCGGGCAACGGCCATCAGGCCGTACTTAAGCGCCTTGTCCCGCCAGGCCAGCGGATCAGGCTCGAGTCCGAAGGAATTGATGCTGGAGTACCGAATATTTTCGAAATCAACGAAGGCCGCCACTTCCCCGCGTGCTGGATTCTGACCATTCTGCGAACGTGGAGTAGAAGAAGACATGGATGCCGAGACTATGTCATTTGAGTGCATGAATCCCCCTGAACATTCGACTGGATCTCGTGATGGGTGGTGCATGACGGGTGACCCGGGGAGCAACCCGCCCTCTATCATTCGCCATGCAATCCCGCGGCTACGAGCTCACTTAATCCCGAACTGCTGCACTATTCCGCAAATTACCGAGCGCCATCGCCCGAATCCGTGCGGCAGATCACGCTCAATCACGCGCATTTCACTCGCGGAAGTTTATCACGGCAGCATTCGCCAGCGTCGTTCAGGCGCGCGATCCCAGCAGCGCCGCGCCAACCACCCCGGCATAATCGCCGAGTTTTGCGCGAGTAAACTCCGTTCCCTTGATGGCTGCGGCCAGCGACTCTCGCCGCGCGTACTCCACTGCCACGTCGAAGACAAGGTCACACGACTCGATGACTCCGCCCCCTAACACCACACGTTGGGGATTGAGCAGGTTGATCGCCGACGCCAGGCCGTACCCCAGGTAGCGCCCTGCCTCGTTCAGCGTCTCGATGACAAGCTGATCGCCCTGTTCCACTGCCGACTGCAGGATGCCAGAGCGCACGGCGCCACTCTCCGGCCACATGGCCGCCGTTGAAAGCTCAGGCGCCAGGTCCGTGAGGATCGAATCCCGGCCCCGCTTGAGGTCCCCCATCAGGCTCAGGGTGATCGCGGTGCGGGAGGCGTATGCTTCCAGGTGGCCACGGCCACCACAGCCGCACAGCCGACCCCCAGCCGCAACGATCAGGTGCCCGATCTCACCGGCGCTCCCGCTTGCCCCGGAAACGAGCTGGCCATGTTGCACTACGGCTCCGCCCACGCCGGTGCCCACGAAGCAGCAGATGAAGTTCTCGACGCCCTTGCCCGCGCCAAACGCCTGCTCCCCCGCCGCAGCCACCTGCACGTCGTTGCGCAGTGCCACCGGCACCCCAAACTTCTTCTTCAGCGATTCCGCGATCGGGAGGTTAATGACCGCCTGGCTGAGGTTCGGCGTACCAAGCAGGACCCCGGCTTCAGCGTCCACCTGCCCGGCCGCTCCGACACCGATGCCCACAATCTGCTTCGGCTTGATCTTCGCCGCGTCCAATGCAGCCTCGGCAACGGTGTTGAGGCGGTCCAGCACCGCCTTCGGGTCATCGGAGGATGAAGAGCGCTTCTTGGCTTCCGCGATTACCTTCCCGGACTGCAGGTCCACAACCGCGCCCAGCAGCTTGGTGCCGCCGAAGTCGATTCCCAGCGCGTATGTGCGGTCTTTGGCCATTGTGCGTCAGCTTCCTTCGTCGAGTTGCTCCAGGACCAGTGCAAATTTCTCGATTCCCGAGAGGTTGTTCGGGTCCAGCACGACCTGGACGTGTGAGATCCCCAGTTCGGCATGACGCCGCAGTGAGTTGGAGAGCGTCTCCGGGTTGCCGATGAGGACCAGCCCATCCTCGCGCGGGCGGCCCGCCCTGCCTGGCAGATCGACCAGGATGGAGCAGCTTCGCTGTAGCGTTGCTGGCTCCCGACCCATCTCCAGGCAGGCCACGTCCACCTTCTCCTGCGCTGCCGTGACCTCCTCCGGCGTATGGAGTGCCCAGGCATTCCAGATGTCCGCATATTCGGCTGTCAGGCGCAACATGCGCGCGCCGGTGGTGCCGATCATGATGGGTGGCCCTGCATGACGTGGGCCACGCGGGCGCAGCTCGCAATCACGCACCTGGTAATACTCGCCCGCGAAATTGACGTGCCCGGTACGCAGGAGCGGCACGATGATCTGGAGCGCTTCGGCGAAGCGCCCAACCCGGTGATCGAACGGGTAGCCGAAGGCGTCGTACTCCGGCTCGTGCCAGCCTGCGCCCAGACCCAGGATGAGGCGGCCGCCGCTGATCTCGTCAACGGTATCGGCGATCTTGGCCAGCAGGGCCGGGTTGCGAAAACTGGTGCAACTGACGAGCGGCCCGATCTCCACCCTTGAGGTCACCGCCGCGAACGCGGAGAGCAGGGACCAGCACTCCCAGATCCCTTGCGGCTCCTTGCCCTCGAAGCGGAAGATGAGGTGATCCGAGACCCAGATGGAGTCGAAGCCAACATCCTCCGCCAGCCGCGCCATTGCCAGGAGGTCAGCCCAACGCGCGGTGCCCCCGCCGAACTCACGCTCGGTGTCAGGGAACATCAACCCGACCTTCAGGGGACGCTTACGCTCTGCCACACGATTCTCCCGGCTAGACGCCACGACGTATTGCCACCCCAATGGGTCTCAAACCGTGGTCATCCCGCCAGCTGTCATCCTGACGAAGGAAGGATCTCGTCGGTCGTTTTGTCCGCCGCGGCGTCGTGCAGCAACGAGATCCTCCGCCTGTGGGCCCAGGATGACAGGGAAGGGCGGTCGCAGGATTACAGCACTCACTAGCCCCGGTCCAGGATCTCCAGGACCGGAGCGAACACCTCGATGGATTCGGTGGTGATGGGGTCCATCACAAGCTGGACGTGACTGATGCCAATGTCAGCAAAAGCGCGCAGCGCCTCCGCCATGGCCTCCGGCTCACCGCTCAACGGCTGGGCCCCCGAATCCTCGGAGTGCATCACGCTTCGTCCAGAGCCATCCGGCAACTGGACCAGGATGGCGGCGGTGCGCTCGATCTCAGCCGGGTCACGTCCCACCTTCTCACAGGCGGCGTCCACCTTTTCCAGCCAGGGCTTGAGTTCCTCCGGACTGTTGTTGAACCAGGCGTACCAGGCGTTCCAACTATCCACATACGGGATCGTGATCTCCAGCATGCGCGGGCTGCCGGACCCAACCATCAGCGGCACATGTCTGCGTGGTCCCGGCGGGTGCAGCAGGCACTCATCGGTCTGGTAGTACTCGCCGTTAAAGGTCACCGTCTCACCGTCCAGCAGGCGACGAATGACCGTGAACGCCTCCTCGAAGCGAGACACCCGGTGATCGTAGGGGAAGCCAAACGCGGCGTACTCAGGCTCGTTCCACCCTGCCCCGAGGCCGAGGATGATGCGCCCTTGCGACACCTCATCCAGGGTGGCCGTCTTCTTGGCGATCATGGCTGGGTTGTGGAACGAGGTGCAGGCAACCAGGGGTCCGATCTCGACCCGCTCGGTGACCGCGGCGATGGCCGCCATCATCGTCCACGCTTCCCAGGGGCCCTTCGGCGTGTCACCCTCGTTGCGGTAGAGCAGGTGATCGCCGAGCCAGATGGAGTCGTAGCCCAGCGCCTCGGCAGTGGTCGCCATGCGCTTCATGTCGGGCCACGGCGCCACGCGCTCGATCTCTGGTAGCTGCACTCCGACCTTCAACGGTCGTCCGTTGGCTGGCATTGGCCCGTCTCCCTGATGTTCCCGTCCTACTGTGGCGGTTCGGGATCATACCGCAGGGAGCGGGTCAATCGATCTGCAGCGAACGCAACCGCCAGACTGCCAATGCCAGAGCAATCACCGTGACGACGGCCATCGGCAGGAACGCCTGGCCTGCCGCGCTGGCGTCATTGTCCACGAGCGCCTGGTAAATCTTCTGCATCGATTCCCGGCTGGAGATGGCCCGCACACCGGGCAGGAAGCGGCCCAGCAGGGTCTCCCAGGCGAAGATGTAGAGCATACCGGCCAGCAACGCGCGTGGAATGACCAGGCTGACCAGGATGAAGACAGCGGCCAGCAACATGGCGCCAGCTCCGGCAGCAGCGGCCATTGGCCAGAGCTGCTCCCAGACCCCGGTGACCCGCTCCGCTCGGCTGATGATGAACGTCGTCAGCAGCAGCCCAATCCAGAGCGAGGTGATCGTCACCAGGATGGTCGCCAGGTACTTGCCGAGCACGATGCGCACCCGGCTGATCGGCTTCATCAGCAGGTAGGGCAACGTGTCGTCTTCCAGCTCTTCGCCGAAGGCGGCTGTCGCTGGCAGCAGGATCACGATTGGCAGCAACGTCGGCAGGATGAGATCCCGGAAGAGGCCGCGCAGTACTGGAGCCGCCGGCATCCCCCACGGGCGCAGCAGGTAGATGAGCGCGAAGAGCGCCGGGATACAACCGAGGAAGAGCACCAGCCGCCAGGTCCGGCCGCCGGTGAACTGGCGCAAGGTCAGCGTGGTGACCGGCAGTGCCTGCCAAAGCATGGTCATGAGGGGCCTACCAGGTAGGAGAAGACGGACGCAAGCGACTCATCGGCCGGCTGCAATTCCAGCAGGTGAATCCCCTCTCGCTGCGCGATCTGCGGCGCCAATACCCCGAACAGGCGTGCGTCAGTCGTTTCCACGGTCAGCCGGTCCTCGCCCGCAATCGTTACCTGGCGCACGGTCGGCGCGGCAATGAGCGCTGCGGCCATTCGCCGCGGATCGTTGCAGCGCAGGCGCAGGATGTGGTCGCGCTGGTCCATGCGGTCCCGGATGGCCCGGTAGTCTCCGGCAGCCGCCAGCTTGCCGTTGACGATCACCAGCACGTTCCGGGCGAAGCGCTCCACTTCGGAGAGGACGTGCGAGGAGACGACGACCGTTTTGCCTTCGTCACCCAGCCGCCGCATCAGCGCTATCAGGCTGGCGCGTTGCACCGGATCGGTACCATTCAATGGCTCGTCAAGCAGCAACACCTGGGGATCGTGCACCAGCGCGGCGGCCACCTTGATGCGCTGCCGCATCCCCTTGGAATAACCCCCAACTTTGCGCTCGGCGGCGTCCCCCATATCGACCACGGCTATCGCGCGCTCGGTCGCTTGGGAGGGATTCGACGCCTTCTGCAGGATGGCGTTCATGTGCACGAACTCGCGGCCCCGCAGATTGCCGTAAAGCTGCTCGTGCTCCGAGGCCATCCCGATCTGCCGGTAGATGCCGGGGTTGCCGCGCACCGGCTGGTCCATGACCTGGATGCTTCCGGCAGAGGGCGCCAGCAACCCGGCCAGCATGTTCAGGATCGTCGACTTCCCGGCGCCGTTGGGTCCCAGCAGACCAGTCACGCCACGCCCGATGCCAAAGGAGACATCCGAGACGGCTACAACATCGCCGTACCACTTGGCCACGTTGCGCAACGTGATGATGGCGTCCTCGCCCGGTGGCAGGCCGGGCAGCGACTGGGAGGCGTCCTGAACCTGTCGCTCAGTCATGGCGCTGATACCGGAGGAACATCACCAGCGAGCAAATCAGCATGACTGCCACCATCACCCCGGCAGCCTGGGTAACGGGCACCGCGAACGAATCGATCTCGGAGTCGCCCAGCGGGAACAACCCGTTGACCAACGAGACGATCGTCCGCGCTGGGCTGAGCACAAACATCCAGCGCTCGATCTCCGGCTGATCGCGCAGAGCCTCGCTCAGCGCGAGCGAAAGCGACTCAGAGATCACAAACCCGAGCACGATTACGCCGACGGCCACGCTCTTGCGCCCGGTGAACGACGAAATGACCAGGCCAATCGCTCCCAGGTAAAACGCGATGAGTACGCCTGCCACCACGATCCTGCCCAGGTCGCCCAGCCCCTCGCGGAGGGCCAGCGCCGGATCCCGGGCTAACAGGACATTGCCGATCCACATGATCACGACGGGCGCCAGCGAGACGGAGAGCGTGAGCAAGCCAGTGCCGAGCAGCTTGGCCAGCACATAGGCGTTCCGCCCGATAGGCCGCGAGAAATAGAGCGGCAGCATCTTGTCGTGGCGGTCAGTGGAGACCATCTCCGGCGCGATCAACGCCACGAAGATGCCCTCCAGGATGAAGATAGCCCCGAAGAACTCGCCGTAGGTGAGGAAGCTGAAGGCCGGCACAAAGGCGCGGATGCCGATTGCCAGCGCCACCGGAATGAGCAGCGCCGCGTAGATGAGCATGGGGATGATCTTGGCGGTCCATGGGCGGCGGATGCCGATGGAGCGCGCCATCGAGTAGCGTGCCAGCGCCCAGATGGCGGCCGGGATGCCCAGCCGGGACCCCTCGTAGTGCAGGTAGCCCCGGTCGAAGATTTCGCCATAGTTGCGCTGTGTTGCCGGGGCGGCCGTGTTCGCACTCACGCTGCCGCTCCCTTGCGCCGGCCACGCGTCTGCTGCGGCATGATCCCTTCCGCCTCGATTGAGTCGATGTACAGGTCCGCCAGCGTGCGAGTAGCGGGGCGCAACAGGCGCAGCGGAACACCACTACTGACAGCCGCATCACGCACGACATCAGCCGTGTCGGCCCCGTTGCGGCGGATGACAAACTCGTCGCTACCGAACTCAATCCCGGCCTGGACGGCGTGGATGCCACGCTGCTCCAGTACTGCCAGGAATGCCGCCGGTTCACCGTCGATCCGCACGTGGAGGTCAGCAGCCACATCCTCCGGTACATGCAGCGGCTGCGCGGCCACGACCTTGCCCTGGTCCAGCATCACCACGTAGTCACAGACACGCTCCACGTCATCGAGAATGTGCGAGGAGAGGACGACGTTGATGCCGAGCTGGCGGTTGATGCGCTCGATCAGGCTGAGCATGTCGTCCCGGCCTATGGGATCGAGACCATTGGTCGGCTCATCGAGGAAGACCAGTTCCGGGTCGTGCACAATCGCCTGCGCCAGCTTGACGCGCTGCTTCATGCCAGTCGAGAACCCGCTGATTAGCCGGTAGCGCTCCTCGTCGAGCCCGACCTGGTAGAGAACATCGTTGGCACGCTGGCGGGCCGCCCTGCGCGGCAAGCCGCTCATCTCGGCCATGTGGGCGACGAAGTCGGCGGCGGTGGCGTTACTGGGCAGGGAATCAGCCTCCGGCATGTACCCGAGCCGGGCACGCAGGGCCGTGCCCTCGCGATCAACATCCCGCCCGAGCACCTTCGCCGAACCGCCCGTTGGACGGGTCAGCCCAAGCAGGATCTTGAGCAGGGTCGATTTGCCTGCGCCGTTTGGTCCCAGGAGCCCAATGGCGCCCTGGGGGACGGAGAGGTCGATGTTGTCCAGCGCCACGACCTTGCCGTAACGCTTGAGCAAGCCAGTGGTCTCAATGCTGGGGAGGTCAGGCGGCAAAGCTGCGCTGGTCATACGACTCCGTCGCGGCGCGGTCATCTCTGGCATGGAGTCTAGCAGTCTTCCCTCCCCGAACGGCTAGGCCGCTCTTGCCCAGCAGGGCGATGCAGCCGGGCCGGGGCGAGCCCTAGGCTTGCGGCACATCCCCACAACGGGATGTTCGCTATCCTCGTTCCGCAGGAGTTTTCACCATGACCGATTCTCTCGCCACCGCATCAGTCCTCTCCTCCGTATCGGATGAACTCGCGAACACGGTGGAACGCGCCGGGGCCGCCGTGGTCACGATCGACGCGCGACGCCGTCACCCCGCCAGCGGTATTGTCTGGAGCAACGATGGCCTCGTCGTTACCGCGAACCATGTCGTGGAGCGCGACGAGGAGATCGAGGCAGCCCTTCCCGATGGCCGCCGTGTAGCCGCCACCCTGGTCGGTCGCGATCCAGCATCAGACCTGGCCCTGCTAAGACTCGCCGAGGGCGGCCTGACACCACTGCCGCATGGTGCTGAACCCCGTGTCGGCAACCTGACCCTGGCCCTTGGGCGTCCCGGTCCCAGCGGCGTGATGGCTTCCCTGGGCGCGGTGACCTCGGTAGGCGGCCCACTTCGCTTCCGGGGTGGCTCGTCCCTTGAGCGCTACGTCCACGCGGATGTCGCCATGCTCCCCGGCTTCTCCGGTGGCCCGCTTGTGGACATGAGCGGCGCGCTGGTCGGCCTCAACTCGTCCACCCTTGGCAACTCTGGCCAATTGACCGTACCGGTGGGAAGTCTCGTGACCGCCGTCCAGACGCTCCTGCAGCATGGTCACGTGCGGCGCGGCTACCTTGGCATCGGAGCGCAGACGGTCCACCTGCCACAGGGGTTGGCGGACGCCGCTGGCCAGCAGCATGGGCTCCTGGTCGTTTCAGTTGAGCAGAGTGGACCGGCGGACGCCGCTGGCCTGATCCTGGGCGATATCCTCCTGAACATCGCAGGAGACCAGGTCGAGCATGTCGAGCAACTGCAGGACCGCCTGACCGGCGACCGTATTGGCGTTTCCGTTCCCGTACGTGTCGTTCGCGGTGGCGAACTGCGGGAGATTCCAGTCACCATTGCCGAACGACGACGCCAGGCTGACTAACTGATGAGTGCCGTGCTTGAAGCTCCTTCCATAACGTCTGTCAATAGTATGCTTTCCGCCACCATCGCTGAGGTGGTGGCGGAAGCCAAGCGCTCACTCGTCCTGATCTCGGTCGGGAGTGGCCACGGCGCCGGGGTGATCTGGCGCTCCGATGGCATCATCGTCACGAACCGGCATGTGCTGGGCGGAGACCGCGTCGAGGTCATCCTGGACGATGGCCGCAAACTGACCGGCATCGTGGCGGCGCGTCACCCGGACCGCGACCTGGCCATCGTCAAGGTGGCCGCCACTGATTTACCTGCCGCTCGCCTTGGCGATTCCAGCACCGTTCGCCCGGGCGAACTGGCCATAGCGGTTGGCCATCCACCTGGCTTGCGCAGCGCGCCGACGGTCGGCGTCATCGTCGCTTCGGGTCAGTCGGCCACTCCTGATGGTCCGCGCACCGGGGATTGGCTGCAGACCGATGTCACGTTGCGGCCCGGGAACTCCGGTGGTCCGCTTCTGAATGCGCGGGGCGAAGTCATCGCCATCAACACGATGGTGACTGGCCGCCTCTCACTCTCTATTCCCAGTGCTACGGTCGAGCACTTCGTAGCCGGGGAAAACCCGGGCGACCCGCGTGCCTGGTTGGGTGTTCATGGCGTCACCGTGCCGCTGCGTCGTCCAGACCATCGCGCCGGGTTCCTGCTGACCGAAGTCGCGGAGGGCTCGCCAGCAGACCGTGCCGGGCTGATCGTGGGCGATGTAGTGACAAGCATCGGCGGCCGCGAAATCTCCGACGCCGAATCCGCACCGGCGGCGATCCTGCGCATGTCGCCCGGAGCGGCGGTGGTGCTGGATGTGCTACGCGGTGGCGACCCGCGCCAGTTCACGCTCGTCCCGGCCCTGCGCGGATGAGCGAGGGGGCAGCAACGCGGTTGCGGGTCGCTGTCGTGGCGGCCGCGCCCGCGTTGCGTGCTGGCCTTGGGGCACTGCTGGCGGCTGACCCTGGCCTGCAACCCTTCCCCCTGGACGACCTTGCGCTCGCGGGTGACAGCCCCGACGCCATCGTGATCGATTACAGCCTTGGCGAGCCAGAATCTGCACCCGGCCTCGCCGAGGCCCTCCCCTCCACGCCACTGATCCTGATTGGCGCAGACCCGGCGACCGATGGACCCGGTCTGGCCGACACCCCCGTGGCCTATCTCCCAACGGACATCGAGGCCGGTCCCCTCGCCGCCGCCGTGCGTGCAGTGGTTTCCGGCCTCATCGTCCTCGATCCCGTCATCGCAGGCAGCACGCGCGCCCAGACCACTTCCCCGATCAACCCTGACAGCGATCTCCTGACTACCCGCGAGATGGAAGTGCTGCACCTCGTGGCCGAGGGCTACCCCAATAAGTCCATCGCACACGAGCTGGGCATCAGCGAGCACACCGCCAAGTTCCACGTTGGGTCATTGCTGGGGAAGCTGGGAGCCGCCAGCCGGACCGAGGCGGTGACGATTGCGACGAGGCGGGGAATTTTGCACGTGTAGAGCGAAACGCCTCTGACAAAGCGCCACTGCGTATCAGGTTGCGAATCCTACCTAAGCTGGTTACTCAAAAGTGGTCAATCACCGAGTTTTGAACAGGCCTGGCCCGACCACTGACTCAAGCAGTCCGTCTTCCCGGCTGGAAGCCAGCTTCAATCAGGCGCTGCGCATTGCGAAGCTTCTCTTCCAGGGCAGAGAGCGCGTCGTCCGCCGTGTAGCCGTGCTCGGGGTGCGCGACCGAACGCTCCGCCATCCCTCCGGCTTCGCCAGGACGCGCACTAACGGGCTCACGGCCTGCGGCCGCCCAGTTCGCTGGCCCCGTGACACGCGCCGTCCAACTCCAGGCAGGTCCGACATCCGGGTAAGCTGTCAGCCGAATCATTTCCTCGCCTATTGCCACGTCACGGAACCGCAGCCTTGAGCCACTTGGAATCTCTCCCAGGATCACCGGATCGTCCACCACGTCACGGATGAACGCGAAGGTCTGATCGAGCCGATGATCGATAGTGGCTACCTGTTCAGGGGTCAGGTCCTTGGGACTCATGCTTCGTCTCCATAGAACTGACTACGATACTTCTGCCAGTTGGCTCTGATATCGTGCAGTCCCATCGTCATCACCTCACCAAACGTCATCCCCTCGAACCAGCACTTTTCCGGCGCTCCGTGCCGACTAAGGATATCCCGGTGGGGCACTCCGTGGGCGCTGTCATAGCGGACCACCGGCTGGCGCTCACCATTCAAGATCCTCATCATCGAGCGAAATCTCGAATTCTTCGTTCGGCATGTCGGCTTGAGTCTGACTTCACCACCAATCTGATCCAGCTACTCGTACGCCGCGATGGCCTCGCCCAAGGCGCGCATGGCCGCCATGATCCGCTCCTCCGGGTGGGCGGAGAAATTAAGGCGCATCGAACGGGTCCACGAGGTGTCCGGGTAGAACCAGGAGCTGGGCAGGAAGATGATCCCCCGGTCGGTGGCGTTCGGGAGCATCACGTCCGTGTTGTGAGATTCAGGCAGGGTCGCCCAGAGGAAGAAGCCACCCTCCGGGGTGATCCAGGTCACCCCCGGCGGCATGTACTCCTCCAGGCCAGCCACCATCGCATCACGCCGCTTGCGGTAGATCTCCCGCGTCGTCGCGAGGTGGCCGTCCAGGAAGTCTTCTGAAGCGTGGTAGATGGCCCGCGTCATGATGCGCTCGTTGTGGATGTCGGTGCCCTCCTTCACGTTGAAGAAGGCCGGGTTCAGGCTGGGCGGCGTGACGATCCAGCCGACGCGAAGTCCCGGGGCCAACACCTTGGAGAAGGTTCCGAGGAAGATCACGTCCGGGTCAAGCGAGCGCAGCGTGGGCACGGGGTCGCCATCGTACGAGAGCTCGCCGTAGGGGTCGTCCTCCACCAGGACGAGACTACGCTCGCGAGCCAGATCGACCAGTTGCTGCCGTCGCTGCGCCGAGAGTGTGACGCCCATCGGGTTCTGGTAGGTCGGGATGGTGTAGAGGAACTTCGGCGGCTTCGGCAGGCGATCCAGGATCTCCTGGAGGGCATCGACGTTCAGCCCTTCCTCGTCGACGGGGACGCCAATCGCCTCCGCCTCGTGTGAGCGGAAGACGCGCAGCGCGTCCATGAAGGTCGGGGCCTCCGTGAGCACGATGTCACCTGGATCAACAAATACGCGCGCTACCAGGTCAATCCCCTGCTGGGCGCCGTTGGTGAGCAAGATGTGAGCAGGGTCGACGTCCGCACCCCGCATGGCCATGCGCCGCGCGATCAGCTCTCGCAGCGGCTTGTACCCTCGGACCTCACCGTACAGCAGCGTAGCGGGACCGTCGTTCCAGGCCAGCTCTGAGCCATAGCGCAGGCGATCAATAGGGATGACGTCAGTCGGGGGGACACCGCCACCGAAGAAGACGGCATTCGGGTTACGCTCGAACATCTCGTCGACCCAAGGCCAGACGGATGTCGCAAACGGCTCAATGCGCTTTGAAACTCCCGCGTCCACGCCTGCGCGCGTCGTCCCCGTCACTGGTGTCACCCTGTCTCATGTTGCCCGTCTGGCCCGGCACCGTGTATTAGCTGATCTTCTGTCAATTGTCGCCTCGGGGTCGCCTGTACGCTAGCAGCATTCTGCCTTGTCCAGAAGTCACCGGCTTGGTATCCTCTGCCCCGCACCTGTACGTACACCCGCTTTCCCCGCAATCAACAACCGAATGATCCGGCGAGACTGAGGGCAGGGGGAAGGTCATGAGTCAGCCGCAGCACGTCCACGGCAATGGCACGGGATCCACTACGCAGGCCAAAGTTGGAGCGTCGTTCGCATTTGATCCGAGCAAGGATGGGATGGCGAGCATCTACGCCAACCGCATCGTGGAGCGCGGCGGCGATCCGCGCGCTATCACCGCTCAGGTACGGGCTGACCGCATGGGCGTTACTGAGCGTGGAGCCGTCAGCCGCGCGCTCATAGAGCAACCACGCACGGTGCGCTTCGGGCGCGGCACGGCAGCCCACCTGCAGGCGCTAGCCGCTCAGCCAGTCGCAGCGCCAGCGACCACACGGCGTTCCTGGAACCCCCTGCGCGCTCTGCTGCAGCCGCAGGTGCGCTGGTCGCGCCGCCTGGCTACCGCTGGCCTTGGGGCCATGCTGATCGGCTCTGTGCTGCAGGGTGCGGTGCTGGCCCAGGAAACGCCGACCCCGACGGTGGCCTCGCGCTACATCGTGCAACCGGGTGACACGCCGGCGGACATCGCCCGCATCTTCGATGTCCCGGTCGATGCCATCCTCACAGCCAGCACGCTCCTCAATCCGCCCTACCTCACTGAGAACGAAGTGGTGGTTATCCCCGGTGTCGGCGAAGACGCCGAGTTGACGCGCTGGAGCGGCGCGGCCGAGTGGGCACCTTACGTGGTCGGCGCCCACACGGTAGCGCCTGGCGAGACACTGGCCAGTATTGCCACCTCTTACAAGATTGATCCCTGGGTGCTCGCGGAGTTCAACGGCATCAGTGATATCGATGCGCTCAACGAAGGCCAACGTCTCCGCATCCCGCTCACCGACTCTGTGACCGCTGAGGATGCCACGTGGAGCGCGCCTGTTGAATCGGGAGAATGGAGCGCTCCTGCCACAACAGGCGAGTGGGTAGCGACGGCGGACACTGGCGAGTGGGCCGCCACAGTCGAAACCAACGAGTGGTCTCCCTCAGATGTATCCGCGTGGGTAGGCGGCGGTGAGGAGGTCAGTTGGGAGCAGCCTGCCGGTGGCCCGGTCTTTGCGGCGGACGTACCGGCCTACATGCAGGCCTACTCGCTCTCCTGCGAGTACGCCGCGGCCTTCATTGCCACCTCGGCGTTCGGCAACGGCGTCCCGGAATCAGCGTTCATGGAGAGCGTGCCCCAATCGGAGAACCCACACTGGGGCTACCGTGGTGACATTACTGGCCCCTGGGGCGGTACAGATGACTACGGCGTGTATGCCGAGGCGCTGGTGCCGACGCTCCAGGAGTGGGGCTTTACCACGGATGTGTTCTACGGGACGAGTGCCGCGGACCTGACTGCGCGGCTTGACGCCGGGATGCCGGTCATCACCTGGCTCGGCTACTTTGGGGACACTGGCTGGTGGCAGTACGACTCCGGCGATTACCTGCTGGCGCCGGGGATGCACGTTGTCACGGTCTATGGCTACGACGACGGTGGCGTCTACCTCTCCAATCCAGGTCGGGGCACGTACGACTACTACGACTGGGACACCTTCATGCAGCGCTGGGGCGTCATCAACGGCATGGCCCTGGCAGTGGCGCCAATGTGAGCGAGCGCTGAACAACGCCTTTGCCCGCCCCGTCTCCTGCACAATGGGAGACGGGGCGGTTTTGTTGGTGACGGTCGTGCACCGACCATCCCTTGTGATTTCCGTCCTGCCGCGGAGCAAGATCAACGGCGCGCCCTCCCATTGTTGACAGCGACCCGGCTCCCAATTTGACATAGCTTTCAGTCGTGCTCGCCTATACTTGGAGCGAATCGAACTGGAGCTTCACCATGCTGACTGCCGCACTCCCGCTTGCGGTTCTCCTGCAACAAACGACCGATGTCCACCCGCTGCTGGCGGTGCTGGCGGACCCGAATGTCGCGTACATCCTGCTCAGCCTGGGCTTTCTCGGCCTGTTCCTGGAGTTGGCTGCGCCGGGAACCTCGGTACCCGGCGTCCTCGGTGCTATTTGCCTGACGCTGGCCGCCGTCGCGCTCTGGCAACTCCCCTTCGAGTGGCGCGGCGTGCTGATGATCCTCGTCGCGTTCATCCTGCTGCTCATCGATCTCTTCGTGCCATCGCTTGGGTTACTTACGATTGGCGGCCTGGTCTTGATGGTGGCAGGATCGTATGTGCTCTTCGACGAATCGCAGGGCGTCGCCATCTCCCGCCCCCTGATTTGGGTGGTGGCCATCCTGCTGGGCCTGATGTTCGCGGCCATTGGTGGCTTCGCGCTCGCTGTGCTGCGCCGCAAGCCGGTCACCGGCCGTGAGGGCATGCTCGGGATGGTCGGGACGGTGCGCCAGACGCTTGATCCCGACGGCATGATCTATATTGATGGGGCGCTCTGGCAAGCCACCGCCACCCCTGACGACCCGGACACGACCCCGACGATTCACGAGCGCGTGCCCGTCACGGTTACCGGCATCGATGGCCTGCGCCTCTTTGTACGCCGCGCCACGGCCGAGGAAGCGGAGCGTGCCGGAGTCGTGGTCATGGGAGACCGGCGCCCGGTCATGCCTGACACCGATACCCCACGCATTCAGACAACGTAGACACCAATCTCGTAACGACTCGCCGCTCACCGCTGTACTGGAGTTCCTACCGTGACTACCGCTTTCTTCCTGCTCATTCCACTGCTGATCCTGATCCTGATCATCCTCGGCGCCATCGTGCGGATCGTGCGTGAATACGAGCGTGGCGTCGTCTTCCGGCTGGGCCGGCTGGTCGGGCCGCGCGGGCCGGGCCTGATCTTGCTGGTGCCCTTCATCGAGCGCATGCAGCGGATCGACCTGCGGACGGTAACCATGGATATCCCTTCACAGGAGGTCATTACCCGCGACAATGTGACCGTGCGAGTGAATGCGGTCGCCTATTTCCGGGTGGTCGATCCCAACGCCGCGATCATCAATGTGACGGATTACAACCGCGCGACGTCCCAGATCGCGCAGACCACGCTGCGCTCGGTGCTGGGCCAATCCAGCCTGGATGACCTGCTCTCCGAGCGGGAAACAATCAACGCCCGCCTGCAACAGATCATCGACGAGCAGACAGAGCCCTGGGGCGTCAAGGTCAGCATTGTCGAGGTCAAGGACATTGAGCTTCCGCAGACCATGCAGCGCGCCATGGCCCAGCAGGCCGAAGCCGAGCGCGAAAAGCGAGCCAAGATTATTCGCGCCGAAGGCGAGTTCCTGGCGAGCCAGCAACTGGCTGACGCCGCCGGCGTGATTGCCGAGAACCCGATTGCGCTGCAGTTGCGCTACCTGCAGACCGTCGCCGAGATTGGGACAGAGAACAGCACCAGCATCGTCTTCCCCATCCCCATCGACATGCTGAACGGCCTCATCGGCGGGTTCAACGCGAAGAGCGATGGCCCCGGCAACGGCAGCACGCCACCTGTGGGCACCCCAACTATCACGGTCCTGGAGCCGCGTCCCAGCCCGGATGATCCACGCTCCTGAGGCTAGGTGTCACGCGCGGCGGGTCTGCGTCGTCTCCTGTGTGAAGGACGGTCCGCGCCAGATGATGGCGCGGGCCACGGATATGCACCAGGAGGTCTGCCGTGACCAGGCTCGCGGTCAGTGGGGACGCCACAACTCAAATCAGTGCTACCGAACCGTTCATCTCCTACCGCCCGCTCCTCTTCTCCATCGCCTACCGCATGCTGGGGAGCGTGGCAGATGCCGAGGACGCTCTCCAGGAAACCTGGCTGCGCTGGCATCGCGTCCAGGGCCAGGACGAGGCGATTCGCAACCCGAAGGCGTGGTTGACCACGGCGCTCAGCCGCATCTGCCTCGATCAGCTCGGGTCGGCGCGCGTGAAGCGTGAGCAGTACATCGGCGCCTGGCTGCCAGAACCACTGGCTGGCGCCACGCCGGACGTGGCTGAGACCGCGATTGATCATGAATCGCTTTCCACAGCGTTCCTGGTGCTGCTGGAATCGCTCTCCCCGAAGGAGCGCGCTGTCTTCCTGCTACACGATGTCTTTGCCTATGACTTCGCCACGATCGCCGGCATCGTGGGTGAGACGGAGGCGTACTGCCGGCAGTTGGCACGACGTGCACGGGCGCATATGGTCGCGCGGCGACCCCGCTACGAGGTTGACGAGGCGCAGCGCGAGCGCTTGACCACGCGCTTTATCGAGGCCGTCTCCAACGGTGATATGGCGACATTGACCGCCGTACTCGCCGACGATGTGGTGATGACGGCTGACGGTGGCGGGAAGGTTTCGGCTGCCCGCAAGCCTATCGTCGGGCGGCAGGCCGTTTCCACATTCCTCACGCGGCTCTTCACGATCCTGCCAATCAAGCCAGAAATGCGGCCGCAGGCCATTAACGGCGAACCGGGCGCGATCACGATGATCGATGGCGCGATAGGTAACGCGGTGACCTTCGAGTTCGATGGCGACCGCATCGCGCACATCTACATCCAGGTCAACCCGGACAAGCTGGAGCCGCTTGCTTCCGCCCTGCATGCGCCAATCGCGGACTGGATGTCGCTCTTGCCGCATCGTGGGACAGGGACAGCAAAATGAGCGCCCCGGAACTCCCGGCCACACCACTCATTGCGTCTGCTCAAGACATGTCCACATGGGAGGCACGCCGCGGCGCACCAGTTACGGTCCTGATTGGCCTCTGGGTCATGGGCATCTTCGGGCTGTACACGGGTATCCAGCAGCAGTTTCTGCCGCGCGTGTTCTACGACAAGTTCCCCGGGTTCGGCATGACCTGGGTCTCCCCGGATGGCCCGTTCAACGAACACCTGATGCGTGACCTGGGTGGCGCCAACCTGGCGCTGACCTTCCTCGTCTTCCTGGCCATCGCCCGCCCCACGGCCTACCTGGTGCGCGGCGTGGCCATCGCCACCCTCATCGCGCAAGTCCCGCACTTCGTCTACCACGCGCTGCACCTGGACCTGCTCCCAAACACGCTCGAACGCGTGCTCCAGACCGCCTCGCTCAGTGTGGTGCTGCTGATTCCCGTATTGGTGCTGGTGGCTTCGCACAGCATGACGGAGGGACGTACAACAACACGACCGTGAAAGACACTCGGGTCGACCAGAGTACGTTCGCTGAGGGTAGGTGGCCGGCGTCACCTACCCTCAGCTCTTGCCCTCCTCTTAGACAGCCCCAATCCGGCCCGTTTCCCACGCGTTGCCGGTTGCCTCCCGTAGCAGGTGTCGCCAGACAACGGAAACACTCTCCCCAGCACCCACTCGCCCGTACAATCGCACCCACGATTGCGCATGAACGTATGGGGAGAACGATGCACGACGAGGAACGACGCCACGAGTCCGTTGACCATGTGAACCCTACGGATGCTGGCCTGATGGACCCGGAAGGCGATGAGGTGCCAGGAACCGGCATCCTCGGCGACGAGACCATCGTCAAGGACATCAACCCGGACGGCCCGGCCGGCATCTACCCGGACCCACCGGCACACACGGGCGGCGCGGCCCATCCCGGACCGACTCCAGCGAGTGTTGAAGACGCCATCGAGAAGCCCGGCGATCTCGTATAGGATTTCATTGCGGTAGTTCGCACGCTGAAACGCCCGGAGGCCCTGTGAAGATCACGCGAGCGACCACGTACGTCGTGGGGAACCCCTGGAAGAACTGGCTGCTGGTACGGGTAGACACCGACGAGCCGGGTCTCTACGGTGTCGGCGAAGGCACGTTGAACGCGTTTGCCCGCACGGTCGAGGCCGCGATCCATGAGATGGCGCCCCGCTACGAAGGGATGGACCCCTTTCAGGTGGAGACCATCTACCAGCGGATGACGCGTGATCTCTATTCCGATGGCGGCCAGATCCAGAACAACGCCGTTGCCGCTATCGAGGAGGCATGCTGGGACATCATCGGTAAGGTGACCGGCCGCCCCATCTACGACCTGCTGGGCGGCCGCTATCATGAGAGCCTGCCCGCCTACGCCAATGGCTGGTACACCGGTCCGCGCACGCCGGAGAGCTTCGCGGAACGTGCCGCGGAGGTTGTGGGACGAGGGTACAAGGCGCTCAAGTTCGATCCCTTTGGGGCGGGCTGGCGCACCATGGACCCCCTGGACCGCAAACTCTCCCTGGACATCATCCGCGCCGTCCGCGAGACGGTTGGCCCGGATATCCAGATCATGATCGAGGGGCACCGCCGCTTCAGCGTCTCTGAAGCGATCTGGTTCGGCGAGCGCATCGCCGAGTTCGACCCCGCCTGGTTCGAGGAACCCACCGACCATACGAAGATCGACGCGACGGCCGAGGTGGCACGCAGGCTCGCGGTGCCGGTCTCAGCCGGCGAAAGCTTCTACACCACGCACCAGTTCGCCGAGTTGCTGAAATACAACTCGGTCCACATCCTGCAGCCGGACCCCTCCAACATGGGCGGCATCTTCCGCACGCGCATGGTCTGCGCCATGGCGGACGCCAACTATGCCGTCGTCGCGCCGCACCAGGCGCAAGGTCCGATCGCTACCGCGGTGTGCGTGCAGATCGGCGCCTGCACGCCGAACCTGATGGTGCAGGAACTCTTCGATGAATTCAACGTTGACTGGGAGCGCGAGATCGTCACCCCACCGGTCGAGGTGATTGACGGCCGTATCCAGATCCCGAGCGCGCCCGGCCTGGGTGTGGACGTGAACTGGAAAGAGGCTGAGAAGCACCCCTACCAGGTGACGAACTTCCTGCCCCTCTTCGCGCCAGGTTGGGAGCGCCGCGAAGGCGAAAACGCCAACATCGAGGCGGTGGCGGCAGCTGAACAGGAAGCCGCGAAACTCGATGCCTCGGATCGGGCAGTTGACGAACTGTTTTCGGGCAGGGAAGACGCCTTCGAGATCGAGCAGTAGCGGCCCGCCGCGATACGGAATGCCCGCGGCGCGCGTCTCTGACGGCATGGGGCCTGCAGAAGCAGGCCCCCACGGCCTGCCATCATCAGCCTACGCACCCGGGAGTGCCCTTCATGACGCTTCGCCTTCGTCTCACCCGCCGCCAGGTTGTGGTCGCCGCCGGAGGTTGCCTCGCCACGATGCTGGCGCGCGGCCACAGCCTGGTCCTGGCCCAGGAGGACGCGACGCCAGAGCCGGCCGCCGTGGGAACCCCAACTGCCGGCTCTGGCCTGATCAGGCCAACCGGCCTCGGCGCCGTACCCAGCACGGGCGCTAGCAGGCCGGGTCCGGTCAACCAGATTCGCACCCGCGCTATCTCACCCGTTGTTTCACCGGTTGGCCTGACGATCGAGAGCGCCGGGGTGGATGCCGGCATTGAGCGGCTACGTGTGGTCGATGGCGCCATGCAGGATCCCAGCGGACCCTGGGAAGTAGCGTGGTACGAAAACCTTGGTTCGCTTGGTGGTCCCGGCAATGTGGTGATGTCTGGGCATATCGATTACTGGAACGTCGGACCATCGGTCTTCTACAACCTGGCTAGCGTGCAGCCGGGTGAGGAGATCATGGTGGCTGGCGACGATGGCGTGCAGTACCCCTTCACCGTGGAGTGGACCGAGTTGTTCACCTCCGACAACATGCCTATGGAAGAGATCACGGGACCAACAGATACCCAGAGCCTGACCCTGATTACCTGCGGCGGCGCATTTGACTATGTGAATGGCCAATACCTGCAGCGCACCGTTGTCCGTGCCACGCGCAACGGACCGGGAGTTCCTGTCACGTGACCGACCTGGACCTGGAGATTCGTCCTGCCCGGCGTGATGACCTCCCGGTAGCAGCCCACATCAAGGCCAGTGGCGATGCGGAGATGGGGAGGCGTGTCCACCCATTTCTGGCAGGTAATGAACCGGACGTCGAGGCAATGGCGGCCCGCACCCTGGGCCTCCTGAAAGTGCTGCACGAGGAGAACCCGGATCAGGTCTGGATCGCCTGTGCAGGTGGGCGCGTAGCTGGCATGGCGGCGGCTGTCATCCGGGGCCGCCATGGCCATGTCATCGCCTACTTTGTCGATCCGGGGCAGCAGCAGCGCGGCCTGGGCGGCCCGCTCTTCTCCGCGCTGCTCGATGCCTGCCGCCAGCACGGATGCGACATCCTGACGCTGCAGAACTCAGATGATCCCCGCGCCATGACCCACTACTTCCGGCATGGCTTCCACCCCACGCTGCCGCACCTGGTTTGGGCGGCACCGACACTCAACCCGCCCAGCGAAGCACCGGTCCACCTACGCGCCGACCAGATCACGGATGAGGCCACGCTGCACACGGCAGGTGATATCGACAAGGCTGTACGCGGCGTGCGCCGCCTGGATGACCTCCAGCGCTGGACGAATGAGGCGACGGGCCTGCTCATGCTTGACCGACTCAGTGGCACCCCACGCGGCTACGCCATCCTGCGCGAGGACCAGGGCGCGGTACGCATTGGCCCGCTGGCGGCGAACGATGCGGCAGACGTGACGCCCATCCTTGACCTTACCCTGCATCAGGCAACCGCTCACAACGCCACCTCCTGGCGCATCGCCTTCCCCGCCGACAACACCACCGTGATCCCGGCGCTGCTGGCATGGGGGTTCCGGCCTGTCTGGAGTGTGGCCACGATGGCGACTGGCGCCATCGGGCGGTTTGATCGCTATGTTTTTCACGATCTGATCCTGCTCTAGGGTCCCAACGCTGGCGCACGCCGTCGTCAGTGCTGAATCAACTGATACTATTCCGCAGTTGAAGTTCTTTTCGGGGCGCCGCCGCGCGCTTCGTCACACGCCAAAGGTAGACTTGCGCGGTGGAAACCACCCTCGCCGCTGAAAATCGCGACGTCAGTCGCGCTACAGCCCTTGCCCAGATTGTCGTTCGCTGCATGGAATGTGGCCGCCGGTATGACGGCGTCACGCCGCGCACTGCCTGCACGGAATGCGGTGGCCTGCTCGATGTCGTGGTGCCGTTGAACCGGCTGACCCCGGATGATCTCGGGCAGGGCTTGCCGGAGGCAGCGCGGAACTCCGGTGTCTGGCGCTACTGGCCCCTGTTGCCGCAACTGCCCGGCGATGCCATCGTCAGCCGCTGGGAGGGGAACACTGCCCTCTACCGCGATGACCGCCTGGCCCGCTTTGCCGGGTTGCAGGACGGCGCGCTGCGCATGAAGCACGAGGGGCAGAACCCGACCGGCTCCTTCAAGGATCGCGGGATGACGGTGGGCGTGAGCCACGCCAAGGCCGTGGGCGCCAAGATCATCGCCTGCGCCTCCACCGGCAACACGAGCGCCTCACTGGCATCCTATGCCGCCGCCGCCGGTATCCCGGCCTTGGTGCTTGTGCCTGCCACCAGGATTTCTGCCGGCAAGATTGCCCAGACGATCGCCTACGGGGCGAAAGTGGTGCAGATTGACGGCGATTTCGACCGTGCCCTGGCGCTCCTGCGGGAGCTGACCGCCGCCTACGATGTCTACCTCGTCAACTCGGTCAACCCCTTCCGGCTGGAGGGGCAAAAGACGATCATGTTCGAGCTGCTGGAGCAATTGAACTGGCAGGCTCCGGACTGGATCGCGCTGCCGGGTGGCAACCTTGGCAACACCTCCGCGTTTGGCAAGGCGCTGGCGGAACTGCACCAGGTCGGCCTCATCGACCGCATCCCGCGCCTGGCCGTCATCCAGGCCGCCGGTGCTGCGCCCTTTGCCCACTACTTCCAGTCTGGCTTCGAGGAGTACGAAGCGGTCCACGCCGACACCGTGGCGACCGCGATCAAGATCGGCGATCCAGCCTCCACACCGCGCGCACGGCGCTCGATCGAGGTTACCCAAGGCTGGGTCACCACCGTCACGGACGATGAGATCCTGGAGGCCAAGGCCGTGATCGACGGTGTGGGCATTGGCTGTGAGCCTGCCTCCGCCGCCTCCCTGGCTGGGCTGAAGAAGCTGCGCGCCGAAGGCGTGATCCTGCCGGAGCACACCGCGGTCGGTCTGCTGACCGGGAACATCCTCAAGGACACGGACGCGGTCACCACCTACCACTTCGAGGATGTCAACGGCGCGCCGCGCACAGCCGCGAACCGTCCGCTGCGGGTTGCCGCGGAACTCTCCGCGCTGGAGCAGGCACTGTCCGATGCGCTTCACCGTTAGAACGCCGGCTTCCTCCGCCAACCTCGGCCCTGGCTTCGATGCGCTCGGGCTGGCGCTCGGACTCTGGAACGAGGCCGTCGTCGACACCGAAGGGGTGGCTGGGGAAATCACCCTGGAGGGCTCCGAGACCGCCTTGCTCGATGGCCGCGAGAACCTGACGCTGACCGCCATGCAGCGCCTGGCTGATGAGGTTGGGCAGCCGCTCCCAGGGTTTTCGCTGGTGGTGCGCACCGATGTGCCGGTAGCACGCGGCCTGGGGTCTTCAGCCGCCGCACTGGTGGCGGGATTGGTTGCAGCCAATCGCCTGCTCGGCACACCACTCACCGTCTCGGAGCTGTTCTCGATCGCCTGGCAGATGGAGGGTCATGGCGACAATGTCGGGGCCACGCTCTACGGCGGCGCCGTGCTGGCGGTGCCAGAGGTTCCAGACCCGGTCCAACTCCTGTCCCATGGCAGTCCCGACCTCTGCGTGATCGTGTTCATCCCCGATGTCACGGGCCTCACCCGGGCGGCTCGCGCCGCCTTGCCTCCCACCATTCCTCACGCCGATGCAGCGTTCAACATCGCGACGTCCGGTGGCCTGGTTCTGGGCCTGCATACGGGAGACACTCGCCTCATCTCCGCCGGGATGCACGACCGCTTGCACGAGCCCTACCGCGCGCGCCTCTTCCCGCACCTCGACGCGATGACAGCCGCCGCGCGCAATGCCGGCGCACTTGGCGCGTGTCTCAGTGGCGCAGGTCCTTCCATCCTGGCGCTCTGCACACCAGACACTTGCGATGCCGTCTCTGACGCCTACCTGCGGGTCGCGGAAAACATGGCTGAGGTCGGCATCGTGCGTCAGCTCAGCGTGGTCACCGAGGGCGCGGAGATCATCGACGAGATAGGCCGTGTGGAGCGCCCGGCGTCACAACTGGCGACGGCCCGCCCAGGGAATCACTAGACACTCTCTCCATCCTCTGGTCCAGGCGGTGTAGCCAGGCGCCACACCCAACGAGTACGTAGCGACCAGGCCCCGCTGGTCACGCCATCGCTCATGCTCTCTCTGGGCTGGTGACTCTTGCGATACATCAGGATCTGGCTGGAACTGTCTGAATGAGGAGTGCGCATGAAGGTGTTCACGATCGGCGTCTACGGATGGACTGAGGAGGCTTTTGTCCAGGCAATCCAGGATGCGGCGCCAGGCATGTTCGTGGATGTACGGCGGCGGCGTGGATTGCGGGGAGCGACCTATGCCTGGGCCAACAGCACCCGACTCCAGGCTGCCCTGACTGCCTTGCGGATTCCGTATGTTCACCGCCTGGACGTTGCGCCATCCGACGCCACACGGCACATCGTAGCCAGGGATGCTGTTGCCGACGGGATCGGATACCGGGACCGGACGGTCCTGAGCCAGGAATATCTCGATGCCTACGGGCAAGAGGTGCTGGCGACATTTGACGCCCGGGAGTTCATGGCGTCACTGGGCGAAGATGTCGAATCGGTCATGGTGTTTTGCGTAGAGCAGGCGCCAGCGGCATGTCACCGGTCGCTGCTGGGAGAGCAACTGGCCAGGCAGCTCGGAGCTGAAGTGGTGCACCTCCTACCGCCAACTCGCTGAGGTTCTCTCCCAAGCTGTTGCAATGGCGGCTGGAACGAGACCGCAGCGTATTGGCACTCCTGACGTGGGCAATGAACCCTTTCGAGAGGCTGTTCATGAGGGGGAGAACGCGAACACCTGTCCCGTCGCTGACGTATCGTCAGCAACAAGCCCCTCGCTTCGAGCTCGAAGCGAGGGGCTGGAGATGGGGCGGTGTTCCCTTACGGGATCAGGGCGTACACCCGCGACGGCCCCCCGGAGTTGCGGTCGAACTTGGGCGCACCCACGATGATGGTAGCGCCAGAGGCCGGGACGTCATTCAGTCCGGCCAGACCCTCAATCCCGTAGCCACCAGCGCTCAGGATGGCGATGTGCGTGCCGAAGTCAGTCGATGCGCCGTAATCCAGGCTCAGGGTATCCACGCCGACCCCGGCGATTCCCTTCTCCACCATCATGATTGTGGCCTCCGGGTGGAAGCCGGGATAGTGCTGAACTCCGTCCGCGTCGAGGTTCACGAACGCCTCGGGATCACCCACCTTGGCCGCCCAGCCAGAGTTCATCGCGACGAATGCGCTGGCCGGAATCTCGCCATTGGCGCTGATCCAGCCTTCAACATCGTCCGGCGTCACCTGCGAATCGGGATCAGCCGCGGCCTTCTCCGTGATATCGATAACGACCAGCGGGACCACAAAGTTTGCCACCGGCAGTTGCCAGGCGAACGGCTCCCCGTCGAAGAAGTGGGCCGGGGCATCCAGATGGGTGCCAGTGTGCTCCACGTAGTTCAGTTCGTTCGCGTAGAACCCGTGCTCGGCGTAGGTTCTGAACGGTGTCATGACCAGCGAGGGATTGCCCGGCCAGACCGGGATCTCCGGGGTGATCAGGTGCGTCAGGTCAACGATCTGGGTGTAGTTTCCCACTGCGGCCGGCAGCGCCCCTGGTCCCATGGCCATTGGCGACGCCATGGGAGAGGCAGCAGGCGTGGCTTCCTGAGCCCGGGCCTCGGAACCCATCTGTGAGGCAAGAGCAGCCGCCGCTGCCGCGCCAGCCAGACCAAGCAATCCGCGCCGCGACATCTCTTCCTTCACACGCTGCATGACGTATGGGGAACACATGGTCCTGCCCTCCTGGCCCACCGACTTGCGGCTCCGGCTACGCGGCCGGACTTACGATGTTTACGTGCGACGTATCTTACGTAATAACCGGTCAGGTAGGAACAAGCATGTGTAACCAGAACAACCAACCTTTGCTGACCGTGACTCGTGCTCTCCGTACAGCCCGCGCACGCCTGGCAGAAGCCGGGTTAGAGACACCCGGCCTCGACGCAGAGGTGCTCCTGCGCCACATTCTGGGCTGGGATCGGACGCAGATCCTCTCCCGGCCGGAGACCGAACTGGCTGTAGACGACGCAACGCAATTCGAAGCTCTGGTGAGCGAGCGCCTGCGCGGCATTCCGGTGGCCTATCTGACCGGCGAGCGTGACTTCATGGGGCTCCCGGTCGCCGTGAGCCCGGCGGTCCTTGTCCCGCGCCCGGAAACCGAGATCCTGGTTGAGTGGGCGGCAGATTGGCTCAGACCCGGTGGGCGCAACCACGTCGTCGATGTCGGGACGGGCTCAGGAGCCATTGCGCTCAGCCTGGCGCATCTCCTCGGCGTCGAGTGGCGTGGGAGCATCACCGGCATCGATGTTTCACCTGATGCCCTGCGGGTAGCCGAGCATAACCGCGCCAAGCTGGGCCTGGATCACCTCGTTGCCCTCCGCCAGGGCTACCTGCTGCGGGACGAATCCGCCCACTTTGACCTGATCCTGGCCAACCTGCCTTACCTTCGACCGGACCAGGTGGATGGCAACCCAGACCTTGTCGCCGAGCCACGCCTGGCGCTGGACGGTGGCGAGGACGGCCTGGATCTGGTGCGGGAACTGCTCGCTGATGCGCCACGCGTCCTGGCCCCAGGTGGAGCTATCGGGCTGGAGATCGACCCTGGCCAGGCGCAGCGTGTACAGGACCTGGCGTACGCCACCTTCCTGGGGGCGGCTGTTACGGTGCTCCATGACCTGGCTGGGCACGCCAGGCACGTCATCGTCGAGACGGGGGAAGCGTAAGCACAGCCAGCCAAAGCGCGATACCATGCGGCAGGCTATCCGCAGCGCATTTGGCGCGCCCGCACCACGAGCAGACATGGGCGTAATCCGCGTACTTCCCGAAGATCAGATCGAAGAGCTGTTGCGCACGTCCATCGTCGGGCGTATCGCCTGCTGTGCGCACGGGGAGACCGGCGATGGCCGGCCCTACCTGGTGCCGCTTGCGTACGGCTATGACGGCGAATCGGTCTACGCCCATTCCGGGCCCGGGCGGAAGCTCGATTTCATGCGGGCCGAGCCTCGTGTGACCTTCGAGGTTGACCGCGCCACCGCTTCCGACCGCTGGCAGAGCGTGGTGGCGGAGGGAACCTTCGAGGAGATCACGAACCCGGCGGAGCGGCTCACCGCTCTGCGTACGCTCTACCCACTTCCATCAGAGATCCCGGCGTTGGGCGAACACACGGTGGTGTTCCGGCTGCGCCTTACGAGTAAGTCTGGACGCTATGAGCTTCCTGAATAACGCGTCTCCATCACCCGTCACATGTACCCAAGGAGGAAATTCCCGTGGCCGCGAGTTGGCTGTCTGAACTGACCGGAACGAAGAAATCGATCATCGGCATGGTGCACCTGCCGGCCCTGCCCGGCACGCCACTCTACGATGCAGCCGGTGGCATGCAGCACATTCGGGACTGGGTACGGCGCGATCTGGATGCGCTCCAGAATGGCGGCATCGACGCCGTCATGTTCTGCAACGAGAATGACCGCCCATATCGCCTCGATGCCGACGCGGCAAGCGTGGCGGCCATGGCCGATGTCGTGGCCTCCGTACGCGATGAGGTGAGCGTTCCCTTTGGCGTCAACGTCCTATGGGACCCGCACGCCACCCTGGCCGTGGCCGCGGCCACGCAGGCGGCCTTCGCCCGGGAGATCTTCACCGGCGCGTTCGCGGGCGATTTCGGGCTCTGGGTGCGCACCGCTGGTGATACGTTTCGCTACCGGCGCGAGATCGGCGCGGAGAGCTGCCGGCTGATCTTCAACATCAACGCCGAGTTCGCGGAGCAGATTGCGCCGCGCCCTCTGCCGGAGGTCGCGAAGTCGGTCATCTTCTCCTCCATGCCAGACGCCATCTGCGTGTCCGGCGGCATAACCAGCCAGGCGGTCCAGACGAACAACGTAGCCGACGTGGCGGAAGCCATCGCCGGGTCCAGCGTCCCCCTGCTGATCAACACCGGGTTCCGGGCCAGCAACGCCGCCGAGCAATTGCAGTACGCCGACGGCGCCATCGTGGGCTCCAGCCTGAAGCAGGATGGTGTGACCTGGAACGCCGTAGATGCGTCACGGGTGAAGGAGCTGATGTCGGTTGTGCGCGGGGCGGAGTAGCGCAGGGCACGCATCTTGCGGGACCAACCGTGCTCACGCAAGGATCCGCTGGTGGCTTGACGCCAGCCTCTTTGCGTATCAGGATGCGCACACAGACGTGACGCACATATTTTTCAAGGCCGCGTCACGTTCTGGCAAATTGCATCGCCTGTGGCCGCGTTGGCCATAGGGACGACGGCTGAGCACCGTAGCCCGGTCGCCTCGCAGTGGTGAAGGAGGTTCCATTGGCGGATCAGCACACCAACTCGCCCGTAACCCGGCTCCTGGCCGAATCCCTGAGCGGCAAGCTTTCCCGCCGCGACGTCATGAAGCGCGCTTCGGCCCTCGGTCTCAGCGCCCCCTTGGTAGGGGTCATGCTCTCCGCGCAGGCGCACGTTGCCGTCGCACAGGACGCAACGCCAGGCGCAATGGGCTCGCTGATTACGGTGCCCGAGGGCCTGCCGGACCTCAGCGGGAAATCTATCAACGTCATTCTGGGCTCTGATGGCCCGGTCGTGCCCTGGGAAGAAGCCGCGGTCGCCAAGTTCAGTGAGGCGACCGGATGCACCGTCACGCGGACGTCCGGGCCGGAATCAGCCACGGAGCGCCTGGCGCAGTACCAGCAGTTGCTGGCCGCGCAGGCAACCGATGTTGACGCCATGATGATCGACGTCATCTGGCCAGGCATCCTGTCTTCCCACGCCGCCGACCTCTCCGGCGCCATTGGCTGGCAGGGCGCTGAGTACTTCGAGCGGATCGTCGCCAACAACACGGTGAGCGACAAGCTGGTTGGTATTCCGTGGTACACGGACGCGGGCATCCTCTACTACCGCACGGACCTGCTGGAGAAGCATGGGTTCGAGGCGCCGCCTCAGACCTGGGCCGAACTCGAGGAAATGGCCACGGCCATCCAGGAAGCGGAGCGCGCCGAGAATCCGGACTTCTTTGGTTTCGTCTGGCAGGGTGGCGCCTACGAGGGCCTCACCTGCAACGCCCTGGAGTGGCAGTACTCCAATGGCGGCGGCACGATTGTGGAAGAGGATCTCACCGTCAGCATCAACAACCCGCAGGCCATCGCGGCCTTCGAACGTGCCGCGGGCTGGGTGGGCAGCATTTCGCCGGAGGGCGTCACCACCTATCGTGAAGAGGACGCCCGTGGCGTGTGGCAGGCTGGCAACGCTGCCTTCATGCGCAACTGGCCGTACGCCTACTCCCTTGGCCAGGCCGCGGACTCCGCCATTCGTGACGCCTTTGCCGTCTCGCAATTGCCCATGGGTGATGGCGAGAACGCCTCGCACGCTGACTGCCTGGGCGGCTGGCAGATGATGGTGTCCACGTACTCGCAGAACCAGGACGCCGCGATTGCCTTCGCGCAGTACCTGACTTCCAGGGAGCTACAGAAGTCCTTCGCCATCGAGCAAAGTCGCCTGCCAACCATCGTCGAACTCTATGACGATGCGGACGTGCTGGAGGTCAACCCGTTCTTCGGTGACCTGAAGGAAGTCTTCCTCGGCGGCGCGGTGGCCCGCCCCTCCACCGTGACCAGCGACCTCTACAACGAGGTCTCCACTGCCTACTTCACGGCGGTGAACGAAATTCTCACTGGCCAGGCGTCAGATGCGGCCGCGCGCGTGGCCCAGCTCGCCACCGACATTGAGGCGATTGTCGCCGAACTGTAGCGAACGGCCGTTACACGGACGAACGCCAGGCGGGGATGCACCCGCCTGGCGTTTCCCACAGAGGGGATCGCGATGAGTGTCAACCTCGAAGTTGCGCCACTCCCCCAAACCGTACGCCCCCCACGGCCGTGGGACCGGCCCCCAACCGCTGTGGGACGCAGCCGGGAGCGACTTGCCTGGCTGCTCGTGCTGCCAAGCCTGCTGGTGGTGGTGATTGTCGCGCTGTATCCCCTGATCCAGACCTTCCGGCTCAGCTTCACCAACACCCGCCTGGCGAGCGCGCGCGAGCCGCGTTTCGTGGGGATGGAGAACTACACAAGCCTGCTGGGCGAAGAGGCGTTCCGCAACACCATCTGGCACACCGTGGTGTTCACCGTCGCCTCAGTCTCGCTGGAAACGCTGCTCGGGCTAGCCATTGCGCTGGTAATCCACTCCAACTTCAAGGGGCGTGGCGCCGTGCGCACGGCCATGCTGGTGCCGTGGGCCATTCCCACCGTCGTTTCCGCCTCCATGTGGCAGTGGATGTACAACGATGTTTTCGGCGTGGTCAACGATATCCTGGTCAATCGCCTGCACATCCTCGATCAAAAGGTCGCCTGGCTGGCTAATCCGGCCACTGCTCTACCAGCAATCATCGCGGTGGACGTCTGGAAAACGACGCCCTTCATGGCCTTGCTGCTGCTGGCCGGCCTGCAGCTTATTCCCGGGGATGTCTACGAAGCGTCGATGATGGATGGCGCAAACAAGGTGCAGCAGTTTTTTCAGATTACCCTGCCCCTGCTCAGGCCGGCCCTGCTGGTCGCGCTCATCTTCCGCACCCTGGATGCCTTCCGCGTCTTCGACGTGATTTACGTCATGAAGCAGTTTTCCCCGGAAACGATGACCGTGGCGGTTTACGCGCGGCAACAGTTGATCGACCTCGCGCGGCTGGGACGCGGATCCGCTGCCGCCGTGATCATCTTCCTCTGCATCCTGGTGTTCGTGATTGCTTACACGCGACTGGTGAAAGTCGAGGAGATGTAGGAATGGCCACGTCCACGCTGCCAGCAGCCAGGCCAGGCGCCTACGACGCGCTGCGCGAGATCGAAGTTCCGCGTAAGAAGTTCAAGCTGGGCGCCTTTATCCACCGCGCGCTCTTCTGGCTATTGATCGTCTTCATTCTGTTCTACACCCTTTTCCCCTTCTACTGGGCCATCGTCTCCTCGTTGACGTTTGACAGCCAGTTGTTCAATACCCCGGCTTCGTACTGGCCGTCCGCGATTGACTTGAGCCACTACCAGTACGTGCTGCGCAATGATGACTTCATCCGGGCGCTGCAAAACTCGGCCATCGTCTCGGTTGGCACGGTCGTCATTGCGCTGCTGATCGGCTCCCTGGCTGCCTACGCCCTGGGGCGGATGCAGTTCCGCGGCCGCACCGCGGTGCTCTACATCGTGCTCTCGATGACGATGTTCCCCGGCGTGGCGATTATCGGCTCGCTCTTCCTGATGATTCGCGGCGAGTGGCTGTTGCCGACGCCGAACATCTACAACACGCGCATCGCGCTGGTGATCACCTACCTCATCTTCACGCTGCCATTCACGATCTGGGTGATGACGCAGTTCTTCAAGGCGATGCCGGGCGAACTGGAAGAGGCGGCGCTGGTGGATGGCGCCAGCCCCATGCGCGTCTTCTGGCAGATCCTGCTGCCGCTGGCCGCACCGGGCCTGGTAACCACCGGCCTGCTGGCCTTTATTGCCGCCTGGAATGAATTCCTGTTCGCGCTGACCTTCACGAATAACTACAACGCGCGCACGGTCCAGGTAGCGATCTCCCAGTTCGCTGGGCGCTCCGAATTCGAACTGCCATACGCCAACCGGATGGCCGCCTCGGTGCTGGTGACGCTGCCGTTGATCATCCTGGTGCTCATCTTCCAGCGCAAGATCCTGGCGGGCCTCACGGCTGGCGCAGTCAAGGGCTAACGTCCACAGCAATCGTCGTGTCGTCACGTGCTTGTCGAGAGTCACGGGGACCAGGCCACACGGCTGCGAGCAGGCCGATGGACCTGCTCACAGCCGTAATGCACCAGTACGTGTCTCGCGAAGCCACTCCCCTTTCCCGGGAGTGGCTTCGCTGAGTCAGCGCTCATCAGCGCGTCGCGTCCAGGCTGATGCGCATCTCGTCGCTCTGAGCTGGCACTGGCACCTTCACATCGTGTCCAGCGATGCGCAACTGGTAGCTACGCGCTCTTGCCTCCTCATCGAAGGAGAGCACCAGGGAATCTCCCGACTCCTGAAGTGTGATGCTGCTGCCATCGTGGAAGGTGACGTGGCTCTCGCCATCACGTCCGGTGGGATAGAGCCGGAATTCCAGATGGCGTAGCAGGTCATCCGCGGGCACCTTCGCCAGGGTCACCACGGGCTCCGCCAGCAGCGGCAAGATCGCGCCGCCACGCACAAAGAGCGGAATCTCTTCCAGCGGGGCCGGGACCTCGTGGTAGCCAGGCCCCTCGTAACGCTGGTGATCCCAGAAGCTGAACCAGGCGCCGGGCGGGAACCAGACGTTCCGCGTGGTTGCTCCCTCTTCGACCACCGGGGCGACCAGGAGTTCGTCTCCGAGCAGGTACTGGTAATCCTGAGACAACGCTTCCGGGTGATCTGGATAGCGCAGGACCACATCGCGCATGGTCGGCTGGCCGGTTTGGTACGCCTGCGCGCCATAGGCGTAGAGGTACGGAGGCAGCGCGTTGTGCAGGCGAGCGTAGCGCCGCCAGGTATCCACCGTGGTCTCGTTCGTCCACATATCGACCGCATTGGGATTGGTCATCCGCTTGGGGACGAGGTGTTCCCGCATCAGCGGCGTGAGCGCGCCCAACTGGCACCAGCGCATCGAGAGCTCGACTGAACTTGCGGCATCGCCGCCATCGAAGGCGTCGAAGAGCTTGCAATACGTCTTGCAGTGCGCTGAGGTTCCAGTCTTTAGTGAGGCGTCCGCATCATCGTGGCCCAGACCAATGCCCTTCTCGCACCACACGTGCTCACGCGCTGTGTCAGGTTGGCATGAATTATGCTTGACACTGTGGCACCCGCCTGTGATTGTGTACACGACGAGCGTGGCATATTTCACGTTCTTCACACAATGACGGGTGTTTCCCCGCTGATACTACCCAAATGGACCCGCCGGTCCCTCCAGATGATGAAACTTTCTGGACAGACTGTACGTACAATAGACATAGACTTGTGACGGAGAGTCACGAGTCCACTTTTCGGAGGGACTCCGCCACCCAGCCGGGAAGTGAATCAGGGGTCAAGGAGTTCGTCCATGCCTGAGTTCACCACCGTTTCCCCACTGGATGATGTTGCCTTGTCGGAGGCGACGCTCGTCAATGGTCCCGACGGACCATGGGACGATGAAGATGTCATCGATTCCGTACTGCGCCTGGTCGCTGACCATCACCGAACGGTTGGCGCAGCCATTGGCCGCCGGTCGTTCTCCCCTTCGCTTGCTGAGCTGCGGCAGAGCCCACTGGGACTGGATTTGCGGTTCCTGACGCTGGCTGGCCAGCATGATACGGATGAGACCCAGGTGCGGGAGGTTGCCTCCCGCGTCACTGACCTGCTGCTGCGCCCGCTGGCTGCGGATGGGATGGTGATACCGGCCTGGTTCTGGAGCACCGCCATTGGGCAGATCATCGCCCGCGCGGCGCGCGCCAGCTATGGTCCAGGAGGCCTCATCGACTTGACAGAGGCCGCCCATCGGCTCGGCGTGTCACCCGCTATCGTCTCCGGGTGGGCCGTAGACGGGGCAATTGCTGCCCTGCCTGATGCACAGGGGCGCATGCTGGTGCCGAGCGATGCGATTGAGCGGCGGCGCCTGGTGGCGATGGCGCTGGATAGCACGCTCACCACAGCCGGACGCGGCGAGGATGTCCTCGTGCACGAGGAGCGCCTCGCCTCCTGATCTGGCACCTCGCCACGATCGGACCTCGGTGATCGCGAAACGGAGACCGCCTGCTGCCGGAAAGTTCCGGCAGCAGGCGGTCTCCGTTTGAGAACCGCCCGCCTGCGAGGGGGTAGATACCGAAGACGGCGGCGCGGTGGCAGACCATGCGCAGGTGAGGCATCTGCCGCATCGCTGCATCACGACGAGGTCAATCCACAAGCTCGGGAGGACACAGGACAAACACAGCGATTTCATTGCCGCGCGGATGAACAGCGCGTCTGTATCTCTACTCCACAACATGTCCCGTGGATCATCGCAACGCAAGACAGCGTTGCTACAGCTGATGCATGGGAAGGTACAGGCGAAACGTGGAACCAACGCCTGGTTCGCTGCTTACGTCGATCCTGCCCCCCATTTGAGAGACAAGCTTGCGGGAGATCGCGAGGCCGAGGCCCGCGCCGCCAAAGCGTCGGCTGAGGTGATGATCTCCCTGGCTGAACTCGTCGAAGATCCGCGGGAGCGCTTCAGCAGAGATCCCCTCCCCGGTGTCGCTTACCACAATCTCGATCACGCCAGTCGCCGTGCCTGTTGCCGTGATGCGGATATGACCGACATGCGTGAACTTCACGGCGTTGCCAACCAGGTTCAGAAGCACCTGGCGTATCCGCTCCGCGTCACCCAGTATCCGCGGCAATGAGGCAGGCAGCTCGATGCGAAGCTCGATCGCTTTCCCGGTGACCTGTGGGGCAACATCCTGCCGCACCTGCTCGACGACCTCAGCCAGGTCAACGGGTTCGACAGCAAGATTCAACTCGCCGGCGTCCGCGCGCGACAGATCGAGCAACTGGTTCACCAGCGCAATCATGCGCTGGCTGGCTTGGTGGATGTACCCAATATCCTGCCGCTGTTCGGAGGTAAGTGATCCCTCTGGAGCGGAGATGAGAAACTCCGAGTATCCCAGCGTCGCCTGCAGTGGCGTGCGCAGTTCATGACTCATCATGTTCAGGAAAGCTCCCTTGGCTCGGTTCGCCGCCTGCGCATCATCCAACGCCGTGTGCAGTTCCTCCTCAGCCCATACGCGCTCCGTGATGTCCTCGATCTGGCTGATGTAGTACAGCGGGGTCCCGTCCCGATCTCGCACGAGCGATGAGTTGACTCGGCCCCAGATGACCTGGCCATCTTTTCGGAGATAGCGCTTTTCCATCCGGAACGCAGGAACCTCTCCGGCAAGGAGTTGCTGGACTCGCGCGAGATCCGCCTCCTGGTCCTCCGGGTGGGTGATGTCCTGGAACGTCCTGGCCAGCAACTCTTGCTCGTTGTAGCCCGTCAGATCGCATAAGGCGGCGTTGACCTGGATGAAGCGGCCATCCAGATCCACCAGATCCATGCCGATGGGTGCGTAATCGAATGCCGTTCGGAACCGGTCCTCACTTTGCCTCAGCGCCTCGGCAGCCTGCTCGGCGGCAATTCGGGCTGCCTGTTCCCGGGCCAAGCGAAGCCGGTCCTGCTCCGCCTCCTTCCGCAGCGTGGCGTCTCGGATGATGGCCATGACGAATCGGCCTGGAATCCGGCTTGAGGCGAGAGGCATGAGCCGGAGTTCGACCGTGATCTGCTCTCCTGTCTGTCGTAAAGCAGGCAGTTCTATCGGCAGCCCGGAGTCGATGAGCGCGCCGCCACCCGTCTCCCGATAGCGCGCGAGGCCAGCGCGGTGCCGCTCCCGCAGTGACTCTGGAATCACGATTTCGAGCGACTGTCCGATGGCCTCACTTGCGGGGATGCCGAACAACTTCTCCGCGGCCGGGTTCCAGAGTTCGATACGCCCGGACTCGACGTTGCCAACCACGACGGCGTCGGGAATATCACGATAGAGCTGCCCGAAACCAAAGTCTTCGGGGCTCGGTCCGTCCAGTTCTGGAGACCTGCTGAGACTCTGGCCACCCACTGGCGTTCCTCATACTGCCGGAACGGCCGGACTTTTTTGGCGAACGCTTTACCATCAGATGAGAAGTGAACACAGCAAACGATATGCTGCCCAGCCACTACCTTCCCCTCTTTCCGGACACTTTCCGCACGTCTCATGCCGCTGCAGAGAAGCTTGCCTGGAAAGCATTATGTCTGGGAGCAACCCGGCCGGCCGAAGGCGACATTGCCGCCAGAGCGCACGCAAGGCAGGAACGATGGTCGAACGTCAGCGCGCTAGCCCAAAGACTCCCTGACATATGGCATCAACACGCGCAAGTTTCTCCCATTCGTCGTCATCCACTCCGTCGTAGATGAGCGCCAGGGGACCGGTGTATCCAGCATCCTTGAGAATCTGCAATCCCTGCTGGAACTCCCCGACATCTGGTTCACTGCCGGTGAAATGGCACTTGGCGTGACAGGTTTCTGCCTGCGGCGCGATGCGTGCCAGTTCCGCAAAGCGATCCGGGCCACGCCAGTTCCCGAGATCGATCAGCAGACCAACGGCGCCGTCCGTGGCCTCCAGCACCGCCTGCACGGAGCGGGCGTCCCTCAGCACCCCGGTCCAGTTCTCGATGACGATACGCACGCCCGGTTGAGCAGCGGCCAGCCGATTCAGGCGACCCGCGCTCTCCTGGATCACCTCTGGAGTGGGCTCGGCGGCTCCCACCATGAGACGAACTTGGGCCGCTCCCAGCGCTGTGGCATCTTTCAGCCACTCCGCCATCCACGCTTCGGTCTCATCCGCATGGTGCTGATCGGTCAGGTCCCCGTCGTCAACGAGCAGCGCATTCAGAGTGATGCCTGCATCCTCCAGGGTCACGCGCAAGGAAGTCAGGTACTCCGGCGACCGTGAGGGCAGATGGAAATGACAGATCTGTAGCGTGTCATAGCCATGCTCGCGTAGCGCAGCCGGCAGGTCCAGCAGGACCATGTCGCCAGGCTCGGAAGCTCCAGCGCGGCACGGCCCACCGAGCGCACCGGAATCCGGCGCGACATAGCTTCCCAGCGTGCGGTGCAAAGACCAGGTCGAGACGGTACGCATGGGCTGGAGGCTCCCCACTGCAATCGGCACTGGACCGACGCCTGTCCATATCGTCGATACCAGACATCTGCCCCACAAGGCACTTGGTCTGACTCTATCCGAAGTTCACGTGGAGTTTCTCATGTCACTCGTTACCAGCGCATGATTCCTGGCAACAGCGCACACCAGTCTGCCTGGCCGGTCCCACTATGCTATGCCCACGCGAAACCCGATATGACGTCTGGGATGCCCGCACGGCCGGGTTGCCCTTCAACAGGAGAACCCAGCATGACAAGTTCCACGTTCGCTCGTGGCAGGAAGGGAAGTGGGCTGCACACGACGGGCCGCGGGCAGCCTGACTCGTGGATGGGCCGCCGTGACCTGCTGAAAGCCGGGTTCGCTGCAACCGGTGCGCTGCTGCTGCCTGCGCATCTTGCCCGGGCCCAGGAGGCCACGCCGCTCACTACCCCCGCCGCGCTCACCACGGAAGAAGAGGGCTGGCTCTCCCAGGCGAGCCGGGAGGATATCAACGGCTGGATCCACCTGCGCATCGGCGGGGCGCCCTTCGCGCGTGGCTTCCAGCACGGCTACCTGACTGCCGCCGAGTACGCGGACGCGCTCCGTGTCTACGAGGCGATGACGTACCAGACCATGGGGTTCGATTACGCCTTCTTCGTCGAGAAGGCCGTCGAGTTCCACAAGGACAGGATCACCCCGGAGCTGCTGGAGGAGATGTCAGGCATCGCCGCCGGCTACACGAAGGCCGGGATCCCGACGACGGTCGATGAGATCATCGGCTGGAACGCCTACATGGAGATCACCGGCTACTGGTGGCCGACAGTCGCCAGCCAGTATGTGAACGACGCCCCCAATGGCAATCGCAAGAGCCACTGCAGCGCCTTCATCGCTACGGGCTCGGCAACCACTGACGGCCGCATCGTCATCGGCCACGAGTCGTTCACCGAGTTCTGGAACGGCCAGTTCATGAACGTCATCATCGATCTCACGCCAGATGACGGGCATCGCCTGGTCTACCAGACCAGCCCAGGCTGGATCGCCAGCATGACCGACTTCTGGATGAGCGGCGGTGGCCTGGTGGTGGTCGAGACGACCATGGTCGGCTACGAGGGGTACGACACGACCAAGGTTCCCGAGTATGTCCGTGCCCGCAACGCCTGCCAATACGGCAACAGCATCGACGAGTGGGTCGATCTGATGGACGCCGGGAACAACGGCGGCTACGCCAACATGTGGCTGCTGGGAGACATCAAGACGGGCGAAATTGCCGACTACGAGCAGGGGCTGATCTACCAGGACCTGCGCAAGAAGACCGACGGCTGGTTCTTCGGCGACAACGCCCCGGAAGATCCGCGCATCCGCAACGTCGAGAGCAGCGACACCGGCTACAACGATGTCCGCCAGCAGACGGGCGCGCGCCGCGTGCGCTGGCCGCAGCTCCTGGCTCAGCACGAAGGAAGTATCGACGCCGAAATCGGGCAGACGATGCTGGGTGACACCTTCGATCCCTACCTGGGCTTCATCAACCCGTCCTCACGCACGATCTGCTCGCATTACGACGCTGACCCCATGCAGTACGTCAGCGATCCCAACGCGGTCTGGAACATCCCCTTCTACCCGGCTGGCTCGGTAGAGGGCAAGGTCACTACAGCAGCCATGGCGGAGAACCTGACCATGTGGGGCCGCTTCGGCCGCGCTGATGGCGCGCCGTTCGACGCCGAGGAGTTCCTGCGCATCCACCCGCAGTGGAACTGGCAGGAGGGCTATCTCTACAGCCGGCCCTCGCAGCCATGGACGGAGTTCGACGGGGCTGGCGAATAGGCACGGGCGCAAACCAGATGCAATCCTGGGTGACCGCATCGGCCGAACCCCTTCCCGCAGTTGGCGCTGTCCGAACTCCCGGGCAAAACGGTGGCCTGTCACTTCGTGGCTATCACGGGCAGCACAGCGCTCCGGTGAGCAACCACCCCGCATTGCGGAGACCGTCGTGTGGCATATCGACACGGTCGGCCTGGATGGTCTGATCGAGCACGCCGCCGACTGGTGAACCAATGTGCATCCGCATGGGGCTGGACGCTGAGCCGCCTCAACCAGCTTCCGCGAGGACCGGCTCCTCACGCACGGCGCGCGGCCGCATCGTTTCGGCAGCTTCCTCGTCCGGCACCTGCAGGGCGGATATGGCTCCGATCAGGGCGAATGCGGCGGCGAAATAGAGCGCGTAGCGATACGGTGTGGGGTCAGCCGGGCCATCGACGAAGGCGGAGGCGGCAGCGACCACACTACTCAGCACCGCCACCCCCAGTGCGCCGCCGACCTGCCGCTGCACGTTGGTGAGGGTGGTGGCGCGGCCGGTTTGCGCGCGGGAGATGGTGGCCAAACTGGCGGCCTGGTTCGGCAAGAAGACGTAGGCCATAGAGAAGCCGACAAAGAACATCAAGACGCGCACTACCCACGGCTCAGTGGTGGAAAGCCCAATCGTGGCCAGCGCCACGATGGAAATCGAAAGGCCGAGCAACCCGGCGCACATCAGGCGGCGAGGCCCGATACGCGGATAAAGCCGGGCCACGATCTGGGTGGAGGTGACGACGCCAATCGCTTCCGGAAACGTGGTCAGGCCAGACTCCAGTGGGCTCGCACCCTGCACCTCCTGCAGGAAGAGCGGGACCAGGAACAGCACACCGATAAAGCCCGCTGAGCCGAAGAACGACACGACCAGGGTACTGCGGAAGAGCCGGTTCCCCAGCAGCCGCAGATCCACCATCGGTGCGGCCGTGCGCAGCTCCCGCGCCACGAAAGCGGCGATCAGGGCGACACCGACGACGCCCGGACCCAGGATATCCGGCGACGTCCAGCCGTGTGACGGTCCCTCGCTCAAGGCGTACATGCCTGCGGCCAACCCCGCCCCGCCCAGCACAAACCCGGGCAAATCGAAGGCCCCCGGAGCCGGTTCCCGGTGCTCGTGCAGGAAGAAGAGACCGACCAGGAAGGCCACCAACCCCACGGGCAGGTTGACGAAAAACGCCCAGTGCCACGAGAGCCGCTCGATAAGGACCCCGCCGATGAGGGGCCCCAACGCAGGACCGAGGATGGTGGCAAACATGAGGATGCGCCCCACCGCCACCCGCTCCGCTGGCGGGAAGGTGCGGTAGAGCATGGCCATGCCGACCGGTGTCATCAGGCCACCACCCGCTCCTTGCAGGACACGAAAGGCCACGAGTTGCTCCAGGCTCTGCGAGAGGCCACACAGCATCGAAGCAAACACAAAGATGGCCAGCGCAATGAGGAAGATGCGTTTGGTTCCGAAGCGGTCCCCCAGCCATCCCGAGGCCGGGATGAAAACAGCGAGACTGACCAGGTAGGCCACGACCACGGCTTCGGTTTGCACAGCGGGAACGTTGAACTCACGGCCGAGGGTGGCGAGCGCCACGATGACGATGGTCGAATCGAGGGTGTTCATCAACATCGAGGCGACATACACAGCCGCGACGATGATGCGTTGATCTGGTCTATTGCGGTTCACCGACGCCTGAACCTTGGCACTGCTCCGCCCCTATCAGCGTCCGCGGGGTGTACCACAAATCCCAGGCACCTGTTGCGAGAATATGAGCGCGACGTTACACCCAGACGTCGCGCTCCTCCCCTACTTCACTTTCCGGGCCAGCCGCGTGCTTCCTTTCGCTATGGCAAGTGCAACGTAGCGAGTGCTCGATCCTGCCTCGCATCTGCAAAAGCATTGGGGTAAAGCCTCTCGCCCCTCTGCTGCTCAAACCTTGGTGTCATCTCGAGCGAAGTCGAGAGATCTCGGCGTCGCAGGCCGTGACGTTGTGAGGTCACCACGAGCAACGCGGCAGGAATCGTTCCCCGGTGACAGGGCAGACCGAGATCTCTCGACGTCGCTCGACATGACACCTGTAGTGGGATACCGCGAGGGAAAAGGTTGCGTGCAATGCGGCCAACGAGATCCTTCGCCTGCGGGCTCAGGATGACACGGGAAGGTGGACGACAGCGTAAACAGAAGATCGTTTGCCCTACCGCCCCCGCTGCCTCGGATCCAGAGCATCCCGCAGTCCATCTCCCAGCAAGTTGAAGCCGAGCACCGCGAGGCCGATGGCAACGCCCGGGACGAGCGGCGCCCAGGGGGCGAGTTGCAGGAACCCGTAGGTGGTGCTCACCATGCTGCCCCAGGAGGGGGCGGGCGGCTTGTTGCCCAACCCCAGGAAGGCCAGCGAAGCCTCGGCCAGCACGGCAAACGCGAAGTTGAGTGAAGTCAGCACGATCAACGGAGCAGCGATATTCGGGAAAACGTGCGCGAACAGGATGCGCGGCGTCGACGCGCCGATCGACACTGCCGATTCCACGTAGGCGGTGTTCCGCACGGAGAGCGTTGCCCCGCGCACGACGCGCATGAAGGTGGGCGTGTAGACGACGGCAATGGCAATCATGGCGAAGATCAGGTTGTTGCCGAGTAACGAGATGATGGCGATGGCCAGCAGGATCGCCGGGAACGCGAAGACGATATCCATCAGCAGCGTCAGGACATTGTCCACCCAGCCACCCACGTAACCCGCCAGCAGCCCGAGCAGAATGCCGACAGTGCCGGCGATTCCCACGGCCACGATGCCCACCTCGAGCGAGATGCGCGCCCCGTAGAGCAGGCGGCTGAAGATGTCTCGCCCGAAATCGTCCGTGCCCAGCCAGTGCTTGCTGCTCGGCGGCTGCAGGGCGTCCATGATCGCCTGCTCGGTCGGCCCGTATGGCGCCACGTACGGACCGATCAATGCCACCACCAGGAAGAGCCCGACGAGGAACAGCCCCGTCATGGCCAGCCGCTGCCGGCGGATGCTGGACCAGACCGAAACCTGGCGGCGCGTGCGCCGCACGGCAGCCGGTAGCACGGCCTCGCTGCGGTCGAACTGCGGCGTGGCGTCGACGTCGCTCACGACGCCTCCCGCAAGCGGGGGTCGAGCACGGCGTAGAGAATATCCACAATCACGCTGACGACCACAAAGAGCGCGGCAATGACCAGCGTGACGCCCTGCACCACCGGGTAGTCGCGGTTGGAGATCGCCTCGTAGACGTAGCGCCCTACGCCCGGCAGGGAGAAGATCGTTTCAATAATGACAGTGCCGCCCAGCAGACCGGCGATCTGGATACCCGCCACGGTCAGGATGGGCAGTGCGGCGTTGAGGATGACATGCCGGTTCAGCACCCGCCGTTCCGTGAGACCCTTGGCCCGCGCTACCCGCACGTGGTCTTGCTCCAGCACTTCCAGCACCGCTGAGCGCGTGTTGCGCATCAGGACCGCCGCCAGTGGCAGGCTGAGACTCAGCGCAGGGAGGAACATGGTGCGCAGGTTGCCAAGCAGATCGCGCTCGATCTCCACGTAACCGATGGGCGGAAACCAGCGCAGCCAGACGGAGAAGACAAGCACTAACACGGTCGCCAGCAGGAAGTTCGGCACGGAAATGCCGACCAGGGTCAGGATGGTCGCGGCGTAGTCCAGCCGCGAGTTGCGTTTCACCGCCGCCAGCACGCCGACCACCAGCGCCGGAATCGTTCCCAATAGCGCTGCCAGCACCGCCAGCTCGATCGTCACTGGCAGGCGCAAGCGCAGTTCCTCGTTCACCGAGCGCTTCGTGCGCAGCGAGGTGCCCAGGTCGCCCTGCACCACGTGCTCCAGCCAGCGCAGGTACTGCACCGGCGCTGGCTGATCGAGCCCGTACGACTTGCGCACCAGTTCGCGCTGCTCCGGTGTGATGCGCGTGTCAACGCCAATCGCCAGCAGCGTCGCGTCCCCGGGAATCAACCGGATCAGCGTGAACACCACCAGCGAGACACCAAGCAGAACCGGAATCAGCAGCGCCAACCGGCGCAGGATGTACTGCAGCATCGTGCGGAGGGAAGTCGCCTCTGCGGAGGCTTAGGGAAGACGGCCTGCGGGCCTTAGGGAGGACGCTTCGCTTAGGGAGTTAGGAGCTAGTGGAGAACCAACGCGGTTTGATGACAGCGTTTCGTACTCCTTATTCCCTTACTCCCTAAGCGCGTGAGCGCGTCTTCCCTTAGCTCCCTCAGGAGCGTCTTCCCTTAGCTCTCGATCCACGTTTCGCGGAAGGCAATGTTGGAGCCAGTCGGGATGTGCGTGTAGCCCTTCACGTTATTGCGCATTGCCTCGTACTGGTTGGCGACGAAGAACGGGACCCACGGCCTGTCCTCCAGCAGGATCTGCTGGATCTGGCGGTAGATTTCGGCCCGCGCCTCCTGGTCCGTGGCAGCAATGCCGGCGTCGATCAACTCATCGACCTCAGGGTTGCTGTAGCTGACGAAGTTGCCGGACTCACCGGTCTTGAACGCGGGCAGGATCAGCGTGTTCGGATCGACGTAGGCGCTATCGCCCGTGACCGCGATATCGAAGTCCTTGTTCGTGTAGACCTGCTCGATCATCGTCGCGTTCTCGACCAGGTTCAGCTCCGCCTCAATCCCGATCTGCCGCAACTGCTCCTGCAGCACCACGGCGGCATTGGAGAGGAAGGAGTACTGAGCCCACGACGTAATGGTGGTCTGGAAGCCGTCCGCGAGACCGGCGTCCGCCAGCAACTGCTTGGCGCGCTCGATATCGGTTGCAGGGACCTCCTCCTGCAGGGCTGCCCAGTAGTCCGGTGGGAAGAGCACTGCGGTTGGCGTGCCGTGACCGAATACGGTCGGGCCCAGCATCGCGTTGCGATCTACCACCAGGCTGATCGCCTCTCGCACCTCAGGCTTGTCAAACGGCTCGCGCGCCAGGTTCAGCCCAGCGAAGCGAATGTTCGTGTTGGACTCTCCGGCCAGGGTGATATCCGGGTTCTGCTCCAGGCTGTCGATATCACGCAGCGGCGCGTACTCGATGAAGTCCACCGTCCCAGTGACCACCGCCGCCGTGCGGGAGGTGTCATCGGAGGCAATCGTCATCTCGATGCCATCGAGATACGGTAGCCCCTCTTCCCAGTAGTCGGTGTTCTTCTCCAGCACAACGCGCGTATTCGGGACATACTCCACGAACTTGAATGGCCCGGTGCCCATGGCGACCTGGTTAACGTCGTTGTTGTTGGCGGTCACAAACGCTTCGGAGTAGATGAAGCCATTGCCACCAGCCAGGGCCGCGAGCAGCGAGGCGTCCGGGGCGCTCAGCGTGATCACCACGGTCGCGTCGTCTGGCGCTTCGATCGTGTCAATGGAGGCCAGTTCGGAGGCGCCCGGTGAGGCAGTTTCGGGGGCACGCAGCCGCTCGATCGTGAAAACGACGTCGCTCGCCTTGAGTGGGGTGCCGTCGTGGAAGTTCACACCAGGGCGCAGCTTGAAGGTGTAGGTCAGGCCGTCCTCGGAGATCTCCCAGCTCTCGGCCAGGGCCGGCTCCACGGAAAGATCCGGCTTGACGCGCGTCAGACCCTGGTAAATCTGCTCCGCCACGTGCCAGATGGCCGTGAGGTTCTGCTTCTGGGCATCGAGGCCAGTGGGGTCGGCCTGCAGGCCAACCTTGAGAATGCCACCGGGAACGCCGGCCGCGGCCGGAGTAGCATCCTGGGCGGCCACGGCGCCGAGGCGGGCGAAGGGCGCGATCAGGCCCAACCCCGCCGCGCCGGCCACGACCTGGCGGCGGGAGAGGACGCGAGCATCATGCGTGGACATGGATTCCTCCTGCTTAAAGTCAAAGGATCACGGACGAGTACGAGACAGGCATGAGGGCTTTCCTGTCGCCCAATACTGTCACCAGTCGTCAAGACAGCGATGGAGCATAGCACGCTCATCTGGCCCTTCTGGAGACGCAAGACTGCATGACCGCCTCACCCAGACGCCCGCAGAACCCACTCGTCGCCCTGCAGGGCACGCGCATCCTGCTGACCACATTTGGCTCTCTGGGAGACCTGCATCCCTACATCGCGTTGGCGCGAGGGCTGCAGGCCCACGGGGCACTGCCGACGATCGGCACCAGCGCGTTCTACCGCGATATGGTGGAGAGCCGAGGAATTGCCTTCACCCCGATCCGGCCCGATATCCCCGAACCGGAGGAGATGCAGCGGGTTGCGGTCGACCTGATGGATGCCCGCAAGGGCACCGCAACGATCGTCCGCGAGATGACCATGCCCTGGGTGCGAGAGTCGTACGCGGACACGCTGGCCGCGGCGCGGGATGCCGATCTGCTCATCACGCACCTGCTGACTTTCGCCACGCCCCTTGTCGGCGAGGTCCTGCGCCTGCCGTGGGTCTCGGTGGTCTTGCAGCCGATGATCTTCTTCTCGGAGACCGATCCGCCTGCCCTGCCGCTCTTCCAGTGGGTGAACCGTCTGCCTTTCGATCCCGGACGCCAATTCTGGCGAGGGATGAGGCGCGGCGCCATGCTTACGGCTGGCCGCTGGTACGGTGAACTGCGAAAGCTGCAACGAGACCTCGGCCTGCCAACCAACCTCGATCCGATGTTCGAGGCATATTCACCCTGGCTGACGCTGGCGCTCTTCTCCCCGCACTTCGCGCCGCCTCAGCCAGACTGGCCTCCTCGCACGGTCGCCACCGGGTTTCCCTTCCTGGATCTACCGGAGGAGGAAATCCTGCCAGGCCACGTGGAGACCTTTCTGCGCGAAGGGCCGCCGCCCATCGTGTTCACGCTGGGCTCCTCCGCCGTCTGGACTCCGGGCTCCTTTTACGCGGAAAGCATCGAGGCGGTGCAGCGGCTGGGCCGACGAGCGCTGCTGCTGGTTGGACCCCAGGCAGCAGAGCGCATGCCGGATCTGCCAGAAACGATCCTGGCGGAGGACTACGCGCCGCACGCCGCGGTCTTCCCGCACGCCGCCGCCATCGTGCACCAGGGCGGTATCGGCACCACAGCCCAGGCACTCCGTGCTGGCAAGCCAACCATCATCCTGCCCTTCGCGCACGATCAGTTCGACAATGCCCGCCGCAGTGAACGCCTCGGCCTGGGCCTGACCATGACCCGCGACCGCTACACCGCCGCCAGCGCCACGCGCACCCTGCACCGCCTGCTCACCAACCCCGATTACAGCCGCCGTGCTACCCGCTTCGGTCGCCTGATACGAGCGGAAGATGGCATCGAGACGGCTTGCGGTGCGATAGCGGCGGTGTTCGACCGCAAGTAACTGTCTCAGCGGTCATGCGGTCCAAATCAATCAAGTCATCAGCAAAACGGGTGAAACCGGTCTGCCGGGTGACGCACCAGTTGGCTCGTGCTTCGCCACTGCCACTTGCAGCCCCCAGTTATCATTCTCCTGACTGAGGGCCACACCTCTTTGGGGGTAATCATGCGCGCACTAAATCGACACGAACAGCCAGAAGACGACGAATCTAACTTGGAAGAAGCCCTTACGCACCTAACCGCAGTGAAGACGCCGCGACGAATCGAAGACCTGGGATGGTCTCGTTCGGACGCTGCAGACGTACGTGCGCGCCTGCAATCCTTTGCCGATGATTGGGACGATCCAGACATGAACGTCTACGATGCCCTTTAGGCGAGGTGACGTCGTCCTGGTCTATTTTCCAAACAGCGATCTCCGCACGGTCAGAAGACGTCCCGCGCTGATCGTTCAGGATGAAAACGTCCTGGTTGACCACCCGCAACGCGTCGTTGCTTGCATCACCTCACGTACTCATCGACTCGGCCCTACCAGGCTCTATGTCAACAAATCGACACCTGAGGCAAGCGAAATGGGCCTGCTCTCTGATTCAGTTATCGTTATCGACAACCTTGCCACGCTGCCTGACACTGCCATTGATCGAGCTATCGGCAGATGCCCCATCAAGACCGAAGTCGAAGCAGGCCTGCGAATGTTGTTTGGGCTGTAACTGCGTCTGCTTCTCAATACATCATCAGGAAGACAGATTCCAGCCAGCGTAAGCCCTCGCAGTACACGTCACCATCAGATCGTCTTCTGCTAGCCAGACGACGTGCTCCAAGCAGCAGCCATCTCAACACGCTGGATATCGCTGGCCACGCGTAGGGCCTGGCGCGCTTCGGTAACCAGCGCCTCTGCCTGCACCACGAGCGCCTCCCGCTGGTCTGGTGACACGCGGGCTGCCACACCCTGCAATGTCGCTAGTAGATGGAGAGTCACCATCACATCGTCAGCGCCGTAGTGACGAATCTGCGTGAAGGCAACCTCCACCAGCCGTGCAAATGACGGCCCTACCAGCATCACGCAAGCGCCGCCATCTCCAGTGAGCACTTCAGCCTCCGGCCGTTCAGCCGCACGCACCAGGATCTGCCCGAGCCGGTCAATGCCCATCGTGGCCGTCGTGGGATCATTGATCGCCGGCGACAGAGCGCGCACCGCAATGTCGGCAAGCTGCCGGACCCCGAGCTCGGCGTCCTGTTGCCGCGTACGCTCCGGTCCCTGTACGAAGCCCCCCTGCACAGCTGCGATCTGCTCCGGGGTCACGGCCGCGGCTGGCCAGATAGTTGCCAGCGGCGACCCGGCCAGCAAGAAGCCGCCGACCAGGGCGTCCGTTCGGACCGTGAGCCCCCACTTCTGGGCGCAGCCGAGCAACGACGCCGCATCGATCGCCTGGAGGTAGCCATCTTCTGGAGCAGGAATCACCACGCCGTCACCCGCCAGGCTACAAATGCCCAAGGGATCCGTCACCGCGTGCCGTTCAGCTTCGCCCGCCAGGGGATCATCCAGGAGCGCGAGGGTGTCGTCGGTCACACGGCGAAAAATGACGGCGACCTGGACCGACCTGGACACATGGTTAATGAAGTAGATCATGAAGATGACGCTGATCAGGGCCAATGCAATCGCGACGGTCACCGCCGCCACCGGCACGAACCCAGGCCCACCGCCACCCTCGCCCGGCGATCGCACGACCCGCAGCACCAGGAGGGCATAGGTGAAGGTGCCCAGGAACACGCCGAGCACGATGTGCGTACCGCGATCGCCGGTGAGGGTGCGCATGACGCGTGGCGTGAACTGCGCTGCCGCAATCTGGAGAACGACGATGGTCAGGGAAAAGATGACGCTCAGGACCGAAAGAGAGGTCCCGGCAATGGCGAAGAGCACACCCCGCGCGCCATCCGCGCCTCCGACCGCCCCGGCATCCGCACCCTCTGTCTGGAGACCAAGCAGAGGATCAGCCTGTAGCAACAGCAGCGCCAGGACGGCGTAGGAGAGCGCGATGAGGCTCGGGATCCACCACAGGCTGTCGAGCAGGTCACGCCAGCGCGAGCGCAGATGTTCCCGCACAACTCCCTCCCGACGCTTGGCACTGACTCAGACCGACCCAAGGCGTTGTCCTTGAATCGGCGGACATTGTCGCGGATTGCGTTTCCCACCGGCTGACGCCCGGCGACCAAGGTGAGAGCCTCGGCTACGCGTCGGTATTCATATGAAGTAGCCCGTGCACAAGGTAATGAGGCTCTTCAGGCACGTTCCTGAAACTCACCACACCGTGTTAAGCGTCTGCGTGCTGGCGTTCCAGGAGAAAGGCATGAATCTCCGCGCCGGTTGGCAACGAGTCATGAGCACCGGCGCGGGTCGCGGCCAGCGCACCGGCAGCATTCGCCAGTGGAAGCGCTGCGTCGAGCGGGAGACCGCGCGCCAACTCGCTGGCGAGTACTCCGGCGAAGGCATCGCCCGCCCCGATCGTCTCAACAACCTCGATCGGCCACGCCGGAAGATGACGTACCCCGTTCGCATCACGCACGATCACCCCGTCCCCACCAAGTGTCACGATGACCGTTGGGATGCCGAACCGCCGCTGCAACTCCTCACAGGCACGCTCGGCCCCGGGCACCTCCGAGAAAGACATGCCGCTCAGCCGGGCCGCCTCAGTCTTGTTGACGAGGAGCAGATCCACAGCCGGCCACATCTCCACTGGGATGGCTCCAACATCGGCCGGCACGGGAGAGGCGTTGAGGATCACGGTCATGCCCAGCGACCGGGCCAGGCGCGCGGCATGGACTGAGAGGTGGATCGGGATCTCGCACTGCAGGAGCAACACCGCCGACTGAGCAAACGCATCGCGCGCGGCATCGATGTCCGCTGCATCCAGACGCCACCCGGCGCCGGGCACGATGATCGACGCGTACTCGCCATCAGCACCGGTGAGGACCGGGCTGATCCCCGTCCCCTCATGTGCATCGACGGTCAGGTAGGCCGTATCGACTCCCGACGCGACGAGCGTGGCACGCAGGCGATCACCGAAGTCATCGCGCCCAACGCGGCCGACCATGAAGGTCTGCGCGCCATTCCGGGCGGCCTGTGCCGCCTGGTTGCCGGCTTTGCCCCCGGCAGAGAGCGCCATGTGGTGTCCCACGATGCTCTCGCCCTTGCCTGGGAGCCGATCAGCCGTCGCCACCACGTCCATGTGGACGCTGCCGACTAGGCAGACCCCCCGCGGTGGCGCCGCGTTCATCGCCCCTCCAGGGCGGCGAACTGCAGCAACTCCTGCACCCCAAGCGCATCGTGGCGCGCCTGCAGTTCCGCCAGGCGAACCATGTCGAGACGATCCAGGATGGCCTCCAGCGCGCGCACCCGGGTCACGTTGGCGGCACTCTCGCCAGCAGCGTCTTCGCGGACCGGGAAGGTGTCGAAGTAGATCGTGCCCTGGTAGGTGTACTGGCGCAGGGTCGCCAGCAACTCCAGCGTTTGCCAGAGGTGGACGCTACCAACCAGCAGGCCGTCGTCGGCGGTCCCGTAGCCATCGTTCAGGTGGACGCCAAAGAGGCGGCCCTCGCGCAGGGCCAGCGCTGCGGCCAGGGCTGGCTGCTCGCGTGCCATCAGGCTGTGGCAAAAGTCGATCTGGACCCCGAAGTTCGGCAACCCGACATCGCGGACGGCGAGCAGGGACTCGCCCATGCCCCGGATAAGCGCGGTGCGGCGTGGATCGACCGGCTTGTACTCGACACTGACGCGGATCGCCGGATCGTGCGCTGCCACCTGCCGGAAGCCATCGACCTCATCCGACCAGAGCCGCTCGTAGTCGACCTGGAACGGGTAGTCGAAACCGTCGTAGGCCATCCAGAGGTTCACGTGGGGCACCCCGAGCCGGGACGCCATCTCCACGGCCTCCTGCCCAAGCCGCACCGCCCGCTCCCGGCTCTCTGCGCGTGGGCTCGTGAACGCGCCGTCGAGGAAATCCGAGCCTTCGTAGCGCAGGCTGAGAGCGGTCAGGGCCAGTCCGGTCTCCGCCAGCGCTTCCACGACCGCTTCCTCAGTCGTGCCAAGCAGATGCTGCGGGTAGTTCATCTCGACCGCCGTCAGTCCCGGAACGCGCGCTGCTGCCCGCAGTAGATCCGGTCCGGTTACGTCACCCGCAACCTGTGCGCGAAACGAGTTCAGGCGCGTGGCGAACCGATAGCGATCAGGAGTGTTCGACATCCACCTACCTTGACTGCTCAACTCGACTTGTCAATCCCTTCAATTCAGTACTGATCATCCCCTGCACTTTGCCAGTTCTTTACGTGTTCGACCCAGCTTTCTTCGCAAGCAGGCCATGTCGTAGTGCTTAGCGTGGCCAGGAATCTCGTGCTCCAAATCATCAGCACCGGAAGAATCGCCAGTACTCAAGCGATTCAAGCATTGCCCCAGATAGGTCATATCGTGACCCTGAGCAAACTTATTCTCACAAGATTTCCCACATCCACAGAGGCAAGTGTGTTGGTATTTGTGGTTTGGCATGCATTTCTCCTTGAGGCGTTAGCAGCCAACGATGATTCTCAGATCACAGCCTGCTCTGTAGCCTGATCCCCTTGAACCGCCTGACATTCTCTGCAATCGCCGTCTCCACCGGCAGGCGCTCCATGCTTGAGGCCCCGAAGAAGCCGACGATGCCCTGGGTGTGCGTGAGGACATAGGCGGCGTCATCTGGCTCGGCGATGGGGCCGCCATGGCAGAGCACCAGCACCTCCGGGTTGACAACCTTCGCTGCATCATGCATCGCCTGCACCCGCGCCACCGATTCGTCCGGTGAGAGGGCGGTCTGCGCGCCAATGGTGCCGCTGGTGGTGAGGCCCATATGCGGCACCAGCACGTCCGCGCCGGCCTCCGCCATCGCCCGTGCCTCCTCCGGCGTAAAGACGTAGGGGCAGGTCAGCAGGTCGAGGTCGTGGGCGGCGCGGATCATCTCCACCTCCAGTCCGTAGCCCATCCCCGTCTCCTCCAGGTTTGCCCGGAAGATGCCGTCGAAGAGCCCGACCGTGGGGAAGTTCTGGACGCCGGAGAAACCCATCGCCTTGAGCTGAGGGAGGAAGACCTCCATGATGCGGAAGGGATCAGTGCCGCAGACGCCAGCCAGCACCGGGGTGTGGCGGACGACCGGCAGCACTTCGCGCGCCATGTCCAGCATGACCGCGTTGGCATCCCCGTAGGGCAGCATCCCGGCCAGGGAGCCGCGCCCGGCCATGCGGTAGCGGCCCGAGTTGTAGATGATGATCAGGTCGACGCCACCCGCTTCAGCACTCTTGGCCGAGATGCCAGTCCCTGCCCCGGCCCCGATGATCGGTTTGCCTTCAGCTACCTGCGCCCGTAGCCGCGCCAGCGCCTCCTCGCGGTTCATGACTCGTTCCTCTCGCGCCCGCGCCATTCCTGATAGAGCTCGTTAAAGCGCTCCGCCATGGCGTCGGCGAAGGCGGGATCGTTGATGGCCATGTCCAGCTCGTGCACCTCGATCTCCGGCAGCAGGTTGTCTCGCAGCGCCCCGATCAAGGCTGCGTCCGCCATCGGGTCATGAAACACCTGCCCTTCCCCCGCGATGGCGGAAATCCCGCGCAGCGGAATGAAGAGCGCTAGAGGCCCTTTCGCAGCGTTCAACTTACCGGCGATTATTGCGCCCAACTCCGCGTTCTCCTGCGGCGTGGTGCGCATCAGGGTCACGGTCGGGTTGTGCACGTAGAAGTGGCGGTCCGCAAACCGCTCAGGCACCGTCTCGCGCGGCCCGAAGTTGACCATGTCCAGGGCGCCGAGCGAGACGACCTGGGGCATACCCAGCGCTCCAGCCGCCTCCAGCCGCTCCGGTCCCGCCGAGAGCACACCGCCCACCAACTCATCCGCCAGCTCGGTGGTGGTGACGTCGATAACGCCCGTGAGGTAGCCGTCCTCCAGCAGGCGCTCCATGGCTCGGCCACCCGTGCCCGTCGCGTGGAAGACGAGCACGTCGTACCCCAGTTCATCCAGCACTTCGCGCAGGCGGGTCACGCAGGGGGTGGTAACCCCGAACATGGTGGCAGCAACCAGTGGCATATCCGAGGGCTCGGGCTCGAAGCTGGCAAACTCTGCCGCCATGCCGGCAATAGCCGCCGCCGCGTTGCGCAGGATGCGCTCCGAGATGGGGTTGATGCCGGAGATATCGACCACGGATGGGAGCAGCATGATGTCGGCGGTGTCCACGTAAGGGCGGGTATCCCCGGCCGCGACGGTCGAAACCAGCAGCTTCGGCACGCCGATCGGCAGGGCGCGCATAGCCGCCGCAATCACGGTTGACCCGCCACTGCCGCCCAGGCCCATGATGGCGTCCAATTGGCCCTCGTTGTAGAGGCTGCCCACGACCTCGGCAGCGCCAGCCGCCATGACTTCGATGGCGGTGCCGCGATCCCCAGCGGCTGCCAGTGCCGCGATATCCTGCCCAGCAGCCGCGGCAACAGCGTCTCGGGAGACATCCGACTCGATCTTGGGTTCACCGAGGACTCCGGCATCGATCAGCAGCACGTCCATGCCGTGATCCTGCAGGAGCTCACGCACGAATGCGTACTCTTCGCCCTTCGTATCGAGCGTACCCAGCAAAACCACGGTAGGCAGGGGACCACTCCTTTGTGACCGTGGACGACACTGTCCACAACGTAACACCCCGGCAAGGATGCCACATGCTCTCGGAACCGACCTCGCAGGATCTGGCCCAGAGACACTACCGGGAAGCGCTGGCCGCAGGCTGGGGTATTCCAGCTGGAGCGCGCATCCTGGAGATTGCGTGCGGCCAGGGCGACATGTCCGCCGTCCTGGCCCAGGCCGTCGGCGAAACAGGCCACGTAACCGGGGTCGATATTGCCAGCCCGGATTACGGCGCGCCGCTCACGCTCGGTAAGGCCACGGCGTTCCTGAAGGCAGGTCCCGTGGGCGACCAACTGACGTTTCGCTTCCAGACCGACCTCCTGCACGACGCCATCACCTTTCCGCAGGATGCGTTTGATGCGGTGGTGCTGGCGCACGGCGCCTGGTATTTCGCGGACCTGGAGCAATTGCGCGCCACGTTGCGACGTGTACGCCAGTGGGCGCCCCTGCTCCACTTCGCGGAGTGGGACCTGGAGCCGCAGACATTCGCGCAAATCCCGCACCTGGTCGCCGTGCTGCTGCAGGGGCTGATCGAGGGGTATCACTCCAACAGTGCGGCGAACGTGCGGACGCCCTTCTCACGCCAGCAGTTCCACGCGCTGCTGGCTGAAACAGGCTGGGAGATGACCCACGAGTTCCAGGCCGATACCAGTGCGCTGCAGGATGGTGCGTGGGAAGCCGACCTGGCGCTGCACGATGCCCTGTCCACGGTTGACAGCCTGCTGGTTCCCCCGGCGGTGCGAGATCAGATGCGTGCCCAGGGGGATCTGCTGCGGTCCTTGGCAGAGATGCCACAGATCGGCACGCTGCCGTCGTATGCCCTGTCTGCCCGACGCATTCCTAGATTCAAGGCAATACAACCACCCCCACCGTTACACAACCTGAATCCAGCGATATCTCGCGCTACACCTCGCAACTCATCACATTACCTAACGCGGATCAAACGTCACTGATCTGCACTCGAGGAGACGATCCGATGGTGGAAACCTCACATGCTGCAAGGCGCCACGGATCTGCCAAGCAGGCTCCTGCTTCTGCACCGGCAACGAGGGCAACTGCAAATCGATTCCGGCGGGATTGATCACAACATCATTATTGAGAAGGAATTTGGTGTGACGAGACCGGTTGACTGGTGCGAAGGCGGCATCACCGCAGGTGTGGACGACATACGCGAGGAAATAGCCATCAAGGCGTAACGGCCCATGCGGTGGCAGGGGTGCCCTGCCACCGTGCTGTGTTACCCGAGTGTTGCTTCCAAAGCTCTCCGCACCAATGCGTGGGCGATAGGAACCTTGTAGCCGTTCTTCGTCAGCGGCACTGCGCTGCTGAGGGTGGCGTCTGCCGCCGCTGCCAGCAACTCGGTGGTCGGAGCCTGTCCTACCAGGACCTGCTCCGCGGCGGTGGCGCGCCAGGGCACGTTCGCCACACCGCTCAACACCACCCGGGCTTCCGAGATACGGCCGCCGTCCTGCTTGACGCGCGCAGCCACCCCGACCAGCGCAAACGCCCAGGTCTTGCGGTCCATCGCCTTCAGGTAGGTACTCCATCCGGCGGCGGTCGGCATTGTGAATGCGGTGATGATCTCGCCGGTGCGCAGCGTGGTTTCAATCCGCCGCTCATCAGTTGGCGGGGCAAACAGGTCAGCCAGCGGCATGGTGCGGCCGCCCGACGCGCCACGCACCTCCACCTCAGCGTCATGCACCAGGAGCGCGCTCGCGGGGTCTGATGGGTGAACTGCCACACAGGGGCTGAGATCGAAGATGGCGTGATGCTGGTTCTCCCCGGTGCGCGCCGGGCAGCCGTCGACACCCTTCAACCAGCAGGGGATCTCTGGATCACGAAAATACCAGCAGCGCGGGCGCTGCAAGAGGTTGCCGCCAATGGTGGCCATGTTGCGGAGTTGCGGCGTCGCGGCCAGGGCCGACGCTTCGGCCAGCGCCGGCGCATGTTCAGTGATGAGCGGGTGCGTCTCCAGGTCACTCAGTGTCGTCAGCGCGCCGATTCGCAGCGTACCGCCACTCAGAGTGATCTGGTCATCCAGTTCGGCCAGCCGCTTGATATCGACCAGTTGCGACGGCTCCAGCAGCTCCCCCTTGACGAGCGTCAACAGGTCAGTACCGCCTGCCAGGAACTTCGCGTCCTCGTCGTTCGTCAGCAGCGCAACGGCGTCATCCAGCGAACGCGGACTGGCGTAGGCAAATGGCTTCATCGAGTTCCCTCTCCGGTCGTGTTCCGCCCGGCCAGCGCTGCCAGGACCCGTTGCCGGGTCAGCGGCGCCTCGTGGATGCGCACGCCGATGGCGTCATAGAGCGCGTTGGCGATGGCGGGCGCGGTCGGGATCAGGGGCGGCTCACCAATCCCCTTCGCGCCGGTTGAATTCGCTTTGCTGTCCGGCACATTGACATGACGGTGCTCGATGACCGGGATATCCTGCACGGTCGGCACGTGGTAGTTCTCCAGGTTCGGGTTCAGCACGTACCCGCGCGCATCGTCCGTGATGCGCTCCTCGGTTAGTGCGAAGCCCACGCCCTGCACGATGCCACCGATGATCTGGCTGTCCACCAACGTCGGGTTCACGATTCTCCCGCAATCGTGCGCGGTCACCACCCGCTGCACCGTGACCTCACCCGTCTCGGTATCAACCTCGATGGCGGCACATTGCGCACCGAACGTGCGGATGACAACATCGTCGGGGTTGGGACCGCGTGCGCCATCGGCCCGCAGCATGTGCGGCTTGATCTTGCCGGCTACCTCGGCCACCGAGACTTCACCCGGCCGCTTGCCATCCACGAGCACCTGCCCGTCCTCGATGGAGAGCCGCTCGGACCTGGTTTCCAGAAGTGCAGCGGCAACATCAAGGATCTGCCGCTTCAGGTCTGCGGCGGCGGAACGGATCGCGGGCCCGATCGTCGCTTGCGTGGCGCTGCCCGAGCTGACCGGTGAATAGGGCCCGACCGCGGTGTCACCCAGTTGCAGGGAGATCGCCTCCATCGGCATACCCAGTTCCTCGGCTGCTACCTGCGCCAGCCCTGTCCGCGTCCCACTACCGATGTCCTGGGTCCCGGTGATGACATTGACCGTGCCGTCACTGTTCAACTCCATTTGGGCGTAGCCCGGAGGCTCGCCATGGCCAGCCATCCAGTCGTGCGCGGCAAAGCCGACGCCCCGCCGCTTCGTGTCACTGCCGCTGTTTCGCTCCTGGCGCATCTCAGCCAGGGCCGGGGCAACCCGGTCGTAGCTCAGTTGCAGGCCCTCGGGCAGCGAGTAGGGCTTGCCTGATTCCTGATCGTGATCTGTGTAGTTGCGCTCGCGGAGCGTGATGGGATCGAGCTCGAGGCGATGCGCCAGCTCATCCATGAGCTGCTCCAGCGCAAAGGCGGCTTCAACATAGCCGGGTGCACGGAACGCCACCGCCGGTCCGGTATTCGTGTACACCGGCGTTTGCTTCGTGTGCACGTTGGGACAGCGGTAGAGCGACTGGTAGGTCCCACGGACATTGCTTGGTTCACCACCGGTGCGATACGCGCCGATCTCCTGGTTGATGATCGCCTCAATGGCGGTGAGAGTGCCGTCCCGCTTCGCCCCAATGCGCACGGTCTGCCGCGTGGGATTACGGTTGCCACTGGCCAGATTTTCCGAGCGGCGGTCGAGGAACAGCTGCACCGGCCGCCCCGCCTCCCGCGAGAGAAGCGACGCGATGACATCAGGCTTCCAGGGGATCTGCTTCGCGCCGAAGCCGCCGCCCATGTGCTCCTTGATGACGCGCACTCGATGTTGCGGCAGCCCCAGCTTCTCCGCGACCTGTTGCCGCACCACGAATACAGCCTGGGTTGAGGCCCAGATGGTGAGGTAGTCACCCTCCCACGAAGCGGTGCAGCCGTGGGCCTCCAGCGCGTTGTGCAGGGCGGCCTGGGTAGTAATGGTCCCCTCGACAATCACCTCAGCCTGCCGGAAGCCCGCATCTAGGTCACCCCGCTCGTATTCAGCGACGTCGCCGCCAATGTTCCCCTCGGGGTGAACCTTCGGCGCGCCTTCGGCCAGCGCTGCCTCAGCCGTCATGACGAATGGCAGTTGCTCGTAAGTAACCTCGATCAGGTGCAGCGCGTCCTCCGCCTGCTCCTCGCTCTCGGCCGCGACCGCCGCCACCTCGTCCCCGATGTAGCGGACGGTCCAATCGAAGAGCTTGCCATCCTCGAACCATGGCATGTCCGGCGCGTTCAGCACGCTGATCACCGCGTGCACGCCTGGAGCCGCTTCCGCTTTGCTGGTATCGATGCTGGCAATTCGCGCGTGCGGATAGGGACTGCGCAGCACCCGGGCGTAGAGTTGGCCGGGCAAGCGCACGTCCGAGGCATACCGCGCCCGGCCGGTGACCTTCTCCCGCCCCTCCAGGCGCGGATGGGGCTTGCCCACGACACTCATCTGTGTGGTGGAGGACCAGGCGGTTACGCCCTCCTCCTCGATCAGTTCGAGCTCGACGCCGTCCTTGCCCTCTTTCGTTGTGACCTTGAACGCTGGCATGGGAACCTCCTAGTCGCCGTGGCCCATGGAGGCCGCCAACTGTCCTGCCTTGACGATGTTTGGGTACGCGCCGCAGCGGCAGAGATTGCCGCTCACCGCCCGCTCGATCTGGTCTTCTGACAGAGCTACTTCCTGCCCCAGCAGGGCGTGCAGGCTCATGATCTGACCAGAGGTGCAGTAGCCACACTGGAACCCGTCGGCCTCGATGAAGGCTTCCTGTAGCGGGTGCAGATCGTTGCCCTGGCTGATTCCCTCGATGGTCGTGATCTGCCGGTCCGTGCAATCGACCGCCAGCGTCAGGCACGAGTAGACCGCGCGACCATCGATCTCGACCGTGCAGGCGCCGCAGTTCCCCTGGTCGCAAACCTTCTTCGTCCCCGTCAGTGCCAGGTCGTGGCGCAGGACATCGAGCAGGGTACGCCGGGGTTCTACCAGCAGCGCGACATCGCTCCCATTGATGGAGAGGGATACAGGCATGTGAGCGTGGGTCGACACAGATTTGCTCCAGGCGTATCAATGGTCTGGGGTGAGCCCAAGGCCGGGCTCTGCCGCAATGGGATGCAATAGACGTACCAGTCGCCGTTGTGACGAGACCTCACATCACCACTGGCCGGGATTCGTACTATTGCCAACCGGGATGCGGACGGGGGAGCAATGCAGGACACGCCAACCGAGAATCAGGCCACGGACGCCGCCGAGACGGACGACCCGCCAGCCACGTTCACTCTCACCGGAGTGCACTTCGGGCTGCTGACGATGCTGCCACTGACGCCGGGCAACCTCGCCTACGGGCTGGTCTTCGGGGTGCTGGCCAGGAATGTTGGGCTCTCACCAATTGAAGCTGTGGCCATGAGTGGCCTCGTGTACTCCGGTGCGGGGCAGGTGGCCGCCATGGACCTGTGGGCCATTCCCCCACCCCTGCTCACCATCTGGCTCACGACGGCGCTGGTCAGCCTGCGTTACCTGGTGCTCGGCGCAGCTTTGCAGCCGTGGCTTGGCCAGATACGCCCAATGCAGGCGTACAGCACGCTCGCCCTGCTCGCGGACCAGGCCTGGGCGATCGGTCTCATGGAGTACCGCGCTGGCCGGCGGGATGCCGGATTTCTGCTTGGCGGCGGACTCGCGCTCATCGCCACCTGGGTCACCGGCACTGCAGGCGGCTTCCTGCTTGGCAACTTCGCGCCCGATCCCGCCGCCTGGAGCCTCGATTTCGCGCCGACCGCCATCTTCGTGGCGCTCATCGCTGGCATCTGGCGCGGCAAGAGCGATGCGATTCCCTGGCTCGTCGCGGCACTCGTGGCCGTGGCCGCGTACCGGGTGCTGGCAGGTCCCTGGTACGTGCCGCTCGGGGCGGCCGCGGGCGTATTGGCCGGGCAGATCATGGAACGTGTGAGCGGAACAGAGAACCTGGGAGTAGAGGATGCGCGGTGAGGTTGCGATCGCCATCGCCGGCATGGCCATCGTCATGTACCTCACGCGCATTGGCGGCTTCTGGCTGGTGGGCCGGCTCGCGCCTACACCGCGGGTGACCCGCATCATCGAGCAACTCGGCGGCGTGACGCTGGTTGCCCTGACGGCGCCGGTGGTCGTGAACGCTGGCACGCCCGGCCTCGTGGCCGCCGCTGTGGCCGCCCTGACTGCCTGGCGCACGGGAAACCTGCTGGTCGCCATGCTCCTGGCCATGGGCGTGATCCGCATCCTGCGCCAGTTCCTACTCTGACCCCTCACAAGACTGAGCCTTGCATGAACAACGGAAGAATGTAGTATGAGTTACGATCCGCAGCATGCGGTTCGAATGTGTTCTGGTGTGCGTTCAGGAGATTTTCAATGCACCCCGTCGCGACAAATGACCTTCCCCGGCTAACCGTGCACGGCGCGGAAGACGACACCGTCGAATGGCAGGGCGCGTTCGTCAGCTACGGTGGTCATGGCGCTGAAGACACGACAACCATCGTCTTCGAGATCGACCCGGGCAAGCGCCTCGGTTGGCACACGGATCAAGTGGAAGAGACGCAATACATTGTGGCTGGCACTGGCGAGCTGCAAATGGATGAAGGGACCTTCCCGGTGGGACCTGGCAGTGTCTTCGTGCTACCGACCAATGTTGGCCACGATCTGGTCAATACCGGGACAGAGACGCTCCGCTGCGTCGGGTTCTTCGGGGCGGCCATGTTCACGCAGGTCTTCGACAATGTGATGTTGCCGCCGAACACGCACGTTCTCGGCACCCCGAACCGCGATGGGACCGGCGCACCTCCGCCACGGCCGCTGGGGTAGCGATGTGTCGTTGACCTGTGCGGCCTCTGCGCTACCCCCAGCGCAGGGGGCCAGCAGGAACCACGGATGAAATAAACTCTGCCGGGTCGGCAGGCAGTTTCTCCAGAAACACGACGAGACACCAACGCGATGGGTCGTCAAGAAACGCCATCGCGGGCACAAGTATTCCCTGTGCTGCCGTCGTACTCCGCACGAACTGCGCTGTGGCGCGAGCAAGATTGCCGTCAGCGAAACACCAGGGCGCGTTTGCGAGCGAAAGGGCGTCACAAACGGATGCGCTGCGGAAATCGAGGACGTGTTCCAATGTCAGTTCCATCTGGAAGACACTTCGCTCAACCGTGATCCGTTCCATTCCAGATACACGCCGCACCGCGAAGTGACGACCCCACTCCGCGATCAGAACGCCTTCATCTCCAGCGAGGTAGAGCGTGGGCGCTCCCTGCGCGTTCCAGCGATTCTTCGAACTTCGCGCTGCGAAGCGGAAATCAAGGACTCCCATCGGAGAGTCCGCCGGAATGTGTCGCAGTGCCGCACCCGACCACGTCTGCAGGTGATCTGAAAGGGACACTTAGGAGACTACACCCTCGTAGTCAGCGGCTAGCGCGGCGAGCACAGCGTCTGCGCGTCCCTGCTCAATCATTTGCAGCGCGGTTTTCCCCTCGAATTCCGGAAACGGAGTCACCAGGAACTGCCGAAACCCTTCGGCCGTGTAAACAATGAGACCCAGATCTCGAATCTCCTGAATCTGTGCCAACTGCGCCCGCACGCGAGAACTCGCACCCGGGGGAAGGCTCTGCCGATGCTCCCAGCGCTCGACGGTCTTTGCACTGACATCGACAAGTCGTGCCATGCGTTCACGCGACAAACTCAGATCACGTCGGAGTTCACCCGGTCTCACGACATACTCGACTCGTTCTGCAACCATGATGTTCCTTTCATGCCCTGACTGATCTGGATGCTCTCAACACAGCCTAAGGTCCATCAAAGGTAGTGGATGACTAGACAGATGTCTAGACCTACTAGACAGCCTGTAGAGACCATACGGGAATGGAGTGTCTCACGGCGCGGGCTCCATCCCGTTCACCCAAAAACTGCCTTCACCTGGGAGGACCCAATGCCCAAGCAACTCGCCATCATCGGGACGCCGTCGAGTGCCGGCGCCTACGCGCCGGGACAGGAACTGGCTCCCACTGCCTTGCGCAACGCCGGGCTCATCGCTCTCCTGAGCAACTCCGGCCGCGAGGTTGTGGATTACGGGGACAGTCCGGTCTTCCGCTGGCGTCCAGACCGCACGAGCCGCTACGCCCAGAACCTGGCCGCCGTGATGGATGCCATTACTGCCACCGCTGAGCGGGTTCAGACGGCGGCAATCGCAGGACAACTTCCCGTCGTCCTGGGAGGGGACTGCACGGTTGGCATCGGCACCATCTCCGGCATGCTTGCAGCAGGCCCGGAGCACATCGGCCTGATCTACTTCGATCTCCACGCCGACCTGAACACACCCAACTCCGTGCCAGACGGGGCGCTGGACTGGATGGGGATGGCCCACCTGCTCGACGAGCCGGAAGCGCTCCCGGAACTGCGGCAGATTGGGCCGCGTACACCGCTGCTTACCCCTGATCAGATAGTGGTCTTCGGGCACAGCCGCGAGCGAGCTACACCCTGGGAGCACGATGTCATATCCCGCCGCAATGTGCGTACGGTTCCGGCACAGGACGTCGCTGCCGCACCAGAAGAAGCCGCCCGCTCAGCACTTGCCCTCCTTCCGGAAGTCGACCGGCTGCTCATCCACTTCGATGTCGACGTGATCGACTTCACTGATGCGCCCCTCTCGGAGAACACCGGCCGCAACGAAGGTCTCACCCTGGATCAGGCGCTGCACGCCCTGCGCGTCTTCACGGCCCACCAGGCCTTTGCCGCGCTGACGATCACGGAGCTCAACCCGCTGCATGGGGAAGAAGACGGCGCCACGCTGGAGCGGTTTGTGGTGGGACTGGTGGAGGTGCTGCGGTAGGCTGCTAAGACGCGACAGCGTTTGAGCAAAGGAAACGGCGTGAACCCACTGCTCCCTACGCCGCCAACTCTTCCCCCAAGCCATCCGGGTAGCGCGCTTGCCACGCCTCCAGACCGCCGCGCAACGTGCTCACGGCGAACCCTTCCCCCAGCAGCAGTTCAGCGGCGCGCACAGCCGAGGCATCCTCCGGACAGGAGCAGTACGTCACGACTGTGTGCTCGCGGGAGCGGTCATGAGACCACCCTTCGATGTCGCCGAGGGGGACGCGAATGCTGCCGGGAATGGCATTCCCCTGCCCAGCAGAAGCCCGGCTCCGCACATCCAGCACGAGTGGTGGGTCATCTCCCTCCAGCCAGGCTGCCAGGGTTTCCGGGTCGATGCGCGCGACATCCTGGTGCTCTACACCGAAGAGCCCCCGGGCGGTGGCCTCGCGCTCTTCTGGCAGCGTCTCGCGCTCCATGGCTCTCCCATAGGCGGCTGCCAGTGGGGTGGCGGTCACGCCATGCACAACCACGGAAGCCGTCACCACCACGCCCGTCACGGCGAGCAGCCACTCCGCGTTCGGCACACCCTGGTTCACCACCAGCAACGCGAACAGGAGTGAACTCAGCCCGCGCGGGCCAAACCAGCCCATGAAGAGGCGAGCGCGCTTGCTGACGCCGATCTTGCGTAGGACGAGGGAGATCGCCACGGGCCGTGCGATCACCAGCACGATGAAGGCGAAGAGCAACGCCGGAACGAGCGGGACCATGCCCAGCATGGTCGAGAGCAGTGCCCCGAAGAGGATGCAGGCCAGAAGCATCGCCATCTCGGCCGTGATTTCTCCGTAGTCGAGAAAGCAATCGCAGAGGTCGTAATCGGTCTTGACGATGATGACGCCAGCGGTAAAGACGGCCAGGAAGCCACTGCCGCCGACAAACTCACCTGCGACATACGAGGCCAGCACGATCCCGACGCCGTAGAGCGCCCGGTACTCGCGGCTGATCGGCATCCGGGCGCGGAGTGTCTCGATGATGCGAATGCAGACGTACCCCACGATGCCTCCGGCTAACGGGCCCAGCACGAAGAGCTGCGCCAGGCGCATCACCCAGTCACCAGCACCACCAGCCTGGCCCAGGGCCACCGTGGAGAGGATGAGCAGGATCGGCAGCACCACGATGTCGTTGGCGCCCGCCTCCGTGGTCAGCGTTTGCCGGATCGAGCGCGGCACACGGTCATCGCGCACCACATCTCGCAGCACCACCGGGTCGATCGAGGCCAGGATGGCGCCGAGCAAGGCGGACTCCAGCCAGCCGATGCCAAAGATGAGGTGTGCCGCCACCGCCACGATACCGATGGTGATCAGCGTTCCCGGGCCGAGCGCCAGGAGCGGCGCCTGCCAGGACTTGCGGTTTTCATCGAAGTGCAGGTTGACGGCATCCAGGAACAGGACAAAGGCGAGGCTGATGACGCCGACGATCTCCAGCGCCTCGCTGTGCAGGTCCACCTGCATGAGGCCCAGCCCGCCGAGCGCGTAGCCGAGCCCCAGGAAGATCATGGGCACCGAGAGCGGCGCACGTCGGACCAGGCCGGAAACCAGACCAGAGAGCATAAAAACCGAGGCCAGGACAGCAAATGGCAGGAGGATTGCGTGCATGCTTCCCTACTGACTCCGGTGCGCCTGGAGTGCAGGTCGCAGGGTATCGACCCAGGTTCGCAGCGCGTGCAGCATGCTCGCCGCGGCGTTATTCATCTGGTCAGTCGCCTGGAACTCGCCTTGCTCGTTGAAGTGCCCGCTGACACCCGGAATCGGCACCGCCTCCGGCAGTGGGATCATTTTCAGTGCACTCAGGGTCGGTTTCAACATCTGCGCGGCACGCAGGCCGCCCGAGACGCCGCCATAGCTGACCAGGCCAACGGGCTTGTACATCCACTCGTGCATCAGGTAGTCAATGGCGTTCTTGAGTGGCGCAACGTAGCCGTGATTGTATTCCGGGGTGACAAGCACAATGGCATCCGCTGCTTCAACCATTGCGCTCCAGTCCTTCGTGTGCTGTTGGGTGTAAGCACGCATGCGTGGGTGGTTCGGCTCATCCATGAACGGCAGGTTCAGTTCGGCCAGATCCACCACCTGGACTACGAAGTCGCCCTGCTCCTCCGCCTGCCTGGCGAACCACTGCCCAACTGGCAGTCCCACGCGTCCTGGCCGCGTGCTGGCGATGATGATCATCAGGCGCGGCCGCCACACCGGCTGGTCCTTTGCAGATGCTGTTTCGCTACCCACCACGGTTCGTGCTGCCTCCTTCGAGCCGGCGTGTTCGCCATCAGTCATGGAACACCAAGCCGCTCATGGCGTGATACTTCCCTTCGGGAAGTATTGTCCACCCGCATCTCGCACGCATGGGATCAGCGGCCCAGATTCGCGGGATGCGCCTGATCCTGTTCATGCCCGCGACGCAGCCAGGCCTCTACACGAGCATCGCGTGCGAAACCGGTTTCCCTTCAGGTTCCTTCACAAGAGCGGACACCTTCCCTATCGCATGAGTGACGCGGGGAACGGCGAGAAGGCAAACGGAGGGCACGCTACCGTTCGGCAGACGGGCCTGAGCACGGGCGAATTGGCTTCGCACCTCGCGATCTCCGCGCGGGAGCCAATAGCCTAAGCGCGTGGGAAGCTTGTGGCGAGCGGGAATGGGGCGGACTGCTCGTCAGCAATCAGGGTGTCATCCGCGGCCGGCAACCAGACAGCGAAGCTACTGCCAACGCCGAGTTTGCTTTCAACGTCGATCCTGCCGTGATGCAAGTCCACCAGCCGCTTGGCAATCGCCAGCCCGAGCCCGGTTCCTCCGTAGCGCCGTGTGGTGCCGCTCTCGCCCTGGTGAAACTCATCGAAGATGCGATCCAGTGCCTCGGGGGAAATGCCAATGCCCGAATCCATCACCCGGATCTCGACTCCCCCATCACGCAGACGGGCCGTACAGGTGATCCCGCCCTGTTCCGTGAACTTGATGGCGTTCCCCACGAGGTTGAGCAGGATCTGCAGCAGGCGGTTGATGTCCGCCGCGGCAGGCGGCAGCCCGTCGTCTACGGTAAAGACGAGGTTCAGGCCTTTCGCGGCCGCCTGTCCCGCCACCATTCGGCGCGCCCGATCCAGGACATCCGCCACATCGACCGGGCGCAGGGTGAGCTGCATCCGGCCAGCCTCAATGCGCGCCAGGTCGAGCAGATCATCAATCAACATGGTCAACGTGCGTGTACCGGCCTGCACGATTTCCACGTACTCGCGCTCTTCGTCGTTGAACCGCTTCCGGCCGCTCTCCGAGAGCAATTCAACATACCCGGAGATGATGGTGAGTGGCGTGCGCAACTCGTGCGTGGCCATGGAGAGGAAGGCGGTCTTGAGCCGGCTTGCCTCTTCCGCTGCCTCCTTGGCCCGGCGCAGCTCCTCTTCGGCCAACTTGCGGTCGGTGATATCGACCATCAGGCCTTGCCAGCACTGGCGTCTCCCGTCCTCATCCAGGACCAGGCTGGCTTCATCATGCACCCAGACGACCCGGCCATCGGACGTGGTGAAGCGGTACTCCGCAAAGAATGATTCGCCGCTGGCATTCGCCTCGCGGACCCGATCCATGACCCACGCGCGGTCATCGGGATGGATCACGCGGGTCCAGGCGCTGGGTTGATGCATCCACTCATCCGGGGTACAGCCCACCAGCGCCTCGATCCGGGGGCTGACATAGACGCAGGCGCCCAGAGCGTTCGCTTCGTCCACGTAGACCGCCGCCGGCGTTTGCTCCACCAGCGTGCGGTAGCGTGCCTCGGCCTCGCGCAACGCCGTGCCAGCGGCTTTGAACGGCGTGATGTCCTGCATCTGCGCGACAAAGTACAGCGGCTCTCCGGCGCTCCCTCGTACCAGGGACATCGTCAGGCGGATGCAAATGACCTCGCCCTGCTTGCGGTTGAAGAGCTGTTCAACCTGGTACGTAGGAATCTCGCCGGTGACGAGCCGCAGACGGTCCTCCATGTCAGCATCTTGGTCATCAGGAAGAGTTACCGCGCGCAGGGTCTGCTGCAACAACTCGTCATTGTCATACCCGAGCATCGCGCACAGGGCGGGGTTTACCTGCAGAAACGTGTCATCCATGCCTACCAGCGCCATCCCCATGGAGGAGGCATCGAACGCCCCACGGAATCGGGCTTCGCTCTCGCGGAGCGCCCGGCTGGCGTCACTGGCGCTGGCCCGCGCCGCCTGGAGTTCCTGCACAGCCGCATGCACTTGGTCCGGCCGCAGGAAGAGCGCGATAACCGCATCTTCGCCCTGGCCCAACAACATGGCACGACCCGGCAGCGGCTGCTCCCGCCCAGAGCGATCCCGCACCAGGACCGAGCCTTGCCAGTGCTCCCGCCAGTCCTTGTCGGCGCAAAGTTCCCGCAAGACGTCTTCGTCGATGACAATGTCCCGCAGGCTCAATTGTGGCCAATCGTCCGGACCGTAGCCCAGGTGGCGCTCCAGCGCCGCATTGCCCACAATCGACTCTCCCTCATCATCTGTCAAGATGACGGGCTCGCTGACGCTTTCCAGCAAGGGAAGATATCGGGAAGCCAGGAACGGGCTTGCCAACGCAGACCTCGAAGGCGCCAATGACCGGCATCGCCACCGCATTTGGGCAGCCGATCAGCGCGGTGAGCGGGGCTGTGACTCTACTATGTACAGAGACTACCACGACTGACCAGTCGCTCTTGGGTGGATCAAGATCAGATTCGGCTCTTGCACAGGAGGATGGGTTTGCCAGGCAGCTCCCGATTGAGAACCACGGGGGCCGCAATCCGGCAAAGTCTCACCACCTACCGTACCGCCCTCTCCGACCGCAATGTGGGGCTCCTGGTGAGCGCCGGGTTCATCTCGGAGATCGGCGACTGGTTCAACATGGTGGCCCTGATCACCCTGGCCTACCGCTATGCGGAAACCGCCGAGGGCGTGGGAGGATTGTTGGCGGTCCGCATGGTGGCACGCCTGCTCCTGCAGGGACCCGCCGGCTCCTTCGTTGATCGCCACGCCGGGCGCAAGCTGCTGTTTGGCAGTCAACTCGTGATGGCCCTGGTAGCCGCCAGTTTCCTGCTCCTCGTGCGCTGGCCGAGCCTCTACCTGCTGTATCCACTCGTCATCGCCCTGGAAGCCGCGAACGCCGTGGCACGCCCGGCATTCATGGTCGAGCTTCGAGCGGAAGCCCCGGTGGCCGAGCGCTCTGCCGCCACTGGCGCACTCTTCGCCAGCATGACCACGGCCCAGCTCATCGGCCCTCTGCTGGGCGCCGTCGTCTTGGCGCCGCTTGGCACAGGCGGGGTGTTCCTGCTCAACGGCGTTACCTTCCTGGCCGTCGCGCTGGCAGTGACGCAACTGCGTGGTGGTCTGGGCGGCAAGCCTCCTGGGGAGCAGGATGCCCCGGAAACCTTTCCTGACGCGCTGGATCTGACCGCGACTGGGCCGACCGGATACCGGTGGCTGCTCCGCCGCCGCGATCTTGCGGCGTTCACGCTGGTGTGCCTGTTCCTCGCATTGCTGGTGCAAGCCACGATCACCCTGTTTGTGATCCAGGCCAACCACCTGAGCCTGGGAGATAGCGGCGTCGGGGTCTTCTACGCTGCGGTAGCTGCAGGCTCGCTCTCGGGAAGCGTGGCGGGTGGTGCGCGCGGCAATGCCGGGGCGGCGCTCATCGCATCGGCCGTCGCGATGGCGATTTGCGCCGCCGCGTTGGCCGTCTTTGGAGCAGCAGGGAGCATCATCGTCGCGCTGGTGGCGTTGGCTATTGCGGGCTTCGCGACCGACTACTACGAGGTCGTCGGCCTGACCTACTTCCAGGATGCCATCCCTGGCCAGGTGTATGGGCGCTTCTTCTCGCTCTTTCTGCTCGCGCTCAGCGCCGGGGGCCTGGCCGGGGCCCTGACCGCGCCGTACCTGGAGAGCCGGTGGGGCCTGACGGTGACGCTGGGCCTCCTGGCGCTCCCAGCTGGGGTCCTCGCCGTGCTGTTCGGCATTGCTGCGCGGCACTGGGAGCGGAGACAGCCGTCATCCGCGTAGCATCACATGTACCCGCTCCGGTTATGCGCACCCGAAGCGAGGGCACGACGAGCGTGTCATCTTGCCGCCTACGACGCCTGGAATCGGCGCAGGAAAAGTTGCACCCGGGGGAGGATCAGGCCAAACGTGCGCTGCAGCACCCCGCTCTTGGTGCGGGGCGTGGCGGCCTGCGGCAATGGCTGCAGGCGCTGCTGGGCCATCCACGCAACCTGGAAGAGATCGACCAGTTGCGGATCAAACTGCGAGCCCGCTCCCTTGCGGAGTTCAGAGAAGGCCACCTCTGGCGTGAGAGCAGCGCGGTAGACCCGGTCAGACGTCATCGCATCGAATGCGTCCGCCACAGCGATAATGCGCGCCCCGAGCGGGATCGCCTCACCTGTCAACCTGTCAGGGTATCCTGACCCGTCCCACCGCTCATGGTGGTGGCGAATGATGGGCACGCTCGGCTTGTAGGCATCGAGCCTGGCGACAATATCCGCGCCGACCGTGGCGTGCTGCTGGATCTCGGCGCGCTCATCAACGGTGAGTTCACCCGGCTTCTTCAGGGAGCCATCGCGGGAACCCACCTTGCCCAGATCGTGAATATGAGCTGCGGCCAGGATTGCCTCTGCCTCAGGCTTGGGAATCTGCGGCAGTTGGCTCAATATCATTCCGGAATATTCGGTAACGCGAATGGAATGCCGATAGGTGTACGGGTCACGCCGCTCCAACGCGTCGGCGAGTCCCTCCATGGTAATGCGAGCGTCCACGTGCGCCTGGCGAATCCCCTTGAACGCCAGGTGCGGCCCGATCAGCAGTGGCACGACCAGCAGGATGATGGCAAACGGATTCTCCGCCACCAACACCGGAATGACGCTGCCCAGCGTCGCCAGTGTCAGCAACTCCACATACAGTCCGCTGAAGTTGGCTCGCCACATCTGGAAGGTGCCGACGCCCATGATTGGCGCTACGATGAGCGCCAGGGTCCCCGTGTTGACCAGCGTATAGACCGTTGCCGCAATTGCCGCGGCCAGCAAATTCTGCAGACTCCCGATGGTGGTTTCATCACCATCGGCAATCCGCAAATACACCAGGCCACTCAGCAGGGTGGAGAGCCCCAGCCCGGTGGCGTTGACGACAATCTTGATCGCCTCGCGCCGCACCAGGAGTCCATCCACGGTGTGAGCCAATGCCACCACGAGGCCGCCCAGCACAGGGCCGGCGGCTAGTCCAGCGGCGAAGCAGAATGCCGCGGAAACGGACACATGGAAGGTAATGACGGAGCTCGGAAACGAAACGTCGAGGATTTCAGCAGTCAGGATCATGACCAGCAGAATGCCCGCGATGATCAGGCGGTCCTGGTCGATGGAGTGGTCAATGAAGACCAGATAGCCCGCGGAGGCCGCAGCTGTAAGGAGGACCAGGAGCGCCGTGTAGGCGCGTGTGCGAAGGGGGAGCGCGCTCACGGCAGGAACTCGCCGAGCGTTGTACCGCGCGTCAACCTGGTTTGATCATGGCGCTGGTCAATGCGCTGCATGATTGCCAATCTACCAGACGTATGGACCATTACCGCATACACGTTAAGACGTTCGTAGGGAAGATAGCAGAGCGTGAATGATCGAGTCCGGTTTTATCGCTCGCGTAGAGCGGCATACACGTGTCGTTGGTCAGCTACCTAAATAAGCGTTTCATTGACTAACAGTAAATCCGCGGCAGCGGTTGGTTCCTCATGATGGGCCCGAACCAGCGTGGCCTGGTGCAGACGCGAACATCGATGCTGCGTAGCTCAGAGCTACTTCCAGGTCGCAGAATCCCAGGTCATATCGCTCCTCCTCTCGGCAAGTGATGGCGTGTCGTCCGGCGTGGGGACTCATACGCTGCGGTGTTCCAGATCGCGCTCCAGCCCTTCTGGCCACTGGATGAGCGCTTGGGCGACTTCGAGTCACTTCCAGGTTGCGGAATCCCAGGTCATGCCGTTCTCCTGTTGCTGTCTCTGCAAAACGGGGTTCAGGGTTACTTCCAGGTTGCGCTGTCCCAGGTCATGAGTGATGTCTCCTCTCTCGAAAGTCGATGGTTGGTTACTTCCAGGTTGCGGAATCGAAAATCACGGTGTCCCAGGTCATCGATGTTCTCCTCACAGGTCTGTGCTGTCTGACGGTTTCGAAATCGCGTTACTTCCAGGTTGCGGAATCCCAGGTCATTGGTGCTCTCCAGATGGCTTCAGTCGCGTCGGTGGTCCAGGGAATCGGAGCTACTTCCAGGTTGCGGAATCCCAGGTCATTGATGTTCTCCAGTCTTCTCGGTCGGCTGAAATCGCCTCGGTGAAGCGGGTTACTTCCAGGTTGCGCTGTCCCAGGTCATCTTGGGTCTCCTTTTATCGGCTCGTTACTTCCAAGTCGCGGATTCGAACGCAGGAGCGTCCCAGGTCATCGCAAAGATTCCTTTCTTGAGGGTCGTGCGCGGTGCGCTAGCAGGTTTCGCGGGTATCCCAGGTCATGACTTTCCTCCGGGAAATGGGTGCGGACAACCGCCACACCACGTGATCTAGCCAAATATTTCGCGTGTATCCCACGTCATGTTGAGCTCCTCTCGCTTCACTTGCGGTTACGAGTCGTGTTAGTGGTATTTCACTGATGATGAGCTTCTAACGCAGTTCTGCCTGCGATTCGTTTGCGTAATTGCTTATGTACCTACGATAGCGCACGTCGGGCAGTCTGTCAAGGGGGCGGGCAGAAATTCCATCCAGCGATGTTTCTTCCGGCCCCGTGTGGTTTCTGGCACGGTCTTGGCTCTCGCTCCCCCAGGCTGGCAGCCTGCCGGCAGCGCTATGTTGTCCTGCGTTACTCCCTGGGACGATGGTTGCTGAGTCGATTGCCGACTGAGTACAGGACTAGCAACTCGCTCCGCATGTTACTTCACCTCCTCGCAATCTGTGTGCCTGTTTGTCACCTTTCGCACAGAGGAGTTCATGATCCAATCTCTGCCACATACCCTTGCACCAGATCGTACATTTGTTCTAATCTGAGGCATGACTCGTGTGTCCTACACGGCCGCGCCGTGCAAGTCCGCTCTTAATCGTGTCCGGGGCATGCCCTTCGCCTGGTCGCTGAATCCGTACCGCGGCTGTACGCACGGGTGTCACTATTGCTATGCGCGCGCCACGCATGCCCACCTGGGGCTTGATGCCGGGCCGGCTTTCAGCCAGCGCATCTTCGTCAAAACCAATGTGGTCGATGTGCTGCGCCGCGAGCTCGCGGCGCGGTCGTGGCGTCGCGAAGAGGTGGCCATCGGCACGGCCACGGATCCCTATCAACCTGGTGAAGGGCGTTTTGTCCTCATGCCGGGAGTTTTACAAGCTTTCGCAGACGTTCAATCTCCCGTTTCGCTGGTCACAAAGTCAACGCTGGTCTGGCGCGACTGCGACCAACTGGTCCACCTGCAGGAAATGGCCGGAGCACGGGTCAACTTCACGATCACGACGCTTGACCCCCTGATCTGGCGCGCCCTGGAGCCAGGAACACCGCCACCGCGGAAGCGGCTGGAGGTGATGCGCCGCTTGGTAGCCGCCGGCGTGCCCTGTGGAGTCTTCCTCGCCCCTGTGGTGCCAGGCCTCACCGACAGCCCGGCTGCGCTGGCCGCCATCGCCGAAGCTGCCCACGCGCACGGCGCATCCTGGCTCTGGGCAAGCCCACTCCGCCTGGCGCCACTGGTGAAAGAGCACTTTCTCTCCTGGTTAGGGGAGTTCAGACCGGATCTGCTGGCACGCTATGACCAGGGATTCCACGGTGCAAACACGTCGCCCCAGTACCAGGCCTGGCTGGACCGCCAAGTGGCACAGGCACGCCTGACGGCCGGCTTCGCGCCCGAGGCCCTTCCACGGCCTGTTGCTCCTACGCGCACGTCACAGCAACTGACGCTGGCGCTCTAACCGCGTTCTGGGCGGCTCGCTCCGCGGCCAAGGTCCGGCCCTCGGAGCTACTCGACCCGGTTGACCAACGCCCCGAGCCCCTCCGCGGTTGCCTCCACAAGGTCGCCCGGAAGCAGATAGGTCTGGGTCGTCTCGCCTACGCCGCCGGGGGTACCCATGCAGATCACGTCCCCGGGTTCCAGCGTGAGGAAGGCCGAGATCCAGGCGATCGCCTCCGGCACCGTGAAGATCATCTCCCCGGCCGAGGAGTGCTGGCGCAACTCGCCGTTGACCCTCAGCGCCAGCTCCAGCGCCCCGACGTCGGGGACCTCATCGGCGGTGACCAGGTACGGCCCGATTACGGCGAAGGTGTCGCACCACTTGCCGACCAGCCAGTCGAAGAACTCATCGCCGTTGCGGTGCTTACGGTTGGCGACGACAGTCAGCCGCCGCGCCGAGATGTCGTTGAAGAGGACGTAGCCAGCGACGTGGGCGAGCGCGTCCGCCTCCGCGATGTCTCGCCCGCCCCGGCCGATGACCGCCGCGACCTCGACCTCGTAGTCGATCGCCGCCGAGACCGGCGGGGTCCGGATCGCCTCACCGGTCCCGATCACCGCCGTGCCCGGCTTCAGGAAGAAGCGCGGCGTGATCTCCGCCTTGTCGACCGGCGGCGCCCCGCCTTCGGTGATGTGCGACTGGTAGTTGCCGGCCAGCAGCAGGATCTTCGGCGGGCGCGGCAGCACAGGGCCGAGCGTAAGTCCTGCCAGCGGGATCGCCTCCAGCCGGTCGGCGACCGCCGCCAACCGCCCGAGCGAGGCCATCCCCGCCTGCTCCCGGGCCAGGAGCGCCAGCAGGTCGGAAGACACGTCCTCCCCGAGTTGCTGCCCGGCCCGCTCCAGGTCGATGACCACGTCGTCGACCACCAACCCGGCCCGCAGGACGCCATCGGCCGCCCGGTAACTCGCTAGCTTCACCCCGTCCCTCCCATCCGTGTCAGCGCGCTCCGCGCCGAGTTCGCCCCGACTGGACCCAGCGGTCCGGGCACGTCGACCAGTTCGCCGGCCTGGTGGGAAGCGAGCATCGCCTCGATCAGCGCGACCACCCGCCAGCCGTCGTGCACGGTCGATCGCACTTCCCCTCCATCCTCCAGCGCGGCGAAGAGCTCCTCCCAGGCGGCCCGGATGCCGCCGGTCATCAGCATCGTGGCCGGAAACGGGCGCAGCACCAGATCCCCGGTCGGCTCGTCGAGCGTCCACAGCTCCGCCAGCCCCGGACCGATCCTGATCCGGCCGGCGTCGCCGAAGACGTCCCACTCGGTGAACCCAACGCGCCCCTTGATGCCGTTGAAGTGGCCGCGCACGCCGTTGGCGAACTCCACGTACGCGCTCGCGCCCGGCTCCGAGGCCGGGTTGTGGCCGCCGTCGCCGCGGTAGCCGCCCGCGTCGAAATCGGGTGGGTCCAACCGGGCGAAGACGCGAACCGGCGCCGCCCCGGCGTACCAGCACAGCAGGTCGAGCGCGTGGGTGCCGTTGCGGAACAGCATCGCCCGCTCGCCATGGATGGCAGCGACAACTGACCGCACCCTGCCGATCCGCCCGGCGTCGATCAGCTCCTTCGCGCGGGCGTAGAACGGGTCCCAGCGCCGGGTGTGATCGACCGCGAAGACCACGCCGTTGGCCTCGACGGCGGCGACCATCCGGTCGGCGTCGGCCAGAGAGGTCGCCAGCGGCTTCTCGCAGAGGATGGCGCGCACGCCCCGTTCGGCCGCGGCGACGACGACATCGGCGTGGCGGTCATCAGGGGTGCAGACGCCGAGGGCGTCGATGCCGCCATCGGTCAGCATTTCCCTGACGTCTCGGTACGCTCGCAGTTCCGGCCAGGTCGCGCCCCACGTCCGGACAAACGCCTCCAGCCGGGTCGGATCGATGTCGCAGATCGCGACCAGCCGTGCCCTTGGAATGCACGCCAGCGCCGAGGCGTGGGAGTAGGGCAGCGCCCAGCGCCCCCCGGCCAGCGTCGGTTCCAACGGCGCGGCGGCGATGGCGGAGAGGCCGACGAGCGCACAGCGGACGTCAGGCGTCACCGGTTCCCCCGTCGTCCGGACTCCCCAGCGCCCGTGACGGCGGCGCGAAGCCGAGACGGCACGCCGTGGTGTCGAAGTGGGCCACCAGACGCCGCTGGGCGAGCCGGCCGTCCCGCGCCAGCACCGCCGCAGTCAACGCCTCGTGCTCGGCGAGGTCCTCCCGGCTGCGCACGGGGTCGAGCGCCGGCCGGTCGGCGGCCGGCGCGGCGAGGCGCGCCTCGGCCAGCGCGTAGACCGCGTCCAGCATCGCCGCCAGCAGCCGGTTGTCGGCGTGGCGCAGAATGGCCCGGTGCATGCCGATGTCCTCAGCGGTGTAGGGCTCCTCCCGTTGGACCCGCCGGCGCATTGCCGCCTGCAGGCGCGCGATCCCGGCGAGGTCGTCGTCGGCAAGGCGGGTCACGGCCTCGGGGATGGCGGCGATCTCCAGTAGGCAGCGCGTTTCCATCACCTCTCGCTCCGTAAAGTCGCGGATCAGCGCCTCCACGGTGAACGAGCGCACGTAGGCCTCCGGGCTGAACTGGCCGACGAAGCGGCCGACCCCCTTGCGGGTCTCGACCGCGCCGACTGCCTCCAACGCCCGCAGCGCCTCGCGCACCGCCGGCCGGCCAACGCCCAGCCGCTCCGCGAGTTCCGATTCCCCGGGTAGCCGGTCGCCGGCCCGCAGCCCGCTCGCGGCGATGAACCGTTTCAGGTGATCGAGCACCCCGTCGTGCACGGACTGCCGCGGCAGCGCGTCCAGCACGACCCCTCCCCTGGTCATCGGCGGACCGCCCGCGGGTCGAGCGCGTCGCGCAACCCGTCGCCGACGAAGTTGATTGCCAGCACCGCCAGCGCGATCAGGAAGCCGGGTGGCGCCCACAGCCAGGGCATCGTCTGCAGGATGGAGGCCGACTGGGCAAGGTTGATCAGGTTGCCCCAGCTCGGCGTCGGCGGCTGCACCCCCAGCCCGAGGAAACTCAGGCCGGCCTCGGTCAGGATCGCGGCCGCGACCCCGAACGTCGCCGAGACGATGACCGGCGCCAGGGTATTCGGCAGGACGTGGCGGACGATCAGTCGGGCGTCGTTCGCCCCGGCGGCGCGCGCCGCCTCCACGAATTCCCGCTCCCGCAGAGAGAGGATCTGGCCGCGAACCAGCCGGCAGGTCCCCGTCCAGGTCAGCAACCCGATAATGAGCATCACGTTCCAGATGCTTGGCCCGGCGATCGAGACAGCAGCGATGATGATGATCAAGGGCGGGAAGCACATCACGGTGTCGGTCAGCCGCTGGACGACCCCGTCGACGGCGCCGCCGAAAAAGCCGGACACGGACCCCAGGACGACCCCAATCATCGTATAGATCGTCACCGCGACCAGCCCGACTGAGAGCGACACCCGCGCCCCGTAGACGAGCCGGCTGAAGACGTCCCGCCCGACCTCGTCCGTCCCTAGCCAGTGCGCCCGGCTGGGCGGCTCTCCCGCCGCCAACAGGTCCACCGTGTAGGGGTCGTGGGTGGCGACGATAGGTGCGAATACCGCGGCCAGCCCGAGCAGGACGATGACCGCCAGCCCGGCCATCGCCAGCCGGTGGCGGGCAAAGGCGCGGGCAACACGCCAGCGCCGGGAGGGCGCCGCAGCCAGCGAACTCCCGGCCGGCGCGGCGAAGGTCGCAGCCGCCTCAGCCACCGCGGCGGCCCCTGCCGGCGAGCCGGATGCGCGGGTCGACCGTCGCGTAGAGGATGTCGGCCAGCAGGTTGCTGACCAGCACCAGCGTTGCCGTGACCAGGATCGTGCCGAGGATCAGCGGGTAGTCCCGCGCCGACACCGCGCGCACGGCCAGCATCCCCATCCCGGGCCACTGAAAAATCGTCTCGGTAATGACCGCCCCGCTCAGGAGTTCCGGCAGGCTGAGGCCGAGTACGGTGATGAGCGGGATGAGCGCGTTGCGGAAGGCGTGACCGAGCAGGACGGCCCGCTCCCGCGCCCCTTTTGCCCGGGCCGTCGTCACGTAGTCCTGCTGCAGGACTTCGAGCATCGCCGAGCGGGCGTAGCGCATCACCATCGGGGCCTGGGCGGCGGCCAGCACCGCCACCGGCAGGACCATGTGGCGCAGCAGGTCCCCGGCCGACTCCTCGGCCCCGAGCGTGCGCATCCCCGAACTGGGCAACAGCCGCCAGCGCACCGCGAACAGGTAGACCAGCCCCAACCCCAGGAAGAAACTCGGCGTCGAGATCGCGAGAAACCCGGTCACAGTGGTCGCGTAGTCCAGCGGGCTGTACTGCCGGACTGCCGAGAGCACCCCGAGGGGGATCCCGATCAGCGTGCCGACCAGCAGCGCCGTGCCCATCAGCAGCAGCGTCGGCCCGAGCCGGACGCCGACCTGCTCTGCCACGCTCTGGCCGCTGACCAGCGAGTAGCCGAGGTTGCCCCGCGCGACTTCGCTGAGCCAGAGCAGGTAGCGCACCGGCGCCGGGTCGTTCAGCCCAAGCTGCTCCTTGCGAAGCTCGACCCATTCGGCGCCGAGTTCCGCTCGCGTGATCGGGTCGATCAGCGCCGTGACCGGGTCGCCCGGCGCGAGATCGACCAGCAGGTAGGCCAGCAGCGTGACGCCGATGAGCACCGGCACGGCGATTGCCAGCCGCCGGAGGACGAACGCGCCCACGCCTCAGCCCCGCCCCCGTCCCGCCGTCATTCGGCGAGCGACCAGTCCTGGATGTTCCAGTGGATGTCGGTGTTCGGCCCCGGCACGACCCCTTGCACGCGCTTGTTGATGCCCCAGATCATGTTCTCCGACCACCAGAAGATGGTCGGCACGTCCTCGTTGAGGATCCGCGCCGCCTCGTGGTAGATCTCGCGCCGCTCCTCGACATCTGGCGTGCCGCGGCCAGCGGCGAACAGCTCGTCCAGCTCCTCGTTGCAGTAGTGGGTGGTGTTGCCGCCCTCCGGGGTCCAGTTGGCGCAGGCGTAGTAGGTTGAGGAGACGTCCGGGTCCAGACCGTAGGCGCCGCCGCCGAACCAGGCGAGGTCGAAGTCCATGTCCTCCAGCACGCGCTGCTCGAAGGCGGCCTCGTCCAGCGGCGTCAGCGTCACCTGGACGCCGATCTCGGCCATCTGCTGCTGGAAGACCGGGGCGCACAGCTCGATCGCCTGGAAACCCTGCTCCCAGATCAGTTCGAGCGTCTGCGACGCATCCCAGCCGGCCTCGGCCAGCAGCGCCCGCGCCCGCTCGGGGTCGTAGGCGTAGGTGTCGAGGTCGTCGTACTGTGCCCACTCGGGGCCGATGATCGTCTGGTTGACCAGCCGCCCCTGCCCTTTCAGCACCACATCCATCAGCGCTTGGCGATCGACGCCGACCATGAACGCCTGGCGCACCCGCTTGTCGGTGATCCGCTCGTTCATGATCGCAGTCTGGAAGATGCCGACCCCCGGCGTCGGCACGACGTCGACGACCTCGCTCGTGGCCAGCCGCTCGGCGTCGGCCGCGCTCAGCGCCTGCATCACGTGGAGTTCGCCCGATTCGAGCGCGGCGAGCTGGGTCGCCGGGGCGGCGAGGCGGACGAAAACCTGGGCCAGCTTCGGCGCTCCGAGGAAGTAGTCGGGGTTCGCCTCGGTGGCGACGTGCTGGTCTGCCACATACTCGACGAAGCGGAACGGCCCAGTGCCCGCCGTCGGGTTCTGGGCGAACGGATGCTGGTCGAGCGCGGCCGGGTCGGCGTCGGCCAGCACGTGCTCGGGCAGGATCCAGACGAGAGAGTTGTTGTGCGCCGCCCCGACCAGGAAGGCAATGTTGGGCTGCTCCAGCACGATCCGGACGGTGTAGTCGTCCGGCATCTGGAGGCCGGGGATCTCCTCGCTCTCGCCGGCCCGGAACGCCTCGGCGCCCTGGATCTGGGAGAGCTTGTTGTACTGGCTGGCCCCGACCGCCTCGATCATCGCCAGCCGATAGGTGAAGATCACGTCGCGGGCGGTGAACGGTTCGCCGTCGTGCCAGGTCACGTCCCGCCGCAGGTTGAAGGTGAACTCGGAGGCGTCCGGCGAGATCTCGAACGATTCGGCGAGATCGGGGATGAGGTTGTAGTCGGCGTCGAATCGGATCAAGCGGCTGAATATCAGGTCAAACACCTGCGTTTCGGCGCCGCCGGCCGCGCGGTATGGCAGCCAATTGCCGGCCGGCTCGCTTTCTCCTCCCAACTGGAGCACGCCGCCGGGCGCGGACTCCTGGCGGGCCAGTGCCGACCGCCCGGCGGGCAAGCCAAGCCCCGCCAGGGCGCTCGCGGCCACCGCGCCAGCGAAGAGCCGGCGGCGGCCCACTCTGCCGGTCGCCGGCTGTCCAGTAGCCTCGCTCTTCCGCACGTCGTCCATGCCGTCCTCCTGCGCGAAACCCGTCCGGCTACCCCGGCGGGGCTGACTACGAACGATAAGTGACCGATGCTCCCGCTCCTGCGAACGGAGATCGCAAGGGAGCAACGCGGCCCGGTAGCCGGATGCCCGGCGGATGTAAGACATCTTACAGGGATCATGCTGGAACAGCTGGCATCCGTCAACCCGGCACAAATCCTTCGCCACCCGGCAGCGGCGGGGCACTTCCGGTCATCGAAGGCGTCGGCCGTTGGATCGGGCGGAGACGGCGCCGCTGGCTGGATTTTCGGTTCAACGGACCACCGTCGCCCGCTTTGCCCGGCCAGCAGCGGTCGAGCTCCTTCATCCCTGAGCGGGGTCGGTCGGGATGCGGCATAGGCGATAGGATCGGACCCGATTACCGAAACCGAGGGTACGAGACAACCGCATTACGCAGTTGTTTTCGCTCTGGCTCCCACTACAGTTATGCCCGCGCCACGCATGCACACCTGGCCCTTTAGCCGCCTCCCGGCCCGCAAGCGCCGCAGCCGCTCCGTCGTCATGTACCGGCGTGCCATGGCAAATGTGTCCGCAAATTGTGGCTGTGCAGCCTTTTTGGGACGAATAGCATCTCGCCTGAATCGGGCGGACCCGGCACAATGAGCCGCGGGAAGGGATACAGGGATCAGGGATCGCGCGGACCGGTAACAGACCCCGCCGAACGCTGGATGTACGTCCAGATTTCGCTGTTGCTGCTCCGCGCGATCCCTGGTTCATGGAAATGGGTAGGTTCATGGAACACGTCCTGCTGGTACTTACCGTGGTCAGCCTGATCTGGCTTGCCACGGGTGTGGGTCGGGAGCGACGATCCAGGCATGTCGCACCTCGCCCTGGAGAGTCCCGCCGCTAACACGCTCACGCCCTGGCGCCGGCGCCGGGGCATCGCCGCTGCTGTCATCGCGCTTTGCCTTACCGCTGGCGTGGTGTACCTGCAGTTTCCCTGGCCCATTCAACCAGCCGCGAGCTTGACGGTGATTTCCCACCGCGGGGTTCACCAGACGTTTCCTCTCACCGGCCTGACAAATGAGACGTGTACAGCCGCCATCATCCATCCCCCGGCGCACGCCTTCCTGGAAAACACCCTCCCCTCCATTACCGCCGCGATTGCCGCTGGCGCAGACGCGGTGGAGATCGATCTCCACCGGACGGCCGACGGGAAGCTTGTGGTCTTCCATGACTGGACCCTGGAGTGCCGCACCGAAGGCGCGGGCGTCACGAACCAGCAAACCCTCGCGGAACTGCAACGCCTGGATGTGGGCTACGGCTATACGGCAGACGGCGGCGCCACCTATCCCCTGCGAGGCCAGGGCGTAGGCCTCATGCCATCACTGCCTGAGGTGCTGGCCGCTTTTCCAGACGCCCGCTTCATCCTGGACGACAAGGATGGCGATACCGCCACCCGCGCGATCCTTGGCAACTACCTCGCATCCCTGCCGCCCGAGGAACGGGCACGGCTCAGCTACTGGGGCACTGGCTACGCGGAGATCCAGGCCCTGGCCCCGGAGGTGCAGCCCTACCTGGCCACCCGCGCCCAGCTTCGCGCCTGCCTCGGGAACTATCTGGCGATGTTGCTGACCGGGTCTTTGCCGGACGGCTGCCGGGAACAAGCCCTCGGCATCCCGTTCGCGGAACTCTCTCGCCTGCCCGGCTGGCCCCACCTGATCCTGGCCCGCGCCCATCAGGCGGGCGTTCCCGTCTTCATCACGGATATCGATACTCCGGAGCAACTGCAAGCCGTGATTGACTTGCCGATTGACGGCATCCAGACCAACCGGATCGAAATCATTGGCCCGCTCGTCGCGAAACGTCGCGTAGATGTCACTCCGCCGCCGTAATGCACTATCTGGTCCTTGCTGGGATGTTGCGTAGACTGCATGCTTCCCCAGACAGATGGTGGCCATGACGGAGACCTCCCCGTGCAGGAAGCTGAACCCGTCGAGCTCCTGGCAACGTCGCGACTGAGTGTTCCAGAAGCCGCCCGCCGGGCAGGTGTCAGTACGCGCACGATCCGCCGCGCCATCCAGGAAGGGCTGCTGCCGGCCAGCCGTGACGGCCGGGCGTATCTCATCGCCGAGGACGCCCTTTCAGCCTATCTGAGTGATGCTCAGGAGGAGTCTGAGGCTTCTCCCCCGCCAGCATTGTCGCTCGTGCCGTTTCCAGCCCCCGAACGCGCCGCAACAACGCTACCCGCGGAGCTGACCCTCTTCATTGGCCGTGAACAGGAACGCAAGTCGCTCCTCGCACTATTGGAACGGGAGGATATCCGCCTGGTCACGCTGACCGGCCCGGGCGGGGTAGGCAAGACGCGGCTCGCGCTTCGCGTCTCCGCGGACCTACGGCACCAGTACCCGGACGGCGTGGCCTTCGTGCCCCTGGCTGCCATCAGCGATGCATCCCTGGTCCCGGCCACGATCGCCCAGGCTCTGCATATCCGCAGCGGCGAAGATCTGGACCCCCTGGAGCGGCTGCAACATTACCTGCGCGACCGCACCATGCTCCTCGTGCTCGACAACTTCGAGCAGATTCTGGATGCTGGTCTCGTCCTCACGGCCTTGCTTCGCATCTGCCCGGGCCTCACGCTCCTGGTCACCAGCCGCGCGCCCCTGCGCCTTACCGGAGAGCGCCACTTCCCCGTCCCGCCACTGGCCGTGCCCGAACGCGCGCCGCGGGACTTCCTGACGGGGCCCGCACTGGAAGAGCTTGCCAGCACCGATGCCGTCCGGCTCTTTGTGGACCGCGCACAGGCAGCCAGCGCTGGTTTCACTCTGACACCCGCCAACGGAGCAGCGGTCGCCGCCATCTGCCAGCGCGCTGACGGCCTGCCGCTCGCCATCGAGCTGGCTGCCGCTCGCACGGCGTTCCTCTCTCCACCCGCGCTCCTGGAACGCTTGGATCCGCGACTTCCGATGCTGAGCGGCGGCCCCCGTGATCAACCGGGCCGCCTTCGCACCATGCATGACGCCATTGCCTGGAGTTACGACCTCCTCTCGCCGGACGAGCAGGCCGCCTTCAGGCGGCTGGCCGTCTTCATCGGCGGGTGCGACATCCCGGCTGCTGAAGCTGTCCTGGGACTTTCAACCCAAGAGACGCTGTCGATGGTGCAACACCTCAGTGACCAGGCCGTTATCCAGCGCAGATCCGGGCCGGAGGGGCAGCCCCGCCTGGGCATGTTGGAGACGATTCGTGAGTTCGGGCTGCAAGAACTCGCCGCCCACCATGAAGAGACCGCCACACGTGACGCCCATGCCTCACGCTACCTCGCCCTGGCGGCTGAGGCCGGACCACAACTTGCCGGGCCACGGCAGGTGTACTGGGTAAATGTGTTGGAAGCGGACCTGGCCAACATCCGCGCCGCAACGGACTGGCTTACTGCCCAGGGCCGCACCGGCGATGCGATGCGCCTGATGGGCGATATGGGCTGGTTCTGGAGTGCCGCGCCCTATCTGGAGGAGGCACGAATCCGGCTGCATGCGCTGATCCACGCTCCGGATGCCGCGAACTACCAGGCGGAACTGGCGCTGGTGCTGGCGACAGCCGGCGATGTCGCCGATTGGCAATCAGACCAGACGCTAGCCCGGGCGTACTTCGAGCGCGCGCTGGAGCTCTACCGTGACCTGGGCAACGAGCGCCGGGTCGGCAGCATGCTGCGCGGACTGGGTAGCAGCGCCATCGACCGCGGAGAACCGAATCTCGCCATCTCCCTGTTGCACGAAGCCCGGCAAATTGCGGCTGCGTTGGAAGACGACTGGGAACAGGCCGCGACCACCAATCTTCTCGGGGTCGCCATGGGCATGATCGGCGAATTCGCGCAGTCTGTGGAGCTCCACCGGGCAGCCGGGGATATCTGGCTCACCTTGCAGGACATCGGGCATATGCCACCGGCCATCGCCTCCCAGGCCTGGTCGTCCTTGCAGGCCCGAGATCTGCCCCAGGCAGCAGCGGCCTACGCGGAAGCCCTGAAGTTTGCGCTGGACGCCGAAGACGACTGGTACGTGGCGTGGTGCATCGAGGGCGCGGGGGGTATCGCCTGCCAACGCGGCGAATGGGAACGCGGCGCGGCTCTGCTGGCAACGGGCGAAACCCAGCATGCAATCCTGGGGGTTCGCCATCGACCGCACGTGGAAGCAACGGATGCGCGGTTGATCGCCTCGGCGCGGCAGCGCCTTGGACCAAGCGCCTTCACGGCTGCCTGGGAGCGTGGCGCTGCCGCGCCGTTGGCAGATGCCGTAGTGCAGGCCCAGGATCTGTTCGCTGACGTGGCACGGGAAATCTCCGCAGGCACTCCTGAAAGCCATGGCCTCACCCGGCGCGAATGCGAAGTTCTACGCCTCATCTACCAGGGCAAATCGGACCGCGAGATTGCGGAAACGCTGTTCATCTCCCGCGCGACCGCCTCCAAGCACGTCGCGGCAATCCTGTCCAAGCTGGAGGTGCAGTCACGAACATCGGCGGCCGTGCGGGCCCGGGAACTCGGCCTGGCCTGAGCGACGCCCTATCCTGTCTCGACCGCGGCGATCTCCGCCTCGATGTCCGCGAACCGCTTGCGGGCCACGGTCAGGCGCTCAGACCACTTGTAACGGTCCTCCTCCAGTTCCTCCCGCTCCTTTTCCAGCCTCACCGCCTCCTGGCGCAGGTTCTGGCGTTGCCAGGTGCGCTGGGCGCAGGTGGCGCAATGGCCAAGCCAATCCAGCCAGTCACCGCACGCCGGGCACGGGCGCGCCAGGTCTGCCAGCGTGATCTGCGCCGGTAGCGGCTCCCCTTCCAGGGTATGGTCACGCAGGTCAACCGCCAGCACGTTCACGCTTTCGGCCAGGTGGCGCAGCAGATCATCACGCCGATCAGCCGGAACATCCGCCGGCAGGATGTTGGCCACGTCGCCGGACTGCTGCCGCAGTTGCCCACGCACGACCGGACCACCCCGCTGATCCCAATCGATCTCCTCTTCCCAGCGGAAATGTTCCGGGCCAATGCTGAAGGCGACGCTGACTGGCTCCTCCAGGGAAACGGAAACAGCGGTCAGCGGCGTCTCCGGCAGCGGAAACGGCGTAAGTGGTGGGATGGTATCCAGCGCCTGCAGGTCCGCCTCGATGGTGGTCAGCGAGCGGTCGAGGAGCGCGATGCGCTCCCGCCAGGGGTTTTCCGGCTGCCGGGCTGACTCCGCCCGCTCCAGATCGTATGCGGCCATGTCCCGCCGGCGGCGCAGGGCATCCAGCCGTTGCTGCACGGACGGGTCCGCCGCTGGCCGATGCCGCCGCACGATGCCGCTGGCATCGGGTTGCGGTTGTGGCGGTGGCGACGTCTCGACCGGGGTTTCCGTTTTACCGAACAAACGCTTCCAGACCATGTCGCTCTCCCGTGATTCACGGGTATGGTGGCACACTGTGCGACCTAACCCAAGACGGTGGGACACCAGATGATCGGTGGCGGCTTGACCCGGCGCGGCGCGGCGGTAACAATCGTGCGGCCCAGGAAGAGAACACCATCACAGGAGCGCGGCATGACCAGCATCACCGGCGAGCAGCAGGACACGCCCCTGCCAGATCTCAAGACAAATCTGGACGAGGCGATTGCCTGGGAACCGGGCGACGCGTACCTGGAACGCTCGCGCACGCGCCGCTTCATGATCCAGCATGACATCGCGGACTACGATGCTCTGCTCGCCCGCGCCACGGCCGATCCTGCGTGGTACTGGGGCGCGGTGGCGGACGATCTGGAGCTGGTCTGGAGCACACCGTACGACCAGGTGCTCGATCTCTCGCAGGGTGCGCCATGGGCGGAGTGGTTCACCGGCGGCGGCTTCAACTACGTCGTGAGCGCCCTGGACCGTCATGCCGAGCGATCACCAGGCCGCGTAGCGATCATCTGGGAGGGGGACGACGGCGTGGTGCGCCGCCTCACCTTCGGTGAACTGCTGGCCGAAACTAACCGGCTGGCACATGCCCTGCGCGAGCTGGGCGTGCAGCGCGGAGACCGCGTTGGTGTCTTCCTGCCCATGCTCCCGGAAACGGTGATGGCCGTGCTGGCGCTCGGCAAGCTGGGCGCGGTCTTCCTGCCGATGTTCTCCGGATTCGGGGCGGACGCCCTGGGCTCCCGCCTGCGCGATGGGGAAGCCACACTCCTGATCACCAGCGACGAGGCGCTCCGGCGCGGCAAGGCCGTGCCCATGAAGCAGGTGGCGGTCGAGGCACTGGACATGGCCCCATCCGTCCGCACCTGCCTCGTGCTGCAGCGAACCGGCGGCGACGTTCCCTGGACGCCAGGCCGCGATGTCTGGTGGCATGAGGTCGTGCCCAGCCAGCCCACCGAGTTCGCGGCCGTCGAGACGGCGGCGAACGAGCCGTTCATGATCATCTACACCTCCGGCACTACCGGCCGTCCCAAGGGTGCGGTGCACGTGCATGCCGGGTTCCCAGTCAAGGCAGCGCATGACCTGGCTGCCTGCTTCGACCTGCAGGCGGATGACACCCTGTTCTGGCTGACCGACCTGGGCTGGATGATGGGGCCATGGCTGATCTGCGGCGGTCTCATCGTCGGGGCAGCCGTCGTCATCTTCGAAGGCACGCCCGATTATCCCGAGCCAGACCGCCTCTGGCGGCTGGTGGAAGACCACGGCGTCACGGTGCTTGGCATGGCCCCGACCGCAATCCGCTCCCTGATGGGCAAGGGCGCCGAGTGGGTGCGGGCGCGAGATCGCTCCTCGCTACGCATCCTGGGTTCCACCGGTGAGACCTGGAACCCTGGCCCGTGGCGCTGGTACTTCGAGGAAGTCGGCGAGGAACGCTGCCCGATCATCAACTACTCCGGCGGCACGGAGACGAGCGGCGGCATCGTTGGCTGCACAACCCTGCGCCCGATCGTCCCCTGTGGCTTCAACACCCCCGTGCCGGGCATGGCTGCCGATGTCACGGACCCCGAGGGGAACCCGGTGCGCGGTGAGGTGGGCGAACTGGTGGTGCGCCAACCGTGGGTCGGGATGACACGCGGCTTCTGGCAAGACCCGGAGCGCTACGTGGAGACCTACTGGTCCCGCATCCCCGGCGTCTGGGTACACGGCGACTGGGCCGAGATCAACGACGATGGGCAGTGGTTCATCCGGGGCCGCTCCGATGACACGCTGAAGGTCGCGGGCAAGCGCATCGGCCCTGCCGAGGTGGAATCCGCCGCGACAGCGCATCGTGCCGTGCAGGAAGCGGCCGCCATCGGCATCCCGCACGACGTGAAGGGCGAATGCATCATCGTCTTCGTCGTGCCGCGCCCCGGCATCTCCCCCGACGACGCGCTGGCACAGGAGGTGCGGCAGACGATCGCCCACCACCTCGGTTCCGCCCTGCGCCCAGAGCGCGTGCACTGGGTATGCGACCTCCCCAAGACCCGCAACGCCAAGATCATGCGCCGCGTCATCCGCGCCGCTTACCTAGGCCTCCCCGCCGGAGACACAACGGCCCTGGAGAACCCGGCGGCCGTAGAGGAAGTAGCTGCAGCGGGGAGTGCGTAGTCCCGTACCTTCACCCAGTCTGCATGTCCTGGAATCAGGGACACGCAACAGCGGGCGGCGCAACTGCGCCGCCCGCTGTCGTGCGATGGGAGCTGGGGGCTAGCGGCTAGATCTCGTCGGGCACGGCCTGGCAGGTAAAGCGGTTGCCAGTGGGGGTGCAGTCGAAGCCCACGGCGCAGAAGGGGAAGGTGTCATCCCCGTCCTCGGTCGGCGCGCCACAGACCGCACCCTGCCCACCACTGCAGTACTCATCCGAGTTGCTGCCGTTGACGGGGACTTCACAGATGTAGCCCGTGGTGCACTGGGAATCACTCTGGCAGCGCGTCCCCGGCTGCAGCTTCTGGCCCTGGCCCTTGCCGCTCTTCTTCTTGCCGCCCTTGCGGCGCTTGGCGGAGGTGTCCCCGGATCCCAGCAACAGCCCGGCGCCGACCGCCGTGGCAGCGGCACCGGCGACGAGGCCACGGAGGGCGGAGCGGCGGGTGGTCGAGGTGGTGAGGGTGCGGGTGAGGGTGTCGAAGGTCGTGGTGTCCATGCCGGTGATCTCCGTTTCGTGTGTCGTTTCAGGTCGTTCCTGATCTGCCTCCATTTCATCAGGGGAGCGTGGAGTGAGCAGCCGCGCCGGGAACATGGGCATGGTCAATTCAGGAACAGCGTGCAACCGCCTACCTGCATCGAAATCAACGTGGGCAGGGACGCTTCTCCACGGGCAGGTCCTGGCATGCAATGGCTTCCAGCCCGGCCCATGGCATTACCGATCTTCGCGGCGAGCGGTTGTTTGCTGCGTGGTACATGGGCAGTGCCGGCAGGTGTGTGACCGGCAAGGCCATGCGCTCCCAAGAGAAGGGGCTGTATGATGCAAACAATCTGGATGTTGCGCCGCTTGCATGACCAGGACGCCCGGGAGCACCATGACCAACCGCGACATCTCCGCTGAGCTTGAACGGCTGGTTGCGCAGCAGGCGGCAACAGAGCAAAGCCTGCTGGAACTGACCGAGGTCCTGCACACCGTCGCGCGACATCTGCGCGAGATGCCCAACCTGGATGTCATGGGACGATCCGAGATAGGAGCCGTGGGGCACGTGCTCCGGCAGATCACGATTCGGCATCAGGCGCGAGACTGACGACACCCCAGACGATGCTTGCGCGCCCTCGCGTTGCCCTTCGCCGGAATCTCACCGTACCGCGACAACCAATGCATCTCCACGACGCCTGTCGCCTCGCCGACACCGGGGGACCGTTACTGGCGCAGGTGCTCACGTCCGGCGCCACGCTTGCGACCCGCAAGGCTGATCTCGCGTACATTGCACGAACACGCCCACTTTTTGCGCCGGCTTTGCCCAGATGATCGGCGAGGAAGGACCGTTCGCTGCCGGCTACTTCATTGATCGCGAAACCGCGCAACTTCGCCACTGAGCGAGCGAAACTGCCCTCCGTTTTGGCCGCTCAACATGGAGCAATCCGCGTGAGCTACTGGCCATACGCGTCATGGGCAAGCGGCGATCAAGATGGGCCATCCCTCGCGGTTGCGGCATTGAACATGCGAGGATCATGTCATTGGGAACGAATAGCGAGCCACATCACAAGGGGACACGTATGCAGAGTGACTCAACACCTCTGGAGGAAGGGGAACCTTCCCCTGTGCTTCATCAATCACTGGCTGCCTGGCGTGCATCGCTGGTGACCCTGCGTGACGAAGAGCGCAGACACGGCACGGGATTGTCTCCGGAGACGGGACGGCTGCTGGAAACCGTGGGGCAAGCCCTGGCCCAGGGTGGAGGCGTGTTGCTGCCCGCCGATATCAGCGCCATTGAGGTGTTAACTGGCATTCCCGCCCGCTACCGGGCATTGACCTGAGGCGCAATACAAGAGTTACACCTCAGGCAACTCCACCGAAGACGCCCCACGTCGCGATGATCCCCTAACTCGTCGCCCGCGCGCGTGACAGCGCCGTTGCAACAATCTCAAGGAGTTCCCCTATCAGGAACGGTTGACAGAGCACCCGCACGCCCAGGTGGTGCAGGTGTTCTGCCACGGCTGGCTCGCGCACCGTCGCGGCAGCGGTGGTGCAGAGCACGAGCGAGGTGTGGGCCAAGTCCGCATCGCGCTGCGTCAACGTCAGGAACTGCCATCCCGCTTCAGGCCGGCCGCCGACGAGTATCTCTTCCACGATGACCTCGGGCAGCAGGTCTCGGAGCCGCGGCAAGTCCGTCGTTTCACGCGAGACCACAACCCGGTACCCGTCATCTTCGAGAAGTTCGCGGAGGAGATCCAGAATCTCCTGGCTGTCGTCGATGAGGAGAACATGGGGATGATGAACGTCACTACCGATCATAGGGCCTTTCGGATAGAGGCGTCTTGCCAGAGGGAACTGTGAAGCGCGTCACAGGTCGTCTCGCCTCACCCTCCCCAATTCGTACTTCACGGCCGTTATCCGGCATGTAGAGAGAAACCGTGCGGATTCGACATCGATGCTTGCCGCTGAAGGGGCCAACGCGTTGAGCCTAGCGCGTGTTCTGCTTGATGTTCGCGCGCACCCGGCGCGTGAGATCGAGGAGGATTTCTTCCGGGTCGTTGCTGGCCGTCCGAAAATGTAGTGACTCTCGGGACGTGCCCCCGATTCGCCAGACACTCATGGAGACGTATTCGGGCGACTGCTTGAGGTGGGTGATCTTGTACGCGAGGGGCGCAATCTGCGGATTCAGGTAGCTCATCAGCTGCTGGGTCTGTTCAATCTTTGACATCACGAGGTCTCCTATCTGGCAAATAGCCCCGTCGTTCGCATGCGTCAGCCAAACACGTCGTTGGCCTTGGGAGCGGTCGATCACGCGAGGGCGTGCATGTGCGCTTGCCCCTGCTGCGCAGGCCTTCGTTGTTTCCAGAGCGCCTGAAGCATACCGCCAATGCCGGCCACGGATTGGAGCGCACGCCACGCAAGCCTTGGAGCCTCATGCCTGCGAGTGCATCGTCCGCAACTTCATCGAAAGAATGCTCGTTGCGTTATGCGCCAGGCGGCACGTAATGCCCCCACGGAGGGAGGTGTCTCTGGCGTGAAGCTCTCCCCGTACGCCTGGGCTTCCGGCTACGTGAGGCTGATACCCGGCTCGCTACGGGCTCGTAACGTTACGGCGTCTGATAGTGGGTAAAGCAGGACGTCATGCCCCTGGCGCGCAAGTACGTCTGCAAGCGGCGTTTGGCGATGTTGACTGCGCCACTGAGCGTCTGCGCAGACTCTCCAAAGGGAACATCGAAGTAGCCGTCGTCGGGATCTCCTTCGTGCACCCAGGCCACAGTGAACGTAGCCAGACCGTCGGCAAGCGCAAAGTTGGCCAGCCCCAGTTCCGAAAGTTCGATGCCTGCCGGAATCCGAAATGCGAGCGTTTGCTCCTGCAGATTCATTCCAGGCCGGATCGCAATAGCGACAGACATCGCGGAAGCGTCATCCGCTGGGAGACTGACGGAAGGCTGTCCCTCAGGATTTGGTGTCATGGCAACGTGACGGGCCACATGAGACCTACCCTGCCTACGCCAGGCATCACTCTTCTGACGACGAGCGCGCATCTCGCTCCTGCACGCCGCCGCGCCGCCGTGCGTCCAGAAAGGCCGCCAGATCGGTCTCGCGGATGCGGCACTCGGCCCGTTCCTCGCAGCGACACCCTGCAAGCGAGCCAGCTCTCAGCCACAGGCGTACGGTGAGGGGCTTTACGCGTAACCGCGCGGCAACCTCTGAAACCGTCAATTGCCCCATAATCGTGCCTCCTTGTACGAGCTGCGCGCTGCACACGACGCTACCGCACGCCGGCCGATCTCCCCCTCCGGGGTTGTTGCATGCCCTGCCACCTGAGTCGTCATGCGCCGAACCTGCGCCCAGGTACGTGGAGGACGAAAGAACTGCGCCCGGTCGTCGCGGTTACTCATGGTCGAGGCTCCTTCTCGCATCATTCGCCGCCTCGTCGCACAGGAGAGATGGCCACCTGCAGGCCGATCGTGTGCAGGCGGTATCACCACTGGGCCAGCTACGCCACAGCGCGTAGGGCGACGCCTCCCCACACGCGGGTTAAGCGGTAAGGGCCGGCCGGGGGTGGCACGTGCGCCATCATCGGGTGGAGGCTGAGACCGTCCAGCGTAGCACGGGAAGTGCGAGGCCGGTGCAGTAAGAGGGGCACCAGGTGTCACCCGGAGAGGACAAAGCACCGTGTACGGCGTCGCGTGCAACGCACTAACGGCCAAAGCTCATCGTTCCCCAACGCTGCTGGATCTGACGGCAGGTGGACACGGGCAAGGTGCGGCTGGCGGAGGAGCGCCCAAACAGAAACCCCAGGATCCGGCTAGCCGGATCCTGGGGAGGACAACAGGGAGTTGGGGGATAGGGGCTAGATCTCGTCGGGCACGGCCTGGCAGGTAAAGCGGTTGCCAGTGGGGGTGCAGTCGAAGCCCACGGCGCAGAAGGGGAAGGTGTCATCCCCGTCCTCGGTCGGCGCGCCACAGACCGCACCCTGCCCACCACTGCAGTACTCATCCGAGTTGCTGCCGTTGACGGGGACTTCACAGATGTAGCCCGTGGTGCACTGGGAATCACTCTGGCAGCGCGTCCCCGGCTGCAGCTTCTGGCCCTGGCCCTTGCCGCTCTTCTTCTTGCCGCCCTTGCGGCGCTTGGCGGAGGTGTCCCCGGATCCCAGCAACAGCCCGGCGCCGACCGCCGTGGCAGCGGCACCGGCGACGAGGCCACGGAGGGCAGAGCGGCGGGTGGTCGAGGTGGTGAGAGTGCGGGTGAGGGTGTCGAAGGTCGTGGTGTCCATGGATGATCGCTCCGTTTCGTGTGTCGTTTCAGGTCGTTCCTGATCTGCCTCCATTTCATCAGCCCAGCACGCACACGTCGGCCAGAGGCTGAACAGCAGTGGTGTCAACTCGGGAACACGCAGCGCCTGCCCGCGCGCCATCGCCGAGGCAGCCACACAAAGCGCGGGGTGGGTATCACGTGATACCCACCCCGCGCAGGGGCCAGAAGCTGGATTCCCCATCAGGACCGTGCAACGCTACCCGCCAGTGCCCGACAACTCCTCCTCAGGGGTAATTGCGGGATCGATCTGGCGAGCTGCCCGCAGACCCGACTCGATAGCGCCTTCAACCCACCCACTCTTCATGGTCGTGAAGTCACCGGCAAAGTGCACCCGGTCTTCTGGCCGCGTCCATTCGGCGATCATCCAGGCGCCGTTGACCGGCGGTCCGCCAAACGAGGCACGGATCCAGGGCTGCTCCGGCCACGCAAAGTCCTGCACCGTGACGACCTCGTCGAAAAGATCAGGCATATCTGCCCGAAATGCATCGACGACCTGCTGGGCGCGCGTGGCAACCGGGTTGCTCAAGACCTTGTTGGCGTGTTCATCGTTGAGATAGAAGAAGACATTTCCATAGCCACCTGATTCATTGCCGGTGATATCGATCACCCGCTCCCATGACCGGTCTCCGCCCGCCATGGGCCAACCATGCACCCCCTGCTTCAGCCACGCCGGCGTACGTGTTTGCACGATCACCTTGACGGTGTTGTCCCACTCCATCTCGGCGAACATGCGCTGCTTGCCTGCCGACCAGGCCGGACTCACGGTGATCTCCGGCAGCACCTTGAACGGGATGGTCGAGATGACGACATCGCCAGTGAACTCGCGTCCGTCCGCCACGGTCACCCGCACCCGCGGCCCAGTTTGGTCAATCTTCGTGACAGGCGCATCCAGCACGATGCGATCCTGGAGTACCTCGGCCATCTTCCGCGGGAGGAGATCGTTGCCGCCACGAATGCGGAACAGGTTCTGATCCCCAAAGTGGTAGGCCAGATCCGGAATAGCGCCCAGCGCTGGCGAGCGGCTCGTGAAGGTTCCGCCATGTGCATCGAGCAACTTCAGGAACGCATCGGACCCACCAACACCGCGGATCATCTCCCCGAGTCTCATGCCATCGAGGCGACGAATCGTGCTGGCATCCGGCCAATCCGGATCGAGGACCGATTCCGTATTCAAACGGTTCAGGAACAGGTACCTGTTCAGGTTGGACGAGACGCTCAGATTGCGTTCGTCATCGTGCAACTGCCAGGGCCAATTCGCCAGATCGGCAGCCTGGCCGGTCTCCCCGCCGACCAGGTACCGCGGCAACCCGTCATTCATGCTCATCACCGGCAGCGCGAACGCGTGCAGGTAGCGGAGAACCAACGGCATGTTGGAGCGGAAGTGACCACCGCCTGCCTCGGTGAACTGCCCGCCCTTGAGCGGAACCGATAGCAAACGCCCACCAACACGGTTCTGGTACTCGATGACCTGGACGTCATGACCCCGCCGGTGAAGCGCCACGGCGGCGGTGAGACCTGACATGCCCGCGCCCAGCACCAGTACCCGGCGGGGCGAGACCGCCAGTTCACCCGGCCCTAGTTGCGCGGCCGCGTGCCGCGCACCGAGCACACTCGCTGCCCCGCCCAGCCCCGCACGCAGCAACGTCCGCCGCGCGATACCACGCGAGCGAGCCGGCCCCGGCAGCGAATCCCCGTTTTCTGCCGGCAGCGACGGTGTCATCACGTGTTTGCCTCCTCCTTTTACCTCTCCCTCACCCCCGTTTCCCTTTTTCCATCAGGTTCTCCGTGACGTCAAGCCCCTGTATCCAGGCATCCTCTGCCGTGCCTGGACCGTCCCATCCGCTTGACGCGACGGGACGCCGGGTGCCAGCATTGTCCCAGCGGCCCGCCAGCGCTCACAGCATCCTCGTGCGGGACGCATGCCCCGCCACGTCGATGCCCGCCCCGCAGCCGGTAGTGGCTTCTCACCGCAGGACAACACCCTCGTGGCACGCCGCGTCAGACATACTCCAGTGTTCTATGAGCCCCAGCCAGCACGCTGGCCCTGGGTGGTGCTCTTCGTGCTCGTGCTCGGGATTGCCGCGTACGGGTTCTACCTGCGGCCTGATCTGCCGCCGTTTGCAAACCTGCGCGAATTGGCGGGCCAACCCATGCCGAACACGCCCGCCATCGCCAGCCCCGCTCCCGACGTACCGGAGCCCACACCTGCAGCACAGAGCGCGGAACTGGCCGTTGCCTCTCCCGCCGTACCCGACATGAGCGAAGCCGATGTCGCCAACGCCTGGGTCGAACGTTGGAGCGCCGGGGATTACGCTGGAATGTATCAGCTCACCTCCGGCACCGTGCAGCGAGCCATTCCCCTCGATGAGTTCGAGTCTCGCTACCAGGGGATCGTGGAGCGGGCCGAGCTGACCGCTGTGCGCGCGGAACTCACCGGCGATGTGTCCGGCCGGCGCGCCCCCATAGCGGTGACGTTCGACTCCAGCCTGATCGGGGAGTTCACCGAGGAGAACGCTATTCCCCTGGTCCGGGAGAACAGCGGCTGGCGTGTGGCGTGGAGCCCCTCGCTCATCTTCGCCGGGCTGGGCAGCGACGGCTGCGTCGATGTCGATCAACTCCCGGCCGGGCGCGGCAAGATCCTCGACCGGAATGGCGAGCCACTTGCCTACGACGGGACCGTGCAGCGCGTCGGCATCGTTCCGGGGCAGGTGCCGCCCGAGCAGTACGACGCCATCATTACGCAACTCGGCGACCTGACCGACATGGAGACCGGCGAAATCGAGGAACTCTTTGCCAGCGCCGATCCCAACTGGTTTGTGCCGATCAAGGATTTCCCGGATGCGGAACGAGACCGGCTGCTTGATCTCATCTCACAGTTGCCAGGCATCTCCGTAAAGTCCGCCACGGCACGGGTCTATCCGCTCGGTGAGAAGGCCGCCCACATCACCGGGTACATCGCCGAGCCAACAGCGGAACAACTGGAGGCCAATCCGGCACTCGCACCTGGGCAGCCGATTGGCCAGGCCGGGATCGAAGCCGGGGCGGACGACGTCCTGGCGGGCGTACCGGGCGGCCGCCTGATTGTGGTGCAGTGCAACTCCCGCGTGGAGCGAGCGGTCATCGCCAGCCGCACCGCCACCCCGCCCCGTGACGTGCAGTTGACGATCGATCGTGATTTCCAGGCCGAGGTGTTTGACGCGCTGCGAGCCGAGCCAAAACTGCAGGGCGCTGGTGTGGTGCTCGACCCGCGGGATGGCGAGGTCCTGGCCCTCGCAAGCGTCCCGAGCTACGACCCCAATGGCTTCATCCTCGGCTTTACCGAGAAGGATCAGGCGGCCCTCCGCTCCGAGACTCAGCGTCCCCTACTCTCCCGTGCCGCTGAGGGCGCATACCCCACCGGCTCCGCGTTCAAGCCAATCACGTTCGTCGCCGGCATGACAGATCTTGGGTACACGGCGGATACGGTCCTCGATTGCCCCTCGACGTTCCAACTGGAGGGCGCTGCGCAAACCTGGGAAGACTGGACGGTGGCCTACGGTCTGCCCGCCCAGGGTCCGCAAACGCTGCACCAGGCACTCGTAAACTCCTGCAACACAGTCTTCTACGGGATTGGGCGGGACCTGGACCTCAAGGATCCGGACCTCCTGCCCAATATGGCCAGGGCGTTCGGCCTGGGCGCGCCGACGGGTATCCCCTACCTGCCGGAAGTCAGCGGCGTCGCACCAAGCCCGGACTGGAAGCTGGAAATGCTTGGTGACTACTGGGCTACCGGCGATGCCGTCAACCTCTCCATCGGGCAGGGCTTCCTGCAGGTCACGCCCCTGCAACTCGCTAATGCCTACGCCGCCATCGCGAATGGCGGCGACGTGCTGCAGCCGTACATCGTCTCAACTCTGATCGATGCCAATGGACAGCAGGAGCAGGTAGGAATGCGCGTGGTGCGCAGTGAACTCCCTGTCTCGCAAGACACGCTGCAGGCGCTCCAGGCGGCGATGCATGACCAGACGAGCGATCCAAACGGGAATGGTTCCTACCGCGTCTTTGGGGACATGCCCTTCCCTATCGCTGGCAAGACCGGGACCGCGCAGCGCAATGACAGAGCCACGGCCAAACCACACTCCTGGTTCGGCAGCTTCGGCCCCTACGGAGAACCAGCGGAACTGGCGACCGCGGTGCTGTACGAGAACGCTGGCGAGGGCGTGAGCTTCGCGGCGCCAGCCACCCGCCGTATCTACGAAGCGTGGCTGCAGTCGCCACTGCGCGCGGCAGCAGCGCCCACTGGCTGAACCACCGCCAGTATCCGTGTAGACGCTATCCTGCCATCAGAAAACTGATCAATCTGCTCACCATCGTTTGCTGAACCGAACGTGGCGCTGTGTCCTGGACAGGGATCGCGCAAGGCTGCGTCAGCGATTCAGACCAACTTCGACCGGTGGCAACCATTCGCGCGTTGAACACGGGAGACATCCTGCCATGTACGGAGAACGGGGACGCATCGGCCTGGTCACGCTCGCCTCGGATAGCAGTGTTCTGCCTGAATACCTGCGCCTGATGCCGGAGGGCGCCATGGTTTACCCCGCGCCCATCCTGCTGCCGCGCGGCGAAGTCACGCCGGCAGCGCTTTCGGAAATGCTGGAAGGCGATCAACTGGAGCGAGCGGCGGAGCTGCTGACCTGGGAAGAGGTCGGCATCATCCTCTTTGCCTGCACCTCCGGCAGCCTGGTCCACGGTGTCGGCTGGGACCGTAAGCTCATCTCGCGCATCACCGGCGCCGCCGGCATCCCTGCTACCACCACAACGACTGCTGTGCTGGACGCTCTGCGCGCCGTGGAGGCCACCACCCTGGCCGTTGCGACTCCGTACCTCCCGGAAATCAACGTCATCGAGCGCCAGTTCCTGGAGGAGAGCGGCTTTGCGGTGAGCGCCATTGCCGGGCTCGGCTGCGGCACCGACCGCGAAATCGGGCGCCTGACCCCAGCAGACGCCGTCGCCCTCGTGGCGCAGGTCGATTCGCCGGAAGCTGACGCCATCTTTATCTCCTGCACCAACTTCCACTGCCTCTCAGCCGTCGCGGAGATCGAGCGCACCCATGGCAAGCCGGTCATCACCAGCAATCTGGCTGGCGTCTGGGCCACGCTCCGCAACCTGGGAATTGACGACGAACTACCGGGCGCTGGTCAGCTCTTCACCCTGCCTGCCCGGGAAAGGATGCTTGCCACATGACCGCAACCGAGACGACACCATCCTCACCCGAAGCGACAGAAGCGCCGGAAGCCAACCTGCACTACCTGGTTGGTGACACCATCTTCCTGCGCGGTATCGCACCAGCCGACGCCAAGTGGGGCATGGCCTGGTGGCCCGCTCCCTTCCCGGTCGCTGCCGAGACCCTGGAAGACTTGCTCAAGAAGCAGGTGCCCGAGGGGATGTCCCATCACCGCACCCGGCTGATCATCTGTCGCCGCGGTGACGGCCGTCCACTCGGCTCCGCCTTGATCGACGAGAGTTGGAATGTCGAGTCCGAGATGCGCCTCCACATGGATCCCACCCTCGGCCCAGCCGGGGACGAGGCCCAGGGTGAAGCCATCCGCGTCATCCTGCCCTGGCTCTCCGGTGAACGGCATCGCCCGATGATCCGCACCTATATCGCCGCGGACCAGCAGGCCGTTCGTGACGCCGCAACATCCGCAGGCATGCGCCCTGCCGTTCGCCTGCGGGAAGGCGCGCGGCGCAACGGCGTGTTGCGGGATCTCACCATCTATGACTACCCGAACCCGGTCTGGACCGCCCGGCTCGGCGATCCCGGGATCGGGATTGATGAGGAGCGTGCTGGCCCAACAAATCCCGTGCCTCCGCGCCGGAGCACCACATCTCTCCCGATGCCGCAGAACACCCTCATTGGCAGTGAACGCCTCGCTCTGCGCCCCTTCAACACGGCTGACGCGGAGTTCCTGGCCCGCACTATTCGCCAGGAATCAGATTCGGGCTTCGGGCACAGCCGCTTCCCCATTGGCGCCGTGGCCTTTGCCGATTGGTTTGGCGAAGTTGGCAAGCAGAACCCCTCCAACGAGATGGAAGTCGCCGTTGTCCTGCGCGAAAGTGGAGACATCATCGGCGAGGTTGGGCTCTACGACATCGACTGGATCGCCCGGCACGGAGAGACCGGCTCGTGGATCTACAAGGCAGAGAACCGGGGGAGCGGCTACGGGACGGAAGCCAAAATGCTCCTGCTGGAGTACGCCTTCGAGCGGCTCGGCATGAACATGCTCTGGTCATGGGTGAAGGAAGCAAACCCACGCTCGCAGGCGGCCCTACGCAAGCAGGGATATCGCGACGCTGGCGTCACCCACTGGACCGGCTTTGGACCGCACGGGTTCGAGGGCGCGCGCATGTTTGATCTCCTGGCCAGCGAGTGGTTCGCAGGCCAGGAGAGCTAGCTACACGCTCCGTCAGGCGCAATGCACAACGTTCGACAGAACCCACTTGGGGGAATGATGAATCACACGAAGAACCACGCTCTTCATCGCCGCGGCCTCCTGCAAGCGTCGGTTGCATGCGTGCTGGCAACTGGCCTCAGCGCTGCGGGCTTCCCTGCTGGTGCGCAGGACGCTACTCCGCTACCTCAAGAGATCGCTGAAGGGTTCTCGCCAGAGATCCAGTTGGCCCTGCACGAGATCGTGGAGCGCAACCTGGCCGCCTCGGAGAGTCCCGGCGCCCTGGTTGGCGTCTGGTACCCCGGTCAGGGCGAGTGGCAGCACGCCGCCGGTATTGCTGATCTGGAGACTGGCGCGCCGGTCACCCTGGAAGATCACCTGCGGATCGCCAGCAACACCAAGACCTTCGTGGCGACGGTCGTGTTGCAACTGGTCGATGAAGGGCTCGTCGGGCTGGACGATCCAATCGAGGATTACGTGCCCGGCATCCCGAACGGCACGGCCATTACCGTGCGCCAGGTGCTGGGCATGAACGCTGGCATTGCGGACTTTATCGCGATGCCGGAGATTGCCGCCGAATACGCGGCCAATCCGCTCTTCAGTTTGGGATCAGACGAGATTCTCACAATCATCCGCGAGAGTACGCCGGATTATGCGCCCGGCGCCGAGCTCCGCTACTCCAACAGCAATTATGTCGTCCTGGGCTTTCTGATCGAAGCGGTCACGGACAGATCTCCAGCGAAGGAGATTCACGACCGCCTGATCGCCCCACTTGGGCTGTCCGGCACCAGCTTTCCGCTGACCCCCTTCATGCCTGAACCGACCATGCACGGCTATTTCGCGGAGAACCTGGGCGACCCGCTCATCGATGTCACGCGCTCCAACCCCAGTTTTCCCTGGACCTCCGGAGCCATGATTTCAACGCTGGCGGATGTACGCACCTGGGTCGAAGCCCTGGCAACTGGTTCCACTCTACTCTCGGCCACAACCCTGGCGGAGCGCAACACGTGGGGCGAACTGATCCCCGGCTCCACCGTGGCTACCTACGGACTGGGAATCCTGAATTTCCGAGGCTTCCTGGGACACAACGGCGGCATTGCCGGGTACAGCTCCTGGATGCTGCATGAGCCGAGCACTGGCTTCACGGTCGTGATTGTCGTCAACCGTGCCGGGGAGAAGGGCGGAACGGCAGATCCCTTCCTCGGCGAAATCCTGCAGCTATTTCCCGAACTCACCCCAGCGCCGGCCGCCACACCCACGGCCACTCCGGCGGCATGAGACAACAGGAAAGGGGCCGGGTTACCGGCCCCTTCTTGCTGCGTTCGTTTTCGTGGCCCTACTGCACCGTCAGGGTCAATTCCATTCCCTGGGCTCGGTGTCCACCTTCACCCACCGGGCAGAAGATGGTGTAGGTGCCCGGCGCAAGTTCGACGTTCAGGAAGCCGGACTGCCCTGGCTGCAGGTTGTTGGCGAGCCGCCGGCTCTGCCCGTTCCCCTCGATCACGAAGTTGTGCGGCGCTTGCCCGCTGTTCGTGATGGCGAAGCGTGTCGGGCCCGCTGGCAGCGTATCCGGCATCTCGATCACGAAGTTGCTGAGCGCCACGTCCACGACTTGCGGCTCGGCTGCCTCCGCCTCCGCCTGAGGCGTGCCCGCGACGATCGGGCTACCTTCGTTCACCTTGGCGATCATCACCGACAGGCGCGTGGTGTTGCCCGCGCCTGGCACCAGGTAGGCGATGCCGGTGTAGCCGGAGTCATCCAGCTCCTTAAGGCCCACGATCAGCGCGCCATCAGCATCCAGCGCGCCGCCAATATCACCGCAGGCCAGGTAGGTCTGGATCTGGTCTTTGGAGAGGTGAACCTTCAGGGCATGATCGGCGGCCACCAGCTCACTCAGTGGGATATCGATTGTCGAGAACGCAGCTTCAGCCACGACCGCGTCACTGTTGCCCAGGACCTCGCCGGTCGGCACGGTCAGAGAGTTCAACGGCTGAATCACCTCGCCCAGCTCATCGCAGTCGCCATTGTGGATGTGTGACGGGCGCGGCGGCGAGGCCTCCTGCGCCAGCGATGGCAGAGCCACTACCGCGAGCAGGGCCAGCCCGCCCAGCAGACCAGCGACATGGAAGGAACGGTGGAGCATCAGGGACACCTCCGAATACATACACGCGACACACATACACGCGACGCCACCCATTGGTGGCGTCGCGCAGTCTGTTGAGAGTGCGGTTACTGGACGACGATCTGGCCCTTCATGTTGGGATGGAACTCGCAGAAGTAGTCGAACGTGCCTGGCGTGGCGAACTGCTGCGTGAAGCTGGCGCCGGGCTGAATCGTGCCGGACTGCAGCACCCCTCGGTCATTGCCCGTGGCGGTGTGCGGCACGGCATCCTGGTTGGTCCAGGTGACGGAGCCACCCGCCGTGATCTCGACCGGGCTCGGGTTGTAGGCGAAATCGCGGATATCGACCGGCGTGTCCGCTGCAGCCTCGGGCGCTGCCTCCGTAGCGGCGGGTGCTGCCTCCGTAGCGGCGGGTGCTGCCTCAGTCGCGGCCGGAGCAGCATCGGTTGCCGCCGGAGCAGCCGTCGCGTCTGCGGGCGCAGCTGCGGCATCATCGGTCGCCTCGCCCCCACCGGCCTGATCCGCGTCCCAGGCCAGGTAAATCTCGACATCGACCTTGTCGTCGTCCCCGTCCAACTTGGCGACACCATAGTGGCCAGAGCCATTGATCTCGCGCAGGCCGACTTCCAGGTCGCCATCGACCACGCGGCCACCGATGTTGCCGCAGGCGATGTAGTTCTGGATGGCGTCCGCGCTCTCGTGGATGTTGATGGCGTGTGGCGCGCTCAACAGGTCGTTCAGGGTGACGGCAACTTCCGTGTCACTTTCCTCGACCGGAATGGCCTGGCTGCCGAAACTCTCGCCAGCGGTGTTCAGCTTGACATCGGTCAAGGGGAACACAACGTCGCCCAGGTTGTCGCACGTGCCGGCATGGATGTGAATCGGGTGCGGAGCCTCGCCTGCGTCCTGCGCGCGCACCGGCGCGCCGAGTGACGCGGACATGGCCGTGGCGGCGGCCATGATGAGCGCAACAGGCGCCACAGCATTCATTGAACGACGGGTTCGGAACATCGCGTGCCTTCTCCTCGGTGTTGTTGCTCGCCGGCGCCAGCCCATCCAACGCCGGTGGTCGTTTTTCAGCACGACCGGGTAGGACCGGAGAACGTGCCTGACGATTCTATCCCACGATGATACAAATGTGAGAGTCCTGTAGATCAGAAATGAGTCAAGGAAAACTTTTCGCAAGCGCTGGACGTCCAGTTCGCGTTGCAGGCATGTCGCGGTAGACTCCATCCATCATGCGAGCATCCCCACGTTGGGCCCATCGACTAAACCGGCGAGCATTTGCCGGACATTCTCTGGCAGTGGCAGCAGGCCTTTCACTGCCGCTCTGGCATGGTGTGCCACGAGCCGCCAGCCAGGAAGAGATAGTTGCTCCCTCGGGTCCAACCACGCCCCCTGGTATGCCACGTAGCGGCCTGCGCCTGGCTATCGGCTCAGCCCAGGAGCCAGATTCCCTGCACCCCTGGCTGGCCAGCAGCGTCGCCGCCCTGGACGTGCTCGAAGGCGTCATGGACGGCTTGCTGCGGTACACCGCCGAAGGCAAGCTACGCCCTGCGCTGGCTACCGGTTTTGCAATCAGCGGCGACGGCCTTACCTATACCTTCAAGCTGCGCCAGGACGTGCGCTACCACAACGGGGAGCCGTTCAGCGGCGAAGACTTTGTGGCGGCGTGGGAGCTTTCCCGGCAAGCGGATTTCGGCGTCCTCAACATCCTCGGCTGGCAGAAAATCGCCGACGTTGAGGTTCCGGACCCCGAGACGCTGATCATCACGACCAGCGAACCCTACGCCCCGTTCCTCTCCACGGTCGGCACCACCTATCTCTGTCCGCGCTCGGCGCTGACCGAAGGGGAGACCGCCTTCCGAGACATGTTTGACACCGCGCCGGTTGGCACCGGCCCGTTCCAGGTCGCGAACTGGGAGCCCGGCCGCGCCCTGCAACTGGACCGCTGGGATGAGTACTGGGGAACCCCGGCGCTGCTGGACGGCATCGATTGCCTGACGCACCCCGATACCAATGCCGTACTGGAGGCCCTTGCGGCGGGTGAGATCGCCCTGGCAGGCGGCGCGGGCGCCTTGCCACCGGAACGCATAGACGACCTCGTTGTCCTCCCGGACCTGGCCGTTTTCCAGCACGGCACCATGAACTGGCAGCACATTGACCTGAAGCAGATGGCCTTCCTGCGTGAAACACCGGTCCGCCAGGCGCTGGACTTCGCGACTCCGCGTGACGACATCATCCAGGATGTCCTGGCCGGGCGCGCGACCGCCGCGTTTGCGGACCAGGCTCCCGAGTCCTGGGCTTTCAACGCGGACCTCACATCACGCCCCTACGACCTCCAGCAGGCCGCGCAACTCCTGGATGACGCCGGGCTCGTGCCGGGCGATGACGGCGTGCGCGAACGCGATGGCAAACGCTTCGAGATCGACCTCTGGGGTGTGGAGGACGACGAGCGGGCCCAGGCGATTCTCGATCTCGTCGCGGCATCGTGGAATGAGATCGGCGTCTCGACGCTGGTGCGTACCGCGCCGGCAGAAACGCTGTGGGGCCCCCTGGGCTACCAGTTCTCTGACCGCATGACGGCCTGCCTCTACACGTGGACCAATGCCAACGACCCGGATGACCTGTTCTACTGGCACTCCTCCCAGATCCCGACGCACCCGGGTGGCTCTGGCGGCAACCTGCCGGCGTTCTTCTACCCGTACTCCTTCCAGGAGGAGATCGACAACCTGACCGTCGATGCGGCCTCGACGCTCGACTTCACGGAGCGCCAGGAGCTCTACGCGGAGATCCAGGCGCTGCTCGCGGAGGAGGTGCCCGTGCTCTTCCTCTACTGGGAGCAGGCGTTCCCGGCGGTGCGGCAGGATATCGGTGGCTTCTGGCCCAGCGCGTGGACGCCGCTGCTCTGGAACGCGTCAGAGTGGTACATCGCGGACCCGAACGCCACCCCTCCGCCGGAGCCGACCGCCACATCAACCCCGATCCCGACGGCAACGCCCGTACCGACGGCGACGCCACTGCCCATAGCAACGCCACTCCCCGCTCCTACCGCGACACCGGCGCCGCCAACATCGACGCCAGCACCGCCGAGCCCCGGACCCAGCACAGGCGGGCAGAGCGCGTAGCAAAGTCCCGGGGAATCAGGACCCTTCTCCTGCACGTACTGGTCGACTTCGATCCCCCCAGGCTGCAAGCTGTTGATCCCCGCAAAGTCCTGCCTGTCCCAGCAGGCAGCGCACACCTCCGTGAAGCCGCCGCAGCCATCCCGCGGCGGCTTCGTGCGTTTTCCACGGTTCTCGCGTCTTCCCGAAATACGAGGATGCATGGTGCACCGCCGATTTACGGGGCGCCCCGAGATCGTTCAGGCGAGCATCTCGCCCTTCGAGATTGGGCGGAGCTTGGCCGGGCATACATCAGCAGATGAGCGAGAGCATCTCCGAGGAAACACTCCCGAGTACCTGACAATCCATCGCACTCGCCAGCCCGAACCCAGCTTGCCGTCCACGCTCAGGTGTCATTCTGAGCCCACAGGCGAAGAATCTCGTTCTCTACCCTGGGTTCGTCCTGTCACATTCCTGCCTCCATCCAAAGGTGTCATCTCGAGCGGGGTCGAGAGATTTTGGCCTGCCCGACCACTGAGGATCGATGTCTGCACGTGAAGCTGCCAGTGATCCCGTACCGCGCAGACCCGCGACGCCGAGCTCTCTCGACTCCGGTCGAGATGACACGCGAAGCTGGTTGTGGACCATAGGCGGGCAACTAGCGAGGTAGAGAACGAGATCCTTCGACAAGTGCAGGATGACACGTAAGGTGGGCGGCTGCCATCATTGCCATCCAATCAAAGGCGAGGCCGGCGGCTGAGCAGCACGTCCAATGCCTGCACCGACACGATGCTGCCCCCGGCTCCTCACGCAAATGGTTTGCGGTGGAACTCTGGACCCCTAGCAAGGCTCATCACTCGATTCTGCCGTGGCTTGCAGCAGCCCCGTGAGCGCGTCGAAGTTGACCTTGTCCGGCTCGCTGTACCGGATGCAACCCTTCCCGATCTTCGCGCCGGTCCCGGTGAACTCGTCCCGCAGCGGGTCGAGCGCGACCTGCTTCATGCCGTAGAGCGAGAGGTACCCCTTCTGGCTGGCGAACGCGAACTCCGCTTCGCCGTTGCGGGTGTATGTCGCCATGCCGAAGCGCATGGACTCCTCGTACCCGGGCAGGTACGCGCGACAGAGATCGCGGATCGCGCTCATAACCCGCTGGCGCTCTAGCGGCGCCTCCGCGATGTAGGCATCGACCGTCGTGGCGTTGCTTTGCATGAGGCACTCCCTGGTGAGCGGGGATACCATCGAGCGTATCGGGACGTCACGCTCAAGTCAAACGGCAAGTGGAACGGTCAATCGCCGGCTTCGCGTGCCTGCACCGCACCTGAGTTGATCATGGCGATGATCGTCTCGTCGTCGTACCCGATCTCGCGCAGGATCTCCGCCGACTGCTGGCCCAGGAGCGGCGGGGCGTGCCGGGCCCGGATCGCCTCGCCATTGAAGTGGTACGGGGCGCCGGCGACCCGCATTGGCCCGATGGTGGCATGGTCCACATCCATCACCAGATCCTGCGCCCGCGTCTGGGGGTCATCCATCGCCTGCGCTACATCCCGGATGGGACCAGAGGGCACGCCCGCCGCATCCAGCCGCGCGACCACCTCGTCCGTCGTCAACCCGGCCAGGGCTGGCTCAATCGCTGCGTAGAGGTCAGCCCGGTTCGTAGAGCGGCCGGAGTTCGTCTGGAAACGCGTTTCTGCCAGGCAGGTCTCCAGATTGAGCGCCTCGCAGAAGCGCTGCCAGAGCGAATCGTTGCCGACCGCGATATTCACGTAGCCATCGGCGGTGCGAAAGGTGTCGTAGGGCGCGATCATGGGGTGCGCGTTGCCAAGCTGTCCCGGTGTGGTGCTCATGGAGAGGTACTGGCCAGCCTGGTAGGTCAGCAGCGCCACCTGCCCGCCAAGCATCGAGACATCGACGTAGCTCCCCTGCCCGGAGCGCTCCCGATCATAGAGCGCGGCCACGATGGCATAGGCCGCGAACATGCCGCCGCCGATATCGGCGATCGGCACCCCAAGGCGCGTTGGAGGGCCGCCGGCGTGCCCGGTGATGCTCATCATGCCGCTGGTGCCCTGCACGATCAGGTCGTACGCGGTGCGCTGGAAGTCTGGCCCGGATTGACCAAACCCCGAGATGGAGGCGTAGACGATGCCCGGGACGCGGGCCTTGACGGCTTCGTAGCCAAACCCCAGGCGGCCGATGGTGCCGGGCGAGAAGTTCTCCACCAGTACGTCCGCGTCCTCGATCAGCCGCCAGAGTGCCTCCTGGGCCTCGGGCTGTTTCAGGTCGAGCGCAATCGAGCGCTTGTTGCGGTTGACCGAGAGGAAGTAGACCGACTCGCCCTCCACAAAGGGAGGCCCCCAGGCACGCGTGTCGTCGCCGCGCCCGGGGATCTCGATCTTGGTCACCTCCGCGCCAAGGTCCCCCAGCATCATGGTGCAGAAGGGGCCCACCATGACCCGGGTCAGATCCACCACCTTCACCCCGGCCAGCGGCAATCCCGCCTGCCGCTCGCGCCCTGCGCCGCGCGCCTCCGTCCCGTTCTCCATCGTCCGGATCCGCCTTCCCCACTCGCTTAAGATCGTCTGCAATGTCCGCGTAATCCTACTACTTGACAGTGGTACGTCATACTGTCATAATTCACCTGTTCGGCCCGAGGAAGAAGGAGATCATGACATCGCAGAGCCAGCCAATGACCCTGGCGGAACTGACGGAGGCCGCGGACGTGTCGACCCGCACGGTGCGCTACTACATCGCGGAAGGGCTGTTGCCGCCGCCGGAAGGCGCCGGGCCGTCCAGCGTCTACACGACTGGGCATCTGGCTCGCCTACGGCTGATCCAGCGCCTGAAAGCCGCGTACTTGCCGTTGAAGGAGATTCGGCGGCGCCTGGCGGGTCTCAGCGATACCGAGGTCGAAACCGCCCTGCAGGAGATGGATGTCGCGCCAGAGGTGGCATCGTCTCGCGCAGACGCAGCCATGGCCCCAGCGCGAGACTACCTGGCTGTGCTGGAGCAGCGGGCCAGGTACCGGACGGAGCCGTTGCCACTCCAGGAGCCATCAGCCCCGCCACCGGCCGTCTCCTTCCCGGCAGCGCCGCACCCGGCTGCACCACCGCGCGCGGAGATCCTGGGCGAGCTCAACCTGGTGCCGGAAGAAGAGGAGGGTTCCCTCTGGCGGAGGATTCCCCTGGGGGAGGATGCCGAACTCGTGATATCGGAGCGTGCCTACACCCGCCACCGCGAGCGAATCGATTGGCTGATCCGCTGGGCACGCAAGGTCTTTGCTTGAGTCCATAAGCGTCGAGTTCCGGGACACCGTCAACTGTACGTCACAACCGAATCTCTCTCGCCAGCATTGCGTCACCATCGTCGCAAGGAGGTCCCATGTCGCACTCGCCATCGTCCGATGTCGCCAGCAAGTTCAAGATCACGACACACTGGCTGAAGCCCCTGCTTCCAGCAAGTGGTGGAGAAACCACGCTCCTGATTCGCCTCATCGCCGCTCCCGATCCCACAGCCCACCTAGCCGCGCCAGTGGACGTGGCGTTCGTGCTCGATCGCTCCGGCTCCATGAGCGGCGGGAAACTGGCACTGGCCAAGGAGGGGGTCTCCCTGGCCCTGGAGCGCCTGCGCCCCATCGACCGCGTGGCCCTGGTGATCTACGACGATGAAGTCGAGGTGGTGCAGCCACTGACGGACGCGAGCGAGGCGGCGATCGCCAGGCTGCAGCGCGCCCTGCGCCCCCTGGACACCGGCGGCTCGACGTTCCTCTCCGGAGGCTGGATCGCCGGGTGCCAGGAACTCGCCAACGCGTCCGCTGGCGACACGGGGCGCACCCGTATCCGGCGGACGATCCTGCTCACCGATGGCCTGGCCAACGTAGGCATGCTCGATCCGCAGGAACTGGCCAAGCACGCCAGTCAACTCCGCAAGCGCGGCATCGTAACGACGACGGTCGGCGTGGGGCTCGGCTTCGATGAAGGGCTGCTTTTCGCCATGGCGGAAGCTGGTGGTGGCAACTTCGTCTACGCCGAGAATGCCCTGGTGCTGCGCAACTTCTTCGCCCAGGAGCTGCAGGAGATGCTGCAGATCGCCAGCACCACGACCACACTCCATCTCACCCTGCCGCACGGGGTGCGTGGGGAACTCGTTTCCGCGTTCCCGGTCGAGCGCGAGGGCAGGACGTTCAAGGTCGCGATTGGCGATGTGCCTGCGGGAGATGCAATTGACCTGGTGTTCACCGTCCAGGGTAAGCCCGGTGTGCCGGGTGAGATCCTGCCGCTCCGCGCATCGTGCCACTGGACGGACCCCAGCACCGACTACCGACACCGCTGGGACATCAGCCCCTCACCGCTGGAACGCGCGACGGCTCAGGAGGTGGCTGAGACACAAGCAGACCAACTAGTTGCCGAGCGCGCGGCCCTGCAGCGGGCGGCGGCTGAGCGACGGGCCGGGCTGGAACTGGACCGCGCCGGGCGCTTCGCAGAGTCCCGTATGAGCATGGAACGGTCAGTGGCTTACCTCAGGGCTGCGCCACCCACTGACGAAGTGAATCTGCAGGTCAGCGAGAGTCTGGACTTTGCCAACATGTCGCCCAGCGCTCCGATTGACAATCATCAGCGCAAGGCGGCCCAAATGCGAGAGCACCAGCGGCGTCACGGCCGACCGACAGAGCCCCCGGCTGGCAGGGAACGTTAGTCGCTTGAGGTAGCAACACACCCGGCACTGCGGACTGCAGGGCCGGGTGTGTTGCTCGTGGTTCCTGACCTACTTCGCGTCTTCGACCGGCATCCCCTGCTCTTTCCAGCCGTTGAACCCCTTGTCCAGGTGTGCGATGTTCGAGTAGCCCAACTCCTGCAGCGTCTTCACCGCCAGGGCCGAGCGTCCGCCAGATGCGCAGTGCAGGATCACCCGTCGCTCCGGGTCGAACCCTTCCTTGTGGTAGGCGCTGGTGGGGTCCGCGTAGAACTCCAGCATGCCGCGCGGGGCCGAGACGGAGCCCGCGATAGCGCCGTTGGTGCGGCGCTCCTCTGGCTCGCGGATGTCCACCACCAGCACATCGCCACCCGCGATCTCCTGCGCCACCTGCTCGGTCGTCAGGTTCTCAATCGAGGCTTTGGCTTCTGCCACGAGTTGCGCTGCCGTCTTTGCCATGTCACGTCACTCCTGATTCTGATAGAAAGCGCGGACATCCCGCGTGCAGAGATCATCTTATGGGAGGCCAACTTGTGACATCGGGCGATTGACCGGGGTTTCACTGAAAACATCTCGATTTTGGGGTCACGTACCGATCCTGCGCCCTCCCGAGTGGTGCGTCAGCGGGGAGTCGTCAGGTGATTGCAGCCTCCTATCTTGTCATTCTGACCGCAGGCGAAGCATCTCGTCGTCCAATCTCGACAGATAACCTGACAACTTCACACAGCCGTAGCCCAAGCTTGTCGAGCGATCTCGGTCGCTGGGCCGCCTGATGTAACCGCTGGCGCGACGAAAGGGAAGTTAGCGCACGCCCGCGCGCAACTCCACAATGGTCTCGGCCGTCCGCTCGATCTTGGCCGGTTCGGTACCCGGTGGCGGCTGCAGGATGAACTCCCGGATGCCGATCTCGGAGAAGCGCCCCACGAAATCGCGCAGCGCCTCTGGCGATTCCCAGGGGTTCACTTCCTCCGGCAGGATCCCCTTGACGTAGAGGTGAGAGCGCAGCACTTCAAACGGTGGCCGGCCCACTTCTGAGCAGGCCTCGTCCAGCGAGGTGTTGCGCGCCGCCATCTCTTCCAGGGTGCCAGTGGAGTTCCAGCGGTCTGCATACTGGGCCACGATGCGCATCATGCGCGGGCCGTGCGCGCCGAGCGTGAAGGGGATGCGGTCCTGCACCGGCGCCGGGCGGAACGGCGCATCGCGCACCTGGTAGTACTCGCCCTCGTACGTGGTGACATCCTGGGTGAAGAGCGCGTTGCAGATCTCAACGGCTTCCCGGAAGCGCCCGACCAGTTCCGCGTTACCCGGAAACGGGATGCCGAACATCTCGTGCTCCGGCTTGAACCAGCCCGCGCCGAGGCCGAACTCCAGCCGCCCGTTGGAGATGTGATCGAGCGTCACCGCCTCCTTGGCGACAAGCGGCGGGTGACGGAACGTGTTGCAGGAGACGAGCACGCCGAAGCGGATGCTCTTCGTGACCAGCGCCAGCGCCGCCAGCAGGGTCCACGGCTCGAAGATGGGACCATCCAGCTTGAAGGGCGGCACATAGTGATCGGCCAGCCAGAGGTTGTCGAACCCCAGGCCCTCCAGGAAGGTCCACTGCTCCGCCAGTTCCCGAAACGGCCGCTGCGTCGGCGTCTGCACCCCGAAGAGAAGCTGTTCCCCACCCTGAACCTGATCCGCCACGATGCCCCCGTTTCTCTTTGCCACTCTGAGTTAAGTCTGCGCACACCTGAGGCAATGAGCATATCAGGGGCACAGCGCGATTGCGTGGTGATTCAGCTCGTCGGCGCGAAGATATCCACCCGGTCGCTGTCGGCGTCGGTGACGTAGAGGTGGTTGGAGGCATCGAAGCCGATCCCCATGGGGTCGAAGCCATACGGCGCGACGTTGTTGAAGTTGATGCTGGAGAGGTACTTGCCGCTGAGCGTGAACAGTTGCACGCGGCGGTTGCCCGTATCGGTCACCGCCACCCGGCTGCGGTTGTCCACCACCACATCGCGTGGGTCATTGAACGCGCCGGCGGTGTTTCCCTGGCGGCCCCACTTGCGGATGAACGTCCCCTTGGCCGAGAAGACCTGGACCCGGTTGTTGGCGCCGTCCACGACGTAGACGCGCCCCTTGCGGTCCGTGGCGATACCCCGCGGGTAGTTGAACTTGCCGGATATCGCCCCACGCCCGCCAAAGGACGACAGGTAGCGCCCATTGCGGCTGAAGATCTGGACGCGGTTGTTCGAGGAGTCCGCGACGTAAATGCGCCCGCCGCGCCCGATGGCCACGCCCCAGGGGTTGGAGAATTTGCCGTGGGCCGTCCCCTTGCCGCCGAAGCGCCGGATGAAGCCGCCGCTGGAGGAAAAGACCTGGATGCGGTGGTTGAGCGTATCCGCCACATACACCTGGCCAGACGTGCTGACTGCCACGCCGCGCGGCCGGTTGAACTGCCCGTTGCCGGTGCCGTAGCTGCCCCAGCGCCGCACGTATTTCCCGCTGCGCGTGAACTGCTGCAGACGGTTGTTGTAGGAATCGGCAACGTAGACCGCGTCACCCCGCGCCGCTACACCGCGTGGGCCATCGAAGCGGCCCGCCCCGGTCCCTGCGCCGCCCCAGCTACCGGCAGCTCGGTAACGCGGCTTGGCAGCCTCTACCCCTGGCGCAGCCCACGGCCGCAGCACCAGAGCAATGCCACCAGCGAGGAAACGACGACGGGACACTTGGTCAACCATGGGGCCTCCGGAATGGGCGGATGTGCCCCTCCATCATGCACCAGGTTGGCGTTACCGTCAGGAGGGTTGCAGATACTCCCCGTCGCACCAGCCGGCCAGGCCGTCGAACGTTACGACCTGGTACCAGAAGATGCCGTCGGCATCGACCGCGTCACTGGCAATGGTCAATGCGTGACCCTCCGGTAACTCCGCCACCACGTCGGCCCACAGCCCGGGCTCACTCCGCAGGTTGAGCGGGCCCACGCCCACAATGGCTGGCGCGCCAGGAGTAAGCATCCAGGCGTCCTGCCGCCGCTCACGGCTGCGCCGCCCGCCGTCGCGGTCGCGTTCTCGCCCTTCGTCCACCCCGCCACCTACGGCTGCATCAGCCGGTGGCTCCTGCACGGGAACAGGGGTCGGTGCGGCGGGATCGGCCGGTGGAGAGGACGCACTGTCCACCGCGGTTGGCTGCACGGTCGGCTCCGGCGTTGGCCAGGGCTCATCCGGGTTCGGATCAGGAGAGAGCAGATTCCCGGCGATCCAGCCAGTGAGCGACGGCCCCTGGACCTGGTACCAGATCGTGTCTTCATTCGTGGTGGGGCCTTCCACCACCATCAGGCGCTCCCCCACTGTCACGTTGGCGACCTTGTCGAACGCCGTGCCCGGCCCCGCGCGCAACGCCACGCCATCAGCGTTGGTGACCACCCGTACGCCAGCAACCCACTGCGGTGGCGGCGGCGCTGGATCATCCCGGCCCCGGATTACTCGGCGGATTTCCGTGCGCACGGTGGGGAGGGTGACGTAGAAGTCCTCACCCGGGCAAGAGGTGTTGTTGACATCGCGGTGGCCGCAGATGGTGGGCAGGTCGGGGATATCGTGGAACGGGGTGCTGATAGTGGGATCCAGGTTGCGACCGGCCCATGACGATATCCAGACAATGGCGTTGTTCATCTCTGGGGTGACTTCGTTCTCGAAGAAGCGCCCCATCAGGCAGATGCCGGCGCTCCCGCGGTTGTACCCCTCGGCGTGGCAGCCGACGGCGTTCTCTCCCCCAACGCGGCCCTCATAGACATTGCCCATGAAGTCGACCAGGTAGTTGTAGGCGATATCCCCCCAGCCCCGGGTAATGGCGTGGAAGTAGTAGATGGAGCGCATCTCCAGCACCGGGTCGTTGAAATTGGCCGTGTCCGCGTGGTGGATGATGACGTGCTCCACCGCCTGGTACTCGACCGGGAAGATCTCTTTGCCGCTCTTGTCGAAACGGAGCGATTCATCGGCACCCCAACCAGCGCGGCTGATGACGGGCGGCATGGCGAAGACGGGCGCAATCGCCGGATCGGCTACCTGCTCCAGCGTCGCACCAACGGACGCATCGATGTAGTCCAGTTCGAACCCAGGCAGCGTCGCGACGTTCCCCGCACCATCGTAGGTGCGGTACTGGAGAAACGTCCCACGCGGGGTGGACGTCAGTTCGCCAATTGTGCGGCCGTCACGGTCAGGAGGACCGTTGTGTCCCGCGCGCCCGATCCAGAGCGGATCGGACCAGGTCACGCCGTCCTGGCTCCACAGGAGTTCAACGACGGCGTTGGGATCCCCCTCCCCGCTCCAGCTTGGAGCAACGGCGTCAAAAGGGAAATCAGCGGCGAAGGAGATGTAGGCGGTGGGATCCGCGCGCTGCGCCAGGCCAAAGTTCTCGACCTCGCTCCAGCGCCCACCCTGGATGGCGCCACCAGCCTGCGCCAGCGGGGCAGCATGAACCATGTCCGCCTGCTCGCCCACCGGCAACAGTGACGCCCGCCCAGAGGCCAACGTCCCCATGGCTGCGCCAACGCCGAAGCGCAATACGTCTCGTCGCCCCAGCCGCGCCGACATGGCGGCGGCGCGCACCTTGCTGCTCGCACTTCGGCACACGTGCTCGTCTCCACATTTCACTGGTCAAAGGCGGGGCTGAACAGGACGCAGCGGGGGAGCGTCACACGGGCAGAAACGCGCGGGAGCGTTGGTCGTTCCGCTAGCGGGGGCATGGCGATGCTACGGGGAGTGGTGACGGGATGTCAAATGGACAGGGAAGGACGCAGCAGTGGTCTCGTTCGCCACTTCAAGGATGACGGTTACGGACCGACGGGATAGTGGCTGCGGATCGCGATCCGGTTCCAGGTGTTCATCACGACGGCAAGCCAACTGATCGCCGAGATTTGTTCGTCGTTCAGTGAGCCGTTGTCCCACTCACGGCGTTCGGGAACCGGCAGGCGCGTCACCTCCTCGGCCAGCGCAAGGGCTGCCTGATCCTGCTCGGTGAAGTACTGCGACTCCCACCAGGCCGCAATGACCGCCAGCCGGTCGATCGTCTCGCCCTTCGCGATCGCATCACGGGTGTGCATCCGCAGGCAGAACGCGCAGCCATTGATCTGCGAGACGCGAATTTTCACCAGTTCACCCAGTTTGGGATCGAGTCCAGCCCTGGCAACGGCATCGTCCGCTTCCTTGCTCAGGGCCGCGACGTGCTTGTAGGCGGTGGGGTGCTGCTTGCTGAGATTGACCTGTGCCATGATCCGAACCTTCCCAATGATGAATTTGTCTGCTTCAGGCCCTGTTCGTCGTGACCGGGAAAAGTCCTGCAGCGGCTTGCGACAGACCCGGCCTACGCAGCACATGCCAGTGTCTCGAGCTTGTCGAGAGATCTCGTTCAGGGCTGCGGTCCGACGAGGTGTCTCGACAAGCTCGAGACACGATAGGGTGAACTGGGGCGGCCACTTCCTGCACAACCCGCTTTAGTCTCCAGTGTGGTCCAGTCGCACCTGGGGCGCCCGCACGACTTCCACCCGGGCGTCGTGGAAATCCCCGCCTCCACCCGCATCGCTCAGACCATCCGGAGTGAGCAGGTTGGCGGATACGCCGCCGGGACTCAGGGAGGCCCACCAGCCGGAGGGCATGGACACCACGCCGGGAATTACGGCATCACCAAGGGAGACGCGTAGCGAGAGCTGCCCCTGCGCGTTGCAGACAAGCACCCAGTCGTCATCCGCAATACCACGCGGCGCGGCGTCCTCCGGGTGCATCAGCAAGCGGGGCTCTTTCTCCGCCTTGAGGTGGCGCGGCAGATTGGCGAAGCTCGAGTTCAGGAAGTGCAGGGCGGATTTGGCGCTGATCAGCGTCAGCGGGTACTCGACCGAGTCTGCACCACCAGCCGGAACGTAGCCGGGCAGGGGATCCTTCCCAGCCGCAGCCATCGTCTCGGAGAAGAACTCGGCGCGGCCCGAGGGCGTCGGGAAGCCGCCCTCCGCGTAGGGCGTCCACGGGTCCGGGATGTTCAGCTTCGCCCAGCCGTCCTCGTGCAGACCCTCCCAGGTAATCCCCTCCAGCCATGGATCATCACTATCCAGCGTATCGCGGATGATCTGCTCGTCGCTGGTCTGGAGATAGTCCTCATCCAGATTCATGCGCGCGGCAAGGCGACGGAAAACTTCCGTGGTCGGCACGCTTTCTCCAAGCGGCGCGATCGCCGACTGGTTGAGGGTCAGGTACGGGTGGCCCCAGGCGCCAACCAGGTCGTAGTGCTCCAGTTGGGTGGTGGCTGGTAGCACGTAGTCCGCGTAGCGGGCCGTATCGGTCAGGAACTGCTCGTGGACGACGGTGAACAGGTCCTCGCGCTGCAGGCCGCGCGCCAGAAGGCCCTGGTTGGGGATGGTCGCCATGGGGTTGGCGCCGTACACCACCAGCGCCCGCACCGGTGGGTCGATGGTGGGATCGGTCAGGACCTGGCCGAGTTGCACCATGTTCACCTGCCGGATGGACGGGTCCTCCAACTCCGGCATGCTGGCCGTGCCAGAGTTCAGCGCCTTGCGGTGGAGCCGTGAGGTCATGTAGGCCAGGCCGCCGCCGTGATCACGCCAGGCGCCGGTGAGCACTGGCAGGCAGGCGATGGCGCGGTACATCCCCGCGCCGTTGGCGTGATGCTCCATCCCGACCAGCAGGCGGATCGCCGCCGGGCGTGTCGTTGCGTAGGCGCGGGCTAGCCTCTCGATATCCGCTGCCGGGAGGCCGGTGATGGTAGCCACCCGCTCCAGCGGATACTCCGCCAGACGCTCACTCAGCGCGTCAAAGCCGACGGTGTACTTCCCGATGTAGTCCGCGTCGTGCAGGCCGTTGTCGATGATGACGCGCATCATGCCTAGGGCCAGCGCGCCATCCGTTCCTGGGCGCGGCTGCAGGTGCCAGTCAGCCGCGGCGGCGGAGCGCGTCCGCACCGGATCGATGGCGACGATGGTCGCTCCGTTCTCGCGTGCCTTGCGGATGAGCGGCCAGACGTGCAGGTTGGTGACGATGGGGTTGGCGCCCCAGAGGATGATGTAGCGGCTCTGCTCCAGATCCTGCGGCAGCATCCCCGTATTCGTGCCATTGACGGAAGCCACGCCGGCCCCACCTGCGCCGCCACAAATGGCGCGCTCCAGGCGGGAGGCCCCGATGCGCGCGAAGAAGCGGCGGTCGAGGCTGCCCCCTTGCACGATGCCCATGGTCCCGAGGTAGCTGAAGGGCAAGATGCTGGTGGCATCCTGCGCCATCAGATCGCCCAGGCGGCTGGCGATGTCGTCCAGCGCGTCATCCCAGCTCACACGCTCGAACTCGCCCGCGCCTTTCGCGCCAGTGCAGCGCAACGGGTAGAGCACCCGCTCGTCGCTGTAGACCCGCTCCAGGTAGGGATTCACCTTGGCGCAGAGGCCGCCGCGCGTCAGGGGATGCCCGGCATCACCGGCCAGCTTCACTGCCACGCCACCTTCAACCGTCACCTGCCAGGCGCAGGAATCGGGGCAGTCGTGGGCACAACCGCCCCGGACGATGCGTGCGGCGGGAAGGAGTTCTGCCATCGGACACTCACCTGTCTGTGTGCGAACGGATGGCGAGCAGGATACACGGCGTACCGGGGCAGCGTGGATATCAGGCAGCCTTCCGGGCCTGCTTGCCGATCTCTTCCATCAGGTCCCAGCAACTGGTGGCTGCCCTGATCGTCAGCAACAGGACGATGCCCACGAACCAGTCCAACACGCCCACATCCTGCCGCCATATTCCATACGCGGTGTACAGGGCGAAGGCGTAGGCCAACGCCGGGGAGATGACCCGCGTGAACGCTGCGCGGCCGCTCCATTCCGGATCGGGATCTGTTCGAGCTAGGCGGACATCGTGCACCACGCGGATGACACCCTGCACGCTGACGATGACCAGCGAGATCAGGATCGTGGCGCCGTCGTCCGATGGCGTCAGCGCCGAGAGCCGATCAGCACGAGCACCAGGAAACTGTGGAAGGTCTGACCAGCCAGCACACGCATCCCGGCGTGGCCGGTATCGGCCATGATGAACGGATTGAGCCCGATCACCACGAACAGGAGCCCGATCAGCGTGCCGGCCATGGCGGTGACCGCCGTGAAGAAGTCGTGCCAATCCAGCACCGCGGTACCTATGGGATCCACTGAGATCGCCTTGCCTGTTGCCGCCTGAGCCGCCTGCTGCCGAACGTGCATCGTGCCCGTGAACTACCCATTAACACGCGTTGTCTTGATCCTCAGGGCAGGATCTCGTTCTGCCGTTCGAGCTCAGCACGTTCTGCAGACGCGCCCAATCAAATGTGTCATCTTGAGCGCAGTCAAGAGATCTCGGGTTCCTCTCCTACTGGGAACGATGCCTGCATCTGGTGCCTGGGGCACACTCGATACTACCCCGCTCATGATGCCGAGATCTCTCGACAAGCTCGAGATGACACCCGAAGGCGGACGACTTCTGGCGACCGCTGCCCCTTGCCCCTTCCTACCCTCGCTCGATGATCTCCCGCTGCATGCGGCAGACGACGGTGTAGGCCGGGTTGTAGACGTTGCCAATGTCATAGCCGACCGTCTGGCCCATGAGATGCGAGGCCGAAGCCAGGTCGTAGCCGTAGTCCGCCATCAGCCAGGTCAGCATCTCGCTAGTGGCATGCTGCAACGCCTGGTCGAGCGGGCGCGCGTTGCCGACAGTGAAGATCTCCTTGCCATCGCTGGTCACGCCACGCGGCCACGAGATCGCCCATCCCTTGCGCACGTTGACGCGCAACTCCATCTCCATCGAGATCTCGATCCCCGTGCCACTGATCTCGCCGTCCCCCTGGCGAGCGTGACCATCGCCAGCAGCCAGCAGCGCTCCCGGTTGCCCAACCGGGAACCACACCTTCGTGCCAGCGCGGAAGCCACGCCAGTCCATGTTGCCACCGTGCGGGCCAGGGGTTGAGGTGGAGATCGCTTCGCCGCCCAGGGGCGCCACGCCGAAGCAACCGATCATCGGGTCCAGCGGCAGCACCAGGTTCTGCAGGGCCATGGGTGGGTCGACCAGACGAGTGGTCCAGGTCGCCACGTCCACTGCCCAGTCAGCCGAGGCGCGCTGCGGAAAGGTGATCACCGTATCCGGGTCCACCACGTTCGTGGCCAGGGGGTAGCGCGTCCAGCCGCGATCCCGTGAGGGCGTCAGGCGGACGATATCGACTTCCAGCGCATCCCCTGGCTCCGCGCCATTCACCCAGACCGGGCCGCTCTGCGGGTTCGGCGTCTCTCCGCGCTGTACCTGGGCGCGGTCGTAGCCGAAGGCATCCAGGGTGTGGAAGACGATGGTGTCACCGGGTTGCACATGCAGGGTCGGTTCATGGGGTCCCAGGGTATTGATGAATGCGTCCGGATCGAGGTGATGCAGCGCCACGCGTGCCTCCAGCGGTAGGGATCGGTCAGTAGCCAGATTGTCGCACCCGTCCACGAGGCACGCGATAACATTGCCATATGCATTTATCGTGATAATGTGATATGATTACCCATGTAAGCATGAGAGGAGATCACACATGAACGTGCTTCGTAATCTGATCAACCGCATGAGCGGTGGCGGCAGCGCTCGCTTCGACCGTTACTACGGAGATATCGCCCACGAGGGCGTCGGCTACCCGACTGCTGACGAGGCCCGCCGGGACATGCTGCGGCACGATGCCGCGGTGAACCGCTACGGCTGGGTCCGCTAGTGCGGGACCGAACACCCCGCGTTCGGATATCTGACTGACACGGCCCCTGTTCTTGCGATCAGGGGCCGTACTGTTTGCCAAACCCCAGGTTCCGGCCACCACTGCGTCGTTGCGATGCTCTCTGACCAACTCCGCGCCCTGATCGTTCCCTGGCGCACAATTCCCATGCTGATCCAGGCTCACAAGACCTGTAGAAAACAGCGCTACGAAATGCCTCCTTCAAGGACCACTGCGAGACAAACGCCGTGAAACGACCGGGCCGGTGACCTTGCGATCACCGGCCCGATGCCGTATCAGAGATGGACTCCCGGATTACTCTGGAAGGCAGATCACATACGTTGTAACGTCAAACGACTGCCCGAAGCCAACGTATTCGACCACCGTCCGCCAACCATCCGGCGGGTTGGTTCCTGTCTGCGTTGGGAAACTGGACAGCACGTGACCGAAGGAATTAATGAAGCCTGGCCCCTCGAAACCACCACCAACAGCAACATAGCCAGCGTCACAAGCGGCGGTGCATCCATCGGTTGCGCCGACCTCTGGCTCCGTTGCTGAGAACGTGCAGTTTTCCCGAATAAGAACAGCATCAGACCCAGAGACCGGGCCAGCCGGCCCCTGCGGACCCTGAGCCCCTTGCTTGCCCTTCTTGCCACGCCGGATGCGCTTCTTGCCGTCAGCGTTGACGTCGTCCTTTGCGGCGGCCTGCCCGGCTACGGCAAGACCACTGACCGCGGCGGTTGCTACTGCCAATCGACGCCTGGTCAGGCCGGACATTACTCGGGTCAACCCCGCGAACCGTGAATCGTCCACGCATACACTCCCGCCCCGAAGCTAGGGCTATCAGTCATGAGCCAGGCAACTTGACCTGCTTGGCTTGCAATACTCTACGGTAGATGATTTCTACATGTGTCGACTGTGAAACATGACAGTTGGTTTTCAGGACCTTTATGTAGCCCAGACGTTGACCTGTGGCTCGTCGGGCATGGTCATCATGTTCTTTCAGGAACTCAAAAGAGGCCGTGGGTCTGCCAGGGCATTCCTCAGCATAGGCAGCTTTATTCCAGGCTCATCAATCCCGTGCTCTCCCCTGTTGCCATGCATCACGACGTGGACATCGCATCTTTCCATCTTTGCTTCCCGGTATGCGCCTGGCACCCCTACACCCGTCCTTGGGAGAAGAGGGTGGACATCGCTGCCACAAGGAACTTGAGGATGGCCATGGGCCTGCGAGCAGTCCGAGTATCCAGACGCTGCGATAAAGCGATGGTGTCCAACTCGTGTTGACAGTCCTCTCCTCAGCGATTTGCTGGAGTTGATGCCAGCGAAAACTGGGTTCTTTTGCGCTTCACAACGAGACCTGTGTGGACATGCACGCGGGAGATGGAGAAAAGCGATGTCGGCTTGTATCCAGGCGGCGTTGGGTTGTGTCGTCGCTGGTGTTACTCACCGCTACGAGCGCTGCACATTCGCAGGGCGCCGCCCCTGCCGCTAGGCGATCGATCCTGCTGGCAAATGGGGAAACCCGGGCGGCAGGCGATGCCGCTGAAGTTGGCGCGATGGACACCGAAGATGCCGTACGCGCCGGCGTCCCGACTGGAATGGTCTCGGACGGCCGTCCAGCGATTGAGTAACAGGCGAAGGCCCAATTCGCGACAGATGACAATGTACCCCTCGAGGTGACTGACGGCTTCGAGGGCGAAAACTGACTCGTCGTGGAATGGACCTTCTCCCGGGTGCATCCGGCAACGGGCCGCGAGTTGACCTTCCAAGACGCATCAGTGCTGGAGCTGTCCGACGGCCTCATCAGTGAGGAACGCGGCTACTACGACCTGCCAGAGATGCTCGTGCAAATCGAGGCGGCAGCCACACCTGCTCCGTAGTCGCCCACCCTGTGACTTCGCTCTCAGCAGAGGGACGTGGCGCTGCCATCTCCCTCCACGCTACCACTCCACCGAGTGGTGCTGGCAGGGGTTCATTGCGCTGGGATTTCGCACGTTTGGCAGGCAGGTCGTGGCGGCGGGGAGCAGAGGCGGACCGCCCTCCTGGCCGCTACACTTCCCGCCGTGACCACCGCCAGCGGACATCCCCTACTTATCGATGCACTGCGCGCCGAGATCGCGGCGCAGGGTGGACGTATCACCTTTGCCCGCTTCATGGATCTGGCGCTCTACCACCCTGAGTGGGGCTACTACCACGCTGCGCAACGCCGCCCGGGGCGCTCGGGAGACTTCCTGACCGCGCCCGAGGCGCACCCGTTCTTTGGCATCACGCTGGCCCGCCAGATTGCAGAATGCTGGGAGCGGCTGGGGCAACCAGACCGGTTCGTCGTGCGCGAGTATGGCCCCGGTATCGGCGGCCTGGCCTGGGACATCATCGGCGGACTGCAACAGGAGCATCCCGCCTGTCTCACCGCTCTTTCCTATGAACTGGTGGAGCGGAACCCGCAACGCGTAGTAGAAGCTCTGGCCGCCTTTCTCGACGAGGGCTTGAGCGACGTGGTGCATGCCGTCGATCCGGAAGAGATCACCACCCTCCCCCCCATGACGGGAGTCATCCTGGCCAACGAGGTGGCGGACGCCTTCCCGGTCCACCGCCTCATCTGGCACGGGGGTGAACTTCGCGAAGGATGGGTGGTCTGGTACGGCGAAGGCTTTGCCGAGGAGATTGCGGAACTCTCACCGCAGGCCCAGGAAGCTGATCCGGCCGGGATGCTCAAGGCGCACGGCATCACGCTCCAGGAGGGAGACCGGATCGAGATCAGCCCGGCTGCCGCGGCCTGGTTCGCTGAAGTTGCTTCCCGGCTGGAGCGTGGGTACGTCATCGTCATCGACTACGGCTACCCCGCCTCGCAGCTCTACCAGTCGCATCGCCTCGAGGGGACGGTACGTACCTACCGTGCCCACACCGTGACGGATGACCCCTTTGCCCACGTCGGGGAGCAGGACCTCACCGCGCACGTGGATTTCACAGCGCTGCGCCACGCGGGCGAAGCGGCAGGCCTCACCTTCGCCGGCCAAACGAACCAGGCCGCCTTCCTCACCAGCCTCGACATGGGGAACCTCATGGTGTCACTAGGCCAGGATCCGGAAACCACCATGGAGGAGTACCTGGCCGCCCAGGCCGCGGTGCTCCGCCTCATCGATCCCGGCAGCCTCGGCCGCTTCGGCGTGCTCCTGATGGCGCGGGATGCCCGGGTTGATCCACCCTTGCGCGGGCTGAGCTTTCCGCCGTTGTAAGTACCTTGAGAAATGCGCCGTTGCAGCGAGCGTGCTTCACAGTGTTAAACTCGGATCAGGAGTCCTCTATGCACGCATCACCACTGACTATCACCATCAACGACGATAGCGAACTCGGGCGCGCACTGGATGCTCACCCGCAGGAATCAATCATGATCGTCCGAGGGGTTCATCGCTTCCGTGTAATTCCTCAAGGGGAGGATCCCTGGGCGAACTACGATCCGGAACGGTTGCGCGACGCCCTACGCGAAGTCGCCGGAACGCTTACCCCCGAAGAGGGCGACCGCATCAAAGAGGAGATTTACCGCGCGCGCGAAGAAGGCTCCCGGCCACCTGACCGCCCTTGAGCTACCTGGTTGATTCCGACTGGCTCATCGACGCAGTAATTGGACGTGCGCCTGCGCTCCAGCTTATCGGCGGGCTCGCGACCAGTGGCCCTGCGATTAGCACGATCTCCGTAGCGGAGGTCTGTGAGGGAGCGTTTGGTGCGACCGAGCCAACAGAAGCCCTTGGACGGGCGCAGCGTTTCTTGTTGAACTTCGTCGTCCTGCCCGTGACCACGCAAATCGCGGAGCAATTCGCCTGGCTCCGGTTCACGCTGCGGCGCCAAGGCTTACTCATTCCCGACATGGATCTCCTTATCGCCGCCACAGCGCTGGAGCATGACCTCACGTTGGTGACTCGCAATCAGCGCCACTTTGCAAGGATCCCCGGTTTACGAATTCAGTAGCCCCTTTACCATCTACGACGTGATATCGCGGGTCTGGCAGCAGGCATGATGGGAAGCACTTATTCCTGACCGCTTGCCAGCCACGTTGCCATGCGTCACGATTCGGGTGGTACGAGACTGCTCGATCACAAGGAGAACCCGCGTGTTGCTCTTCTTGCAGGGGGCGGAGATGCAGCCCTCGCATATCCGCGCGGCCTGGCCGGAGGCGCAGTTCCTGGCTCGCGCGCGGCTCACACCCCGGCCGCACGGAGGAGTCTTCCCCACAGCTGATCCAGCCTACGACGCCTGGGGCATTGTCATCGAGGTGGCGACAGCGTTTGAGGGTGAATCACGGCAGGCCACCACAGATGAGGGGCAAGCCCTGCAGGTCGTCGTTCCCGCGCCCGATGACGCTGATCCGAAGGCCGTGCTGGCCGCCGCCAAGTACTGGGAGTTGCCTCCGCCCTACGTACGCCGCCTGGCGTACGTGGCCGCCGTGCCCGTGGAGGACTACTTCTACTAGGACGCGCTGCACATGCAGCCCGCGTGATGGTGCGCATGACGATCACGGCAGGGATCAGAATTTGCCATCCGACGTTATGATTACTGAAGACCTCTATCCTGAAAGGATCCGCTTTGGCAACCGATATTCTGGGCATCCTGGTCCAACTCCTCAACATCCTGATGTTCGCCCTGATTGGGCGGGCTCTGCTCTCCTGGGTCGATCCACGGCAGGAGTGGTCCATTAGCCGTGCGCTGGCGAGCGTGACAGATCCGTTCATCGCGCCATTGCGGCGGGTCATTCCACCCATCGGCATGATCGACATCTCGTTCATCGTTGCTATCCTGCTCATCCAGGTCCTGCAACGGCTGCTCGTCCAGGCTATGTACGCCTGACGGAAACGCCCTCAGATCAATCTGGCAGGCCAGCACGCGCGGTGACTATTCACCGCGCGTGTTGCGTTGAAGTCAGCACGCCGCCTCATGAGCAGCCCGGGAGACAGCCAGCTACACTCTGCCTATGCCGAAAGCGCCTGTTCCTGCCCAGTACCACGATATCCTGGAGAGCACTGTCCTGGGTCACCTGGCCACGACGGACGAAACCGGCCGGCCAGAGGTCAACCCCGTCTGGTTCATCTGGGATGGGGAGCATGTGCTGGTTGGCGTCAAGGGCGCCACACGCAAATACCGGAACCTCCGGCGCGATCCACGGATAGCCATCTCCTTCGGGGACGCGCACGATCCGGAGCGTTACCTGGAGATCCGTGGCGAAGTCATCGAGTTCGTCCGCTACGAAACCCTCGATTTCGTCAACGAATTGGCGCGCAAGTACACCGGCGAAGACTTCAAGCACGGTCACGCTGGGCAGGAGCGCTACAGGCTCGTCATCCACGTGGATTGCTGGACCGCGCAGAACTAAGGCTGGCAAAGCGCCCGCTTGACAGCTCTGCCCGGAGCGGCACCTGGCGGTCTGATGCTAGATGCTTACGTACAATGGTCCGCCTGTCACGTGCCGGCGCGCACGCCAGGTACCTGATGCCCAGGTGATTTCACCATCCGGATCCACCGTCAGGCGAACGCCATGCGCATCTACAGTTGGAACGTCAACGGGGTGCGTGCAGCCATGCGCAAAGGCATGGGAACCTGGCTGGCCGAGGTGCAGCCGGACATCCTCTGCCTGCAGGAAACCCGCCTCGATGCGGCGGCGGTGTCAGACGAGCTCCGCACATTGCACGGGTATCACACGTACTGGTCGCCCCTGCGCCGGCCCGGCTACGGCGGCGTGGCCACCTTCACCCGACAGGAACCGCTCGCGTGGCGGGTAGGGATGGACCTCCCGGACTTCGACGATGAGAACCGGGTCCTGATAACCGAGTATCCGGCCTTTGCGCTCTACAACGTCTACTTCCCGAACGGGGGATCAGGCCCGGCGCGCCTCGCCTACAAGCTGGCCTTCTACGAAGCCTTCCAGCGCCACGTTGATGCCCGCGTCAAGAGCGGCGACTGCCTCATCGTGTGCGGCGATGTCAATACGGCCCACCGGGACCTGGATATCGCGCATCCGCAACGACACCGGCATGTGTCCGGCTTTCTGCCGGAGGAGCGCGCCTGGCTGGACCGATTCACCGCCGCCGGCTGGGTCGATACCTACCGCCGTTTCCACCCGGAGCAGGCAGGCGCGTACACCTGGTGGTATCCGCGCGCCCGCGAGCGGAATGTGGGCTGGCGCATTGACTATGGTCTGGTCTCGTCGCAGTGCGTGAGCCAAGTGATTGACGCCGGTATTTCGCCCGAGGTGCCAGGATCCGATCATTGCCCCATCTGGCTGGACCTGCAGGTCACCCCCTGACGACACGGAGGGGCAACCATGCCTGAGCACGACCCCATCACCTGGACATTGGATGACCACGACGTAGAGCTGAATCATCTGGGCAGGCTCCTGTGGCCGGACGACGGCATCGCCCGGGAAGACCTCCTGGCGTACTACCGGGACATCGCCCCAGTCATGCTGCCCCACCTGGCCCACCGGCCCGTGACCCTGCACACCTACCCCGAGGGAATTGATGGGCCTTCCTTCTACAAGCGGGACCTGCCGGACCACGCTCCGTCCTGGATGCGTGCCGTGGACTACACGGGGCAGTCGACCACTCGCACGATCCAGGTTCCCCTCATCGGCAACGCCGCCGGTCTCGTCTGGTTCGCCAACGCCGGGACCATCGAGTTCCATGGCTGGAGTGCGCGGGCGCCGCACCTCGACCAGCCGGACCAGGCCATCTTCGACCTCGATCCGGGAGAGTCTGCAACGTTCCCCGACGTGCTGCGCGCTGCCCTGCTGGTGCGCGAGGCGCTGGGCCAGGACGGCGTGCAGGGCTATCCCAAGACGAGTGGCCGGCACGGCATGCATATCCACGTCCCGCTGGCGCCGGGCGCCAACTACCCGGAGGTGCGCGCCTGGGTGAAGCGCATTGCGGAGCGGCTGGAGGCCAGCCATGCCGGGCTGGTCGCGGTGGCACGCGGCGCCACGCACCGTGGGGAGCATGTCACTATCGATTACGCGCAGAACAGTATTGCCCGCAATACGGCGGCTCCCTACACCGTGCGCGCCGCACCCGAGGCAACGGTCGCCGCGCCATTGAGCTGGGAGGAAGTGGAGGACGGCGCCTTGCGGCCAGAAGACTTCACGCTACGCTCAATGCGGGAGCGCGTGGCGTCGCTTGGGGATATCCTCGCTCCAGTGCTGCACGCTGGTCAGCACCTTCCACAGCCGGTGCGCAACCAGACGTGACATTGCGCACGGCCAGTCCGCCCCTGCCACCACTCCACCGTGTCATCTCGAGCTTGTCGAGAGATTTCGGCGTCACCGGCCACACCGGTTTGATATCTCCATGAGTAGCGTGGGGCGGGCATCGTTCCCTTGCGACAGGGCAGCCGAGATCTCTCGACTCTGCGCGAGATGACACATGAGGTGAGCCGGAGCCACAAACAGGCTGCATGCGAGAGCAATGAGTACGAGATTCTTCCTTCGTCAGGATGCCATCTGAGAGTGGGCGACATCTCGAACTTCGGGGGCTGGAGAACGAGGTCCTTCGACAGGCTCAGGACGATACATGCGGGCGGCAACGATCACAACCAGGCATCCCCCTGCGGGGTCAAACGCTGCACGACATCCAGGGCGGCCACTCTCCCGGATTGGCGTCCTCGCTGAGGACCACAGCGATTGCCTCGAGGGCAGGGCACAGGCAAAGGCTGTTGCCACGACGGCTCCGCAAAGATCACGCAGCGCTCTAACGGGCTGCAGCCGCCGCGGCCCGAGCCTCCCTCAGTAACACCGCGATGATTTCGACCAGGCGCGTGCTAGCCGCAGCCAGGATCTCTCGCCCAATCTCCGGTGTGGCGGACCGCGCATCTCCCGTGAGGCCATTGCGCGTGCGCTCGTGATAGGGACGGGCCAGGATGCCGCCGTACTGCGCCAGCAACACGCGCGATTCCGGCATAGTGTCCACGATGTCGGGGCCGGTGGCGGCCTCCGGCTTGCCGCGGTGCGGCAGTACGGCCATCACCACGGCGGCTTCGTCGGCGCCACCGTGGCCAATACCGCTGGCTGGCAGCCGCTTCCTCGCCTCCTCCTCGATCAGGGCGTACCCGAAGATGGAGGCGACGACCTCGGAGCCGGTGATTTGCTTGATTTCCTCGCATGCCGTGGCGATCACTGCCGCGTTGCCGCCATGCCCATTCACAAACACGAAGCGTTGCAAGCCATGGGCGTGTAACGAGGACACAATGTCCTCCAGGACGGCCGTCAGGGTTTCCGGGCGCAGCGCAATCGTGCCGGGGAAGCGCATGTGGTGCCAGGAGATGCCCCAGGGCACGGCCGGCGCCACAGCCACGTGCGGCCCGGCCAGCGCAGCCGCCGCGTGGCAGAGTGCTTCCGCGCTCACCGTATCGGTTGAGACAGCGATGTTTGGGCCATGTTGCTCGTGCGCGCCGACGGGGATGAGGACCAGGTCGATGCTGGGCAATAACGCCGCGGTCTCAGGTGAGGAGAGATCGGCAAGCAGCAACGGGCCGCTCATGACATTGGAGTTCGGGTCGCTCATAAGCGTGCCTCGCGCAGTCGGACGATCCAGCGACGCGGATGGCAGGAGACGCCGCACGGCCCTGCCGAATCTCACCAAGCCGGTTTCGCACACATGTGCTACGTTCTTACCCTCTGCTCGCCCCCACCATACGCCGAGCATCGTTAACCCAGAGCCCCGCATCTGGATGGTTCACACAGGAGAAACCCCATGTACGGCCTGATCGGCAAGATGCAGGCGCATCCCGGCCAGCGTGACGCCCTCATTGCCCTGATGCTGGAAGGCACGGCGGCGATGCCGGGCTGCCTCAGCTACATCGTAGCGCGAGACGCGACGAACCCGGACGCCATCTGGGTCACAGAGGTCTGGGACAGCGCGGAGAGCCACAAGGACTCGCTGACCTTGCCAGAGGTCCAGGCCACCATTGCCCAGGCCATGCCCCTCATCGCTGGCTTCGAACCCGGGGCTGAGACTGAGCCAGTCGGCGGCGTGGGGTTACGCTAGGGCTTGACCATAGTGTGGGAGGAGGCGTTGCTACCCATCCTCCCATGCTTGAGGCGCCTGAACGCCCTGTGCCCGCAGCAGGCGAGCCAGGGTACGACGAAAGTCCCGCGCCTCCTCGTCCGATAGCGCGCTGAAGAACTCCGCATCGTTGGTGTCAGCCAGGGCAGCCAGGCGTGGAGTGAGCGCGGCAGCGTGAGGGGTCAAGGCAATGCGAATGCTGCGCCGGTCGCCATCGACCGGCCAGCGTTGGATAAGCCCCTTGTCTTCCATGCGGTCCAACAGGCGCGTCAGGGAACCGGGATCGACATCAATGAAGCGCGCGATCTCCAACGGGGTAACCGCGTCCCCACGGTAGACCGTGATCAGCACGCTCCACTGCGCTACGGTTACACCGTATGCAGCGAGTTCGCCCTCGAAGCGCCCCTGCGCTACACCTCGTAGCCGATTGAGCCAGTAACCCGTGTGGTCCCTGAGACCGCTGGGGAGATCATCATGCGGTAGCTCTCTCACGGCGGTCCTCCCGGCACGTTCAGCCTGTCGTTGCCTCAGCAGTTATAGCTACAGCAAGGAGAAGCGTGTATGCCGGAGCCACCATCAGGGCACACAGCATGGTGCGAAGTCGCTAAACCGGGCACTGGTGCAGCGAGCACCGTGGCTTCCCGCCGTGGTCATACCGACTGCACAATGTCCGCAGCGCGGTGCCGTCCTTGCTGCGCCTTGCGACCCCGGAGCCAGGCAATGTCAGGGCTCGCTGCGCTGGCGCAGCCCTGGAAGCCGCACCCTCTGGTGCTCCAGGCCCAGGAGGCGCATAGCCATCACCAGGCAGGCAAAGGCCGCAACAAGCAGCGGCGCCACGATCCCGAAGCCCCAGCGCATCCCAACCAGGTCGGAGATAGCGCCAACCACGAACGGCGCCAGGAGGAGCGCACTCCCACCCGCAACCGCGAGGCGCGCCGTGGCGGTATCAATCAACTCGGGTACGGCACCAGTCGCTACTCCCACGGTGAGCGGATAGAAGTTCGCGATGCCCAGCCCGGCCACAAAGAGGCCGACCAGGCTGAGCGCCGCGCTCGGCGCCAGCCAGAAAAGGAGGAAGCCGGCCAGGGCGATCACCAGCCCGACGTACAGGAGATGGGCGCTGGCGAAACGCCAGGCCAGGCGCGAGCCAATGAGCCTCCCGCCCGCCATGGCGACGAAGAACAGCGTCATGGAGGACGCCGCCAAGGCAGGCTCCAGGCCCACCACGGAGGCCAGGAACTCCGCTCCCCAGTAGGCCATGCACCATTCCACCGACGAAACCAGGAAGAGGACGGCGGCCAGCACCCAGAACGCGGTTGGGAGGGTGGTTGAACCACGTCCAGTGACCTGTGCCGGCTGAATCTCGGGGAAGCGCACCTGGCGGAAAACCAGCCAGAGTCCTAGCGTCCAGGGTGCTGCAAGCACGAGCGCAAGTGGCCAGCCGAGTCCCGAGGCGGCCAGTGCACCCACCATCAGCGGAGCGAGTACTGCGCAGGTGGTGGCGGCCACGTTCGACTCCGCCAGAGCAATGGTGCGCCGTGCGCCATGGATATCCGCCAGCACTGCCTGGTTCGCCATCAGCGAGATGGTGCCGACCAGCCCCATGATGAAGGTCCCGAGGATAGTGCCGGCCACTACGGGGCTGAGCGCGATCAGCAGCGCACCGGCGCTCATGCCGGCCACGCCTCCCCACAGCGCAGCTGTGCGTCCGATGCGCCGCACAATGCGCTCCCCAACCAGGCCGGAGATGATGGCGCCAATGGCGAAGGCCGAGAAGTGGAGGCTCGCGACGGCGTAGCTCAGGCCCAGTTCCGCACGCAGGAAGGGCATCACCGGGCCGATGGATGTTTCGATGTAGGCAAAGAGGCCGAGCAGCAGGTAAGCCGCCCACGTACGCCGGTCACGTACAAAGGTCGCAGCGGTCGATGTCCTGGAAATTGCGGTCGTCTCCGGTCGCGGATGTCGAGCCCATCGGCAGCGGCGTGCATTGTCTCACGCCGGGTCACCGGCCTGGTCTGGAGCCTGTGGTCCGTAGAACACGGCGTCCGGGCATCATCGTTCGACCTGACCTTCTCGCCCCCTACACTGCCTGGAGACCGGACCCAGCTTATTGGTGGTTTTCCACCAGGCAGAAGTTCGACCACGATCTGAAAGTGAGCGATGTCGCAGCGATGTGAATACCTGCTGGAAGCGGCGTATTCGTCCGCGTGCCAGTTGATATCAAGATGCAACCCACGGTCGTACCGCCCAAATCACGACATCGCGCATCCACCACATTGATCCCGGCTGGAAAGCGGGTCCGGATTGTGCCGGAAAAGCCTGTACCCTCCGCTTCTGCTCGACCGCCTGGGATTCTGGAGGGCATCTGTGATGAAGCAACGCGCGGATTGGCAGAGGTCGAATAGGCTTCCGGCGGCCCTGCTTGACCTGGGGCTGGCCGTAGCACTGCCACTCGTAACACAAGTCTCCAGCATCACCGGCAAGGGACGCCCCGAGGTGGAGCAGGCGCACGAACTGGAAGGTCCAATTACACCTGCGGGCGGTGCTTTCGTCATCTGGGCGCCAATATTCGCCTGCGTGCTCGCATACGGCGTGCAACGCGTTCGATTTCGGGACGAACTCGGGGATAGCCAGGCCGAAGCCCGCGTCCGCGCGTCTCTCATTGGCAACATTCTCTGGAGCCTCAACGCGCAGTTCAAAGACTTCGGTTGGCAGAGCCTGGCCCTGATCGGCGGGTCGGCAATCGCCGCGACAGGGGCTGTCTCCAGATACATGCGCTTACAACCGGAGAATGATCAGGCACGGTCGTCCAGCTATCTGCTAGCGCCGCTTGCAGGCTGGTTGTCGGTGGCCACGTTCGCCAATCTGGAGACGACCTCACGCGCAAGGGGCGTTCGCAGCCAGGCCATCCTGACCCCACCCGTCACGCTCGTGCTCGCTACAGCAGCAACGGCCGGAGGCGTTGCTGCCACGCAGGGGAATCTCGTCTACTCAGCCGCCGCAGCGTGGGGGCTGGCCGGGATTGCACGCAAGAACGCACAGACTTCCACGCGGCTGGCCACCCTCGCTGTGACTGGGCTCGTGACTGTCTCCATTGCCACGTGGATCTTCCGACAGCCCACGAAGCAAACACGCCTGCCCTGAGCACCGCTCCGCTTGCTGCCCGCTCCTCCCGCTATTGCGTGCCACACCCATGGTGAACAGCCGGAAAACCTTGCGGATGATTAGTCCTGGTTCAGCAGGTCCAGCATCTCCGGGCGAAACTCTGTGAGGGAGCTGAGGCGCAGGTCGGCGGCGAGGAAGCGGCGGTCGTCGATGAGCGCGGGGTCCGGCACGGCAATGCAGCGCATACGCGCGGCCTTGGCGGCAATAACGCCGTTTGGCGAGTCCTCGAAGGCCACGCACTCGACGGCCGGCACGCCCAGGGCGCGGGCTGCCTCGATGTAGACGGCGGGGTGCGGCTTGCCGAATGGCTCATGCTCCGCGGATTGCACGACCGCGAAGTAGTGATCGATGCCCAGGGTTTCCAGCACCACGCGAATGACCTCGCTAGCGGAGGAAGAGGCGATGGCCAGCGGATAACCAGCCGCCCGCAGGGCTGCCAACGCATCCAGCACGCCCGGGTTGGGCACCGAGCGCTCGCGGATGAGATCCATGACGCGTGATTCGATCATCGCCTCCACCACCTTGCGGGGCGGCTCCTCCCAGGGGTACACGCGTTGCCAGGTCTCCACCAGCTCATCGGTGCGGAGGCCCGTGGTCGCCACCGCGTCCTCTTCCGTCAGCGGCACCCCAATGCCGTTCAGCACCTCGACCGAGGCAATCCGCCAGAGCGGCTCGGAATCGGTCAGCATTCCATCCATATCGAAGATGACGGCTTGTGGCATGTAGGCTTCCCATGGTGTTCCCGCACGGATGACAACGACCAGACCAGAATTGCGCCCACCGCTCCAGTGCGCCCAGAGCGACGGGCCCGTACGCCGCGATGACTCCAGCCAGGGCATTTCGCAGGACATCTGGCCCATCATCCACGAAAACTCAGGCGGGCGCTCACCCGAGTTCGAGGCGGGAAACGACGCGATCCGGAGCACGTTCGGAGGTAGCGCGAACCCTGTCTCTCCGCTCAAGCGCGCGAAAACGGAAAAGCCGTAGATCGCCCCAGTCTCAAGAAACGACTCCTCGCGTACACGGCACGTTAGAAGACGCGCTTGAGCAGCCCCAGCGCCCCCTGTTTCCAGGGGGCACGGTGGGTGATCCCCGATGCCCCCGCAAAGTGATCCCGGTTCGTGATGTACCACTCGAAGTTCCGCAGGAGTGCCTGCTGGTTCGAGTAGCGAGGCTCCCAGCCAAGCAGCGCGCGAGCCCGCTCGATGGAGACAAACGAATCCTTCGCCGCCGTCTCGTAAACCCAGGTGTAGAGCGGTGAGAGGCCAAGGCGATCGAGCAGGCGCAGCGCCCAGATCGCCGGGGCGGCCGGGAAGCCAATGATGCGCTTCCCGAAGCCGGCCGCATCCAGTACCACCTGGTAATCCTCCGCCATGGTCTGGAACTCGGCGGCCCCGATGTTGAAGGTGTGGTTGACCTGCGCGGCTGGCAGGGTCAGGCAAAGCCAGATCGCGTCGCAGAGGTCCGCGACATCGAGCAACTGATAGCGGTTGTGGCCGCTGCCGATCATCGGGAAGTTGCGGCCATCGAGTGCCCAGTCGTAGAGCAGGGCAAAGACTCCCAGCCGCTCCGGGCCGACAAAGGACTTCGGCCGCACGATGGGCACGACCAGCCCTCGCTCCCGGAACTGCACCGCGATCATCTCCGCCGCGATCTTGGCCTTGCCGTAGGGACCGACGCCATCCAACCGGTCCGTTTCGAGCAGCGGGTGATGATCTGGAATGCCGTAGACTGCGGTGGACGAGACATGCACCACACGCGCCACGCCCAGCGCCTCTGCCGTTTCCAGCACGACGCGTGTGCCATCGACATCCGTGGTGAAGATTTCCTCTGGTGGATACAGGGGAAGCGCGGCGGCGGTGTGCACGACCGCGTCTGCCCCGGCCATTGCCCGTGTCACCGCCACCTGGTCGCGGATGTCGCCAGTAACCACCCGCACGCGATCCGCCACATCCGGGTAATCGAACGCCGCCAGGTCGAGCGAAGTCACCTGGCATCCGTGCGCCACCAGGTGGCGCACCAGGTTGATCCCCAGGAACCCCGCGCCGCCGGTCACCAGGATGGAACGCGGCGCTGCATCACCCCTCGATACCTGTGATTCTTCCGTCACCACCCCGCCTTAATCTGCCCTGCCAGTCCCTCGCGAGTCTACGGAGCGAGGGCCGATTCGTCATCTCACACGGGGTGTCCCCCCACGTTCAATGAGTGACGGGGGGCGAACACTGAATCCCCTATTCCGATGCCGCCGGCTCGCCCCCTGTCCTCCCGGTCGACGGCCACATCACAGCACGGAGGCGCCGCATGCTTGCATACACGGCGGTAGATGGACTGCGCGCCATCAGCCGCGATTTCGACCTCGATTGGCAGCCAGACGTCCATGAAGACCCCATCCCGGTTCGCCGCGACTGGCGTACCAGCCTCCGCGGTGGCCAGGGTCTCGGACGGCAGGCGCTCGGCCTACTCCTGGCCCTGCTTCCGCTCGGCGCCATGGCGTGGCAGCGTTAGCCGGGCCTGAGCTGCTCTTCAACCAATTGCGTACTTGTACGGATTCGCCCTGAACGTCGTAACCCTAGGCTGGTCTCCAGAGCCTCGCATCCTCGTCGCGGCTCCGGAGCACGCAAGTGTGCTCCCTGCACTTCTCGTTTTGAAGGGAGACCAGCATGAGCGTGACACTTCCAGGCTCGACGCAATCTACCTACGCCCCGGCGCAGGCTCTTCTGGCCATGCTCCAGGAGCGGCTCTCCGGAGAGGTTGCGGCCATTCACGCCGCCGCCCTCGAGATGCTGAGCGGGCAGCAAGGTATGGCTCCCAGCGCGGTGCGGATGTCGATCAACGTCGAGCCGGAGGGTGACCAGGGTCCAGGCCAGGAACCAGCGCCGGCGAATCGCTCGGCAACGTGTTGGGACCACACCTACGCGTGCGGAAAGACCACATCGGGCTACACCATGTGCACAGTGCACGTCTGCATGTATACGTAAGCAGGACACAAGAACGCCCGGTGAACATATTCACCGGGCGTTTTCGCATGCCGGGAAAGTCAGGTAGGGACAGGCGGATCAACACGCCTGCGACCACCAGAGGTGTTCAGCCATCATGCTGGGACAGGGGTAGTCCGGTACGCTTTCCAATAGTAATCAATGCTGCATCAAGGTGGGCAGGAGTGAGGCATGGACCGGCGGACGGCACTGCTGTTTGACCTGGATGGCACGCTGGTCGATTCCGTCTACCAGCATGTCCTGGCGTGACGCGTGGCGCTGGAGGAGGTCGGCATCGATCTCTCGGCCTGGCGTATCCACCGCCGCATCGGCATGAGCGGCGGCCTGTTCATCAATGCGCTGCTCCGGGAGACGGAAGGCGGCATCACGCAGGACCAGATCGACCGCGTCCGTTTTGCCCACGCCGCAGCCTACAACGACTTGGCCGGCGAAGTGCGGTCCTTGCCTAGTACCAAGGCACTGCTCACAACCCTCACGGAGGCCGGGGTGCCGTGGGCCATTGCGACCAGTGGCCGCTGGGAGACCGCCGGCCACGTCATCGCCTCGCTCGACATCCCGGACGGCGTGCCGGTGATGACACGTGGCCAGGCCGCGCACGCCAAGCCGGACCCAGACCTGTTCGAGGCCGCCGCCGAACGCCTGGGGGTGAATATCGAGCACTCCATCGTGGTTGGAGACAGCATCTGGGATCTGCTGGCCGCACGCCGCGCCCGCGCGCTCGGGGTAGGCCTGCTCTCCGGCGGCTATGGTGTGGACGAATTGCAGTTGGCAGGCGCCTACCGCGTCTACGAAGATCCGGCGGACTTGCTTCTCCACCTGGACGAGGTGGGGGTGCGCCGCACGGTCTGATCAGCAGTCACGGCGAGGTCCCATGAGCACGCCAGCCGATTCGCCCGATCATCTGTCCACCATCGTGCTGGTGCATTGCGCGTGGGCGGGCGCCTGGATCTGGCGGGATATTGTGGCCGGACTACGGCAGGCAGGGCACACGGTCCATGTCCCGACCTTGAGCGGCATGGGCGAGCTGGCGCACATGGCTGACCCGGGGATCGATCTCGATACGCACATCGCCGATGTCGTGGCGCTCTTGACCCGTGAGGATCTGCATCAGGTCCACCTGGTGGGCTGGAGCTACGGCGGGCTGGTCATCAGTGGCGTGGCAGAGCGCGTTCCGGAGCGCCTGGCGCAATTGATCTACCTTGACGCCACGGTGGCGACAGATGGGCAAAGCGGCAACGATGCCGAACTCACCTCCCCCGAGGAAGTCGCGGCCCTGGAGGTCTCAGGCGTCACCGTGGGTCTCCCCGGCTTCTTCACTCACGCTGCATCTGCCGGCTGGCTGGCTGACCGCATGCCCGACCAGGCGGTACGGACCTGGACGCTGGCCAACTTCACCCCGCAGCCGATGGCAACCTACACCCAGCCGCTGAGCCTGACCAATCCCGCCGCGGCCCGCATTCCACACACCTACATCTTCTGCACCGAGGGCAAGGGGAACGCCAGCATCGACCACTCCGTGCGGACGCTGGAGCGCGTGTCCCAGGACCCTGCCTGGCGCGTGGTGCAGGTGGAGGACACCCATATGGCTCCCGTCAACAACCCGGCCGCGATGACGGCCACCCTGGAGTTGCTGGTGCGCTAGCTTCCCGGAACATCGGAGCGAACTCCCACGGTGCTCCCAGCCCCTTCCAAGGTTTGGCCCCTATCGTAGAGACAGGTCAGCGAGGCCACACCACCGAACGAGATGCAGGAGCACACCATGACCCCACGCGCATTACTGAGCGCGATCAGCGCTACCGCCTTCGCCTTTGCCATCGCCATCGGCGCTGCCGCCGGCTCGGTTTCCAGCCAGACTGCCGACGTGACTACCAGCACCGCGCCGGTACAGCGAGCCATGATCGAGCAGCCAGAAGTAGCGCAGTTCACCCTGCTCGCGAACCAGGATTGCCCGATTGCCGTTTAGCCAGAGAGACGCACGTTGCGATCTACGCCGTCAGGAGCACTTGCCATGACCAGTCAATCTACCCAGCAATCGCATCCATCCCGGCAGCACTCCTCCCTGTCGGGCCTGCCAAGCCGTCGTGATCTGCTGCGCGGCGGCATGGCGGCCCTCGCAGTCGGCGCACTCCAGGTGCGGCTACCCGCCCCTGCTGGGGGGCAGGAGTCGGCCAGCCCCACCGCCGATCTCTGCCTGCTGACGCCGGAGATGACCGGCGGACCGTTCTACCTGGATACCGATCTCCTGCGCGAGGATGTCACCGAGGGCACGCCCGGTTTGCCACTGCGCCTGCAGGTGCTGGTAGCGGATGCCAATACATGTACCCCGCTCACCAACGCGGCGGTCGATATCTGGCATTGCGACGCGCAGGGCTTCTACTCGGGCGTCAATGCCCTGCCGGGTGGCTCCGGTGATGCGCCGGCCGTCAATTCCGGCACCTTCCTGCGCGGCATCCAGCTCACGGGCGATGATGGCGTGGCCGAGTTCACCACCATTTACCCCGGCTGGTACACCGGCCGCACTGTGCATATCCACATGATGGTGCATATCGACGGCGAGGCGGTGGACGAGGACACCTACGACGGCGGCCACATTTCTCACACCGGCCAACTCTTCTTCGATGACGCGATCAGCGATGAGGTTTACGGCACCAGCGAGGCTTATGCGGGCCGGGATAACAGCCAGCGCACCCGCAATGACCAGGACAACATCCTGGGCAATCTTCTGGACGAGCCGGGCTTCCTTGTCAGCCTCTCGCCACTGGACGAAAACGATCCCAGCCAGGGCTATCTCGGCGTCATCACCATAGGGGTTGATCCGAACGCAACGGCGTAGGAGGCCGGGTGGGGCAGCCATCTGCCAGCCGCGCATGCCCTATGCAGGGTAAGTGTGCCTACTATCTCGGGTGGGCGTCGTTGGCCCTTTTATGCGGGCTACTCAGGTGGCGCGTACCAGTTTATTGATGAGCTGGAACGAGATCCTTCGTCTGCGGGCTCAGGATGACACTTGAGAGTGGATCCGCCTCGAAACGTGCTGGCTGGCGAACGGGGTCTTGTGACACGCATCGGAGACGACACCTGAGAGGGGAGAAGAGCCTCAGGGAAGTAAGGCGCTTCATCTGAACTCTTCACTCGCCCTCTGCCCAGCGCAGTACGCGTAGAGCCCGCAGGGTGTTCCAGCGGCTCGGCTGGTCGACTCCGGAATCGAGTGTGACCAGCATCGTCCCTGGATGCTCGGTGTCCAGCAGCCAGCGGCCATCCTGTAGTTGCTTTGCGCGGACGAGGGCAATGGCCTCGTCCAACCGCTCGTCGGGCGTAACGCCGGCAGCGCGCAGGTAATCGAGGCCGCGCAAGACGTCGTAGCTCCACCAGACCGGGAAGGCGAACTGCGTCCAGTCCGTGCCCGACTGACGATCCTGCGTGATGACCTCACCAGTAGACAGCCGGCGCATCAGGTGGCGCTCCAGCAGGTACTCCTGGCCGCGCAACCGGGCCGCGGTCACTTCCAGGTTGGGCCCGAATGCGCGCTCGTACGCAAGCAGTCCCTCCAGCACACAGATCGTGGTGTTGAATGATGACCGGGTCGAGCCGAACTCTGCCTCGCAGTTCCATCCGCCATCGGCGAGTTGTTCCCCGAGCAGGCGCTGGATGAGGGCGTGCACATCCTGCTCGAAGTACGCTCCCGCTGCCGCGACCTGCCCATTGATGCAGGGCTCGATTTCCCCGACGAAGTAGGGGTTGTCATCGCACTCCTCCGGGCCACTCCCTCGCCACGTCACCTGCTCGCGCACGCGGTGCAGCGCCTCTTTTGCCTGCGGACTAGCCGGATCGAGCCCCAGTTGCCACAGGAGCCAGAGGGCGTGCATGGTCGAGTTGAAGCCCGGGTTCCAGGCCAGCCCGCCCCAGGTGCCATCGGCTTCCTGCTGGGCCAGGATCTGCGCCCCAACCCCTTCCGTGGCCATGTGCGCCCGCTCGGCGGCAACCGCGCTTTCAGGGGCATCCGTGAGATCGCGCAGCACCTGCCAGCGTAGGGCTGGGTCACCTTCCAGTAGCCAGTTAATGACGGTCACGACTACCTCCTGTTGCGCAGTGATTACGGGATGTTGTCAGATCGTCTGAGGGAGCCGGACGACGAGATTCTTCGCCTTCGAGCGCAGGATGACACCTGAGAGTGGGCTCCGGAAGGAGCCAACGTTCCATCAGCCAAGCTCAGGCTGACCTCCGCCAGGCGACAAGGCATTCGTCTTGGCGCGGCGCAGCGGGATTTCCGACTTCAGCGCGTGGATAGACGCCGCAGTACGCGGCAGCTTCGTCCGGCGACGCCCAACCATGGGCAAAACCCTCAAACGCGGGGCACAAGGAAACATGCTGATACGGGACGCTGGATGATCGTCGTACAGCCAAGCGGAAATTCGACACCCAGTGACAGCTACGGCGCTTGCTAGGCGCACCACGGAGTGCCGGTCGAGCAGGACGAGTACGTGACGTCGTTCACCCACGCGGCGCGTAATCGAGCACAGCCAGGTATATGCACGGCCCGGTACCCGCGTTCTCAAAGCGGTGGATGACATCGGCGCGGAAGTAGAAGGCGTCGCCGGCCTCCAGCAGGTGGGACACGGCGCCGACCACCATGCGCAGTGACCCCGCTTCCACCAGGACGTACTTGTCGATGGCTGGGTGGTAGGGCTGCAGATCATCGGTCGCGGTGCCAGGAGGCAGGGTCACGCGAATCCACTCGATGCCACGCCCCGCAAAGGCTGGTGAGAGCAATTGCCGGTCGATACCCGTGCGCTCATCGTGAAAGACCAGCCGCTCCTCCGCCGGGATGGTGACCGTCGGGCGGCGCTCCTCCTCCCCCAGGAGTTGGGCAAGGCTCACGCCCAGCGCGCGGGCCACGTCCGTTGCGGCATTGAGCGATGGACTGTGTTCCCCCCGCTCGAGGTTCGAGAGCGTGGCCCGGCTAATCCCGGAGGCGGAGGCCAGTTCCTCCAGTGTCAGCCCTTGCTGGCTCCGCGCTTCCCGCACCCGCGCGCCGAAACGCGATGAGGCCGAGCCGCCTCCTGAGCCAGAAGGCACGGGCCCTGTCTCTTCCATATTCTAGATTTCTCCAGTATATTGGAATTCCGCTAGTTGATCGCCATGTGATGAACCAGTGCCAGTCGCCGTTATCTCCAGGGAGCCCGCCATGCGTTCCAACACGATCAAGCAGGGTATCGAACGCGCACCCCACCGCGGGTTGCTGCGGGCCACGGGCCAGATCCGCACCGAGAGTGACTTCAGCAAGCCCTTCATCGCCATCTGCAACTCATACGTCGATATCGTCCCCGGCCACGTCCACCTGCAGGAGTTCGGGCGCGTCGTCAAAGAGGCGGTGCGCGCCGCCGGCGGCATCCCGTTCGAGTTCAACACCATCGGCGTCGATGATGGGATCGCCATGGGGCATGAGGGGATGCGTTACTCCCTCCCCTCGCGCGAACTCATTGCCGATTGCGTCGAAACCATGGCCATCGCGCACTGTTTCGACGCCATGATCTGCATCCCAAACTGCGACAAGATTACGCCAGGGATGCTGATGGGCGCGGCGCGGGTGAATATCCCGACTATCTTCGTCTCTGGCGGGCCGATGCTGGCGGGCCAGGACGGCGCCGGGAACAGCGCCGACCTGGTCACCATCTTCGAGGCGGTGGGCAAGCGGGCAGCGGGCGAGATCGACGACGCGCAACTCCTGAAGATCGAGCAACTCAGTTGCCCCACCTGTGGCAGTTGCTCCGGGATGTTCACCGCCAACTCCATGAACTGCCTCTGCGAGGCGCTGGGTATCGCGCTGCCAGGGAACGGCACCATCCCGGCGGTGTCACCCCGGCGGCACGAGCTGGCGCGCCTGGCCGCGACGCAGATCCTGGAGATCTGGCGGCGCGGCGTCACCTTCCGCGACATCGTGACCCCGGAGGCGATCGACAATGCGATGGCGCTCGATGTAGCCATGGGCGGTTCCACCAACACGGTGCTGCACGTGCTGGCCCTGGCCCACGAATCGGGGCTTGATTACCCAATCACCCGCTTCAACGAGGTCTCGGACCGTGTGCCACACCTGGCGAAGGTCTCCCCGGCCTGGGATGGGCCACGCCAATGGCATATCCAGGATGTGGATGAGGCCGGCGGCGTCTCCGCGCTGCTGCGGGAGTTGGCGCGGCAGCCAGGCACGCTCCATCTTGACGCGCAGACAGTTTCCGGCAAATCCCTGGGTGAGGTCATCGCGACGGCCGAGAACCGCAACCCCGCCTGCCTGCGCCCCATCTCCCAGGCGCACTCGCCGCGCGGAGCGCTCTGCGTGCTCTTCGGCAACCTGGCGCCTGATGGCGCGGTGGTCAAGATCGGCGCGGTGGAGCAGCATCAATTGCGCTTTCGCGGTCCGGCTCGAGTCTTCGACAGTGAGGAGGACGCCACGAACGCCGTCATCAACCGGCGAGTGGCGCCCGGTGAGGTGATCGTGGTGCGTTATGAAGGGCCGCGCGGCGGTCCGGGAATGCGCGAGATGCTCTCGCTGACGAGCATGGTCAAGGGGATTCCGGAACTGAGCACCACCACCGCCCTCATCACGGACGGCCGCTTCAGTGGGGGCACTCGCGGCCTGTCCATCGGCCATGTCTCGCCGGAGGCCGCCGAGGGTGGCCCGATCTCGCTCCTGCAGGATGGCGACATGATCACCATTGATCTCGGTACACGGCTACTGGACGTGGAATGCTCCGAGGCCGAGTTGGTGACGCGCCGTGCGGCATGGGCGCCGCCAGTCCTGGATGATCGGCGGGGCTGGCTGGGGCGCTACCGTCGCCTGGTGACCAACGCCGCGAGCGGAGCTGTGCTCGCGTAGGGACCCCGTGGCTCACGCGATGGGCGGGATCACTGGAACATGGAGGGTAAAGACCGAGCCGACGCCTGGCGTGCTTTTCACGGTAATCTCGCCATCCATCAGCGCGGCCAGCCGCTGGGCAATAGCCAGTCCCAGCCCGGCACCATGCTGGTGCTGGCGTCCCTGATCCCCCTGGTGGTACGCCTCGAAAATCCGGGGCAAGGCTTCGGGTGCGATGCCATAGCCGGTGTCCCGCACGTGAATGGCTGCCCGTTCCCCGTCCATCGCAACAGCGATCTCGACCAACCCGGCATCGGTGAACTTCACGGCATTCCCTGCCAGGTTGAGCAGGATCTGCCGCAGCCGTTCTCCGTCCCCGTGCAGCGGCGGCAGGCTCTCAGGCAGGCACACCAGGAGGTCGAGCCCGCGCTGCGCCGCCTGTGGCTGCACGTCCTGGCGGACCTGCTCTACCACTTGGGCCAGGTCAATGGGATCATGCCGCAACATGAGACGATCCGCTTCCATGCGGGACAGATCGAGCAAGTCATTGATGATGCTGAGCATCCGGCGTCCGCCAAGCTGGATATAGCCCAGATCAGCACGCTGCTCGTCGCTCAGGCTGGCATGCGGATCGTCGAGCAGGAACTCGGTGTATCCAAGAATGGCCTGCAAGGGCGTGCGCAACTCGTGATTGGCCACGGCCAGGAACGCGCTCTTGGCCTGGTTGGCGGTCTCAGCCGCCTCCTTCGCCGCGAGCAGCGCTGCATGCTCGCGGGCGTGCACGATGGCGACCCCAGCCAGATCACCGGCCTGCACGACCAGGTCCAGATCATCCGAAGATGGCGTGCGCGGCTCCCGGTAATAGACCGCGAACGTGCCAAGCACCTCACAGGATTCCCGGTTGAAGATCGGAACCGACCAGGAGGCCCGGAGGTTGTGCTCCGTGGCGATCCATCGCCAGTCGGCCCAGCGAGGGTCCGTGACAATATCGCAGACGATCACAGGCTGCTTGAGGAACGCAGCCGTGCCGCACGAGCCCACCATGGGGCCAATCTTTACCCCGTCGATTGCGGCGGCAAAAGTCTCGGGGAGGCTTGGCGCGGCGATATGGCGCAACTGGCCCTTCTCAGCATCGAGGAGCAGGATGGAGCAGGCTGAGCCAGGCATCACCTCTTCCAGCGCATGGCAGAGTGCTGCGAGGATCTCCGCCAGTGGCTTCCCCTCAGCTAGGAGGCGCAGGACCCGATTCTGCCCGGCGAGCAGGCGTGTTGAGCGGTCGGGCTGGGCGATCTCGATTGAAGCGCTATCCAACAGCCTCTCCACCATCGTTCGGTCTGTGGATGATCTCGGCGAACAGTAGCAGGATACGTTCCATTAAGTTCCATTCGTTGGAGATACATACAACAAGCAAGGTTACGGTGAACGGTCTGGAATTGCTCCGGTGATGGCAGTAATAGCCAGGGTAGATATCTCCAAAACAGGAAATACCTGTTCCCGGCGTGAAGTAGCGGTATTAAACGTTACATTCACGACTTGTCCATAATTGAACAACCTGCCAATACTCAGCAGGCTTCCGCGTGTTCTTCACTGACTCGTCCGGCGCGGTCCCGCAAGGCCTTCCTGACGTATGAGGCGTGCCCAGGAGTTAGCAAACTATGCAACCGTCAACTCCTCTTCGCGCCGGCAGAATATGCAGCGTTATCAGCGATGCGTGTTCCATTATCGAGATGCCAGACAATGTCCGACCGTACCGCCGCTGAACCCACCTGGCACGTGAGCGCCACGCTTCTTCCCTTTCCTGCCCCGCGTCACCTGGACGCTGGCGCGTTGCCTGCGCCACGGACGTCCTTCGTGGGCCGCGCGCGTGAGATCGGCCAGGTGCAGGCGTTGCTGGCGCGCGAGGACGTGCGGGTCGTGACGCTGACCGGTCCCGGCGGTGTGGGCAAGACCCGTGTGGCCATTCAGGCGGTTGCCACCAGCGACCATCCTGCCCACTTCGTGGACCTGGCGGATGTTCATCATCCGTCTCTTGTCTTGCCCACCATCGCCGCCGCGCTCAACGTCCGCACCGATGGCCGTCCTGTCCTGGATAGCCTCACCTTCGCCCTGCGCGATAGCGAAGCGCTGCTGGTGCTCGATAACTTCGAGCAGGTCATGCCTGCCGCGGAGTTCCTGGCCGAGCTGCTGGATGCCTGCCCGCCGTTGCGTCTGCTGATTACCAGTCGCGTCGTGCTCGGCATCGTGGGGGAGCACGTGGCGGACATCCGGCCATTCCCGCTCCCTCCGCTGGAGGCGCGTGGATCTGCTCCAGACCCAATGTACCTGGAAGCCATCCAGCTCTTTGCCGACCGCGCCCAGGCGCTCGACCCCGAATTCGCCCTAACGGCCGAGAACGTTGCCACCATCCTGGACATCTGCCAGCGGTTGGACGGCCTACCCCTCGCCATCGAACTCGCAGCCGCGTGGACCTCTGTCCTCTCGCCAACCGCGCTGCTGGCCCAGCTTGACCAGCGCCTGGCACTGCCTGACGCAAGCCCAATCGGGACACCCTCGCGGCAACGCAGCCTGCGAGACACCATTGCCTGGAGCTACGGGCTGCTGAGCAATGACTCGCAGCTGTTGTTCCGCCGGGCAGCCGTGTGCAATGGCGGATGCTCCCTCACCGCCGTGCAGGAGATCTGTGGGGACGCCTCGCTGGATGTTCTGCACGAATTGCGCGCGCTCGTCGCCAACAGCCTGGTCCGGCGTGTCAACGGAGCGCACGGCGATTCGCAATACACCATGCTCGAAACGGTGCGCGAGTTTGGCGTGGCGGTCCTGGAGGAGAGCGGCGAAGCCCAGGTGATCCGGCGCCGGCATGCCGCGCACTTCCTGGCGCTGGCCCAACAGGCGGATGCCCACCAGAATACCCTGGAGCGTGAAGCCTGGCTGGACCGGCTGGAAGCCGAACAGGGGAATCTGAACAGCGCACTCGGCTGGGCGCTCGCGGAGGGTGACGCCGAATCTGCCCTGGGGATCTGCGGCTCACTGCTCACGTTCTGGCAGTTCCGCTTCTACTCCACGGTTGGGCTGGGATGGGTGCGGCGAGCCCTGGCGCTCAGCCAGCCAGCGTCCGCACCTGTCCGCCGCAGAGCGCTGTACTGCGCGGGCACCCTGGCCTACATGCACGGCGAACACCCGGAAGCCACGGCGATCTTCACGGACCTCCTGGAGCAGTTCCGGGAGGTTGGTGATCCTGTGATGGCTGGCCGGGTGGAAGTAGCACTCGGCCGGCTCTCGTGGGACGCGGGAGATCTGGCGGCAGCAAAGATCTGGTTCGAATCGTCCCGGGAGGTGTTTGCAAGCTGCGGGGATGAGGTGGGCCTGGCGCACAGCCTGCACGGCCTGGGCCTCGTCGCTCACAAGGCGGGGGACATCGCCGAGGCAGAAATATTCCTGCGGGATGCCCTGCACAAATGGCAGGCCCTGGGATTCACCTGGGAGCTGGCCCGGTGCGTCCCCGGCCACCTGGCCGATATCGCTCGCGCTGCCGGGAACTGGCCTCAGGCGCTGGTGCTCTATCAGGAGTGCCTCTCCCTGAACTGGGCCGCGCAGGACCTGGAAAACATTTCCTGGAGCTTCATGGGTCTGGCGCACATTGCTATTGCGGACGGAGCCTGGGAGCTTGCCGCGCACCTGATGGGGATGGCAGATCGGTTCGAGGACCTGACCGGCGCGCCCCTCACGCCGCACATTCACCGGGACCATGAGCTGGCAGAGCGCATGCTGATCGACCACTTCGGCGCGGTCCCGTTTTCCGATGCGCTGGAAGCTGCCAGAGGCGCTGACCTCGAGTCTGAAGTGACCGCGGCTCTGGCACTGACTCGACCCTTCAGTCGCCCCGCTGCCACAAGGTCCTCCGATCAGGGACTGACCCAGCGTGAGCTTGAAGTCTTGCGCATGATGGCGTCAGGCAAATCCAACCAGGAGATTGCCGACACACTCTTCCTGAGTGTCGGTACCGTCAAGGTCCATGTCACGCGCATCCTGGCCAAGCTGGGCGTCAAGTCCCGCGCTGCCGCCACTGACTACGCCCACCGCAACCAGCTCGCCTGACTGCTCTCCAGAATGGTTGGGCCAATCCAGCAGTGCACGATCACGGCGCAGATGTCCACGGAATTGCAATCCGGTGACAGGAAGACATGGGCGAGGCCGTGCGCCTCGCCCGACTGAAAGGCGCTATGCGCCAGCCTCGGTAGCTGCGCCGATCTCCCCTTCCGCTAGCGTTGGGTCGCCCTCGAAGAACGTGTAGTCGTTGGCCTGCAGCCACTCACCCGCGACGCGGGTCGATTCTTCCGTGCCCGCCATGTCATCGAAGATGGTGACATAGGCCTGGCTTCCCGTTTCCGCATCAACGCTGCCGAAGTAGGCGGCGAACCCGGGGATGTCCTCGACCAGGGGCACGTACCCCTCCCCGATCAGTCCCATGACCTCGTCCACGTCCCATTCCGGGTTGGGTTGCCGCAGTCGGATGACGACATGCTTGCCCAGCAGATCTCCGGCAGGCGCCGAGGTTGCCACGGCGATTACGCCGTTGTGGATGATTGGGTCTCCCTCGTAGACATCCAGCATGTTGGCGGCGACCCATTCGCCAGCAACACGGGTTGATTCCGCGACCCCAGCCTCATCCGCGAAGACGCCGATGGAGAAGAGCGCCCGCGTCTCAGGGTTGGCGGCAGCGAGGTAGAAGTCCAGGCCCGGGATCGCGTCGACCAGGGGCACAAACTCTTCCTGGATCTGGGCCAGCACCTCCTCCGGCGCGTAATCTGCCTTCACGGTCCGGATCCGGATGACCACATGCTGCCTGAGGAGGCTGGCACCAGCCCCGGGCGATGCAACCGGGCTCGCCTCCTGCGCTGACGCCGCTGGGCCGCGCCGCGTCACTGCCCCGGCCAGCAGCACCGCCCCACCAGCCGCCTTCAGCATCATCCGCCGGGTGGCGCCGCCGGTGGGAACATCAGTGTCTGTCCGCTCTCGATTGCCCATGCGCTCCTCACAATCCTTCAACGCAGGGAACCCGGCGTTCACAACACTGTGGCTGGGCCTGCATAGATAGTCTGAGCCCATCCAGGAAAATGCACATCTATCAAAGGGCATATTTGCAGGCTCACCCTTGGGGCCACGATAGGGCCAGACCAAGAGGGCCGAACCGGTGGTGCAGGATCTCAGACAGCAGCGCCAGCCTCTGCCGGGCGAATCTGCGCGATCACCTCATCCGCCAGGCGCGTGGGCATCCCGGCCAGGAAAGGGCGCTGCATGATCAGCACGATGTGGGTGGCTCCCGCATCGACGAACTCCTGCACCTCACGCACGGCGCGCGGAAGATCATCGAAGTCGATGCGGTACTGGGTGGAGAGTTCGATCTCCTCGGGGTTGCGGCCCACGTCGGCGCAGTGCTGGCGCAGCACGTTGACCTTGTGCCGGAAGGTCTCGATATCGCCTCCGGCAAAGTTCCACAGGTCCGCCTGCCTTGCCACCACGCGCAGCGTCACCTGCTCGCCGCTGCCCCCAATGAGGATGGGCGGGTGCGGCTGCTGCACCGGCTTGGGGTCTACGCGCGCCTCACGCAACTGGTAGTAGCGGCCATCGTGGGTCACGGCTTCCTCCGTCCAGAGCCGCCGCGCGATGACGATCCCCTCCTCCATGCGCTTGATGCGCTCACCTGGCGGCGGCAGGGGGATGTTGCGGCTCTCGTGCTCGTAAACCGCCCAACCTGCGCCCATGCCGTAGTCGAGGCGGCCACCGGAGATGACATCCAGGCTCGCCGCAATCTGGGCATGCATGGCCGGATCGCGGTAGGTGTTGCAGCCGGTCATCAGGCCCAGGCGCAGCCGCGAGGTTTGTGTCGCTAACGCCGTGAGCATGGTCCAGGGCTCGATGCAGGGGCCAACGATTTCCGGGCCAGCGGCGGCCTGGGTATCGACCGGGTTCAGGTGGTCGAAGAGCCAGCCATGCTCGAAGACAGGGATGGCGTCCGCCTCCTGCCAGACGGCGAGCAGGTCCGCGTAGCTGGTGTGCTGCTGGGGAGTCTTGAAACCAAATCGCAGGCGTGGCACCTAGCGCCCCTTCCCATTGGTGTGGTCAGCGGGGAACCGTTGCCCCGTTCAGATGAGGCTCACGATAACCAATCGAGAGGAGGCCGTACAGAGCCAATCGGCTCAGGCGTTGCCCAAAGTGGGGCCGAAGTCGTCCAGTTCCAGCGACTCGATCACTGAGCGGAACGCTGCCGGCGGCTCAGGCCGCGCCGTGGGAACGGGCGGCAACGCGGGGGAAGCCAGCGGCGTCTCCACGTCGGTCTCGCTGAGACGCATCAGCGGTACGCGCGCCAAGTCCTGCGCCGAGATGCGCAGTGGGAGCTGGTTGCGGCTGGCCAGCGCGACGCCATCAGCAAAGTGCGCCGGCAGCATGATCTCCCCCTGCGGCCCATCGATCTCGAGGGACGCGCGCAGCACGTCATCTGATCCGACGTGCAAGTGCACCGCCGAGAGTTTTGCGAAGAGCGCGGCGATCATCGCCTCGACGAGGCTGTGCAGGCGGCGCGGCGCGCGGCTCGTGTCGCTGGCGTGCGGAGTTGTGGCAAAGGCGAGGGCATCCTCAGTGGTCATGGCCACGATGAAGGCGCGGCCATCAGTGGTGGGCAGCACGAGAACGGGATGGCCATGCTGGGAGCACCATTGCACCGCGTGCACGTTGAGATCAGGCATGAGTTCGGATGTCCTTTCCGCCACCGGACGGATGGAGAGCACCGGATCCAATAGGAATGTCGACTATGTCAGTCGGATATAGCGCAGGCCTATCGAAGGCGATGCGGTGTGTCAAGCGTCATCGTCTCGCGCCTCGTCGTTCCGGAAACCTCGTCCTATCCCATTCGCCTAAACTGCCGATGATCAGAGGCGCGGGATCCTTCACCTGACGGAAGATCGTCTCGGCAAGGAGAGGTATGCGTCCCCTCGAATGGTGCCTCGTCCTCGCGTTCGTGCCCCTTATCCTGCTCGCCTTCGGTCCACCCGCGTGGGGTAGACTCCGGTTCTGGCCTCCGCTGAACGTGCTGCCCGGCGTCGCCGCGCTGCTCCAGATTGTGTTGGAGGGCTGGCGCTGGCAGTTCATTCCCCTCTACCTGCTGGCAGCAGCCATCCCGCTCATGACCTTCATCAGGCGGAGCAAGCCCGCCGTCCGGTGGATGCGCCTGGCTTCGGGTGTCGCGCTGGCCGGCGTCGTCCTTGGCTCGGTCGTGCTGGCTGGCTGGGCGTTGCCGGTGATTACGCTGCCCGCGCCGACCGGCCCGTACGCGGTCGGGGTCACGAATCGCGAACTGGTGGACACCGCGCGTGACCGCCGCCTGATGGCCACGGTCTGGTATCCCGCTGCGGCTACGGGTGATCCCGCGCCATTTACCCACGAGCCGGACGCCCTCATGGCCGGCCTGGAACACCTCACGGGGGTTCCGGGCGTGGTCTTCCAGCACCTGCGCTACATCACTGTCGCAGCGAGTGATGGGGCGCCAATCCTGGCCAGCGAGCAGCCCTTCCCGGTCCTGGTCTTTTCCCACGGCCTGGTGGGGATGCGCATGCAGAATGCCTCCATGCTGCAGGATCTCGCCAGTTGGGGCTACGTCGTCCTGGCGCTCGATCACACCGACGCCGCGGCCGTGACCGTGTTCCCGGACGGGGAAACCCGTTTCTACGATCCTGCCCGCTTCGGCCTCCTCACAGACGACGTGCCCAGCGCCGGGGCGATCGACGCGCAGATGTTCCCGGTCTGGGTGGCGGATCAGCGCTTCGCCTTCGACATGCTGGAAGCCTGGGAAGCCAATGACCTGCTCTTCGCCGGCAAGCTCGACCTGGACCACCTGGGCGCATTCGGGCACTCCTTCGGCGGAGCGACATCCCTGGAGGTCTGCCGCATTGATGCACGCTGCCAGGCAGCCGCTGATCTGGACGGCGGCCTCTACGGCGACATGGTGGAGCAGCCAGCCCGTCGCCCCATGCTGCTGGTCAGCTCTGCGTCGAGCGGCACCAACGACGTGGCCACGGCGGAATGGCGCGGCGCCGTCGACCGGGCACAGGGGCCCGCGCTCTGGCTGGAACTCCCCGGGAGCAGCCACCTGTCGTTTACCGACATGGAGTTGCTCTCACCGCTACTGCCGCCCACTGGCTTCGATCCGCGCGGCGGCCTGGCTCTGCTCGGTCAAGACCTGCGGGTGTTCTTCGACACCTCGCTGAGAGGCAACTCCCGGACTGGCTCGTATGGGTTACCGCAGATCGCGCCGTAAAGCGTGGCACGCATATCACCGCCCGCGAGAAAGGTTAGGTGATGGGCGATGGCGATACTGGAGTGGAACAGGAATGCAGACGCAAAGAATGCCAGGCGTGTCAAACTCTTGCGGACGAGTGTGACAGACAAATGTCCCTCCCCCGGCCAGAGGCAGTTCGGCAGCGCCTCTACACAACCCCGGCGCTGCCCAACAGTTCTGGCCGGAACAAGCGCGCGTCCATCAGCTTCGGCCCGGCCTCGGGGATGATTGGTGCGAATGCCATGTGGGCCAGGATGTCGCGCTCGATCTCGACGCCCGGCGCGATTTCGGTCAGCAGTAGGCCCTCCGGCGTGGCCCGAAAGACCGCGCGCTCGGTGACGTACTGGATATCCTGGCCCCGGCTGAGGCCGTACTGCGCGTTGTAGGTGATCTGCTCGATGCTATCGCGGAACTTGCGGTGCTTGCCCTCGCGCAGGATGCAGAGCTTGCCCTCAGCGACTTCCACCTGCAGTCCACCCGCCGTGAACGTGGAGCAGAAGACGAGCTTCTTCGCGTTCTGCGAGATGTTGACGAAACCGCCGGTGCCGATCAACTTGTCGCCCAGCTTGCTGACGTTGACGTTGCCGCTGGCATCGACCTCGCCGCAACCGAGGCAGCTCACGTCGAGCCCGCCGCCGTCGTAGAAATCAAACTGGTAGGGCTGATCGACAAAGGCCGTGGGATTGTACGAAACGCCGAAGATGAGCCCCTTGGCCGGCATGCCGCCAATCACCCCCTGCTCCACCGTCAGCGTGATCTTGTCGACGAACCTTTCTTCGACCGCCACGGCTGCCACGCCGTCAGCCATGCCGACACCGAGATTGACGACGGCTCCAGTGAACAGTTCCTGGTAGGCGCGGCGCGCCACGATCTTGCGCTCGTTGAGCGGCATCGCCTCCACACGGTGCAGGGGGGTGTGCAGACGGCCGCTGAAGGAGGGGTTGTACTCCCCTTCCACCGTCTGCCACTGCCCGGGGTGGATGACGATGGCGTCCACCAGGAAGCCGGGCACCACCACCTGCTGGGCAGGCAGGCTGCCCGCCGCCGCCAGCCGCTTGGCCTGGGCGATCACCTTGCCGCCCGCGTTGTGCGCGGCCTGCGCCACGGCCAGCACCTCCAGCCGCGCGCCCTCCTCCTCGATGCTGAGGTTCCCCTCCTCATCAATGGTGGTGCCGCGAATGAAGGCGACGTCGATGGGGAAGGGCTTGTAGAGGAGCCACTCCCGGTCGTGGATGTGGATGACCTCGACCAGGTCTTCCACCGTAATGTCGTTCAGGCGGCCACCCTGGTAACGCGGATCGATGAACGTGTGCAGCCCAACATGGGTGATCAGGCCTGGGCGGCCCGAGGCAATCTCGCGAAAGAGCTGTGCCATCACGCCCTGCGGAAAGTTGTACGCCTCGAAGCGGCTCTCCAGCGCCATGCGCCCCATCTCCGGCGCCATGGCCCAGTTGCCGGCCACCACTCGCTTTATCAACCCATCCAGGGCGATCATGCCGAGGCCGCCATCAGCCTTGTTGCCGATCCCGGTGCAGTGGACGAGGGTCAGACCGCGCGGTAGGCCCGTTTCCAGGAAGCGCTCGCGCAAGCCGCGCAGCAGCAAGTCAGGCTCCAGCAGGCCACCGCCAGACCCTTCCACGACCAGCGTGCCCTGCTCCGGGATCAGTTCGGCTGCTTCAACTGCGCTCAGGATGGGCTTACGCATGAGGATCCGACCCGCTCCTTGCTCGACGCTACCGCTTTCCCCTCTCCCGCGCTCCGGACGAGGGGCTGGGGTGAGGGCCTCTACGCCGCTTTCAGCCCAAACTTCTCTTCCGCCAGGCCAATGATGTGCTTGCCAATCGGAATCGCCGAGGTGGCTGCCGGAGAGGGCGCGTTCAGGACGTGGATCGTGCGCGCGGTCTCCCCGATCAGGAAGTCGTGGACCATCGTGCCGTCCGGCAGCACAGCCTGCGCCCGGACACCCGCTCGGTACGGCTGCAGATCGTCCAGTTCCAGTTCCGGGCAGTAGCGCTGGCAGAGCGCCAGGTAGCGCGCCTTCACCAGCGCCCCGGCCATTTCCTGCACGCCCGACTTCAGGTTCGCCTTGATCACCTTGCGGAAGCCGGGATAGCGCGCCATCTCCAGCAGGTCGTTCACGTTGACATCGCCGAAGGTGTACCCCTCGCGCGCGAAGGCCAGCACGGCGTTCGGGCCGACGGTGACGTAGCCGCCGATCATCTTCGTCAGGTGTACGCCCAGGAATGGCAACTCCGGGTCCGGGATGGGGTAGATTAGCGCCTGCACGATGTCGTTCTTGTCCGCGGCCAGTCGGTAGTACTCGCCGCGGAAGGGAACGATGCGGAAATCGGTCTCCACCCCAGCCATGCGTGCCAGGCGATCCGCCTGCAGGCCCGCCGCGCTGATCACCTGCTGCGCACGCAGGCGATCCGTCGCGGTTTCCAGCGTTACGCCCGACGGTGCTTCGTCGATGTGCAGTACCTCGGTCTTGGTCAGGATCGCGCCGCCCCGCTCCCGCACTACGTCGGCCATGGCGCGGGCGATGCGCCCGTAATCGACGATGCCTGTGGTGGGAGACCAGAGCCCACCCAGGCTGCGGATGCGCGGCTCACGCCGGGCCACTTCCATCTGGTCCAGCTTCTCGATGACGATGCCGTTCTGCTTGGCGCGCTCGTAGAGAGCATCCATGCGCGGCAGTTCGTCGCGGTCGGTAGCTACCAGCAGCTTGCCGCACTGCTCGTACGGGATGCCGCGCTCATCGCAGAACGCGATGGTGGCGGCAACACCCTCGCGGCAGAACTGTGCCTTCAGGCTGCCCGGCTGGTAGTACACCCCGGCGTGGATGACCCCGCTGTTGCGCCCGGTCTGGTGACAGGCCAGCTCCGGCTCCTTTTCCAGCACCGCCACACTCATGCCGGGGTACCGCTCGGTCAACTGCATCGCCGTCGACAACCCGACGATGCCGCCGCCAATCACCACCACATCGAAATCAGCCACACCACGTCCTGTTCATCAGCTAATCGCACATCAGGAGGATTGTTGTAGCCGGGAAGGGGGAAGGATGGCAAACATTTCCAGATGATTCCCAGGTGGCTCTCACACCCGACCGCGCCCGGCGTCCTATCGTCCTGTGCAAGCCGTTAGAGACGCCAGGGAGAATGCAATCATGGACGAGCAGGCTGTTATCGCCTGGATCGGCGCGTTGCCGGGGATCGAGATCGTCGAGGACCAGGGCGACTACTACTTTTTTGCCGATCCCACCCAGCCCGCGAACAACCGGCTGCCCTTCGCCACCGTGATGACCGCGGACCGTTACGACCAGTTCTCCAACCTGGATCGACCTGGCACCTACCGGCTCAACATCGGCGTCGGCCCGTCCACCTTTCGCGCCTTCTTCGGGCCGGAACCCTTCCCCAAAGACCCGGCAGAGAGCGGCTACGACTTCACAGCCCTGGATACGGTCATGCCGCACCCGGTCTACGGCTCCATGTTCTGGCTCTGCGTGCTAAACCCGAGCGCGGACACCTGCCTGGTGTTGCAACCATTCCTCGAGGAAGCGCGCGAGGTGGCCCTGGATCGAGCCCATCGCTCCCGTCGCGCGTAGTCTTCACCTATGCACGCGCTGACGCTCAACCTGCCCTATCAGCTGCCGCTGCCACTCGCGGAACTCCTGGCCTTTCTCGGCACCCGAGCGGTGAAGGGCGTGGAGGCACTCCACGAGGGCGCGTACTGGCGGACGCTCCCGCTCCCGCATGGCAAGGGCATAGTCGCGCTCGGCCCACCCGTCACTGGCTCAAGCGCTTGCGTTCCCTGCCGCCTCTGGCTTGCAGATGAGCGGGATGAGGCGGCAGCCGTCGCGCGATGTCGGCACCTGCTTGACCTGGATGCTAATCCGGGCATCATCGATGCCCACCTGGCGGATGATCCGCTGCTCGGCCCCTACGTGCGCCGTACCCCCGGGCTGCGTGTGCCCGGCGCGGTCGATGGCGCAGAGCTGGCGGTGCGCGCCATCCTGGGCCAACAGGTCTCGGTAGCCGGAGCGGCTACGCTGGCAGGCCGTCTCGTTGCACGCTACGGCGAACCACTCATGGAACCGGTTGCCGTTGGACCGCACCTGCTGAGCCACATCTTTCCCACACCCGCAGCCCTGCTGACTGCCACGCCGGACAGCTTCAGCATGCCGCGCTCCCGGGTGGCGACGCTGATGGGTGTATGCGCAGCGCTGGATGCCGGCGAGATCGTGCTGGAGCCGGAGGCGGACCTGGTTGAGACGGAGCGGCGCTTACTGGCCCTGCGCGGCATCGGGCCGTGGACGGCGGCGTACATCGCCATGCGCGCCCTACGCGATCCGGATGCGTTTCTGGCGTCTGATCTCGGCATCAAGCAGGCCTTCGCCCGCCACGGTCTCCCCGACGACCCACGCCAGATCACCGCTCACGCCGAAGCGTGGCGGCCATGGCGGGCGTACGCCAACTTTCACCTGTGGGGATCACTGACGTCGCAGATCTTTGCGGAGGGATAGCACTCCAGTAAATCCGGCGCTGCAGGCAGGACGAGCGGTATTGCGTTGGGGCTGAGGATCGTTCTTGGCCTCTACACCCGGTTCTTGTTCACTAGATCGTGCAAATACTCTGGTACGGGCATGTCCGCGGGCGTGTGCTGTTCGGGGAGAGGATCCTCGAAGATCTGGCGCACAGGAATCACGCCAGCCCAGGTTGGCAGGTCCAGGTCCTCCGGCTCGTCCGAGGGCATGCCAGTGCGCACCTTGGCCGAGGCGCTCTCGATCTCCACGGCGACGGCGGCCGTGCCCTTCAGCTCCTGCTCCGTGCTGGGGCGGGTGTCATCCCAGCGGCCGGGGATCAGCTTCTCCGTGAAGCGGAAGAGAACATCGAGCTTCTCATCTGGATCGGTGATCAACCGGCCACGGCCGTAGATCATGGCGCAGCGGTAGTTGATGGAGTGGTTGAAGACCGAGCGTGCCAGCACGATGCCATCCGTGTGCGTGACGGTGATACATACGGGATTGCCAGCCCCCGCGTGCAAGAGCGTACGCGCCTTGGCGTGGCCGTGCAGAAGAATGGTGTTGCCGTCTCGGGCGACCAGCGTGGGCATGGCATAGGGCTGCCCGTCGATCTCATAGGCGACATGGCAAATCAGCGCGGAATCCACGATATCGAAGATCGTTTCCTCGTCGTAGAGCCCGCGCTTGGCCAGGCGCAGCACCTTGTTCCGTGAGTCAACGTCGTACGTCGCCATGGCACCCGTGTTTCATGCGTTCGCGCGAATATGCGCCATGATAGCCAGTTCGTTATGCATCGGGATCCGAATTCCGCCAGACGAACGGGGACGCAGGAGCGCAAGCAATAGGGACCGACTTCCAGACCGAGGTGGCCGCTGGGCCGGTTTCTGCTCCCTGCTCGGCACCGCTGCGGCAGCCTTGCTGGGATTGATCTTTGTCGCGCTCTCGCTGCGGCTCGGCATCGTCCGGCGCCACCGGGACGACATTCGCGACAGTGCCGGGCTGGTGTTCGGCTTGCTGCTCGCGTCTGTCGGTATGGCGGCGTTCATGATGGTGCCGAACCGGGATCGCACCAGCACAGCGCTCATCCTGGTGCTTGTCGCAGTGGCCGGCGTGGCGGCGGAGAGCTGGGTCTGGTGCGTCATGACGCGGCTGTAGGCCACAACAGGCACGCCCGAGCCATTAACGCACGGCTCAACAGAATGGATCGTCCGGCACGGCTTCGTGTGCATTGGCCTGATCATTGCCGCCTGGTGTATCTGGATCGGACACGAGCATGGCCTTGGTCTGCTGGCATTTGTGGGGGCGTTCTTGGTGGCTTCCGGAGCCGTATCCGCCTGGCTTCTGCTCGCGCACACCGCGAACGATCCCGATGATTCCCTGGCCTGAGACCTCGTCCATTCGGGCCGAGAGTATCTCTGGCAGCCAGCAGAGGTGCTGGCTGTCCGTCACTGTGTTGTGATCACTGAGCGGGTTACATTGAAGGAGAAACGCCCACCGGTGTGGTCCGGCAGCACGCTGCTCCACATGCTCAATGGCGTCGCTTTCCCTACGGCGTCATCTTGATCGCGGCCACCCCAATGACAGCGCGGAAGGTGCTGATGAACTCGCGGCCATTCGGCGTGATCCAGGCGACGGAGCGTTCGCCGGTGCGCACGACGCCTGGCACATTGATGGCCTGGTCGGCGCGCGCCTGGTGTTCGAAAGTGAGCTCAATAGCGCTCTCTGCTGGCAGCACGAAGGGGGTGCCCGTGGCCGCGTTGCGCACGCCCTGCTCCGCCGCATTGCGGATCACTTCCCGCGCCCGTTCCGGGTGCAGGTGCAACGCGGAGAAGGTGGAGATCCCCTCCTTGACCACCGCTCCCGCCACCTGCTCCCCGAGGAAGGCCTGCGTCTGGGCGACAGCCTTGTCGTCCCCGGAGATCATGGTCACCGGCACGCCGTAGTACCCGGCCACCGCCGCGTTGATGCCGAATTCGCCGGTAGAGACGCCGTTGATCTTGACGTCGTTCAGCCAGCCGGTCCACGTGTGCGCCAGCGGCGCGGCCGGGGTGCCCGCCTTGGCGTGGTATCCGGTGTAGAACATGGCGCCGACGCCATCCAGATCCACTCCCTGGGCCATGCCGAGGGGCTTGTCGTTGCCGGTGATGAAGCGGATGGAGGGGTGCAGGTTGTCCGGGATGATGTTGCGCATGCCGTCGTGGCTGTCGTTGACGATGACCTCGTCCGCCCCGGCCGCGAGTGCGCCTTCCACCGCCGCGTTGATCTCGGCCGTCATGCGCTCCCGCGTGCGGAGGTAGCGGTCCTGCGAGTGAGGTTCACCGCCGTACTCCGGTGGCATCACCTGCACCCAGGAGACCACGCCGCAGGTCCCTTCCATATCGGCGGAGATGAGCACCTTCATCGATGGTTGTCCTTTTCCCTGACAAACGAACGCAATCGGGCCGCATCCTATCATCACGCTGCTGCGCTGACTTAGCCTTGCGCCCAGCGGAACCCATTTCCGTCGCGGACGATGCGCCCCCAGGAGGGAAACGGCTCGTGCGCGTAGAGCGCGTGCGCTCCTTCGTCTGCCAGCAGCGGATAGAAGCGCTCGCGGGAAGCCAGGAGCGGCTTGTGATCGGCGTGGGGCGGGTTCCACGTCGGCTGCGCCACCTCGACGCCATGGTGGACGAGATCCCCCAGCACGTAGACAGGTGTGGAACCGGTGTTGATGCGCACGATCACATGCCCCGGTGACTCCCCAGGTGCTGGCAGCACCGTCACGCCTGGCGCGATCTCGGTGTCACTGTCGATGAGGTTCAGCAGGCCCACGTCATCGATCACTCCCAGCCGCCGCAGATGCGAGGCGGGATCATCACGATTTGGGTTGCCCTCCCAATCGGCGCGGCCCATGTAATGCAGGGCGTTGGGGAATCGAGAAACCAGTTCCCCACGCCCCTCACGACAGACGCCGGGATAGTGATCTCCGTGCGGGTGAGTAATCACGACGTGCGTGACCTCACCGGGGTCAATGTTCAGCTCGGCCAGCGCTACATCCAATCCCGCCGTGCGCCGGATCGGCCAGTTCGGCCAGATCTGCGGAAGCGACGCCTGCCAAGCAGAATCCGGCGCATCACAACCGGGATCGATGACTACCAGGGCATCACCCAGCCGCACCAGCACGACGTTCAGCCCGATCCAGATGCGGCCCTGCGCGTCCGCGTCTGGCAGGGCGGCTCGCCACTCGGCCTCTGGCACAGGGAATCGCGGTTCCCAGAGCATCTCGCCATCAGCGATGACGGTAATGGTGGCGTCGCCGATCTGCCGGGTCTCGCTGATTGCGGCACTGCTGGCGGTCATGGGTTTTCTCCCGGTGCATCACTCGCGTTACGGAGACTCGGGACAGGCGGGGGCATCCTGGCGCGTCTCCAGGACCTCCCCCGTAGCGGCGTCAACGCGCACCAGCAGCCCCTGCTGCTCACGCACACGCGTATCTTCATAGATGATGACCCAGTGTTGCGGCCACCTGGTCCGCCCCTCGGCCACCGGGAAGGAGCGGGAAAGGTGCCGCAGATCCGGGCACCCGCGCCGGAACGCAGTACCTCCGGCGGCCTCAGCGCGCAAGGTGGCCTGGGTGGAATTGATCGTTGCTGGTGGCGGGGGCTCGCGCCATTCCGGCGCGGTAACCCAGCCCAGGGTGTCCTGCCGCACCACTTCACCACTGAGACGGTCGATGATCACATCGAGTGAGGCTGCCCCCGGCGGCTTGCCCCAAGGCTGCCACGGCGCGATGAAGGTAAAGGTCAGCCAGCCAGTTGGCGGAATCTGCGTGACCGGCTCATCCGGCACGGTCCAGTCCCAGTCCACCTGCATGGCTGCGTTGAGCAGCTGCGCCTCGGGAAGCCAGGCATCGGCCTGCCCCTGGGCGACGGGCAGCGCACTTTCGTAGGTGGCTCCTCCGTTGACGCGCGGAGCGGACTGGGCGGGGAGCGAAGGTAGCGCGGGAGCCGTGGGCGTGCGGTACCACAGCACCAGCCCCGCCACGATGAGCGCAACTTGCACTGCGAGGAGGGCGAGGAGGATACGACGACGGCCCTCACCCCAACCCCTCTCCCGGTGCGCGGGAGAGGGGCTTTCGGCACTGGGGTCGGTTTGTCGCTCAGCGTCGGTCTCGTTACCAGAGTCCAGGGTGGGCACTTGCAACGCTGCTTGCAAGGCGCCGTCCGTCTCCCCTCTCCCGCGCATCGGGAGAGGGGTTGGGGGTGAGGGCTCGTTGGTGCGCGAGGCGGGGGATGAGGGTCGCTCCGTGTCCGGTTCCCGTGGCGAGTTCATGACCAGGTCAGGTTCCGCACGACGTACGGTGCGGAGCGGGCCAACTGCTCTCCGGCGTCCTCGTCTGGCAAATCACCTGCCCCGATGGCCTCCCACCCCTGCTCCGCCAGCGTGATGCCGATCGTCTCCTGGGTCCACTGGTCGGCGTGCCAGACACGGTCCGCGAAGGTGGCCAGGGGGCGCAGTGGCGAAAGCACCTCATCGCGAACAGTCTCGACGCGCGGCCCGGTCTCCAGCCAGACGACCAGGCGCAGCCGGCCATCCGGCTCTGGAGTTACCACCCCCTCGACTCGTCCAAAGCGCATGCGCTTTAACGACCTGCCCCACGTGGGGCTGGTGCCTCGCTGCTCAGGATCGCTTCTTCGTGCAGGATCTCCTCAACCTCCTGCGCCACCTCGCGCTTGCTGGGCAACGTCAGCGCCAGCAGGGACCCGGCGACGAGCACGATGGCCAGACTGGAGAGCGCCAGTTGCATCCCGAAGCGGTCGGCAATCCAACCGGTCACTGGCACACCAATGCCGCCGGTCACGAACCCGAGCCCGAGGATAACGCCAGAAGCCACTCCGACCCGGCCTGGCATCAACCCCTGCGCCATCACGAGCGTGATCGAGATGGAGGCATCACAGAAGAAGCCGAAGATGGCAGCCAGCAAGAGCCCCTGTGGCCCCGGGAAGGCGGCGTACAGCAGGAGCCATGGAATGGCCAGGAGCAAGGTGGTGATGATGACTCGCCGCTGCCCCAGGCGGTCGGCCATCAGCCCGCCAAAAAGGGTGCCGGCCGCGCCCGCGAGAATGATGATGGCGGTGAGCGGCGCGTAGATCTCCCGCCCGAAGCCAAGCTCGCTGTACCAGGTGGCACTCAACTGGAGCACGGAGAGAAAGACCCACGACCGCATCATGGTGACCAGGATCACGCGGCCCAGGGCGCTCCACTCGGGCCGCGTGCGAAGCGCCTTGACCACCTGCGCCCGCGCCTCCCGCGCTCGCTCCACGATGCGCATCTGCGGCCAGATCAGCGCGGCGGCGGTAAACCCGGGGATCAGCAGCCCCAGGGTACCCATGCGCCCGAACACGCCGATGAGGACCGACCCCACCAGTGGGCCCAGGCCGTACCCGGCGCTGCCGGCCACCGTGTACCAGCTCATGGCGGCGTTGCGGTCTTCGTCACGCGAGACGGCCGCCGCGTTGGACGCTCCCAGGGGATGGAACGCGCCAGAGCCGATCCCGGCCAGCGCGGCGACGACGAGGAACATGACGTAGCTGGAGATGAAGCCGTAGCTCGCCGAGCAGACCGCGCCCCATATCAGCGTGGCGGGCACGAACCAGCGCTTCCCGTAGGTGTCCGAGAAGTACCCGAAGATCGGCTGCGTGAGTGAAGACGCAGCCGTAAAGGCCAGCGTGACCAGCCCAAGCTGCGCATTGGTGAGCGCGAACTGCACCTTCATCACGGGGAAGAGCAGCGGCAACACGCCCGCCAGCATGTCGTTCGAGAAGTGCCCGAGCATCATCACGGCCAATGCCCGGTTTCTCATGACCTGCAGCAGCGATGTCACGATTGCTCCCACTTGATACCGGGCACCCCTGCCCATGCACGACGCGGGGAATGATCGCATGGAGCCGTCTCGGTGGAGGCTGGAATCCCATAGGTAGACTCGAAGTCTTGCCAGCTCCTGGTGTCGACCGGGGTGGCTCTACCGGACGGGGACGAAGCGCGGTGTGACCGTGAGCCACTCAGGATCGAAAGGGCATACATCTTCCTGATGACGGTCCACCCTGACGCGGATACCGCACTGCACCGCACCGTTGCCATTGTGGCGTTCGCAAACCTTGCCTACTTCGGCGTCGAGTTCGCCGTCGCGCTCGCCATCGGCTCGGTCGCCCTGATCGCCGACAGCGTCGATTTCCTGGAAGACGCCTCGATCAATCTGCTGATCCTGATCGCGCTCGGCTGGTCCGCCCGGCGCCGCGCCCGGGTCGGGATGCTGTTGGCGTTCATCTTGCTGATCCCCAGCCTCGCCGCGCTGCTGACCGCCATCACCAAGTTCCAGGATCCAGCGCCTCCGTCACCGCTTCCGCTCACCCTGGCCGGTGCGGGCGCGCTGGGAGTCAACCTGTTCTGCGCCTGGCTGCTGGCGCGGCACCGTCATCACGGCGGCAGCTTGTCCCGCGCCGCATTCCTCTCTGCGCGCAATGACGTCGTTGCCAACATCGCCATCATCATTGCCGGCCTCGTCACTGCCGCCACGTTCTCCGGCATCCCTGACCTCGTGGTCGGACTCGGCATCGGCGTGCTCAACATCGGCGCAGCTTGGGAAGTGTGGGAAGCCGCCCGTGAGGAGCACACTCACGCGGAGACATGATCCTTCTCGGGATATCGATTCAATCGTGGCAAACGTTTGATTGCGCGGCGGGAGCAAGAAAACTTGCTGACGAGAACAACGTTCTCCGCGCATAGATGAAGGAACCTCCAGACGTCTGCCAGCGTCAATCCTTACAGGTGGCTCTGCCGCCTATACTTCCCCCTTCGGGCCACAATCGCCCGATTTCCCGCCCATCCTCCATCTAAAGGGAGAACCATCAGCATGTCGATTTCCGAGAAGACGGTGGACCTGGAGAGTATCCGGCAGCGGCTGGACAGACTCGGGGTGCGTCTTTGACTTACCTGCTGTAGAGCAGGAGATCCTCGCGCTCGAGGCGCAGAGCGCGGAGGAAGGCTTCTGGGATGATGCCCGCGCCGCGCAAATCGTGATGAAGCGCCTGGGTGAGCTGCGTAGCGAATCCAGTACCTGGCGCCGGCTCACCAACCAGATCGATGACCTCGAGGTCATGGCGGAGTTGGCTGAAGAGGATGCGGAACTCGCCACCGAGTTCGCGCAGGAATCGTCGCGCCTGAAAGCCGAGGTTGATCAGTTCGAACTCGACTCCACCCTCTCCGGGCCGTATGACAGCTCGGATGCCATCCTTGTCGTGCACTCCGGCGAAGGCGGCATTGATGCGCAGGACTGGGCTGAAATGCTCTCGCGCATGTATGTGCGCTGGGCAGAGCGGCGCGGCCTGAAGGCGGAAATCCTCGATACCACCGAAGGTGAAGAGGCGGGCGTCAAGAACGCCACCATCGAAATCCGGGGCAGCCGGGCCTACGGCTACGCCAAGGCGGAGGCGGGCTCGCACCGCCTGGTGCGTATGTCCCCCTTCGACGCCGCGCGCCGCCGCCACACCGCCTTTGCGCTGGTTGAGGTGCTGCCGGAGATCGAGGGTGACCACGTAATCGCCCTCAATGACGACGATATCCGCATGGATACCTACCGTGCCTCGGGCGCTGGTGGACAGCACGTCAACAAGACGTCATCCGCCGTGCGGCTGACCCATATCCCGACCGGGATCGTGGTCACCTGCCAGAACGAGCGCTCCCAGATCCAGAACCGCGAAACCGCGATGAAGATCCTGCGCGCCCGCCTGCTGGAGAAGAAGCTGCACGAGGAAGCGGACGAGCGATCCCGCATCAAGGGGGATCATACGGCCGCCGGCTTCGGCAACCGCATCCGCTCCTACGTGCTGCACCCCTACACGCAGGTGACCGATCACCGCACCGACACCAGCGTGGGCGATATTCAATCGGTGCTCGATGGCGGGATCGACCCGTTCATCGATGCCTATCTGCATCAGCAGTTGACCCGGACAAGCGCCTCATGAGCAGATTCTTCCAGATCATCGCGCTGGTCGCCATCTTGCTGACAACCTCCGCGCCCGTGTTGGCACGTGCCCAGGAAGCAGCGCTCATTGCTACACCACAGGCCGTACCCGGCCTGAACGTGACACTCAATGAAGCGATGCCGGAGTTCCCGGTAGGGATTACCTTCTCCCTGCAGGCGACGACCGAGAGCCCCGTCAAATCCGTGGAACTGCTGTACCACCCGCCCGGCATCGAGACGCTCTCCGTCGAGATCCCGCCGATCGAGCCTGGCACGACGAAACTCGACATCAATAACCCGGTCGACCTGCAATCCGGTCAGTTGCCGGTCGGCGTGGATGTCATCTACCGCTGGCGGATCACCGACGAGGATGGCAACGTCAGCGAAACGCCTGAACAGACGACCCAGTACTTCGACACGCGCTACGACTGGACGGAGCTGGAAGGCCCGCGCGTCACGGTCTACACGTACGAGGCCTCCCCGGAGTTCCGGCAGGCGATCCTCGATTCCGCCGAGCAGACCATCGACCGCCTGGAGAATGCCTACGGGATCCTGCCAACGCAGCGTGTCCGCGTCTGGGTCTACCCGAACAAGGACGACTTCTACGGCTCGCTGGCCCCAAACTCGGAACCGTGGATAGCCGGGCAGGCGCAGCCGGCGCTCTTCCTGATCAGCGCCATCCTGCCGCCGGATGACACCCGCGAGCTGGACCGGGTGATTCCGCACGAGATCACGCACCAGGTGACCTACCAGGTGACCCAGAACCCGTTCAACTACCCGCCACTCTGGCTGAACGAGGGGCTGGCTGTCTACTGGCAGGAAACAGGCCGCGACCGTTTCTACAGCTTCGCACTGGACCTGGCCAGGGAAGGGAATATCCCGCCCCTACGCACCCTGAACGGCGAGTTCGCCTACGACTCCGAGGGCGCGCTCAACGCCTACGCGCTCAGCCTGAGCGTCGTCATCTACATCCTCGATACGTTTGGAGATGAGGGGATGACGGATCTGCTCGCGGCCTTCAAGCAGGGCATCTCCTACGACGATGCCGTAGAACAGGGGCTCGGCATCACATTCGACGAGTTGGATGCCGGCTGGCGCGCCTACGTCCTGGAGAAGGCGAACGAGTTGGAGGCCTCGGGCTCCGCGGTCACCTACTTCGGGGATGGCGACTCCGCCGCGCCCGCCTCCGCCCAGGACCCGCTGAGCCTGATCGCCGAAGCCTCAGGCACGCTCATCCTGGGGCTGGTGGTCCTCATTGCCGTGGGCGCCGGCGTCGTGACCTTGCTCCGAAACCGTGGCCGCCACGAAGATGAAGAGGACGACGCGGATGAGCCTGACGAATATGGCAACCGCCTGCGCTGGCAGGAGTGGCCGGATGACATTCCGCCGCCCGGCTGGCAGAACCAGGCCCGCTCGCCAAGTCTCACCTGATCAGACAGATACCAGCCCGGAGCGGCCGCAACAGTGCGGCCGTTCTGGCGCATGACCGAAAGGATTTCTTCCATGTCTACGTCCGATACGGTGGTTGGGGCCCTGGAGCCCATGGACCTGGACACGACGCCACGACGGGCGCACATCCTGGACCCGGCGGCGATCGAGCGCAAGCTGGCGCTTAACACGTACAACGTGGACGCCTCCCGCGCCCATATCCGCATCATCGACCACGATGTCTGCCTGCACTGCGTGCGGCAGCAGTGCATCAACTGCTGCCCGGCCAACTGCTACGCCCCCGCCGATGACGGCCGTGTGATCTTCTCCTACGAGGGCTGCGTCGAATGCGGCACCTGCCGCATCGTCTGCAACGAGTTCCGCAACGTGGAGTGGACCTACCCGCGGGGCGGGTTCGGCATTCAGTACCGCTTCGGGTAGGGAAGACAGCATGCGAGCCTCAGGGAAGACGCGCTGCGGCGCTTAGGGGGAGACGCTTCGCTAAGGGAATAAGGGAGTGAGGGACGAAGGAACAGGATGGATACAGAGTCCGGGGGGCGCGAAGGGGAGGGTCCGGGATATCAGGGCCTGATCGCGTGGCAGCGGGCCATGGATCTCGTCGAAGCGGTGTACGTCACGACCCGTAGCTGGCCACGACAAGAGATATATGGGCTGACACAACAAGCGCGGAGGGCAGCGACCTCTATCCCATCCAATATCGCGGAGGGGCATGGCCGCTCTGGTACGAAAGAATACGCACATCACGTCTCTGTGGCTTACGGCAGTCTCAGCGAACTGGAAACCCAGATCCTCATCGGCGAGCGGCTGGGTTACCACCCTGCGGCCGAGACTCGCATCCTCCTCCTTCGCACCAGCGAAGTCCGCCGTATCCTCCGCGGCCTCCTCAAGAGCCTCCGCACCCCAAAGACCTCCCAATGACTCCTTTTTCCTTATTCCCTTATTCCCTAAGCGCAGCGTCTCCCCCTGAGGCCCGCAGGCCGTCTCCCCCCTCACGCAAGGAGCACCCATGTACCGCACCACCAAGCACGTTCTCGCCTGCACCGCCGCGCACTGCACAGCGAAAGGCGCCAATGATGTCGTCATGCTTTTGCGGCGGGAGGTCATGAAGCGCAAGCTGGACAAGGAGATCCTGGTCAACAACTGCGGCACGATTGATTTGTGTGATATCGGGCCGAACATCGTGGTCTATCCCGATAACATCATTTACTCCGGCGTGACGAAAGCGGACGTGCCGGAGCTGGTCGAGGCGCTGGTGAACGGCGCCGTACTGGAGCGACTGGTGCTGAATGCGGACACCCCGGCCGAGCGCGCCCGCCACGATTTCTATGCGGCGGCCGTCGCCGAGTCCCCGACCTGGCCAGCCGATGCCATCACCGCCCTTGCGTTGGAGCACGGCCTTGACGACGCTTGGCTCGGCGAGCAGCAGCGGCGCGGTTTCATCGCCCGCAAACCGGCGACAGATGAGGCGCCCGAGACCATCACCGTGACGACAAAGGCGCGGACACGCTACGGGGTATAACCGGGGGACATGAGGCCAGCTCGCGTAAGTACACGTCGCTTGGTAGTCCCCCTGCGCGCCGCCGAAAGTGGCGGTGTTGCGAGGATTCCGAGGCAATATGGTTTCCGCCCGTCAGGTCGGGGGCGTGGTGGTGGAAGAAGCGGGGGATGGTCTGCAGATCGTCATCGGCACGAACCAGACGATCTGGCCGCTGACCCACTGGGACCGCGACGTCTTCGTGTTCACGACCTTCGAAGAACCGCCCGCGCCCCTTGCGCCCGCCCGCTTCACCATTGGCGATGAGGGCACCGTCGTCTCGCTCTTCCTGGAGAGCATGCTCCTGAAAGCGTAGAGATCTTCGCGTGATCAACTCACCAATTGACCAGCGCCTGCGCGGGTAACCCCGCAGCCCTGCCCGCGCAAGCGCGCCTATCCTGTGGAACGCCAGCGGATCAGCAGGTTGCCGCACAACGCGCCGAGCTCAGCGGCGACGAGGTAGAGCACGGCGAACATGAACACATACGTGTACTGCCAGGCCATTTGGCCGTAGTGCAGGGTCCAGGGCAGCCAGATCAGGAGCATCGCCAGCGCGCAGAGGGCAGGACAGCCGAAGCCGGGCCAGCGAGTGGCTACACGCCCCGAGGCGATCTCCCACCCGAGAATCCAGGCGATCATCGCCACGCCGCTCGGTTTCCACATGGATGACCAACGGCTGAAGGCGAAGAGAGCCATCACGCCGAGGCCCAGCAGCGCCTGGGCAAGCGGAATTTGAGATTGCCCAGTGCCTGCCTTCGCGTCGCGCATGGACCTCTCGCTCAGGCAGACGCCTCACCAAGCCAGGCCCAGAAGGCCGGGCTGAGGTCTGCGTAGAGGTTCAGCATGCCAGGAGGCAGCAGGAGTTCCAGCAGCAAGCGGGCCTCATGCTTTTCATCGGCGAGCTGTGGGTAGGACGTACCGCCGAACCAGACATCGAGCAGGCGGCCCCAGACCGCGGTGAAGCGCTCGATGGCCCCGGCCAGGCGGCCGGGCTCCCACGCCCGGACAGTGGATGGGGGCCAGTCACTGAGGCGCGGCGGCGGCCAATTGTCGGGATCGAAGCTGGGAACATCCCCCATACCGAGCGGCTCGGCGCTGGGCCAGCGCACCACCGCGAAGCGCGGCGGCGCGTAGAGACCGCGCTGTCGGGCATCGATCGCCAGGATTGGCAGGGGCACGGCTACAGCATCGCGGTAGGCCGGAATCGGCACCGGGTATTGGGGAAGAGAGCCCGGGTGCAGCGGTCCCTCCCCTTTCGCCAGCTCCAGGCCGGCGCGCATGGCGCGCTCCACGCGAGCGGCGGCCGGGTCAGCGTTGCGCTGGGTCACCTCGTGGTAGCTGCCGACCAGGAAGTGGATCACGGTTTGGGCGCCATCCAGTGTACGCAGCAGCACCCGCTTCTGGGTGCTGGGGATGCCCGGGATGAACGCCGTGCCCTCCACCTGCCAGGCGCCCCGCGGTGAAGGCCAGGCCGCAATGTACGCCATCTCCTCGCCCTGGCTGTCAACGCGGATGCTGTCGATCTCGCGCGAGGGGAACACGCCGGAGTCAAGCACTGGCGATACCCGGCTGCGACTCGCCATCACCGCTCGGCACGGGTTGGACTGACAGTACCGCCTGTGCGCGCCGGTTCGCCTCGCCCAACTCCTGCAGCGTGGCCAGTTGGCGCAGGAACGTCTCGGCGTCGGGAATATCCAGGCGGGTGCGCATCTCACGGGTCAGGCGCATCATGCCAGCATCCGGGTCATACATGAAGCCAAAGCGCTCCTGCTCATCGTTCGGCACCACCTTCGCCACCTCGGGAAAATCGACCCCCAGGCGCTGCTCCAGCGTTGGATCTCCCTCAAAGGTGCGGATTAGCGCGGGTGGCTTCTTCTGCCGCAGGGAGGACCACTCCCACTTCTCCCCACCGGCAGAATCTACCAACTCTACATGGAAGAGACGGCCAAACCCGCCCGGTGCATTGCTGACACGCCCAATCGCGATCTGGCCGTTGTACCGGCCTTCCAGCCGCGCCTCCTCCACGTCCGCCGTGCCATCAATGGCCGCGGCCAGCGGATCAAGCCGCGCTTGCATATCCGCCTTGGCGCGTCGGTTGAACATGGCGGCCAGGTAGGCCGTGCCGGCCAGCGAGATGAGCACGATGACGCACATCGCGATCGCGGTCGCGAGATAGGGATTCACGCGGGCACAGACCTCCGGGGATGCGCGGATCAAACGTCTAACGCTCGCAAGTGTACAGGGGGTGCCGCTGCGCTCAGGGGGAAGGAGGACGAAGGAGACCGGAGGCACGTGAGCGTGTCACTCTCCTCGTATCCCGTATTCCTTCACACCCTGAGCGGCAGCGGCACCCCCTGAGGGCTTGGGCCCGACACCCCCTACAATGTCGCGGGCATTCGGGCCCAACGGCAACGTGCAAGGAATCAAGCGGCATGCGGTTGCCGGGCGGTGTCCCGCTGAGTTGGCATCTGGGGCTGGGCCGGGAAATCGGCTTCATCTTTTGGGGCATAGTCATGGTGGAGGCGTCATTTGGCGCCTACGTCGGCATCTGGCCCCTCTGGATCGAGGCGCTCGGTGCGCCAATCACCGTCGTCGGCTTTGTGCTTGGCTCCTCCGGCATCCTGCGCCTCTTATTCATGGCGCCGAGCGCCGGCCTTGCCGACCGCTTCAGTCCCACACGCATGATCGTGGTGGTGCGCCTGGCAGCAGCCATCGGCTTGATCACTGCCGGTCTGGCCATGCACTGGACGCAGCTCCTGCCGATGGTCATCGGCGGAGCCTTGGGTGATGTTGCCTTTCCCCTGGTCCAGGCCCAACTGGCGCGCCTGTCCGGTGACCAGCGGGTGCGCGCCTTCACACTCGTCTTCAATGTCGGCCCGGCGGTAGCGTTTGGCATCGCGCCGTTTTTCTCAGCCGGCCTCATCGCGCTCTTCGGCATGAGGGCAGCCTTCATCTTCGCCGGCGTCTGTTCACTGCTGTCGGTCGTCATACTGAGCCGTATCCCCTCACCTCCGCGCGAAGAATCCGCGACGCGCCAGCGATCCTCCTACCGCGAAGCGCTGGCCCAGCCAACCGTCAAGCCGCTGATCACCATGCAGTTCGGGGTGATCTTTGCGCTCGGCCTGGGCATCTCGTTGCTGGCCACCTTCCTGGCGGATCAGCGCGGTATTTCACCCGCCATCGTGGCCATGCTCGGCGGTATTGGCTCGGCCGGAGCGGTAGTCTTCGGGTTGATCATTGCTCGCAGCACGTTCCTGCAGAGGAACCCCATGACCGGCGTGGTGATAGCCATGCTGATGGTCATGGCCTCCCTGGCAGTGGTGCTCTCCACACACCTGGTCTGGCTGATCGCCCTGGCATTCATCGGGCGCGGCGGGTTGTGGAGCGCCTGGGGCCTATTCGGGGCGGCCCTGAGCGAGGTCGTGGAGGATGACCGCGTGCGGCCTCGCGTCTTCACGCTGAGCGAGATGCTGGCCGGCACCGGCTTTTCCACCTCGCCCATTGTCTCCGGCCAACTTTACGCCGTTCGCCCGGAGCTTCCCCTGCTGGCCAGCATCGGCTTGAGCGCTGCGCTCATCCCGATCATCCTCGCGGCCCAGCGCCGCATCCGCCCCCGCACAACGCCAGAGGACGTGGTGGTTGGCGAGGCGCTAGTGGAACCTGAGGCCACATAGACAACGTCTCTGAACTGCCACACGGACGACAAGTCACGGCGAAAACGATCACCTCTGGTGTTGAATGCGCACCCTGCACGCCACTCCACCTACGTGCCCCAGCGACGCAAGGAGTCCGCAGATGCCTGACCTGCACGTCAAGATCCCCGATTCCCTGATGCACGCCCTGGCGGAACGCGCGGCGCGAACCGGTGAATCTCCCGAACAGATCATTCTCTCAGCCCTGGCGGATGCCCTGGAGGTCGACCACGCAACCCTCTTCCAGGTCTCCAACTCGACCGCCCTGACGCAAGGTGTCTTTGACGGCGCGGTGTCCATCCGTGAACTGAAGAAGCATGGCGATTTCGGCCTCGGCACGTTCGATGGCCTTGATGGCGAGATGATCGCCCTGGAGGGCGTGTTCTACCGCGCTGACACCGGCGGCAATGTCACGGTGGCCGATGACAAGGAACTCGCGCCCTTCGCGGTCATCACCGAATTCCCGGATGAGCCGCCGTTTGCCCTGCCCACCATAGCCTCCTTTACCGATCTGGCCGAGCAGCTCGATGCGCACCGGCAGAGCGACAACCTCTTCTACGCCGTGCGCCTGGATGGCCAGTTCGCCCGCATCAAGGCGCGCTCAATTGGCCGCCAACCCGAGGGCGCGACCCTCGCGGAGGCTGCTGCCGGACAGACCGAGTTCACCTTCACCGGCGTCGACGCCACGCTGGTGGGATTCTGGACACCGGCCTACGCCCGCACGATCAACATCGCGGGCTGGCACGTGCATGCGCTCACGGTTGATCGCCTCCGCGGCGGGCACGTGCTGGATGTCGTCGCGACCGGCCTCCAGGTCCGGCTGGCGGAAGTGGCTGACGTGCGCATGGCTCTTCCCGCGACCGAAGAGTTCCTGGAGGCGGATCTCACCCAGGACCTGAGCGCGCAACTCGCTACGGCAGAAAGCGATCACTGATGCAGCCCTGCCCCAGGGCAGCGCACCCGCTCCATCACCGCAGCCAACCTGTTCAGCATCCTGCCAGTGCTCATCGCCTCCTTCCCGGCTCAGAACACGCTCATCGGTGGTATCGCCTCCGTGGGGATGACAGGCTGACGTTGACCTCCAACACGCTGGCTACGGCCCGGAAATACCCCATGTCCCATCGCCTTCAACAGCGCCTGGCGTGTCGATCCCACGTTGACCCGGCCATATGATGGTCCTGCCAGCCGTCGCCTACGATACCGGTCATCATCTCGGACCATCTGACGATCCGCACAATGCGTTGAATGCGGATCTTTAACCGCGTGGCACTACGCCTGAGGAAGAGACTGTGGAGAGCAATCGGTTCGTTCCTGCCCTGATGACCATCGCGTCTTCGCGCCGAACTCGCCGCGCTGCCGTGCGCAGCGGGCTGGGGCTGGCGGCCACGCTCGGTTTTGGCCGCTGGCGGGCAATGGCGCAGGATTCCACCCCGCCAGCCACGGAGCCGGTGACGCTCGTTGCCCACCGGCTGACCAACCCTCGTGGATTCGCCTGGGACAGCAACGGCGACCTCTACATGGCGCTAGCTGGCAGCGGTGGCGCCGGAGTCCTCGGGTCAGATACGGGCGGCTATGCCACCACCGGCCATTCCGGCATCGTGGCCCGCATCGAGGATGGAAACCCCGTCACCGTCAGCGATGACCTGCCATCCACGACCGTGTCCGGCGAGCGGACCCTCGGCCCAGCGGCGGTCGCCTTCCTTGGCGACGCGCTCTACGTGCTGGAAGACGCCAACGCCATGGATTTCCTCCGGAACAGCCCCCAGCCTGACGGGGTCTACCGGATCAACGACGATCAGTCGCTCACCCTTGTTGCCGACACAGCGGCCTGGATCTCCGCCAACCCCACGTCCTTCAAGCCCGCCGACTACAACCCCGGCGGCGAGGTCTTCGGCATGGTGACGGTCGGCGATGCCCTCTGGGTGGTGGAGAGCAACAATGGCCAGGTGATGCAGATCTCGCTCGATGGGCAAATCGAGCGCATCGCTGATCTCTCGGAAAATCATCCGCTGCCGACCGGGCCAGCGGTCTCGCCCAACGGCGGGGTCTACGTCGGATACCTCACCCCGGCTCCGTACACGGACGGGTCGTCCAAAGTGGTTGAGGTCGCGGCAGATGGGAAGGTGACGGATGTCTGGACCGGGCTAACGCTCGTCACGGCGGTGGCGGTTGCGCCAGATGGCACGCTCTACGCCGCGGAAATGGCGACCGGCAACACCACCACCCCGCCCTACATTGCGCCGGAGACCGGCCGCATCGTGCGGCGGACCGGGGCGGACACCTTGGAAGAGGTCGCGACGCATGTCAACTATCCGGTGGCGCTCGCCTTCGGGCCGGACGGCGCGCTCTACGTCGGTGCGCCAGCGTTGGGGTCGATTGACCCCGATGGCTACATTCTGCGCATCGATGTCTCCGCCAGGGGCCCGCACGATGTCCGCCCAGTGGCAGCGACAGCGGGTGGCCGCGACTTCAGCCAGGCGCAAACCGACTACTTTGGTGGGGTAACGCCAGCGCAGGAAGGACAGGCAACTGTTGCGCCGGCTGCCGCGACGGAAGCCCCCGCCACACACGCGGCGACAGCCACGCACGAGGCTGCGGCCACCGAAGCGCCGGCCGACGGAACAGCCGCCGTTGGCAACACGGTGACGATGGAGGCGGGCGACTTCTACTTCAAGCCGCAGGACGTCAAGATTCCGGCAAACACCGTTGTGACGTTCAAGATCACCAACGTGGCGCAGATTCCCCACAACTTCAGCATTGACGCGCTGGAGATCAGCGTTGCCCTGCCCCCTGGCACGACGCAGGACGTCACGGTGAATGCTCCTGCGGGCACTTATCCGTTCTACTGCAACTTGCCCGGCCATCGGGCAGCAGGGATGAAGGGCACGCTGACCGTGTCGTAGCTGCTAACCGGCAATCTGGGCGTGGAAACAGGGCGGCATCTCTGCCGCCCTGCCCAGGCTAGAAGCGTCCTGCCGTCGGGGGGACGCACTGCTCGTCGCAAAGCCGGACAATGTCGACGCAGCAGGCGTTGCAGGACTCGCGGTAGAACGTGCCGGCGGGACAGCACTGGCCGTTGGGTGCGCAGTCGGCAGCTCCCGCGTTCTGGTCGCCCCGTGGACAGGCGTACCCGCCGCTGTTGGGGTCGGCCGGGTCAACGGCGCAGCAGAACTCCTCGCCGGTCGGGCAGACCTTGTTGCCGGTGCCAAACGCCCCACACACCCCGGTCGAGCAGCAGGTGCCATTCACGCATTGGGACGCGCTGCAGCACGTGTCGCCTCCGCAGCACACCTTGCCAACGTCGCAGCACGTCTCGCCACAGGTCTCCCGGCCTGCGGGGCAGCACTGTCCCCCTGCGCAGCGTCCCTTCGGGCAGCACAGGTCGTCGTTCGGGTTGCAGCACTCCTGGAAGGCGTTGCACTCCCGGTCGCCGCAGCACTGGAACCCTTCGGCCGCACAGTGTGGCGCTGTTCGGCCGGGGCAGAAGATCCCGCCCGGGCACGCTTCCGGCAGGACGCACGCCCCGTCGACGCACGCCTCCCCCGATGCACACCGGGTGTTGCAGCCACCGCAGTGATTGGCGTTCGCGTTGGTGTCGACGCAGAAGTTGTTGCAGGCCTTGATGCCGTCGATCTCGGCGCAGCAGCCGTCGATGGTGCATACGTCCACGCCCGGCGAGTGGCAGCAGCCCTTCGGGTCCTCGGGGCAGGGTGGATCGCCAGGACAGCATGCGTCCTGGCTGACGCAGCCGTCCCGGCACTCGCGCATGTTGCGCGGGCACCGGCACCGGCACGATTTGGTGTCGAACTCCTTGCCGCCGCCGCACGGGGTGCGCACGCACTCGCACTTGCAGGTGCGCCTGTCGCGCTTGAAGCCCTGCGGGCATGGCTTCTTCGGGCAGCGCTTCCTCTTCTTCTTGCTCTTGGCCTCCGTCTCGGTCGACCTAACCGGTCCGGCAGTGACGCCGACGACTGCGCCGACGAGGAGACCGAGTGCCGTGCGTCGGCTTGGCGTGGTGCCGAGCAACGTGGTGAATCGGTCAAACGAGCGGTGGTCCATGGCTTTCCCTCCGAGTGTCCTGGTCGCCGGCTTCCCGGCCGACGGGTGGCCGGTCTCCATCGTTTGGCAGTACGGGATGGTGTCGATAACCTTCAGGTAGCAGGCCTGTGCGTTGACCACGCGGTGCCTGCCCGCGGCGCAGCAGTAGCTCCGCAGGAGACCGCTGGCGTCACCTGGATTGCGAGGCAGTCCTCGCAGGCGGGCGCTAGGCCAAGGCTGGTACGCCGGGTCGACGTGGTACCTAGGTGCCGGGTGAGGCGATCGAACGAACGGTCATCCATCTCTTCCTCCATGCGGTCGCCCGCCGCAGGGCAGGCCTGCGGCGGGATGTACGGTCTCCTTGGCGCAGCGAGGCCTGCGTTACAACATGCCAGGAGGCGTACCGGCGATCGCAACGGGATCGATGGCGAGCACCTCTTCCGGTGAGAGGCGCTGCGCCCCATCATCCGGCGGAACGTTCTGGTTGAAGCGGAAAAGGTTTGTCGGGTCGTAGCGCCGCTTGATCGCGGCCAGCCGGGCGTAGGTCGCTGGCGGGTAGGCGTCGTGCACCCGCTGCTCGCCTTCTTCTTCCAGGAAGTTGACGTAGACCCCGCGGCCCTCATGGCGAACCTGCTCCCACAGCGCCGCGGTCCAGGCCTGATGCGGGGCAGCGTCCGCCTCGGGATCGAGCCAGAGCCCAATGATGGCGAAGAAGTAGCGCTGGTCGCGATGCGCGAAGGCCGTGGCGCCAGCGGGAACACGGGCCATCGCGCCGCCCAGACCGCGGAACTGGATCAGGCTGAAGGGCGACGATGCCTCCTGCATGGCGGCCAGCGCCGCGTCGAGCGAGGCATCGCTGAGTTCATCAGTGAACATCATCCGGATCGCCGCGGCGTGCGGTGCCGCCTGGTGGGCCGTGAACCGGTAGATTTCCGGGTAGGGCATCGGCGATACCGCGTCCAACAGCGGGCTGGCGAGTGCGCGCAGTGGGGCGATAGCATCCTGTCCGGCTTCGAGGTCACCGCTCCAGCATATGAGCACCGAGAAGACCAGTTGGCCGGCCAGTTCCTGCGGCATGTGCGGCAGTGGCGGCACGTGCATCAGGTGGGCAATCGTCGACAGGTCTTCCGGCGCGGCGGTGACGTAATCGAGGTATCCGCGCACAACCTCGCGGGTCGCGGGCAGGATCAGTTCGCCGCCCAGGATCTGGCTCACTGGCGCCAGGCGGAAGGTGAACTCGGTCACGATGCCGGCGTTGCCGCCACCGCCACGGATGGCCCAGAAGAGATCCGCCCGCTCATCGGCGCTGGCGGTGACCACTTCCCCCGCCGCCGTGACGACCTCGGCGGCCAGCAGGTTATCAATCGCCAGGCCGTACTTGCGCACCATGAAGCCGACGCCGCCACCAGTGGTCAGGCCACCAAAACCCACGGAATGGGTGTCACCCGTGGTCAGCGCCAGCCCGTAATCGTTGGCCAGCCCGGCAAGATCACCAGAGGTGGCGCCCGCCTGCACGCGGGCGGTCCGCGCTTCAGAGTCGATGCTGATCTGCTTCATGTGCGAGAGATCGACAATGATGGCGTCGTCGATCATGCTCAGGCAGGCCACGCTGTGCCCCCCGCTGCGCACCGCCAGGGGTACGTCGTAGGCGCGGGCGAAGGTCACGGCTGCTGCCACATCTTCGGCGTCCGCCGCGCGGACGATGGCCAATGGATGCCGATCGACCGTGACGTTGACCACGCGGCGAGCGTCGTCGTACTCGGGGTGCCCTGGGGCGATGAGGTCACCGCTCAGCCGGTCGCCGAGGTCGTCCAGCAGATCGCCGGCAACCATTGCAGCAGGAGAACTGGGGACACGGGTCGAAACCACCATGGTGCACTCCTTCGTATCGAGAGTTGAGGTCAGTGACCGCAGGCCGGTTCACGTCATTCACCTTATGGCCGTCCCCTGTTACACCCCAGCCACATGACACGTACACTTTCTCTACAGTTCTCCACGATGCGCAGCGAAACAGGGCTGGGAAGGCATCGCGTACGAACCGATGAGCGAGACACGCCAGCGGGACGCAGACCAGGTTCCCTTTGGGGAACACCTCCGGCGCTTTCGGGTAGCGGCCGGGCTCTCTCAGGAGGCCCTGGCCGAACGTGCCGGCCTGAGCGTGCAGGCGATCGGCGCCCTGGAAACCGGCAAGCGCCGGCGGCCCTACCCCAACACCGTCGTGGCGCTGAGTGACGCGCTCGGCCTCTCGTCGCGAGATCGGGAAATCCTGACCAACGCCCGGGGCGCCACCACGCCCGCCGTAGAAACAGTTCTCCCCTTCCTGCCTGCTCCGCCTGATCCGCTCATCGGCCGGGATGACGAGATCCGGGCTATCCGGGCACGGCTCACCGCTGGCCGGGACCGCTTTCTGACCCTCACAGGCCCCGGTGGTGTCGGGAAGACGAGCCTGGCGCTGGCCGTGGCCGCTGAGGCCGGCGATCTGTTCGCTGGCGACGTGGCCTTCGCACCGCTCGCGGCCATCACTGACGCCACGCTCATTGCCGCGGAAGTCGCTACGGCGGTGGGAGTGCGCACGACAGGCCAGGAATCGTTGGACGTGGTCGTGCGCCGCGCGCTGCAGGACCGGCGGATGCTGCTTGTCCTGGACAACCTCGAGCACCTCCCCGCGGCAGCCCTGTGGATTGCGGAACTCCTGGCGGCGTGCCCGGTACTCACGATCCTCGCGACCTCGCGCGCTCCCCTGCGCATCCGGGGCGAGCGGGAGATTCCGCTCGGTCCGCTGGCCCTGCCTGATTTCCAGGCGATCCGCAGCCCGGCTGAGGTGCAGGATGTTCCGGCGGTACGGCTCTTCATTGAACGGGCTCCAGAGCCGGCATTCGCCCTGACCCAGGCCAATGCCGCCGCGGTAACGGCCATCTGCCGCCGCGTGGATGGGCTTCCCCTGGCTATTGAGTTGGCTGCGGCGCGCGTGAAGGTCCTCTCGCCCACCGCGCTGCTGGCCCGGCTCGACCAGATGCTGCCGGTGCTCACGGGCGGACCCCAGGATCAGTCGCACCGCCTGCGCAGCATGGAAGCGGCGATTGCCTGGAGTTACGACCTCCTTGATCCGGCAGAACAGACGCTCTTTCGCCGCCTCTCGGTCTTTGCCGGAGTGTTCACGCTGGAAGCTGCTGAGTCGATTGCCAGAGACGCGAGCGCTGTCCCTCTCTTACCCGCCCTCGACCTTGTTGCATCGCTCGTCGACAAAAGCCTGCTGCGGCGGCTCGATGCCGGCGAAGGTGAGTCCCGCTTTGGCATGCTGGCGACGATCCAGGCGTACGGCATGCAGCAACTGGAAGCGGCCGGCGAAAGCGAACTGGCGCACCAGGCGCATGCCGCCTATGTTCTCGACTTGGCGGAGCGCACCTGGCCGTCATTCCGGCGGCAGGCAGGGCTGGACCTCCTCGATATCGAGCGCGCCAACCTGCGAGCGGCGCTGACCTGGTTGCACGAGCACGGCGAGGGCATGCTGCTCTTGCGCCTGGCAGGGGCGCTCTCCTGGTTCTGGTATGTGCACGGTCCGCTAGACGAAGGCCGGAACTGGCTGGAGCGAGCGCTGACAACCGGAGCGGCGCAGCAGCCAAGCCCTGCGAAGGCCAGGGCGTTGATTGGCGCCGCGCTGCTGGCGCACTATCAGGGCAACGATGATCAGGCGCGCTTCTGGCTCAGTGCCGGTCTGGAGCAGGCGGAAGCGACGGACGACGCCTGGCTACGGGGCTCGGCCCTGTTGCTGCTCGGCATCATCGCCGAGGACCAGGGGGACTACCAGAGTGCCGAAGCCCAGTTCATGGCCGCCCTGGCCATCTTTCGGGCCAGCGATGCCCAATCCGATATGGCCCTGGCGCTCAATCACCTGGGTGTGGTGGCCTGGGGACAGGGCGAGGTCGATCGCGCCGCGGTCTGGTGCCAGGAATCCCTGGCGCTCCAGCGGGATCTTGGTGAACCCTGGGGCCTCTCGGTGGCGCTCAGCTACCTCGGCCTGCTGGCAGCGGAGCAGAGCAACTTCGCTCGAGCCGCAACCCTCCATGGGGAGAGTCTGCGCCTGCGCTGGGATGCCAGCGCCTGGGAGGAAGTAGCAGGATCGCTCGCCGATCTGGCCTCTCTGGCGTCAATGACGGATCGTCCACACGATGCTGCCCGCCTGTTCGGCGCGGAAACTTCGCTCCGCGAAGTGAGCGGCCGCCTGCTCACCGCAAACTATCCTGAGCGTACGGTGTACGACCGGGAGCGAGCCAGAGCACAGACTGCTCTGGGAGTAGAAGAATTCTCGGCGGCGGAGTTCGCCGGATACTCGCTGCCGAGAGAACAGGCGATTGCCGAGGCACTCGCCCTCGCAGGCGAGCTTGCACATGGCATTGGCACATCCGGTCCTGCAGTCTGACTGTCATGTAGGCGCCGATCTACGCGGAATCGCAACCGGCCCGTGCTACCATCAGGGTGTTTTGGCCGGTGACTTCAGGCCTGCCTTTACGGGCAAATTCAGCGGTCATGTCGCACTCGCCTCCGGGGTGGGTGAGGATTGAACTACACACAGGGGTACAACCAATATGGCGGTCGAACCGCTGATCCATGAGCTTAGCAAGCCGGGCCGGCGCGGCGTGCGCATGCCCAGGGCGGACGTACCGGAAACGGCGGAGTTGCCGGCCCACCTGCGTCGCGAATCGCTGCACTGGCCGGAAGTCAGCGAGATCGATGTCATCCGCCACTTCACCCGGCTCTCCCAGAAGAACCACGCCATCGATATCGGGATGTACCCTCTCGGCTCCTGCACGATGAAGTACAACCCTAAGATCAACGAGGTGGTCGCGCGCCTGCCTGGCTTCGCTGATATCCACCCCTACCAGGACCCCAGCACCGTCCAGGGCGCCCTGCAACTGATGTGGGAGCTGCAGGAGATGCTCGGCGAGATCTCGGGCTTCCACGAGGTCGCCCTGCAGCCGGTCGCCGGCGCGCAGGGTGAGCTCACCGGCTGCCTCGTCATCCGCGCCTGGCACCAGGCGAATGGCGACACGGCCCGCACCAAGATCCTGGTCCCGGACAGTGCCCACGGCACCAACCCGGCCACTGCCGTCATGGCTGGCTTCCAGGTTGTCACCATTCCCTCTGACGCGCGCGGCAACTGCGATCTGGAGGCGCTCCGCGCCGCCGTCGGCCCGGACACTGCCGGCCTGATGATCACGAACCCGAACACGCTCGGCCTGTGGGACGAGCACATCCAGGAGATCGTCGACGCCGTCCACGAGGCGGGCGGTCTCGTCTACAACGACGGCGCCAACTTCAACGCCATCCTTGGTATCGCCCGCTCCGGTGACCTTGGTATCGACATCATGCACTTCAACCTGCACAAGACCTTCTCCACGCCACACGGCGGGGGAGGTCCTGGCGCCGGATCGGTCGGTGTGCGCAAGGGCCTGGAGGAGTTTCTCCCTGGGCCCCGCGTGCGTCGCGTCATAGAGGACGGCGAAACCCGCTACGAGTTCTTTCAGCCGGAGCAGAGCATTGGCCGGCTGCACGCCTTCCACGGCAACTTCGGCATGTTCGTTCGTGCCTACACATACATCCGCATGCATGGCGCAGAAGGGCTGCGCCTGGTCAGTGAAGACGCCGTCCTGGCCGCGAACTACATTCGCGCCAGCCTGAGGGACCTCTACGATCTCCCCTACGGCGACCGAACTTGCATGCACGAGACGGTCTTCTCCGCCACGCGCCAGAAGGCGCAGGGGGTACGTGCGCTCGATATCGCCAAGCGCATCCTGGATTTCGGCATCCACCCACCCACCGTCTACTTCCCGCTGGTGGTGCCGGAAGCCCTGATGATCGAGCCGACAGAGACGGAATCGAAGGAATCGCTCGATTTCTTCATCGGTGTCATGCGCCAGATCGCGCAGGAAGCCGCGGAGACGCCAGAGGTGGTGCAGAACGCGCCACACAACACGGAGTACGGCCGCCTGGACGAAGTTGGTGCCAACCGCAGCCTGAACCTGCGCTGGCTCCCGGAGCACGCAGCAGCGAAGGAGCTGGTGGCCGCCGCCGCCGATTAAGCGGCAGCTCTTGTTGCGCGTGGTAGGCTGATTGCCAGCTACGTGCAGGCTGGCAATCAGGAACATTCAAGGACGGGGGAAGTGGGGCACGTCGCCAACTTCCCCCGTCGGCATCCACGGGGCGGTGTCATGGCAGTAACACAGCAGACCACCATTGCAGAAGTTGAACTCAACCCGCCAGATGGAAATTGGGAACTCGTCAATGGCGAGATCATTGCGGTGAATCCGACGAGTTACCGAGCGGCGCGGGTCACAGCGCGAATCCTCCGGCTTCTGGATGTGTACGCCGAGACGCATGAGCTTGGCGACATCGTCGGACCCGACGCTGGCTTCGTTATCTTCCCAGATGAAAACACCCTGGTAGCTCCTGACGTCAGCTTTATCGCCAGCCATCGCGTGCCTCATACGATCGATCAGGAGCACTTTGCGCGTCTGGCGCCTGATCTGGTCGTTGAGGTCATGTCTCCATCCGACCGCATGACCGACGCCCTGCACAAGATCAGCCTTTATCTGGAGGCAGGTGTTTCCCTGGTCTGGCTCGTCGAACCCGGCCCGCGAACAATCTCGGTTTTCCAGCAGGATCGGCCAGCCGTTCGGCTTGCCGGTGATCAAGTCGTGGAAGCCGAAGGAATCCTCCCCGGCTTCTCGATGACCGTCGATGAGCTTCTAGGGCCATCGCCAGCCAGGTAGCCGCAGGAGTCATGGTTGCAGCCTGTCACGCCTTGCACGACTGTTTCATAGTCCGGCCATCCCTGGCTGGTTGTCGCGGTGACCTCACTGAATGAGGACGTTCGACAATATGCTGGCTTCCACGATGCCATTCACGTCGCAGCATCTGAGTTCTTTCGTGAGCCTGCCGTTGGGTTCCTGCCAGTATCATCGTTCATCAATTGAGCGAAAGGCCGCACCCATGGTTGCTACTCGTCCACTTTCCGTCGCTGAGTTCGAGACCGAAGCCCGCGAGGGACTATGGGAACTGATTGATGGAGAACCCATCGCTGTGACGCCCTCATCTGGACTTTCGTCGATGATTGCTTCCCGGATGGGCTATCACCTGAACAGCTATGTTGAGTCTCATCCCATCGGTCATGTGTTCTCTGCCGACGGCGGCTTCATCCTGTTCGGCGACAGAGCAACAGTGCGTAGTCCAGACGCAGCCTTCGTGCGGGTTGAGCGGCTTCCCGAGGTCCCGGCAACTTTCGTTCCGCTGGCGCCAGATCTCGCGGTCGAAGTGCTCTCCCCCTCTGATCGTCTGCCAGACGCACTCTCCAAAGCGACGATGTATCTGCAGGCGGGTGTATCACTTGTCTGGCTGATCGATCCCACGAAACGCACGGCAATCATTTTCCGGCAAGACGAGGGACCCATCACCATCGGCGAGAATGGCGTGCTGGATGGCGAGGAGGTCCTGCCGGGTTTCACCTTGCCGCTGGCAAAGCTACTCGCCTGACCTCCTCGCCCATCGCGTACCTGCTCATTGCTGGATCATTACATCGGCTTCCCCGTCACCTTGCTGGAATGGCGCACCGATTTCGTGATCATCTTCCACTGCCGCCGCCGCTCCGCCGCCAGCACTGGGTCCTGCCTGGCCTCGTATGCCGCCACCTCGCGCTGGAGCTTGCGGTAGCTCTCCCACCGCTCCGCGGAGAGGGTGCCGTCAGACAGTGCTGCCTGGACCGCGCAACCTGGTTCTCCCTCATGCCGGCAATCGTTGAAGCGGCAGTCTTCCGCCAGTTGGCCGATGTCCGCAAAGGCGGTTTCCAGGCCACTGGCGTCATCGGTCAGTCCCAGCTCGCGCATGCCGGGGGTGTCGACTAGCACGGCTCCAGCCAGCAGGATGCGCAGTTCGCGGCGGGTGGTCGTGTGGCGGCCGCGCGCATCATCCTGGCGGATGCCGCTCACGTGCTGCACTTCACGCCCCAACAGCCGGTTCACCAGCGAGGACTTGCCCACGCCAGATGACCCGATGAACGCCACGGTTTTGCCCGGCGCCAGTGCCGCCTGCAGGTCCGCCAGGCCATCTCCGGTGACCGCACTGACTTCCACCACCGGCACGCCGAGCGCAACCTCATCCAGCATCGCGCGCAGCGGTGCCACATCATCGACCAGGTCAACCTTGTTCAGCACGATCATGGGCGAGGCCCCACTCTCCCACACCGCCGCCAGATAGCGCTCGATGCGCCGGGGGTTGAGATCCTGGTTGGCGGAGGTCACGATGCCGAACAGATCGACATTCGCGGCAATCACCTGGCTCACCGCATCGAGGCTCGCCGCGCGGCGCACCAGTGCCGTCCGGCGCGGCAGGATGTGGTGAATGATGGCCCGGTCGTCGCTGTCCGCCACGGCGACCCAATCGCCCACTGCTAGACGCTGCTCGTGGGCAAGTCCATGACGCAACTTACCGGAAAGCTCTCCCAGCGCAGCCCGGCTCCCTGCCAGTTGCCAGACGCTCTGGCCGTCCGCAGCTATACGCGCGGGCACGAGATCAGGGCGCTGCAGTTCCGCGAACTGCGCGGAGAAGAACGAACTAAATCCGAGATGATCGAGATTCACGAGATCGAGCGTTTGCAACGCGGTAGCTCCTGTCAGAAAAGGTTGCGTACGGAAGGAACGCCACCTCTGACAGAGGCCAGCACGCAGCAGGCAGTTGGGGTGCTCGGAAAGGAGCGGTGGGGACGCGCGGCGTCCGGGGATGCTAGCTGGCGATGGCAGCCGAGGCGGCGATTGGGCACACTCCGGTCACAAGGATCTTCATATGTCGCCTCCCCTCAGCGCTTTTCGCGCAGCATGCCGGGCCCAATTGGCTCAGCGCGCGAAAGGATACTGCATTTCAGGCTTCGCCAGCGGCCCGTAGAATGCCGCCATAAACGCGCTCACTCAAGTAAAGGCTCGTAGCCCTCATTGAGTCCATATACGGTCTCACCAGTTCAATGTATCCGTGCTCTTTCGCAACCAGCAGAATCCCGACGGAGCCAATGACAGGCAAGCGAAGTTCCTCCGCAACCCTCCTCGCCGGTAGATGGATTATCTCCTGGAGACGGTCAGACGCATAATGCCCGGCGGCGACCATCGAGTGCATCAGTGGTCGAACCTCACTGATCAAGCCCTGATGTTTTGCTCTCACCAACAATCCCAGCGTGCCGGTTACGGGCAGACCGTGGACCCGAGCAGCGGCTCGGGCCTGATGATCGTCAAGCACCACGAAATCAGAGCCGATCTCCAAAGCCAACTCAGTAGCTTCTCGTTCTCCAGGGCCAAGCGGCTCAGGCAGAAGGAGCCTTACACGCGGTGCATGAACCCTGAATCTCTCAGGAACTCGGCCAAGCGAAGGTTGCAGTTCGATTGCCACAGCTGGGGGCACGAGTATGTGAGCGAACAGTGCCTCAGGTGGCCGAAGGGTGCCCGTCTTATGGAATGTAATCAGTGGCCCCGCATCGAAAACCGCTCTGGTGGAACTCACGGACGATCGATCGCCTGCAACTCTAGCTCGATGTCGGCCTCAGTCCAGTCAAAATAGGGAATCCCCGCCGCATTGGACAGCCGCAGGAACTCCTCGAAGTTGAGGCCGAGGATCTCTGCCGCACGGCCACAGGAAATCACATGGCGGCGGTAGAGGTCCAGGACTCCCGCTTCCAGGAGGCTTTGCGCGATCTGCTTGGGGCTATCCCCGAACAGATCGGCAACATCAGGTTCAAGTGTGAGAGAAAGGTGTCGTTGGCTCATAGCTATCCTACGTCACTCAGAATACCTGATCCCGCCAACGAGATACTCCTTACACCACGATATTGACCAGCCGCCCCGGCACGTAGATCACCTTGCGTGGCTCACGCCCAGCAATGGCTTCGGCGATCTTCGGTTGCGCCAGGACCGCGGCGCGGGCCGCGTCCTCGCTCAGGTCAACCGGCAGCATCAGGCGGTCACGCAGCTTGCCGTTCACCTGCACGACAATCTCCACCTCGTTGGCCACCGTCAGGGCCGAGTCGTACTCCGGCCATCCCTGCCGGTGCACCGAGTACGGGTTGCCCAAATGTTCCCATAGTTCTTCCGCCACATAGGGCGTGCTGGGCGCCATCAGTAGCGCCAGCGTCTCCAGGGCCTCACGCCACTCGGGTGTGCGGATAATCTCGCCCTCGCGCAGCTTCATCAACTCGTTCACGTACTCGATCAGCGCCGCGACCATCGTGTTGAACTGGAACTCGTCCAGGTCCGTGGCCACACGCTGGATGGTGCGGGCGCGCAGACGGCGCAGCGGTGCCGTCTCAGCCTCCGGCAGTGTGGCGTCGAAAGGACCGGAGCCCGTTTCCGTGACCAGGCTGAAGGCGCGCCGGATGAAGCGCTCCATGCCGGTGATGCCGCGCGAGTTCCACGGCCCGCCCTGCTCCCATGGTCCCAGGTACATCAGGTGCAGACGCAGCGCGTCCGCGCCGTGCGCGGCCACCAGTTCATCCGGGGAGACCTGCGTGCCCCGGCTCTTGCTCATCTTCGTGCCCTCTTCCGCCAGGATCATCCCCTGGTTGCGCAGGCGCAGGAAGGGCTCACCATGATCAATCAAGCCCATGTCCCGCATCACCTTGGTGAAGAAGCGGGCATACAGCAGGTGCAGGATGGCGTGCTCGATGCCGCCACAGTAGAGATCGACCGGCGTCCACTGCGCCGCCGTCTCGACATCGAACGGCGCGGTCTCGTCGTGCGGCGACGTGTAGCGGTACCAGTACCAGGAGGAATCGACGAAGGTATCCATGGTGTCGGTTTCGCGCCGTGCCGGTCCATCACACTGTGGGCAGGTGGTGTGCAGGAACGCCTGATGTGAGACCAGCGGTGATTGCCCCGTCGGCGTGAACTCCGCGTCCAGCGGCAGCACCACGGGCAACTGGTCCTCCGGAACCGGCACCATGCCGCATTCGTCGCAATAGACCACCGGAATCGGCGTGCCCCAGTAGCGCTGCCGGGAGATCAACCAATCGCGCAGGCGGAAGTTCACCTCAGCCTCGCCCCGCCCTGCCTCTGCCAGCCAAGTGATCACCTCCGGCAGCTCATCCGGCATCAGCTTGCCAGTCATCGGACCGGAGTTCACCAGGCGGCCCGGGCCGTGGTACGCCTCGGTCATGGTGGCCGGATCGAAATCCGGCTCCCCATCTGGCTGCACCACCACGCGAATCGGCAGGTCGAAGGCGCGCGCGAACTCGAAGTCGCGCTGGTCGCCGAAAGGCACCGCCATGATTGCGCCGGTGCCGTAGCCCATCAGCACGTAGTCAGCAATCCAGACCGGGATGCGCTCATCCGTCACTGGATTCAGCGCATACGCGCCGGTGAAGACCCCCGTGCGCTGGCGGCTCTCGTCCGTGGACATGCGCTCGATCTCGGTCTGCTTGCGCGCCTGCTCGACGTACGCGTCCACCTCGCCGCGCTGCGCATCCGTGGTGATCTTCGCCACCAGCGGGTGCTCGGGGGCCAGCACCATGAAGGTGGCGCCCCAGACGGTGTCGGGTCGGGTGGTGAACACCTCCAGCTCGTCGCCCGTTTCCAGCGGGAAGCGCAGGCGCGCGCCTTCGGAGCGGCCGATCCAGTTGCGCTGCATGGTCTTGACCCGCTCCGGCCAGTCCAGGTCTTCAGCGGCGTGCAGCAGTTCCTCCGCGTAGTGCGTGATGCGGAAGTACCACTGCTCCAGGTCACGCTTGATGACGTCAGAGCCGCAGCGCTCGCAGATGTTGCCCTCCAGTACCTGCTCGTTGGCCAGCACTGTCTGGTCCTTCGGGCACCACCAGACACCGCCCTTGGCACGGTAGGCCAGGCCTTCCTTCAGCATCTGCAGGAAGAGCCACTGGTTCCAGCGGTAGTACTCCGGCGTGCAGGTGATGACCTGGCGGCGCCAGTCGATCATGGCGCCCATCTGGCCGTACTGCTCGCGCATGGCGTCGATATTCTCGAAGGTCCAGGTGGCGGGGTGGATATTGTTACGGATGGCCGCGTTCTCGGCGGGCAGGCCGAAGGCATCGAAGCCCATCGGGAAGAGCACGTTGTGACCGCGCATCCGCTGCAAGCGGGCGAAGATATCGGGCGCCACAAACGCGAACCAGTGCCCGATGTGCAGCACCCCTGACGGGTAGGGGTACATGGTCAGCGAGTACCACTTCTCCCCCGGTGCATCATCGTCCACCCGGTACAACTCGTCGGATTCCCAGCGGGCGCGCCACTTCGGCTCGATAGCGGCGGGATCGTAACGGTCGCTGGCTGCACCGATGATGTCGTTGACCGTACTCGTTGCAATGTCAGTTTCGGTAACCGTGGTCATGTGCTGATCGTCCTGTCGTACGCCGCTTGCCGATATCCGATGTGCCAGTCTCTGGATACGCTGGACAAGAAAAAGCCCTTCATCCCTGGTCAGGGACGAAAGGCTTGAAACCCTTCCGCGGTACCACCCTGGTTGACCGGGTGGCGCGGATAATGGTGGAGCCGAGGGGACTCGAACCCCTTACCTCAACACTGCCAGTGTTGCGCTCTCCCGGCTGAGCTACGGCCCCAGAGAATCCTGGCGCGGCCACGATCCACTCTGGATGCCTGGTAACGGAGGCGAACCGGCGCCAGCTAACGGGAAACCCGCTTCACTGGCACTGCTCACGGGCGAGTTCAGCCCCTGGGTTGTCGCCTTCCACCACCGGCGACTCTCTGGGAAACAGGGCTTACTACTCCCGATCAAAGCTCACAAAGCATAGTCCAAATCTGTGACTAACGTCAAACCGCGCGGGCGTTCTACTCGCCCACGCGGTCTGCCAGGCATCTACTCGCTGAGCACGATCGTGGCTGGCTCCGAGGTACGCGACTCCTTGTACGTCACGCTCCGTTCGCCGCCGAAGCCGGTGCCCGCCATACCAACATTGATACCACTTATGATGGGAATGCTCGGTATGGTTGGGATCATGCCCGCCACCCCAACCGGCATCCCGGAAGTCACCACTGGAATCGGTGGCACGGTAATTCCCGAGACGATTCCCTGCGCCCCGGTCGCCGGCACGTGAACGCCAACCATGGAGGCAAGCACCGCTGCTACCCCACACACCTGCAGAACTCGCCGCATCGTGTTCTCCTCCCCGCGCGTACGCCACTCCCATGCGAAAGCGCCCGCTCCGCACATCGAGCCACCGTGAATCATGGGAGTACGTACACATTGTCGCATGTGGCGACGCCTGGGGAGAGACATAGATGTTGTCTGGAGCACAGGTTAGTGCGAGGCACGGTGAACCCGGCAGTCAGCGTGCTGACTACCGGGTTGATGGGCAGGTTACTGAGAAGCCTGAACGGGAAACTACGCCATCACTTCGGGCAGAATATTCTGGTTCCGGTGGAAGAGGTTCTGGGGATCGTAAGTGTGTTTCAGCGCGGCCAGGCGTGCGTACTTGGCGGTGCCGTAGGCATCACGCACACGCTCCAGATTGTCACCCACGCCGAGGTAGTTCACGTACACGCCGCGCGCGTACGGCTGCATGGCGTCCCACAGGCCCCGCGCCCAGGCGATATTCGCCTCTTCCTCGGCGGGGTCACCCCACCGCGCGATGATGGCCAGGTTGACCGCCGCGTCGCGGTGATCGAACGCACTCTCATCCCGGCCAATGTGCGTCACTGCGCCACCCAACTGCTCGATGAGCACCGCGTTCATCGGCGAGGGCGCGGCGTTTGCGCCGGCGACCAGGATATCGATTGCCTCGTCCGGCAGACCGGCCAGGAAATGCGACTTCCAGTAAACGCTCACGCCAGTCGGGAAGCCGTCGTCCAGCATCTTCTGCAGAGCGGTGTAGGGCATTGGCTGCACCAGGTCTGCCAGCGGCTCACCCAGCGCGCGGTACGGGGCCACAGCCTGGGCGCCAGCTTCTGCATCGCCAGCATAGGCGATGACGTAGGCGAAGATGGGCGCTCCCTCCGGAGAGGAGAGCATGGCGCTGAAGACGGCGAGCGCATCGGATGAAGCGTCTGACTCTTCGCGAAAGTGACGCAGCGCGGCAGCCGCCTGCTCACGCGGATGGATCAGCATGCCGGCGTAGACACCATCCAGCGGATGCAACTTGAAGGTGAACTCCGTCACCACTCCGAAGTTGCCGCCACCCCCGCGCAGCCCCCAGAGCAGCTCCGGCCGCTCGGTTTCACTGGTGGTGACCACGGAGCCATCCGCCAGCACCACCTGGGCGCCGACGAGGTTATCGCAGGCCAGACCCATGCTGCGCATCAGCCAGCCAATGCCACCACCAAGGGTGAGACCAGCCACGCCCGTTGAGGAGATGGCGCCGCCCGTTGCGGCTAGGCCGTGCTCCTGCGTCGCGGCATCGAAGTCGCCCCAGGTCGCGCCGCCACCCACGTGGGCCAGCCGCTGGTCCGGATCGACCTGGACGGCGTTCATCACCGTGAGATCGATGACCAGCCCGTCATCAACGACGGCCAGGCCGGCGGCATTGTGGCCGCCGCCGCGGACAGCAATTTCCAGGCCCTGCTCCCGCGCGAAGTTCACGACAGCCTGCACATCTGCCACGCTCTGGCAGCGGGCGATAGCCGCTGGACGGCGGTCAATCATCCCGTTCCAGACGCGGCGGGCAGCATCGTAATCCGCATGATCCGGGAGCAGAAGCTCTCCAGACATGGCGGCGGTCAATTCGGGCCAGGGGACCATTGTGGACACAAGGTGAGACATGAACAACTCCCGTACGGTAAGCATGCAAGGGTGGAATACGGAGTGCGCCCGGAAGCGTAGGGCGAATGTGCCTGCGTGACAAGGGCTACGGATCTCCCGGCATCTACGCCATGGCGCCGTTAGCGATGCTGAAGACAGAGCGCTATGGGCAGGCCGTCAAGGAACGGGCGTAGCCACCGGCGTGGCGTCCGCTTCGCCTGGATGCAGCGGGGGCAACGCGATCTCGTAGAGCCAACCCTGGAAGAACGATTCCAGGTCCTCGCCACTGATTTCCTCGGAGAGCGCGATGAAGTCCTCGGTCGTCGCGTTGCCGTTGCGGTACCGCTCCGGCCACGCGCGCAGGATGGTGAAGAAGGCCTCGTCTCCAACACGCAGGCGAAGGGCGTGCAGCGTGAGCATGCCACGGTCATACACGGAAAAGGGGGAGAACAGGTTGGTCGGCCCAGGGTCCCCCGTTGGCACGGCCACTCCCGGGAAGATCGCTGGATCCACGCCGAGAGCCACAAGTTGCGCCAGGCCCTCCACGGCCGGGATCTGCGCCAGGGCATGCGGGCTCGTCGCCTCCAGGCCGTCAAGGTAGCGCTGCACAAAGCGCTCGCTCACGGGAGCCCGTAGGAAGCGGGTGCTGAAGTGCTGATAAGTATCCAGCACATCCGCCGCGCTGGAGATGGCCACCGCCTGCGGATCCTGGACCGGGTTCAGCGCGGCGTGCACCGCGTAGCGCTGGGCAATGGAGCGATTCCGCGCCGCTACTCCCTCCGTGTGCTCGATCCAGAGGGCCTGGGCGTAACTGGCGAACCCCTCGTTCAGCCAGATGTCCTGCCAGCGCAGCACGCTGACGGTATTGCCGAACCACTGGTGCGCCATCTCGTGCGCCACCAACGACTCCTGGCTCTTGCGCTCCTCCTCATTGAGAGCCATGGCATCCACGAACGGCAGCGAGCCATAAATGGGGATGGTCTGCGTCTCCAGCGCGAAGAGGATGGGCGCGTCCACAACCGTGCCGCCAGCGGCGACAAAGGGATAAGGGCCGAAGACGGTCTCGAAGTACGCAATCATCTCCGGCAGGCGGTCGAACATCACGCGCTGCCCCTCTCCAACGCCGTCGGCGAAGGCCAACCGGAGCGGAATCCCGCGCGGCCCCTCACGCTCGATCGTGTCCAGGCGGCCGGCATGAAAGGTCACCAGGTAGGTGGCCATAGGGTCCGGCGAGTCCCAGACGGTCGTCACCTTGCCGTCGTGCTCGATCGTCTCGACGAGCAGCCCATTGGCAACGACGGAGAACGGCTCATCCACGGTCAGGCGCAGCGTGTAGGTGGCCTTGTCTGCTGGATGGGCATTGGCAGGAAACCACGTTTCAGAGCCGCGCGGCTCACCGGCAATAAAAATGGCGTCCCGGCCATCCCACCAGCCGGAGCCGTACTGCTCTGGTTCGGTAGGATCAGGCTTCTGGCTCATCCCCGAGAGGGCGCCAAGCACATCCAGCACCAGCGAGCCAGTCGTTGGCGCATCCAGGCCCAGGGGTTTACCGGCATACCTGACTTCCAGCGTGAAGTGCTGTCTAGGCGCCAGCGGTAGGGCCGGAGTCACAGTGAGCTCTGCCTCGCGCCGGCTGAACGTTGCGGGTACACCGTCTACCGAAATCTCGATGACGTCCAGCCCGCGGAAGTCCAGGTTGAAGGCACACAACTCGATCAGCGCGACGGCATCGATCACGGCTGTGCCAGTACGGATACTGCCGCCCGGGACATCCAGATCCAGGTCGAGCGTGTAGTGCAGGGCGTCATAGCCGCCGTTGCCCATGAGCGGGAAATAGGCATCGCCGATACTGCTGCTTCCCGCGGCGCAGGCGGTGCCGGCGACCGGGGTCGCGCTATCCGCTACGGCGCCCAGGACAGCCTGCCCAAGCACCAGCACGCCTGCCAGTACACCCCACGAGATCTTCCCGCTCTTGCGCATCCGTTGTCCCTGATGCCTCGCCATACCGCCACCTGGCTGCCTGCCCACGCCCAAACCTATGACCCGGTGGGGCATGCGTCAAGCGGCGACTGCAAGCTACGCGCACCTATTCGGCCCGGATTTCCCCAGTACCGCTAGCCAAGCGAAGAAATTGTGGTCATAGTTGACACTGTCGTGTTGCCGGTGAACTCCCGGTGGAGCGGTAGCACCCTTATGCCGTCAGACGAAAGGACCTACTGAACGATGGTGACGCCTTCACCCGCTGGCCGTATTGCCGAAAACATCGTGCGCCGTTTCGAGGGCCTGGCTGGCACCCGCGACCGCGCCCTCGGTGAGGGACGCCAGATCACTCGCCTCGCGGCTAACAGCGTCCGTGCCACCCACCGTGGCGAACTGGCTGAGGCCGAGCGTCTGCTGACAGAGGCACAGAACCGCATGATCGTGCTGAAGGCCGAGCTCCGCCCCTACCCGAGCGTCTATTGGGCAGGCTACGTCCAGGACGCCATGAAGGAAGCGGCAGAGGCGGCCATCGCCCTCGCCATCGTGGCCAACCGCCCCCTGCCGGAACCAGCGGACCTGGGCGTGGAAGATGCCGCCTATCTCAACGCGATGGCCGAGGCCGCATCAGAACTGCGCCGGCAGGTGCTGGACCGCCTCCGCGAGAACGACCTGGCCCGTGCCGAGTTCCTGCTCGGCGTGATGGACGATATCTACAGTGCCCTCGTCACCGTGGACTTCCCGGATGCCATCACTGGCGGCCTCCGCCGCACCACCGATGCCCTACGCGCGGTGCTGGAGCGAACGCGCGGCGACGTGACCATGGCCGCCACGCAGGGTCGCGTGGAACGTGCCCTCCGTGAAGCGCTGGGCACAGAGTTCGTGGCGTTTGGCGCACCGTTGGGAGGGACGCAGGACGGCAACCCCCTGGCCGTGGAGTAACGAGGCCTCCAGTGATCACCGCCGCGTGAGAAGTCTTCTCGCCACCCAAGACTGCCCACTGCCCGATACACCCCACCCGCCAAAGTTGGCATTCCTGGGACACGTTTGAGAGGGTCTTGGGATCGTTGTCAGCCGTCCGGAGTTCACCAGACCTGCTGAGGTGGCGAAGCTCGCTACGTCCCGTCAGCTTCCTCAAGCCGCTCTGGTACTCCTCCGCGGATCAGCCCTACGCCATCGAGAACCCGAAGACCGTGGTTGAGGCGAACTGCTCCCCGGGCCGGAGGACGGTGCTGGGGAACGCCGGCTGGTTCGGCGAATCCGGGAAGTGCTGTGTCTCCAGTGCGATGCCGTCACCCTGGCGGTACGCCCGGCCGCTCGTCCCGTAGAGATCTCCTTTCAGGTAGTTGCCGCCATAGACCTGCACGCCCGGCTCGGTTGTCCAGACGGTCAGCGTGCGTCCACTGGCCGGGTCCTGTAGCCGCACCGCCTCCATGAGCGACGCATCGCCCTCCGGCCGGTCGAGCACGAAGTTGTGATCGATGCCAAGGGCGAGCCGCAGTTGCGGGTAATCCTGGCGCGTCCGCTCTCCCACGGGCGCTGGTGAACGGAAATCGAACGGTGTGCCCTCCACAGGCGCGAGCACGCCGGTCGGGAGCTGGCTGGCGTCGGTTTCCGTAAACCGGCTGGCGTTCACGGTCAGCAGGTGGTTCTCCGTGCTGCCACTCCCCTCCCCGGCCAGGTTCCAGTAGCCGTGGTTGGTGAGGTTGAGAACGGTCGGCTTGTCCGTTTCCGCGGTGTAGTCGAGCCGCAGCCGGTTGTCATCATCCAGGGTGTAGGTGACGGTGGCGGTGAGTGTCCCGGGGAACCCCTCTTCGCCATCCGGGCTGACCCGGGTCAGGCGCACCCCATCCGCCTCTGCCTCGGCATCCCAGAGGTGCTTGTCAAAACCGCGAATTCCGCCGTGCAGCGTCAGCGTGCCCACATTCAGCGAGGGCCTGTACCGCACCCCGTCGAGCTCGAAGCCGTCGCCGCTTAGCCGGTTCGCATAGCGCCCGGCCACGCACCCGAAGAAGGGGATATTGCCGGTCACATACGTCGCCAGATCAGCGAAGCCCAGCACGACATTGGCGAACTGCCCGTTGCGGTCCGGAATCCGCACGGACTGGATAACCGCCCCCCAGGGGAGGATGACCACTTCCACACCCTGTGCGTTCCGCAGCGTGAAGCGTGAAACCGGCTGTCCGTCGATCTCCCCGGCCACTTCCTGGATGACTTCCACCATCGACTCTGTCGCCTCCACCACGTCGTTCATTGCCGCGTGCCGAGACAATACACCGAGTTGCCGCCTCCGACTGCCTGGTCCATGCCGTCGATCTGAGGCACGAAACCTGCGTGGTACCATCGTGGGTCGACGAGCCGCTTCCTGGGAGTAAAAGAACATGCGCATCGCCGTGGACGCGGCGGGTGGGGATCACGGCCTGGAGGTCGTCCTGCCAGGCGCTCTGGCCGGTGCACGCCGGTTTGGCGTGGGTCTCCTGCTCGCCGGAGCAGAACCAGTCATCGCCGCTGCCCTGGCGGCGCACAATACCACTGGCCTCGATATCGAAATCGTGCACGCCCCCGATATCATCACCATGGATGATTCTCCAGCTCAGGCCGTGCGCCGGAAGCCGCAATCAGCGATTGCCGTAGCCCTGGATGCCGTGCGCGAGGGACGTGCCGACGCAATCGTCTCCGCCGGGAACAGCGGTGCCGTCATGGCAGGGGCGCTCTTCAAGCTGGGCCGCATCCGTGGTGTGGATCGCCCGGCCATCGCCGGCTACATCCCGTCCATAAAGGGGCAAACGCTGGTGCTGGACATGGGCGCGGTCACAGACCCACGCGCGGTCCACCTGGTCCAGTTTGCCCAGATGGGGTCCGTCTACACGGAGCGCGCCTCCGGCGTGAGCAACCCTACGGTGGGTCTGCTCTCCAACGGTGAAGAACCCTCCAAGGGGAACGCCCTGGTCCAGGAGACCTTTCCCCTCCTGCAGGAGGCGCCCGGCATTACCTTCTATGGAAATGTGGAGGGGAACGACATCACGCGCGGCGTGGTGGACGTGGTGGTCACGGACGGCTTTACGGGCAACGTGGCACTAAAGGTGGCGGAGGGCGCCGCTGCTCTTATCAACGCCACAGTCCGGAAGCGCATCACCAACGGGCTGGTGCGCAAGGCGCTGGCCGGGCTCCTGTATCCTGCGTTCCAGGAAGCAAAACGGGACCTCGATTACGCCGAACAGGGCGGCGCGCCGCTGCTGGGTATTGACGGCGTGGTCATCATCTCCCACGGCCGCTCCAACGCGCTGGCCATGGAGAACGCCATCGGCGTCGCGAAGCGCAGCGTGGAAGGCGACGTGCCTGGGACGATCGGGCGGTTGATGGCGACCCTGGATACCCCGCAAGTCGCGGGGGTTGGGTAGGGACAATCGGCCACAACGTCGTTCCTGGTCTGGAATGAGCGTACCCAGGATGGGCCCGGCCGCACGTGCAGCAATGCCAGCGGTCCGTGGCGAGTTTGGCCCCGTCTCAATCGCCAGGACGCCACATGCAAAAAAGCCCCTCGCCCAGGAGATTGGACGAGGGGTTAGGCTACGAGAGGAAAGGGCTACGCCCCTTCCTCCACCGTCCGCTTCAACTGCGTGCCCGGCTTGAAGGTTGGGCTGCGGCGCGCCTCGATGGTCATCGCCTCGCCGGTCCGTGGGTTGCGTCCCTCGCGGGCCGCACGCTCCACGACCTTGAATGAACCGAAGCCGCTGATCTGGACCTCGACGTTGCGCGCCAGGTGATCGTGAATCGACATCAGGAAGGCATTGACGGCCTTCCCGGCCTGCGCCTCGCTGAGCCCGGCCTCGTTGGCGACGATCTTGATCAGATCCTGCTTGACAGCCTTGCCGCCCGCTCCGTCAGTGTCGTTATCCACGTCGTCCTGTACTGCTGCCTTGGCCATTTTCAGCTCCTTATGTTTGGCGCCGAGGTGATCGTTCCTGCTGCACCGTCGCGCAAGTTCGCACGTGCAGGGGGCGCCTGTGACGCGACTTCGCGTCTGACTCGGCTGCCCAGTTTACCACTGCGGAGCGAGTCAGTCCACGAAAAACCGCGAACATACGCGGGTTTTTAGTGCCTGCGCCACATCCAGGCTACGTCAGGCGGCGTTGGCGGGCGGCCTCGAAGAGCAGAATGGAACCCGCAACGGCAGCGTTCAGGGACTCCACGTTCGCCGCAAGCGGGATGGCGACGACCTGTGATGCCCACGCTTCCAGTTCCGGGCTCACGCCCTCGGCCTCGCCACCAATGATGAGAGCGGCGGGTTGGGTCCAGTCAACTGCGTCGTAGGCCATTGGCGCGCCGGCGGCGGTTGCGGCACGTAGTGAGAGGGCCTGGTGCAGGGGCGCGGCAGCCGCCTCGAAGGACAACAACGGGAGCCGAAAGTGCGCGCCCATGCCAGCACGCACCACCTTCGGATTCCAGGGATCGACACCCTCTGCGGTGAGATAGGCGGCACTGACTCCGGCCCCGGCAGCCGACCGCAGCAACGTGCCGAGATTCCCGGGATCGCGCAGGCGGTCCAGCACCAACACCAGTGGCACTTGCGAGTCTGACATGGGAACATCCGGCCAGGGAAAGACGGCCAGCACCCCCTGCGGCGACTGCACATCGCTCAACCTGTCGAAGAGACGTGGCTCCACCTGGCGCAGCACCGGATCATCTGGCGCAACCTGGAGCTCGTCGAGGAGGAGATCCGCCCGGTCATCCTGGCGCAGCAGCAGTAGGTGCGGCTGCTCCCCGGCCAGGAGACCATCGCGCACGGCGCGTAGTCCCTCAACGACGAACGCTCGCTCTGTGGCGCGGGTATCACGCCGGGAGAGCGAGCGAACGTAGGCAATAGCTGGATTGGCGCTGGACGTGATGACGGCGCGGTCCGAGGACGGCATGACGCCCGCTCAGTCCAGAGCGATGGGGAGAGAAGTGGTTACGCCAGTGCCTGCTTTGCAGTGGCAACCACAGCCGAGAAGGCTTCGGGTTCGCGCACGGCCAGGTCTGCCAGCATCTTGCGGTCGACCTTCACGCCGGCCCGGTTCAGGCCATTGATGAGCGTGGAGTAGGACATGCCGTTGAGGCGGCTGGCGGCGTTGATGCGGATGATCCACAGGCGGCGGAAATCGCGCTTGCGGTTGCGGCGGTCACGATAGGCGTAAGCAAGCGAGTGCATCAGCGACTCGTGCGCGCGCTTGAAAAGGCGGTTGTTCGCGCCGTAGTGGCCCTTCGTCTGGGCGAGAACCTTCTTGTGCCTGGCGTGGGCGGTCACGCCGCGCTTGACACGTGCCATGGAAAACGTCTCCTCGTCTCAGCAGTCTTGTCGGGGCCGCTGTCGCCCGGCGTGGGTGCGCCACGCGCGCCGCCCAACGTGGGCTGCGCCGGACCGGGTGGAGTCCCCGGTCCCATTACGCCTTATGCGCCATACGGCAGCATACGCTCGACCTGACCCTGGCTCGCAGAATTCAGTGGCAGCATGCGGTCAAACTGTCGCTTCACACGGGGCGCCTTCTTGCGCCGGTTGTGGCTCTTCATGCCCTTGGCGCGCATGATCTTGCCACTAGCCGTTACATGAAACCTACGCTTCGCCCCCTTGTGGGTTTTCATCTTCTTCCCCGGAGCCTTGGGCACCGCCTTGTCCTTCCTTTTCTCGTGCTCTCTCTGCTACTGCCGCAGCCTTCGCCTTGAGCGGCGCCATGATCAGGATCATGGTCCGGCCTTCCATGCGCGGCGACATTTCCACCGTGCCATGCGGGCGAAGCTGATCAGCCAATTGATCGAGCAGCCCCTTACCGATATCCGGGTGCGCCATCTCGCGCCCTCGGAAGAGCACGGTCAGCTTTACCTTATCCCCGGCATCAAGAAACTTGGCTGCCTGCTTACCCTTGGTTGACAGATCATGGTCGTCGATCTTGGGCCGGATGCGAACTTCCTTGAGCTCGACGACATGCTGATTCTTTCGCGATTCACGCTCTTTGCGGCTCGTCTCATAACGGAATTTCCCGTAATCCATGAGCCGGCACACCGGTGGCATCGCGTTCGGTGCAACCTCGACAAGATCGAGGCCACGGTCACGCGCCATCTGGAGTGCCTCGAACGTGGGAATGATGCCTACCTGCTCACCCTGCTCATCGATCAACCGGACTTCGCGAATCCGGATGCGCTCGTTGACGCGGGTCTGGACCGGTCTGGAAATAATCTGCCTCCATTGCCCGCGTTGCGGGACTTTGTTGATAACACAGGAACGCGCCGGGAAATCACTCCGACGCGGTCGCCCCAAAATCCAGAGAGCGAGTTTACCATCTTCTTGACCGACAGGTCAATTATGCAAGGTCGCAGGCAGCCGTTTTCGGCCGTTGACAGAGGCTGTTCCTTCCGTAAGAATGCAGATCACGACCGATACAAGTTCAACGCGCATGATCCGCTCGGCATGACGTAGTGTCACGGAAGGAGTGGACCAGTGAACCAGTCCAGGCTTTCGGCCCGATTTCGACTGGCGGCGTTGGCCGCGTTGCTCGTTCCCCTTGGGCTCATCCAGCCTCCTACCGGCGCGCAGGACGCGCCACTCACCATCGCCACCTGGGGCGGCGCCTACACCGATGCCCTTACCGAGGCCTACGCCGAGCCATTCACCGCGGAGACCGGCACCCCCGTCCAGTTCGTGGACGCGCCGGGTGGCTTCAACGCGATGCTTGAGGCACAGGTCAACGCCCGTAACGTCACCTGGGACATTATTGATGTCGGTGAAGAGGATGCCGTGGCGATGATCGACGCCGGGCACCTGCAACCGATTCCAGATGACATTCGTACCGAGTTGATCGAGGCAGTCGGCGAGGAGAATGTGACCGAGTACGGTGTCTCCTTCGCCGCCTACGGCTCGGTCATCGTCTGCAACGCGGCAGCGGCCGAGGCATGCCCCATGACGGCGGCGGAGTTCTGGGATGTCGAGAACTTCCCCGGCCGCCGCACCATGTACGGGGACGGCTGGAGCGAGAACCTGATGTACGCCCTCCTCGCGGACGGTGTGGCCAAGGAAGAGCTCTTCCCGCTCGATGTCGACCGCGCCTTCGCCAAGCTCGATGAGATCAAGCCGCACATCAACGTCTGGTGGACGACGGGCGACCAGTCCCAGCAGATCTTCCGCGACGAAGAAGTGGTCATGGGCATCATGTGGGATGGCCGCGCGCATGGTCTGCGTGACCAGGGCGTGGATGTCCAACTCTCCTTCGAGGGGAGTCCCATCTCCCGTGACCTGCTGGTGGTGCCCGCTGACGCCCCGAACGCGGAGGCGGCGTGGGAGTTCCTGCGCTGGTACGCCACGCACCCGGAGGGCGGCAAGATCTGGATCGAGCAGATCGGCTACGGCGTCGCCAACCCGGACGCCTACGCGGAAGTTGCTGCCGAGATCACGGCAGACATGGGCGGCTCGCCAGACAACATGGCCAAGGGCGTCATCTCCGACGTGGAGTGGGCGCGCGAGAACCGCGAGACGGTCCTGCCCCGCTGGACCGAGTGGCTCGCCTCCTGACACCCGGTGTCTCGAACGCACGTTTCGTGTCTCTCGACTTCGCTCGAGACACCTCGTTTCTCGTACCGTCGCTGGCACGCACGGGCATGTACGAGTGTTGCCCATCCTCGGGTGTCATCCTGAGGAACGAAGGATCTCGTTCTCCCGGTCCTGAGCACGCAGTGCCAGGAAACAGACTGCGCGCATAGGCGGACGAGATCCTTTGCCCGCAGGTCGGGAGGACAGGCGGGAGGAATCGACCTTCCTGAAGGCAGAGGGCGGGGCATGGCGGTTGCGGCACCAGCAGCGGTGGAAGAACGTGGGCGGCTCTGGCGGAACGATCCGTCAGCGGCAGTGGGCCTTCTCCTACTCGCGCCGGCGCTGGTGCTGCTCATCCTTTTCTTCGTTGTCCCGATCCTGCGTATCTTCTGGGTCGCCCTGTCCGATCCCACGCTCAGCCTCGACCGCTTCGGTGACTTCTTCGCCAGTCCGGCGGCGCGTCGCTCACTGTTGACCACGCTGCGCGTCAGCGCTATCGTCACTGTACTGGCGACGCTGATCGGACTGATCGTGGCCTGGGAACTGCGCACCACTACCTCGAAGTGGAAGCGCGCGGCGCTCTGGCTGGCGACCCTGTTTCCGCTCTGGACCAGCGTGGTGGTGCGCAACTACGCGTTCACCATCCTGCTGCAGCGCAAGGGAATCCTCAACACGGCACTGATCTCGACCGGGATCATCGATGAGCCGCTCAGCATCCTGTATACGGATGTAGCGGTGGTGCTGGGGATGCTCTACACCATGCTGCCGTACGCCATCCTGCCGATCTACGCCAGCCTGGTGAACCTGGACACCTCCATCGTCAGCGCCGCCGAGAGCCTGGGCGCCAGTCGTCCCCGCGCCGTCCGCGACGTCGTGTTGCCGCTGATTGCACCCAGCGTTTTCGCGGCGGCAGCCATCACCTTTGTCGTCTCGGTCGGCTTCTACATCACGCCCATCCTGCTCGGCGGGCCCGATTCCCCCTTCCTCGCCACCTTCATCGACCAGCAACTGTTCAGCCTCTACAACTTCCCGGCGGCAGCAGCTACGGCCAGCATCCTCTTCCTGACCGCCGCGATTGTGGTCGGGTTCGCCTGGCGGGTCGTCGGCTTCGAGCAAATCCGCAAGGCGCTCGCATGAACCGGGTGATTCGTGCCGGCGGGAAGGCGCTCTACGAGGGGCTGCTGGCGCTGATCGTCGTCTTCATGGTCGTGCCAACGGTGATCGTGGTCCTGCTTTCCTTCTCCGGGGACGAGTTCATTCGCTTCCCGCCGCATACCTGGGGGTCGCGCCAGTACGAGACTCTCATAGGGAGCGATGAGTGGCTGACACCCCTCTGGCGCTCGCTGGGCCTGGGCGTTTCCTCGGCGATCCTGGCGGTGATCATCGGGTTCTCGGCGGTGATGGCACTGTACCGCACAGCAGCGCCTGGCAAGGAATTGCTGCAGTTCCTGGGTCTCGGCCCGCTCCTGGCCCCGAGCGTAGCCTACGCGGTGGCGCTCTACAGCCTCTTCGCCGATCTGCGTCTGCTGGGCAGCTTCTTTGGCCTCCTGATGGTGCACATCACCATGGCCCTCCCCTTCGTGCTGCTCATCATCGGAGCGGCCATCTCGCGTGTTCCGCGCGAGCTGGAGCTGGCTGCGCTCAGCCTGGGCGCCAGTCGCACCCGCGCCTGGCGGGATATCACTCTGCGCCTGCTGCTGCCCGCGCTGGTGGCATCCTTCATCTTCGCCTTCATTGGCTCCTTCGATGAGGCGATCGTGACCAGCTTCCTGGCCAGCATCGGGTTCGTGACCCTACCGGTCGAGATCTTCAGTTCCGTCCGCTTCGGGGTCGACCCGGTGATCACGGCGATCGCCACCCTGTTGACGCTGGCGACAGCCCTGCTGATGGTGATCTACGGCATGATGCGAAGGCGCACGTGAGCCACAGCGCGTCCCGGCCCGCGCTCCAGCTCCGGGCGCTACACAAGAGCTTCGGCGCCGTCACCGCCGTCGACGGGATCGATCTCACGGTCCGGCAGGGGGAGTTCCTGACGTTGCTTGGGCCGAGCGGCTCCGGCAAAACCACCATCCTGAAGATGATCGCGGGCTTCGAGTCGCCTACGAGTGGAGCGATCGAGCTGGCCGGGCGTGATGTCTCCCGGCTTTCACCGGCGGAGCGTGGGATCGGAGTGGTCTTCCAGCAGTACGCACTCTTCCCGCACATGACCGTGGGGGAGAACATTGCCTACCCGCTCACGCTGCGCAAGTGGTCCACGGTGGAGCGCGCCGAGCGCGTGCAGCAGATGCTGGATCTGGTGGAGCTGGATGGCTACGACGGCCGTTACCCACGCGAGCTTTCCGGTGGGCAGCAGCAGCGGGTGGCCGTCGCCCGTGCTCTTGCTTTCCAGCCGGCTCTGCTGCTGATGGACGAGCCCCTCGGCGCGCTGGACCGCGCGCTGCGCATTGGCATGCAGGAGGAGATCCGGCGCATTCATCGCGATTCCGGCGCCACCATCCTGTACGTAACGCACGATCAGGAAGAGGCGTTGACGATGTCCGACCGCGTGGCCATCATGCGGGACGGGCAAATCCGGCAGGTCGGGCCGCCGCGCGACCTCTACGAGCGCCCGGCGGACCGCTTCGTCGCCACCTTCTTTGGCGAGTGCACCCTGGTGCCCGCCGAATACCTCGGCCCAGCGAGTGGCCCTGAGGTGCGCGTGCGCACGCTAGACCAGGAAGCCACCGTGCGCCATGGCGGAACACTCCCGGAGCGCGACATTTCGCTGGCGATCCGGCCAGGGCGCATCCGACTGCAGCCAGCCCCCGGCGATATCCCCCTCCCCGCCACCATCGTCGATCTGCTCTACCTCGGTGATGCCGTGCGCATCATCGGGCACCACCCCGACGTAGGTGAAATTCTGGCCCGAGCCGACCCGGACCAGACACGAGACCTGGCCATCGGGCAAAGGATCACATTTGGCTTCGCCCAGAAGGATGCTGTCGCCGTGGGCGGGGAGCGATAGCGAGACAGAACTGCGAGTTCTCTGGTCATCCTTGCAGGGCCGTGCCTTGTGCTGAACAGCCCGCAATGTGTCCGAAAGCAAGCTCATTTCGCCCGCGTCAGCACAATCTCTGCCACGGCCTTATCAAGCGAGTGGTGATGCACTCCGTACCCGTTGTACGCCGTCCCGTAGCGTGCCGGACGCCACGGACCGAATCCCGTGGGTAGGGATCTTCACAAGACCTGAAGTCCCATGTACATACGTGAACGTTGAATCTGCAACGGGTTTTGGAACACAGATTCCTCTGCAAAGCTGGGCAGAACTGCTGCCGATGCGGAGGGTCCCGAATACCGTCGTTTGTGAGATAGCTGCCCGCACGTATTCCAGGCGCCGATGCATGTCATCGATCAAGCACTGGAGGACAAATGACAAAACCTGTGACGGGTTGCCCTGCTCGCCGGCTCAATCCGGTCGTCCAGACCCGCAGTCGAGGCAATTGACAGAGAGGACTCGCACCGTCACGCTTGGATTCGTTGAGTTTGGGCGTCCACGAGAGCCAAGTCCCATATGTTTGCTGACCAGCCATCGGGCGTCCATGCTCCTGCCCTGTCGGCCGTGCCAGCTGCCCCGTCCGTGGCAGGCGCCGTAGCACGCCTCCCGCTGCCGTTGACGCCCTTGATCGCGCGCGACGAGGAACTGGCCGCCGTTCACACGCTGCTCCGTGACCCCGGCGTTCGCCTGCTTACGCTGACCGGTCCTGGTGGCGTCGGCAAGACTCGCCTCGCGATCGCGGCTGCACGCGCCGTCATGAGCGACGTTCCCGACGGCGTCGTCTTCGTCGACCTGGCCCCGATCGCCAACCCCGACCTGGTCCTGGCCGTTATCGCGGGTGCGCTCGGGCTGCGTGACATGAGTAACCGGTCGCTGCACGATCGGCTGTTCGACCTCCTGGCCGACCAGCACCTGCTACTGGTGCTTGACAACTTTGAACGGGTCGTCGTCGCCGGGCCACAGTTGCTCGATCTGCTGACTGCCTGCCCCGCGGTGACGCTCCTGGTCACCAGCCGGATCAGCCTCCGGCTCTCCGGAGAGCGTGAGTTCCCCGTAACTCCGCTGCCCCTGGGCGCGACGATGGCCGCGGACGCCGGGAGCTCTGGGGCGGTCCGGCTCTTCGCCGAACGCGCGCAGGCCGTCAGGCCCGACTTCCGGCTCACCGCCGAGACGCTGCCAACAGTTGCCGAGATCGTCGATCGGGTTGATGGCCTTCCGTTGGCGATCGAGCTGGCCGCTGCGCGGATGAAGGCCTTGACCCCGGCGGCGCTGCTCCAACGCATGGAGCAGCGGTTGCCACTGCTCAGCGGTGGCGTGCGCGACCTGCCCCTGCGCCAACAGACCATGCGGGACACCATCGCCTGGAGCCACGACTTGCTGACGCCGACGGAACAGGTCCTTTTCCGCCGGCTTTCCGTGTTTTCCGGCGGGTTCACGTTGGCCGCGGCGGCGGCTGTCGCCGCATCGCCACTTGACGACTTGGTAGTGGCGGACGAGCTTGCAGCGCTTGAGGGGCTCACGTCCCTGATCGAGCAGAGCCTTGTGCTACGGGGTGACGCGTCGAGCGACGAACCGCACTACGCCATGCTGGAGACCGTCCGCGAGTACGCGAGCGAGCGACTGGAGTCATCCGGCGAGGGCATCGGTGTCCGACGCCGGCACGCCATGTACTTCCTGGGGTTCGCCGAGGCGGCCGACGGCGGCCCGTCGCCACTGCGCACGACGTCCGTCACCGCCGGTAGCGTCTGGGCGATGAGACAGAGGCTGCTCGGGGGCCACCTGGATGACTGGCTCGATCGGCTGGAGGCCGACCACGACAACCTCCGGACCGCCCTGGGCTGGCTCGCAGACCCGGGCGAACCGGAGGCGTTCCTTCGGCTCGCCCGGGCCCTCTGCATCTTCTGGATCCACCGGGGTCCGTACGAGGAGGGTCAGGCCTGGCTTGAGCAAGCGCTGGCGCGAAGCGGGGAAGCCGCTCCTCTGCTGCGGCGCGACGCGTTGCACGGGCTCGGGTTGCTGGCCGTGAGCCGGGACGACGTCGTGCGGGCCGAGTCGTGCTTCTCCGAGAGCCTGACAATCTCTCAGGCACGTGGCGATCCAGAGGGTTTCGTATCCGCCTGGCACGGCCTTGGACGCGTGGCGATGCATCGGCGCCGGTTCAACCTCGCCACCACGTTTCTCCAGGCGTCGCTGGTCGGGGCGCGGCGACTGAACGACCCGATGATGGCCTCCGTCACCGCAGGGATCGCCCTGGACTACCTTGGCGCCGCGGCGTATGCCCAGGATGCGCTCCCACTGGCCGCGTCCCACTTTGAAGCTGCGCTCGTCGAGCAACGCGCCGTCGACGACCGCTGGGGGATCGGCTACTCGCTCGTCGGGTTGGGTTATGCATCGCGAGATCGGGGCGAGACCGCGCGGGCGGCGACCCTGTTCGCCGCAGGGCTCGGCCTGTTCGCCGAGCTCGGCGACCGCCGCATCATTGCCCTGGCACTGGACGGCGTGGCCGGCCTGGCGGTAGCTCGGGGGCAACCAGGTCGGGCCGCACGCCTCATGGGGGCGGCAGTGGCGATGCGGAAAGCTGACGGGTTGCCGGTTGAGCCGGCCTTCCAGGATGCCCACGAACGCGCCGCCTCCGCCGCCCGCGCCGCACTGGGTGAGGACGCCTTTGCGGCCAATTGGGCCGCAGGCGCGGCTTTGGCCTTGCCGGCGGCGGTGGCCGAGGCGATGTCCGTCATGGCGTCGGAGCCGGTCTCGGCTCCGGAAGCGCCGATGCCTGACCAGGCCGAGCGGCTCGGCCTCACGCCGCGCGAACGCGAGGTCTTGCGCCTCCTGGCCAAGGGAGCAACCGATCGCGAGATTGCGGCGGCGTTGTCGATCAGTGAGCGCACGGCCGGCAATCACGTTCAGCACGCGATGCGGAAACTCGAGGTCGACTCGCGGACTGCAGCGGCGGTCTTCGCAGTGCGGCACGGTCTCTCCTGATCCACCGCGAGCGGCCTCTGAGGAATTCTCCTCAGTCCCTCGTTCCCCATCAGCCATCGCAATCGGGGAGTTCTCCCGATGTGCCTTCCTCCGGGGAAGCGCATCATCGAGTTGTGCCTCAGGGGCGCCTCTGAGCCGCCACGCAACTCCAGAAAGGGAGCGCAATGAGCCGACACCCCGCTGCTGAAAGCTCCACTAATCCCCTCTCGCGCCGTTCCGCCGTCGGCCGGCTGGCCGGCGCAAGTGCCGCCGTTGCCGCCGCGTTTGCCGGATTCGCAACGCCCCGAGAAGAGGCACAGGGCACCGCTGCGCGTGTTCGATCGTCCGTCGCCACCACCCAGGAAGGATTCGCTATGACCAACGCCACGCCTGCTGCGGACGGCCCTGCGACCGTCGTCCTCGTCCACGGCGCCTTCGCCGACGCCTCCGGCTGGAACGGCGTCATCGAGCGCCTCCGGGCCGCGGGGATGCTGGTCGTGGCCATCCCTAACCCATTGCGTGGCGTGGCCCACGACGCCGCCTACGTCCGCAGCGCGATCGCCCAGATCACGGGACCGGTCATTGCCGTCGGCCACTCGTACGGCGGGGCCGTAATCACCAACGCTTGTGCCGGCCTGCCGAACGTCGTCGGCCTGGTCTACGTTGCCGCCTTCGTCCCCGACGAGGGCGAGACTCTGCTCCAGATTTTGGGTGATTCCCACGACAGCGTCATTGCCCCAGCCCTGGTCGAACTCACGTACCCGACCGGCAACGGCTCGGAGACAGCGATCGAGTATGCCATCGCGGCAGAGAAGTTCCACGACGTGTTCGCCGCCGATGTGCCGGCTGAGGATGCAGACGTGATGGCGGCCACCCAGCGCCCAGTTGCGCAGGTCTGCTTCGCCGAGCCAACTATCGACCCTGCCTGGAAGACCCTTCCCTCCTGGGCGGTCGTGCCGACCGCGGACCTCGCTGCCGGCTCGGACGTGGTGCGCGCGATGGCCGAGCGCGCCAAGGCAAACATCCTTGAGGTCGGGGGCTCGCACGCGATCATGGTCTCCCAACCCCAGGTGGTCACCGACCAGATCCTGCAGGCGCTCGCCAAGACCCTTCTCCTCGCCTGAGCCGCGACAGAGATAGCTCCTACCGCCGATTTCGTGATGTCCAGCGCGTATGGCGTTCCGGGCAGGTCGGACCCGTCCGTCTTGTCGCTGGCTGCGCGATGCGTCCCATCCCAGGAGGCGTCCTATGCCGCCCACCCGCTCGCCGCCACGATTCCAGGACGCGTCCCGAACGTGTGATTGCCACGACAGCGACGACATCAGAAGGAGCCCAGCATGGCTGACTTGCACCAGAAACCCGCCCGTAACCGCCGAACCGTTCCCCGGCGCGCCATCCAGTACGCCTCAAGTGCGCTTGGCGCAACCACGCTGGTCGCCGCGCTCGCTGCTACGCTCACGAGTGCGGCGCAAACTCCGGAACCGACTCTCTCGCCTCAGCCCCCTGACCTTGAGATTACCGACGCCTCTGTGCGCTACCTGGAGGACCTCGACCTCCTGGTCTTCGATCTGCAGGTTGTCGGCGAGGCTGGCGCAACGACACCAACCCCGCACGGCACGTTCGACGGTGCCCCGGTGCTCGGCTACGTCGTCCCGACGACGCTGCCCGCGGCAGCAGTCGGATTCGGAACGGCAGCGGGGACCGTCGCCCTGGCCGTCACGTCGCATCCTGACTTCGACGACACCCCGCTCTGGGACGAGAGCGCCGACGGCGACTACGCCAACGACGGCGAGCTGTGGCACGCCCACTGGGTCCTGCTGGTCGAGGACGCCCGAGCACCCGGCGGCCTGGCGGTGAAGGAAGTCGTCGACATCGACGCCGAGGTCCTGCCGCCGACGAACGCGCCCGTCCCGATTTACCTCGACTCGCCTGGATTCCCGGTCGACCTGGAAGCGAACGAGGTGCGGGTGGTGGTCCCGGCTCCCCGTATCGGCGGCGAGACCGCCTTCTCCTTCGACGCGGCGACGGCCGCGCTGGTCGTCAACACCTCCGACACGTCACGCCCGACGCTTGGCGTCCAGGACGTCTACGGCGTGCTCTCGGGTGACCTCAGCCTGCCGTTCGAGGTCGTGCGGGACTAGCAGAGAGGCAAGGCCAAACCATCGCAACGAAGAGGGGCGGGGTCGCCCGCCCCTCCCCGATGTTCAAAGGAGGACCCCATGTCCCATCACCTGGATTCCCCACTCGCGCGCCAGGACCCCCGGCTTGACCTCACCGACCTGTACGTGTTCCGTGGTGAGGCGGGGACCGCGTTCGTCATGAATGTCAACAGTTCGCTGTCCGGGCCCGACGCGCGACCAGGCTTTCATCCCGAGGGGCGTTACGAGCTCAAGATTCACCTGGATGGTGCGGAGCTCGAAGCCCTCGCCTATCGGGTGACCTTCGGGCAGCCCGACGAAGCCGGGGAGCAGCGCGTCGCGCTCCACCTCCTCACCGGCCCCGACGCCCGCGCCGACGCAGCGACTGGCGAACTACTCGTCCGGGGACGCACCAACAGCGAGATCGCCGGCCTAGCTGGGTTGCGACTATGGGCCGGCCGAGCGCGCGACCCGTTCTACGTCGACCTGCGACAGGTCCGGGCAATCAACGCCGCGGTTGCGCAGGGCGCTGAGCCCGACCTGGGAGGGTGGAGCCCGCAGGTGGCCCAGAACAGCCTTGCCGGCTCGACCATCCATGCGATCGTGCTGGAAGTCGCCGATACGGATCTGCGCCTCGGACGCGACCGCCGCATCGGCGTCTGGAGCGCCACGAAGCTGGCCACGGACGCGGGCGGCTGGCGGCAGATCAACCGAGAAGGCCGGCCAATGATCTGGCCGATCTTTCGCCCCGACGACAGCGCGTACGCCAGTAACGCAGCCACGACCTCACCTGCTGAAGAGGCGCGCGGCGAACGTGAGCACATCTCGGGGCTCGTCGCGGGGCTCGTGGCCGCCAACGGCACCGCCGCGGATCCGCCGGCCTACGGCGCGGCAGTCGCCCAGCGCTTGCTCCCCGACGTGCTGCCTTACCGGACTGGCACGCCGGCGAACTTCGGGTTTGTCGAGCACAACGGGCGCGCGCTCGCCGACAACGCCCCCGAGGCGATGTTTTCCCTTGTGATGAACGCGGCCATTGCTACAGGCCTGTCGCCCCGCGAGTTCGAAGAAACGCGTACCGGCCGATTCCCGTACGTGGTGCCCGGCTTGGCGACCACGGCGAGGTGATTCGCCACGGCGGACTTCAGCGGAGGTTGGATCGGTTGCCCACGGGGAGATGGGCAAGGCCTTTCCGGTTTTGAGCTTGGAGTGAAACACTGGGATCCCCGGGCCAAGTCGTGTGAATGCAGGGCAATGCGGGTAGGGACTGTTGGCCGTAGATTGGAAGAGTGTGCCTCAGAGGGCCTGTGCCCCTGACAATGGGTCGTTTTTCAGGTAGGCGTGCGATGACATCGTCGGCATACGACCAGGTCCCACTCGTCAATCAGTACGCCCTTGCGTGACACCCCTGCCCTCGAGGGACGAGCCCCGCAATGGCATTCGTGACGACAGGTGGTCTGCGATCACGCGCACGCGTTCCCCCAGGTCCCGCGAGCATGGAAGTCCACCAGGAGTCCGCAGTGTCGCGGTTCTGCGTCGCGGAATCTGGAACAGGTTGGGTCAGGACCACACAATGCCCTGACCCGAACCCCGTTCTAACTATCAGCTGGTGCTTACGACAGGAGCGGCACGCACCGGCGCTCGGGTGGGGTGGTGGGGGATCCGCAAAGGGTCTGCGCGCACAACTCCTGCACCCCGCATTCCGCATTGTTGCCGCACACCTGGGGAATGGCGTTGCAGGAGACGATGGCAAGGCCGCAGAAATCCTGACCCTCGATATCCGAGAAGCACGTCCCTCCGATACACCCAGTGTCACAGCTCAGGGCGCAGCGGTCCTCCACCCGGAACGTTCCCGCCGGGCAGATTCCCGGATCCGTGGGGGTGGGGAGGGGTGTCTCGCCGGCTCGTCGTCGACGCGTCTTGTGCTTCTTGTGCTTTTTGTGCTTCTTCGCCTCGGCTGGCACCAGGGCAAGGGTCCCGCTCAGCCCGAGGCCGAGCAGGGAACCGAGGGCGCCGAGAGCAGCGCGCCGGGTGATCGTGGCCATGTCCATCTCCTGTCTGGTCGTCGTCACGGAGCGATCTCCGTGTCTCCATCCTGACCACGGGGGAGATGGTGCACATCCAGAATGTCACGTATAGGGGAAAAGTTCTGCCTAGGGAAAATTGCCTATGTCAGATGACAGAAGAGATAAGGCCGCGATCGCCTGCCGCTCGCGAGCAACCTGAGCGGTGAATGCCAAGGGAACACGGTGAGGCACGGACGACTACGAGCCGTCGGCCAAGGCATGCGGATAGGGGCATTATCCGCCCGTCAAGGACAATGGCCCCGGTGACCGCCTGAAGTGTGATCTCGGCCTGACGGGGTACGGCGTGCGCCCCGACCATTGTTCCGAGCCTAGCGCCCGTTCATAGTCTCGTTCCAGATCCCGCCGCCGCCAAGAAATACGTACTTTCTACGGATGCGTGCGTGCCGTTCGTCGAGCATGCTGGACTCATCGGAAAACGTGCCGAGACTGACGCTGGGAGATCTCCTTTCGGCTTTCGGTGTGTTGGCGATGCCTGTCGCGCTTCGGATGCGACGGGGGCTTTGCGCGAAAGGAGGGTCTTGATCCAGATCCCCGCGTCCGTGGTCAGTGATCCGAACGAGCAGAAGGAGACGACCTTGACATCGATCAACGACCTTCGCCACACAACGATCACCAGCGCCGTCTCGCGCCGCACCGCCTTGCGTGGGCTCAGTGGAGCCGGCATGGCCACCGCATTAGGGCTCGCCGCGCCCGGCACCCTCCTCGCCAACGAGTCCGTATCCGCTGCCACGATCGAGCCAGATGCCGGCTCCTGGAAGACCTGGCTTCTGACATCCGGTGATCAGCTCAGGCCGGAAGCCCCGCCAGACGAGGCCGCGACGCGGACCGAGTTGACAAAACTGCAAGCGATGGTGGCCGATCGCGACGCCACAGCGCTCGAGCGCATCACCTACTGGGACGCCGGCTCCCCCGGCTATCGCTGGAATGAGATCGGCATGCAGGAGACCGTGCGCGCCAGCCTGGACCTCCTCTCCTACCGGCTCATGGCGCTGCTCAACGTGGCGATCTACGACGCCACGATCGCGGCCTGGGATGCCAAGTACGCCTACAACCGGGTGCGACCCGCGCTCGCCGATGCCGGGCTGAGCACGGTCATCGCCACGCCCAACAGCCCGTCCTACCCGGACGAGCACGCGGTCACCGCGGGCGCCGCGGCGGCGGTGCTCTCCTCGCTCTTCCCCCAGCAGGCGGAGCGTTTTGGTGACATGGCCACTGAGGCAGCCAACTCCCGCGTGATGGCCGGCGTGGCCTACCCGAGTGATACGGCGGCAGGTCTCGCGCTCGGCAAGCAGGTTGGCGACCTGGTGGCGGCCCGCGCCAAGACCGACGGGTCGGATGGCGTCTACGACATCACGACGATGCCGACGGGGCCCGGCGTGTGGGCGGGCGATCCGCTCAACGATCCGATCGTCGCCCTCTGGAAGCCCTGGCTGCTGGAATCGGCGGATCAGTTCCGCCCCGATCCGCCACCGGCCTGGAATTCACCGGAGCGCGCTGATGAGGTCGCCGAGGTCCGGAACTATGATCGCGACAACGCGCCGTTCACCGAGCTGTGGTTCTGGCCGCAGGATCCGGCCGGGCGACCAGCCCCGGACTCGGCGCCGTTCTCCAGCAGCCAGGCCGTCCTGTACTATGCGCCGCTCGTTCACTACCTCTGGGGGCCAGAGCTGTCGCAGAAGCTGTTCGAGTACCGCTGGGATACCAACGCGCCGCGCTCGGCCCGCGCCTATGCGCTGGTCAGCATCTCCTGCTACGACAGCACCATCGCCGCCTGGGAGGCCAAGTTCTTCTACATGACGCCGCGGCCCGCCCAGTTTGATTCGACCATCACCACGGTCATTCCGACCTACGCGATTCCGGATTACCCCTCCGGGCATGCAACCGGTCTGGCCTCTACGGCCGAGGTGCTGAGCTACCTCTTCCCGGCGGATGAGCAATTCTTCCAGTCACGCGCCGATGAGAACGCGGCGTCCCGGCTGTGGGCGGGCATCCACTTCCGCACCGCCACCGACGCGGGTCTTCAGCTTGGCCGCGAGGTAGGAGACGCGGTGATTGCTTGGGCAGAGGACGACGGTTCGGCTTGAGGCACGGTCGGTAATACGGAGGTCATGGGTGGCGTCGGCATGCCGATGCCACCCTTTTTCTTCAGAATTCGCGAAGGAGCACGCGTGACGACCAATGGAACCGTGACAGGTCACGCCGGTGCTTTCGGATACCGTATACCTGGGCCGCCGTGCCGTACTGGGAGGAGCCGCGGGAGCGGCAGCAACTGGCAGCTGAACGCCACCCTCGGACAGGAAGAAACGCTATCCCCGAGCATTACGCCTGACGCCACGAATCTATCCATGTAGCCAAACCGATCGACCGGTACAATTTCTGCGAAGCTGTCCAGGTCACCGAGGCGCCAATGGACAAAGTCCCCACAGCGGTGGAGCGCATCGCCGGATCCGCTACCACGTACGCTCTGCGGCCGGCTCCGGTCATCGTTGGTCGAGCGTTGGAGCAAATCTTCCTGCGCGAGGAACTTGCCGCGGTGCTTGGTGGTCGCGGCAGGCTCGTGCTCCTGAGTGGTGAAGCAGGCATTGGGAAGACCACACTTGCCCGTGACGTCGCGTCCGAAGCGGCGGTGCGGGGCATTCATGTCCTGAGCGGCGCCTGTTATGACCTGACCAACACCCCGCCGTACGGCGCATGGGCAGAGCTGTTCAATGGCTGTGTGCGTAGACATGACCTGCCACCACTCCCACCTCACTTCTTGGTCAGTCAGGCAAGGGACGTAACCGATTGCTGGTCTCACGCTCGGCGGCCAGGGCTGGCTCCGCCGCACGTACGGCATGACCTGCGACAACCTGGTTTCCGCTGACATCGTGACTGCTGACGGCCAGTTACTCGTTGCAAACGAGTCCGAAAATGCTGACCTTTTCTGGGCGATCAGAGGCGGCGGCGGCAACTTTGGAGTCGTGACTTCTTTCGTATACCGCCTTCATCCGCTGGGACCGCAAGTGGCCTTTGCTGGTCCGATCTATCCGCTGGAACAGTCAGCTCAGGTGATGGCCGGGTTTCGCGATTTCGTCACCGATGCACCTGACGAGATCAACGCGTCAGCCACATGGTGGTCCATTCCAGCGGTTCCAGGGTTTCCCGAGGAGCTGCACGGTCGGGTGGTGCTCATCACAGGCACACTCTACGCCGGGCCTCCAACCCTGGGAGAGACGAGACTAAGGCCGATCCGCGAGCTCTCGGAGCCAATCCTGGATCTCTCGGCGACGCTCCCGTTCACGGCCCTGCAGCAGATCTTCGATCCCTTCTTCCCGTCCGGGACGTTTCGGTACTACTGGAAATCACTCTATCTCGCCCGACTGGACGATGAAGTCGTCGACGAGATTGTGAGTTGGATTGAGCGCCGGCCTTCGTCCATGTCGATGGCAAGTGTCTGGGCACTTGGTGGAGCGCTTGGTCGCGTTGATCCGGAGGCCACCGCTGCTGGAGAACGCACGGCTCCCTTCCTGCTCGAGATTCTGGCGAACTGGGCGGCGCCTGAGGAGACGGAGGCGAACGTCACCTGGGCACGCGGCTTCTTCAGTGCCATGGAGCGCTTCGGCAGCGGCAAGGCGAACCTGAACTTTCCAGGTCTTGGAGAGGATCCGCAATTCGTTCGCTCGGCGCTGGGTCAGAGCTTCGGCCGCCTCGTCGCGCTCAAACAACAGTACGATCCGACCAACCTGTTCCACCTGAATCAGAACATCGACCCTCGCGATATCAGTGCTTAGAACGCCCGGCAATTGGGGATCGCCATCAGTGTGCCGTGGCCTAAAGCGGCGGCGATCGGCCCCATTTGCCGATACACCAGGCACCGGCCGACTGATCAGTTCGCCCTGTTTCTGCGCGCACTGACAAGCGGCAACCAGACCGGCGCAGGACGAGATAGGTCGGCAGGAACATACACCATGCCAAATACGTCGATGACGATATACAGCGGTGTGCAGAAGAATCGGACCTCCAGGCGCATGCGGCCCGCCCACCGTGTCTCGAACGCAGTCGAGAGATCTCGTCGCTGTCACGGGAGAACGAGGTCTCTCCACACGGTCGAGACACGACGATTTGGCGGTGGCGGGCCAACTCCATTGAAGATCGCTATAGAGCATCCCGGAAACTCGTGCGATGTTGGTCATTGAGATAAGCGTGTACGTCCCGTTACGGGGAATGTGGCACAGCGTGCTGCTTGGCCTCCAGGCAGCCTGGCTGGCCGTCGTCACCGCTGGCGGCTGCGAGACCGGGATGCCTGGGGATGTTCGCCACTGACCCCTGTCCGAGGTTCAGGCGTGTGCTGGCTGGGGCGACTCGTTGACCGTCGCCATATTGTCCGCGACGAAAGGCGTGCGGGGCCAGGTCCAGGCTTCGCGGAGGATGAGTGCGAGGATGGCGACTTCGAGTCCGATGGAGAGGCCGTAGAAGGAGATCCAGGACTCGCCCAGCGCGTTGAACACCGAGACGGGGATGTAGAGCGATGCCACGACGAGGTTCGCGGCTCGGTTCACTCGGGCGGGCAGCGTCATGGAAAGCATCACCATCAGGGACGGGATCGCTATGAGCGTGAGGAAGATGGTCAACAACGTCTGGCTGATGTTGAACTCCCAGACGACGCCGGCGAGGATGTCGTCGATGGCGCCAGGCATGTACAGGGCGAAGTAGTCGACGTAGATGTAGAGGAACAAGAAACTGGTCCATGCTGCCGCGAGCTTCGCCTGCACCGGCATCCGCGGGTCTCGAAGCGTGCTGGTGGTGTTCGTCTTCTTGCTCATCGTCTTGCTCCTTCTCGGTGGTGAAGCCGGTGTTCAGCCAGGGCGGCTGAACCCGTGATGGACGCCATACGGGCGCCGTCGCGTCGTATCCCGTCGCTCAGATGGTGACCACGACCTTCCCTCGGGTGTGGCCGGCCCCGACGTAGCGGAGGGCCTCGGCCGCCTTGCACAGCGGATAGGTGCGGTCGATGACCGGCGTGAGTTGCCCCGTCGCGAGCAGGCCGGCCAGATCAAGCAGGTCCTGGCGCTTCTCGACGGAGAGGAACGGCCGCAGGGTCTGGCGGGTGAACAGCGACCGCGCACGCGCCGTGACGATCCGGCCGAGCGGTCCGATCACGCGGCCGCCTCGCCCGCTGTTGGGGATGAGGACGCCGGTGGGTGTCAGCGCGCGTCGCACCGCCGAAAGGGGCTGCGCTTCCACGTTGTCGAGGATGACGTCGTAGCGCAGCCCCGTGCGGGTGAAGTCGGTTCGGGTGTAGTCGATGACGTGGTCGGCGCCCAGCGCCCGGACCCGATCCATATTCCGGGTGCTGCACACCCCGGTCACCTCTGCTCCCAGCGTCCTGGCGATCTGGACGGCGAAGTTCCCCACACCGCCAGAGGCGCCCGTGATCAGCACGGTCTGCCCGGGCTGCACGCGCGCGACGTCTCGCAGCGCCTGCAGCGCGGTGAGGCCGGACGTGGGCACCGCCGCGGCCTGGGCCGTGGAGAGGTTGGTGGGTGTGCGCACGAGCTGGCCCGCCGGGACGCACGCGTACTGAGCGAGCGTTCCGGTGGTGCTCCAGCCGAACACCGCATCGCCCCGTTGCAAGCCGGCGACGTTCTTGCCGGCGGCTGCCACCACACCGGCCAGGTCTCGGCCTGGGATGGGGCGGCGCGGCCGGCGCAGACCGAACGCCAGTCGCACGACATACGGCTCGCCGGTCATGAGGAAGTAGTCGCCGGGGTGAACGGAAGCTGCGCCCACCCGGACAAGCACGTCGTCATCACCGACCACCGGCATTGGGACCGCCGTGTACTCGAGCACGTCGGGTGGGCCGTAGCGGCGTTGAGCGATGGCCATCATCGTGGATGCCCGGGTCGCGCCGGCAAGCCCGACTGCGCCGGCGTCCTCGTCCATCGGACGTGGTGCTATGTTCATCACGACTCCTTGTCCATCGACCCAGGCCATCCTCACCCCATGCCAACTGACCTTCGTCGCTGATTTCGCGCGGGTGCTGGCGGCGCGGGCTTACTCGACCTCGACGATCTGGGTCATCCCGAGCATGACGTGCGGAATCCCGTTCACGTAATCGGGGACGAAGCAGAACGCCACGTAGGCGCCGGGAGCCAGGTCGGTGGCATACCACGCCGTGACACCCGCGGACTGCGTGCCATGAACAAATGCGATGGGGAGATCCTCGGCGCGCAACCCACCGGCCGCGGCCGGGCCTCCATAGCGGGCGATGACGGCGGCGAGGGCATCATCCGCCGACGTGCCCGCCGGGACACGAGCCATGGTGAAGAAGTGCGGCTCCTGGCCGGCATTGGCGATCTCGATCACCTGCGATCCCGCGGAAAGCGGCGTGGGGACGACGAATGCATACTCGACCATCTCGATCTGAATGTCGGCGTTCACGGCCGGCACGTCGGCCGGCGCGTCACCGGTGACGGTCACCGGAACGGGAGCCCGCGGGGCGCCGGGAAACTCGCCCCAGAGGATCCACTCGCCGGCGGTCAGGTCGATGACGGCCGACGCAGTCTCCCCCGGGAGCGCATAGGGACCGCCAGGAGCCGCGACCTCGTAGAGCCAGGGAGGCGGCGCCAGGGCGCCTTCACCCGCGGCGGCCGGGGTGGCCGCCACATCAGCGGCCTGCGGCGTCGCACCGGGCGCCACCAGGGCGTTAAACGCCTCAAAAGTCTCCGCCGTCAATTCCTCGCTGAGCCGCAGGAAGTTGACACCGGAAGATGCCGGTCCCAATGGCCCCGCACCGGCCTCGAGCGCATTGGTCACCGTGAGGACGTAGCGTCCTGCGGCGAGCTCCGCGGGAACGCCCTCGAAGGCCGTTTCCGTGATGGTGATGGCGATCTCAGGCAGTGCCAGATCGGCGAAGGGATGGCGAGCTCCAGAAGCGGGACTGGCATCCTGCGCCAGAACTGGCACGAGTCCGCCACCGAGCAGCGACACCAGCGCGACCATGAGCGCGAACGAACGAAGACGTGGGTGATGCATGCGTGCCTCTCTTCTCAGTGTCTTTCACAAAGACCGTCCTGAACGGATTCTCTGAAGTCAGTGATGGCGTTACGCCGCGTCGGGCATCGGCGCGGCGAGAAAGGCCTCGATCATCGCCACCACTTGATCGGCGCCCTGGAAGACGATCGTGCCGTGCGTGATGCCGGGGAGGATGGCAAGCTGGGAACTGGGGAGACCAGCACTATCGCCGTCCACGCCGCCTCCGAGGAGGCGGAAGAGCTGCATCGCGTGCTCGGGGCGGACGGCGTCGGAATCACCGATGATCAGCAGGGTCGGCGCTGTGATCGACCGGATGTCCTCTTCGGGCCAGGCATACTCCTTGCCAAAGAACACTTTGATCTTCTCGACCAGCAGCGGGAAGTCCTCCGGGTTCGGCGCGTGGCGCAGGTACGCATCCTCCCACGGCGTCCCGGCGAAAAAGTCAGGGGTCAATTGCTGGATCACCGCGAGGAGCTCCGGGTACTCGCCGTCGTAGCGATACTTGCCGGAGATGGGCACCAGCTTGCGCACCCGCTCGGGGTGTCGAATCGCCACTTGCAGCGCGGTGTCGGCGCCCATGCTGAAGCCAACGACGTCGGCCTGGGCGATGGCGAGATGATCCATCAACGCCGCAACGTCGTCAGCCATCTGCTCGTAGCTGAAGGGGCGGTCGATATCGGCGGTGTGGCCGTGACCCTGCTGCTCGACGGCGATCACCTGGTGGTTCTCGGCCAGGGTGGTCAGGATCGGCCCCCACAGGTCGATCGTGCCAAACGCGCCATGGAGCAGGACCAGCGGCTCACCACTCCCGTGGATCTCGTAGTACATCTGCAGCCCGTTGACGGGGGCGTATCCAGTCTGCGGGATCGTTTCCGTCGTGGGCGGCGCGGCACTCGCGTCCGCCTGGGCGCCGTTGTTGTCGTTGTCCTGCCTAGCCGCTGTCCCCTGGCCCAGGCTGAGGATTCCCAGCCCGCCGAGCGCGAGGGCGCCCAGTCCCAGGAGTGCGCTGCGCCGCGTCGTGGGCGTAGCCACGGTGCTGGCAAGATCGTCGATGCGTTCGCTCATTAGGTTGTCCTCTCGTGAACTCTGGTCCGTGCATGCTGATCGATGACGCCATCGATCGCCTGATTCCCTCTGGCTGGCGTGTGCCTGGGGCGCGGCAGCAGTGCGCTGCTCCCCGCGATCTGGTCTCGCTCGCTTCTCCAGCGGGATCAGCGGGTCTTGCCGAGTACTTGTGCTGGTGGTGTTCGTCTTCGTGCTCCTCGTCGTGCTCCTTCGCCCGGTGATCCCACCGGAACCTCCGCTTGGGGGCCACGCCCCTCCGTTTCGTACGCCGTACTTCGTACACTGTACTTCGTACGGCGTACTATGCTCGTACGGTGTACCATGTGTCAAGGGCGTTTCCAGGAACGGAGCACGCATGGCCGAGGGGAGTGTTCGAGCTGCCGCTGAGGTCCCGCTGAGCAAGCAGCGCGTGGTGACCGAGGCCATCCGGATTGCCGACAGCGAGGACGTCGACAAGCTCAGCATGCGCAGGCTGGCCAACGAGCTCGGCGCCGGCGTGATGTCGCTGTACTACTACGTGGCGAACAAGGATGAGCTGCTCGACGCCATGATCGACGTCGTGTTCGACGAGATCGAGCTACCGACCGACCCGGCGGGTTGGAAGGCGGCCATACGGAAGAGTGCGGTGTCCGCCCGGCAGGTCCTCGCACGCCACCCCTGGGCGATCACCCTGATGGAAGGGCGAACCACCCCGGGACCGGCGAACCTGCGCTACCGCGAAGCGGTGACCGCATGCCTTCGCAAGGCCGGCTTCACCGCGGAGATGGCGACCCACGCCAACTGGCTGCTGGACAGCTACGTCTACGGCTTCGCGCTCCAGGAAGCCAGCCTCCCCTTCGACACGGCCGAGGAGTTCGCCGCCATGGGCGAGGACGTGTACATGCCGCAGATACCCCCTGACCAGTACCCCTACCTGAACGAAACCGCCGCAACGCTCCTCGCCGCCGGATACGACCCCGCCGACGAGTTCACGTTCGGACTGGACCTGATCCTCGGAGCCCTCGAGGCGCTGGCAGCCACGCCCTAGCAGGCGTCAGAAGCAGCCGTCCTGCCAACAAGCGTCGCAACCTTTGGGTAGCGGCTGACACCAGGCGGCCTTCATGGTGAGCCCGTCATGTATTGCCCGCCCCGGATATCTCACTGTTCCGCCGAGCATCGCGCTACTCGACGGGTACGGACACAGGCCATCGTGCCGTGTACGCCGGTGCGAAGCACGCGGATCCCGTATAGGACGGCCAGGACGCCAGGGTGCGGGTGGCTGTCGTCGTTCCCGACGCCAACACCGATGGCCGCGGTCGTGGCGCCCATGGCGTCGATGCAGCCCGGCGAGTTGGTTGCAGCCCAATGGTGACGGGCGTGCAACACGTGGGCTGCGCCGGATGAATCCCTGATCGCCCTCGCCCCGCACTCGTGCTCCCTCGCTCTACCCAACCACCTGTGCGCTCAGAGCCGGCTCGAAGTGCGGCGCAACCTCCTCGATCAGGCGCTCCATCTGCTCGCGCTGGTTCCAGCTCGTGATGCGCAGTGTCACCTCGTCGAACCCCAGTTGCTCGATGCGCTTCAGGTGCTCCACCGCCTGCTCCGGCGTGCCGAGCGCTACGAACTGCTCGACCGCCTGCCGGGTGTAATCGGCGGTGTAGTAGATGTCGAGATAGCGTTTCGACTCCGCCAGCGCGGCTTCCCGGTCCGGGTTAAGATTGATGTTGTGGTACAGGCACGTCTCGATCGTTGCTGGATCACGACCCAGGTCTTCCGCCTGCTCGCGAATATCCTCCAGCCGCCAGGCGAGTTCGTTCGGGTCGAAGAGCGCCGTCTGCCAGCCATCAGCGTGACGCACTACCCGGCGGTGCGTGCGGCGGATGAGCTCACGGTCACCGCGCGCGTTGTTGGCGATCCAGATCGGTGGCCGTGGTTTGGCAACCGGCTTCGGCTCCACGGTGAGATTCTCGAAGCGGTAGTGTTTGCCTGCGAAGCTGACGTTGTCCTCGGTCCAGAGGCGTTTGAGAATCTCGATCCACTCCGTTAGCCGCTCCACCCGGTCTTTGGCGGTGACGTTGTACATCGTCGCCTCGACCTGGCCGCCCTGCTGCTGCACGATCCCGGTACAGGCCACCATGATCGTGCGGCCTTCCGCCAACTGGTCCAGGCTGGCCCACTGGTAAGCGAGTTGCGCCGGATCACGTAGGGTGAAGCTGGCCATGCACGCGGGGCCCAGGCGCACGTGCCGGGTGCGCAGCGCCAGCCCCGACAACAGCACGATCGCCTCCAGGCGCGGCTTCCCGAACAGGCTGTCTCCCACCCACACCGACTGGAAGCGCCCGGAGGCGTCGGCCATTTCGGCGAGGTCGATCATCTCCTGGTTCGTTGTCGCACCGAAGAGAACACTGCGGTTGCCCAACGTTAAGCCCAGTCTCATCCGATGTCTCCTTGCCAGATGCTACGCGCCAATGGCGTCATACTTGCATATCTTGATCGAAAAGTGCATTACCATCTCCAAGAGGTATGAATCGGAGCTGCCTGGTATTCCAGCAGGTCCTGGTCAGACGGCACGCAGCGCAGAACACCGAGGAGGCATCCATGTTCCAGCCAGACGGCTGGTCCTTCCGGGCCAGGCTTGGCCTGCTGACCCCCCACGCAGCAATTGGCTCCGAGTCCGAACTGGGGGCCATGGCTCCAGAGGGCGTCTCGATCCACGCGACTCGCGTTCCCCTTGGGGTGATGCGCGCGGGTGGCCTGATGGATCCGACCATCGCCACCGACCCGGTCGGCGCCTTCGTCGATCCACCCGTGATCGATGATGCAGCGGAGTTGCTCGCGGCGGCTCCCCTCCACGCCATCGGGATGGCGTTCAACGCCTCCAGCTACGTGCGGGGCAAGGCGCACGATGTGGAACTGCGGCAACGGCTGGAGCAGCGCACGCGTGGCATTCCAGTCGCCATTACCAGCGCCTCGGCTGCGTTGGCGTTGCGTGCGGTCGGTGCATCGCGCGTTGCCGTGGTGGACCCGCCGTGGTTCCCGCCGGAACTGACTACCCTGGGCACGGCCTACTTCCAGGACCATGGCTTCGAGGTGGTCTCGGCCGCCGCGGCAGCCCTCCCTTCGGAGCAACTGGCCATCAACCCGGGCCAACTCTTCGAGTGGATCCGGAACAACACCCCTCACACTGCCGAGGCGGTCTACATCAGCGGCAATGGCCTGCGCGCGGTCGGCATCATCCAGGCCCTGGAAGAAGAGTTGCAGCGGCCGGTGCTCTCAGCCAACCATGTCCTGTTCTGGAACCTCCTGCGCCTGGCACAGGCCCGGGTGACGGTGTCGAACTACGGCCGCCTCTTCGGGCTCGATCTCCCGGCGTGAGCCGCTGCTCCCGGTTCTCCTGGCTGGCATGGTCAAGGGCAACCGGGAGCTGGTCCATCCAACTCCCGGTGGCCTAACCATGACATCTTGTCCATATTATTGACATTGTTAATCATGAACTTTAGTATGATGGTGCGCTGCTCGCTGAAGAGACCGGCTGGATTGGCGCACCCTTGCCATTTCTCGTGACCCTGGAGCATGGAATGCCTGATTTCGCAGATGCGTCGCGGTTTGCCAACGTGGCGAGCCGTTCCCTCTCCCGCCGCACCCTGGTGCAGGCGGCGGCTGGCGCTGGATTAGCTGCCGGCACCAGTCGGTACCTGACGCGGGAAGAAGCCGCGGCTGCCGCGCCTGAGGGACGTATCGTCATCTCGCTCAATGCGGAACCCTCAACGCTGGAGTGGTGGAACGCCTACAGCATCGATGGCCACCCCATCCTGCGCAACGTCTTCGAGGCGCTGCTGAACCGGGACCCCGCCACCAATGAACTCGTGGGTGAGCTGGCCGAATCCTGGGAGTGGACGGACGACCGCACCATCCGCTTCAAGCTGCGCGAGGGCATCACCTACCACAATGGGGATCCGCTCACTGCCGAAGACGCTGCTTTCGGCATCAACTACACATGGGATCCGGAGAACGCGTTCGATATCGCGCAGTTCATGGGTTCGCCGATCACTGCCACCGCCGTGGATGACCTGACGATCGACGTCCAGACGGCTGACCCCGATCCGCTCCTGCCCGCCATCCTCTACTTTGCGCCGCTGCCAAGTGCCCGCCAGATCAAGGAAGCCCCAGACAGCCTGGTCAATGAGCCAATCGGGACCGGGCCGTACAAGTTCGTCGAGTGGTCTCGTGGTGAGAAGATCGATCTCACGGCCTTCCCCGAGTGGTGGGGCAACACCTACCCCGAGGAGGCACTGGGAACGCAGTCGATCCAGGATGTGGAGTATGTCTGGCGGCCGGAATCCTCCGTCCGCGCGGCGCAGGTGACCTCTGGCGAAGCGCAGTTGGGCCGCTTCCTCTCACCTGAGGATTGCGCCACCACCCCGGCCTGCAAGGAGGCGCTCAGCGTCGAGACCGTGCCGCTGCGCCTGGATACGGTCCATCCCGTCATGGGCGATATCCGGGTGCGCCAGGCCATCGCCCATGCCATCGACAAGCAGGCGGTGGTCGACGAGCTCTTCGCCAGCGGCGCGGTGGCGACGCAACTCGTTGGTCCTTCCGCCACCGGCTTCAACGCGGAGATCGAGCCCACGCCGTACGACCCCGAGCTGGCGCGGCAACTGGTCGCCGAAGCAGCGGCCGATGGGGTCCCGGTCGACCAGCCCCTGATCATTGCCGTCCGCCAGGGCGTCTACCTGCGCGCGGAGGAACTGGGCGAGTACGTGGCCGGAGCCTTGAACGAGATCGGGCTCAACGCCACCGCGGAAGTCATCGAGTACGCCGCCTACATGGAGCAGTACATCCTGCCGTACGAAGATATCCCCGAAGATCGCGGCTGGATCGGCACGATGTCGCATGGCAACGAGATGATGGACGTCGGGCTCACTGCCGCCACGTGGTATCGCTGCAGCGGTGGCGTGGCCAGCTATTGCGATGAGGACCTCGACGCGCTGATCGAGGAAGCCAATCCCCTGGTAGGCGAGGAGCGCGCAACAGCCTTCGCCGATATTACGCGCCAGTTCCAGGAGGCGTACTCGGTCATCCCCATCCTGCACCTCGCCTTCCTCTACGGCACGGCGGCGAACCTGGCCTGGGAACCGCGCCTCGACGGCTTCATGCTGGTCAAGGAGATGTCGCTGACGAGTTAGACGCCAGGCACTACAGAATCGCATCTAACTCCCGGGGTGTTGTGGTCACCCTGCACCCCGGGAAGTCCACCCCTTCATGTATCACATACCAAATCCCGGACCTGGAGCAGGCTTCTAACAGCGGCGAACCTGGCCAGCGCCGATCATAGAAATCTTTCCCCGACTCCATATCAAGACGGTCGAGGTGGCACCCGCTTGACGAGTACCGTCACAGCACCTAGAGTTCAATTTCCACAATTCCTGTGGACAATAGAGACATATCTACGCCAACTCAAAACCTCTGATGAGACAGGGACAAGCGCCATGGTTGCTCCGCCACTCCAGGTCAACGCCAACCAGCCCACACACCCACAAGCCAAGGCAGGTATTGCCATATGCAATCTCTGCCGATCCTATGGGGACTTCCGGGCGCTGGATGACGTCTCGGTGGAGGTGCCCGATGGTTCACTGACCGCACTGCTCGGTCCCTCTGGCTCCGGCAAGAGCACCCTGCTGCGGGCCATCGCCGGCCTCGATCAGCCCGACTCCGGCGAGATCGTCATCGATGGCACGGTGGCGACGGAGCTGCCCCCCCAGCGCCGCAATGTCGGCTTTGTCTTCCAGCACTACGCCGCCTTCAAGCACA